>CERN01000337.1_pt1 | contig 124336 bp, 113 predicted proteins | sample 530761 | NCBI WGS metagenome assembly CERN01 (sample SAMEA2620947, study PRJEB7988) | marine metagenome | isolation source: saline water (ENVO:00002010), including | reverse complement strand
TGGTCATTGGTCATTGGTCATTGGTCATTGGTCATTGGTCATTAATTATCCGTGTTGTACATCCGAATAATATCAGAGTAGCTCAGGTTTTCAAGCAGGTTTCTTTCGTTCAGACCGTTAATATAATCAACAGTTACATCGGCATTATACATCCCGATGATGGCCGAATACGAAAAAGTATCCAGATAGCCGCCACTTTTTAGGTCCTGAATATATCCGGTAGGTACGTCACCATTATATAAACCGATAAGCCCGGAATAAGAAAACTCATCCATTAACCCACTGGACTGCATGTCGTTGAGATAGTCAATTGTAACATCAGAGTTATAAAGTCCAATGATGGCTGAATATGAAAATTCGTCCAAATATCCTGCATCATTCATGCCATCTAAATAATCAATGGGAACATCAGTATTATAGAGGCCAATCAGGGCTGAATAGGAAAACTCATCGAGATAACCAGCCTCATTCATAGAATTCAGGTATTCCATACTTACGCCAGAATTATATAATCCAATGATAGCCGAGTAGGAGAATTCATCCAACAGATTAATGGCATTTAGACCATTTATATATTCTACGGGTACATCACTGTTGTAAAGACCAATGACTGCTGAATATGAAAACTCATCGCCTAAATAGCCGGCATCATTCAGCTGTTCGAGATATTCGATGGGAACTCCGCTTTGGTATAAGGCCTGATAACCGGAATTGGAGTAAAAGTCTTCCAGGTCGGCTTCATTAATAGCAACTAGGTAGTCAGCAAATCCACCTTCAAATTCAAAATCTGGAATAGGAGGGATGTCAGGAATGTTGATTTCCGGGATGTTAATATTGATGTCAGGTATATTTACGGCTACTGTTTGTTGATTACTTCCAAATACAGAATTCCACGCTTGGGCCGGACTCCAGTCATGATACCAGAGAAATGCAGCCATAAATACAGAAACAATCAGTAAAGCATTCTTAAACGTTGACCCTTCTGGAGCTTCTTGTTCTGGAGGTTGAAATGAAAAGTCATCGCCTTCTTCACTTTTTTGGCGGATATATTCATCTAAGTCAAAATTCGGATCGTTGGGCGTATTTTTAAACTGTGTACTCATTGGAATAAATTAGTAGCGTTAATCGCCGTTTTCTCGTTGGTAAAGATCTACGATGTCCAGAAAGTTAAGATCTTCATAGAGTCCTTGTTCTTGAAGCTGGTCAAGAAACTCAACGGTAACACCGTTCTGATAAAAATTAGTTACATACACAAAAGACAAATCTTCAAGGTAACCGGCTTCATTTAGTTTAATTAGATAGTCTGTTGAAACATCATTTTGATAAAAGTTGGTTACATCGACAAAAGATAATTCTTCATAAACACCAGCCTCTTGAAGGCTTTCGAGATAGCTTAATGGAATTTGATTCTGGTAGTAATTGATGATGTAAACAAAAGAAAGGTCTTCAAGAAACCCCGCATTTTGAAGCTGATCGAGGTAAGAAATAGGGACATTTCCATCATAAAGTTGCCGAGCTGAAAAACTGGAAACTTCATCACCCAAATATCCTTTATCGCGAAGAATTGTTAAGTATTCGGTGATCGGCATATCCAGGCCGGCAGAGGATGGAACATCTACTCCGGGCAGTGTAGGTAAATCAGGAACCGCAGGTATAGTTGGGATTTCGGGCATCTGAACCTCAAGTCGATCTGAAACTGGCGGGGCAGTAGCAACCTGAGTCGTATTATCATCCCCACCAAAAATAAAGGTCCACGCTTCTGATCCGCTCCAGTTATTGAACCATAAAAAAGAAGCCGCAAAGACAATAAATATCAGAATAGCATTTTTAAATTGAGAGCGGTCTTCTTCCTCAGGTTCGGCCGCAAAGAGTTCTTCATTCTGGCTTTTTTGATTGATGTATTCATCCAGATCAAAGTCGGGATCATTTTCTGCGTTGGGGTGCCGGTCTAAATCGTTAGAGAAAGAGCGTGGTTTATTCTGTTCTTTTTTTGCCATAATAATAGAATGTTTATCTATGGACGAATTTGTGAAGCAATTTGTTTCAATTAAATCAGGATAGGATAGATTTTTTTAGGAGTTAAGCTGACCTCTCCTTGGTGAATGTCATATAAGAGTTTTTTATTTCATTTTTCGGAAATTAAAAACAAAGATGTATAATAAGCCGTTAATTTTTCATTTTTTAGGAGTAAAAATGCGATCTGCTCTATTAATGGTGCCACTACTATTTGTTTTTGTTTTAGCTGCTTGCCAAGAAGAAGTCCCTACTGAGAAAGCTTCACTACAATCAGTGGAAATTAAGGATGTGATGAAGTTTGATGAAAATAGTGCGGAGACCGGTGATCCCGAGGTGTTTCTTAGCACTCCCTATCAAACTGCTACTGATGATGAGGGTCGAATCTATATTCAAGATGTTCCACTTGGTAAGTTTTTCGTGTTTAATGAAGCGGGCGAATATCAAGATGTTTTTGGAGGAAGAGGAAGAGGGCCGGGAGAGTTTGAGAATATTCGTGAAATAGCCATGCTGGATAATTCCAGATTCCTTGTTTACGATTATATGTCTCGGCGCGCCACGGTTTTTAATAAGGAGTTAGATGTAGAAAAGATTCTTGATATGGAATACAATAATTCAGTATCAGATATATCTGATTTTACTGAAGGTGAACTGCTTCTGTCAAATTTCCGTGAGGGGCACTTACTTCAGGTTTATAGCTTAGAAGAAGAACAAATTACTGATCAGATAATACCCATTAAAGAAGTTCTGTCAAAAGAAGATGAGAGTGAAGAACGATTTCTGGAGACTACAGGAGGTTACGTAATAAAAATTACAGAAAAGCTAATCGCTTTTACTCCAGAATACTATTCCGGCCAAATGTATTTGTATGAGAAGTCTGATGATCAATGGAGTCAAGCAAGCATTATTAAGGGATATGAAGATGTTCAGAAACCTTTCAGTATTCATGAAACTATGAATGAACCCCATGAAAGAGCAATGCTTATAAGCATTAATCCTAATGGAGGTTATCTTGGTTATGAGTACCATTCCTATTCTCAAGGCTTATATAAACTTGAAGGAAATAGATTTGCCCATATATCTTTCCGAGATGCCGATCCCGAGAAAACCGAGTTGAGGTTTATCTATGAGATATTTGATGCTGAAACCGGACAGCTCGAAAAAGCTGCTGAGATTGATAGCCTTCGAGCGGACTATCCCCCTGAAACCATCCCCGTTCATGTGGATGAAAAAGGCTTTCTATATGTAGCAGATATTACGGGTAGTGTTAGAAAGATTGAGGTGCTCTGGTAAGGTTAATTCAAATCAAAAAGGCAGATTATCAAAATCTACATTCCCACCGGTTATAATGATACCGACTTTTTTGCCTTTTACATCTATCTTTCCATCAAATACAGCCGCAACGGGAACTGCGCATGAAGACTCGATAATCATATTCATACGTTCCCAAATGTAACGCATGGCTTCAATGATAGAACCCTCAGAAACGGTGACAATATCATCCACGTATTTCTGGATGAGGGTGAAGGGAAGTTCTCCAAGTGAAGTACGGAGTCCATCTGCAATGGTGTCCGGGTTCTTGACTGGTATGAGCTCGCCTTTCTTAAATGACCGGTAAGCATCATCAGCGTTAGCAGGCTCAGCTCCAATTACTTTTATTTCCGGTTTTACGGATTTTGCCGCCAAAGCCGTTCCACTTAATAATCCCCCACCACCCACCGGCGCCATGATGATATCTAAATCGGGATAATCTTCCAGCAGTTCAATGGCAGCAGTTCCTTGTCCTGCAATAATTCGGGCATCATTATAGGGATGAATAAAAGTAGCTCCGGTTTTCTCAACCACTTTTTCTAAAGTTGTCTCCCGGGATTCAAGTGTTGATTCACAAAAGGTGACTTCGGCTCCATAGCCTTTTACAGCTTTTACTTTAACTTTAGGAGCATTTTCAGGCATGACTACATAAGCCGGAATACCTCTTAATTTTGCAGCCAATGCAACTGCCTGGGCATGGTTACCAGAGGAATGGGTAGCAACTCCTTTTGATGCTTCTTCATCCGACAAAGAAAAAATAGCATTAGAGCCACCACGGAATTTAAAGGCTCCCACTTTCTGAAAATTCTCACACTTAAAGAATATATCACCGCCCACTTTTTCATTTACCTGAGTGCTTGTCAAAACAGGAGTACGGTTAATGTATTTCTGAATTCTGGAATGAGCTTTCTGAATATCGGAAAAGGAGGGAGGTGTTAATACAGAATGCATGGCTATTATTTAATGACTTGTTTGATGCCTTCCAGCAGCGATTTCCACCAGTAAGCAAAAATTGATTTTTCTTTATCTCTTGGAAATGTAAAGATACCAACGCGCGGCTTATCGCCAAGATTATCAGATTTAAGTACAAAGGTATTTGCTATAAAATCACCAGCCCATTGCTTCAGGCCTTTCTTTTGAGGGTTATCTTTATTCAGAAAAGAAACCTTTAGGTCTTTATATAGGAGAGTAACTTCTCCCGATGAAGCGCTGGAGTTGAGTTCCATATTTGCACTTAAGCTTTCAACAAATCCATCTTCTATTTCAACAAAAGCAACGTTATTGAGCATGTTAGCCGCGTCTTTAGGATCAAAACTATCCAGCTGTACGTGAACAGTGTGGGAGTTGAGGTTGTCAAATGTTGCGTAACCAACATCAAGGGTAAGGGGGGAAGTATTCATAAACCTGGCGTTGATGTTGAGCCTTAACGAATCGTTATAAAATTCCGGATGACTTTCCGTCCTAAGGTTAGTGACTGTTGCGTTGATATCATTAAAAGAAATACTTCCCGGTTCTTCTGAAGGCGGCTTATGTTCCTGATAGGTAATATCAGTGTCAGAAATATTTATCGTATTCAGTCCAAAAGAAAAATCGGTGGATGTAGCTAGCTCGTGCAGTAAAGGCTTAGTATTATAACCGGGTAGCCGCTCTTTTTGCTTATCTCTAAACACTTCCATTTGGGCACCTGTAATCTGCATGGAATCAATTTCGAGCTGATTTGAAGCAAGGGAATCAAGAGTAAACCCAATAAGCTCAAGTGCAGGAATATTTAGATCAATACGATCAATCTGGCGGTCTAATATTTCTGAAAACCGATATTTTTGGACTACTGGGGTGAGGGCTACATTGTCCAGCGAAAGATATTCCGCTTTCTTCTCAAAATGAAAATCACCTACCGTGAACTGATATAATTTCTTTTCCAGTGACCATTTTATGCCAGAACCATTAATGGTGAGGTTATCCATGAAAATAAGTTCTGAACCATCCAGCAATTGATTGACATCAACATCTTGAGCTCGGAGTGAAAGGTCGGCAACCGTGACCAATTCTTCCCCATTTTGCCGCACCAGCTTTCCCGATCCACTATTAATAATCAGGTTAAATGTTGAAATTTTGTCTGCTATTTCCTCAGCCTCACCATTACTTGAACGGCTAAAAGCATTTGATGAGTAATCCCGCGTAAAAACTTCCACATTCGGCTTATTGATTACAATAGATTTGAATACAGGAAACGATCTGTTCAGCAGACTAAACCATTGAATACCGTTAATAGAAATGGTTTGTGCCGAAATTTTACGGATATGAGGCGAGGCGCTATCAGGCTTTACAACAACTGAATCTACAGAAATCGACCGCCCAAGAATTCCAATATCAAAGGTTGAGTAGTCAAGGATGTAATCCTGATTCGTTTGTTTTCTAAACTCTTCAGTAAGTGCTTTCTTGAGAGGTTCATTCAAAAAAATTGGGGCAATTACAGCAGCACTGCCAACCAAAACGAGAATGGAAATAACAATAATTAAAAAAACCTTTAGTGTTTTTTTCATATCTAAAAATTGATATAAATCCTCTAAATGCAAAAACCTTTATTGTTAAATAATTTACACTATTTTGGTGCGCATTAACTGCTAAACATATTCACTTAAACTACCCCCAATGAAAAAATTAGTTACCCTATTCGCTTTTTTATTGATGGCGACATCCGCCTTTGCACAGGATGAATTTGCCTTCGAACGTTTTCAATTTCACGCTGACCTAAATTATGATTCCGGCATCACTTCACCGGCCGAATATTTGGGTTACGAACTTGGTAAGGAATATACCTTCCATCATAAAGTGATGGATTACTTCAAGAAGCTGGATGAGGAATCCGACAAGCTGACTCTTCATAAATATGCCACAACCTACGAAGGCCGTGATTTATACTATGCGGTAATCAGCTCGGAGGAAAATCAGGGAAACATTGATGCTATTCGCCAAGCAAACCTGTCGCTGGCTAATAACCCTGAGTCCACAACAATTGATGACAAACCGGTGGTGGTTTGGATGAGTTATAATGTTCATGGGAATGAGCCTTCAAGCAGTGAGGCGGCTATGCAAACAGCATATCGCCTGGTAGCAGGAGCCGATCAAGAAACTGTAAACTGGCTGGATAATGCTGTAGTGGTGATTGACCCCATGATGAATCCGGATGGCAGAGATCGCTATGTGTATTGGTACAAATCATCTCGCGCCAACATTTTAAATACTGATGCCAATGATCTGGAGCATGATGAAATTTGGCCGGGCGGACGAACCAATCATTACTGGTTTGATTTAAATCGTGATTGGGTATGGCTGGTTCACCCAGAGTCACAAGGAAGAATAGCGGCCTATCAAGAATGGATGCCGCAAGTGCATATGGATTTTCACGAGCAGGGTTTTAATAACAACTATTTTGCAATGCCGGGCACTACTCCAAGAAATCTTGAATTGCCTGCTGATTATGATAAATGGGCGGACGCTTTTGGTCGTGGTTTGATTGAAGAGTTTGACGAAGCGAATGTAAACTATGCAACCCGTGAGGCATTTGATTTCTTTTATCCTGGGTATGGTTCTTCTTACCCAAGCGTGATGGGAGGAATTGGAATGTTGGCTGAGCAGGGTGGTCACAGCCGAGGAGGGCGTGCCGTTGAAACTGATGATGAATATGTACTAACACTCCGACAACGTGTTTTTGATCACTACACGAATGGAGTTTCAATCGTTAAAACAGCTGCCGAAAATAAAGAAGGGCTGCTTAGCTACTTCAAGAATTCGGTATCTCAGTCTTCCCAAAAAGGAAATACCAAAGCATACATTCTACCAAATGATGAGAATGATTATACCTATCAGGTAGTAAATATGTTAATGAAGCATGGGGTGAAAGTGGAACGTGCTACTCAAAATTTCACCCAAAGAGATTCCTATAATTATTGGGATGGTAACTCAACTAACCAAAGTTTTGAAGCCGGTGATTTCATCATTAAAACAGATCAGCCCAAACATCTATTCATTAATACGCTGTTCCGTAAGCAGATGGAGATTGAGGATTCAGTGATGTATGATATGTCAACTTGGTCAGTTCCATTAGCTTATAACCTGAATGCATCATGGACGACCAGAGGCGTAAATGCTTCTACGGAAATGGTGACGGAAGAAGTAGAGTATAAATCAGGACTTGAGAATTCTGGCGCTCAGTATGCCTATGTGATCGACTGGGAACAGCGTCACGCTCCAAAAGCGCTGGCTAAACTCTGGGATATGGGATATAAAGTGAGAAGTGCCAGGCGCCACTTCAACAATGGAGAGAAAACATATTCGGAAGGATCCCTGATTGTTTTAATAGGTCGAAACTTTGATAAGCGTGATCAGATAGCAGCCGACATGCAAATGCTTGCTAATGAGGCAAATGTTGTTGTAGAAGGCTTTGATAGTGGCCGAATGAATACAGGCATGGATTTAGCTTCCAGCGACTCACAACCCGTTGACAAGCCAAATGTGGCCTTGATGATCGATTCTCCATTCAGTTCCTATACGGCCGGTCAGCTTTGGTTTTTATTTGATCAGTGGACGGAGCTTGGAATCAGTCGAATCAGGTCGGGTAGTTTCTCAAGCAGCGATCTGGAGGATTATGATGTGATTTTGATGCCGGGCTCATGGGGAGGGTTAAGTGGCGTATGGAATGAATCAGAAATTGAGTCCCTGAAAACGTGGGTACGAAATGGCGGTGTACTTATTGGTACGGAAGGAAGCGCAGGCTGGCTAACAGAAAGCCGATCCGGATTTACAGGCGTAGAGCTGTTTGAAGAAGATGAGGAAGAAGACAGCACCCAAGTAGATCCACAAGCCTATACCAAGTATGCTGATCGGGAAGATGTCTTTGGACTAGAGCGAATCCCGGGTTCAGCATTTAAAGGTATGCTGGATACTACCAACCCATTGGCTTTTGGAATGAAGGAGCAAATCTACTCACTTAAGTTTGGGGATGATGGGCTAGTTCCAAATACCGATTTTCAAACCGTTGGGTACTATGTGAAAGATGCTGACGATGTACTGGCCTCCGGTTATGCCTCAGATGAAAACAAAGAGAAAGCAGCGGGAATGGCTTTTGCAGCTGTCGAGAATATGGGCAGTGGTAAAGTGGTGTTTCTGCTTGATAACACTCAGTACAGAATGTTCTGGGTTGGGCCAAGCCGGATGGTTCAGAATGCGGTGATGCTTCTTCCGGGAATGTAGAGGAGCAGTGATTTTAGCAGAAAAGGGCGCCTAAACCGGGCGCCCTTTTTTTATTTCTATAATTGGTATCGGAAACCTATAGATCCGGTAAACCCAAAAATCTGGGAAGGATTGATATCCAGATAAGGACCCATATCAATAAAGACCTCAAAAGGAGCTTCTTCAAAGCCGTATTCAACACCAATTGGAAACTCGATGCCGTAGGAAACATCTCCATCAACATTAGCGCCAAGGTCAGTATAGTTGAGACGAATGCCTGGGGCGTAGTAGGGAGTTAAGCTACCGGACTCTACACCTAGTGAATTTTCACTTTTGTAAATCACATAATTGGCTGAGAAATTAATTTGAGTGACATCAATAAGAGTAAAACCTAAATCTGTACGAATAGCTGATTTCTCATTAAGGGTGAATTTGGCAGTAAGTCCCGAAAGGTAGCCGCCAACAGCTTTTTTGCTTTGCTGTGCATGTATAGAAGTTGATGCTCCAGCAATCAGTAAAAAAAGAAGGACGCGAATGCTTTTCATAAAGGTTAAATTTTGGTTTGATGGTAATCTTAGTAGTCTAGCCCGGGCTGGGTGATTTTAAAGTCTTCTTCAGCTTTAGCGGCTTCTACCATTTCAGCAACGTCTTTCAGTAATTCTTTTGCATCATATACAATTCCATCTTTGATAGTATAGCGTACACCGCCTCTTCGAACCGGCTGATTATCTTCATTCACGTAAATAGCTCCGGTGCCGTAGAGTACTTTTAGGTTTTTCATTGGATTGGCATCTACTATAACCATGTCTGCAAGTTTTCCAATCTCGATGGTACCCAACTGATCATCCACTCCTAAAACTTCGGCTCCCTTTAAAGAGGCAGACTGAAATATTTCTAAAGGATGAAATCCGGCTTCACGGAACAATTCCATTTCCTGAATATATCCGAACCCGTACAGTTTATAGATATAGCCGGCATCAGAACCGAGCGTTACACGCCCGCCTTTATTCTTATACTCGTTGATGAACTGCATCCAAAGGTCGAAATTTTCTTTCCACGCAATTTCCTGCTCCGTTCCCCATTCAATCCAGTACGAACCATGTGAAATCCGGCTGGGAGCGTAAAATTCCCAAAGAGAAGGGATGGTATATTTCTCATGCCATTCAGCTCGGCGCTGAGCACTTAAGTCTCTGTTGGCTTCATAAATAGTGAAGGTGGGGTTCAGCGTGAAGTCAAGTTCAAGCATCTCATCCATCACTGCTTCCCATTTCTCTGAACCGGGATCAGCAGCTTGTTTCCATAAGTTTCCAGCTTCTTCAAAACGATGTTGTTCATCGTTATAATTATAGTCTAAAGGATAATCCTGTATGATACGATCTTCGAACATAGACTCCGGTAACCCATACCAGTGGGTCAAAGAGGTAAGGCCAAGCTGGGCTGATTTCAATGCATCATTATAAACTACCCGGGTTTGGGCGTGATGAGTCATAGTGCCAATGCCGAGTTTGTTGGCTTCATCAATTGCTGCGGCGTAAATAGCGGGCTGGGCTCCGAAAAATTTAATTCCATCAGCTCCTTTTTTGTGAATCATCTGAACCCATTTTCGTGCTTGCTCAGGAGTTGTAATTGGTCCGTCGTGATCCATTCCAAAACCAATCCAAGCTGAAATACGAGGAGCAGTAATTTCATTATTTGCACTCATCTTCTTGTGGCGAAGTGTCCAATCCATCCCATTAAAAGAACCGGGTTCCCGAATAGAAGTTATTCCATGGGCAAGCCATAGTTTATATACATATTCAGGGGTTGTACCCTGAGCACCGCCACCGGTATGTGCATGCATATCAAAAAAGCCGGGGAGGAGATACATGCCTTCAGCATCAATTACCTGAGTATTCTCATCCGCTTTGGGACGGCGGTTTTCATTGATGGGTAAATTTGGATATCCAACGGTTTGAATGGATGCAATTTTGTTTCCCTCAACCACAATATCGACCGGACCGGTTGCCGGGGATCCGGTACCATCAATCAAATTCACACCACGAATAATTAAACGTTCGTAGGGTCCTTCGCCATCCGTACGATCTGGTGCGTCAGACATTTGAGCCTGTACCGTGAAGGTTGCAAAGGTGAGGATTAATAAAAGAGCGTTAATAATTTTCATAGCTGAATAGATAAGGTTGAGAAGATGGGATGAATGTACTACAAAGAAACAATCATCACCGTAAAAATAAGTTAGATTAGTAAAGAGCCTTCGTGTTTAAGAAGCCATTCTTTGCGTTCAAGTCCACCGGCATAGCCAGTCAGTTTATCATCTGCTCCAATTACGCGATGGCATGGGATAACAATAGCGATAGGATTTTTCCCATTGGCTTTCCCTACTGCTTGTGATGCTTTTTCATCACCAAGCTTCTTGGCTATTTTTCCATAGGAGGTAGTGCTGCCTTGGGGGATTTCCAGCAATTGGTTCCAAACCTGTTGTTCAAATTCAGTCCCCTGAGGCTGGAGCTCAAGTTGAAAAGCTGATCGGTTTTCTTCAAAATATTCCCGAAGCTGAGTTTTGGCAGATTCGGTATGAACATCAGGATCTTCAGGCCCGTCAAAATCCATGAATTTAATTTCGGTAATTCCATCTCCATTAGAGAGAATTCGAAGTACTCCAATTGGAGATTCTAAAAAGCTAACGTAAGTCACAAAAGTTATTTTGGTGAGTGGTCAGCGGGAGAATATCGACTCATTTTGTCTTATCAAAATCGAAAAGAATAAAATTTATTCAACATGAAAAAGCTGTTTTTAGTACTGTTTTGAGGCTTTTTTAAAAAAGAATAAAATTATTTAAAAAAAAGTGTAACAAATCTGTTTGGCCTAACTCTTGAATATAGCTTAGAGGTGAGATTAATGTTTATACCCTAACAGTTAGTCAAAATTTTTACTCCTTAAAGCTGAAACCTAAAGCTAAAACCCTGAGATTGAACCTCTCAGGGTTTTTTTATGCTGAATGATTTTTTAGAAGTAAACCCGGTAGAGTAAGCTCACGTTTATGCCCGGTTGAGGTCGTAAATCTTTAATGCGAGAGAGGTGGTCGTAATATTCCTGATTGAGCAGGTTATTAACATTCAGTGAAAAGGTATGAAGCAGGCTTTTTCCTTCTAACCGATATTGTGAAAAAGCATCCACCAAAGTGTAGCTTTCAGTCGGGGTTTCGAATTCACCGGTGCGGTCTTGTTTCCCTGAAAACCGAACTCTACTGCCAATCTCAAAACCGCCCTTAGAATATTTCAGTGATGTTTTGGTCTTGAACGGTGGGATTTGAGGGAGGGGGCGCGTGTCGCTATTAATGCCTGTATTAGCTTGTTCTTGCTCAGATACTTTTCGCTCGGCTATCGTGTAGCTCATGGATAAATCAATAACAAAGTTGGTTAAAAACTGAAGTTCACCGGAAAATTCAGCCCCATAAAGTATAGCCTCAGTTCCTACGAACTGGTAATTATTTAAATCAGGTCTGCTGTTATTTCGTTGGCCTGTATCTCTCGCATATAAGTAGTTGTCAAATCCGTTGTGAAAAAGGGCCGTTTCTGCTGTGGCTTTCTCGGACTGATACCTGAGGAAAAGCTCTTTAGCCAAACCACGTTCAGGATCAAGATCAGGATTCCCGACTTCAAAGGAATAAGAAGCCAAATGTGGACCTTCCGAATACAACTCTTCGAGAGAAGGTGCACGGAAAGAGTGTAATAAACTGGTACCTGCCGAAAACCCTTTTCCTAACGAGTAAATGGCAGCAAAGGAACTTGAAAGGGCTGGGAATGACCTTTCCCGTATATTACCAATAGAGGATGTAGGATCATTTTCGACCGGTTTATTTAATACCCAGTCGAATCGCAGACCTGCTTCAAGGTGGAGCCGATCAATATCTTTCTCTTCTATAAGGTAGGTTCCAATTTTGTAGCTGTTTGCATCGGGAGTGCTTGCACCAATTACTGCGTAATCTTCCAATTCTCCCCATACTCCAAAACTACCTTTATCTAAAAACCCAAGTGAATTATGAGATGCTTTTACTTCAGCATTAGTGGTTACCAAACCAAATTGAGTGCCTAAAGAACCGTTCGATTCAATTTCTTTATGGGTGTAATTCTTAATGGAAAAATCGGCTTCCAATACATCAATAAAATCATTGCGAACTAAAATTTCTGACTTAACATCGTACTGGAACTTTTTCATTTCAATATCCACTCCATTTGGATGTCCGTTTGGATCCGGTGGAATTCCATAATTATTGATGTAGGTGCTAAAAGCAGCTCCCAGGTAACCCCAACTTTTCACCCAACTCAAGCCTAAAGCATCATTTGTTGATCTATAATAAGTATTGTCGATTTCACCTAAAGGCGTACCGACATCTCCAGCCAGGCGGCCATTTAAGTTTAAGCTGAGCGCAAAATCTTTATATGGAATGGTGGCATCTAAAGCTCCTGAGACACCGCTGCTTACAGACTCACCGTTGAGTGTAAAGCTCCCTGTAAATTTTGAGGGAACCGTAGTTTCAATTTGATTACGAACCACATTGATTACCCCACCAATGGCATTTGCTCCGTATGCAAGAGCTTGTGGCCCTCTTGCTATTTCTACTTCCTGAGCTGATATGGGATCAATAGTTACGGCATGGTCGGATGACTGAGCGGAAACGTCACCTGAACGAATACCATCCTGTAAAATCAAAACCCGTTCATCTCCCAAACCTCTTATAACGGGTCTTCCCGGTGCGGAGCCCATTTTACGTTCGTCAAATCCAGCTAAATTAGATAGTGTCTGTGAGAGTGTATTACCAAGGTTTCTTCTAAGGTCTGAGCCAAAAACTTTTTTTGAGGCATGCTCCAGAGTTGAACCTTCTAAAACCTCTTCTTTGCCTACAACATCTACAGATTGAGATCCAAGAACAGTAGGGCGTAGTTTTATATTTACAATTTTATCGGATTCTTCAATGCTAACTTCTTGTGTTTGAGTCCGATATCCGATACGGTGCACTGAAAGCGTGAAGTTGCCTTCCGGCATATTTTTGATTTCATATTTACCTGCAGCATCTGCAACAGAAGTCCGATTCAGTTCTTCAACGTGAACGTAGGCAAATGAGATTGGATCGTTGGTTTCGGAATCAGTAATTGTTCCGGATAATAAAAAACTGTCCTCAGCAGGAGAGCTTCCTGAAAGGAAACCCCCTGTGAGTAACAGTAATGAGATTAATATATGCACTATTCAGCCGCTTCAACGTGTACGTGAATATTTTGGGAAGTGAAATCAGAATGGCCACTATGCATGAGCATAAGTCTTAAATCTGTAATCCCTTCTGCTTCAGCATGGATGTGAAAACTCCACTTTCCGTCTTCGTCATGTTGCTCGAATTCAGCTATGCCAGAATCTTCAAATTCATAGCCAAGGCTGAGTTCATCTTCATCGGGAGTGAACTCTTCACCATCGTGATCAATAAATACAATAGTAATGAGGTCAGTTTCTTGTCCCGTTACTAGTTCAAATTCACCTGTCAAATCCTCGTCAGGCAATTGCTCCACGACAGTTTGCCCGTTCATTATCAGGCGAAATCCTTCGGCGTCTCCATGCTCATCTTCATCGGCAGAGGTAGAATTTGAGCAAGCGGTGAAAATTCCAGCAAAAATAATAAGTGTTAATACAGTCTTAGCTGCTGATAAAAGGTCTACTTTTTTCATGATAGATTGATTTAAATAAATTGATAAATAAGTTTTTAAGGCCTGTATTAGAAAACAGGCTTAAGGAATGGGTTTTATCTAAATCAATGCTGGCGGGGCACGTCCGAGGAGAGGAGTATGAAATTCTTCAGCGATCAGGAGTTCTTGTACAGCAACAAGGGTTTCCTGAAATTCTAAAATATGAGTGTAGTTAACAGATTCTTCGTAGGTAGTATCTGATACAATAGTACAAACTGGACAGACTGGATCGTTTTCCGCGTAGTGCTGCTCATTCGCATGGTGTAGACATTCCAATCCTTCACTGTGATAATGAGCCATAGCACCCAACATACCCACCACAGCGAGTGCGAGAAAAATAAATGATATGAAGTTTCTAAATCTGCTCAATTAGATATATCGTATTACCTAGTAAGAATTACGATGATAATATCATCAAAAAAAGGCGAATTGCCATATCTTATTACAAACCTGTTACACATTTTAAACTAAATATACGATGGCAGAGTTTCTTGAGTTAACGAAGGAATGGTTTTTTAGTCTTGGAGAAAATTATGGAGTAAATCCCATTATTTTTGGAAGTATTTATGTAGGAGCTATTCCATTTTTCACCCTAAGTATTGGCTGGCTGGTTAAGAGTTATAGAAAGGGTAAGCCTATCGTGCTTCCGGCAATCAGTGCCACATTCTTTTTTATATCTGCCTATCTATACCTGATAATAGCCGGTGAGAATGTGCCTTGGTGGGTGTACGGAGTGGTTGTAGTGATGGTGATTTACGGAGCTTGGTCAACCTACAATAAAGTAAGATCAAGAATACAGGACGCTACACCACAACAAAAAGGGTGAATTTCCAGGTGTTTCATTGCTTATCAAAAATTAATAGCGCTTTTCTAGACTTAGTACATCAATAATTCACATTTCTTTTTAATAATGAAGTCATATACAACCTAAGCCGGTTGACTTTAGTGGTTTGGTTAGCCGAGTCTCGGAAACTTGTTCAATAAAAGTACAGAGAGGTACTGTTATGGCTAATCTTGATAAATTTGTATACCGATTCGGGAAATTTAACACTGACGGTAATAGAGAAATGAAACATCTGCTGGGTGGAAAAGGGGCTAATCTGGCAGAAATGAGTACAATTGGGATACCGGTTCCTCCAGGGTTTACAATCTCTACGGAAGCTTGTAAACGAACGATTGATAATCAAATGAACTGGCCTGAATATCTTTTTGAGCAGGTTTTGGAAGGGGTTAAACACATCGAAACAGAAATGGGGCTGAAGCTTGGTGACGCCAGTAACCCACTTTTGATTTCAGTCCGTTCCGGTGCGGCTGTCTCTATGCCGGGCATGATGGATACCATTTTGAATCTGGGTATTAATGATGATGTGGTGGAAGCAATCATCAAAAAAACGGGGAATGAACGATTTGCTTATGATAGCTACCGCCGATTTATCGATATGTTTGGGGATGTAGTGATGGGAGTAAGTCACGACCAGTTTGAAGAGGCTATTGAAACAATGAAGAAAGAAGCTGGCGTAGAGCAAGATATAGATTTGAATGCTTCTCACTTGCGGGAACTAACCGACCGGTACAAAGCAATTTACCGGAAAGTAACCGGACACATGTTCCCCGATGATCCAATGGAACAACTCAAGTTCGCAATCAATGCCGTATTTAAATCCTGGAACAGTGCACGCGCCATAAAATACCGTCAGATTAGTAACATCTTTGGGTTGATTGGCACGGCTGTAAATGTTCAGGCGATGGTATTTGGAAATATGGGTGAAAAAAGTGGAACTGGTGTCTGTTTCACCCGAAACCCTTCCACCGGTGAGGCTAAACTTTATGGCGAATTTTTACTGGATGCACAGGGTGAAGATGTGGTGGCAGGAATTCGTACACCAAGTCCAATTTCTGAGTTAGAAAAACGAAATTCGGTCATATTTAAAGAGCTCCTCAACTACACCAGAAAGCTGGAAGCTCACTACAAAAATATGCAGGATATTGAATTCACCATTCAGGATGGCAATCTGTTTATCCTTCAAACCAGAAATGGTAAACGAACGGGAGCTGCTGCTGTAAAAATCGCTGTAGATTTAGTTAATGAGGGTATTCTCACCAAAAATGAAGCCATTCGTGATTTGGTTGATCCGGAGCATATTGAGCAATTACTCCATCCACAATTCAGAGAAGATGCACTGAACGGAAGTAAAATACTTGGAACCGGTTTACCTGCTTCTCCGGGAGCCGCAGTCGGTAAAGTTGTGTTCGATTCCAAAAAAGCGGAAGAAGCCGGTAGTGAATCCGAGCCCGTTATTTTAGTTAGAATTGAAACAAGTCCTGAAGATGTAGGAGGAATGTCTTCTGCGGAAGGAATCTTGACCTCCAGGGGTGGCATGACCAGTCATGCCGCTGTAGTTGCCCGCGGGTGGGGTAAACCTTGTGTGGCAGGATGCAGTGATATCGTAATCAACTATAAGACAAAGTCGTTTACAAACGGTGGAGTGACGGTAAAAGAAGGAGACTGGATTTCCCTGAATGGAAATACTGGAAAAGTTATTCTTGGCAAAAAAGAACTCTCTAAACCAGAGTTCAGCAAAGAGTACCGTGTGTTTATGGACTGGGTTCATGCGATCGAGGTTATGAAAGTGCGCACCAATGCAGAAACTCCGGAGGATGCAAGATTGGCTCGTTCATATGGCGCTAAAGGAATAGGCTTGGCTCGAACAGAACATATGTTCTTTAAGCCTGGTAGGGTCAATTTCATGCGGAAAATGATTATCGCAAATACAGTAGAAGAACGGGTGGCTGCATTGAGCAACCTGCTTCCATTCCAAAAGCAGGATTTCATTGAGATATTTGAAGCAATGGAAGGCTTGCCGGTTACAATTCGGCTGCTGGATCCACCACTTCATGAATTCCTTCCACAGGAAAAGGAAGAAATAGAAAAAGTAGCCAGTGAACTTGGCGTTACTTTTGAAGTTCTTCAGCAAAAAGTAAACCAGTTGAAAGAATTCAATCCGATGCTTGGCCACCGTGGGTGCAGACTCGGAATTACCTATCCTGAAATCACTGAAATGCAGACTCGGGCTATCATCGAAGCTGCTTTAGAATTGCTGAAGGAAGGTAAAACCGTTCTCCCCGAAATAATGATTCCACTAGTGGGAAGTGTGGAAGAATTTGTACACCAACGGGAGGTTGTAGATCGCACAGCCAGGGCTCTCATCAAGGAATCCGGTGAAAAGCTGGAATACAAGGTGGGAACAATGATTGAGATTCCACGAGCCGCTATATTGGCGGATCAAATTGCTGAAAAAGCCGATTTCTTCTCATTTGGAACCAACGATTTAACACAGCTTACTTACGGGTTTAGCCGGGATGATGCCGTTAAGTTCTTGCCAGCCTATATCGAGAAAGGTGTGCTAAAGCAGGATCCATTCCAGGTACTCGATGAAGAAGGAGTAGGGCAATTTGTGCAAGCAGGAACAAGGCTTGGTCGAATGGTCAACCCAACCCTGAAAGTGGGTATCTGTGGAGAGCATGGTGGCGATCCGTCCAGTATCAGTTTTGCATATGATACCGGACTGGATTACGTGTCTTGTTCACCTTTCCGGGTTCCGGTGGCACACTTGGCTTCTGCACAGGCTGTGCTAAGAAGAAACCGGGAAGAAAGTCCCGATGAAGATGAAAAGTTAAATTCACTGTTAGCTTAATCTGAATAATCACAATAATCCGGTCATAGATCATTGGTTCTCAATGCTTACTTTTGGTTCAGTAAAAGTAATTGAAAAGAAGTAAGTACTTAGGTAGATATAGCGTCTCTACCAAAAAGGAGATAAAGATTTATGGCTGGATATGATTTTGATATGATTGTGATTGGTGGGGGAGCTGCTGGTCTTACATCCTCGGGAATAGCAGCAAACTTCGGTGCAAAAACAATGATGATCGAAGCCGATCGGCTTGGCGGAGATTGTACATGGACCGGGTGTATTCCATCGAAAACATTACTCAAAGCAGCTAAGGTTGCCCGCCAAATCAAAGAAGCCGGTAAATATGGACTCATTGACGGGGAGCCAAATATCGACTTCAAAAAAGTGATGCAGCACGTTGATGAGGTTCGCAAAGAAGTTTATCACGATGCAGATCGTCCTGAGATTTTTGAAGACCAGAAAATTGAGGTGGTTTTTGGAAAAGCTTCTTTCAAAGATTCGCACACGATTGATATTCAGCTAACTGATGGCGGCAGTCGAACGGTTTCTTCCAAATATTTCATCATTGCTACCGGGGCAAAAGCTTTCGTCCCTCCAATAGATGGAATTCAGGACGTGGATTATTTAACAAATGAAAGTCTGTTTGAAATTGAAGAACTGCCAAAAGAATTATTGATAATTGGCGGTGGACCGATTGGCACCGAAATGTCTCAGGCTTTTGTGAATTTGGGGTCTGAAGTTACCGTAATAGACATGGCCGATCGAATTATGACGAATGATGATCCGGATCTGGTCGAAATCCTGCAAGGAGAGTTGGAAAAACAGGGAGTGAAATATGAGTTGGGAGCTTCTGTACAAAGAGTTGAACAGGAAGGCGATCGATTCAAAGTGTATGTGGAAGTACATGGAGAGCAAAAAGTACTGGAAGGTGATGCGTTACTCATGGCAACGGGTCGGAAATCCAATACAGCGTCACTAAATTTAGATGCGGCAGGTGTTGAATCCGAAATGGGCAATATTACGGTAAATGAGAGCTGTCGAACCAATCAAAAGCATATCTATGCAGCAGGTGATGTGACAGGGCGATACCAATTCACCCATATGAGCGAGCACATGGCGAAGATTGCAGCTACCAAAGCCTTGCTGAAGGTTGTCCCCATGAAGATTGAAAAAGATAATGTGCCTTGGGTTACTTTTACCGATCCCGAGTTGGCCCATGTTGGAAAAACAGAGAAGAAGTTGAAAGAAGAAGGAGTGAAATACGAGGTTTATCGATTTCCTTATTCCAAAATTGATCGCGCTGTTTCAGAAGGAGAATCGGTGGGTATGGTGAAACTCTTTGCCAAGAAGTTATCCGGCAAGTTATTGGGAGCTTCGGTTGTGGGCGCTCATGCGGGGGAGTTCATCTCTGAATATGCTGTAGCCATGAGGAATGGAGTCTCACTCCGCGGCATTGCTGATACCATTCATCCATATCCAAGCTGGGGATTAGGCGCTCGTCGTGCTGCTGATCAATGGTACATCAAGAACCAAAGCGAATGGTCGGTTAAGCTTATTAAAACAATTTTTGGATATCGAGGTGAAATTCCTGACTACAGTGATAAGGATCGGGTTGTTTAGTTTCGTTATTAGTGAGGGCGTTAATCGTTGATTCGTTCCGACGCAGAGCGTCGGAACGAGTGCGGTGATGGGCTTTTGATTACCCTAAACTAATTCAGTTACTATCCTCGCCCAGCGTAAGGCAAGAGGTGGATTTTTATAAAGTCTGCTTAAAAAATGGCATTGCATTGTGTTATCAACAACCCTCGCTCCGATCGCTCTGCGTCGGAGCGGAATGCTTACTTGGGCGGCCCCGCCTGAATATCTTCCAGCTTGCTCATTGCGCGGTCTTTGAGGTTATTGAATTGATCTTCAGGGATGGAACCTGCAGTATATTGATGGTAAAGCCAAACGATGTAGGTAGCCATCACGTCTTCGTAGCAATAGTGCTCGATCAGGTCTAACTCGCCCCGTTCAAACATGGCGAGAACTTCATTTCCTTCTCCGGTTTGTTTGAAGGGGATCCCAATCAGCTGACCCAAATGTTTGAGCTTTGGCCATGAACTTGCTCCGTAGTTACTGAACTCATCTACCAGATCGATATTATGGCGGCTGTATCGGTAACGGATATCATAATCATGCATACGGACGGGCATCTGAAGTCCGTGCTTCATAGCGCGATAGGTGAGAACGGGGATATCAAAACCTTTGCCGTTGTGGTGGATCAGACCAAAATCTTTATACGTACCGATGGCATCGAAAATCTGCTTAAGTCCCTCTTTTTCATCTTCACCGCTCCATGCCAGCTTTTGTTTGGGTCCGCCGGTATTCTCGATCCAAAGTCCCACCCAGGAAACCATGCGGTGATACATGGGAGGCAGGAAGCCCGACTTATTTCTTGCTAATTCCTCGCTGGCTTTTTCCAGCAATAACTCTTGATCTGATTCATGATCGTTTAGTACCCGTCGCACAAAATCGAAATCCGGGACGGTCTCTACATCAAAAATGAAAAACATGGTGGTAGGTGTAAGGTTTTAGGTGTTAGCTTCAGGGTGTTAGATTTTAGGTAGGTCTAAACTAAAACCTTGCCCCTAAAACCTAACACCTTTTTAAAGTTCCCCGACCAGCGATTGCTGGAAACGTTCTTCAATATCGGTTTTGGAATCGTAATGTGCTAATAAAAACATGAGTTTGGTCACAGCGGCTTCCAAGGTAAGATCATTCCCACTGATGGCTCCGTGTTTTAGAGCGGCACGACCTGCGGAGTATTGGCTGAGATCGACCGAGTCGTAATCGGCTTGAGAAACAATAGCTACAACTACATCATGTTCTTTACATCTATCCAGAAAAGGGAGCAGGCTCTTTTCACCCTTCACACAAAAATTCCCGCTACCGAAAGCACGAAGAACGACCGCTCTGATTTTACTTAAGTCTAATCCATTCAACAGTTCGGGGTTCATATTTGGATGGGCAGTCAGTACGAAAACTTCATCAGAATACTTAGCCTGATTCTCAAATTCACCTTCACCAAAAGAATGCTGAACCAGCGCTTCAATTTGAATTCCAATATCCGCAAGAGGAGAACAGTTGGGAGAGCCGAAAGCATCAAAATCACCAATGCTGAGTTTGGTAGATCTGTTTCCGCGATACAGGGCATCATTGAAGCAAATGCCAACTTCCTTAAAATCCATGGTGGCCAGTTCAATGGCGTTGACAAGATTTCGGCGGGCATCACTTCGAATAGTGCTCATAGGTAACTGACTTCCGGTGAAAATCACAGGCTTGCCCAGATTCTTCAGTCCAAAACTCAGAGCAGAAGCTGAATACGCCATCGTGTCGGTTCCGTGCAAAATCACAAAGCCATTGTAAGTGGAGTAGTTCTCTTCAATACAAGCAGCCAGTTCTATCCAGTGGGAAGCATTCAAATCCGAGCTATCCTCAAAGAAAAGAGGGAGTGTGGTGATCTCAGCAATCTCGTTCAGTTCGGGGATTTCATCGTAAAGCACTTTAGACCATTTCTCGGGATTGAGCTCCACACCTTCACCTTTTGCATTCATGGCAATGGTTCCACCGGTCTGTATCAGTAAATTTTTTTTCATGTTGCTTATTACGAGACTCCGTTTATTTTTGATCTTCACATTCTATTCAAAAAGAATGAGTACTGTTCATTGATTTGATCGCGCAAATAATAAGGCGCTTTTTTTGACAAGTTAAAACCTGTTACCAAGAAAACACACTGCTAAATGGCAGAGATGGTACTGTCAGTTGGAGTCAAATGGAGGTCACCTATGAAAGTATATAATCCTACCCGAATTCGTAATGTTGTTCTGTTGGGGCATTCAGGCTCCGGAAAAACAACGTTAGCCGAAACGATGCTTTTCGAAGCCGGAGCAATTAACCGAAGAGGTTCAGTCGGAGAGAAGAATACCGTCTCTGACTATCATTCGCTGGAGAAGGAAAAAGAGAAATCAATTCACTCTTCCTTTTTAAACCTGGACTGGCGCGGCCATAAAATTAATCTGATCGATACTCCTGGAACTTCCGATTACATAGGAGAAGTAGCTGGCCCATTACGTATAGCAGACACTGCAATTTTTGTACTAAATGCCGAGCAGGGAGTTGAAACAGCCACGGATTCACTTTGGAAAAATGTACAAAAGTATAACGTACCCTCCATGTTTGTGGTGAATAAGCTCGATACTGATCAATCTGATTTCTGGAAAACGGTTGAGGAAGCCAAAGAGCATTTTGGGCGCCAAGTTACGGTCGTTCAGTTCCCATTTAGTGAGGGACCGGATTTTCATGCCATTATTGACGTGCTAAGAATGACGATGTATGAGTTTCCGAAAGAAGGAGGGAAACCGGATAAATTGCCGATTCCTGATTCTCAGAAAGCTAGAGCCCAGCAGCTTCATCAAGAGTTGGTAGAAACCATTGCCGAGAACGATGAGACTTTAATGGACATCTATTTTGAGCAAGGCGAACTTGATGAAGAGCAGATGCAGCAAGGACTTCATATCTCGTTAGTAAACGGACAGATTTTCCCACTGTTTGTGAGCTGTGCTTCCAAAAACATGGGAACGGGTCGTGTTATGGGATTTCTGGATGATGTGGCACCCAACCCATTGCAAGGAAACCCTCCTAAAACCGAAGATGGTGAAGTGTTTGAATTGAATCCTGACGGAAAACCGGTCATGTTTCTATTTAAGACACATTCCGAATCGCATGTGGGAGATTTGATCTATTTCAAAACCTATGGCGGTGTTATTCGCCCGGGAATGGATTTGGTGAACAGCAGTAATTCGTCTTCAGTAAGGCTTGGCAGTTTGTTTTTAACGGAAGGCCACAAAAGGATTGAAATCAATGAAATTCAAACCGGAGATATTGGAGCCGTTGTAAAACTGAAGGATGGAGAAGTAAATGATACCCTTCATGAAAAAGGTCATGAAGTAAAACTTCAGGGTATTGAATTCCCACCAACAACTATCAGAACCGCTGTAAAATTGGTAAAAGAAGGTGATGAAGATAAACTGGGACATGCACTACATCAGATTCACCGGGAAGATCCTTCGGTGCTAATTGAACATAGTCAGGAATTAAGGCAGGTGATTATTCACGGACAAGGTGAAGAACATTTAGCTGTGATCGAAGATCAGCTTAGAAATCGTTTTAAGCTGGATATTGAATTTATCACCCCAAAAATCCCATATCGGGAGACGATCACTAAAGGAGTTAAAGCACAGTATAAGCACAAAAAGCAATCTGGAGGAGCCGGACAGTTTGCAGAGGTTGAACTCCTTATTGAGCCATATACCGAGGGGATGTCAACACCGGATGACCTCAAAGTTCGGGATGTTCAAGAGCATGATTTAAGCTGGGGCGGCAAGCTGGTTTTTCAAAACTGCATTGTTGGTGGAGTCATTGATAACCGATTTATGCCCGCAATCTTAAAAGGAGTGATGGAGAAAATGGAGAATGGCCCCATGAGCGGTTGCCGAGCCCGTGATATTCGGGTGTCTGTTTTTGATGGTTCCATGCATTCCGTTGATTCAAACGAAGCTGCTTTCAAAACGGCTGGCTTAATGGCTTTTCGGGATGGATTTATGCGAGCCAATCCCCAGCTGATGGAGCCGGTGTATGAAATTGAAGTATCAGTTCCTTCTGATTTTATGGGAGATGTTATGAGTGACCTCAGCACACGCCGTGGACAAATTCAGGGCATGGCTGGCGAAGGTTCAATTCAGAAAATAAAGGCTCATGTTCCTCTGGAGGAATTGGATCATTATTCAACTAAGCTTAAATCTATGACTCAGGGCAGTGCGACTTATACCCGAGAGTTTTCGCATTATGCGCAGGTACCGAGGGACGTGCAGGATCGGGTTATTAAGAATAATTTGCAGGTAGAGGAGGCGTAGGGAATAGCGAATACTGAATATTGAACAAGGAACATTGAATGCTGAAGTTTTATTCAGTTTCAGCAAGGGTGTTTAGGTAGTCGAGGAATCGTCTTGGAAGTTCGAAGGGGCGTTCTTTAGGAACGGGCGGGAAGCGGGGAGTTACTTCTTCTGTTGGGCGTTCCGGCCTGAGTTCAGGATTCCATGCAAAGCCATCTAATTCACGATCAGCAAGTCCTGCAAATTCTTCGAAGAAATAGCCGTCGTTTTTACCGGCTGTAACCCGGGTTAGATCACCATTCTTGAAATACATGGTAGTGGTTGGTGAGGAATACTCCACTGCTCCATCAGGATTTCCTTGTTCATTTTTTGTGTGATACAAAACCTGACTATTGGGATAGATTTTAATGCGGGATAAATTTCCGTCTGTAAAATCGGCTATTAAAGTATCACCCTTAATTTGATGAAGCCTGCCGGTGCTGCTGTCTTCCTGAACAGCAATGGTTTTATAATATGAACGGAGTTGCTGTACTTCGTTGCTGTCCATTTCAACAGAAATATAGGGTCCGGTAAGCTGAATATTTTCGTGCCAGGCAATAGGGTTTGAAATAAGTTCAAAGATCTCTGTGGAAGAATCGTAAAGCAGGGTGTCAGAATTGGATGAAAACTTAGGAGACCAAACCTTTACGTTCTTGAAACCTCGAATTAGTGAGGTAGAATCCTGTTCTAAAAGCAACAGCTGAGTTGCGTTGATATGGGTTGTATCAGACGTGTCAGCACTGACTCGACTGAGGTATGCATTCCCATCTACGAAGCGCCTTCCTGTGGAGTCTGCCTCCAGATAATCCCCGGTGAGTGTACCGTTATTGGTGCTATCCACAACAAAAATGTTATCGTACAGCTGCAGATATTCCGTCCTTCGATTAATGAAAAGGCTATCTCCCTCGGCATATTGAGCAGAATCAGAAAGCTGCACGTTGCCTTTGAAAATAGCGCTGTCTTGGTTTTGGAAGTAGGTTCCACGCTGAGCAATCAAGGTTCCGTTTTGATCTTCCAAACGAATGCCGTTTTCAAAATAAGCGACTTTAGTAAAGAAGTTGTAGTCTACTTTTTTACCAAAAAGGGTAGTGCTGTCTTGTTGAATTATTACCCGCCCTCTAAGTAAACTGAGATCCCGGTTGTTGTAATAATAAAGGGTATCACTCCAGATAGTTTCCTGAGGCGTTTCAATTTGAATGTTCCCAAAAGCCCGAATTTCACTGCGGTTGATAAATCGCCAGGCACTGTCGCAAACCATTTCAATATTTCCCGTTGTGAGGCGAGCGTTATACAGCTTTTGAATCTGCTCGCCATCAACGGTGGCGCCAATAGCGCGGCTGAATGATTCAATATTTACCACACTTTGAGCCATCAAACCGGTAGATAAAACCAGCACGAAAAAAAGCCCGGTTAATAACTTAGATAATACTTTTAGGTGAAGTGATATGGTCATGCCATGAATATACAACTGCAATCTTTTAGAATTAAGCTTATTCAATGACTGCCCTTCCGCCGCCTTCATTCAGCGTGTAGTTGTTAAGGTCTGAGTCTCCAAAAAAGCCTTGGGCAGCAATACTGTCGGGCGGAGAAATGAATATGACAAACTCAGGAGTGCTTACCCGATCTCGCTGGCGCTCCCACTTCAGGTAATCAGATTGAAGTTTCTTGCCACCCGGAGCGTCAACTCGAACATTACCGAAAAGCTCAAATTCAGAATCCTGAGGTTTATGGACGGCGCTGTCTGCGTTTACAAAAGTATCGGGTTTTCCCTCTTCGTCAAAAATCTCGATATAAACGGGGCCGCTTATCTTGGTTAAATTTCGAGATTCGTCTTTAATTGAGGCAGCATAACTCCCGGAAAGTTTGAGTTTTAGCTTTCCGTTTTCAAGCACTTCCATATCAATTCCCCAGCTTTCAGTAGTTGTGAAAAGAGAATCGCTTAGTGCTTCCTGTACCTGTTTGTTCTCAAACTCAGTAAGTTCTCCACAGCTTGTCGTCAGAGGGAGCAAAAATATGGGCAGTAAGAAAAGGTGGATGTTTTTCATGATTAGATCATAGCGAAATGGCTTTCAGCTGTCAGTAATCAGCCATCAGGTGTCTCTTACTAACAGCTGAAGTCTGAAAGCTAACGGCTTAAATTATAACGTACCGAAATATCGGTCACCAGCATCACCTAAACCAGGCACAATGAAAGCATTCTCATTTAATTTCTCATCAATTGATGCGGTGATAATCGGGACATCGGGGTGATCTTTCTGGAGCCGTTCAATTCCTTCAGGAGCAGAGATAAGGGAAACGAATTTAATATTATCTGCTCCATTTTCTTTTAGGAATTTGATAGCATGAGAACCACTGCCTCCGGTAGCTAACATCGGGTCTACAACTAATGTGTAGGCTCCCTTCAAGCCGCCGGGAAAGTTATGATAGTAGTTGACGGGTTCATGAGTTTGTTCATCACGATAAACACCAATATGCCCAACTTTTGCATCCGGCATAAAACTGATGATCCCATCAACTAAACTAAGCCCAGCTCTCAAAATGGGAATTACAAAAACTTCAGATGATGGTTCATAACCTGTTGTGGTCTGAATGGGCGTTTCTACATCATAAGTTTTCATAGGCAAATCAGTAAGTGCCTGATAAGCCAAAATAGTACCGATGGTGCTCATGGCCCTGCGAAAAGGCGCGGTCTCAGTTTTTTTATTCCGGAGAATACTGAGATAGCGCTTAACGACAGGATGGTCTATTTCTGTGACGTTTTCCATAGGTGAATTATGATTCTTTCGCTTCAAATTCTTCCATTTTAGTGAAATACTTTTTGCTGGCTACAGCTACAGAACCTGAAAGGGCAAACAAGGCAATGATATTCGGGAAGGTCATCAAACCAAGCGCGATATCACCGATAGCCCAAACGGTTGCAAGTGGGAAGATGGCCCCAATAAAATGCATCACCAGGTATACTATTTTGTAGTATATGATCGACTTATCGCCGGCCAGATACTGAATGGAACGGTCTCCATAGTAACTCCAACTAATAGCGGTTGAGATACCAAACAGGAGCACACAAATAGTAACAATCATTTGGCCGCCGGGGAATAGAGAAGAGAGTCCTTTCTCGAAAGCGAGCGAAGTAAGAGGAGCCCCATTCTCAGCGATACTGGTATATAAAACTTCTACTTCATTTCCACTGGCAGAAATAATCACCGCTGATCCACTGGAAACATCAATGGATCCTGTGAATGGAGTAGTGCGTTCTTCATCAGCATAAAACATTCCGGTTGGAGCATCATTTCGTTCTACATAACCATCGGTGGCTTCACCGTTCACAATAGAAAGCATGGTGTCGCCGTCCTCGTCAAATACATAGGTATTTTCTACGGTAACCGGATCAAACTGTACATCGTGGCGCTCTTGCCATACGTTTGTACTAACAATCACCAAACCGGTCATTGTACAAATCAGGATGGTATCAATGAATGGTTCTAACAGAGCAACCACACCTTCACGAACCGGTTCTTCTGTTTTCGCAGCACCGTGAGCGATAGGGGCAGAACCCTGACCAGCTTCATTCGAAAATAAACCTCGTTTAATTCCCCAAACCAATGTGGTTAAAAATCCACCGGAAACAATTCCGAAAAGTCCGGCTTCAGGAGTAAAAGCAGTAACAAAAATAGTTTTAAAAGCAGGAATTACGTCACTGGCATTTAATAGTAAAATGGTGAGTGCACCTAACACATAAATCAGAGCCATGATGGGCATCAGTCGTGCAGTTACCTGGCCAATACGCTTAATCCCACCTACAATAACAATACCAACTACGGAAGCAGTGAAGATCCCTGTAATCCAGGCAGGTACTAAAAATGTTGAGTACATGGTGTCAGCAACGGTATTGGCTTGTACGGCATTACCGGTAAGAAATGAACAGATTACCGCCATCGCTGCAAAAAAGATTGCAAGCCACTTCCAGTTTTCACCTAAGCCTTTTTCGATATAATACATCGGTCCACCAGATACAGAACCGTCGGCATTTTGCACACGGTGTTTTACAGCCAGTGTACACTCAGCGTATTTGATTGCCATTCCAAAGAAAGCAGTAACCCACATCCAGAAAAGGGCTCCGGGACCTCCATAATGGATGGCTATAGCAACACCGGCAATATTACCAATACCTACGGTTGCAGAGAGAGCTGTAGTTAAGGCCTGAAAGTGGTTGACATCACCGGTATCATCGGGATTATCGTAAACTCCCATAACAGATTTTATACCGTGAGCAAATCGTCGAATCTGTACAAACCCGAGTCGGAGCGTAATGAAGATTCCAAATCCCAAAAGCACAACAACCATGAAGGGAAACTTTTCGGGGGTTGACCAAACGAGGTTGTTCAACCAGTTTACAGCTTGTTCAAATACTTCCATGAATAAATTATTAATAGGTTAAGAAATTTTAAGAGGCAGGCAGAAAGTAAAAAACATTTCGGAATATTAAAGGAATACCTTGTTAAATAGATAAATCCTTGTGTGATTATACTTCAGAGTTCCAAGTAATTGAGCAATGAATGAAGTTTTGACAAGATGGATTTCAAGTGAAGCAATAAGGTTCTTCACGTTTGGCATTTAGAATAAGTAATTTACTTTACGATTAGCTTCCCCTTGATTACAGAAGTTGTTTTCAATAAAAAATGAAAACTTTTGAAAAAATTATATGAATTTCTAAAAATCCGTGCTTGGGAGTGAACGATTTTTAAGTAGCTTTGTTTTCATTGTAGTATTTCGAAAACCGTATATTAATTAATAATCAATCTTTTAAATCATGACTAAAGCAGACATAGTAGATGTAATTTCTTCATCTGTAGGTTTGACCAAAGTAGAAACTGAAGCCGTAGTTAATGGTTTCATGGAAACCGTTATTGATGCGATGAAGCGGGGAGAAAATATTGAACTTCGTGGCTTTGGAAGTTTTAAGGTTGTTAAACGTGCGCAGCGTGTGGCAAGAAACCCTAAAACAAATGAAGAAGTTATTGTCCCTGAACAATTCGCTCCGGTTTTAAAAATGTCTAAAGATTTTAAAGAAGCTGTGAACGAAGCACAGATGGTTGAAAAATGAATTTAGAAAACCGATAAATCTTCTTATTTTAGCTGTGTTCGAACAACAGTAATTCTATTAATAAATTTTAGGTGAGTATTTATGCCAAGCGGTAAGAAAAGAAAGCGCGCAAAAATAGCAAAGCATAAGCGTAAAAAACGTCTGAGAAAAAACAGACACAAGAAGAAAAAGTAAGATATTCAAAAGCCCCGCACTTCAACTTAAGTGCGGGGCTTTTTTTATTTGTAGAATTTGACGCTGCCCCTCAATAGTTAAATTCTTCTAATGTTTTTACCAAAAGGCGATTCTTAATCAGAATTGCCTTTTTTTAGTTTGGTTATAAAATGACAACAGTATGTTAACAAAGATTGATCGTGCTGATTATCATATTAAAGGACTGACTATTCAAGGTTAAAACCTGAATCAATTTACAAGGTATCATTTATGAAAAAATTTACGACACTGCTTTTCTCACTATTAATGGTTTTCGGATTTTTAGGTAATGTGATGGGGCAGACAACACTTTTATCAGACGATTTTGAAGCGGGTAATTTGAATTCTTGGACAGATGATTCTACAGATCATTGGTCCGCATCTACTACGAGCCCTATTAGTGGAACATATTCGTTGCAGCATGATAACACATTGTCTTCTGGTGACAGTGAATCATTTTTATATCAGGCTGTTTCGGGCACCCATTTAAGTGACAGTATTACTACTTGGAGGTTTAATATGAAAAACGGCTCGTTTGATCCATCTGGTCCAAATAATTTTGGAGTTCTTTTGATGGGTGACCAAGCTAATCCGGCTGATGGTTCACAAAATGGCTACTATGTGGGTGTAAATTTTAATGGTACAAGCGACGATATAACCCTTCATAAAATTACAAGTGGAGCAGTAACCGATCTTATTACAGCAGAAGTGAACGTTAATACTAGTGATCTTATGGGTGTTAAAGTTGTCCGCCAGCCATCTGGGTCATGGGAACTATTTGTTGACAATGATGAGGATGGAGTATTTAATAACTTTACTTCTTACGGTTCAATAACTGACAACACTCATACTACTTTCTCATATATATCCTTCTACTTTGACTATAATACCACCGGTGATGCTGACCTACAGTTTGATGATTTAATTGTTTTTGAAGAAGAGAATACTCTAAAGGCAGAACCGACGAATCATGCGACTAGTTTTAGTGCAACCTCAACAAGTGTAGAGAAAGTTGATCTATCTTGGACAGATGCAAGCAGTGTTACGCTCCCGGATAGCTATTTAATCTTAGCGAATGATGATAATTCTTTTTCAGTTCCTTCCGATGGTACTGCACAATCTGATGATACTGATCTGTCTGATGGTTCAGCTGTATTAAATATCTCTCAAGGCACTCAATCTGCTTCTTTTTCAGGACTAAATCCAAATACCCAGTACTATTTTGAAATCTACTCATACACAAATTCCGGATCTAATATTAATTACAAAACAGATGGAACAGTACCTTCGGATAATGCAACTACATTAGAGGCACCTGATTTAGTTTTAAATGAAATTTTTGCTGACCCAGCTACTGATATAACTGGAGACGCGAATGGCGATGGTACAAGAGATTCTGCTGATGATGAATTTATAGAATTTGTGAATACAGGGAGCAGTGATTTAACTATAACTGGTTGGACGGTCGAAGTTGGCGGGAGTACAGAGCATACGTTTACTGACCCAACAGTCCTTAGCCCAATGCAAGGTATTGTGATATTTGGAGGCGGTACTCCGACTGGTGATTTTGGTAATTCAGAAGTACAAACTGCTTCAAGTGGAAGCGTAGGTTTAAGCAATAGTGGAGAAACTATTGAAGTGAAAGATGGAAGTAGTAATACACTAATATATTATGAATACGGAGGTGCTTCTGATCAGTCGGAAACCAGAAGCCCAGATTTGACAGGTGACTTTGCTGATCATTCATCAGCAGATACTGATGACGCTTCTTTATTCTCTCCAGGTACCCGTATTGACGGTTCAACTTTTCAACCCACCGTTGAAATATCTGGAAATGCAGGTTGGAGAATGCTTTCTTTGCCTGTTGAAGATGGAACTGTGGAAGACATTTCTGATGACACGGCTGTGCAAGGAGTTACGGGTGGAGATAATGCCGGTGAAACTTCAAATTTTTACATTAATACAGCATCAGACGGTTCCGCCCAGAATGGATATATGGTACCTACAAATGTAACTACCCCTTGGGGAGACGGTCGTGGGTTTATTCTATATTTCTACGACAACACTACGGCAGGGAGTTCTGAATTACCAATTACATTAGAGGCGTTTGGGACAGAACCTTCGGGTGATGTAAGTGTGACTGTGTCAAATAGCTGGGCTTTACTTGGTAATCCTTTTAACAGCAATTTTGAGCTAGATGAGCTAACAGGAAATGATTCCGGACAGGGTGTTAACAATGGTCTCAAAAGTCCAGTAAGTGTTTGGGATGATGGAGCTGGTACCGATGAAAGCGGATCATGGATTACTGCAAATTTTGGTTCTGGCAATAATGAAATACTAAGTACCTGGCAGGGATTCTTTATCGAACGTAATAGTAGTTCAACAACAGAGATCACCTTCCCTGAAGCCGGTAAAACAAGCACTACTTCTACCGTTGCTTCATTTTCTAAGGAGAACTCAGATCAATTTCGGGAAGTTGAATTATTACTGGAAGCACCTGGTAATCTATCTGATAGATCTAACAAACTGTATTTTACAAATAAGGCTGTGGAAGGAAGAGATGCGTTTGATGGAGGAAAGCTTACTCCTCTGAACGGCTCACCTTATCTATCATTTGTAAACAACTTTGGAAGCGGTGATGAGCTTTATGTACAGGATTCTCGTCCTGTTCAACCGGAGAGAGATCAGGTATACGAGTTAGCACTGGCTGATGCCGGACTTAGCGGAACCTACACACTCAGCTGGCCTGAAATGAAGAATATCCCTTCTGACTGGACATTCACCCTTACTGATTTTGAGACGGGTGAAACAGTAAATATGATTCCAGGAGAATCGTATGAATTTACCGTTGAAGCTAAACAGAAAGCACCGCATGCCAGTGTGCTAAATCTGACCGCAGTTGAAGCTGCTCCTGAAGAAGTAAGTGCGAGATTTGGTATCAGGATGTCTAGCAGCGTAACGACCAGTAATGAACGAGGAACAACACCCGAACAGTTTTCACTAGAGCAAAACTACCCGAACCCTTTTAACCCAGCCACAAATATTCAGTACAGTATTGCTGAGACAGGCTTTGTTAAGCTTACCGTTTATAATGTAATGGGTCAACGGGTGGCTACGATAGTTAATGAGACGAAATCAGCCGGCACCTACCGTGCAAGCTGGGATGCTTCGAATATGGCAAGTGGAATTTATCATTATCGTTTGCAGGCAGGCAACCAGGTATTCACCAAACAAATGACATTAATTAAATAATTATTTATGAACTCTGAATAGTTCATGTAAATTACTTTCGACTATTCAGGATCATCCATACAAAATCAAGATTATGAGAACTCTGATATATATTTCTTTGACCCTCGCTTTCTTATTAGCATTAGCTTCAATTGTTGTAGCCCAGCCCGGTTTGCCTTCTGCACCTTCTCAGGCTCCGATTGATGGCGGACTGAGTTTACTGGCCGCTGCAGGTGGCGGGTATGCAATTAAGAAGCTTAGAGATCGAAAAAAAGCACAAGATGCTGAAATTGATGATCACAAAATGTAAGCTTATTAAATAGATATTTATATTTTAAATGGTGCCTTAATCTCGGGCGCCATTTTTTTTATCTGAATGAATTAAGAAAAATCTTTGATCAGCAAAATCAATTTTACGGTAGTTAGTTTAGCTTCTTTTGTGTTGTTGCATTCCACCTTATTCGCACAAAATGAAGACGTCAGCTTTCGGGAAATTTCGCTACGGCTGGATGCTTCAAATGGAGCTACTGATTACAGTAATAAATTATATTTCTACGAAAACGGAAGCGAAGGTGAGGACGCTTATGATGGTTCAAAGCTAGCATCAATATCGCCGGGCAATCCATATATGTATTTTGTTCAGGATTTTGGAGAAGGTGAAATTGAATTAGTACAGGATGCGAGGGGCTTGTATCCTGATACCATTCAGACTTATAGTCTTGAAGTTGAAGATTCAGAATTTTCAGGGACTTTCACAATCAGCTGGCTGAATTTTAAAAACATTCCTGATTTGTGGGAATTATGGCTGGTTGATACTGATCTTGACTCTACCATTAATATGAGCGACGAATCGGAATACTCCTTTACCACAAGCAGAAGCTTCCAGGTTTTGATTGAGCCGGTTACTTCTCAGGTTGTAATTACAGGAGATGCGGGGTGGAGGGTGCTTTCCTTTCCGGTGACAGGAGCCTCGGTAACACAACTTACGGACGACACGGCCATTCAGGGAATTAGTGGTGGCGAAAATGAATCCGCTGATCCTAACTTCTACCTCAATCTTGCCTCTGATGGTACAGCTGGAAATGGATATTCAGCGCCGACAGATATTTACACCTCTTGGGGTGATGGATATGGTTTTCTTACCTATTTCTTTGACAACAAACTAGCAGGGAGCTCTGATCTTCCAGTTACAATTAATGCAATGGGCAAAGAACCTGAAGGGGATGTTACGCTAAGTATTTCGAATACATTCACTCTGGTAGGTAATCCTTTTTTAAACAATCTGGAACTGGATGAAATATCAGGAAATGGAAGTGGAGGTACCAAAGGTGGTCTACAAAGCCCAGTCTATTATTATGATTCTGGTGGGCTAGGCACAGCTAATTTTGGAACAAACACCATAATTAGTACTTGGTCTGGTTTTTTTCTTGAACGTGCAGGTTCATCAACAACTAAATTGACGATCCCAAGTTCTGCTAAAACAGATACTGCTGCAACAGCTGGTTCTTTTTCGAAGCAACAAAGTCCTTCATTTAGGGAAATCGAACTGCACCTTGAAGGTCCGAATTCCTTAACGGATAAGTCATCTAAACTATTTTTTCATTCTGCCGCATCAGAATCAACCGATCCTTTTGATGGCAGCAAGTTATATCCAATCGATGGACGTCCATTTCTGGCTTTTTCTGATACAGGAGATAATTCAACAAGATTATTGGTACAGGATGCAAGAGCATTAAATCCCGAAAGAGAACAAGTATATAATCTTCTGGTTTATGACAATGGAAAGAGCGGAGTTTATACATTGAGCTGGCCGGTTTTTAGAAACATTCCCGAACATTGGGAACTGATGCTATTGGATTTAGAAACCGGTGTTTCCTTATCGATGAGGGACTATAAATCCTATAAGTTTGAAATTGAATCGACGTCGAAAAACCTACCAAAGAAAGAGTTAAAGCTGTTAAAGCAGGTAGAACAAACATCAGGCCTGACTCCAAGGTTTAAGATTGTTGTAGCAGCTGCTCAGGCGACCAGCATTGAGTCAGGAGAAAACCCAGATACCTTCAGCCTATATCAGAACTATCCCAACCCCTTTAATCCCTCTACTACTATCGAGTACAGATTAACCAGATCCAGCAACGTTACTTTAAATATTTTCAATGCGATGGGGCAGAAGGTTAAAACGGTAGTCAACGAAGTGAAATCAGCAGGAAGCTACCGTATCAGTTGGGATGCAACAGGTTTCGCTAGCGGCGTTTACTATTATAAGCTGAAAGTATCGGATGGGGTTATGACAAAAAAAATGACGCTGATTAAATAAAGCGGTGTTTTATGCCCATGCCGAATATTAGTCTTTAACCCTTAAGCTTGAGTCTCTCACTTTCAGCCCAACAGGAATCATGCTTACAATGCCATCAGGAGTCTGGGGATTTTTGAAGAGTGACATCATCTGTTCGATAGCGGTTCTTCCCAGCTTGTTATAGTTTGTATCTACTGAAGTTATGTTGGGATGGTGTGATTCGCATTGAGGGAGATTATCATATCCTGCAATGGCCAAATCCTGGGGTATATTTACGCCATGAGCTTTAGCCGTTTCCATGAAACCGACTGCCATTTCATCATTTAGAGCAAAAATAGCTTCAGGTTTTATATCACTTTCTTGATATGCGTGAAATGCCCTGACTCCGGATTCAGCAGAATAATCGCCCGGAAAAGTCCATACTACCGATTTTTCAGCAACGTGATTAACATAATCGGTAAATCCATTCACTCTGAATCTAGCTTCGGTCAGTTTTTTAGGGCCTTCTATAATTCCCATTTTTTCAAACCCCTGTTCATGAAAATGCCGAGCCACAAGAGAAGCACCCTGATAGGAGTCAAAAGTAACAGTATCAACTATAGAGTGATCGATATTCGAGCAAGAAATAATTGAAAAGTCATCAGGACTTGCTTCTAATGCTTTCTGGTAATCACTTTCACTCAATCCGGGTAGAAAAAGAATGGCTCCATGATAGCCTAATACCCTGATATGAGATAAAACGGGCTTCAATTCTTCTATGACCGGGTTTGAGTTGAACATGCTGATGCGGACATTCTTTTCTTCGGCACTATCAATAAATCCCCGGACGAAAGAGCTGTAAAATTCTCCGGGTCTGAATTCAGTGATTAAGGCAAATGTAGCAGCTTGTACTGCAGGCAAAACTTTGCGTTTATTTTGAATCGGATAGCCCAATTCAAGCGCTTTGGATATAATTTTTTTAGAGCTTTTATCGGGAGCACCGCTTTCACCGCGTATCACCCTTGAAACCGTCGATATCGAAAACCCTGTCGCTTCAGAGATATCTTTAAGCGTTACCTTCATTTAGTAAGTGTATTGAGTACAACTATGAAAAATAATTTCAGAAATATAATATATTTTTTCGGCTAAAATCATTTTGAATACTGAAATTTTGATATCGATTTCGGCTAATAAAATGCATACCATTGTTTTATGAAAATCGCTCTCATTCAACAAAAATGTACTCCAAGTAAAACGGAAAACCTGAATAAAGGGCTGACCTCTGCAAGGTTAGCAGCAAAAAAAGGGGCCAATGTAATTTGCTTTGCTGAGCTTGCTTTTGAGCCGTTCTACCCACAACACAAAAACCCTGAGAAGCCTGCTCAGCATGCTGAAGAAATTCCAGGAGAGATAACCACCGCTTTTTCTGAACTGGCAAAAGAGTTAGGAGTGGTTATTGTCCTGAACTTATACGAGAAAGCCGGAAATGCACTTTACGACAGCTCTCCGGTAATTAATGTGGATGGCTCAATAATGGGAGTAACCCGAATGGTCCATATCACTGATTATGCCTGCTTTCATGAGAAAGAATACTATACGCCCGGCAATAATGGAGCACCGGTTTATGAGACTCCATTTGGCAAGATTGGGATAGCAATTTGCTACGATCGGCACTATCCGGAATATATGAGAGCTCTGGCGGTTGCTGGTGCAGAAGTTGTGTTTATCCCGCAAGCCGGGTCGGTGGGTGAATGGCCCGAAGGTCTGTATGAAGCTGAAATAAGAACGGCTTCTTTCCAAAATGGTTATTTCACAGCGTTGTGTAACAGAGTGGGTGAGGAGCCTAAACTGACTTTTGCGGGGGAATCCTTTGTGAGTAATCCGGCCGGAGAGGTGATTGCCAAAGCGGGCTCAGGAACTGAGGAAATTTTATTTTGTGATTTAGATCTTGAAGAAGTCCAAAGCTCCCATGCCCAAACCCTGTTCTTGAGGGATCGCAGGCCCGAACTCTACAAAGATTGGATAAGCTAAAGGGACTCATTGTTTATTATTCATGATTCCATATTGAATATTAACATGTGGTCGTTATCTTCCTCTGAAAACAAGCACGTAATTTCGATATGTCTGAGACTCTGAAAGAAGTTCAGCTTCGCACCAAAGGAATTTTACCGGTCCAAAAACTCAAGCTCCTCTCCGAGCTTGGTATTATCACGTCGCACAAAGACTATCCCATACAGGAAAATCAATTTCAGCCCAACTCTATTGATTTACGGCTTGGCGAGGTTGCTTATCGTGTTCGCTGTAGTTTTTTACCTGAAAATGAAACGGTAGAGGAGAAAGTTGGCAAGCTGAAGATGTATGAGGTACCCATTAAGGATGGAGCCGTTCTTGAGCAAAATTGTGTGTACATAATCCCGCTGCTTGAAGAATTAAATCTACCTGAATCTACCCACACTGTGCAATCGGGTTTGGTAAATGGCAGTAAAAAGGAAAGTGAGATTAGGTTAGGAACCGTTGAAAACCTTTCTGCCAAAGCTAATCCTAAAAGTTCGACCGGACGCCTGGATGTTTTTACAAGAGTGATTACCGATTACTCCCACCGATTTGAAGAAATCACCCCTGGTTACAAAGGAAATTTATATCTGGAGGTGGTTCCCAAGTCTTTTTCCATCAAGGTGAAAACCGGACAGCGGTTAAATCAATTGCGTGTTCGTCATGGCTTTGAAGTTATTCCTGATCAGGACTTATTGCGTGTTCATGGCTCAGATCCTTTGCTATTTGATGAAGATTACAAGCCGGTTTCAATGGAGAAGATCAAAGTGAAGCAAGGACTTTTCATGAGTGTTGACTTGAAAGGTAAAAAGGGAGATGTGATTGGATATAAAGCGAAGAAGCACAACAACTATATCGATCTTGATCATATCGATCATTATGCTGTAGAAGAATTTTGGGAACCAATCTATGCTCAGCAAAATAATCAGCTTATTTTGGAGCCGGAAGCATTCTATATTTTTGCATCAAAAGAACGAATTCGAGTACCGGCTCACCTTGCTTGTGAAATGATGGCCTACGATACGGGCTCCGGAGAGCTTCGCACACACTACGCCGGATTTTTTGACAGTGGGTTTGGCGGGTCAGTAACGGATAAAGGAGCAAGAGCCGTTTTAGAAGTCCGTTCCCACGATGTTCCCTTCATGATTGAAGACGGACAAACGCTCTTCAGCATGCAATTTGAGCCAAATGCCGAGAAACCCGATTTTGTTTATGGGGAAGAAATCGATAGCAATTACCAAGGGCAGGATTTGAAACTCGGAAAGCATTTCAAGCAACCATGAGCTCATTTTTAGTATCTAAATGCATTTGCCACAAAAAAAACTTCAATGAAGTTAAGGAGTATGCAGAAGCTAATGGGTATTCTAAAATTGAAGAATTGCAATCTGATAACTTCTGCAGCAACAGCTGTGGGTTATGTATTCCTTATATAGAACTAATGTTCGAAACCGGTGAGACAGAATTTGAGCCGGGAGCCTACTATAAGAGAACATCAGATATCGATTAATGAATGTTGAATTTCGAATAAATTCTATTTGTGATTAGCACCATAGCGCTTAATTATGGACAATATCTTTTTTGCACATCCTGAAAACATCAAAGGAAATCAGCTGGAGCTGGTTGACCAAGAAGCAGTGCACGCTTCAAAAGTGCTTCGCTTTGAAAGAGGGGATGAATTGTATGCAGCTGATGGAAAAGGAAATATCTACCAAACAGGTATTATTTCCGCTAGCAAAAAATCAGTAATAGCTGAAATTCAGAAAACAGATTTTGAAACTGAACCCAGGATAAAGAAGGTATTGGCTTTTGGAGCCATAAAGAAAAGGGATCGTTTAGAGTTTACCGTAGAAAAAGCAGTAGAGTTGGGAGCCTGGGAAATTTGTGTATTTAACGCTGATCATTCTGAACGTTCAAAAATAAACGAAGAGCGGCTGCAGTCAATTGTGATGAGTGCCTTCAAACAGAGTAAAAGAACGTGGCTGCCAGAAGTGTTATATCTGGAGTCGATGGAAGAAGTTCTTAATCACTACTCAAATCATGCTCCTTTAATGGCTCATATAGATTCAAAAGTAAATAAGCCAAGCAAATTGACAAAGCCTGAAAACCTACTTTTAGTGGGTCCTGAAGGTGGATTCTCTAACCGGGAAGTGCAGCTGGCTAAAGAGCATGATGTGGAGTTTATTTCATTAGGCAAAAACAGACTGAGAGCAGAAACAGCTTCGATTACTTTTCTATCCCAGTATCTTTATTCCGAATAGCCTTGAAATAAGAAAGCCCGGCTCAGACCGGGCTTGTTCAAATCTGGATGAGGCTTAAATTATGCTTCAGCCATCATATTTTCAGGATTCCAGCATTCCTGAGTATTAGTTTCTGCCTCTTCTGCAACTTGATTAATATCTAAGTCTGAAGCTACTGCATGAGGAAGAATTCGGCTTGTTTCTGTAATTAAAGCCGCAATCGTCGTTAAGCTTGATTTGGTGAAATCAACCAGTTTGTCTTCGCCGGCTCCTAGTGCTGCCGTATGCAACATCGTATATCCTGATGCAATCATACCTAATGCCGTGTAATCGTCTCGTAACATTTTTGAGACGGGATCTTCTCTTTGTGTATTCAGAAATCCAGCTATGGAACCTGAAAAACCCGCTACTTTTTCCTTGATGGTCGCGAGGGTAGAGTCATTGACAAAATCTTCCATCTTATCAAACTCATTGATTTGTTCCGTCAATGCTACATCAATATCATGTAGTAAATCTACCGCTTTGGAGTTGTTAACTTTGCTTGATGTCTTTTGTGTTTTGACCACACTTAATGTGTGCTTCGTAAGTGCGTAAAGGTCAGTTGTATAATCTTGAAGCTTCTCAGTTTTCATAATAATATGTGAATATGTGTTTCTACTTCTTATTCAATCTATAAAATGGATGTGAGACTGTTATCGTTTCATAAATTCTTCCAAATGGCCTTAAAAAACGGCATATACGGCACAGAGGACATTATTTTGAGGTCTTGCTTGAAGTTAGTTTCTTCTCCCAGAAATCTGAAAATTTCATCAAAGTTGTTCTTCTTAAAAAGAGACTGAAATACTCTGAGGCTATCTTCGGTAGAGTTGGATAGAATGTGAAGCAACAGCAGGTCGTAGTAACGATACTTGAATTTTGACTGTTGCGGAGGAAGAGGGTCAAATCCCTGAATAAGATTCTGGGCAAGACCCTGTGTGTAATCCTGAATTCGGGTAAACGTGTAGCCGGTACTCGGCTTTGTCTGCCCGGCAACCGACCCCAGATTTATAATATTATTTTGGTAATAAGGAATATGAGGGCGGTCTTCCATGGGAATCTCACCATACTCTTTTCGCTTGATTTCGTAATGCTCTTTATCCAGCCCAAAATTATGATACAAATAATGTTTGATCCGCTTCTTGTACTCCTTCTTCTTTAGAGTATCCTCAGAAAATACGGTGAACTCCAGCAGAGCTTTTTGATGGGTATAGGGCAGCACATACATGAATCCGACTCCGGGCCTGAAGTCATTGTCAAAATCCATAATTGTGAAAGTCTCTGGATCAAAGGCAGGCTCAAAGGTCTTAATTTCCCAACCCAAAAAATGCTGTTTGAGCGGATATTTAATTTGGTCTTTGTCCAGATCTTTAGGCTTCATAACACTCTGGAAAATGTAATCTGCAATGTAGCTATCGCCACCTTTAGTCAATAAAACAGCTTTTTTCTTATGAGAGGAGAAGTCTAATATATTCTCCTCGAGCAGATCAAAATTTTTACGCTTTGTGAGTTCACGAAGCACATACTCACGAAAGTCGCCACTGCGAATACAATAGTAACTGTATTCATTTAAATATCTAAAGGTGCTGTAGTCTAAAACAGATACCCAGGTTTTTTTCCATTTTTTAAATATGATATCTCGGAAAGGGGGTTCTTTGTTTGTCCAAAAACACCAGGTTTTATCATTAACGGGCGCAAAAACAGAATCGACAACAAGCACTTCACCTTTGTACCCGCCTTTGGCTAAATACCAAGCCAGGCTTAAACCTGCGAGTCCGCCACCGGCAATAATAATGTCGTATTTGGCTTCTATCTTCAAAGTGTAAATGTCCCCCTAAAGTGTCTCCTTAATAAATAGAAGTACTGATCTTTAATACTTTTTTTCATGAGCTGAGTGAGCGTGACTTATGTTCGCAGCAGGTATTGATTATATTCCTTGAAATTGAAAAAGCAAAATACAAACTATGATTGATTTAAGAAGTGATACAGTTACTAAGCCAACCCCGGAAATGTTGGAAGCCATGATGTCGGCTGAAGTTGGTGATGATGTATTTGAATCAGATCCTACAGTAAATAAGTTCCAGCAAAAAGTAGCCGATATGTTTGGGATGGAGGCCGGACTTTTTGTCCCCAGCGGAACCATGAGTAACCAACTGGGCATTAAGGTGTTAACCAATCCCGGCGATGAAATTCTGATTGATGAAAAGGGACACATCTTTAATTATGAATCTTCTGCGGCTTCTGTTTTGTCAGGTGTTCAAATAAATAAGTTAGTGGGGAAGCAGGGGAAATTAAATCGGGAAGTACTGGAAAACTCAGTTCGTGGAATTTATGACTGGGAGCCCAAAACAAAAGTTGTGTGTGTAGAGAATACTACAAATAAAGGTGGCGGAGTGTGCTACACCAAAGAAGAATTGAGAGCAATCAAAGCATTTACTGATGAGCATGAGCTTGCTGTTCACCTTGATGGTGCAAGAATTTGGAATGCAATGACGGCTACTGATATCGAGCCATCTTTTTTTGGTGAAATTGCTGACACTATTTCCGTTTGCTTTTCTAAAGGATTAGGAGCACCGGTCGGCTCCATGCTGCTGTCCTCTAAAGAGCATATTGCTACGGCAAGGCGCTATCGGAAAATGTGGGGCGGCGGAATGAGGCAAGTTGGCTTGCTGGCAGCTGCTGCTGAATATGGGATGGAACATCACTGGCCTTTGATGAAGGAAGATCACCGTAGAGCAAGAGAAGTGGCTGAAGTTATTGCGGAATGTTCCAAACTTTCTGTTGACTTGGATAGCCTTCAAACAAACATTCTCATTTTTGATGTGCTTGAAGAAGATGCCACTTCTGCCTTAAAGAAGTTAGAAGAACAGGGCATCATAATGATCCCATTTGGACCGAGAACCATCCGGGCGACCTTTTATTTTGAAATTGGGGATGATGAGGTCGCGACCATTAAAGAGGTGTTGAAAAAGCTATTTGACTAAGGATGTGTTCACATTCAAATAAAGAATGCAACGGTTGGAATAAGTAAAGTGGCGGGATTGTAACTAAAAGCGTATTTATTCGTGATACGATTAGATAATATTCACATCTCAATCTTTCAAATTATGAAGAAGTCAAGGACACTAAGTTTCATTCTCGCTTTAACGCTAATCCTCGTGGGAATAAATGCCACTAACTATGTACCCACCGAAGAAGCGGCAGTGAAGGAAATAATCATGGATGGATATGTACATGGCGCTTTTAATGAATTAAATCCTGAAGCCATGGCCGAAACCTTTCATAAAGACTTTGCTATTTTCTCAGCTAATGGTGAAGAGATAAGCCGCTATCCCATTTCAAACTGGATTGAAGGGACTAAAAGGCAAAAAGAGAATCCAGACTTTGATCCTGAGAATAACGTGTGGGAACCAAAATTTACAAATGTAAGCGTAACTGGAAATGCAGCTTCTGTTGAGCTAGAGTTACATCACAAAGGCCAGCATGTATTTACTGATTACCTTTCGCTTCTTAAATTTGAAAGCGGCTGGAAGGTGGTTGCTAAAGTATATCATCGGCATCAATGAAATTGAAAGTTGATATGGTGATAAAGTGATTAGGAATGAATTTGGCTATGCTCTCTATCACTATATCACCATATCACTATATCACCATATCACCATATCACCATATCATCCTATCAACCCTCAACTCTCAACAAAACCTCTTTCATCTTATCAAGAATCCGCTGCCGAATCGGTAAGCCTTTCTGGAAAATCATTTCCTGTTTGGCTTTGTATTCCTTTCGGCCGGCATCAGTCTCAATTTTGATAGGCTCTAAGCCTTGATCTCTCAAATCGTAGGGACTGGCTTGCATATCGATATGCCGGGCTTCAACGGCCAGCTCAAAGGCATCGAGGATGAGCGAGCTTGGAATCCATGGGTACATTTTGAAAGCCCATTTGTATAAGTCCATATTGGAATGAATGCAGCCCGGCTGTTCCATTTCATGAAATTTTTCGCGAGATAGCTCAAACTTGTTCATGGGTTGAGCAGGTTTGGTAAAGAATCGAAACGCATCAAAATGAGTGCAAAGGAGAGGGCGTGATTCTACAAACTCAGCAAGTTCATCCCGCTCCATTCGCATGGGTACCTGATTATGCCTTGGATTATCGCTCTTATACACCATAGCCCATTCATGCATCCCAAAACATCCGAAAGAAGGTCGGCTTGATTGCGTATTTTCGAGCATCTGAATCATCCATTCTAAGGAAGATATTCTCTTTTTAGGAAACAAAGCTAGGTCTAAAAAGGCAACACCATCATCAAGGGTCAATTCACTTATCTCAGGAAGCTGATCAAAATCAGAGAAAGCTAATTTTACTCCCATTCCCGGTGACCATCGTCTCAATCCGGATGGGCGAAAGGCATAGTATTCGAATAAAAAATCCATAACCGGATTTTTTTCATGTCGTGATCGGGCTGCCAAATAATCATCCAGTAAGTCACTCACCCGGTGTTCATGAGCTGACTTTTCCTGAAGCCATTCCGACTCTGAAACCTGATTTACATTTCCTACCTGTTCTGTCTCTATTAACATGGGGCAAAGATAAGGAATGATTATTTAGGAATTAAAAATTCAAAATTAAAGATTAGATTAAGCAGGGGAAACCGTTTATAATCTTAATTTATCTTTCATTTCTGTCTTCGGATGTCAAAACAAATTCTCAACTTTCTCATCCATCTTCGTCTGCATTACCAGTTTTTTATCCTTTCGGGGGGATATTTGATTGCGGCACTATTTGTTGAGCAGGTGAACTGGGAACAATTCTGGCTGCAGTTTCTGAATGTCCATATTCTATTGTTTGGCGGTGCTACGGTTTATAACTCTTGGTGGGATAAAGACGAAGGTCCCATTGGCGGGCTAAAATCACCCCCAAAAATGAATCAATGGATGTGGCCGGCTTCGTTGGTAATCCAATTTATTGGGCTTACATGGGCAATGTATATAGGCTGGAATTATGCAATCATCTATGCAATCAGCATGCTATTCTTTTGGTTGTATTCTACCCCATTAGCTCGATGGAAGGGAAAGCCCATTCGAAGTATAATAGCTATTGGAGTGAGTACGGGAAACAACTCTTTCTTTTTAGGATTTTTAGCGGCAGGCGGTTATCCCATTACTTTTACTGAAGACCTGATTGCTTTAGGCGTTGCCCTAATTATTTTGAGTTTATACCCGGTTTCTCAAATCTATCAAACAGAAGAGGACGGCAAAAGAGGGGATGAGACTTTTGCCATAAAGTATGGATTGGCTGGAATAAAATGGTTCTTTGCCATCTTATTCCTTGTTGGTGGATTCATATTATCTGCCATGCTATTTCAGACAGCCCATACTTTGGGACTTATATTTGGTGGGGTAATATTAACAGCGTATTTGCTAATCAGCTTTTTCGTTTGGAAACTGAAAGGCAGGGAAGAGGAATACGAAACCGTAATGCGTCTTAAGTTCTTCGCTTCTTTTAGCTTTGTGCTGTTTATAGTTGGAACTCTAGGGTGGCAGGCTCTCGCTCTATAAGTGCCTGTGCTTCTGCGATTAAGGCACTGAAACTTAAAGTAGGGTGGATGACATCATTCAACCTGTTTAATGTAACGGGCTTTTCAAGGACAGAAATTGAACCCTCATCATTACCTTTATTAAATGTCCCTTTTCTCTTGAGGAATACAATACGTGTTTTTACTTCAGATTTGAGATAGGAACCTAATTTCAGAACCATCTCTGGGTCTGAATCTGCATCAATGAAAGTGAAAGTTGGAGCTTTTGATTTGGAGGTTTCTGCTGCAGTATCAAAATCACGTGCTTCAAACACATTATGAACATAAAGTTCACCAAGCATTCTTCTCATTTCTTGTTTCACAATAAGACTTTCACTAACCACTAAAGCTGATTTTCGTTTCTTCATATAATCTCCAAATAGTTTTATTGTCTTTGATGAAATACGCAGAACTTCAAAAACCGGATTGGAACTTATAGCTTTCCAATCAGCCTGATTAGTTCTTTCGATAAACAATGAAAGGTGTAATGCCTAATTTGAACTAATCAAAATCTCAGGAAATATGTATTTAGTGACAGAAGGCGCCATCGACCAAAATATCATCGATAATGCTCTTACCTATGAAGAGTACACTGATCTGATCAACGGACTATACACGGTTGGGAAAACGACCAACGATGATAATTCAGAAAGTCAGCTCGAATACACCAAGCTGAATATCCACCGATCTTCCAAGTGGGATAAGCGAGGAAAGATTTCTGATGAGTTGACTCAAGAATTGCATTCTTTTCCTTATGAGATGGTTTGGGTGATGATTACTGAAGGCTGGTGTGGAGACAGTGCACAAATTGCCCCATTCATCAATAAAATGGCTGAGAGTTCCAACAAGATAGAGCTTAAAATTTTGTTGCGAGATCAATATCCTAAGGTGATGGATGCCTTCCTCACCAATGGCTCGCGTTCTATTCCCAAGATAATTGCCCTCAAATCAGATACTTTAGATGTAGTCGGCGAATGGGGTCCACGACCTAAAGAAGCTCAGGAAACTTACTTAAGTGAACGAGCTGACCCAGGTATTGAGAATAAGATTGCAACCCAAAATCTCCATCTGTGGTATGCCCGAAATAAAGGCAAGGCTGTTCAGCAGGAATTTCTCACACTGCTGGATGAATGGAGTGCTAAATAATCCGCAATCAGCTTATCACTTATCAAACATCCTTACTATCTTCAGTTTGAATAAATGAAAAGCCTTTGAAAGATAAATTTCTGCAATTTGTAGCCCAAACAAGCGATGCTCCAATGGGATTGGAAATATCGCACGCGGAAGGACCATATCTTTATACAAAAGACGATCGGCAATTTGTAGATTTCATTTCCGGTATCGCTGTGAGCAGTCTGGGTCATCGCCATCCCAAAGTGATTAAAGCGATTCACGAACAGGTTGATAAGCATCTTCACGTAATGGTTTATGGTGAATTTGTTCAAAAGCCTCAGGTTGAATTTGCAGAGTTACTCACTAATAATCTTCCTGAACAATTGAATCAGGTTTATTTTGTGAATAGTGGCACTGAGGCCAATGAAGGGGCCTTAAAGCTCGCAAAGAAGTATACGGGACGTTCCAAACTTATAGGCTTCAGGAATAGCTATCACGGCGATACACATGGGTCTTTAAGTGTAACCGGGCGTGATGTTTATCGGGATCCTTATCTGCCTTTATTGCCAGACGTCCATTTTCTGGACTTCAATGCAGATGAAGGTCTTGAGCTGATTGATAAGGAAACCGCTGCAGTTATTATGGAGCCCATTCAGGGTGAAGGCGGAATTATTCCAGCTCGTAAAGAATGGCTACAGGCCGTAAGGGAAAGATGTACAGAAGCAGGTGCACTTCTTATTTTTGATGAAATTCAAAGTGGTTTTGGCCGTACGGGCAAGCTGTTTGCCTTCGAAGAATATGAGGTCGTCCCTGATATCTTATGCCTTGCAAAAGCAATGGCCGGCGGAATGCCGATGGGAGCTTTTGTTTCCTCTTCAGAATATTTTCAGACTTTTAAATACGATCCCCCTTTAAATCATGTAACTACTTTTGGCGGTCACCCGGTGAGTTGTGCCGCTGCTTATGCGAATCTCAAAGAATTGCTTTCTGGAGATTATCTGAGCAGAGCTAAAGAGATCGAGCGGATTACAAAAAAGAAGCTGACCGGAAAAGGAATTGTAGAAGTCCGGGGAAAAGGAGCCATGCTTGGTCTTCAGTTAGAAAGCTGGGAGCTTACAAAAGCCGTAGTGGAGGATTGTTTTGATGAAGGCATTTTGCTTGGATGGACGCTCCATTCCAATACACTCATCCGGCTGGCTCCGCCACTTATCATTGAAGATGAGTTGCTGAATGACGTGCTGGATACCATTTTAGTAGCAGTAGAAAAACATGCGTAATTGAACACGGATGAAGCAGATTTAGCGGACGGTCACGAATTTTTTAGAATAAAGTAGAATCAAGCAAATCCTGCAAATCATGGTTCAAAATCCCAAGTGGAGCAAAAAATCGGAATTACAATCCTTTTCAAATAGTTTTAAAAAGAAAAGGGAATTCAGATCAGAAACAAACCATATGAAGACCATCAATCCCGCAAACGGTAAACTCATCAAAGACTATAAAGAAATGGGCTTTGGTGAGGTTGATCAAATTATTCAGAAAGCAAATCAGGCTCAGATACTTTGGAAACAGAAAAGTTTCGAGCAACGAGCTGCCTACCTAAATCGAATTGCTGATTTGTTGAAAGATCAGAAAGAAGAACTTGGTCGATTAATGGCCGAGGAAATGGGGAAGCCTCTGCAGCAGGGAATAGGCGAAGCTGAGAAATGTGCTTGGGTTTGTGAGTACTATGCTGAACATGCCGAGGAATTTTTGTCGGATGAAGCAGTAGAAACAGATGCCTCAAAAAGCTATGTGACATTCAATCCATTAGGAGTAGTTCTGGCAATTATGCCGTGGAACTTCCCATTTTGGCAACTCTTTCGTTTTGCAGCACCCGCATTGATGGCCGGTAACGGTGCCATCCTCAAACATTCTGAAAACACGACGGGCTGCGCGCTTAAGATTGAAGAAATTATCCATGAAGCCGGTGTCCCAGAGGACCTATTTCGAACTATCATCCGTGATAAATCAGAGATGAAAGAAGTAGTTCAGCATGAAGGGATTGCCGCGGTAACCCTGACCGGAAGTACTAAAGCTGGGAAAGCAGTTGCGTCACAAGCCGGTGAGGCGTTGAAGAAAACAGTGTTAGAACTTGGTGGGAGTGACCCCTCAATCATTCTCAAAGATGCAGACATCAAAGCAAGCGCAGAAACTTGTGTGAATTCTCGTCTCTTAAACAGCGGACAAAGCTGTATTGCAGCAAAAAGATTTGTGGTCGTTGAAGATGTTTATGATGAATTCGTTGAGGAGTTTACTTCCTTAATGAAATCACGGAAAGTAGGCGACCCTTTTGATGAGGATACTGATTTGGGGCCGATGGCACGAACAGACCTCCGAGACCAACTTCATGAACAAGTTCAAAAGAGCGTAGAAAAAGGGGCTTCACTTTTATTGGGTGGAGAAAAACCAGATGGAGATGGCGCCTATTATCCGGTTTCGATTCTTGCTGATGTTCAACCCGGAATGCCAGCCTACTCGGAAGAATTATTTGGTCCGGTGGCAAGTATCATAAAAGTGCGGGATGAAAATGAAGCAATCAGAGTGGCCAACGACACAAATTATGGATTGGGAGCTTCAGTGTATTCGCAAGATGTAGCACATGCCGAGGAAATAGCAGCTACTAAATTGGAAGCCGGATGCTGCTTTGTAAATGACTTTGTTAAATCAGATCCACGTCTTCCTTTTGGTGGAATTAAACACTCTGGTTATGGCAGGGAATTGGGACTTTATGGTATTCATGAGTTTGTTAATACCAAAACGGTTTATATAAAATAATAGTTGAGGGGTTGTAAATAGATAAAGCCAAACATTGGGTTAACAACTCTCAACTTTCACATGAACTGCTTATCTTGAAACGAATTAAATAAGGAACTGTGCAGATACGACTTCAACAAATAAATCCTACAATTGGGGATTTGACCGGTAACAAAGAGCTCATCCTTCAGGCTATTTCACAAGCTGAGGGTGATGGAATTGATTTATTACTTCTCCCCGAGTTAGTGACCTCAGGATATCCGCCTATGGATTTATTGGAGCGGCAGGTATTTCTGGATTTGATGTATAAAGTGAACCGGGAAATCATTCAATCCACAAACAATACAACGGTCATATTTGGCTCTATCACGGAGAACCTGACCGGGAAGGGTAGAAAGAGCTTTAATTCGGCAATTGTTGCTCAGAAAGGGGAAGAAGTCACGCGGGTTCACAAAGCACTGCTCCCAACTTATGACGTTTTTGACGATCTCCGATATTTTGAGCCTGGTAAAGAATTTGAGCCGGTGATGATCGACGGTTTTCCGTTTGGTATCACGGTCTGCGAAGATATTTGGTACAATGATAATGACATCCAGTACCATATTTATGATGTGAATCCTGCGGAAGTCTTAGCTAAGAAAGGAGCCAAAGCTATCATTAATATTTCAGCATCTCCTTTTAATAAGGACAAGCCGGTTACCCGAAAGAATATGTTGAGGAATCATGCTGAGCAACTTGGTATTCCTTTATTCTATGTGAATCAGGTTGGAGCCCAAACTGAACTGATTTTTGATGGTGATTCTCTGGCTTTTAACGGAAAGGGGGAGATGAAGGCACGCTCAAAACGCTTTGAGCCCGATGCTGTAGATATAGAATTTGATAAAGACACCGGCACCGTTGAATCGATTTCTGAAGTAGAAGCTAACTTTGAAACACCTTCCAAAGAGCAGGTTATGTTTGAAGGATTGGTGCTTGGAGTGAAAGACTATCTTAAAAAGTCGAAAGCAGCCGAAAAAGTGATTCTTGGTTTAAGTGGAGGTATAGATTCTGCACTGGTGTGTACGATTGCAAAAGAAGCGCTTGGTGCTGAAAATGTAAAAGCCGTGACGATGCCTTCAGCTTTTTCCTCAGAAGGGAGTGTTTCCGATTCTGAAAAACTGGCCAACAATTTGGGGGTTGAGCTCCTTGAAATCCCGATTAAAAACATTTACGAAGAATATCTTAATGCTTTGGCTCCCATTTTTGAAGGCACAGAATTCAATGTTGCCGAGGAAAACCTTCAAAGTCGCTCACGCGGTGATATACTCATGGCGATAGCCAACAAGTTTGGTTATATGCTGCTGAATACAGGAAATAAATCAGAGATGGCGGTGGGCTATTGCACACTTTACGGTGATATGGCAGGTGGTTTGTCTGTGATTTCTGATGTGTATAAAACAGAAGTGTATAATATCTGCCGATGGCTGAATGAAGAATATTATGGCCAGGAAGTGATTCCCGAAGCCATTCTCACAAAACCCCCAAGCGCTGAATTACGGCCTGATCAAAAAGATTCAGATTCTTTGCCAGACTACGGAACTTTAGATACCATTTTGGAATACTACCTGGAAGAACAGCGATCAAGAGAACAAATCATCAGCAGCGGTATAGACGAACAGATCGTAGATCGTACACTTCGTTTAGTAGATCTGAACGAACATAAGCGGTTTCAAGCTCCTCCTGGACTTAAAGTTTCCGCTAAAGCATTTGGAACCGGCCGCAGATGGCCACTTGCACAGCAATGGACGGGTAAAGAAAAGCAAATGCTTGAGTCCGAAAAAATTGAAAAATAAGGGCGCTAATTAAGCATCTTTACCGTTGGTGTAGCTGTGTGTTCAACTCTCCCAATTCAATACAATAATTAGTACTTTACCCTAATAAAATTTAAATCATCTTTAATACATGCTTACTAAGTTACGAATTACGGCTATAGCCTTCATCTGTTGTATGTTTTTAGCTCCGGGCATTTCTGCTCAGGATACGACTGCAACCCTCCAGTTAAAAGACATGCCATTACGGCTTTTAGATTATAGAAGCCCCATGCAGGGCATTAAAGATGGAGAAGGTGTAACAGAGCAACCTGCCATGCAGGAACTGGATAACTTCCAGAAAGATATCATGAGCCGGATTTCTGATATATATCGAATCCATATCAAGGCCATGGATGCTCAGGTAAGTAATGATCCATTGGAAGCTGAGGCTCAAATCAATGATGCACTTGCAGCCACACAGGGTTTATTAGACGACTATCCTGAAATAAGAGGAGACCGGCGCTTTACAGAATTGTATCGCTCAGTGATTTCCGAATACCGCCAATTTTATGGAATAACCGAAGTTGGCAATGAGCCAGAAGGTGAAATCTTTGCCATTCAGGAAGAATTGTTTTCAGAAGATGACAGCTGGATGAAGGAAGAATATGATTTTCCGGATGATTTAGCTCTCAACAAAACGGATGTGCCTCTTATTCAGAATGATAAAGTAAATCGCCACCTTGTTTATTATACACTCCGCCGGCCTGAAGTGATGGAGACGTGGCTACAGAGAGCAGTAAAGTATCAGCCAATGATGCGCAAGATATTCAGAGAAGAAGGCGCTCCGGAAGAACTTACTTATTTGGCGTTTATTGAAAGTGGACTCAACCCTACGGCTCAAAGTTGGGCAGCCGCTGTTGGAATGTGGCAATTTATCCGTGCAACAGGCTCTGTGTATGGTCTGGAAGTAAATTGGTGGGTTGATGAACGTCGTGACCCGGAAAAAGCAACCCGTGCTGCTGCTCGTCACTTAAGAGATTTATATAATATTTGGGGTGACTGGCATCTTGCAATGGCCAACTACAATATTAGTCCACGCGGATTAAAACGTGCGATCAATCGTGCCGGTGGAGTTGAAGACTACTGGGCTGCTTATCCTTATTTGCCTCGTGAGACAAGAGGTTATGTGCCCGGATTTATAGCGACAACCATGATTGGTATGAATCCTGAAGAGTTTGGCTTTCAAAAAACATATGAAGGTGAGCCTTACTCTTATAGAGTTGTTGAAGTTGACGGTTTGATGGAGCTTACAGAACTAGCTGCTGCCGCAGGAATCTCAACAAATGAACTGAAGGACTACAACCCTGAACTGCTTAGATGGGCAACACCTCCGGGTGGTAAATATCCTTTAAAACTTCCTGTTTCTACCGATAGAGAAGAGTTTTTAGCTAATTATCAGGAAATCCCTAAAGAAAGCCGAAGTCAAAATATCACTATGCATACGGTGAGTAGTGGAGAGTCATTGGGACTGATTGCCCGTAAATATGGAACAACTGTTGCCGGACTTTATGGCTCAAATGAAAATCTTTCGAGCACTATTTATCCGGGACAGAAAATAGTCGTTCCTCTTCCTCAAGGCAGTGTTTCAGAAATTTCAGCAAACCGCCCTACGAATCAGCAACAAAGTGTGACATCCAGAACCTCATCTTCTTCATCAAAAGTGAGTGCTCCTGCAAATTCTACACCGGTTACCTATAATGTTAAAACCGGGGATACTGTAGGTCATATTGCAGAATGGTTTGACGTGAGAGCTTGGAATATCCGCACATGGAATGGTATAGGTAATACAATCCGTGTAGGACAGTCATTAACTGTTCATGTACCTAAAACCCGTGAAAGTCACTATAAAAAAGTGAATGAGATGAGCTATTCTGAGAAGCAGTCTATTGAAAGAAAACAACGCCAGGGCGAGAATATCTTTATTGCTTCAGCTAACACTTCCACAGATGGCGATAACTACACAACCTACACTGTTCGTCAGAATGATACATTGAGCGAGATCGCTGAGAGTTTTGGAGTTGGCCTTAGTGAATTGAGAAGTCTGAATAACATCTCTGGAAACAGAATTTTTGTAGGACAAACCCTGCGCATTTCAAGTAACTAATTTACTTATGATCAAGAAAGGGAAATATAAAGCAGTATTTGCATTAGCAATCGTGGTACTGGCTTCCGCAGGGATAGCCGCTCAACAGTCTGATATCTATTTCCTGATCAAAAAAAATTTCAGCATTTTCAGTAAAGGCTACGAAAATGTAGCCCTTGAATATGTTGATGAAGTCGACCCCGAAGTGCTTATGCGAAATGGGATCGATGCTATGCTAGAGACGTTAGATCCTTATACGGTGCTTTTCAATGAGGCACAGAATGAGCAAGCTGAGATTATGTCTCGTGGAAATTATGCCGGGATTGGTATCCAAGCCGGTTATCGTGATGGGGAAGTCGTTGTGATTGCACCTACAGAAGGCGGGCCGGCCGAGCAGGTTGGAATTCGAGCCGGAGATGTAATTGTAGCTGTAGATGGAGTCTCAACAGAAAGATTACAGCCGGAAGAAGTGAATGCTTTAACCAGCGGAGAAGTAGGGAGTGAAGTTACGGTGTCGATTGAGCGATTTGGTTTAGATCAAACGCTTGATTTTACTCTTGAACGCCGTCGAATTGAAGTGTCTAATATCTCTTACTCAGGTTGGATTGGAGAGGAAGATAATACCGGTTATATCCGCTTGTCTCAGTTTGGCACCAATTCGGCTGAAGAAATTCGCCAGGCAATGATTGAACTAATGGCAGATCAGGATTTAAATGGTCTGGTCATTGATGTCCGTGATAATCCGGGAGGAATCCTTCAGGAAGCTGTTGGTATTCTTGATAAATTTATAGAACCCGGAATTACAGCAGTAGATATTAGAGGGAGAGTAGCAGAATATAATCAGAACTTTACGACCCGCGAACCGGTGATGTTCAATAAACCGGTTGTGGTGTTGATTAACGAGGGAAGTGCCAGTGCATCCGAAGTATTAGCCGGGACGCTGCAGGATTTAGACCGTGGCTTGATTGTAGGACAACAAAGCTTCGGAAAAGGATTAGTTCAGGTTGTAAAGCCGTTACCTTACAACACTTCTCTTAAGATAACAGTAGCCCGATATTACATTCCTAGCGGCAGGAGTATTCAGTCGGTTCAGTACACTCATCAGGGGCGGAATTCTGTAATTATGGATGCCGATTCATCCAAAAGGGAATTTAAAACAAGAAATGGACGAACTGTTTATGAAGGCCGGGGAATTGAGCCTGATGTGGTGTCACAAAACGAAAAGATGAGTATTCTTGAAGTTGCTCTTCTGCGGGAAGGGATGTACTTCGACTTTGCAACTGAATATGAAGCAACGCATTCCGCTTTTGATTATAACGAGCTTCCCGACGAGGTTTACCAAGAATTCAGAGCATATTTAGAGGAGCAAGGATTCAGCTATACTACAGATTCTGAGAAATTACTGGCAGACCTTAGCCAAAAACTACAGGAAGTAGAAAGTGCAACTCCACAGCTCGAAGGTTTGCAGTCAGCGATTACCCAGGAAAAGGAAGCGCAGTTTACAGAAGACGAATCCAATATTCGCCGGACATTGTACCTGGAGTTAGTTTCTCGGTATGAGGGTCAGTCGGGAAGAGTTAGGGCTGGATTAAGAACGGATCCAGACGTATTAAAGGCTCTTGAATTTATTTCAAATGAAGAAGAGTTAGTTAATTTGCTCTCAGGAAATTAGAGGATGCCTTCCAAAGCTGATCTACATATTCATACCACTTGCTCTGATGGTCGACTTTCACCTATTGAGGCTGTACAGATGGCGAAGGATAAAAACCTTGTCAGCCTTTCCATAACTGATCACGATACTTATAAGGCTTATTTTGAAGCTATTCATAAAGCCAAAGAGTTAGATATTGAACTCATTCCGGGAGTAGAAATAACTTCTACCCTTGGTGATGATGAGGTTCATATACTGGCTTATTATTTTGATCCGGAGACCAATTATCTGGAAGATTTTTTAAAGCAGCAGAAAACGGCTCGTAAAAACCGTATCAAAGGTATTATTGAAACGGTAAATAAATCCGGTTTGGATGTGGATTATGATGAGGTTTGGGCTGAAGCTAACGGAGCAAATATTGGAAGACCTCATTTAGCGCGAGTGCTTACGCAAAAAGGATATGTTAGCAGTCCCAAAGAAGCTTTTATTCGATATTTGAGTAATCAAAAGTTAGGATCTATTGAAAATACATATCCAGACTATCGTGAGGTGATTGAAATCATCAAAAACGTTGGAGGAGCAAGTGTAGTGGCTCATCCGGGAAGATTATATAACTCCGAACAAATTCAGGCTTTTGTAGATGCCGGAATCGACGGGATTGAATGCATACATCCGAGTCACAATTTCAAACTGCAGAAGAAATACACTGAATTTTGCGAAAAGAACAGCTTATTGATGACTGGAGGAAGCGATACTCACGAAGGTACAGGAGCCAGTTACACACATATGGGCGTGGTGACTATTGCTTATAAGCATATTGATAAAATGAAAAGGATGACTGAACAAAGAAAAAACATCATAGAAATTAAAAACTGATATGGCTGTAGAATTTATTGAAGGTGATACAAATCCGGATAATGTAAAGGTTGGAATCGTGGTTTCCCGATGGAACTCAATGATTACCGACAAAATGCTGGACGGCGCACTGAAGGCTTTAAAAGGAAATGGCGTTTCTGATGAGGATATTACCGTTGTGAAATGTCCCGGTTCGTATGAAATTCCACTGGCTGTCCAAAAGGTACTCGAACACCGGGAAGTGGATGGGGTTATTGCGCTTGGAGTTGTAATACGAGGAGGAACTCCTCACTTTGAATACGTTTGCGACGCTGTAAACCGCGGAATCACGGATTTAATTTTAAAACATAATAAACCGGTGGCTTTTGGAGTTCTTACAACCGATGACGTGAAACAAGCCCTGGAACGTGCAGGGGAGAAGGGAAACAAAGGCGGCGAGGCTGCTTTGGCTCTTCTTGAAATGATTTCATTGGAACAGAAACTGACTTCATGACTGAATTATTTACCTTGATAAAGGACAAGCAAAGCTCTAATTTTCAAAGCTTCAAAATCAGCCCAAAAATCACTTGAAAGAGCTTACTTTAACAAACACCGTACAAACCGAAGAAGACAAGGAGAATCAGGAAACCCTGCAAAATTCCGGGGAAATCCCTCTTCATATAGCCATTATTATGGACGGCAATGGTCGCTGGGCCAAAAGCAAAGGCAGTATTCGTCTTCATGGGCATAAAGTAGGTGTTGATTCAGTTCGTGATATCACGGAATCTTGTGCTCAGCTTGGTGTGAAGTATCTAACTTTGTATGCGTTTTCAACTGAAAACTGGGGACGTCCATCTGCGGAAGTGCAAGGATTGATGAGATTGCTGGTTTCTTCCCTCCGAAAAGAAGCAGAGAATTTAAATAAGAATGATATTCGTCTTGCTACAATAGGACAGATGGATCGTTTTCCTAAAGCTTGCAAAAACGAACTTCAGGAAGCCATAGAGCTCACCAAAGATAACAATAGACTTGAACTCTGCCTGGCATTAAGCTATTCAGGGCGATGGGATATTACAGAAGGTGTAAAGAAGATTGCCCGACATGTTAAAGAAGGCCGCCTGGACCCAGAGCTAATCAACGACCAAATGATTAGCGATCATTTATCCACGGCAGATGTACCTGATCCTGATTTGATTATCCGAACAAGTGGTGAATATAGAATCAGTAATTTCTTGCTATGGCAGTTAGCATACTCAGAACTTTACATTACAAAAACATACTGGCCAGACTTCAGAAGAGATGAACTATACGAAGCAATTCGTTCTTACCAGCAAAGAGACCGTAGATTTGGAAAAATTCCATCTTCTAAAGACGAAAACTCTCTTTCATCTCGTTTAGTAAACAAAAAATCATAAGCATTAACCAAAAGGCGTGTTGTTACTTTTGAAAAGATTACTTTTTGCAACCTTATTGACGTTCGGCTTTACCTCCCACCTTTTACAGGCTCAAGATATTAACTTAACTGATCCTACTGAACTAACCCCTGCAGAGTATATAATTAAGCAGGTTACGGTTGAAGGGAATAAGAATACACGTCCACAATTTATTAAGAACGCAAGTACACTTGTTGAGGGTACTTCAATTGTATACCCCGGTGACAAGCTGAATCGTTCTATAAGCAGATTATACCGCTCAGGTTTATTTTCTGATATAAAGATATACGTAACAGAGCGCACAGCTACAGAAATTAGTTTTCAGATTGAAGTTGAAGAACAGGCTCGGATCCTTGAGTTCAAGTTAAAAGGAATTAAGCGATCTGAACGCAGAGACTTAGAAGATCTGCTGGTACTTACTCCGGGTACCGTAATCACCGAGGCAGCCGTTGGTCAGGCTAGAAATACCATCAAGCGTTTTTACAGAGAGAAAGGTTATTGGTACACAGAAATTGAGACAGAGACGAAAGAAGTAGAAGGGGTTGAAGATAGAGTTCGTCTTATTTTCAACATTAAACCAGGCAAAAGGCTGGAAGTCAAGGACCTCGCTTTTAAAGGAAATGATGCCTTCTCAGAACGGACACTTCGCCGAAAAATGAAACCGTTGAAAGAAGACGCATGGTGGAAGATTTTCGGAAAAAAGGTATACAAGAAAGAAGAGTTTGAAGAAGGGCTTGAAAGCATGCTCACCTTCTACAGAGAAAATGGTTTTACAGACGTACGCGTGACAAGTGATACCGTTTATAGCTACACTCATGATGGTCTGTTTAAAGATAAAGAAGCCCTAAAGGTTGTTTTGACCATCGCAGAGGGACCAAAGTATAAAGTCCGAAATATCACATGGGAAGGAAATACGGTTTACACGGATGAACGACTCACTGAAGCCCTTGAATTCAATAAAGGTGATGTGTTTAATGAAACTAAGTTCGACCAGAACGTTAATATCAATAAGAATAACACGGATATTAACAGCCTCTATCAGAATATTGGGTATTTGTTTTTCCAAGCTGTCCCAACCATCACGAAAGTAGGGGAAGACTCCCTCGACATCCATTTTGATATTTATGAAGATGAAATAGCTACGATTCAAAATGTTGGGTTTTCAGGTAATACCCGTACTCATGATGATGTGGTTCGCCGTACTCTTCGAACAACTCCCGGAAACCGGTATAGCAGAGATGCAATCATTAGAACAATTCGTGAACTAGGTACGCTTGGGTATTTTGATCCACAGAATATTGAACCTGACGTATTGCCGAACCGCGAAGATAAAACCGTTGACGTCAACTATCGCTTAGATGATACTCAAAGTACCAGTAACTTTGAATTTTCCGGTGGTTATGGTGGACCAAGTATCGGAGTGATTCTTTCAGCCCGAGTTAATTTCAATAACTTTTCTCTTAAAAGAGCATTTGAAAAAGGAGGGTGGACTCCAATCCCATCGGGTGACGGTCAAAACCTTTCATTAGGCGTACAGGTTACAGGAACCGGTTATCAAAGCTATAGTTTTGGATTTCAGGAGCCTTGGTTCAGAGGAAAACCTACCTCAGTAGGTTTCAATCTTTCTTACAATTTGCTGAACTACAGAAATTCTACGGAAAGAAATGAATTGTTTTCCAGTTCTGTTTCGATCGGTAAGCGCTTGAAATGGCCAGATGATTACTTCTCAACACGCTCGATAATTGGTTATCAGCTGTATAACATCGAAGGAAACTCATCTTTCCTAGCTGATGGTACTTCTAGTCTACTGACTTTTGAGCAGGTATTGGAGCGTAATTCTTTGGTAAACCCAATTTCGCCGATTACAGGTTCTAAGTTTACTCTTTCTTTTGAAGCAGCACCGCCACTACCCGGATTTTCAGAGTATTATAAACTGAGAACAGAGTATCAGCATCATGTGCCGCTTGTTGACAAGCTAGTACTGACCAGTATGGTTAACTATGGATACATTGGCTACTTCACTAAAGACAAAAGAAGTCAGCTTAATAAATTCCTGGTTGGTGGTACTCAGCTTCAGCAACGTCAAAGCTTCTTATACGATAATATTGATTTGAGAGGTTATCCAGGTGGAACCAGTCAAAGTATTGCACCGATTGTAGATGGACAGAAAGTAGGTGGTACCATGTTCAGTAAGTACTCCTTAGAGCTTAGATACCCTGCTGTTTCAAACGATCAGCTTCAGGTAATACCTTATACTTTTACTGATGCAGGTAATTCGTATCTTGACTTCAGTGATTTTGATCCCTTCCGAGTTAAGAGATCTGCCGGTTTCGGAGTGCGTTTATATCTTCCGGTTCTCGGGTTAATTGATCTTAGTTACGGTTACAGGTTTGATGGAGTTGATATTCCAAGAAATACCAGTGGCGTACAACCGGGTAATTGGGAGTTCTTGTTTAACATTGGAGCACCATTCTAATGAGATTTTATAAATTTATCTTTCTAATAATTCTTGTAGCCGGATTTACTCAGGCTGCTATAGCTCAGGAACAAAAAATTGGGTTCTATGAATCTGATTTTATTCTTCAGCAAATACCTGAGTATGAAGGCATTCAGCAACAGCTGGACCTTTTAAGTAACCAATGGAAGGAACAGATTACTGAGCTTGAAACCGAAATTAAGGAGCTCGAAGAAGATTACTCGGCAAAGGAAATACTATATACCGAAGAAATTCGTAATCAAAAAAGAAGAGAAATAGCTCAAAAGAAAAGAGAGAAAGAACAATTTCTTGCACAAAAATTTGGTCCTGAAGGTGAGTATTTCTCAAGACAACGAGAGCTTCTGGAACCTATTCAGCGTCAGGTTTTTACAGCGGTTAGGGCAGTTGCTCAACTGAATAATTTTGATTTTGTGTTCGACCGATCAGGTGATATCTACATGGTTTATGCTAATAATGAATACAATTTAAATGAAGATATTCTGTTAGAATTGGGAATAGAAATTGAAGAGCAGTAAAGACAATTAAGTCATAAAACATTTATAATTAGCACTAACGATACAAACATAATTATGAGTAAAAAAATTACAGCCGTACTTTTACTATTGGGCTTCATTGGCATTCAGAATGCATTTGCCCAAGTGAAAATCGGATATACAAATCCTTCCCGCGTTTTGAGTGAACTTCCGGCGGTAGAAGAGGTAGACCAACAGATAAATGCATTGATTGATCAAAGAGATCAGGAACTTGCTCAAAAGGCAACAGACCTTCAGCAAGTATTCTCAAACTATGAAACTTCAATGTCTGGTTTATCTCAGCAGGAGCGCTCAACACGAGAGCAAGAACTACTTGAATTAAATCAAGAGTTTGAGCAACAGCGAGAAACGATGATGAATGAAATTCGCCAAAAGAGAAGTGAGTTAATGTCACCTATTATTGAGCGGATGAATACCGCAATGGAGCAAGTTGCTCAGGAAATGGATTTAGATCTGGTTCTGAATGAAGGGACTTCTTATGGCGATGCGATCATCTTCTTTGCAAGCAGTGAGCGCCTTGATATCACCAGTAAAATTATCGAAAAATTAAAATAATCATAGCCAACAATAAGATACTAATGAAGAAATTAAGCCTATTACTGATTTCCTTTTTTATTGCTTTTTCTACACTAGATGTAGCAACTGCTCAGGAAACAGAGATGAAAATCGGGTACGTTAACCCTCAAGCTGTACTAGCAAAAATGCCTGAAATGGCTGCGATTCAAAAAAGATTGCAGAACTTTGCCGAGCAAAAACAGCAAGAACTCATTCAGAAAGAGCAAACTTTCCAGCAGCAGGTAACTGAATATGAGCAGAAAGCAGGCGTTAGAACCCAAGAAGCTAATCAGCGTGAACAAGAGCGTTTAGCTCAACTCCAGCAGGATTTAAGTACTGCACAGCAGGAAGCTGAAGCTGCACTTCAACAAAGAAGACAGGAATTGTTAGGACCTATGTTTACACAAATTGGCACTGCAATTGACGCAGTTGCTGAAAGAAAAGGACTTAGCTACGTGTTGAATACAACAACTTCAAGTGGTGACCTAATTATCCTTTATGCTTCTGATGAATATCAGGCTGAGTATGATATCACTGATGCTGTTATGCAAGAGCTTGGAGTATTTAACTAATAGTTAAAAACTCTTCTCTTACTAAAAAGATTTAAGCCGTTCAGATTTGGACGGCTTTTTTATTTCACATTCTTTTTTCTATTCTGGATATAATCTTCAAAGATGTATCCACCAAGATTATCCAAAGAGGCAAAATATGCTTTTCCTTTATTTGCTTCGGTCATTTCCCGTACAAAACTTTGCAGGTAAGGATCTTGGGCTATCATGAAGGTGGTGATGGTAATCTGATCTCTCCGGCATTTTACGGCTTCATCTAACACCTTATTCACAATCTTCCGATCTAGGCCAAAGCTGTTTTTGTAAAGCTTCCCGTTTTCAATCATACAAGATGGCTTCCCATCGGTAATCATGAAAATTTGTTTATTCGCATATTTCTTACGCTGGAGGATATGACGTGCTACTTCAAGACCCTGCTTTGTATTGGTATGATAAGGGCCCACTTTTAAATAGGGGAGGTCGTCTACAGATATTTGCCAGGCTTCATTTCCAAAGGCTACGATATCTAAAGAATCTTTGGCATAGTTATTCATAATAAGCTCAGACAAAGCCATCGCTACTTTTTTGGCTGGTGTGATTCGGTCTTCGCCATATAAAATCATTGAGTGGCTTAAGTCAATAAGAAGAACCGTTGCCACAGATGTGTAATGATCGGTTTCATAAACTTCGAGATCATCTTCCTGAAGATTAAATGCATCAATGGTGCTATGGTTAAGCATGTTGAGCATGGTACTTACACTGTCTATTTGGCCAATGTCGTCGCCCTGATTCCATTTTCGGGTTTCAGGTTGTCGCTCAAGTCCCCGGCCGGTATGCGGAGATTTATGGGAACCCATTCCGCCTTTGTCGAGATTCTTAAATATTTCTTCTAGTGAACGCTTTCTGAGGCTGCGCTCAGTTTTCCTCGTCATATTGAAGCCACCACCGCTGCCATCATTTTCGATGTAGTCTCGTTCTCTAAGCTCATCAATGAAATCACCTAATGAATAGCCATCATCAAACTGATCGGTAATATCGTACTGATTATCGAGGTCGGTAAGCCATTTCAGGGCTTGCTTTACATCTCCGCTTGATATGGTGAGCAACTGTTGGAATAAATCCCAAAGTGTATCAAAGGGAGATTTGCCATTTGATTTGGCATACCGTTCATCCCATTCAAAATATTTAAAATGCATAATCGGGTTCCTTTTTCTAATCAAATACTTAGTTGGTCAAATGAGTTCCATTATATCAGAAAAGAATGAATTAACTGAATATATTTGAGGCCAACAATTTCAGAAAAAGCAAAAGATTATCGACAGGCTTAAGTTTGAACGACAATTATGGAGTGAAGGCTATTCCCGCGTAATGGGTTTGGATGAAGTAGGCCGTGGCTGTCTTGCCGGGCCGGTTGTAGCAGCGGGGGTTGTCTTTAAACCCGAGACGGATATTCCGGAAATAAGGGATAGCAAAACAATTAGTGAAAGTGAGAGGGTTGAATTAAGCAAACGTATTAAGGAAGAAGCGCTGAGTTGGTCGATACAAGAGGGAAGTATTACCGAAATTAACGAGCTTAATATTTTATGGGCCTCGCTTCACACAATGCAAAAATGTGTAGATTCGGTTAAAATGACTCCGGATTATTTATTGGTTGACGGAAATCGATACATCAGTTCTTTAATCCCTTATACCTGTCTTGTTAAGGGGGATGACCGGTCGATGAGTATCGCGGCAGCATCGATCTTGGCTAAGGTATACAGGGATGATTTGATGAAAGAGCTCCACGAAAAGTTTCCTGAGTATGGTTGGGCTAGCAATGTTGGTTATCCAACCAAAGTGCATAAACAAGGATTGAAGGATTTTGGGTACACTAAGTATCACAGAACTTCTTTTAAACTAGGCACGGATAGATTGCGGAGTAAGTAACTATCGGTAGATGCTGAATTCCCGCTTATAGAAGTCCATATTTAAACAGATGGCTAACATGATTGTGTTAGTGATAAAGGCAGACCCTCCATAGCTTACAAAAGGAAGAGGTAGTCCAATTACAGGGAGAAGGGCTGAGGCGCTTCCAACATTAATAAAGAAGTGCACAAAGAAGACAGAGGTTACGCTTACAGTAACTAACTGAGCGAAAGGGTGCTTGTGGCTGCCCGCCATATTTAGGAGCCTTATAAAGAGAAATAAGAATGCACCGATCACTATAAAAGCTCCTACAAAGCCAAATTCTTCCCCAATTACGCAAAAGATGAAATCGGTCCATTGTTCGGGAAGGAATTTTAACTGTGTTTGAGTTCCTTCTAAAAATCCTTTTCCGGTAAGCCCGCCTGAGCCAATAGCAGTTTTAGCCTGAATGACATTCCATCCGGCACCGGTAGGGTCATAAGCTGGGTTTGTGAAAGCAGCGATCCTGGCTATTTGGTGAGGTTGAAGTAATTGTGTTAGTGCCAGATGTACACCCGACGTAGTCAGTAGCCCTGTAACTAAGGAAGTAATTGATAACCAAACTCGGCGCTGAATAAAGAATATAATTGCAGTCAGGATCACGGCCGCTATCACTCCATAATACCATTCTATTACGGCCAGGTAAGCAATTATTGCCGGCGAGATAATGAAGAGAGAAACACCGTAGGGTAGTCCTGACCAAAATAGCATTACGGGAATCAGGGTTAAGAAGATCAATGCTGTTCCAAGGTCGTTTTGCAAAAAAACGAGGACTGTTGGTATCAAAATAATTACTACAGAAGTAAGTGCGTACCTAACATTTTCCGCAGTAATATCTCTTCGGCTTGTTAAATAGTTAGCTGTAGCTAATATCGTAGCTATTTTCATCAACTCACTCGTTTGTAAATTGAATGGTCCAAATCTTAACCAGCTTTTGGCGCCATTCACTTCTGTTCCAAAGAATAGAGTAAGAATCATCAGGACTAATCCTAAAGCGTATAAAGCATAGGAGAGCTGGATGAAGTTTCGAGGCGAGATAAGTTGAATTCCAGCAAGTATGAAAAAAGAAAGAGAAACAAAGATAACCTGCTTGAAAAAATTATTCTGTATGTATTCCGGTAAAAATTCTGATACAGGCCCCTGAGTTGCGCTATAAATGGCGATAATCCCAATCGTAGACAGGGTAATCCAGACAAAAACTACAGACCAACTAAATTCTCTGATGTTATTCATCTATCAGCTCCGAGTCAGTAGGTCTGGATTCAAAATTGAGGACATAGTTGTACACATAGTTTCGTGTGATTTCCCCATTGATGTATTTATCTATCAATACTGCAGCTACTGGAGCAGCAGAAATAGAACCATACCCGCCATTTTCGATTAGAACACTTACGACGATTTGTGGATCATCAAACGGCGCAAAAGAGGTGAACCAGCCATGATCCCTGCCGTGGGGATTTTGAGCAGTTCCGGTTTTACCGGCTGTAGGCACTTCAGGATTATTCGTGTAATAACGGCTGCTTCCCTCATCAACCACTTTACGCATTGCGGCTCGCACATTCTGAAGGCTTTCTTCATTAATCCAATTTACCTTGTTTATAACAGGTTCGCGCTCATTTATAAACCCCTGCGGACTTCGAACTGATGCTACAATATGAGGTTGAACTCTGTATCCACCATTTGCCACCACACTCGTCATTTGGGCGACCTGCAGTGGAGATACAGAAAGAAGCCCCTGACCAATTCCCATACTGAGAACATCCCCTAATCCCCATCTGTTTTCACCAAAAGCTCTATCTAAATATGCACTGTCTGGTACAATGCCAACGGTGGCAAAAGGGAGGTCGATTTGAGTTGGTACACCAAGCCCAAAATCCTTTAACTTTTCACTCCAGGTATTTAAATATCCGTTCGATGCCATTCGATCCATAAGAGAGAAAAAGTAAGTATTACTTGATAGGGCAATAGCTTTTTCAAGATCATATTCACCAATAGGTGCCGTATCTCTGTATGGTCTTCCTCTAACGTATGCACCGCTGTTATAAACTTTGGTGTCTTCATCGATAAATTCCAAATCCTGACCAATTAATGCCATAGCGGGTTTAATGGTAGATCCGGGTGGCTGACGCCCTGAAATAGCTCTGTTATACAATGGGGTGGTTGAATCAGCGTTAATGGCTTGCCAGTAATCCTGATCAAGTCTTCCTGCAAGCTTACTCAAATCATACCCGGGAGAACTAACCATTGCCAAGATAGCGCCAGTTCTTGGATCCATGGCTACTGCCGCACCTCTTTTGCCTTCCATTAACTCTTCAGCAAGAATTTGAAGGTCAGTATCTATGGTTGTGATGAGGTCACTGCCTTGAATAGGGGAACGAGATAATTCACTATCCTCAAAATCTCCCAAGGCCTGGCCAAAAGCATTTACTCTTAAATAACGGACTCCTAATTCACCGCGTAAAGTGTCATCATAAATCATCTCCAGGCCACTTTTACCGATTTTGTCTCCCAGTCTCAAGGTCTCCGAGCGATTATATTCATTTTCGTCGGCTTCACGTAGATAGCCAAATAAATGAGAAGCTCTCATTTCCGTGGGATAGTGACGTTTACTCTCTATCTGATGGCCAATTCCGGGCAGCTGCCATAGATTTTCTTGAATCGCTGAAAAAGTAGGGAAGTCGATTTCAGTAACGAGTCTAGACGTTCGATGCCAGGAGTATTGCTGAGCCTCCTGAACTTTCGTTGTCAGTAAAGAATCAGATACATTCAGCAAATTGGCTAAAAGGGGAATTTTCTCCTTATTAAAAAGAGAAGGAGTAATTGTGATTGAGAAAATAGGTTCATTATCGACAATCAGCTTCCTGTTGCGATCATAGATAAGTCCACGAGCAGGATCTATATATTCTTGTCTCACTGAGTTTTCCTGCCCAAGAGTAGCATAAACGTCATACTCAACAATCTGAAGGTAAAAAACTCGTCCCAATACAATAAAAGTGAGCCCAAGTATAATGACTTGAAGTGCACGTATAGATGTTCGGGTTCTGTTTTTTTGTCCGGGAGACATGTTCTATTAATTACCTTTGAAAATGAATAGCATAGAGCCAAGCAATGCGGTATACAAACTATTACCGAGAGTAAATATTATAGGAATAAATCCAGAGGTGTAAGCTTCAACAAAACTGCTTAAACCTAAGAAAATAAGATTGTGAAATATGGATGCAGCAAATAGCACCAAGAAAATTTGCCAGATTAATAGCCGTCCCTCTTTATTTTGATTTACGAAATTGAAGAAACTGAAACACATTAGGGTCTTAGCAAACATATTAAGTCCCCAATAGTCAAAGAGGGCATCTTGAAGAAAACCCAAAATGGCTGCAAAGATTACAAGCTGCACCCGATCATATTTTATGGCAAGCCACAAAACATAGATCAATAAGGGATCGGGAGTAGATCCAAAAAAACTAAGGTGCTGGAATATGAGTACTTCAGCTAATATGAAGCAGCATCCAATAATAAAATCTTTAAATACTTCAGGACTCATTCAAAAAGCTGATTATACTCTTGTTGAAGATTTACAATAGCTGTGTCTGGTCGGAATTCAATGATAAACCCCTGAGAAACATTAGCTAACTGTACAAATGGTTCTAAAAAAATACGTTGTGTTTCTCGGCCGGGTTCGGGTACTGTGCGAATGACTCTTCCAATAGGAATGCCACCCGGAAATTGATTGCTGTTACCGGAAGTCTCAATTACAAAGCCGCTGTCGACAGGAATTGTTTTTGGAACAAAGTCCATGATCAGCTCACCGTATCTTTCGCCTGACCAGCTCACGATGCCATTTGCTTGGTTTTCCTGAACCCTGGCGCTGACCCGAAACAAAGAATGGTAATATGGCATTACCTGAGCGTAATGTGAGCCAGCAATCACAATTTTTCCAATTAAGCCATCTGAGGATACAAGCGGCATACCTTGTTCGGCTCCATCAGAAGTTCCGGCATCAATAGTGAAAACATTATTCGAACCGCTTAGCCTTTTACCTACAATGGACACAGGCATAAGGTCAAACTCGCTTTTATTGCTATATCCTAAAAGTTGCCTAAGGTCCCGGTTTTCCTGCTCAATTGATCTTAGTCTGCTAAGCTCATCCTGAAGTAAAATATTCTGGCGCTGCAGATAGGTGTTTGTATTTAAAGCTTGCCTGTATACCCGGATATTTGAAAGGGGTTCTTCAAGAAGGCTTAATCCTGTTACAGAAATTTTTCGCACGCTATCTATCCCTCCCTGATGCCTGCCAATCATTATGGTTAAGGCGAACAGTAAAATAAAAGCGGTTACTATGTAATCTTTAGCATCACCTAGATTTAATGATCTAAATCGCATTCATTTCCAGAGTATTAGGAAATCACCGGACGGTAATATTCGAGGTTTTCAAGTATTGCACCAGTCCCACGTACAACGGCAGTCAAAGGATCTTCGGCAATATGAACAGGTAAATCCGTGGTTTCCATGATTAATTTATCAAGGTTTTTGAGCAGCGCTCCACCACCGGTTAACATAATTCCCCGATCTAAAATATCCGCGGAAAGCTCTGGGGGAGTTTGTTCCAGAGATTTTGTGATGGACTCAACAATAGTGTTTACAGATTCAGCAATAGCCTCACGTGCATCTTTAGAAGTAATGTGACGGGTTCTTGGAACACCATTCACAAGGTCACGGCCTTTTGTAATCATTTCAAGCTCTTCGTCAAGAGGAGCGGCAGAGCCAATTTCACACTTAATTTTTTCAGCAGTTCTCTCACCAATCAAAAGATTGTGATTTCTTCGGAAGTAGTTGATGATGTCGTCATTCAGTTCATCACCACCAAGGCGTACAGATTCTGCATAAACAACACCAGAAAGAGCAATAACGGCAATCTCTGTAGTACCACCACCGATATCAACAATCATGCTGCCAACCGGTTCGTGAACATCAAGCCCAATCCCAATAGCAGCAGCCATTGGTTCGTCAACCAAATATACTTCCTTAGCTCCGGCATGTTCAGCACTGTCACGAACAGCGCGGCGTTCAACTTCAGTAATGCCACTGGGAACACAAATAACCATCTGCCGGGTAGTAGAATACCACTTCATTTTAACTTTCTTGATCATCCCCCGAATCATCTGTTCAGCTACTTCAAAGTCAGCAATTACACCGTCTCTCAGAGGTCGAACAGTTCGAATTTTATTGTGAGTTTTCTCGTGCATAAGTCGCGCTTGGTGACCTGTTGCAACTGGAACATTTTGCTGATTGAGAGCGACAATAGATGGCTCATTTAACACAATTCCTTCACCTCTTGAATAAATAAGGGTGTTAGCCGTGCCCAAGTCCATAGCTATATCGGTGTAAAGAAAATCTAAAAAGCCCTTCTGAGCTGGTTTTTTTGAAGACTGTGAAGGATTTGCTCCGCTTGAATCTGACATTATTGCTGATTAAAAAATTTGAACTTTGTGAGGTAGTTGATCATTAGAAAATACAATATTGAAGGTGTATTTGCGAATGTATGAAGTACGAATATTTAGAAATTTTTGAAATGAGAAAATTCATTCATTTTTAACTAATATTTTTAGTGTTTAAAATGACGTTTCCCGGTGAATATCATAGCCATATCAAATTCATCTGCTTTCGCTATTACTTCTTCATCTCTGATGCTTCCGCCGGGTTGAATTACTGATTTTGCACCTGCTTTAGCTGCTGCCTCAACTCCATCTGCAAATGGGAAAAAAGCATCGGAAGCTATAGCAGATCCATTTAAGTCTAGACCCTCTTTTTCTGCTTTTATAACGGCAATCTCCGAAGAGTCAACGCGGCTCGTTTGCCCCGATCCGATTCCAAGAGTTCTTCCGTCTTTAGCATACACAATAGCATTCGATTTAATATGGCGAACCACTTTCCAGGAAAAGAGTAAATCCTTCATTTCCTGTTCAGTTGGCTTTCGCTTACTTACAATTTGAAAATCATCCGGGTTTGCAGGGGTTAAATCTGAATCTTGATTCAACAATCCTCCAAAAATTGAACGGTATGATGAAGCTTGTACTTCACGAACAGACTTTTTGATCCTGATCAATCGGCGATTTTTTTTCTGCTTCAATAATGCCAAAGCATCGTCACTGTAAGACGGGGCAATGATGATTTCGGTAAAAATTTCATCAATGGCTTTAACGGTTTCAATATCCATTTCTTGGTTTACCACTACAATTCCGCCAAAAGGAGAGACCCGGTCAGTGCTAAAAGCTTTCTTATAAGCTTCAGTTAGATTCTCACCAACGCCTACACCGCTTGGGATGGTATGCTTGATGATAGCACAAGCTTGCTCATCAGAATTAAAATCTGAGATGATATTTAGTGCGGCATCTACATCCAGGTAATTATTGTAACTCAGTTGTTTGCCATGGAAGCAATCGATGAAGTCATTTTGGTTCCCGTAAACTGCGGCTTTCTGGTGAGGATTCTCGCCATAGCGAAGTCCCTGAGAAAGTGGGAGAGAAGCGTTGAACTGTTTAGCCGGCTCTTCCTCAATCAATCCAGTAAAGTAATTAGCAATCGCGCTGTCATAATCTGCTGTATGCGCAAAAGCAGCTTTAGCTAATTTTTGGCGAGTCTCAAAAGAGACAGCCATTTGTTCTTCAAGTTCTTCAACAAAATTCTCGTATTGGTCTGGTGAACTGAGAATAGAAACATGAGCAAAGTTCTTAGCAGCAGCACGTATCATGGTTGGTCCACCAATGTCGATAAACTCGGTAGCTTCTGCAGGACTGACATTTGAGTCAGCTACTTTATTTTTGAAAGGGTATAAATTTACAACAACCAACTCGATTGGCTGAATCCCTAACTCTTCAATCTCATTAACATCGTCTTGGTGCGATGTTCTTGCGAGGATTCCTCCATGAACCATGGGATGCAGAGTCTTCACTCTTCCATCCAAACATTCCTGAAAACCGGTTATTTCAGATACATCCTTAACAGGAATTCCTTCAGCTTTTATCGCTTTTGCAGTACCACCTGTTGAAATTAACTCAACTCCGCTTGCATGCAGTGCTTTAGCTAATTCAGGTAATCCGGTTTTATCAGATACTGAGAGAAGGGCGCGTTTAATTTTTAGAGGTGTTTTGGGAAGTGATGCGAGAGGTTTTAGAGCCACGTCTAAGTTGGTTATAAGGTTTGGATGTGTTGTTTGATGGTTTTAGGAAAGAGCTTGTGCTCTTCTTTCAAAACCCGTTCGGCTAGAACTTCTGGAGTATCATCCTCAAGAACGGGAACTTTAGCTTGGTCCAAAATTGGACCTTTATCAAATTCTTCTGTTACAATATGAACCGTACATCCCGATTCGGTATCGCCGGCTTCTAAAACAGCTTTATGTACGTTAGATCCGTAAAACCCTTTGCCTCCAAATTTAGGAAGCAGTGATGGATGAATATTTAATATCCTGTTTGGATATTTTTTTATGATACCTGAAGGGATTTTTTTCAGATATCCCGCCAGTACAATCAAATCGGCTTTCCATTCTAAAAGCTGGCTTAAGAGAATTTCGTCAAAATCAGAATCCTCAGAAAGTGAATCCGGATTTATAACACGGGAAGGGATATTTTCTTTATCAGCCCTTTCAATAGCTCCAATATCGGGTTTATTTGAAATCAGGCCGGTTATGCGGGCAGGAATATCACCACGCTTAACAGCGTCAATGATAGATTGAAAATTAGAGCCTGAGCCGGAGGCAAAAACAACGATATTCTTCAAAAAACTGTGAAATTAAGCAGTGCCTGATTGGGCGTTGAAGATAGCAAATGTTTAGGTAGGATGAAGATTTTATTCTTTATGCAGGAGGGTCGGAAGTGGAGTTAACGTCTCGTCTAAAAATATGGTAGTTGTTGAAGCTCCAGCTGACCTGAGTGATGGTGATTTTTACAACCGTGGCAATCGGAATAGCAATTAACATCCCGATAATTCCAGCTGTTTCAGCACCTACAAGAATAATAAACAGGATCGCAACGGGATGCATATCCGCTGATCGTGAGAATAGCATAGGCTGGAATATGATGTTATCCAGCATTTGGACAGCAAAAATAGCTAACATACATGCGGCAACAAGTGAGAAGTTTCCTGTTTCAATAATGGAAATAATAATAGATAGGAAATATCCGAGTATGGGCCCAAAGTAGGGGATAGTATTAGCAACACCCACGGCGATGCCTACCGACATAGAATTTTCCAGACCGGCAATACTAAGTGTAGTCCAGGAAGAAAGGGCGACTAACAAACTCTGAAGAAGAACGCTGCGGAAGTATAAACCAAGACGTTGTTCAATTTTATCAATAACAGTAAGTGTAGTTTCAAAATACTTGTTTGGAACCAATTGGAGTAGATCTCTTCTGATTTTGGTACCATCTTTCAAAAAGAAGAATGCTGCAAATGGAACAACTAACACCGCTGAGAAGATATTTGTAAAAATACTGAGGGCATCGCTAACGATAGCCGAAATCTGATCAACATTAAGAAGATCATTGAAAACAGTAGTGGTGTTGTCGACCAAAAAATTGTCAGGTAAGAAAGTGAATTTAGCGGTGAGCTGATTTTCAACTTTAACAGCTATTTCCCGAATGTTATCTAAAGTTAATTGTGCAGTTAACTCCGCCATTTGATTCGCAACAATCGGTATGACGCTGGTTGAGATAAAGACCAAAACAAGAATTACCGTAGCTAGTATGACAGTAATTGCAAAGGTGCGATTCAAACCGGCAGCCTGCAAACGGTTGGCAAAAGGATCAAGGATGTAGCTTAAAATGGTAGCTAAAATCAGGAAAACAACAAGGGTGGAGTAGTTATAGAGTACAAGTAAAGCCAGCCCAACTGCACCCGCCCCAAGTATAAATCGTACTACCCGCTCTAAAGTTATATTCGTCATGATGAGATGATATCTAAAAGTTCATCCAGATGCTTTAAAATATTTCCTGAATCATAGCCTTTTCTCATTAAATAATCGAAAACTTTCTTTCGCCGCTTTTCTTCCGGCTCTCGGAGATACCTCTTTTTCCTTTTTGAGATTAGGGAGGTCATACTCTCTTTAATGGCTTCATCCCCAAAAGCATGTTTGATGACTTCTTCTACAACGTTTTTCCGAATTCCTTTTTTGAATAGCTGCGTCCTGATTTTATAAGGTCCCCAGTCGTTGAACTCAAACTTATCAGCGACATATTTTTTAGCAAATTTTTCGTCGTTGATGTACTCCTTTTGTTCAAATTCATCCAAGATCTCTTCAATAAACCCGCCCGAATATCCTTTTTTATAAGCTTTGTCTTTGAGTTCTTTTCGGGAATGGTCGCGGCGGGAGAGGATGCGAAACATATATTCTCGTGCTGCCCACTCATCTTCTTTATTAGCAATTTGCTGTAATAAAGAAGGCGTTATTTCAACGCCTTTCTTTAGATTAAGTTTGGTAAGAGTAGCATCAGAGACGCCAATTAAAAACTTGTCATTTATAAAGAGGGAGTATCTGCTGGAATTTTTTTTCTGAACTTGTATTCCAGAGATAGGAGCCGGAAGAAGCTTGGCTGCTTCTTCCGAATACCGTTGGTATTTATCCTTTGTCTTCAACAGCTTCTTTTTCTTTCTCTTTCTTCTCCTTTTCTTGCTCCTCAATCTCTTCATCCAGTAATTCGCCCCTGAGCTTTTTGCGTACCTGACCTTCAATCTTCTTAGCTAATTCAGGATCTTCTTCAAGGAACTGCATTGCAGCATCAGAACCCTGCCCGATTGGTTCACCACCATGACGGAACCAGCTTCCTCGCTTCTCGATGATGTCATATTCTACAGCAAGGTCGAGGATTTCAGAAATACGCGAAATGCCTTTGCCATACATGATATTAAACTCGACCACTTTGAAAGGAGGAGCCACCTTGTTCTTAGCAATTTTGACTTTGGTTCGGTTCCCAATTACTTCGTCTCCGGATTTAATAGAACCAATCCGGCGAATATCGATACGGACGGAAGAATAGAACTTCAGTGCTCGTCCACCAGTAGTGGTTTCAGGATTTCCAAACATCACCCCAATTTTCTCACGCACCTGGTTAATAAAAATACAAGATGTGCGGCTCTTGTTGATGATACCGGTAATCTTTCTCATAGCTTGCGACATCAATCGAGCCTGAAGCCCCATGTGTGAGTCACCCATTTCGCCCTCAAGCTCAGCGCGGGGGACAAGAGCGGCAACGGAGTCAACTACAACTACGTCTAATGCTCCCGAACGAATTAGCGTCTCAGTAATTTCAAGAGCTTGCTCACCGCTATCAGGTTGAGACACTAAAAGCTCTTCAACATTAATGCCAAGTGCTTTGGCATAGCGAGGGTCAAACGCATGCTCAGCATCAATAAAGGCAGCATAACCGCCGGCTTTTTGTGCTTCTGCAATTACCTGAAGGGCGAGAGTTGTTTTACCACTAGCCTCAGGACCGTAGATTTCTGTTACTCGTCCACGTGGAATTCCCTGAACCCCAAGTGCATAATCTACCATGATGGAGCCGGTAGATATCACATCGATATCCTGAATTGCTTCAGCTCCCAATTTCATAATGGTTCCTTTGCCGTGTTGTTTTTCAATTTGCCCTACGGCGATGTCGAGGGCTTTTACTCTGTCGTCTTTAGCCATGATTGTTTCTTATTTTTGAATTTGTTTTAGGCAAATATAAAGTAGACCAGTGACAATTCATGTCACCTTCATTTGAACGGATTTAATATATGTTCAATATATGTGATTGCCAAATTATTGACTCGTCCGATATCATAATTTCCCCAAAAAGTTGTTTATGTGTGATATATGTTAGAGCGACTCGGAGAGGATTCCTTACAAAATATTTTTATAGCTGCTAATTTTCTTCCAATTTGTAATTAATCGGTAGTAAGTCTGCGAGTACTTCAAAAGCCCAATAGCCTCCAACAAGGTAGTTTTGAGGATTGTAGACATAACCCGATTGATCAATAAGAAGAGACTCTGTTTTTAAGGTTAACACTGAGTTTTGCAGGTTTACCGTCCGCGGTTTCTGCTCTACAGAAAGCACGGACTGCCACATCCGGTATTCATAGCTTTCAATTTCTTTTTGGTAGGTGACATTCAGAAAGTGCTTAAAAGAAAGTTCATAGGTTGTGTCATCTTTTCTGTAAAAAATGTCACTGATTCTTACCGTGTCTTTGGAAACTTCACGAAACCGCCGGTTTTCTCTGATTTCTGCCTTTATCTCAAATCCCTGTTCGTGGTAGGTTCCCTCAATTAGAGATTCTATGAAATGCTGTAAAGAACCCCAGTAGGCAAACTTTCGATTTTTAATCCACTTTTCCTGGGTTTCTTTGTCGCCTGGCTCCATTTCATTAAAGAATGGAATTCCATAGTAAGCCGAGGTAAAGTTCTTTTCATCGAAAAAGAATTCTTTAAGGTAAAACTTAATTTCATACCCCAGACCATTGTTGTGAATGATTAGCGGCTCATACGCTGTAGCTGTTAAAATTCGGTTTTTTTCATCGAATTCAAATTGGAGGATTTCAGGATTTAGAATCTCCGTTTGCTCTGCATTCTTACTAACCCCGAGGAATTTAGTCTCAAAGGTTTCCAGCCTTTCTAGCCACTGCTTCCGATTTGAGATTACATTAATTTCACCCAGTTCATACAAATCTTCTCTAAGGTAAATAGTAAGGTTATCTTCTGAATCTTCAGTATTGATTTGCTGACCGTATTCCTGAAAGCCTACATACCTTATCACTAATTGGTAAATGCCTTCAGGAATATCAGGTAATTTAAAGGTTCCGTCATTTCCGGTTACAGTACCTAAAGTAGTTCCATTCAAAAATACATGTGCACCGATGATCGGCTGATCAGTTTCAGCATCAAATACCGCTCCCGATATCTGAGACTTGTTTTGAGCATGAGCAGTACTCGAGAATAGAAGTAATAATAATCCTGTTATGAGTACTAAGAATCTATGCATTACATCACTTCGACTGCTTTATGAAGTTCATTCATGGCTTGCTGAATTTGGCCGGTAGTAGTGTAGGGTGCCGGACCAAATCTTAGAATTTCACCTCTTGCATCGGTGAACACTCTATTCTCTAAAAGTTCAGCTCTTATTTCTCTGGCTTTAGGTGAAGTTAGTGACAGAAAGCCTCCGTTGCGTTCCAACGATTCTGTATGAGTTAACCGTATTACTGATGGATCAAAATCCTTTTCCTCAAAAAGGGCACGGAGTAAGCTTACCTGGGCTTTGTATTGTTCTCTAAGAATATTTGGTGAAAGTCCCTGTTCCTGGAAAAATTCTACAACCCGTGCTGCCCGAAATTGGGAGGAGGGATCGTACGTGCCGCTGGCGAATCGCTGGTTGCCGTTATCGTATTCAACAGGATCATCGTTTCGGGGTTTATCCAACGTACTAAATGAAGCAAACCATCCGGTAATGGCGGGGCGATACTGACAGTCTTTAGGAAAACGGAGGTAGCAATTAGCTTCTCCCCATTGTAAATATTTATAGCCGCCAATCAGAATAAAGCAATCTTCAAGTCCGGCTTCACGAATAGATAGGGGAACGACATTTGTACCGTGGTAATCATCAATTAAAACAGGGATGCCTTTTTTTCTGGCAGCTGCAGCAATTTCGGTCAAATGTGTATTTACCAAACAGGTTTCAAAATAGACTCTGGATAACATGATTGCTGAAGTGCGGTCATCCATTTCTCCAATAATACGTTCCGCAAAGCTATCATCCGGTTCGGTAGGTACCTGAACGAATTCCAGACCTTCTTCCTCAAGTCTGTGCAATTGACGAAAAAGAGAATGAAACTCTCCATCAGTAGAAATGATCTTGGGCTTATTCTTCAAATCCAGGCTGCTCATCCAGCTAACAAAAAGAATGTGTGTACTTTCTTCGCGACAGTAGAGTCCGTCCGGATCGTCATAAAAGTCGCGGAGGTAGTTGCGTAGTATTTCTGTCTTTTCAAAAGCTACATCCCATTTGTTGTCCACTTCCCGGGCACAAACATCAAAATATTCGAGCTGACCTTCGCGGGCTAAATCCGGCCAGGCCTGATGGGAATGTCCGGTGAAAAGCAAGCGCTCTGAAACGTTAAAACGAGAATAATGGGGGACAAGCTTGTTGGCTAAAAAATCAATATCTGACATTCGAAATTTGGTATGGTTAGTACTGCTGAGTCTATAAACAAGATAGCCGTAGCAACGTTCTTTTTCAGATTAGTTTTTGAAATCAAAGCTATTTATCACCTTTTGGTTTGAAGAGGGAGGAATTCATAATCTGAAAGGCAATACCAATACAAATTCCCATATAAGCCAAAGTGCTTAATACGTAAACCAACGGGCTAAAAGAATACTCGGTGGCATAATTACTCAATAATCCGAATCCAAAAATGGCGAGTATGGAATAACCCAGCATTAAGCCCATTCCAAGCCAGGATGCTTTTTCTTTATCCTCCTGTTCATCCTCAGGCTGATATATTTCAATGAGAATATATTTTCGGGATAAAAGCCCTCCGAAAAGACAAATGCTCATCATTCCAATAAACAAAATGATTATTCCTGTATCGTGTGACTCAGGCGTAAAAGCACCCTCAAGATTCATTATAAGAGCCCACATTACGGTCATAATCGCAATAATAAGTACACTCAATAGAATATAGAATGGTGACTCAAAAGTATAGAATCCATTCTTTGTTTTTTGATAAGCTAATTCGGCGCCACACTTTCTACAGCTTAATCGACCTTTATAGTTTTTCTTGAGCTCTTCTCTTCCCGGAAAAATAGATTGAAAGAAAGTGTTAGGCTGTTCCCCACAATTTGGACATTTCATACTTACCCCCGTTGAATATTTATTAGAAATTAAATCTAACAAAAGAGAGGTAGAAATCAAGTTTTAGAATTTAGACCGAATGGCCCACAGGTCGGGAAAAATAGCGTGGTTTAGTGTTTTGTGGAGATATTTGGCTCCGTCAGAACCGCCGGTTCCTTTCTTGGTTCCAATAGTCCGCTCAACCATTTTAACATGTCGGTATCGCCACTCCTGTAATCCCTCATCATAATCCACAAATAACTCTGCAATTACTGCAGCCTCAGGATCATTTTGCATGGCTTCGACAAGAATATCCTGAATTTCTTCAGAGGGATTGTGAACGAGTCCTTGTTCATTTTCCCGCTTGGGGTTGACTTCATAACCACGGGTTCTCAGATACGCACAAAAACTTTCCCAAAGGGTGGCTTCCTTCATCCGCTTTTCCAAGACCTCGATGTGTTTGGGCTGATCTTTATGAGCTTCTTTCATCAGTGGAAACCGTAAACCGCACAAAATTTCCATCTCCCTGAACTGCAATGACTGAAAACCACTTGACTGACCCAAGAATTTCCGGAAGCTGTTAAATTCAAGCGGCGTCATCGTTTCGAGGATGTCGATCTGAGATACCATCGTCTTTAAAATAGTAAGTACGCGACGCATGGTTTTTAATGCGCCCCAGGTATTTCCGTCTTGCAGGTTATTCCGAAGCTTATCAAACTCATGAAGAACCTGTTTAAACCACAATTCATAGGTTTGGTGGATGATGATAAACAGAACTTCATCATGTTCTTTGGGATCCGATTTAAGCTGCTGAAGTTCAAGCAGTTCGTCAATTTTTAGGTAATTGGTATAAGTCAGGCTCATAAGCGGTTTTTTATTTAGGGAATAATAGTCAGATCATAATAGTATTGCTAAGTTTGAATTTATAGAAAAAAGGGCTTTTTTAGAGTTTTAAGGAATAAAAAAGTTCAGATCTAATACTTTTTCAGTACTATTGACGCATGAATATTTTAGTTGGTGATAGCGGAGCTACAAAAACAGATTGGGTTTTATTGGGAGGCGAAGAGCCTCAATTCATTCAAACAGAAGGACTTAACCCTCATTTGCTAACCGCAGAGGAGTTTTTTCAGATCTTAGTTAAAGAGTTGAAGCCGAACCTATTAGGGAAATCTATTAACCGAATTTATTTTTTTGGGGCAGGATGTGGTGCATCCGAAAAGAAAAAAGAAGTTGAGAAATATCTCTCCAAGGTTTTTGAAGAATCAGCCATTCATGTTCAAACCGATCTTGATGGAGCGGGACTTGCCTTGTTCGGCCAAAGAGAAGGCATTGTATGCATACTTGGTTCGGGATCCAGCGCGGGCTTCTACAAAGAGGGCAGATTGGTTAAACAAATGCCATCCATTGGCTATCCTTTTGGTGATGAGGGCAGCGCAAGTCAGATCGGGCAAAAGTTACTAATCTCCTACCTGGATGGCTCAATGGATAAAAAATTAAGAACCTATTTTGAGGATCAGGAAGATATAGATTACCCAGAGTTGTTTTATCGGCTTCAGCAACCTCGCGAGGCAAAGTTATATGTTGGGCACGTATGCAAGGTGTTTGCAAAGAAGTCTTCTCACCGGGAAGTGCAGGCAATTATCTATGACGGGTTTTCTGAATTTCTGGACAATGTAATCGAATTCTTTCCTGAAGAATCGAAGTCTTACGAACTTGGCTTTGTAGGTTCTATTGCATCCGTTTTTGAAAGTGAACTCCGGGCTTGTGCCAAGCAAAAAGGGGTAGAAATTTACTCCGTAATACGCAGTCCCATTGAGCATATCGCCCTACAATTTTCGCGATAACACTTAGTCCAAACCAAAGTCATCCTGAGGATACTTCCGAAGGATCTTCCCATGCCTGAGCCTGTTCAGATGTTGAATTAAGTTCAGGATTGTAGATTTCAGGGAATTCGTTAACAGAAATATTGGAGCTATTTCGTTGTTCAGAAGCAGATACCTCCGACCTCTCTAAATCTCTCCTTCTCAAGGAGAGACTTGTTCGAGCCCATTTATAGTTTTTATGCGGAGTTAAAGTGTAGAAATTTTATCAACGCGTCTTTCTCCTTGATAAGGAGAAAACAAAAGAGGTCGGGATGCCGGATTTGGATTCTACAGTGTGGTTCATAATTTGTTTAAAAAATGAGTTTTCGAGTGGGATAAGATTCAAAGCCCTATAACTCCGACCTCTCTAAATCTCTCCTTCACAAGGAGAGACTTGTCCGGACCTATTCATTCCAAGCCAAAGTCATCCTGAGGATACTTCCGAAGGATTTTCCTATTCTTGGGACTGTTCAGGTGCTAAATTAAGTAGGGGTTATATATTTTGAGATCTCTCGCGTTGGTAAATCTCACCTTAAATAAAAAAGAGGCGCTCGGGATGACAAAGCTGGAAACATTAATTATTGACCAAGCTTGTCATGCTGAACTTGATTCAGCATCTTTGAGCTCCTCAGAAAATTCAAGAAGAAAAAGTACAACCCGTGATAGACACCCATTCTCATATTTACCTCCCCAAGTTTGATGAAGACCGAGACGAAGTAAACCGGCGAGCGGTTGAGGCCGGAGTCGAGGCTATCTTAATGCCGGCCATAGATTTCGGTTCATTGAAGCAGATGGAGATGATGAATCACCCTGAAATATCGTTTTATAAAATGGCAGGGCTCCATCCTTGTGATGTAGAAGAACTGGAAGACGGTTTCGAAAAGCAGCTGCTGGATTTATGTTCTCAGGATGATATTTATGGAGTGGGAGAGACGGGTCTCGATTACTACTGGAGCACCGATCATGTTACAGAGCAAAAGCTGAGCCTGCATGCTCACTGCCGGGTAGCCAAGAAAGTAAAGAAGCCGATCATCATCCATAACCGGGAAAGCACCGACGATATGCTGAAGGTTTTAGAGCAGGAGCAAGACGGCAGCCTGACGGGAATCTGGCACTGCTTTAACGGCACGTTGGAAGAGGGGAAGCGCGCTATCGATTTGGGTTTTCATTTGGGGATTGGAGGTGTTGCTACTTTTAAAAACGCCGGTGTAGATAAAACCGTAGCCCAATTACCTTTGGACAAGATGGTGCTGGAAACCGATGCTCCCTACCTTTCCCCAACCCCCAAAAGGGGCAAACGCAACGAACCCGCCTTTATGAAATATACCGCTGAGAAGTTAGCGGAGTTGTTTGAGCTGAGCTTAGAGGAAGTAGATGCTAAAACTTCCGCCACGGCGAAGCGGTTATTTAGGATTTAGAAAAGTTTGAAGTAGGATCTGCAGAAAGCCTCTTTATAATGTGCAATAACAAGGCATTTAGGAGGGGTACGATTGAAACTTGATTGCCAGAAATTAATTTTGCTTTTTCAACCAAATCATTATCCCAGCGCTGTTTCAACGCTGGGTCATTAATTGCTTATTCCTTTTATGAACATCCAAACTGAAATAAATAATTTTCTTGATTTAGTTTTAGAACGGGACTCAAAGCTCGAAAAATTGAGTGATTTAATTTCTGCTTTGGACAAATTGGCAATTTCCACCCACCAAATTGAATTCGAATTCGATGACAAAGACTATTTAGATAATTCAACCTTTGAGTATTCTGAAATTCGTAAAAAAGTAGAAAATAGATTTCCAGATCTTGGTTTATATAATATCGTACGTGATGTCTGTGATAAGGTTGGTGATACTCAAATTTGCACAGGTGATGCTATAGATGACATTACAGATATTACTTTAGATTTATTGAACATTCGTTGGCGATTTGAAAATACTTCTACAAATGATGCACTATGGAATTATGAATTATTATTCAGAACTCATTGGGGAAGACATTTAAGAAATTTACAATTGTACTTACATGACCTTTACTTGTAATCGGCAAATAGTAACGCGTTTTAAATCGGACGCGGACGGGGTGCGATGGAAACTTGATTGGCAGGAATTAATTTCGCTACTTCAAAGGATACTCATAACCCTGCGCCCGTAATATTTTGGGTCATTACATCCTTAATTGAGAACCATGCCGCGACAAGTCCATGATCTAAACACTGCAACCTTAGTTTGTCTGATAGTACTTTTATGGTTCAGTGCTGCCGTCCATCCTGTGGTTGCACAGGAGGTCGAAATGGAACCACCTACGCGACTAGCCCTCTTCCTCGACTGTGGCTTCTGCGATGAGACCTTTATACGGCAGGAGATGCCCTATCTGGACCATGTCCGTGACCGTGAAGTCGCTGATGTCCATGTCCTCGTTACCCGGGAGGGCACAGGGTCCGGTGGCGAGGCACAGACCATCGACATTATCGGCTTGGGGGTATTTGACGGGTTGAATTTCTCGACCGTCTTCAACACACCCGCCAACACCACTGAGGCTGAAGAGCGGAACGGTTTCCTCCAAACCCTCGAAGCAGCACTCGTACCGTACCTGATGCAAACATCCATGCGAGACCGACTGTTTGTGGATATTGCACCATCCGAAGAGGATGCCGTGGATCAGCCGCAAACAACGGAAGACCCCTGGAACCATTGGACCATCGAGGTTTATGCCGACGGAAGCGCCGACTTTGAGTCCCAGCAGCGCTCCTTCGACACGCGCTACGGGGTGTACGTCAGCCGCGTGACTGAGGAGTGGAAGCTTCGGTTCCGTCCCTTCTTCAACTACAATTACGACCGGTTTGAGCGGGAAGAAGGAACGATCACGAACTCGGCCCGGCGTGACGGATTTACCAGCTATGCCGTTCGGAGCATCTCGCCACACTGGTCCGTTGGTGCTTACGGAGATGTACTTACATCAACCTTCTCCAACGTAGACTGGCGCTACCGTTTTATGGGCGCAGTGGAGTGGAGTCTTTTCCCTTACCGGGAGGCAAACCGGCGACAGCTCACGGTTGCTTATCGCCTGGGAGCCTCGCACATTACTTATAGAGACACAACCATTTACAACGAAATCGAAGAATTACTTCCACAGCATCTCCTCAATGCAGGCTACGAAGTGATACAGCCGTGGGGAGGGATCGAAGTCGGCATCAATGCCTCTCAGTATCTGCACGAACCCTCACGGCACAGTCTTCAGTTTGATGCAGAGTTCGATATTCGTATCACCAGAGGTCTTTCCGTGGAGATTGGCGGATTTCTCGAATTGATCCGAGATCAGATCAATCTTCCAAAAGGCAATGCAGACCTCGAAGATGTACTTCTCCGACGCACACAGCTTAAAACCAACTACGAGGCGGGATTCAGCTTCGGATTCCGCTACCGCTTCGGATCGGTGCTTAATAACGTGGTTAACCCGCGCTTTGGGGGCATCGGCAACCGGGATCGGTTCTGACACGAGGACGAGCTATTGGTTACTAAAGTTGTTTGTTTTGAAATTTTAGCCTTTTATTAACTTATAGTCTCCGCGCAGTTTAAACGCAGGGTCCTTACATCCCAACAGAAATAAATAACCTGAGGTAAATCCAATGAAGAAGACTACATGTTTATTAGCAATTCTGGCACTAACATCAGTAACCTTGTTTGCTCAGTCTGAAAAAAAGAGTGATGGCGATAAGTTTACCATTAAGAATACAGTCAGCACCTTCAACCTTGAGGAAGTGGATTCTACAGAGGTGGGGTATCAGTTTTGGTTTGTCGACAAGACATATCTGGATGGCCGGACGCTGAAAATGAGTGTGGTTGAACCTCAAAAAGCAACTCATGCTCCTCACTCTCATGAAGAAGATGAATTCTTTTTTGTGCTTGAAGGCACGGCTGAGTTTTACCTGGATGGGGAAACAACTGAAGCAGGTCCATATTCCAGTTTTTACTGTCCACCATACAGCAAACATGGAATCCGGAATGTTGGAGACACTGAATTGAAATATTTAGTTATTAAAAAATACCTGTCGGTAGATTGATCATCTAAATCATAAAGGAACTACTCGTGAAATACGTCATTATTGGAACTGGAAATATCAGCAATACTTATGTGAATGCAATTTCAGAATTGAAGGACTCTGAAATTGTAGCTTGTGTAAGCCGAAGCGGGAACCGTATTGCTGCAAATACTGACATTCCTGACTTCCCAAGCCTGGAATCGATATCGGCAGATTTTGATGCTGTAATCGTGACTACCCCAAACGGATTACATTGTAAAGGAATATTAGCTGCCGCCCGAAACGGAAAGCATGTGATCACAGAAAAGCCACTTGGCATTGACAGTGATGAAATGGAGGCAGCCATCACAGCTTGTGAGGAAAATAATCTGACACTGGCCGTAGCTTATCAGCGCCGAACCACACCGGACAATCAAACGGTAAAACAATTACTTGAACAGGGTGTTTTGGGAAAAGTATTTGCAGCCGATTTAACCGCAAAATTTTATCGGGATCAGGCTTACTATGACAGCGCAGACTATCGAGGAGGGTATAGCATTGACGGAGGCGGACCCTTTATGCAACAGGCTTGTCATAATATAGATATTTACGTTTGGTTCTTTGGCCTCCCTGCAAAAGTTGTGAGTATGATGGATACCTTTACCCACGACATGGAAGCTGAAGATCATGGTGCCGCTCTATTGAAATACGATAATGGAATGATTGGCACCATCATCGCCTCAACAGCAACAAAGCCGGGATTCGCAGCACGCCTGGAAGTCCATACTGAAAAAGGAAGTTTTATCATGGTTGATGATACCATAAGCGAATGGCATTTCGATGGCATTCCCAACCCGGGAAACACGGATTTCGAATACCAGCATGACGGGGCTACAAGTGCTTCCGTGAGTGATGTAAGCGCACATAAAGAGATCATTCTGGATTTTGAGGAAGCCGTGAAAAAGGGAGGGACTCCAATAGCAGATCCGGTAAGTGCCAAAGCAACCTCCGAATTGATTCTGGATATATATGGATCGGCAGTGAAGTAAGGCTTGCTTATAATTTCGTAAACAGTGCCTGTGTCTGACAAATATTCGCGAAATTAGCGTTAAGGATCAGGCCACCTGCATTTTCATTACTTCCACCTTCTCAAGAGAATTAGGAATTGGCAAAGTAGAATGGGAATCTCACAGATGAGTTTTAATTCATTACCAGCCAAAAGGCTATGCCGGTAAAACCGCAGGTTGTTAAAGTTACCCGCGCTCTTCAATCACTTTTTCATATGCTGCTTTTACTTTAATACCTGCCATTGCTTCATTTACGTTGAATAAGTGGTCACCGATTTTTTCCATTCGGTTCACGTAATCCAAAAAGATGAATCCGGCTTTATTACTGTAAGCTTTATTTTCTAACTGACTGTAATGGAATTCGAGGAGTTCATCACGGTAGGCATCAATATATCCTTCTACTTCAATTGCATCGTCAAGGTCTACAGTCCCGTAATCTTTTTTGAGATTATTGCGGACCAGCTGTATATCCTCAAGGATAAGGTTAAGCATTTCTTTAAGGCGAATAAGTACGGGTTCCTTAAAATCAGTTCCCTCAGATTGCATTTGCTCGAATGTTTTAGACATTTGATAGTAGATGTCGGCAACCCGCTCTAAATCATTTATGATGCTGTGCATCCCGCGAATGCGCCTTGTTGAACTTTCAGTGAGGTTAGTACTCGATATCTTAGTTAGATATTCGGCCACTTCCAGTTCAATGGTATCTGTGATATTCTCTCTTTCTTTAATCTTCTTTAAGAACTTGCTTTGCTTACCCTGTTTATTAAAAAGCAGTGCTTCGAAGCTGTAGTGAATTTTTTCGATAAGCTTACCGAATAGCTGAATTTCTTTATGAGCCTGTGATATTGAAAGTTCCGGTGAAGACATCATTCCTGAAGAAATATACTGAAGGCGGTAAGTGCTGTCGTCTCCTTTTTTCTCCTTTTGGTAACGTTCTATCAGGGTTACGATCCGTGGTACAAAGGCAACCAGAAAAAGCACATTCAATACGTTGAAAGTAGTATGGAAAAGGGAGAGGGCTAGTGTAGCGTTTGCCCTGCCCATCTCGTCTGTGGTGTTGAAAACTGATCCTGCTTCAGGCGAGAAATAACCCATCACACTGTCAATACCCATCAGGAAGGGTTGCATAAGCAACAACATCCATATCACCCCAAATACATTGAAAACGAAGTGAAAGCGAGCTGCTCTTTTTGCATAAACATTACCAACTACAGCAGCAATATTCGCAGTAACCGTAGTTCCGATATTCTCGCCTAAAACCATGGCTGCGGCAATTGGGAAATCAATCCAGCCTTGAAATAACATAACCAGCGTAATAGCTGTAGAGGCCGATGAAGATTGTGTTACAAGCGTGAGAAGAGTACCTGCAAAAACGAATATGATAATTGATAAAAAGCCGAATTCGGTAAACTGATCTACAAACATGAACATCTCAGGGTTGTTCTGAATGTTTGGTACAGCATTTTTAATGAAATCGAGTCCGATAAAAAGAATACCAAAGCCAATCATAGCTTCAGCAAGATTTCTTAACCGCTCCTTGCCGGCAAACATAAAGGGGAAGAAAATACCTATGAGCATTATCGCGATTGGAGTGATCTGCATCTTGAACCCAAAAATAGAGACCATCCATGCTGTAACTGTAGTACCGATATTAGCACCCATCACCACTCCGGTAGACTCTAGAAAAGTAAGAAGACCTGCGTTCACAAAACTCACCACCATTACGGTGGTTGTACTGGAAGATTGTGTGATTGTAGTAGCAGCAAAACCGGTAAAAACACCACGAAAGCGCGTGGTTGTCATACCTTTAAGAATACCACGAAGCCTATTTCCAGCTACTTTCTGAAGACCATCGCTGAACACCTTCATGCCATAAATAAAAATCCCAAGCGAACCTATCAGTTGGAAAAAGTCGAAGAAAGTGTAGGTCATAAGTGCAGGTTGATTCAGGCTTGGTTATTAAAAATGTCGGGTCGCCAATATACTGAGATGTAGCTTTCAAACTAAAAAGTAATTTGAGGACTTTGGGATTATGAAACTAAATATAAAAGACAGCAGTCCCATCTCTATTTCAAATACTGGAATCTTGACTGGTAGAGTAAGATCAAGTTTGTTTTTATCATTCAATAGTTCGAATATGATGATTGATACATAAAATCTTGATAACTATGAGATATGAAACTCTTTAATTACTTCTTCAAAAGCCTTTTTTTTATATCAATTATTGCAACTGGTTTTCTGAAAGCTCAGCCCGTTGATGAAAAAAAAGCTCTAAAAGTTATTGGAATTTGGGAAGTAAAAGGAGATACAATGATAACCTGGATTAGAAATCATGAAAGTTATTTAACGATATCCTTTACCTATGAGCCACCCGTTTTAATTCGTTCTACTAATCCTAGAGTTCGGTTCAGCTTTATTGATAGTTCATTTTCGGCTAAAGATGCTGAAGATCTTGATGTATTAAATATGGAACACCGCTTCTCAACTTTACAGCAGTTTGATCTGATATCCAGAAGTGTAGAGAGCAGTTTTAAAGGCAGTACAAGGTCTCTTGAATATCAAAGTGTTCACGAGGTTATTTGTGTGAAGAACAGTACGACTGATGAAATTACTTATGAGTTTTATAACGGCGATTTCAAAAAGCAATATTACAAGTACACTATAGATTCCAGAGGCATAGGAGAGGCAATTAAATATATTGCCTGCAAGGAATAGCCAGATCAGTTTGTGCGTTTAACCACCGTACCTTCAACTTTAATATCCACTGCGGCAGGAGTAAAGAGAGCGGCCAGTGTTGACCCGGCGGCAATGGCGGTAAATTCAGGACGGTGATCTGAATCTGAAATGGCTAAAAAAGTAAATAAGGCAGAGGCTGAAATCGTAATCACCTTTGAAAACCATAGAAGCCCATTTTTCCCGGACGGATTATTAATAGAGATTTTCAGGTTGGTGATGGCATCGCCATTTTCTTTTTCAATGATTTTATTGAGCCGATTAGAAATGTCTTCGCTGTTTCGGATTTCTATCCAGGAAGAAACTCCCCATTTAGTGAAAGTGAAGCTGAAGTCTTTGAGTTCTTCATAACTACCGGAAACCACAAGTTCGTCATTTGAGTTATAGAAGCTGTGTGTATATGAAACCGGGTGATCGACTTCTTTGGCAGTAACAGCAACGGTAGCGCCTACGGAACATCCGTTCAAAAAAACGAGTGTTGGCATCAAGAGTATCAAAAGCACGAAATGCATGCGACTAGTCATCATCATTGTCCTCCGTACTTTCTTTACTTTCTTTGTTGATGGTATAAACTACGCCGGTATAGTGAATTTTTTCGGTAGAATATTCTCCACCTTCCGATTCCCCGCCCGTGATGGCTCCGGCAATCATAGTTCTCAGAAAAGCCCAAAATGTGACCCCTCTTTCAACTTTCACCTCAACTAATCCATCTGCAATAAAGTGATCAGGGTGGTCATCAAGCGACTTGTAGATAGTGGCACTTAGGTTTTCTTCGAGATATTCATCTCCACCCATCGTTACGCTCAAGCTGGCGTTGTCAGACTCAGAATAGATGGCATCCTCAGAATGTTGCTTATAATAACCGGAAATAATACCCAGCGTATCAGCTCCTGCAGTTGTATGATGCGGACCAAATTGAATGGGCTGGGATTCGGTATCAAACTCAAGAGTATGCCAGGTCTTGCACCCGGAAAACCCCACAAGTAAGCCAGCCAGCAATAGGGTTGAGATAAGCTTATTCATATGCAGGAGTGAAGGTTAGAATGAAATGCCTAACCTGATTATGCAAAAAAATTGGAAATTTTGCTACTGCTTATAGTAACTCAGGTAAGACTTTTCGCAAGGATGACAAAACGGTCATCAGGGGCAGCTGCAGGTCTGAATACCTTTGCTGGTTTATGATCTTGACCAAAAAGTATTTCAAGGCTTTTAAGCCAAAAAGAGTAAACACATACCAGATAGGCTTATAGATTGATCGGAAATAGATAAGGAAAGCACTTCAAAGCTGCAGCAAAGGTTAAAAACCCTGAATACCAATTTTTTTCAATTCAGGAAACTCATCCAATAATCCTTGTCGTATTCTTAGAGAACTATATTCAAACCGATAGGGCCATTCATTCCGAAGATTGCGAAACAGGACTTTTCTGTCCGGTCGGCCAATTAAATCTCTAAGTGCCTTGTCATATCCTAAGATAGGATGGAGGCGGGTTATGATTTTGGTGAGATCATACTGTATATGGGCCAAATCTTCAGTCCGGGGAGGTATTTGATAGTTCAGGGAGCCGGAGGATAATTCAAAAAAGTCAGCCATCTGATCACAGATCATTTTAGTAGCATTAACTTTGGCTTGTTCAGAATAGCCGGCAATATGAGGGGTTGCTATAAATGCGTGTTTAGCCACTTCTGTATTGAAATCAGGCTCACCTTCCCAAACATCCAGCACGTAGTTTTTGACCCTGCCTTCCACATACGCTTTCATTAAAGCTATTTCGTTAATCACACCACCCCGCGCAGCATTGATAACTAGTTTATATGATCGGTTTGATAGTTTCTCCTCATTCAGCCAGTGGAATGTAGAGTACTTGCCTTTTTTATTGAATGGTACGTGAAATGTAAGAATCTCAGCTCCTAGTACTTCATTAAGAGAAGCAGATGTAAATTCAGCCTCTCTTTCTTCACGGGGAGGGTCATACTCAATGCATTCAATGCCGAAATCTTGCAAGAGCTCTGATACTGCAGAACCAGCTTTGCCAACTCCAATCACCCCAACTTTACCAAAAGGCGTATTCGGTTGATGTTTTTCTTTCCAGAGCAAAAGTGAGGTCATCACATATTCAGCAACCGTTCTGGCGTTACACCCATTGGAACTGGCCAGGGTAATACCTTTGCCTTCCAGGTACTCATTATCCAGATGATCGGTGCCGGAAGAAGCCGTACCTATAAACTTTAATTGATTGGGCGGGCTTGGGAAAGTGTCTTCATTCAGATGGGAAACGGTTCGAACAATTAAGGCATCGGCTTGATTTAGATCAGGAATCCCTTCTGAAAGATTATGAGTTGAGAGTTTACATTCTGAAGGAATGAGTTCCTCAATTTTATACAGATTTTGGTCAGCTGCAACGTATATCAAAAAGTCCTGTTTGAAATGAGAAATAAAGTTTTATAGTGTCTATACTTGAACCATGGACACAAAATACAATATAGTATCACTTATACGCAAAAAGCGAGACGGGAAAACGCTGGAGAAAGAAGAAATTCAGCATCTCATTAACTTGTACACCGCTGATGAAATCCCTGATTACCAGATCAGTGCCTTTTTAATGGCGGCTTTTCTGAACGGGATGAATGATGAGGAATCGGCAGCTTTTACAGAAGCTATGCTCCATTCCGGTGAAATTGTTGACTTATCCCATGTAAAAGGTAAGAAAGTAGATAAGCACTCAACCGGGGGAGTGGGAGATAAACTCTCGCTCATTTTAGCTCCTGTTGTTGCTTCAGCCGGTGTTCCGGTCCCAATGATTTCAGGACGAGGCTTAGGACATACGGGTGGGACGCTTGATAAACTGGAATCCATCCCAGGTTTTAATGTGGATATGGATTTGGCCAGATATAAAGAAATTATTGGGAAACATGACTTGGTACTGGCTGGTCAGACCAAAGAAATAGCCCCAGCCGATAAACGCTTGTATGCTCTTCGGGATGTTACAGCCACGGTAGAATCTATTCCGCTTATTGCCGGAAGTATCATGAGTAAGAAGCTTGCTGAAGGAATTGATGCTTTGGTTCTGGACGTGAAGGCAGGCTCCGGCGCCTTCATGAAAACAACAGAAGATGCCATTAAACTTGGGGAAGCTTTAGTAGGGATTGGAACTCAGTTTGAGAAAGAGACCATCGCCTACATTACGAACATGAATCAGCCACTGGGATATAAAATTGGTAATTGGCTGGAAGTGGAAGAGTGCATTGATGCCATGCATGGGGACGGTCCAGATGACATTATGGAGATAACCCACCTGTTGTCAGGGACGATGATTTATCTGGGCGGAAAAGCAAAAGATGTTTCAGAAGGTATTGAAATCAGCAAAAAACAAATTGAAAGCGGTGCGGCCTTTCAGAAATGGCTGGATATTGTAGAAGAGCAAGGTGGTGATGTGGAAATGATTAAATCACCCGAAAATTATCCAATAGCTAAATATGAGTTTGAGATTAAGTCTGACAAAGACGGTTACGTATCTGAGATGGATTCCTTTGAAATTGGGATGGCATCTGTAGAAATGGGAGCTGGACGAAAAACCAAAGAAGATGATGTAGATCCGCAGGCAGGAATTATCCTCAAAAAGAAAATTGGTGATAAAATCACTAAAGGTGAAACAATTTTGGCTGGTTATACGAACAAGCCATCAGCAATAGAGGCTGCAAGCGATCAATTATTCGGGGCAGTTACTATTGCGAACACTAAACCCGAGGCAGTGCATTTGGTGAGTCATACAATTGACAAAAAAGGCAGCAGAGCATTTGAGCTTTAAGTTGCTTGAAATACACTAATAATCGGTTAATTTAGTTGGTAGTTTAAACAGGGCATTTAAAATAAAGGAAAGTATTATGTTTCAACGATTTATCCGTGCTATAAAATCTATGTTCGGTGGTTTGATAAGCTCAATGGAAGATCCAAAACTCATTCTTGAGCAAAACATTCGGGATTTGAACGATCAAATTCCTCAAATGAATGAAAACATTGCGACGGTAAAAGCTAATCTGTTGATGCTCCAAAAGGAGATGAATCGCAATGAAAAAGCGATACAGGATTTAACAGCTAAGGTTAAGTCAGCCATTCAGGCCGACCGTGATGATATCGCAGAGGGATACGCTCTTCAGCTTGAAAAAGCCAAGGAGAATTACGCACACACCAAAGATCAGCTTCAGTTTGCAGATAGAGCATACGAGAAAGCGATTAAGGTGAAAAAAGTATTTATGCGCGAAAAAGATCGCAAGATCCAGGAAGCTAAAGAAGCTCTTCGTGCAAGCGAGCGCTCAGAATGGCAAGCTAAAATTGCGGATACGCTGGAACAATTCGAAGTGGGCGGTATTGATCAAACCCATGACGAAATGATTAATCGTATCAACGAGCAGTCTGCCAAGAATGAAGCCCGTATGGAAATTGCTTTAGACAGCATTGATACGGAAACCATGGAAATTGAGGCAAATGCTGAGAAAATCAGAGCGAAGTCTTTGGTAGAGCAGTTCAAGATGGAAATGGGCGATAAAAGTGGTTCTATCAATATTGACGAGGAAGAACCAGCAAAAGAGAAAGACAGCTCTAAGACGGTTGGCAATAAAGAAAAAAGCAGTTCATAGGACATAGCCATGAGCAGCAAAAGTGAACAAGAACGCGAACGCCTGAAAGAAGAATACAAAGAGCATTATCGGCGTATTAAAGAGGCAAAGGAACGTCTTAAAAGAACGGAGCAGAAAGGTAAAATTGCGAAAGCAGTTGAGAATATGAACTCTGATAACCTGCTTGAGTCGGTTGATGAGTTCTTGGGTAAAGTCCGTGATAAAGTTACTCACGTGGAAGCCCGCCTTGATGTTGCTATGGACAGTCTTGATGACGACGATTCTGAAATCAGCAATAAAGTGAAGCAGGAAGAGCTGGATGAAGAACTCAAAAAGCAGAAGGCTAAACAGACCCTAAAGCAGGTGAAAGCTGAAATGGGTATGTTATATAATGAGATTGAGAAACATGCCGATGAAATTCGTACAGAGAAAACCATTGGTAACAAAAAGTCACCTTCCGACAGCGCTGACTCCAAAAGCACCGATAATTCATCAGAGCCCAACAAATGAGTAATGACGAGCTAAACATCAACTATACCCGCGAAGCTTTTATGAACCCTATTAATTTAGGTGTTCTTCTGGTTTCTACATTGACGGCCTTTTTCATGTCAGGGTTAGGAGATGTCTCCAGTTTACTTTTAACATCGGTATTCGGTCTCGAGCTGATGTACCTCGGTATAGTTCCAAAATTGCCCCGTTTCCGCAAAAAACTGGAGCTTAAGAAAATCAAGGAACGCCATGCTGCTAATAACGAGAAAGAGCTGTTTCAGTCATTGGATACCAAATCTCAAAAGCGATTCTTGGTCCTTAAGCATCTAGCCAAACTTGTTCAGGAAAACTTCGAGAAGCTTCCGTACAGCTCACAGGGATTATTAGACAACATCGGGAAGAAAATTGATGAGCTCCTGGGTAATTACCTGACCCTTCTTGATTTAATTAAACGCTATGAAGTTTATCTGAATACGTCACTGGAAAGCAACCTGAAAGAGGAAGTGGTGCGTCAGATTGAAGAAATTAAAACACTGGATTCAGAGAAGCTGAAACGCACAAAAGCACGTCGCGTTGCCATCATGCAAAAGCGACTCAAGAAGTTTAATGTAGCAAAAGAGAAATATCTGGTTTGTGAAACACATCTTGAAACCATCGAAGATGCGGTCAGGTACATCTATGAGCAGTCTATGACCATGAGCAACCCGGAAGAAATTGGTTTCCAGCTGGATAACTTACTCACTGAAGTAGAAGAAACTTCACAATTGATTGACGACTTAGATCAGGATATTTTACCTGAGTACACAACCGAATGGGAAAAAGATCTGGATTTTGATTCGATTTTGGATGACCTGACCGGTGAAGTGGAAACGGAAATTAAACCTGCTAAAAAAGTCAAAGAATAAACTATGGATTCGACTTACGAAACGCTTCTTTTAGATGTTGATGAAACAGGAATTTGCACGCTTACCATTAATCGCCCGGATAAACTGAATGCTCTTAACAATTTGGTTTTAGAAGAGCTTGCAGAAGCGGTAGACGCGATCAAGGAAAATTTCAAAATAAAGTCTTTAATAATTACCGGCGCTGGAGAAAAAGGATTTGTAGCCGGAGCCGATATTAAAGAGTTGAGTTCACTTGATCCTGTTTCCGGACAAAAAGCTTCCCAAAAAGGACAGTCCGTATTTCAAAAAATTGAGGATCTCACCATTCCTGTTATAGCAGCCGTTAATGGTTATGCTTTAGGAGGGGGATGTGAATTGGCTATGGCCTGCCATCTCCGTATTGCTTTTGATAAAGCAGCTTTTGGCTTGCCGGAAGTTAGTTTAGGATTGATTCCTGGCTATGGGGGAACACAGAGACTCACACAGCTTGTAGGTCGTGGTAAAGCTCTGGAGCTTATAATGACGGGCCGACAGGTTAAGGCAGACGAAGCATATGAAATTGGACTGATTAATCAGGTAACGGAGCATTCTCCTGTTGATGAAGCCAAATCCATGCTGAGTAAGATCATGAAGCAAGGGCCGGTAGCTATTAAAAATGCACTGCTTGCTGTTAAAGAGGCTGGTTCAGGATCCGGTTATGAGGAAGAAGCAAAACTTTTTGGAGAATTGTGCGGTACTGCTGATTTTAAAGAAGGAACCAGCGCATTTCTTGAAAAAAGAAAAGCTAACTTCTCCGGTAAATAGAAACTAATATTTGTTGAATGAAAGACGAACCTCCATCGGGTAGCACATCTTTATTTTTACTGTCACTTAATATCACGGGGATGAAGGAATGTTTGAACTAGGCCTCATCACCTTAACAATTCTATTAAGTGGGTTCTTTTCAGGGTCAGAAATAGCTTTTGTTACAGCTAATAAACTTAAGCTTGAAGTAGCTTCCAGAAAGAATAATTTCCTTTCCAATTCCATAGAGTTTTTTACCAGAAAGCCGGAAACTTTTCTGACTACCACCTTAGTGGGAAATAATATCGTAAACGTGCTCTATGCTACGTTCATGGCTATTTTTTTAGTTGAACCTGTACAAGTTTATTCGGAAGCCTGGTTTGGGTTCATTCCCTCAGAACTAGAGGTTTTGCTGATACAGACCATCATAGCATCGGTTGTTATTATGTTGTTCGGCGAGATTTTGCCCAAAGCCATTTTCAGAGCGCTCGCTGATAATATGATTTCAGTGATATCTATACCGCTTCGATTTGCCTACTACATATTCAGGCCATTGATTGAAATCTCGAAAGGATCTTCAAATATATTAATTAAGTGGTTGGTTAAAGATGCTGAGGTTGTAGAAAGCTATTATCGACGTCAGGATGTGGAAATGATCTTTAAAGAGCTTCGCGATGGCGGGGGGAGTGAAGATATTGACGAAGACGATTCAGAGATCCTACATAACGTTTTGGAGCTATCCAATAAGAGAGTGAAGGATTCGATGATTCCCCGTATTGAAATTGAAGCCGTGGAAAAGGATACGGCAATAGATGAGGTGCTTAACATTTTTATTCAGTCAGGGCATTCAAAGCTCCCGGTATATCGCGAGTCAATTGACGATGTAATTGGCGTCGTGTTTGCTCATGATTTTTTCCATGTACCCAAGTCTTTAAATGAGATTATTCGCCCTGTAAAACTGGTTCCTTCCAGTAAAAAATCCAAGGGCTTATTGACGGAATTTCGTCAGTCTAACATGTCTGTAGCTATTGTTTTGGATGAATACGGAGGAACGGCCGGTATGGTGACTATCGAAGATTTGCTGGAAGAAGTAGTTGGAGATATTCAGGACGAATACGATGTGGAAGATGAGATCATGAAGAAGCTCTCTGAGAATACGTATGTGGTTAGCGGGAATGTCGAGATTCAGGAGCTAATTGATAAATTTAGTGAAATTGAACTCCCACTGGAACCTTCTGAATATGATACCGTAGCGGGATTCATAATTAATCATTTAGGGCGGATTCCAAAAGTAAATGAGGAAGTGGTGATTGAGAGTAAAAAATTTATTATCAGTAAAGCCACACCAAGCCGCATTGAAACGGTAAAGCTTATTTTAATTGAGTGAAAAAGTAGCAAAGTTGTCGAGTGAAAAAGTGACAGAGTTATCTTCACTTTGTAACTCTGTCACTTTTTCACTCCTTCACTTTGAAACTTATAAGACATGTTTGATCACTATCCGAAATGGTCTCAGGAATTTGCTAGAAAATATCTAAGCAGAACCATCAATCAATTTATTTTGCATGGTAATGTGCATGATTTGGTTTCCCTCAAAACAGATAAAGGGACTGAGTTTCACCGCCTGAAATCATTTCTATCAGATGAATTTTTTGGAGCCCGTGATTTTGTGATTTTCTATGATCGTGCTTCGGGCATCTATTTTAGGGATAAAGAATCGCAAGCTGATTTTAATCAGGCGATAGCTGGCCGGGATAGTTTGGTGGGCACTGATTTTGCCAAGAAAATGCCGAAAGATCCGGTGCGGGTAATGTCTTTATTGGAGCAGTATTTCCGCCTTAGACTCGATCAAAAGAAAAGCGTGGCTCTCATTATTGACTACGCGGAGACCATTATCCCGATGAGCGATGCAGCCTCTACAGGAAATGAAGATCGTACGGCCATGGTGTATTTATCGCGCTGGGCGCATGATCCGATGTTTCTGGCTTCGGACTTTACCACGGTGATGATCACCGAAAATCTTGCTGATCTTAATAAGACTATTGTTCAGAATCCTTACACAACCGATATCAAAATTAGTATTCCGGGGGAAGAGGAGCGAAAAGCATTTATTGAATACGAAACCAAAGATGATGAATGGAAAAAGATTTCTGCGGTAAAGGCTGATATCATTGCTCAGCAAACGGCGGGTTTGAACTTCGTAAATATCCGAAGTGTGCTTTCGAATGCTCGTGAGAATGAAGAGAAAATCACTTTCGAAGGACTTTCAGAAACTAAGAAAGAACTTATTGAGGCGGAAGCTTATGGCTTGCTTGAGTTCGTAGAAACCGAATATTCCCTGGATAATGTAGCCGGTCATAAACATGTGAAAAACCATCTAAGACAAGCTGTGAAGGCACTTAAAGCTGGTAGGCAAGACGTAATGCCGATGGGGTATCTGGTTTGTGGTCCGGTAGGAACCGGTAAGACTTTTCTCGTTACTTGTTTTGCCAGTGAAGTGGGTATTCCCATGGTGAAATTGAAGAACTTCCGAAGCCAATGGCAGGGAGTTACGGAAGGAAATCTCGAAAAGATTTTGTCGCTGCTTAAAGCGATGTCGCCGGTTGCGGTTATGATTGATGAAGCGGATGCTTATTTAGGAGACCGTGATGCCAGCGGAGACAGTGGAGTTTCCAGTCGGGTATTTTCTCAGATCGCCACATTTATGAGTGATACGTCTAACCGTGGTCGAATTGTATGGTTCTTGATGACAGCTCGACCTGACCTTATGCCTATCGATTTAAAGCGGCAGGGTAGGGCAGAGGAGCATTTGGCGCTATTCCCTCCTCATACCAATGAGGAACGAATAGAGCTTTTTAATGTCATGAAGAAGAAAACCGGACTACAAATGACGGAGGAATATATACCGGCCGTTATCGAAGAGGGCTTTAAAACGTTTTCAGGAGCTGATATGGAAGCGGCATTAACAAGAGCAAAATTCCGAGCAGCGGCAGCAGGTCGCAAGAAAGTCACTCCCGAAATTCTGGACGCCGCATTGGCTGATTTCATTCCACCTACTTATCCGGAAGAAGTTGAGCTTCAGACATTAAGCGCGGTGATCGAATGTACATCTAAAGAACTTCTCCCCGAGCGCTATCGCGAAATGAACCGGGATGAAATTCTTTCAAAGATTGATGAGCTGAAATTTAGGGTGGGGTAACGTCTCCGGCTATGAGTAGTTGCGTGGTTTAGCACTTAACTTTGCAAGTACACACTAAACTGAAAATCTGCAAGGATTTTCAGAAGTAGGCGAGAACAAGCAATTACTTATAGCCATTGTTGTGCTTTCGTTATTTTTCTAAAGAATTTAATCATCTTTTATTGATAAGGTTGTAGCTATCCGAGGTCTATCACCGAGTTTTTCATTGATCAGATTGATCATTTCAACGGTTGATTCTAACTGTAATTCGGTAATATCCTTAATAGCTTCTGAAAACTCCTTACGACCTGATAATTGGCTATTGATCGTAAATCGAAGTTCAGGATTAATTGAATAATCCTGCTGAATACTACCATCTGGGTTTTGTCCAAATTTCATTCCATTATTTGACACGAAAACACCATAAATACTGTCGATTAGAAATAGATTGTTGTTTGTGATTACTGCCGTAAGATAATCCAGCTGTTGATAGTATCTAATGAGTTCATTTTTAAGCTCTTTGTCTTTAATGAGTACAATATTACCGGTTGATTCCAGATTGTTGAAGGTACCTTTATTTGCAATAAAGGTACGACGAGTTGTAAGTTCAAATAATAAAGGTGCTATATCCGAAGGAGAGGGAATTGGTTCTTGCATAAACATTAAAATACTATCTGCCTTGGCAATCATTTCGGATTCATTGGCTAATTGCCCATCTATGATCTCCTTTTGTATTTCAAGGTCTTCGCGAAGGTTTTCCAAAGAAATTCGAAGCAGTTCTTTATCTTGAACACTCTGGTTCCAGTTACCGATTTGTACAGCGATGATGATACCGATCACAACGAGGAGTATCTCACCCACAGCATACAGGGCATACTTACCAACTTTGCTATCAGCAATGAGGTTCTTACGAATGGTTCTAAAGAATTTAATCATTAGTTAGTTGTATCTGATAATGAAGCACAACATCGGCATATCGCCAGTGCTGATGAGGTTATCCATGCTTTGTATGCACGTTAGATGGATGTTATTCTAAAAATATTGAGGATAAAATGAAGAAATCAGATTTAGTATCAAAGTACGAACATCAACTTACCTCACTTGATCAACATCAATCCCCAAAAGAAATACCAACCCCTTTAGCTGCTTGAACCAAAAAACTATTGGGGTCGACAAGGTTTTGTCCCTTGGTCGCTTCTGATAATGGGACTGAAACTATATCATGATCCTGGAAGGCAACCATTTCCCCGTATTTCCCCTGAATAACCATTTCCATGGCCTTCGCGCCAAACTGAGTAGCTAATACCCGGTCGAAGGCGATTGGAGTACCACCACGCTGTAAGTGACCAAGCACCATTTCACGTATATCATGTTTAAAACCGGCATCTTTGAGCTGAGCCGAAAGTTGATAGGCTACACCGCCAAACCGAACATTTTTATAGCCCACTTCTTCACTCTCCCGCGAAACAGTGGTTCCTTCTTTTGGTTTGGCTCCTTCCGCAATCACTATAATGGCAAAACCTTTGCCGCCTGCACTGTAGCGGTCGTGTAATTTCTCGAGTACTTTATCGATATCGTAGGGGATTTCAGGGATAAGGCAAACTTCTGCTCCGCCGCCTAAAGCTGCATGCAGGGCAATCCAGCCGGCGTTGCGTCCCATTACTTCAAGTATCATAAGCCGGTGGTGACTTTCGGCTGTGGTAACCAATTTATCAACGGCATCAGTAGCAATATCTACGGCAGTCTGGAAACCAAAGGTGTAGTCGGTACAGGCCAGGTCATTGTCAATTGTTTTAGGAACACCAATTACATTCAGTCCTTTTTCATGCAGAGCCTGGCTGATTCTCTGAGAACCGTCACCGCCGATGTTTATGACTACTTCAAATCCTTCATCCTTTAGATAGGAGATCATTTCATCAGAGCGATCTTCAGTGGTCCAGGAGCCGTCGCTTTTTTCAACCGGCCAGCTAAAAGGTCCGCCCTTATTTGTGGTTTGAAGGATGGTGCCACCTTTGGCATGAATACCGGCCACACGTTCGTTATCTAGCTTTATAATCTCTTTTGGAGTTCGTAAAACACCATTGAAGGCTTCTTTACTTCCATAAACTTCCCAATCTTGAGTTCTTCCTGCACGCTTTACAATAGCTCTGATAACCGCGTTTAATCCGGGGCAGTCTCCGCCGCCTGTAGTAACTAATACCTTCTTCATAGTGAATTATTTTTTATTAAAAAACTTATTTGAGTTGATCTAGAACTAGCTTTTAGAACAGATTTGTTAATTACCCCAGCCTCTTGCTTTCATTTCATAACCCAATTTTTTGCTAGCCCATGGAATAAAATGTTGGAAATTAGGAGCATCAGTATGGCCTCCGATATGTTGGCGCCAGGCAAGCTCGCCATCCATTAATTCAGTTTGTGGCTCCGGCATATCTTCATTCATATAGTCATTGGACTTACCAAGTCCTTCGGCTCCCAATAAGGTGAAAGCAGGTTGTGCAGCGATCGTTGCCATATAACTTCCTGTTTGATCAAGCCATAATGCATCGCCTTGTTCAGGTATTCCATAGCTTATAAAAGTGAGTCTTGGAGCAGCAAGAGCTATAAGCTGATGAGAATCAACGGGCAGATCACATCCGGTTTTCTTTCCAAAATCAGATTCCTCTGTTCCGTACTTGAGGTAGTTACCGGCCATCCAGTGATATTCACCTGATCCTGTAATACTTTCAACTGCTTCACCAAACACACGACGATGCAGGGTAGCACCTCCTTTACCAGAAGAACCAATCAATCCTACTGCGAAGCGTTCCTCAAAGGCAAGAGTAACCAATGCTGCTTTTCCGTATCTGGATACACCTTCGATGCCAACTTTTGAAGCATCCACCAGTGTGTCTGTTTCCAGGTAATCGAGTCCGCGAGCAGCGCCCCAGGCCCATGCTCTTAAAGATCCCCATTGTTCGGGAGTGCGGGGCTGACCTTTGTTTGTCAAGCCAATGATTCCCCGTGTTAACCCGGCACCGTTATCAGCTTGAATGCTGGAAGGACTTATTGTCGCATAACCCCATCCGGCCGCTAACAATTGTTCAGTTCGTGGGGAATCTCCATTAACAGTAGGGGCGAACCAATTTGGACCGCTTTGTCCTGCTTGTATAGGTTGATAGGCCGGATACTTTTCAAACATCTTCTTCATTTCAGGATCATTTTTAATCATCATGTCCTTAAAAGAATCATTGATTTGCTCGAGGTCATCTTTATTCGGTTGAGCCGGAGCCGGAAATTCCGGTTGACCAAACATCATCAAAACAGGAACCGGGCCTTCCACATGTGTTGGAACTACAACCATCATCTCGATTTCCACATCAATGAGTGGATAGTTACTGTTATCTACAAATCCGGTTACTTTTTTGGCCACCACAGGAATTCGCCCAACCCATTCATTATCTGTAATTTCGACTTCCCAGTTTACTTTGGGTACGTTGTCCGGAATACGACCATAAACTTCACGATCGAAACTTTCGATCAATTCCGGTCTGCGTTGATTCCACCACATTGAAGAGTTTGTTACTTGTTTGCCATCTTCTGTGATCATGAGTGCCGGAAGTTCAGGGCAGGGGTTTGCCTTAGCTTCGTCATAATTAGCCGCATTGGGAGCGGAAGGGTTTCCGCTTGGGCCGTGTCTTAATTCACTGATCCCAAGCTGTTTCATCATGTTCGCATGATCCTCCTGAGTAGAAAAAGTAGTGAGTGGAAGATATTTAGAGGTATCAACAGGGGCGTTCTGGGCTATTAACTGGTTAACTGAAAAAAGGAACAACAGCGAAAGGCAGAAATATTTCATTACAATAGGCTAAGTTTTCGAACGTAAGTGGATGAGTAAAATCACAACGTGATTGAATTAACAATTTGAGCAGATAAAAACCAATTTTTTACCTACACTCTATCAAACTTATATCAAAATCGGAGTCATGCGAAAATTAACCCTCTCTTTTTTACTCATTGCAATTGCTGTACCTACAATGGTTAGTGCACAACCTCAATTCAAAGCATTATTGTTTACGAAAACAGCAGGGTGGCATCATGAATCTATTAATGAAGGAGTAGATGGGATACGGAAACTCGCAGACCGTCATCAATTTCAGGTTGACTGGCAAGAACAAGCCAACCGAATTAGTAGTGAAAACCTTAAACAGTATGATGTAATTATTTTTCTGAGCACTACCGGTGATATTCTGAATGAGGAGCAACAAAAGGCGATGGAAGAGTTTATTCAATCCGGGAAAGGATTTGTAGGAATTCATGCGGCCTCTGATACCGAATATGAGTGGGAGTGGTATACACAGCTGGTGGGGCGGATGTTTGAAATTCATCCCGCTAACCAAACAACAAGAGTAACGGTCTTAGATTCCAGTTTTCCCGGGATGGAGCGGATGCCTGAGTCTTACCTATGGACCGACGAGCTCTATGAATTCGGGGAAGAGAAGGTAGAGGGCTTGAATTACCTCATGACAATAGACGAATCTTACTATGAGGTGCAGCCAGCTTGGGGAGATAAGAAGACGGAAGGAATGGGTGACTTCCATCCGGTGGCTTGGTATCATGAGTTTGATGGAGGGCGATCTTTTTATACCGCTTTTGGTCACATGCCTCAAACCTACTCGGATAATATGTTTCTGGAACATATCTATGGCGGAATTTACTGGGCCGCTACAGGAAAGGGCATAGAATAGCCTTAATCTACAAGCTGAACGATTACTGACTTAGATCTTTTTTTCTTTACTGAAGTTAAATCAAATAAGAAAAAAATGAATGTATTGGTAATTGGTGCTAATGGACAAATTGGAAAAAAATTAGTTCATCAGCTTAAAGAAAAGGGTCATCAGCCCAAGGCGATGATTCGCAAGAAAGAGCAAATCGATCAGTTTGAAAAGAATGGAATTGATACGGTTTTAGCTGATCTGGAAGAAGACATTAGCCATGCTTTTGAAGGTGTGGATGCCGTCGTATTTACAGCAGGTTCCGGAGGGAATACCCCAAAATCACAAACAAAAGTGATAGATCGGGATGGTGCAATCAAGGCAATAGATGAAACTAAGAAGTCGGGAGCAGATCGGTTTATAATGGTTAGTGCCCTGAAAGCCAATCGAGATGAAAATACATGGTCCAAGCCTATGGAACATTATTATGAGGCTAAAGCCAAAGCAGATGAGTACCTCCGAAATACAGACCTGAATTATACAGTACTGATGCCCGGTCGGCTAACAAATAAGGAAGGAAATTCACAAGTAATACTACAGGAAAGAATTGATCCTATTCAGGATGAAACCATTACCCGTTCGGATGTAGCTTCTGTGATTACTGAAATCATGGAAGAGAAGGCTACTTTTAGGAAGAGCTTAGAACTTCTTCAAGGCGAAGACACAATTAAGAAGGCTATCGAAAAGTTGGGGTAAAAAAATAGCCCCGAATATGGATCGATATCCGGGGCTTTAAATAGAATAAGCAGTTAGCGAAACTTACTCTACGATAAATTTACCTTTCATTAGGGCATAGTGTCCTGGAAAGCTACAAATGAAATCGTAAGTTCCGGCTTCAGGTGCAGTAAACTCTATAGTTGTTTCCTGACCACCACCAATTAATTCAGTAGTAGCAATAACCTGATCTGAGCCTTCAGGAACATATCCGTTATCTTTGAATTTGGCAGCAGCAGCACCAAATTTTTGAATGTCTGTGCCTTCCGTTAGAAGTACCCAGTTATGTCCCATAGCAGCAGCTGGTAATTTCCCAACGTGCTTTAAAGTTAATACGACTGTTTGGCCAGCCTCTACTTTGATTTCATCCATGTTAAATTGCATTCGGTCGTTACCTTCGATGGTGATTTCGACCTTATCCTGAGCTTGTGCCAGGTTGGTGAAAGCAAGAGCAAAAATAGCCAGTAAAGAAAATAATGTTCTCATAGTGATATATGTATTTGAAATTTGCGGTGCCATACTTTTGGCCTCCGACCTGTTTTATTCGTTGAAATTAAACTATCCTTTTAATGTGAATATTTTGTGAAGTTAAATAGAAAAGTTTTTACTGTAAGTACAACTCGGAATAACAAAGAATTAGGCAGATGAAAAAGGTGAATTGGGGCGTATTGAGCACAGCTAATATTGGGATTAAACATGTGATTCCTGCTATGCAGAAAGGGACATTTTCGAGCGTAGAAGGGATAGCTTCAAGAAGTGAGGTTAAGGCTAAAGAGGCAGCTGATAAGCTTGGTATCTCTAAGTATTATGGCTCTTATGAAGAATTATTAGCGGATGAAGAAATCGATGCTATTTATAATCCCTTACCTAATCATCTGCATGTGCCATTGACTTTGAAAGCTTTGGAGGCAGGCAAACATGTTCTTTGTGAGAAGCCGATTGCTATGGATGCTAAAGAAGCACAGGAATTACTTCAGGCCACTAAGAAGTACCCTGATCTTAAAGTAATGGAAGCCTTTATGTACCGGTTTCATCCGCAATGGGAACTGGTCAAAACATGGATTAAAAACGGGGAAATAGGAAAGATTCAAACCATTCATTCCATATTTACTTATTACAATGATGATCCGGACAATATTAGGAATAAAGCTGATGTCGGCGGTGGAGGCTTGATGGATATTGGCTGCTATAATATTTCTGCGTCCCGATATTTGTTTGAAGAAGAGCCCGTCGATGTAATGGGCGAAGTTAAACTGGATCCGGATTTTGGGGTAGATGTTTTGACTTCAGGAATCTTAAAATTCCCCAGCGGAACAGCAACATTTACTTGTTCAACGCAGGCAAGTCCTGAGCAACAGCTTACCGTATTTGGAACAGAAGGATTAATCAGAATGGAAATTCCTTTCAATCCACTTGAAGACAACTCCGAGGTAACGCTTAAAAAGAATGGAGAAATCATTAAGCAGGAAGACACTCAGGCCAACCAATATACGCTGCAAGGGGACGCTTTCTCCAAAGCTATTCTAAATGACACCCCGGTACCGACTCCTATAGAGGATGCAGTTGCAAATATGAAAGTAATTGACGCGCTTCTTTCAGGCTCCTCTTAAATTTTGTTACTCAGAAACCGGAATAACTAATCTGATATAATCTACTCTATCCCATTGTTTTGTATGAGATAGGTATGTCATAGAATTTGCCAACTATAAAGTTTAACCAAATGGTTGAATCAAATGGTTAGCTTTTATAATTTGTTCTCAGAATCAAACAGATCAAATTATGACAGACAAACAGAAGGCAACGGAAGATCAAATTTTCGAAGCGGCAGCAAGAGTATTTCAACGGGATGGCTATGCGGGTGCAAGGATGCAGGAAATAGCAGATGAGGCCAACATCAACAAGTCGATGCTGCATTACTACTTTCGAAGTAAGGATCAGCTTTTCCGGGAAGTATTTCAGAAAGAAATGATGCGGTTTTTTCCGAGCATTTTTAAGGTTCTGGGATCTGATGATAAACTGGATCAGAAGTTGCCAAAGCTTATCGATGCTTATTATGAGTTCCTACAGGATAATCCTACCCTAGTGCAATTTGTGATTCAGGAGATGAATAACCATCCAAAGGAGTTACGGAATTTCATGAGTGAAAATGATATCCATCCACCGGCTAGTTTTGGAGTTCAGATTAAGAAAGAGATAGAAGAGGGAAATATGGATCCCATTGATCCTCGTCAACTGCTCATCAGTATAGTGGGGCTGATTCTGTTTCCATTTATTGCCCAAGTGATGGTCACAACAGTTTTTGATTTGGAAGAAGAGGACTATCTGGGATTTCTAAAGAATCGAAAAGAGTTTCTCACCGACTTCATTTTAAACGCCATAAACTATAAAAGGTCATGAATGCGCTAATCACAGCTTTACTTCTATTTTCGGTCAATTATCAGGCAGCTCCTGCAGACTCTATAACGCTGAAGTATTGTTACCAACAAGCTGAGGCTAACTATCCAATGGCCGAGAATGTTGAACTGCAGCAACAGATTTCAGATCTGAATGTCCGGATTGTTAACACGAGGAACTACCCACAGATTTCTATAAACGGCCGTGCAAGCTATCAGTCAGAAGTAACGGAATTTGGATTACCGGGTGGCGGAGGGCCTTCCGCGATCAGTATAGATCAATATGAGGCCGCGCTACAGGTAAATCAGAATATATTTAACGGCGGGGCTGTAGGAATTCAGAAAGAGTTAGAACGAGTGAAGGGAGAGCAGGAAATACAGTCAACCAAGATTGAACTGCATCAAATTCGAGCGCAAATAGATCAGGTTTATTTTGGGATTTTACTTTCAAACCAACAACAAGAGGCTGTAAGGTTATTTACCAAGGATATAACGGAGCGTATTGATGATGTTCGCTCGAAAGTTGAAAACGGAGTTTTACTCAAGAGTCAGCAGTTAATTTTAGAAGCTGAGCTTCTGAAAGCCCAACAAGATTCCATTGAAATAGCGTCAAATGTAAAAGCGGGATATGCAGTTCTTGGTCAACTTATTGGGGAGACAATAGGAGAGGATAGAGAGCTATTGCTTCCAAATCCGTCGTATGAAATGGGAACTGCTCAACCTGCCCGCCCTGAACTTGCTTTGTTTGAAAGCAGCAGAAATGCGATTGAGGAGCAAAAGAAATTAGCTCAAACAAAGAAATTACCCAGCGTTTCTGCTTTTGGGACGGCCGGTTATGGGAGGCCCGGATTCAATTTTCTGAATGATGATTTTCATGACTACTACATGATTGGATTGCGGGTGAATTGGAACTTCATAGACTTCCTGAATTCCAACGAGCAGGATGAATTGCTAACCATCAGGCAAAGGACTATCACCCAAAATGAGGCATCCTTTAACCTTCAGCTGGAAGCAGCTCTAAATAAGATTAGTGAGCGTATTTCCGCCATAGAACAGAAGATTATCCGGGATGAAGAAATCATTGAGATCAGAGAAAAGATTGTAGCAGAAAGTGTTTTACAGCTTGAGAACGGGGTGATTACGGCCCGGGAATATGTAGCTGAACTTACTAATGCGAACAGAGCCCGGCTTTCACTTTTCACCAATCGAATAAAACTGATACAAGCTCAGGCTGACTATAGAACAGCAATGGGATTAGAAATTCAGTAAAGGACATCAACAATAGAACCAAGATTATGAATACACGAACCTATTATTTCAAACTTCCACTGCTTCTGGGGCTACTGATTTTCATGATTGGCTGTGGGAGTGAACAAAAATCGGATGCTTACGGTCAATTTGAAGCAGAAGAAGTCACTATTTCAGCAGAAGCATCCGGTACCCTAAATAGCTTCATGGTGAAAGAGGGCATGAAATTGAATGCTGGAGAAAAAGTAGGGCAGATTGATTCTACTCAAACTCATCTTAGAAAGCAAGAACTCCAAGCCACCGTAAAATCGATCCAAACAAATATATCAAAGCTGGATGCGCAGGCTGAAGTTTATCAGGAACAGCTTCAAACAGCAAAGAAGGATCTTCAGCGATTCACCAATCTCAAGCAAAGTAATGCAGCTACACAGCAGCAAATTGATCAGGCTCAGGGGCAAGTGAATGTGCTTCAAAAGCAAATTTCATCAGTAAACGTGCAGAAGCAATCGGTGTATGCCGAACTGGAAACAATGGAAACACGCATTGCTCAAATTCAGGATCAACTGGAAAAAACTAAGGTTATCAATCCATTAGCCGGAACGGTGCTTTCGAGTTATGCTGAGCCGAACGAGTTGGTATCAACCGGCAAACCACTGTACGAACTAGCTAATTTAGAAGAGATGATTTTGCGGGTTTATATATCGGGAGCCCAACTCCCAACGGTTAGTTTAGGGCAAGAAGTAGAGGTGCTTATAGATAAGAACGCTGAAGAGAATGAATCGCTGAAAGGTCAGGTTCGGTGGATTGCTTCTGAGGCTGAGTTCACGCCGCGCATGATTCAAACCAAAGAAGAGCGGGTTACCCAGGTGTACGCGGTTGAGATAGCGGTTGCCAACCCTGATGGGAAATTGAAAATTGGCATGCCCGGCGAAGTAAACTTTTAATGCAAACATCTCCTGAATGATCTGCCCGGATACACACAACAATAAGTCCTTTTCTCACTGGCTGAGGCATAATATCAAGGAATGGGATGAAAGTATTGATAGTAAAATCCAAAGAATCATAAACGAGATTGAAGAGGTATATCAGAACGAAATAAATTGAATAATGTAGTTTCCATATCGTCAGTCTACAAGGGTTTTGGGAAAGTGGAAGCACTCAAAGAAATCTCCTTTGAAGTTCAAAAAGGAGAGCTTTTTGGAGTGATTGGTCCCGATGGTGCCGGAAAGACCACCTTGTTCAGAATCCTAAACACCTTGCTGATTCCGGACGCTGGGAAAGCTACGGTATTAGGACTGGATGTTGTTGATGACTACAAAAAAATCAGGCCACAGCTTGGGTATATGCCCGGGAAGTTTTCGCTTTATCAGGACTTAACGGTAGAAGAGAATATGAATTTCTTCGCCTCTGTTTTTGGAACGACTATTGAAGCGAATTACGAATTGGTAAAGCCAATTTACGGTCAGCTGGAAAAGTTTAAAAACAGGCTGGCAGGAGACCTATCCGGAGGAATGAAGCAGAAGCTGGCGCTGAGTTGTGCGCTTATTCATAAACCGGAATTGTTGCTGTTAGATGAACCAACCACCGGAGTTGATGCTGTTTCCCGCAAGGAATTCTGGGAAATGCTAAAGATGCTTAAATCGGAAGGGATTACCATTATCGTTTCTACTCCTTACATGGATGAAGCAGATTTATGTGATCGGGTGGCGTTAATTCAGGAAGGAGAAATCATGCAAATTGATACTCCCTATGCAATTGTCGAGTCTTTCAGAAAACCCCTTTTGGGAGTGAAAGCAAGCAACAAGTACAAGCTCCTGAAAGCACTGCAACGATATGATAAGGCCTATTCAGTACATCCTTTTGGGGAATACATTCACTATACAGAAAAGGGAGATTCTGTTGATACCGCTGCTTTGAAAGCTTATTTAACTGATCAGGGTATACAGGATATCGATATCGAAAAGATCAAACCTGATATCGAAGATAGCTTCATGGAGTTAATGCATAGTCAGGGGGAAGCTAATCATGCCTGAGCTAGCCATACAAACCGAAAATTTAACCCGAACCTTTGGTGACTTCACTGCTGTAGATAACATCACCTTTGAAGTAAAACAGGGCGAGATATTTGGTTTTTTAGGAGCCAACGGAGCTGGTAAGACTACAGCAATGCGGATGCTCACCGGACTACTCACACCAAGTTCGGGAAAGGCTTTAGTATCAGGTAAGGATGTGTACACCGAAGCCGAGTCTATCAAAAAGAATATTGGTTATATGAGCCAAAAATTTTCGCTCTACGATGACCTCACTTCCGAAGAAAATATTCAGTTTTATGGAGGGATTTACGGCATTCCAGACAAAGAACTTGCCAAGAAGATTGATGAAGTGATTGAATCTGTTGGTTTGGGTGATGTCCGTAAAAAACTAGTTCGCTCTTTACCCCTTGGATGGAAGCAAAAACTCGCCTTTTCTATTTCCATTCTGCATAACCCAAAAATCGTTTTTTTAGATGAACCGACAGGCGGAGTGGATCCGGTCACCCGACGACAGTTTTGGGAGAAAATCTATGAGGTTTCAGATCAGGGAATTACGGTATTTGTGACCACGCACTACATGGACGAAGCTGAATATTGTGACCGTATTTCAATCATGGTTGATGGAAGAATGGACGCAATTGGTACCCCGAAAGAGTTGAAAGAAAACATGAATGCTGAATCAATTGAAGATGTATTCATTCAGCTAGCCAGATCAGCAGAAAGGGGGGTTGGATGAATTCATTTTCGGGCTTTGTAACAAAAGAGTTCAAACAGATTTATCGTGACAAACGGACTTTGGCCGTACTTTTTGGGATGCCAATCATCATGCTGGTACTGTTTGGATTCGCCATTCGAAATGAAGTAACCAATGCTCAAATAGGAATTTTGGATTTATCGAAAGATGAAGTCACCCGAACCCTTACCCAAAAACTCGAAGCTTCTTCCTCATTTCAAATACAAGCTTACCTGGAAAGTTATGAAGAGGTGGAAGGGTTGTTCAAACAAGGTAATATCAAAGAGATCGTAGTTTTTGAGGCTGATTTCAAAGAGAAGTTGATCGGAAATAACAAGGCCGATATTCAAATCATCACCGATGCGACTGATCCAAATCTGGCAAATCTGGTTCAGTCATATACATCGAATATTATCAGGGATTATGTGCAGGAATTGAATGAGACCAGTGGTGTTCAGCAGGCTGGTTTAAACCCGAAGGTAAGGATGATGTATAATCCAGAACTTCGGAGCGTAAACCTTTTTGTGCCCGGGCTTATTGCTGTGATTCTGATGCTGATTTCAGCCCTCATGACTTCCATCTCCATTACCCGTGAGAAAGAGCTGGGGAATATGGAAATTCTGCTCGTTTCTCCGCTTAAACCTTACCATATCATTATAGGAAAAGTGTTGCCCTATTTGGTGCTTTCGGTGGTTAATGTGGTCACGATTCTGGTTCTTGCGAGTTTTGTATTCCAGGTGCCTTTCCAGGGCTCTTATTTTCTTTTTTTCATGGAAGCCATTCTCTTCATTTTAACCGCACTGGCTTTAGGTGTATTTATTTCCTCGGCTGCGAACAACCAGCAAACGGCAATGATGGTATCCCTGGCTGGACTTTTACTGCCAACGGTTCTGCTTTCAGGATTTATTTTTCCGGTAGACAGCATGCCGGTTCCGCTTCAAATAGTTTCCCATGCTATCCCGGCTAAATGGTTCCTGATCATCGTCCGAAGCATTATGCTTAAAGGCTCTGAGTTTATGTTGATCTGGAAAGAGACAGCCATTTTAGTTGGTATCACACTCTTCTTTATTGCACTGAGTCTTAAAAAATTTAAGGTGAGGCTGCAATGAGAACGATTAAGTTTTTACTTCGAAAAGAGTTTCTGCAGATTTTCAGGAATCGGGCCATGCTGCCTATTCTTTTTGTGATGCCTATCATCCAGCTACTGGTGCTTTCATTCGCTGCAACATACGAGTTGAAAGAAGTAGATTTTGCCCTCATCGACATGGATCAATCCAGCCTCTCCAGAGAGCTGACGGCTAAATTTCAGGCTACGGGATATTTTAATTTAGAGTTAGAGACTTTTGACGAAAGTGAGGCGCAGGAGTCCATGAATGCCGGAGATATCAAGATGATACTTCGCATTCCGCCAGATTTTGAGAATCAGTTGTCTTCAGGAAAACAGGCCGATCTTCAGCTTATTATTGATGCAGTTGATGGCAGTACAGCGGGGCTTATCCAATCTTACAGTTCATCCATTTTAAATGACCTGAATGCTTCAAAACTGGCTGAACTTAGAATTGAATCACCGAGTCAACAGACTCAACAGGCTAAGGCGATCAACATAATTCCTCAAAATTGGTACAATCCTGATCTTGATTATATCACTTATATGGTGCCCGGAATTTTGGTAGTGCTGGTTTCAATGATCGGAATATTTTTGTCTGGGATGAACATTGTACGTGAGTATGAAATAGGTACCATCGAGCAGCTGAACGTTACGCCTATTCAGAAGTATCAATTTATGATCGGAAAATTGCTTCCTTTTTGGGTAATTGGGATGTTTGATTTACTCATTGGGTTGGCATTAGCTCGCTTTGGTTTCCAGATTCCTTTTCTTGGAAGTTTAACAACCATTTTAGTGGTGGCGGGTATTTATTTGGTTGTGCTGCAATCACTTGGGCTGCTTATTTCAACCCTAACCCATACTCAGCAGCAAGCTATGTTCATCGCCTGGTTTATTATGGTGATTTTCATACTGATGGGAGGACTATTCACCCCCATCGAAAGTATGCCTCAATGGGCACAAAACCTCACACTTGCTAATCCGATAGCCTACTTCATCAAGATCATGCGCATGGTGCTGCTGAAAGGCGCAGGCTGGAAAGAGATACAGTTTATGGTTTATGCTTTGGCAGCAATGGGAAGTGGACTATTATGGATTTCAATAAATCGTTACAAGAAAACGACGGCCTAGCCGAACATTGAATATTCAACACAGAATGTTGAAGTGTTTTGAGGTAACAATCATTGCTCAGCGGTAACTATTTCAAGCCCTATACTCCGACCTCTCTAAATCTCTCCTTCTCAAGGAGAAACTTTTACGAGCCTATTCGCAGTATTTATGTGGAGTTAAAGTATAGAAATCTTATCAAAGCGTCCTTCTCCTTGTTGAAGGAAGCTAGTGCTGAACTCGATTCAGTAAAGACAGAAGAGGTCGAAAGCTTTATGGAGCTTTCTAAAGAATAATTTTTAATCAGTCAACCAAGGACAAATTATTTATCGAACCCACCTTAGAATACTTCAGTAATTAAATGCCTATCTTCAAGTTCACTTTTCTTAGCCCGGCTCAGATCCGGGCTTTTTCATTTAATACCCTATATGTCTTTTAAATCACTGAACCTCAGTACCCCCATCCTAAAATCTTTGGAAGAAGAAGGATACACTCACCCTACACCCATTCAATCACAAGCTATTCCCATCGCACTTAAAGGCACTGATGTGCTTGGTTGTGCGCAAACCGGAACGGGGAAAACAGCCGCATTTGCCATTCCGATATTACAGTTACTAAGCAAGAGTAAATCCCGTGGTCAGAACCGAAAAATTCGAAGCTTAATTGTTACGCCAACAAGAGAACTTGCCATCCAAATTGATGAGAGTTTCAAAAGCTACGGACGATATACAAATTTAGAAACCACAGTAGTTTTTGGCGGTGTTAGCCAAAAAGGACAGGTAAAGAAGCTGAATAGAGGCGTAGATATTCTTACCGCTACACCGGGCCGACTGCTTGACCTTATGAATCAGGGATTTATATCTCTTTCGGATATCGAAATATTTGTATTGGATGAAGCTGACCGTATGCTGGACATGGGTTTCATTCACGACATTAAGAAATTACTGAAAGTAATTCCTAACAAGCGCCAGACCTTGTTCTTCTCGGCAACCATGCCCAATGAGATTGTAAAGCTTTCGAAGTCGATGCTTAACAATCCGACTCGAGTTGAAGTGACTCCGGAATCTTCTACGGTAGAAATTATTGAGCAAGGCATCTACTATGTAGACAAAGGAAATAAGAAGAATTTATTGGTAGATGTGTTAAAAGAAGCAGGCTCAAAATCAGCGCTGGTTTTTACACGCACAAAGCACCGGGCTAATAAAGTAGTAAAATTGCTGAATAGCCAAAATATTCAAGCTGAAGCTATTCATGGCAACAAATCCCAGAAGGCAAGGCAACGGGCACTCGGTAATTTTAAGGATCAGGCAACCCGGGTATTGGTTGCTACCGATATTGCTGCTCGTGGAATTGATGTGGATGAATTACAGTATGTCATTAACTACGAAATTCCCAATGTTCCGGAAACCTACGTACACCGAATAGGCCGAACAGGCCGAGCAGGAGCAGAAGGAACAGCGCTATCTTTCTGTGATGCTGAGGAAAAAGCTTATGTAAAGGATATTGAGAAACTAATTGATCAGAACATCCCGGTGATAGATGATCATAAATATCCAATGACAGACCATAATCCGGCTCCAGCTGAAAAACAAAAACGTCGTCCGTCCAGAAAACACAAAAGTGAAAAAAGGAAGACAAGTAATGGCGGCAATCCTAGAAACAATAACAAGAAGAGAAGAAGGAAAAGCTCAAATAACAGTAACAGCAGATAGGATGAGACACTGAACTAATCAAACTTTGGGTGAACAATCAGATTCTTGTAAGCGTGAACCATGGTTTGTTGGGAAGCTCCGGCAAAGTACATCATAAAAACAATCAGGTTTGCGATGTTGACCTGAAAATATCCGTTTACATCATACTTCCTCGCAGAAACGGTTGCATTTTTTGGGATGATTTTAAAAGGGCTGCATGACTGAATTTTCTCAATCAGATCGTAGTCTTCCATAATCATATAATCCTCCCGAAAGCCTCCCAACTCATCAAACAAAGAACGGGTAATAAAGAGTGTTTGATCACCGCCCCTGCACATTAACCGATCATACCGGGTGCAGTGGGCGTTAATGTTTAGCAGGGGATGGTCGATATCAAATTGATATCGGTAGCAGCCTGATTTGTAGCCTTCGGAAATAGCACCATCAATATCAGCGGGAAACGAAGAAGGCGGAATGGTATCGGCATGTACAAAATAGAGAATATCACCTTGGGCTTGCTGAGCTCCATAATTCATTTGAGCAGCCCGTCCTTTTCTTGGTGACTCCAAGCATGTAAACCCATTTTCTTTAACTAAGTTTACGGTTTGGTCAGAACTGCCACCATCAACAACAAACAACTGATCTGTGGTTGTTAACGAATTTTTTAAATGGATCAATAAATCCAAAATGGTCTTTTCTTCGTTGTATGTAGGGACAATGATGCTTAGCATTCAAATACTTAGTAAGACTGTAAGGGTTCAGTAGGTCTATACGATATGTAAAGGAACTTAGATGTACTTGCGAATATTCAAAAAAAGAAAAGCAAAATGAAGAATTTTATTTTTGGACTGACAATCTTAATGGCAGCTGTGATATCAATTTATGATGTCAAGGCCCAAGGAGAAGCAATGATGGATTCAGTGAATATAGAAGAACAGACAATCCCTGAATTATCAGTTCAGTTGATTGAGAACCTGCAGGCGGGTGAATCAACAGAAGAAATAGAGTCGATATTGGCTAACATTTCAGAGTCCGAACTAAAGGAAGCACTCGATACAGAAGGAAAACGAAAAGCTTTTTGGCTGAATGTGTACAATGCGTATGTGCAGATAATACTGATAGAAAATCCGGATTTATTCAAAGACCGTGATTCAATTTTTGGATACAATTTCTTTTCATCACCCCAAGTTACCATCGCCGGGAAAGAACTGAGTTTTGATGATATCGAACATGGCATTATTCGTCGCTCTAAGAATAAACTTTCCGGTGGGTATGCCAATAAAATTTTTGTAGGAGATTTTGAGAAGAAATTCCGCTGGGAAAAAGTAGATCCTCGTATCCATTTTGCACTGAATTGTGGAGCGGCCGCTTGTCCGTTTATCGCTGCATATTATCCTGAGCGTGTAAACGAGCAATTGGATATCAGCTCTAAGCAGTATCTGGAGAAAACAACGGATTACTATCCCGAAGAAAACCGCGTGGTCGTAAACAAATTGATGAGTTGGTTCCGGGCTGATTTTGGTGGAAAAGACGGTTCAGTAAAAATGCTAAAGGAATATGGGATTATTCCCCAGGATGCTGACCCATCTGTTGACTTTAAAGAATACGACTGGACTCTTGAATTAGGCAACTACAAAGAGATCTAGTCCAGTTAAAAAGCCTCACCAATAGTTAAGGCAAAACCACTGACTCCTTTTCCGAAGCCTGCATCCAGGCGAATATTGACTTTCCGTTCGGTATCGATCATGTATCGAAGTCCGGGTCCAACGGTCCATTTAAATTCGGAGAGGGTAAAGTCTGAAAGGGAAGGGGCTACATCACCTACAGAGGCAAAGGCTACGAAACCAAAGCGTTTGTAAATTGGAATACGGTATTCTGATTGAAGGGTAAGGTAGTTATTATCCCTATAGCGACCTTCGAGGTAACCGCGCATCTGTTTGGGCCCGCCAAGCAGTGCAAGCCGCTGAAAGGGAACCTCGCCGCCGGTAGTCTCAGCAAAGAAGTTGATGCCAAGCGTATGATCAAATTTATTGGTTTGAAAAGTGCTGGCGTCTATTGTTATTTGATGGAATTTAAAATCACTCCCCATCCATTTACGGTCCATTTGAGCTTTGAATTCAAGGAATTCTCCATCTTTGGTATAAAAGATATTGTCACGGGTATCATAGATGGAAGTTATGCCAAAACCTGAATTAATCCCTCCGGATACGCCATCAGGTTCATTGGAATCAAGTAATCCATTCTGTTTTATGCTTGTGATGTCATATCCGTCGTACCAGTAACTGAGTCCGGCATATATATCATCACTTACTTTCCGTAAAGCTGAAACTTGAACCCGCGGGAAATTTACCCGGTAGGTTTCTTCATTACTATCTGGTGTGTTATTACCAATGCCATAGTATTTGTAGGTATATCGGTAGTAACCAACTTCACCCTCAAACCGCCAGTCATTATCGTAAAGATAAAGTTCGTAGGGAAAGTAGATCAGAAGCTGATTCTCCAGAGTGTATGCAGCTCCGAAATTGATCTGGGAAGGTTTCAGTGAAGTTAGATTACTCTCGAAATCAAAGGTTAAAATTCCAAGGCCGCCAAAGGCAAAGCTGGTTTCCTCGGTATAAAAAGCGACAGGAAATCCCCGTAGAGATGTATTCTTAATTTGAGCCTGAACGCTATATATAGAAGATAATGCGATAGCGATTGAAAGGAAGAAAAGCTTCAAAGCTCGCATTAAAGATCCCTTCTATAGTTCCAGAGGAATTGAAATGGTGATATGTGTTCCTTTTCCTTTTTCAGATTCTATTTGAAGTGTCCCCTTCATCGTTTCAACCAGATGGCGGGCCAGTTTAAAACCAAACCCAAATCCACGCTCATGATCAGTTCCTTGCGTAGATTCTGCCTCATCGGCTAAAATATCATTAATCTGAGCCTCGGTCATGCCCACTCCACTGTCTTTTACAGAAGCAACTAATTCGATCTCGGGTCTCTTAATACTCAAATCCACCTCAACGGAGCCATTTTCGGGTGTGAATTTGATTGAGTTTGAAATCAGGTTTCCAAGAATCTGAAGTATTTTGTGTTTAGAAAAAGAGAGGTCCTGATGGTTACTCTCTAATTCCACTGTATAATTTATGGATTTATTTAACGCCTGAGGCTGATAAAGGTCTTTGAGCTTTTTCTGTAGAAGCTCGAGTGATAGTTGGTTTTGAGTAAGCTTCTTTGACTCGGATTCTCCCTTATAGTTACTTAATATTTCATCAGCAAGATCAAGTACCGAGCGCCCACCTTTATTGATAAGCTCAAGCAACTGCATGAACTCATCCATTTTACTATCCTCGGCTTGGTCCCGAAGAATTTCAGCAATACCAATAATTCCACCAATAGGGCCGCGTATATCATGGCTGACTTTACGCTGAATTTCTTTCAGTTCTTCAACATTATGCCGCATCAGTTTTAGCTTATGCTCATACTCAATACGAGTGATGACCTCATTGGCAATAATCTTCAGAAAGGCTTCTTTTTCAGGGGTAAGATCGTGTGCACCTTTATCCATCACACACAAAGCTCCAATACGATGTCCATCAGGAGTTTCTAAAGGAACGCCATAGTAATAACGAATATGAGGATCTTTAGTAACGTAGTCCTTGTCTTTGAAACGCTCATCACTCGTCATGTCTTCCACTTCCACAGAATCTTCTTCCAGGATTACGTACTGACATACTGTTTCTTCACGAGGAATTTGCTGGAGGTCTAATCCAACGTTTGATACCGTCCATTGCGTGGTAGTATCCAGCAGGTTAATTAAAGAAATAGGGGTTCCGGCAACATGAGCGGCAAGACGAGTTAGATCGTCTAGCTTACCATGTATTTCAGAGTAATCGATATCATATTCTGATAGTTTAAGAGCTCGCTCAAATTCGTTATTAGGGATCGGAGCTATTTGTTTGGACATGTAAAGGGGTAAAAAGTTATTCTTTGTTTAGGTTCCAAATATCTACGCGGTCTAAAGCAATATACGGAACAGCCACATGGTTCAGATTGGTATTAATTCCAATATCGGCAGGTCTTCCCGGAGTTTTAATTAGAATTTTGTTAACAACTCCGTCATAAAAACGAATGCTTGAGTCCTGCTGACTTGCAACCAGTAAATTTTGTGACAAGAACTCCAGTCCGTCAAAAAAGCCGCCATCTAATGTTCCATATTCGCTTAGTGTTTTATCACCATCGAATGATCGGAAAATCTGGTTACCACCCCAAGGGGCCAACACGAACTCATTATTATCCGGGTTTAAGGTAATACCATTTGGAGCTTCAGGGAGGGAGTCAAGGAATATTGTAGCTGTACCGTTCATCACCTGATAAACTCTTGGATTTCCAGTATCGGTGACAAAAAGAGTGCCATCACTATTAGCTGATACATCATTCAGAAAACCAATTTCAAAATCAGTAAAATCAACAAAATCAGTTTGCTCTCCGGTTGTTTTGTTGAAGCCATGAACTCCCAAAACATCAGCAGCCCAGAGTGTTTCATTTACAATAAACATCCCGCGGGGAGCATGAAGGGGATATTCAGTAGTGCCGGTCATAAATTCACGATCTAATATATTTCCCTCAGCGTCAGTCTTGGTTATAAATCCGTTTGAATCCTGAGTGTTGCCACCTCCGGTAAAGTTGGAAATGAAATAAACCTGCTGGTCAGGGTCATAACGAACGGCTTCAGGCCCGTCAAGACCGGTAACTGTGAATGCAATGTGGGAAGAATCCTGAACGGTCTCCCAATCTATGTTCGAGGATTGGTTTTGATCAGGAGCACATGAAGTAATGAATAGCGCTGCGAGTAAAAGGGATACAAACGATTTAAGCATATCTATAAAATTTAATAAGTGATTGTTATCATTATACCCCAAGCAGAAAAGGGAAGCACCAAGAATGATGCAGAATGTACGTTTTAGTTGTTGAATGTGGAAATATCCCGGATTTCGAAATAGTCTTCTTTATCCCAGTCAGTATTTATTACAATTCCGCCAATCAATAAGAGGGGGCTTTCGCCTAAGTTCTCTGCACTGGTTGACGTTATGTCGGTCAACTCTCGTTTAATCTGATTGTAAGCTATATCCGTTGTTGTTTTGATAGGGTCATCAGCTTCTTTGATTTCATTATAGTTTTCAATCAGTAGCTTATTTACCTGTCCTTGCTGGTAATCATTATGAGAAATCATCAGCACGCTGCCTTCCTTAACATTTTGAAGTCCTGCTATTAATGAACCACAACAGGTTGAGTTTCCACTTTGGCCTTCACGATTAATTTCTCCGGTTGTTCCGTTTTCCGAAATGCCAATGTGAGGTCCGTATAGAATGACTGCTCCGCCATTTTCAGGGATGTGACTGGCAAAAGCTCCAAAGCCGGTTTTTCCTGTAAAAGGAATTCCCGAAATACCGCCAAAACGAAAGGGTCCTGGTCCTGCAAATATCTTGCTTAAAGCGTTAAAAGAATTATTGACCTCATCGCTGCAAATGGAGGTCCCCCAAATACACTGTTCAGGGTCCATATTATTTTTGCCTAGTTCCTCAAGTATGGTTTTTTCAAGGGTTGAAAGAGATTGAGCTTTGGGATATTGCTTAGTTATATAATCCATGCCTTATTTTTTTAGATGATTTGAGTGAATATAACGAAATCTGTATTTCATGTTTCACTCTCAAAAAGTACCTAAATAGCCATTACAGGCCATTTATGGAACCGCTTCTCAAAACGCTTCCATAAGACCAATCATATTAATTTATTGTAAACAGCTGTTTAATTTACCCTTATGGTACCGCTTTTTAGGCTGCTCTGGCGGTTATAGGGGATTCTGTGGAAGATCATAGATTTCATCTATCGAGAGAAGCATGACTTCTGTTGAAAAGGGGGATAAATTATGGGTGTAGTAAAAATCAAAGGACATCAACACAGACGTAAACTTAAAAGAGAGACAAATTAACACTCCGAAAGACTTGATTTGGTTACTACTCACTCACTCAAATAACATAAGACTCATGAAGAAAGCTACTTACATATTATCTGCACTATTATTGACAACAATCTTTGCAACGAATGCTGTTGCCCAGGTAACTCACCTTAGAACTTTTGAATTAAAACCATTTAATGAAATTGTTTTCGACTCTGAAACGGAGATAATAATTATCAAAAGCACCAGAAATCAACTATCCATTTCCGGTGATTCAACTTTTATTGCTGAATTTGAAGTAGAAAACAGTGAGAATAAGCTCTCCTTTGAGCTGGATAAAGATCAAAGTGAAAAAGTAGTTCGCGTAATTGTTGAATACACAACACTTGACCGAGCAGTAACTTCAGGAAGTGGCCAGTACTACTTTGTGAAGCTCGACGAAGAAAATCTGAAGATCTATAATGAAGACGGGAAAATAAGCCTGCGGGGAAGAACCGATAGCATAAAAATCTATTCTGAAAAAGGGGAGAATGATTTCAGCAACCTTACCGTCAAAAACATGTTGGCCTATCTGGGAGAGGCTGCTACCATCCTTGAGCCAAAGAACCAATAATTTCCGAATAACAATACTAACCACAGTAATCGAGATAAAGATTGTTGTGGTTTTTTATTTTAAATAAGAAAGAGAATTGGCAGGATTAATGCGTATCTTTAAGGCTTACTGAATTTGTGAGTTCACGATAAGACTGGAACAATACATTTCCGAAAGGAAACTTTTCAGGTTTATAGAACCTTGCTGGCCTTTATGAATCAAGCAGTCGTGCTTGCCTCTTGTCATTAGCTCACCTCATAATTAATGATTCCGGGCAAGATCTACGCGCAGCACAAATTTCTTTGAACGGGATAACAACGTTTAAAAATATATATATGTCATCGTTCAAAGAACTGGGCTTGTCGCCCGAAATATGCCAAGCCGTTGAAGATCTTGGCTTCGAAACCCCAACTGAAGTACAAGAGAGAGCTATTCCTACTATTTTAGCATCTCAGCGCGACTTGATTGCGCTTGCTCAAACCGGGACCGGAAAAACGGGTGCATTTGGAATGCCCGTGCTTCAACAAGTGGATGCTAACTCAAGTAACGTGCAAGTATTAGTACTTTCACCAACTCGTGAATTAGCTATACAGATAGAAAAAGATTTGAAGGCTTTTGCCAAACATCAGAAGGGAATTAAAACGGTTGCGGTATATGGTGGAGCTAATATCTCTACTCAAATCCGTGCGCTAAATAAAGGTACTCAAGTTGTAATCGGAACACCCGGCCGTATGCTGGATTTGATCCGCCGCCGTAAACTTGACGTAACCAACGTTCGTTCTCTCATTTTGGATGAAGCGGATGAAATGCTGAATATGGGATTCCAGGACGACTTGGATGCTATTCTCCATGACACGCCGAAGGAAAAACAAACTCTGCTATTCTCGGCTACCATGCCTAAGCAGATTTCCAAAATGGCGCATAAGTACATGAACAATCCGGAAGAAATTCAGGTGAATGCCCGAAACTCCGGCGCGCTTAACGTAGAGCACCATTATTATATGGTGAATGCAAAAGATCGCTATGACGCATTAAAGCGTATTGCTGATGTGAATCCTGATGTATATGGAATTATTTTCTGCAGAACACGTCGTGAGACCTCAGAAGTAGCTTCAAAGCTATCAAAAGAAGGATATAATGCTGATCTGTTGAACGGAGACTTGTCTCAGTCACAGCGTGATGAAGTGATGAATCGCTTTCGAAGTAAAGAATTACAACTGCTTGTGGCCACTGATGTTGCTGCTCGCGGACTTGATGTTGATAACCTTACCCATGTAATTAACTACAACCTTCCGGATGATCTGGAAGTATATATTCACCGTAGTGGCCGAACCGGCCGTGCAGGAAATAGCGGTATAGCTGTTTCAATTATTCACACCCGGGAAATGGGCAGAATTCGTGCTTTAGAAAAAATGTCCGGTAAAGAATTCATCAAGCAGGATGTTCCAAAGGGAGCTGAAGTTTGTGGAGTTCGAATGATGGACATGGTAGAGAAACTTCGTGCTACTGAAGTAAATGAAAAGCAGATCGAGAAGTATTTGCCTGAAGTGTATGAGAAATTGGCTGATTTAGGATGGCAAGATCTTATTAAGCACTTTGTATCCATGGAATTCAACCAAATTCTTGAATACTACGAACAAGCCGGAGATATCAATGCTACTGCTGGCCGTTCTAAGAATAATAATAACCGTAAAAACAACTCTCGTAAGAGTAACGGCAGAAGCAATTCTGGTGGCGGTGTTAATAGTAACCGACTTGCAGAAGAGGGCTTTACACGCTATTTCTTAAACATCGGTAATCGTGATGGATTGAATCCGGCGAGATTGATGGGTGTTGTGAACGAACAAATGAATGGCAAAAAGCCTGACTTTGGTAAAATCGATATCCAGAATAACTTCTCATTCTTTGAAGTAGAAGAAGGGTTCGACTCTAAATTATTTGATGCTATGAACGGCACTCATTTTGAGGGACGTGAAATTGGTGTTGAGCTGGCAAAGCCGGATACGAGCGGTAACGGCTCAGGCGGTTCATCCAATTCTAATGGTTCAGGTAAAAGAGGTGGATCGAGCAGCAAAGGAGACGGTGGCTTTAAAAAGAAAGGCCGTAATAAGAGACAACGCAAAAATAGATCTTACTCATAAGCAGTAAGACTTTATTAAAAAGTTTAAGCACAAATCCAGTAATGGGTTTGTGCTTTTTTTATGTGAATGAATTTGGGATACGGATCAAAAAAATGCTCCGACGCAGAGCGTCAGAGCAAGGTTGGTTAGATAGCCTAAATCATCTTCTTTTAGGATTAAATGGCTGCACATAAAATCAGAGCAATGATGCAATCCTAAAAGAAGGTTTCCTCGCTCAGACGCTCTGCGTCGGAGCGGATAGGTTAGAGTTTCGTCGGATTTGGAGCATCACCATACACTTCCTTAGGATCAAAGACTTTTTCGTCTTCTTCGTAGTGTAATTCACCTTTTTTGATATCAAAATCTTCACCGGTAGGTACGCTTCGGTAAAAGCAAGAGCGATAACCTACGTGGCAACTAGCACCATTGCCTTGAACTTCCACACGTAACCAAACACAGTCCTGATCATCATCAATACGCATTTCTTTAATGATCTGAGTCAGCCCCGAAGTAGCTCCTTTGTGCCATAGCGTTTCACGGCTTCGGCTGTAATAGACAGCTTCACCTAGTTCAATGGTCTTTTTTAGAGCCTCTTCGTTCATGTATCCGTGCATCAGTAATTCGCCGGATTTAAAATCAGTGGTAACTACCGGAATCAATCCATTTTCCTGGAATTTAGGAGCCAGATCATTTCCTTCTTCAACTTGTTCTACCGTTTTTCGTTCTTTGAATTTGATTTCGTTCATTAATCTAAATTAGTTGGTCAATATTTTTTGCCACCAAAACTTTAAAGCACAAAAGAAATAATTGATTTCGCGTTCTTGAAATTTTGTAGCATGAAATTGGTTCCGACGCGGAGCGTACGGAACCAGATAGGTTCTCAGTTTCTAAGTTCAACTCGCTCAGACGCTCTGCGTCGAAGCGGATGTATACATACAAGGAAGATCTGACTGTAAGGTCCAATCATAAGAATTTTATTCTCGTTCGTCATTCATTGTTGAATGTTCCTTGTTCAATGTTTTCTTAGGAACGGGATCATATCCATCACCGCCCCAGGGATGACATCGCCCGATTCGTTTGATGCCCATCCAAAATCCTTTTAAAGGTCCCCACTCATCAACGGCTTCAATCATATAATGTGAACACGTTGGGGAGTATCGGCAGCTTCGACCCAGCCAGGGAGAAATTGCTGCTTGGTAAAATTTCACTAAACCAATAATTAATAGGCTGAATATGTTTTTCAGCAGATCCATTACTTGATTTCGAAGGTCGTGCCTTCTTTGCCATCCATCAGCTGAACGCCCAGCTCCTCCAGTTCGTCTCTGATTTTATCAGAAAGCTCGAAGTTTTTGTTAGCACGAGCGTCTTTTCTGATATCAATTAACAGCTCAACCAATCCTTCGGTTACTTTCTCATTTCCACCGGATTTTTCTTTTGGCCAGATTCCTAATACTTCCTCTACAACACTATGAAGAAAGACTTTAATAGTATCAAGGTTTGATGGAGCCTTTTTATCATTAATCAGCTTTCGGATTTCCTTCAGTCTTTCAAAAAGAACTGCTATTGCTTGGGCTGAATTGAAATCATCATTCATGGATGATTCAAAGGCATTCTTAAAGCTTTCAAGATCATACTCTTCGCCACTTCCCGGCTTTGATTTATCAATCGTTAAAATCATGGATTGAAGGTTTTTCAATCCTGTTTCAGCTCCTGAAAGAGCATCTTCAGAAAAATCAGTAGTACTGCGATAGTGGCTTTGCAGCAGGAAGAAGCGGATTACTTCTGCCGGCCACGCTCTGGTTAGCAGTTTGTGATCGCCGGAAATGAATTCATGAAGGCTAATAGCATTGCCCAACGATTTACCCATTTTCTGCCCTTCCAACGTCACCATGTTGTTATGGAGCCAGTACTTCACAAATTGTTTATCATGGGCACACTCGGATTGAGCAATTTCACATTCATGATGTGGAAACTGGTTATCAAGCCCGCCACCATGTATATCAAAACTTTCACCCAAATATTTGGTGCTCATGGCGGAACATTCCACATGCCAACCGGGATAACCCACGCTCCATGGCGAATCCCATTTCATTATATGTCCGTCGTCAGCCTTTTTCCATAAAGCAAAATCTTCAGGGCTGCGCTTATCAGAAGCAGTTTCAACACGAGTGCCGGCTTCTGCATCTTCCGTTTTACGGCCACTTAGCTTACCGTATTCTTCATCGGAAGAAACATCGAAGTAAACATTACCGTCGGCATTATATGCGTGGCCATTCTCGATCAATTTTTTGACCATGGCAATTTGCTCAGGAATATGTCCCGATGCACGAGGAGCAATATCTGGGCGGAGTACATTCAAAGCATCCATATCCCGGAAATAGGTGTAGGTATATTTTTCAGCAATTTCCATCGGCTGTACTTTCTCGATACGAGCCTGCTTGCTGAGTTTATCTTCACCTTCTTCGGCATCATCAACAAGATGCCCAACGTCGGTAATATTTTGAACATACCGAACTTTGTAGCCTAAATAGCGGAGATAGCGCAACACTACATCAAAAGAAACATAGCTTTTGGCGTGCCCTAAATGTGCATCACCATAAACGGTGGGACCACAAACATACATCCCCACATGTGGAGCATTTAACGGCTCGAACTGTTCTTTTTTGCGGGTGAGGGTATTATAAACGTGAAGTTCTTTATTGCCTTTATCAGCCACAGCGATTATTAGATGTCAGTGTTTGTTTTGATGTAATCAATGAATTTCTGCTGAGTAGCTTCTTCCTTAAAAGCACCACGATACTCAGATGTAATAGTTGTAGAAGTAATATCTTTAATTCCGCGGGTTGAAACGCAAAGGTGCTTGCTGTCAATAAAAACAGCAATGTCGTCAGTTTCTAACGCAGCGCTGAGTTCATCAGCAATTTGCAGGGTAAGTCTTTCCTGAACCTGAGGGCGTCGGGAGTAATAATCTACAATGCGATTAATTTTAGAGAGTCCGATAACTTTCTTTCCAGAAGAAATATATCCAACATGAGCTTTACCTATAAAAGGGAGGAAGTGATGCTCACAAAATGAAGTCACCTGAATATTCTTTTCTACAACCATGCCATTATAGTCATAGTCGTTATTGAACTGACGAGCTACCGGCTTGTTCTTAGGATTCAGGCCTTCAAAAATTTCTTTCACATACATCTTGGCTACACGGTAAGGTGTGCCTTTAAGGCTGTCATCATTTAAATCCAGACCCAGCGTATGCATGATTTCAGCAAAATGCTCCTGAATAATTTCAATCTTTTCGTCGTCAGTTTTCTCAAAAGCATCTTGGCGTAATGGAGTTTGTACTCCGGTGCTGAGATGATCTTCACCGATTTCCTCGGCAGTGATTTTGTCTAAATCCAATGTTTTCAATATTTCTGAATTATAAATCTTAGGTAACAGGAGCTATCCTGCACTTTTTCAAACAGAACCCCAAAGTTAAGGGTTCCTACTATTAATTGACAGCAGTAGAATAACGAACATTGAACAAGGACAATGAATTTCGAAGAGAAGTATTTTGGGAATTGGAGTGCTTACTATAGATATTTGACTTAACGACTAACGACTAACGACTAACGACTAACGACTAACAACGGATCAAAATGATCAAACATGTGGTAATGTGGAAACTGAAGGATGTAGCGGAAGGCAAAACAAAAGCTGAGAATGCTGAGGTGATGAAAGAATTGCTGGAAGACCTTCCTAATAAAATTGAAGAATTAAGCAGTGCTGAAGTAGGAATTAATATCTTAGAAGGGAATGAGGATGCCATTTGCGATGTGGTTTTGACAACGGAATGTGATTCTAAGGAAGATCTAAAAGCCTACGGAGTTCATCCAGATCATCAAAAAGTGGTTGAGTTCATCAAGAAAGTTGTGATGGAAAGAAGGGTTGTTGACTATATTAGTTA
>CERN01005740.1_pt1 | contig 129389 bp, 112 predicted proteins | sample 530761 | NCBI WGS metagenome assembly CERN01 (sample SAMEA2620947, study PRJEB7988) | marine metagenome | isolation source: saline water (ENVO:00002010), including | reverse complement strand
TTTTGCGTGTCGCCTCAAGAGGACGCGAACTATACGCAGCGGCCCCGGGGTGCGCAAGCCTCTTTGCCAAATATTTTCGTGGCCGGGCAAAAAACCACGCATTCTGTACAGATTCTAGGCAGCACGGCCTCGCTTTCGCTCATTAATTCGCCAATACAGGCGCAACCCCAATAGCAGCAAAGCGACTGCGCTGTAGAAAAGCGCCTCACCGGCGTCTGATCGCACCTGCCACCAGAGATGCAGACAGGCGAACACGAGTGCCGGATAGATAAAACGGTGCAATTGCAGCCAGCGCCGCCGCAGCTTGCGCTGCGCGCCTCGCGAGGATGTCAGGGCCAGGGATAGCAGCAGCGCCCAGGCGACAAATCCCACCGTAATGTAGGGTCGCTCGGCCAATTCTTCCCACAACAGTGGTGCCGACCATCCAACATAGGCCTGGGCAAAAAGTGCCAGGTGCAGCGTGGCATAACTGAACATCCACAAGCCCAGCTGTCGCCGGTGCCGAATGATTGCGGGACGCCCGGACCAACGACGCAGGGGCGTGATGCAGAGGGTCAACAAGAGGAAACGCAGCGCCCAGGCCCCGGTTCCCTGCATGACCACCTGGACCGGGTCCGGACCCAGGCTGTTGGCGATAACCCCCCAGGCAAGCCAGGCCAGGGGGGCGGCGCAAACAACAAACAGTACCCCGCCGGTGGGAAGCCGCCTCACTCAGTAGTACCGTGTGAGGTCCATGTCGCGATAGAGACTGGCCACCTGTTCCGCGTACCCATTGAACAGCTGCGTGGGAATGCGGTTCGGCCGCAAGAACGACGAGGGCAAGCGACGCTCGAACTTCTGACTCCAGCGTGGGTGATCCACCTCCGGATTCACATTGGCATAGAAACCGTACTCATCCGGGGCCAGGGACTGCCAGGAAGTGGCAGGCTGCTCTTCGAGCAGGTCAATTCGCACAATGGACTTGATGCTCTTGAACCCGTACTTCCAGGGCACCACCAGCCGGAGTGGCGCACCATTTTGGTTGGGCAAGGTCTTGCCATACAGGCCAACCGCCAGCAGGGTCAAGGGGTGCCGTGCTTCATCCAGACGCAGGCCCTCGCGGTAGGGCCAGTCGATAATGCTGCTGAAAGAGCGCGTGCCGCGCATTTCCTCACGACGATACAGTGTCCGGAAGGCAACAAAGCGCGCGCTGCCCAGCGGCTCGAACCGATCCAACAGCGCGTGCAGGGGAAAACCTACCCAGGGGATGACCATCGACCAGGCCTCCACACAGCGCAGCCGATAGATTCTCTCCTCCAGGTCGACACGACTGAGCAGGTCTTCAAGGTGCAACTTGCCAGGCCGCGCCACCGCACCACCGACCTCTATCGACCACGGATCCACAGTCATCTCGTGGGCATATCGGGCTGGGTCTTCCTTGCCGGTGCCGAACTCGTAAAAGTTGCAGTAGCGAGTGATATCCCCGTAGGGCGTCAGCGCCTCCTCCGTGTAGGCCAGCGGATTGCCTGGCTTTGCCGGCTGGTAGTCCAGCGGCTCGCCGCCGGTGTCGGGATCGCCCCAGGCAGGGCCCGACGCCGCTGCCGCCGATGCGCCGACAATCCCCGCCTTGAGCAGGGAGCGCCGCCTCAGGTAAACCGATTCCGGCGTAATCTCGGAGGAAGGAATGGCTGGATATCGAAGTCTTCTGGCCATGGAAACGGCCTCCCGGGTCGCAAGCGGCTGATAATCTGTCTGAGGCCACACAGTCCCGGGAGTTCCCCACCCAAGGCGGACATCAGCTGGACGCGCGCTCCTCCGCTCCGGGCCGCTTGCGCTTGAGCAGCATCAATGGTCCCGAGGCCGCATAGAGCAGAAATGCCCCAAGGAAGATCAAGGGCGGATCCAGCGTCACCAGACTAAAAGCCAGAACCACCGCGAGGATCACCACAAAGGGTACCCGACCGCGGAAGTCGATGCCCTTGAAGCTGTAATACGGAACATTGGTCACCATTAGCACCCCGACGATGCCGGTCAGGCACCCCACCAGAAAGGCCACTTCCCCCGGGAGGGCTTCACCGACCCAACCCAGGTCGTGACAGACCCAGACCGTACTGGCGATGATGGCCGCGGCCGCCGGACTGGCCAGTCCCGTGAAGTAGTGACTGTCTGCCGTGTCCACACGCGTGTTGAAACGCGCCAGCCTCAGTGCCGCACAGGCTACATAGATAAAGGCCGAGCTCCAGCCAAAACTTCCGAGTTCGCCGAGCGCCCAGCTGAACATCACCAGGGCCGGCGCCACACCGAAGGACACCATATCCGATAGCGAATCATATTCGGCCCCGAACTTACTGGTGGTATTCGTCAATCGGGCGATGCGGCCATCGAGGCCGTCAAAGACCAGCGCGAAAAATATGGCGATGGCGGCCTCCTCGAAATTGCCCCGCATCGCCGCGATCACCGCGTAGAAGCCGGCAAACAGGGCCGCCGTGGTAACCAGGTTCGGCAACAGGTAGACCCCTTTGCGGCGAACCGTCTTGCCGTCCTCGGAAACTTCCTCCTCGTGATCGTCCACAAGCAGATCCAGCGGTGGCGTGACGCTGTGCCCGCTTGGCTCCGCCTCGCGCCCCTGCTCCTCGACTGATTGACGATCCGTCATGCCATTACCCGCTGCCAAATGAGCAAGCAGTATATCAAAGGCGCTGCTGGGTCGTCTGCTGAGCCACCTCCCGGAGCGCCTTGACCCGCGGATCCTCGAGGCGGGACTGCAAACTGCACAAGCCGATATCCAGCGCCGGCAAGGGTTCCCACACCGCTATGGGCGTGACCCGCTCGGCCATGCCACTGGCGCGCACTACCAGTTCCGGAGCGATCCCCACCCCCAGCCCCAGCCCCACCATGGCGACGATGGCCTCGTGCCCTGCGACCTGGGCGTAGATTCTGGGCTGGGCACTGCGGCGCGCCATCCACTGGTCAAACAAGCCCTTGGTCACGCCCCGCTCGGGCACAATAAACGGAATGCCCGACCAGTCGAAATCCGCCGAAGCCGGGTCTCCGGCCAGGACACTGCGGCGTACGGCACAGTCCGCGGCCGGCATCAGCACCAGCATGGGCGATTGCAGCACGGACAGGAAAGCGAGTCGCGGCGACAGTGGCTCCGGGCGCCCCGTCACCGCCAGATCTTCCCGCCCGCTCAGAACCCGTGCGATACCGTCAGCCTGATCCCCCGTGTGCAACAGAATCTCGACCGCCGGATGCTGCAGCCGGAAGGCCTCGAGAATCGGCGCCAGTATGCTGTACACCGCTGTCACCGAGCAGAACAGGTTGACTTCCCCCACCAACTGCCGGTCTCCGCGTAGCTGCCCACGCAGGCTCTGCCACTCGGCCAGGGCACGCTGGGCGTAATCCCGGAAGGTACGACCGGCCGGAGTCAGGCGCATGCTTCGCTTGTCGCGCTCCAGCAGGCACTGGTCCAGCTCTTCTTCCAATCGCTGCACGGTGCGACTCACGGCACTGACGCTGAGGTGCATCAGTTCGGCACTGCGACTGAAGTTCAGGGTATCCGCCACCGAAAGGAACACCTGCAGGGACCGCATTTCCATAACATTTGCTCCTAACGCAATTCTATTTCACAAATTTAGCGTTTTACGCAACTCCTGAAAAGGCGTAATGTGCTGCCGTCCAACCATCCCCCAGGAGGAAAACATCATGGGTCAGAACTATTTCAACACCCTGTCGCTGCGCGAACAGCTGCAGCAACTGGGCAAATGCCGCTTCATGGACCTGTCCGAATTCGCCGATGGCGTGGAAAAACTGCGCGGCAAGAAGCTGGTTATCATTGGCTGTGGCGCCCAGGGCCTCAACCAGGGCCTGAACCTGCGCGACAGTGGCCTCGACGTCTCCTATGCCCTGCGCGAAAGCGCCATCAGCGAGAAGCGCCAGTCCTGGAAAAACGCCACCGAGAACGGTTTCACCGTCGGCACCTATCAGGAGCTGATCCCCTCGGCGGACATGGTGCTCAACCTGACCCCCGACAAACAACACAGCGCCGTGGTCAGTGAAGTCATGCCGCTGATGAAACAGGGCAGCTGCCTCTCCTACTCCCACGGCTTCAATATCGTGGAAGAAGGCATGCAGATCCGCGACGACATCACCGTCATCATGGTGGCACCCAAGTGCCCGGGCACCGAAGTGCGCGAGGAATACAAGCGTGGCTTTGGTGTTCCGACCCTGATCGCGGTCCATGTGGAAAACGATCCCCAGGGTGAAGGCCTGGAGCTGGCCAAGGCCTATGCGGCCGGCACCGGCGGCCATCGCGCGGGCGTACTGGAATCTTCCTTTGTCGCCGAAGTGAAGTCCGACCTGATGGGCGAGCAGACCATCCTCTGCGGCATGCTGCAGACCGGCTCCATTCTCTGCTTCGACAAGATGATCGAGAAAGGCATTGAGCCCGGCTACGCATCCAAGCTGATCCAGTATGGCTGGGAAACCGTGACCGAAGGCCTGAAGCACGGCGGTATCACCAACATGATGGACCGCCTGTCCAACCCGGCGAAACTGCGCGCCTACTACCTGGCGGAAGAGCTGAAGGTCATCATGCGTCCGCTCTACGAGAAGCACCAGGACGACATCATGACCGGGCACTTCTCCCGGACCATGATGGAAGATTGGGCCAACGACGACGCCAACCTGCTGAAATGGCGCGCGGCCACCGCGGAGACTGCCTTCGAGAAGACGCCCAGCACCGATGCTGAAATCAGCGAGCAGGAGTTCTACGATCACGGCATCCTGATGGTGGCCATGGTCAAGGCCGGGGTGGAACTGGCCTTTGAGACCATGGTGGCCTCCGGCATCATCGCCGAGTCGGCTTACTACGAGTCGCTGCACGAAACGCCGCTGATCGCCAACACCATTGCCCGGCGCAAGCTCTACGAAATGAACGTGGTGATCTCGGACACCGCCGAGTACGGTTGCTACCTCTTCGATCACGCCTGCCGTCCGCTGCTGGCGGATTTCATGGCCAACATCGACACCGATGTGATCGGCAAGGGTATCGGCGCTGACAACGGGGTGGACAACCGCGAACTGATCGCAGTCAACGAGAAGATCCGCTCGCACCCGGTGGAAACCGTGGGCAAGCGTCTGCGCGGCTACATGACGGCGATGAAAAGCATCGTCTGAGTGACGCGACTCCCAGCATGAAAAAGGGGCCCCTCGGGCCCCTTTTTTGTCGGCTCACACCTGTTGAGCTACAGCCGCAGAATTTTTTCCCCGCGTGATATGCCGGCAACACCGGAACGCACCACCTCGAGAATTTCCGCGTCCGCCATGGCCGCCACAAAGGCATCCAGTTTCTCCCCCGTTCCCACCAGCTGAATGGTGTAAGTATTGGGGCCGACATCCACGATCTGGCCACGAAAGATGTCCGTACTGCGCTTGATCTCATCGCGTTGACTGCCGCCCACCGCGCGCACCTTGATCAACATCAGGTCGCGCTCAATGTGGGCGCCCTCGGTCAGATCCACGAGCTTGACCACATCCACCAGCTTGTTCAGCTGCTTGGTGATCTGCTCCATGACCCGGTCATCACCAATGGTGGTGAGGGTCAGTCGGGACAGTGTGGCATCCTCGGTAGGCGCCACGTTGAGCGTCTCGATGTTATAGCCGCGCTGGGCGAACAGGCCAACCACCCGGGACAGCGCGCCGGGCTCGTTTTCCAGCAGGATGGAAATGATACGTCGCATGCCTCAGGTCCTCTCGTTCTTGCTCAGCCACATGTCCTTCATCGCGCCGTTGGGAGCGATGTGCATGGGATACACGTGCTCCATGGGGTCAATGAAGATGTCGAGGAAAACGAGACGATCCTCCATGGCGAAGGCTTCCTCCATCCGCGCATCCAGCTCGTCCAGTCGGGTGATCTGCATGCCCACGTGGCCGTAGGCCTCCACCAGCTTGACGAAGTCGGGCAACGAATCCTCGTAGGTACTCATGGCGTAACGCCCTTCGTACTGCATGTCCTGCCACTGCTTGACCATCCCCAGGTAGTTGTTGCGGAGGTTGATGATCTTCACCGGCGTGTTGTACTGGGTGCAGGTGGACAGCTCCTGGATATTCATCTGGATACTGCCCTCGCCAGTGACACAGGCGACGTGCTTGTCCGGGAAGGCCAGCTTGGCACCAATCGCCGCCGGCAGACCAAAACCCATGGTGCCCAGACCGCCGGAATTGATCCAGCGTCGCGGCTGGTCGAACTTGTAGTACTGGGCGGCAAACATCTGATGCTGGCCGACATCCGAGGTAACGTAGGCATCACCGCGTGTCACCCGGTACAGGCTTTCGATGACCTGCTGGGGCATGATGCGATCACTCTCGCCATACCGGCGGCCGTGCCACAGTCCGTGTTTCTCGCGCCACTCGTCGATCTGCTTCCACCAGCGCGCCAGCGCGCCGCTGTCTGGCAAGGACGGCTCTTTCTCCCGGAGCAGGTCAATGCCGTCAATCAGATCCTGCAGCACCGACTGCACCGGGCCAACGATAGGAATATCCGCCGCTACCGTCTTGGATATGGAGGTCGGGTCGATATCGATATGGATGATCTTGGCACCGGGACAGAACTTGGAGACCGTGTTGGTGACCCGGTCATCGAAACGCGCGCCCACGGCCAGGATCACGTCACTGTGATGCATAGCCATGTTGGCTTCATAGAAGCCGTGCATGCCAAGCATGCCGAGGAACTGGCGATCAGAGCCCGGATACGCGCCCAGGCCCATGAGAGTATTGGTCACCGGGAAATTCAGCTTGCGCGCCAGCGCCGTCAGCAGCTCGCTGGCCTCGCCCTGGATGACACCGCCGCCACTGTAGATGACCGGGCGCTTGGCACTTAACAGCAACTTGACTGCCTTGCGGATCTGCCCAGTATGACCGCGCTGGGCGGGTGAATAGGACCGTATTTTGACCGAGTCCGGATACTCGTATTCAAACTTGGCATCCGGGCGGGTGATGTCCTTGGGAATATCGATCACCACCGGACCGGGGCGCCCGGTTGTCGCGATATGGAAAGCCTTCTTGATGGTAGCCGGCAGATCCTCGGTCCGGCGAACCATGAAGCTGTGCTTCACGATGGGCCGCGAAATGCCGACCATGTCGGTTTCCTGGAAGGCGTCCTCACCGATCAGGTGCGAAGCCACCTGGCCGGAAAACACGACCATCGGAATCGAGTCCATGTAGGCGGTGGCGATACCTGTTACGGCATTGGTGGCGCCCGGGCCGGAGGTCACCAGTACCACGCCCGGCTTGCCAGTTGCGCGCGCATAGCCGTCCGCCGCGTGGGTGGCCGCCTGCTCATGACGCACCAGCACGTGGGGCACCTGGCAGTTCTTGAACAGCGCATCGTAGATGTGCAGTACGGCTCCACCCGGGTAGCCGAAAATGTACTCAACGCCCTCGTCCTCGAGGGCCCGGGCGATCATCTCGCCCCCCGATAACAACTCCACGGTCGTTCTCCCGATCAACAGGCACCGGCGCGATACCCTCGCCCGTGCGGTTTCGGATGTCTGTGTGGACGTTGCTGCTGGAGCACCTGGAACCGGTGCCGGCTGGCGACGCCACCCCCTTACAGGCGCAGTGCACTGCTCGCAACCACCCACCGGACATCCCGGTGAGGCTATCCGCTGAGGAAAACGATCACGAACCCGTGCATCGGTCGCCCTGCGAGGTAGCGCAGTGTCTGGCCCCCAACCCCGCCAATACGGCCCGGGCTGGCTACGGGACCCATCAACAGCTGCGACGAATCATGACAACGCCGCAGTGGACCAGAGACCGGGGGTACCCGGCGGTAGTCGTTACCACTGATGAGACCTGCTTATTATTTGGCCACGAGGAAACTGTGTCAACCGGCGGGCAGACAGTAATTGCACCGGTAAGGCCCGTTGGGGTACTTTACCGGAGTGGCCGGGAAAGGGGCTTTGATCATGCGTGATACCGCTTTACGACAGTTGCTGCGGCAGGCAGGTCCATGGCTGATGGCGGCCATCCTGATCGGCGCCGTCCCGGCGATCGGCGAGGAGAGCCTTTACCGCTGGCTGGATGACCGTGGCAACCCGGTCTACAGTGACCGCCCTCCACCTGCCGGCATTGACTATGAGGTTATCTCCTCGCGCAGCAGCCTGAAGAGAGTCGTGCCTGCGGAAGAGGGTGCGGTTCCCCCGGAAGTGACTCCGCGGGTGGGGAACGAATTCCAGCCGGTGAGCAGCAGACCCGAGTCGCAGAGCTTCAAGAGCAGTGAAATCTGCGCCCGGGCACGGGAAAACCTGGAAATGCTGCAAAGCTATCCGAGGTTGCAGATTCGCAACGACCAGGGGGACATGGAGCTGATCGATGAGGAGCAGCGTATTCGCCTGATGGAGGAGGCAGAGGCACAGATTAGCCGCCATTGTGAGTAGGGCGACGGCCACTTGAGCCGCCACTGCCTCCTCCAGTTTTCAGGCACGACGCTCTTCCTGTCCTGCCTCACCGCTTCCCGAAGGCCGTTTCCTCCCCCGCCACATCCACGGTAATCGTATCGCCGGCGACAAACTCACCCGACAGGATCCGTTGAGCCAGGGGGTTCTCAAGCTCCTGCTGGATGGCTCGCTTCAGGGGTCGCGCGCCGTAAACCGGGTCATAGCCGACTTCGGCCAGGCGCTCCATGAAGGCATCGCTAATCTCGATCTGCAGATCGCGCTCGGCCAGCCGCTTCTTGAGTGACTGCAGCTGGATCTCGGCAATGCCGCGGATCTGCCCTGCCGCCAGCGGATGGAAGACCACCGTTTCGTCGATGCGGTTGATGAACTCGGGACGGAAGTGCTTGCCAACAATACCCATCACCGCCGACTTCATGGCACTGTAGTTCTCCTCACCGGCCATTTCCTGGATCACGTCGGAGCCCAGGTTGGAGGTCATCACGATCACCGTGTTGCGGAAATCCACCGTGCGACCCTGGCCATCGGTCAAACGGCCGTCCTCGAGCACCTGCAGCAGGATATTGAACACATCGGGGTGGGCCTTCTCCACCTCGTCCAGCAGGAGCAGCGAATAGGGCCGGCGGCGAACCGCCTCGGTCAGGTAGCCGCCTTCCTCGTAGCCGACATAGCCAGGAGGCGCCCCGATCAGACGCGCCACCGAGTGCTTCTCCATGAACTCGGACATGTCCACCCGCACCATGGCCTGCTCGCTGTCGAAGAGGAATTCGGCCAGGGCCTTGCACAGCTCGGTCTTGCCCACCCCGGTGGGGCCGAGGAAAAGGAAGGAGCCATTGGGCCGGTTGGGGTCGGAGAGGCCGGCCCGGCTGCGGCGCACGGCATCCGAGACCGCCCTGACCGCCTCGTCCTGGCCCACGACCCGCGCATGCAGGCTGTCTTCCATGCGCAGGAGTTTGTCGCGATCGCCCTCGAGCATCTTGGCCACGGGAATGCCGGTCCAGCGCGAGACCACCTCCGCAACCTCCTCATCGGTGACCTTGTTGCGCAGCAGCGTGCGCTCGGCGGTCTCTGCCTCCTGGGCAGCGGCGAGCTGCTTTTCCAGCTCCGGCATCTTGCCGTACTGCAGCTCGGACATGCGGGTCAGGTCGCCGGCACGGCGCGCCGCCTCCAGGTCCAGCTTGACCTGTTCCAGCTCGCTCTTGATCTGGGCCGCCCCCTGCAGGGAGGCCTTCTCCGCCTTCCAGACCTCCTCCAGGTCGGAGTACTCCCGCTCGACCTTCTCGATCTGCTCGTTGAGCAACTCCAGCTGCTTTTTCGCACCCTCGTCAGAATCCTTCTTGACCGCCTCGCGCTCCATCTTCAACTGGATCAGGCGGCGTTCCAGGCGATCCATGGATTCCGGCTTCGAGTCGATTTCCATGCGAATGCGGCTGGCGGCCTCGTCCACCAGGTCGATGGCCTTGTCCGGCAGCTGGCGATCCGTGATGTAACGGGTGGACAGCTTGGCGGCGGCAATGATGGCGCTGTCGGTGATGTCCACACCGTGGTGCACCTCGTAGCGTTCCTTGAGGCCGCGCAGGATGGCGATGGTGTCTTCCTCATTGGGCTCGTCCACCAGCACCTTCTGGAAGCGGCGCTCCAGGGCCGCGTCCTTCTCGATGTACTTGCGGTATTCATCCAGGGTGGTGGCACCCACGCAGTGCAGCTCGCCCCGGGCCAGGGCCGGCTTGAGCATGTTGCCGGCATCCATGGAACCCTCGGCCTTGCCGGCGCCAACCATGGTGTGCAGCTCGTCGATAAACAGGATGATGCGGCCCTCCTGCTTGGAGAGTTCGTTGAGCACGGCCTTGACGCGCTCCTCGAAGTCGCCGCGGAACTTGGCCCCGGCCAGCAGGGAGCCCATGTCCAGGGACAGCACGCGCTTGTCCTTGAGGCCCTCCGGTACCTCGCCGTTGACGATGCGCTGGGCCAGGCCCTCGATAATGGCGGTCTTGCCCACCCCGGGCTCGCCGATCAGCACCGGATTGTTCTTGGTGCGCCGCTGCAGGACCTGGATCGTGCGGCGGATTTCATCGTCGCGGCCGATAACCGGGTCCAGCTTGCCCTCTTCGGCGCGTGCTGTCAGGTCGATGGTGTACTTGTCCAGCGCCTGCCTGGATTCCTCGGCTTCCGGATTCTGCACGGACTCCCCTCCACGTACCTGTTCAATCGCACCCTGCAGAGCCAGTGCGGTCACACCGTGCTTCTTCAGCAGATCGCCTGCGCTACCCTTGGTCTCCAGCATGGCCAGCAAGACCAGCTCACTGGAAATGTAGGCGTCCCCCTGCTGCTGGGCCAGCTTGTCGCTGACGTTGAGTATCCGTCCCAGGTCGTTGGAGACGTGGATATCGCCGCTGGTGCCGGAGACTTTCGGCAGTGCCTCGATCGCGGCACTGACACCGGCGGTGAGCGCCGGCAAGGCGGCACCCGCCTTTTGCAGAAGGGGCCGCGCGCTACCGCCCTGCTGCTGCAGGAGGGCGGCCAGCAAGTGTAGCGGTTCGATAAAGTTGTTGTCCTTGCCCAATGCCAGTGACTGGGCATCCGCCAGCGCGTTCTGCAGCGGGTTGGTCAATTTGTCCATGCGCATTGCTTGCAATCTCCCTGGCCGGCAGCCACGGCGCCGGCAATAACAGTTTCACTGGCAACAGTTATGGGGCAGCAATGCCCCTGTTTCAAGTGGGGACATGCTGACAGGAGGGCGAATTCAGGCGGGATTGAGCTGGATCAAGCTGGCCATGCGACCGGTTTGCCCGTCGCGACGGTAGGAGTAGAAGCGACGGGCATCGCGGACGGTGCAATACCCACCGCCGTAAATGGCCTGGATGCCGAGCCGGTAGAGGCGCAGCCTGGCCAGCGCGTAGAGATCCGCCACCCAATGGTCTGCCGCCAGGGCAGAGACGCGAAAACAGGCGTGCTCGCGCGCATTGGAACCCGGTGCCGCGCAGAAGGCCTCACGCACTTCGCTGCCCACCTCAAAAGCCGCCGGGCCGATAGCCGGGCCCAGCCAGGCGAGCAGGCTTGCGGGCGCTGCGGGTATGGCCGCAACGGTCTGCTCGATCACCCCCGCCAGCAGCCCGCGCCAGCCCGCGTGCACGCTGGCAACGGCGGTACCCGCCCGGTCGCACAGCAACAGCGGCAGGCAATCGGCTGTCAGCACGGCACAGGCCATGCCCGGCTGATCACTCCAGCTGGCATCCGCTGACGGAGGCAACCGGTCTCCGGCGGCGCGCACCACCACATTGCCGTGTACCTGCCGCAACCACTGAATCCGGCTGCCGGGCGGCAGCAATTGCCCCAAAGCGGATCGGTTCCGATCGACAGCAGAGCGCTCATCGCCGACATGATCGCCCAGATTCAGCGTGTCCCAGGGCGGCGCACTGACACCGCCTTGGCGCGTCGTCGCCAGTGCCAGGACATTGGCCGGTGCCGGCCAGTCAGGCAGGATGCACGGCGGTGTCAATGGCATCCTCTTCCTCCAGGACCTGCAGCAAAGCCGCGATATCCGCCGGCAGCGGACAGTCGAACTGCATGGGCTCGCCCGTCGCCGGGTGCAAAAGCCCCAGGGATTCCGCGTGCAGGGCCTGCCGGGCAAAGCCGCGCAGCGCCTCTATCAGTCGGGGCGAGGCACCCGGCGGAATCCGGGGGCGGCCACCGTAGACCGGGTCGCCGACCAGCGGGTAGTGGCGCCAGGCCATGTGCACGCGAATCTGATGGGTACGGCCGGTTTCCAGGTTCACCGCCAGCCGGGTATGGTGGGCAAAGCGCCGGGCAATCCGGTAGTGGGTTACCGCCGGCTTGCCGCCCTGCTCCACCACGGCCATTTTCTTGCGCTGCCGGGGATGGCGACCAATGGGCGCCTCCACCGTGCCGCCGCCAGTGAGGGCGCCGATGCAGACGGCGCAGTACTGGCGCTTGACGCTGCGGGCGTGCAGCTGGTCGACCAGGGAGTGATGACCGAGCAGACTCTTGGCCGCCACCATGACCCCTGAGGTCTCCCGGTCCAGGCGGTGCACAATCCCCCCCCGGGGCAGCTGGGCAAAGGCCGGGTCATGGTGGATCAGGGCATTGACCAGGGTGCCGTCGGCATGGCCCGCCGCAGGATGCACCACAAGACCCGCGGGCTTGTTGAGCACCAGCAGGTGTTCGTCCTCGTAGAGAATGTCCAGGGAAATCGGCTGGGGGGCCCAGTTCACTGCCTCCTCGCACAGCGCGTCCAGCTCCAGCAGGGCGCCCTGATTGACCTTCTCCCGGGGTTTCACCGCCCGCCCGTCGCAACGCAGCTCCCCCTTGCGGATCCAGTCCTGCAGGCGCGAGCGGGAATAGTCGGGAAACAGCTGCGCCGCCGCCTGGTCAAGGCGCTCGCCCGCCAGCCCGTCGGGAACCTCCGCTTGTTGCCTGATCCTTTCTGTCATCAGAATACCTGTTTCGGCGCCACCGGCGCTGTGGTTAAATAACGCCCTGCGCATACTCACTCATGTTAACACGCAAGCGGTTGCCACCTTGTTGAATACAGTCAAATTTGCCACGGCTCTGCTGCTGGCCCTCCTGATCACCGGCTGCGCCAGCAACGATGACGTGGACGGCATCACTGCCGACTCCGGTGAACAGCAGATGTACGAAACGGCCCAGCGCTACCTGCGCAGCCGCAACTACAGTCTGGCGGTACGGGCCCTGCAGATGCTGGAATCCCGCTATCCCTTCGGCCGCTATGCCGAGCAGGCCCAGCTGGAGCTGATTTACGCCCACTACAATGCCTATGAGCGGGAAGCCGCGGTGGAAGCCGCCGATCGCTTCATCCGCCTGCATCCCCAACACCCCAGCGTGGACTACGCCTACTACATGAAGGGGCTGGCGGCCTACAGTGCCGGTGGCGACCTGTTCGACCGCTTCCTCCCCACGGATGAAAGCAGCCGCGACATGTCCCACGCCCGGGAGGCCTTCACGGAATTCTCCCAGCTGGTCAACCGCTTCCCAGACAGCCCCTATGCGGAGGACGCGCGGGCGCGCATGGTACATCTGCGCAACCTGCTGGCCCGGCACGAAATCCTGGTGGCCAACTACTACTTCCGCCGCGGGGCCTACCTCGCCGCCACCAACCGCGGCCGTTACGTGGTGGAAAACTTCCAGCGCACCCCGGCGGTGCCGGATGCCCTGGCCATCATGGCCCAGGGCTATATCCTGCTCGGGATGAAGGACCTGGCCCAGGACACCATCGAGGTGCTCGCCATGAACTATCCGAGCTACCCCGCGCTGGACGAAAACGGCCGTTTCCGCAGCGACTACTCCCTCGAAGGCCAGGAACGCTCCTGGGTCAACAAGGCCACCTTCGGTCTGTTCGACCCGCCGGAGGTGCCGCAGTTCGACACCCGCGAGCTCTACGACTGACTTACTCTCCCGGCGTCCAGCCCGAGGTGATCGGGTAGCGCCGGTCGCGACCAAACCCGCGACGGCTGATGCGCACCCCGATCGGGGCCTGGCGGCGCTTGTACTCGTTGAGATCCACCAGCCGGATCACCTTGTGGACCTGCTCGGCATCCAGGCCGGTGGCGATGATCGCCGCCGCACTGTAGTCCTGCTCCACGTACAGCTCGAGGATGCGGTCCAGCACCGGATAGGGCGGCAGGTTGTCCTCGTCCTTCTGGTCAGGCGCCAGCTCGGCCGAGGGCGGCCGGTCGATGACCCGCTGGGGCACGCAGGGGGACAGCCGGTTGCGGTAGCGCGCCAGCTCGAAGACCAGGGTCTTGGGCACGTCCTTGAGCACGTCGAAGCCCCCCGCCATGTCACCGTAGAGCGTCGAGTAACCCACGGCCAACTCACTCTTGTTGCCGGTGGTAAGGACCAGCAGGCCTTTCTTGTTGGAAATGGACATCAGGAAAACACCGCGGCAGCGCGCCTGCAGGTTCTGCTCGGTGGTATCCACCTCGGTACCGGCAAACTCCTCGCTCAGGCCATCCATGAAGGCCTCGTAGGCCGACTCGATGGAAATCACGCTGTGCTTGACCCCGAGCATGCGGGATTGCTCGGCGGCGTCTTCCACGCTCATCGACGAGGTATAGCGGAAAGGCATCATGACGGCCTCGACCCGTTCCGGCCCCAGGGCCTCCACTGCTACAGCCAGGGTCAGGGCCGAGTCGATCCCGCCGGACAGCCCCAGCACCACGCCGCGGAAACGGTTCTTGTTGACGTAATCGCGCAAGCCAAGCACCAGGGCCCGCCAGGTCGCTTCCAGCTCGTCGAGGGGCTCCGCGGGAGGCTCTTCACAATGCAAGACCACCGCATCACTGTCGCGGGAAGCCTGTAGCCAGAACTCTCCCTCGACAAAATTGGGTGTCGCAGCACGCAGCGCGCCGTTGGCACCCACGGCGAAGGAACCGCCGTCGAAGACCAGCTCGTCCTGACCGCCCACCTGATTGACGTAGACGATCGGGCAATGACTGCTGCGCGCGCGCTCGGCCACCAGCTCCCAGCGCTCGACCCGCTTGCCCCGGTGGTAAGGCGAAGAATTCAGGTTGAGGATCAATTCCGCACCCGCCTCCGCCGCCTGCCGTACCGGGCCGGTTTCCCAGATGTCCTCGCAGATGGTCAGCCCCACGGGTACACCCTGGATATCCACCACGCAGGGCTGGCTGCCGGGCTGGAAATAGCGCACCTCGTCAAAGACCTGGTAATTGGGCAGGCACTGCTTGTGGTATTCGGCGACGATTTCCCCCCGATGCAGGACCGCAGCAGCATTGTAAAGGGCAATCCCCTCGCGCCGGGGAAAACCCAGCACCAGCCAGGCATCGCCCTGCATGGCTTCACACAGACGGCGCAGTGACCGAGCTACCCGCAGCTCCACGCTGGGGCGCAGGAGAAGATCCTCCGGGGGGTAACCACTGAGTGTCAGCTCGGGGAATACGATCACCGGGCTGCTGTGCTCTTCTTCCGCGCGGCGCATGATCTCGATCACGCGATCGGTATTCGCTTCGAAATCACCTACCAGGGTGTTCATCTGCGCCATCAGAAGGTTCAGGGTACTCATGGGCTGTGGTCCTCTCAGATCAAGCCAGCCATTTTCCGGGAAAGCGCAGCCCGCTACCAGCCCCGCGCATCCCGCGCTTCCTGATACACTGAATTGGCCAGGATTCAGGACCGACTGACAGTGACGCTGCTCACCTCGCCATCGACACAAATCGCCAGCGCGCCGCCACAGCACAGCCTGGCGCTGCTGCGTGTCTATGCCGGCTACCGTTTGCTGTTGTCCGTGGCGCTGTTGAGCATGCTGGTCAGCCCCACCGCTCGCGAGCTCGTGGGGCACCTCAACCCGGGCCTTTACCTTCTGGGGTCCCTGGGCTACCTGTCGACGGCTCTGCTCCTACTGGTGGCCGTCCTTCGCCACTGGAAGTTCTCCCAGCGCGGCCTGTTTGCCGTCTTTCTGGTGGATATCACCATCATCGCCCTGCTCGCCGACACCAGCGGCGGCATGAGCAGCGGCTTGCCGGTGCTCATGGTGATCACCGTCGCCGCCAGTGCGGTCATGCTCAGTCGGCGCATTCTTGCCACCCTGCTGGCGGCAATCAGCGTACTGGTGACGCTGCTGGATACCGTGTGGCTGATACTCCGCGGTGCCCAGGACCTGAACGGCCTGTTGCCCGCGGGCCTGCTGGGCCTGCTGATCTTCGCGGTGTCGCTGCTGGTCCAGCTGATCGCCTCGAGGCTGGGGCGCGCCGAGGCACTGGCGCGCAGCCGTGCGACCGACCTGCACCAGCTACAGCGACTGAACGAACAGATTGTGCAGCACCTGCAGGCCGGGGTCCTGCTATTGGACGATCGGGGGCAGGCGCGCCGGATCAACGAGGCGGCACGCAGACTGCTGCCGCTCGATCGCGACCGCCCACTCGCCGAGCCCACGTCACTGGCAACCTACAGCCCCGAACTGGCGAAACAATGCCGAGACTGGCAGCTGAGTGGTGAGCATCGCCCGGAACCTTTCCAGGTAAACCAGGACAGCCCCCTGGTGACCGCTCACTTCCTGCACCTGGGGCCGGAGGCGGTAGCCAGCACGCTGATTTTTCTCGAGGATCACCGCCCGGTGGCACAGTATGCGCAATCTCTCAAACTGGCTTCCCTTGGGCGCCTGACAGCCAGCATTGCCCACGAGGTCCGCAATCCTCTGGGAGCCATCAGTCACGCCGCCCAGCTGCTGCAGGAGTCAGCCGACCTGCAGCCCGCCGACCAGCGACTGGCTGACATCATCCAGCAGCATAGCGTGCGGGTTAACCAGACCATCGAAAGTATCATGCGGATCTCCCGCCGGGAGCCACCGCGCCCCGCACCCATTCGACTCGCCGAATGGATCCCCGGTTTCCTGCAGCGCTACCAGGCGCTACTCCAGGAGCCCGCCCGCATAGACTTCCACTGTGAGCAGCCCGATCTCACGATTGAATTCGACCCGGAGAACCTGCGGCGGATTCTGGGCAACCTGCTGGACAATGCCCTGCGTCACAGTAAGATGGCCGGCGGAAATGCGGCGGCTCGCGTCGAGGTTCACACCGACCCGGCCACGCGTCAGTGCCTGCTGGATGTGCTGGACCGCGGCGAGGGGGTCTCCCCGCATGACCAGCCCAAACTCTTCGAACCCTTTTTTACCACCGTCACAGAGGGGAGTGGCATGGGCCTTTATCTGAGCCGGGAACTCTGTGAAATCAACCGGGCCAGCCTGCGCTACCGGAGAACCGGACAGGGCGAAAGCTGCTTCCGCATCACGCTGAGCCCGCGGGGGTTCCGATGAATCAGGGCACCACACAGTCCGTCCTCATTGTTGACGATGAGCCCGACATCCGCGAGCTGCTGAGTCTCACGCTCGAGCGGATGGGCCTCGCCTCTCACTGCGCCGCCACCCTGCAGGAGGCGCGACATCAATTGCAGCAGCGCACGCCGGATCTCTGTCTGACTGACATGCGACTTCCGGATGGCAATGGCATCAGCCTGGTGGAGCTGATCCAGCGAGAGTACCCGGACCTGCCGGTCGCGGTTATCACGGCGCACGGCAGTGTGGAAACTGCCATCTCGGCCCTCAAGGGAGGCGCTTTCGACTTCATCAGCAAGCCGATCGAGCTCGAGCGCCTGCGCAGCCTGGTGCAGACAGCCCTGAAACTGCCCCGGCGGAGCGCAAACACCGCTGCCAATGGCGCACGCCTGCAACTAGTCGGGCAATCGCCTGCGATGCAGAGCTTGAGGCAGCAAATCCGCAAACTCGCGCGCAGCCAGGCACCCGTGCATATTCACGGCGAATCCGGGGTGGGCAAGGAAGTGGTGGCCAGACTGATCCACGCCGAGGGGCCGCGTGCGGAGGGGCCCTTCATCGCTGTGAACTGCGGCGCTATCCCCCCCGAGCTGATGGAGAGCGAGTTCTTTGGCCACCTGAAGGGAAGCTTTACCGGTGCCAGTCGCGACAAGCAGGGCCTGTTCCAGGCGGCGGAGGGCGGTACGCTCTTCCTCGACGAAATCGCCGAATTGCCCCTTCCCATGCAGGTCAAACTGCTGCGCGCAATCCAGGAAAAGGCCGTGCGCCCGGTGGGTGCCCAGAGCGAGCAGGCAACGGATATCCGCCTGCTCAGTGCCACCCACCGGCACCTGGCCAGCGAGGTGGAAGCGGGGCGCTTCCGCAATGACCTTTTCTACCGCATCAACGTCATCGATTTGCACATACCGGCCCTGCGGGAGCATCGGGAAGACCTGCCGCAACTCGTCGAGGTTCTCCTTCTCCGGCTGGGCGCCAGCGAAGCCGTGCGCCTGACACCCTCCGCCCTGTCGACGCTGCAGGACTACGCCTTTCCCGGCAATGTCCGGGAACTGGAAAACATGCTGGAACGCGCGCTGGCCCTCGCCGAGGGCAGTAGCATCGACACCGGTGACCTGCAGCTGCAAGGGCATCAGACAAGCCGGGGCCACCCGAACCACACCGGGTCAGGCGCCGTTCCCGCCGAGAGCGACCCCGAGATGCAGCGAACCCTGGATGCCGCTGCGTCAACGCCGCCCCCACTGACCGCGGCGCGGGGCGACCTCGACGGCTACATGAACGCTATCGAACGCCAGGTATTGACGTCGACGATTGAGACCTGTGGCGGCAACAAGACGGCTGCGGCGCGGGAGCTGGGCATCTCCTTCCGCAGCCTGCGCTACCGATTGCAGAAGCTCGGTCTGGACGACTGAGCTTGCCTGCTTCGGGCACTCTGAAGCGCAGTCAGGGCCAGCACGCCGACTTGCCGGCGGCCGGCACACTTTCCGCCGCATCCGCCAAGGCCTCGCGGGTAACACTGCCGTGTGCCCCGGTACTGTCGAGCCACAACCGTGCGCAGCGATGGTCTCGAGCCTGGCGACCCACCGCCGTGGCCAGCAGGCGCAGTGTCTGCGCCTCTCCCTGCGCCACCGAAATCCGGTAAATTCCGGGCTCTTCCTGCCTCCTGCCGTGGGCATCGAGGTAAAAATGATCGCCGTGCCCCACGCCAAGACTGGACAGGTCCATGGCGTAGCGGCGGTGGCGAGTAAAGTACTGCTCCTGGCGAAGCATCAGCTCCCACAGCGCCGTGGTGGCGACCACTCGACGAGCACGTAGTATCTGCTCCTGAAACGCTGGCAGCGCCAGTGTCGCCAGCCAGCCCAGCAGGACCAGTACGACCAGTAACTCCAGCAGGGAAAATCCCCTTGCCCTGATCATGCCTACTCGCGCTCCAGATCGCGCCAATACAGGGGAACCAGGCGCCGCACCGCGGCCGGCAACAGCTGCCGCGGCAGGCTGGCGTCATCCGCCCCCTCCGGGGGCATCTCTGGAAGCCAGTCGACCGGCACGGGCCCGGCTGGCACCCAGGCCTGCCACCCTACCCTGGCGATGCTCGCGGGCAGCCCCGGCGCCAGCGTCAGCATACGCACCCGCGCCGGCGGCCCTTCGTCGAGCAGTTGCAGACGATAAAGGCGATTTCGCCCCGGAGAGCGTTCACAGTCCTCGCGGCGCTGCGGCGGCAGGTAGCTGGTCAACCACAACCGTCCCCCTGCCAGGTGGGGCCTCGAGAGCCCCTTCTCCCCGGGTCCCTCCAGGGCCATTTTCCAGCCAGCCTGCCGCCCGGAACGACACAGGGGAATATCGTGGGCACAGTCGGCGAGATCGGGCAGCGCCTCAGCGTCAATGGGCGTCACATTCCCGGCTGTGGGACCCACCTGGTAGTCCCGCAGGTAAAACAGATAGTCTCGCCCCTGCAGATCCAGCGGCTGTGCCTGATTGCCGCTGGCCAGAACGATGCCATCGAAGGGCGTACCCGCCGTGTCGCGCGCCTGGAACACGGCCGGCGCATGGAAAAACCGGCGCAGCCGCGGAGCCCCGCCAAGTTCCCCCAGGTCTGCGAAAAGGCGAGCTCGCCAGTAGCGCTCCCTCTGACCAGGTTCCCGCCCCGGGGGCAAGTCCACCCGCCACACCTGACCACCACTGTCGCCCAGGTAAGCGCGGTAGATGAGACCGCGGTGATTGCGCAACACCGCAACCTGCGAAGGGATACTGTGACGCATGGCGGGCTGCCGATGAGCAGGGGCCGCGGATCCGCTGGTGTTGGCGCTGGCCTGCCAGACAAGCTTGCCTGTCGCGGCATCCACGACCAGGATGGCATTCCCGACAGGATCCGGATCGTCGGCTGCGTCCTTGCCCAACGGTTTTCCCTCGCCATCCCGACCACCGTGATAGCCGGCTCCGAATATCAGCACTTCGCGCTCTCCGTCCTCGTAGAGTACGCGCCCACTCACCGGCTTGGAGAAACCCAGCCCCAGGCGGGCATAATCCCCTTGCGGCCGGATACGCCACAACAGTCGCGGCGGCCCGTCGGGATCCGTAATATCCAGCATCTGGTAGCCGCGCCCGCCACGACGCATGCCAAATGCAACTCGTACCCAGTCCCCGGCCACTGGCTCAATGCGTCCGTCGCCGTCGACATCGCGACGCAGCACGACCGGGCTCCCGTCAAGGCCGTGAACAAAGTTCACCGTATTCGCTTGCACCTGCGATAGCACTGCGAGGTTGCCTAGATACTGGCGCGGCAGGTAAGCAAATATTTCCCTGCCTTCGGCCCCACCTCCGCCGTCTGCGATCATGTGCAAAAAACCCCACTGGGTGCCAAAGAGGATTCGCCGCAGGCGTGCGCCCTCTGCGCCGGCCGGATCGGGTCCGTAATCCACCACGACGGGTTGACTGTGTAGAATGGCCCCGAGCCGCCAGGGTGCTGTCACATCACCCTGCGCCGGCGGCAGTCCCCGCGCCCAGCGCAGCACCGCCCGGGCCTCGGTCTCATCCCTGACGCCAAGCTCGGCACTTAGCTCCCGCGCGGACGCGGCATCCGCGAGCAGCGGCGGAATATCGGCGAGCTCTCCATTGCTATGGGCAAGGGGTTCTAGCAGAACCCTGCGCTGCCCCGGCACCGGCACCTCCGACACTGGCGCCAGCATCAACTGCTGGCCCGCGCCACCGCGCTTCAGGTCGCCACCGTCCGGCGACTCACCGAAGGGCTGATCCACGCGTGTCCACAGGGTTGTCGCCGACAACTTCAGCTGCCCGGTGCGCTCTCCACTGTCTTCCAGGGCCGATTGCCCCATGGCATCCACTGCACGCCCGCCGAGTATCTGGAGTTTCTTCAGGTTGCCGGGCCAGGCCGGCGCATGACGGGGCTGAAACAGAGGCAGATACATCGCCATCGGCAGCCCCACATGCGCCGTTCCCGCAGGAGGCAATCCCGGCAGCATTTGCCGTCCGAGCCCCGGCCCCGGCAGGCTGTAGCCCGGAGCCAGCTCTGGGTCGTCGCAAGCCTCGCCGAGGCGATAGGCCTCCAGGTCATCCGCCAATACCGGGTTCGCCAACAACAGGCACAGGGTCAGAATCCAGGAGTACCGGGTCATGTTCGCGGCTCCCCGCGCAGGGCAACCCCGACCGCACGCCGCGATCGACCGCCCTGCAACGCACGAGCGTCTACCGTGACGCTGGCCTCGAAAACTGCCGTCGGGCTTGAGAGGGCCGTCGACACGCTGGACTCCCGCTGTCGAAACGGCCAGTGCTCCAGCCAGGCAGGCTGCAGGCGACGCACTGACCAACTGGCCTGCATACCAACAGGCAGAGCGCCCTCCGGCAGCACCAGGACCAGGTCATCCCGCTCGCAGCCGGCACCGGGACGACAGCGCAGTGCGCCAGGCGGCAGGGACGGGTCAAAAGCGGCCGTTTCCCGGACCAGTTGCGCCAACAGTGCCTCGGCCAGCAAACGCGTCTGTTGATACTGTTGCAGATTGCCCGCAAGGCGCTGCTCCGCCTGTGCAACCCGCAGCAAGGTCACGGTGACCAGGGAGGTCAACAGCAACAGCAGCAGGGTCGCGGGCAGAACCAGTCCGGCCTGTCGCAGCGACCTCACGGCAGCCGCTCCATATCACGCTGCAAGCCCAGATTGGTCAGGGGCAGGGCCAGCGCCAGGGTACGCCGGAAGTAGCCGTCAGCGGGCCGCTGAAGCCTGCGGGGGCCGAGGTGAAACTCCTGCGCTTGGCGCGGCCCGGCGAGCGGACTCACGCTGCGCAGGAGCAGGTGTACCTGCAGCATGCGCGCGCGGGCCAGGTGCTCCGCCGCCGGCGCCTCCCGGTAGGTATCCACCACACCGTTGTGATCCAGGTCGAGGCCAAATTCCAGCACCCATTGCTCGACCCCCTCAGCCAGACACTCGGTGACCATGCGCAGCACCTGCAGGTGCTCCATGCATAACGTTGGGATCCCGTCCCCCGGTCGCTGCGACCAGCGACGGAGGTAAAAGATCGCAACGCGCCAGTCCCAATAGCTCTGGTGTTGCCCCAGAGGTATCGATTCGCGGGAGGCACCTTCGGGAAGAAATAGCCAGTCCGCCTCCAGCCTGCTGCCGTCGCGTGCCAGGTACCAGCGTCCGTCGGCCGGCATGGAGGAAGTGTCGAGTGTGAGCGCAGGCCAGGTGGCACTGCGGCGCAGGACCAGCAAAGGACTCCCCGGCTGGATATCCTCACCGGGTATACAATCAAGCTGATGCCCGGCCACTGTCACCGACGGTGTGCCGGGCGACGGGGCGACATCCACCGCCGGGTGCGCACTCAATGCCCAGTCCACACTGTCTGAACAGGCCAGGCTGGCATCCAAGCGGGTCTCCACGCGTTGCGAGGGCACACCCCCCGCGTACCCGGCAAGCGCCACCTCCCGCTGCAGCATTCCGAGAACATGACGCCCGGTGTCCTGCAGCCTGGCCATGGCTTCCCCGCGCTGCAGTTCCAGGCGCGCCTGGAGCCAGAAGGTGCTCAGGCTGAGCAGCAACAGGCTACCGAGGCCCACGGCAACCAGCAGGCTCACCAGCGTCAGTCCTGCCGTTCTCGCCTTCACGAGCCTCTGCCCCAGCTGCTCAGTCGCAAGCCCCGCTGCCGGCCTGGTCCGGGGCTCTCCCCCGCGGGACAATCGTGGGGGGGCGGGTCCGGCAATGCCACGCCGCGCCCACGCCAAGCCAGGGCAACGGTGACCAGGCGCCCGGACACGTCGACACAGGCACGCAGGGTCCCGGCGGCATCCGGCCCCTGCCCAGGCCTGCCGGTGAGCTGGCGAGCCCACTGGTCGAGATCAAAGCGCGCCAGGTCCGCCGGTGAGCAGCTGACCTGACGACAATCGGGGGGTTGCACCGGCGCCGGCTCAGCACCCAGTCCATGCACCGGATAGAGCCCCCTGTGCCCGGCATTCGCCCGCAGTCGCGCATGCATGTCGACCGCCAGTAGCGTGGCTTGGCTGCGCTGCCGGGCCTCGTCCAACATGCGGCTTGCCAGCACCTGACTGGCCGCCAGGCCGAGCATGCCGAGACTGCCAACCAGCACTGCCAGCATCACCTCGACCAGGCCAAAGCCCCGCTGACCGGGGTCAGACTGACGCATTGCAGTCACCCCAGCCGCGAGCCAGCCGCGGTCTTCCCAGGCGGTTGAGTACCAGGCTCCAGGACGCCAGCGACGGCTTTTGACGTGAACAGACCATGAAGGTGAGGTTGCGCCGGGCCGTGCCATCGGCACGCCAGCTGACCCGCGCGTCGAGCAGCTGCGTGCCGGCGCGGTTGACAATGGTGAGGTTCGGCCGCCCCGGCCAGCGCTGCAGTATCTGCTCCGCCGTGACGGGTTGCGCCAGGGCTCCTGGATTGGCATAGAGCATCCAGCCCTGGCTATAGGTTCCGCGACAGTGTTCGGTGTCACCCGCCGGGTCAGGGGCCGTTGGACAGAGGGTCACTGCCTCCCCGCGGAACATGGCCTCGCTGCGGGCCAGACTGACGGCCTGCAGCAGCCGCCCTGCCTCGAGCCGGATCGATACAGCCTGCTGCAGGGTCTGAAAGCCCGGCACCATCAGCGCGGCCAGCACTGCCAGTACGGCCAGTACCAGCAACAGTTCGAGCAGCGTCAGGCCCCGCGGGGGGCCGGATAGGGACATCCTGTCCATGGCACACCTCCCTGTGCCATGGAGACTAGATCACAGGCTGGGGATTACCAGCCGGGGAACACATTTGCCGAAAAGCGCCTAGTCCAGATGGCGCAGGGGGATGCGCAATTCCCGCGGCAGAGAGAAAGTCACGTTCTCGGGACGCCCCTCGAGCTCCACCGGCGCTGCACCACCCAGCTCCTGCAGGCGCGAAATCACGGCCTGCACCAGGACCTCGGGGGCTGACGCCCCCGCCGTCACGCCCACCCGGCTCTTGCCCGCCAGCCACTCGGGCCGCAGATCTTCGGCACTGTCCACCAGATAGGCTTCCGCTCCCATCCGCTCGGCCAGTTCGCGCAGGCGATTGGAATTGGAAGAGTTCAGGGACCCCACTACCAGCACCAGATCACAGTCTGCGGCCAGCTGCTTGACCGCGTCCTGGCGGTTTTGCGTCGCGTAGCAGATGTCGTCCTTGCGCGGCCCCTGTATCGCCGGGAAACGTCGGCGCAGGGCATCAATCACCCGCGCCGTATCGTCCATCGAGAGGGTAGTCTGGGTGACGTAGAACAGATGCTCGGGACGGCGTACCGGCAGTGAGTCGACCTGGGATTCGTCCTCCACCAGATAGATATCACCCCCGGCGCTCCGATCGTACTGGCCCATGGTCCCCTCAACCTCAGGGTGGCCACAGTGGCCGATCAGGATGCACTCGGCACCCTCCCGACTGTAGCGAGCCACCTCGATATGTACCTTGGTCACCAGGGGACAGGTGGCATCGAAGACCTTGAGGGAGCGCCGGTCCGCCTCCTTGCGCACCGCCCTCGACACCCCGTGAGCGCTGAAAATCACGATGCTATCGTCGGGCACCTCGTCCAGCTCATCGACAAAAATGGCACCGCGACTGCGCAGGTCGTCCACCACGAACTTGTTGTGCACGACCTCGTGACGCACATAGATCGGCGCGCCGAAGTGTTCCAGGGCCCGATTGACGATATCAATCGCGCGGTCGACACCGGCACAGAAACCGCGGGGATTGGCCAGGCGCACATCCATCAGTGCAACTCCGCCGGCTCCACCCGGTGGATCAGCACCTCGAACAGCAGTGTCCGGCCCGCCAGCGGGTGGTTGAAGTCCACGGTCACCGCCTCGTCGTCGAAGGCAGCCACAACCCCCGGCAGCTCGGCACCGCTGGCGTCGGCGAAAGAGAACACCATGCCCTCCTCCAGTTCCTCCGTCTCAAACTGGCTCCGTGGGAGCACCTGGACGTTGTTTTCGTTGGGCTGGCCGAAAGCATCCTCGGGCGATACGGTGAAGCGTTCCCGGCTCCCCGGCATCATGCCGAAGAGCAGGCGCTCGAAGCCGGGCAGCAGACTGCCGTCGCCGACCACGAAGTCCACCGGATCGCGGTCGAAGTTGGAGTCAACTTCGGATCCGTCTTCCAGGGTGAGTGCAAAATTGAGTGTGACGCGGGTGCCCTCGCTGACGGGCACCGCCGATACCGTGGCCATGACGACCTCCTTCAGGCGTTTTCCGGCTCCCGGTGGGAGCGGAAACTGTCCAGAACCATGCAGGCAGCTCCCACTGTAATCGCGGAGTCCGCCAGATTAAAGGCCGGGAAGTAATACCCGGCATAGTGCAGGGAAATGAAATCCACCACGTGACCGAGCACCACCCGGTCCCACAGATTGCCCACGGCCCCACCCAGGATGAGTGCGAGGGACAGCGGCAACAGGCGCTGCACACGCGGCAGGCGGTAGAGCCAAACCACCAGTACGCCACTGATAAGCAGTGCAATGCCGGTGAAAAACCAGCGCTGCCAGCCACCGGCATCGCTCAGGAAACTGAAGGCGGCACCGGTGTTGTACTGCAAGGTCAGGTTGAACCAGGCCGTCACCGCCTGGGGCTGCGCGTACGCGAGCAGACCCTCCGCCAGGTGTTTAGTCGCCTGGTCCAGCACAATGACCCACAGCGCCAGGGCGTACCACAGCCACAGAGGCCAGGGCCTAGGCGTAGAAACGTTGCTCACCGGCACCTTCCACGTTCTCTACACAGCGGCCGCACAAACCGGGGTGGCCGGCGTGGCTCCCGACATCCTCGCGCCGGTGCCAGCAGCGCTCGCACTTGGGTGCCTCGCTGGGCACGACCTGCAGGCGCAGGCCCGCCAACTCCGTGCCTGCCGCACCGTCCGGTGCCTCGGCGAGAGGGAGGACTGTGGCCGCCGAAGTAATCAGGACAAAGCGCAGCTCATCCCCCAGCGCAGCCAGGGTCGCCGCCAGCCCGGCATCCGCGTAGAGCGTCACCGCCGTGTCCAGGGAGCCGCGAACCGCTCCCGCACCGCGCTGTACCTCGATCTCCCGATTCACCGCCGCGCGCGCCGCCATGACCGAGTCCCAGAAATTCCGGCCCATGGGCTCGTCCGCGGGCAGCCTTTGCAGGCCGGTGTACCACTCGCACAGCAGGACTGACTCGTCGCGCTCACCGGGCAGGTTTTCCCAGATCTCCTCCGCGGTAAAGCTGAGCACCGGCGCCATCCAGCGCACCAGGGCCTCGGCAATGTGGTACAGCGCCGTCTGTGCCGAGCGGCGAGCCAGGCTGTCGGCCTGGGTGGTGTACTGCCGGTCCTTGATCACATCCAGGTAGAAGCCACCCAGGTCAGTGGCACAGAAGTTGTGCAGCTTCTGGTACACCTGATGAAAATGGTAGCCCTCGTAGGCCGCCGCCAGCTCGTCCTGGAGCCTCGCGGCGCGATCAATGACCCAGCGATCCAGGGGCAGCAAACGGTCGAAGGCCTGCAGGTCCCGGGCCGGCTCAAAACCATTCAGGTTGGCCAGCAGGAAACGCGCGGTATTGCGAATCCGGCGGTAGGCGTCGGCGGTACGCTTGAAAATTTCCTTCGACACCGTCAGCTCGCCGCGGTAATCGGTAGCGGCCACCCACAGGCGCAGGACATCGGCGCCGAGGTCATTCATGACCTCCTTCGGCGCGATCACATTGCCCAGGGACTTGGACATCTTGCGGCCCTGGGCATCTACCGTGAAGCCGTGGGTCAGTACCTGACGGTAGGGCGCCTCACCGTAGGCGGCGAGGCCGGTCAGCAGCGAGGACTGGAACCAGCCGCGGTGCTGGTCGGAGCCCTCCAGGTAGAGATCTGCCGGCGCCCTGAGTTCCTCGCGACGCCGCAGCACACAGGCGTGGGTCACCCCGGAGTCAAACCAGACGTCGAGGGTATCGGTCACCTTCTCGTAGTCCGCGGCCGCATCGCCCAACAGCTCCGCCGGTTCCAGGTCGAACCAGGCATCGATACCGCCGCTTTCCATGCGCTGGGCAACAGCCTCGATCAGCTCCGCCGTCTGCGGGTGCAGCTCACCGGTCTCACGGTGCAAAAACAGGGGGATGGGCGTGCCCCAGGCCCGCTGGCGGGAAATGCACCAGTCGGGGCGCTGGGCCAGCATGCCGTCAATGCGCGCCTTGCCCCAGTCCGGCACCCAGCTGACCTGCTCCACCGCGGCCTTGGCGGCATCCAGCAGACCGTTCTGCTGCATGGCGATAAACCACTGTGGCGTGGCCCGGAAGATCACCGGCGTCTTGTGTCGCCAGCAGTGGGGATAGGAGTGATCGTAGGCCTCACTGTGCAGCAAGGTACCGTGCTCGCGCAGCAGAGCCAGCATGGCCTCGTCCACCTTGAGCACATGCTGGCCGGCAAAGTGTTCGGTCTCCGGCAGGTAGACGCCATTGCCACCCACCGGGTTGTAAACCTCGAGCCCGTAGCGTTGACCGACCGCGAAGTCCTCCTGGCCATGGGCCGGCGCCGTGTGCACGGCCCCCGTGCCCGCCTCGGTGGTGACGTGGTCACCCAGGATGACCGGCACCTCGCGGTCCTGGTAGCAGTGGCGCAGGGCCTGATGCTCCAGAGCGTCTCCGCGACAGCGCCCGAGTACCTTGACCCCGTCGAGCTGGAGACGTGTCGCCACGCTTTCCGCCAACTCGCTGGCGACCAGCAGCGCGCGCCTCTCGCCTTCGATCAGTACATACTCCAACGTCGGGCTCAGGCAGACCGCCATGTTCGCGGGCAGCGTCCAGGGGGTGGTCGTCCAGATGGGGATTGCGACCTCACCGGACCACGCACTGTCACAGGCGCGGGCAAAGGCGCCGGGGTCCACCGCGACGAAGGCCACGTCGATGGCGCTGGAACGCTTGTCCTGGTATTCCACTTCCGCCTCGGCGAGTGCGGAACCGCAATCCAGGCACCAGTGCACCGGCTTGGTCCCCTTGTGCAGATGACCGTTGGCGATGATCCGGCCCAGGGTGCGGACGATGTCCGCTTCCTGCTGGAAATTCATGGTCAGGTAGGGCTCGTCCCAGTCGCCGATCACGCCCATGCGGCGAAAATCCGCGCGCTGTGCATCCACATAGCGGGCCGCATGCTCGCGGCACTTCTGCCGGAACTCCGCCGCGGAAACCTTGACCCCTGGCTTGCCCACCTTTTTCTCGACGTTCAGCTCAATCGGTAAGCCGTGGCAGTCCCAACCGGGCACATAGGGCGCGTCGTAGCCCGCCAGGGTCCGGGACTTGACGATCATGTCCTTGAGAATCTTGTTCACGGCGTGCCCGAGGTGGAGGTCACCGTTGGCGTAAGGCGGGCCGTCGTGAAGAATGAACTGGGGCCGCCCGGCACGCGCGGCGCGCAACTTGCCGTAGAGGTCGCCCTCCTGCCAGACCTTGACCCGGGCCGGCTCCCGCTGGGCCAGGCTCGCCTTCATCGGGAAGGCCGTCTTGGGCAGGTTCAGTGTGTCCTTGTAATCCGTCATCTCGCCGTCAACTCAACCGTCATGATTTCGCCGCCCGGAAAACCAGGCGCGCGCCTCCGCCGTGTCGGCGGCTATCTGTTCCCGCAGCACTTCCACCGAGGGGAAGCGCTGCTCATCGCGCAGCTTGTGCAGAAAGGTCACCGCAATGCGGCGGCCGTAGAGCTCGGGACGCCCATCCAGGAGGTGCACCTCAAGATTGGCGCGAATGCTCTCGTTCACCGTGGGTCGCGTGCCCACGTTGGCCACTCCCGGCGCACCCGACAGGCCGGCGCCGTGCACACGCACCGCATAGACCCCCGACAGCGGCGAACGCAGCCGGTGCAGCTGCAGATTGGCCGTCGGGAAACCCAGCTCGCGCCCGAGCTGGCGCCCGTAGACCACCTTGCCCGAAATGCTGTAGGGGCGGCTCAGCAAGCGCTCCGCCAGGGCGAAATCGGCGTCCGCCAGCGCCTTGCGTATGCGGGTACTGCTGACCCGTTCGCCGTCCAGGGTGTAGGTATCGGTGGTCTCCGCCTGGTAGCCGTAGTGCTCGCCCTCGGCGGCGATCATCTCGAAATCGCCCTCCCGGGCACGGCCGAAGCGGAAATCGTCCCCGAGTACCAGGTGCTTGACCCCCAGGCCCTCGACAAACACCTGCTCGATAAAGGCCCGGGGCGGCATGGTCCGCACCGCTTCGTTGAAGCGGATGCGCAGGACACGGTCGACACCCAGTCCGGCCAGGGCCACACATTTCTCGCGAAAACTCATCAGCCGGGCGGGCGCTTGCAGAGGCCGCAAGTACTCCCGGGGCAAGGGTTCGAAAGAGATCACCACCGCGGGCAGATCCAGCTCCCGCGCACGGGCCTGGAGCTGACCGATGACCGCCTGATGCCCCAGGTGAACACCGTCGAAGGCGCCCAGCGTGGCCACGCAATTGCGGTGTCGGGGCCGCAAGTTGTGCAGGCCGCGAATGAGCTCCATGGATACCTTATCGCCCTGTTAAGTCAAGCCGGGCAGTATAGCGAACTTGGGGCCCGCAGCCTATGCCGGCGACCCCGGCGTGCGCAGCTGGGACAGCCGCGTGCCAGCCATCAGGTGGAGCAGTAAGTAAGTGCCCCCACCGGCCAGCACCACCATCGCCAGCTGCAGGGCGCGGCGCGACAGCGACCAGTCCAGCCAGGTCGCGGCGGCCGGTGTCAGCCACAGCAGCACCCCGGCCATGCCCAGGGATGCCCCCGCGAGACGGAAGAGGTAGACACCCCAGCCAGGCTGGAAGACATAGACCTGCTCCCGGCGCAGACCGCGCCACAGCAGCCCCGCGTTCAACCAGGCGGCCACGCTGGTGGCCAGGGCCAGACCCACGTGACCGAGCTGGGAAAAATGCATCAAGGGCAGCACGAAGGCGAGGTTGAGGAGCATGTTGGCGACCATCGCCACGATGCCAATTTTCACCGGGGTCGCGGTGTCCTGACGGGCATAGAATCCCGGGGCCAGAACCTTGATCAACATGAAGGCCATCAGCCCCAGGAGATAGGCGCGCAGACTGTGCGCCGACATCGCCACATCACCAACCTCGAAGGCGCCGTACTGGAACAGGGTGATCAGAATCGGCTCGGCCAGCAGTGCGAGAGCGGCGGCCGCGGGCACGGCAATCAACAGGACCGAGCGGACCGCCCAGTCCAGGGTCAGGCTGAAGTCCCGCATGCGTGCGCCGGCACGATGTGCCGAGAGGCTGGGCAATATGACGGTGGCAATGGCCACCCCGAACACCCCCAGGGGCAACTCCATCAGACGGTCCGAATAGTATAGCCAGGAGACCGAGCCGGTGGGCAGAAAGGAGGCCAGGACCGTGTCCAGCAGCAGGTTGATCTGACTGACCGACACCCCGAACAGCGCCGGCACCATTAGCCGCAGTATACGCCGCACGCCCTCGTGACGGGTATCCCAGCGCGGCCGGGGTACCAGGTCCAGGCGGTACAGGAAGGGCAGCTGGAACAGCAGCTGTACCACCCCGGCCAGGGCGACCCCCCAGGCCAGGGCATAGACCGGCTCGGCAAAAGCCGGCGCCGCCAGCAGCGCGGCGCCAATCAGCGACAGATTGAGGAAGATCGGCGTCAGGGCGGGCACCGCGAAACGGCCGTAGCTGTTCAGAATCGCCCCGCAAAAACCGGTCATGGAGATCAGCAAGAGGTAGGGGAAGGTGATGCGAATCAGCTCGACGGTCAGCCCGTACTTGGCCGGGTCGGCGACGAAGCCGGGGGCAAACAGCGCGGTGACCAGGGGCGCGGCTAGCACCGCCACCAGTGTCACCAGCAACAGGGTTCCCCCCAGGACCCCGGCGACCCGATCCACCAGGGCCCGCACCGCCGCCACGCTGCCCTGCTCCCGGTAGTCGGCGAGCACCGGCACGAAGGCCTGGGCAAAGGCGCCCTCGGCAAACAGGCGTCGCAGGAAGTTGGGTATCTTGAAGGCGACGAAGAAGGCGTCGGCGTTGGCACTGGCCCCCACCACCGCGGCCATCGCCACGTCCCGCACCAGGCCCAGCACCCGCGAGGCCATGGTCATGCTGCTCACCAGCAAGCTCGACCGCAGGAGGCCCGGACGGGATTCCTCGCTCATCCCGGCCTCAGAGCCAGCGCTGGCGCAGGGCGTCGCCCTGAAGCTGTAGCCACTGCAGGGCCACCAGGGTATGGCCATTGACGATTTCGCCGCGGTCGAGCATGGCCAGGGCTTCGCGCCGGGGCACCCGGTGCACCAGGATATCCTCGCCCTCGGCATCCGCTCCCTGGATGGAGCCGACACCCGCCCGCAGCACGCGCCCGCAGAACAGCCGCACTTGTTCAGTACAGGCGCCCGCACTGGGGTAGTAGCGGGCAATCGGCACCAAGTCACTGAACTCGCAGGCGGCCTCTTCCTGCGCCTCCCGGCGGGCCACCGTGGCGTCGTCTTCACCCGCCTCCACCACCCCGGCGATCAACTCCAGCATCCAGGGGGTCTCACCCTCGCGCAGGGCGCCGGGACGGAACTGCTCCAGCAGGATCAGGCTGTCGGTCTCCACCTCGTAGGGCAGAACCCCGACGGCATCGCCGCGCTCGAACAACTCCCGGGTCAAGGTTTCACTCCAGCCACCGGCGAATAGCCGGTGCTGCAGACTTACCCGGCGGAGACTGAAAAACCCCCGGTAGGCGGTCTCCTCACCCAGCACCCGCACGGCATCCTCGCCAAACCGCAGGCGCATCAGAAACGCCTCGCGGTGTACCAGTTAACGTCGCGGGCGTGGCGATCCACCTGCTCAACCACGTCGAGCACCAGGGCAAACAGGGCCATCCGGACCAGCATGCCATTGTCGGTCTGCCGGAAGATCGCCAGATTGGGGTTGTCGTTCAGGTCTTCGTCCAGCTCGCGGGCCGTGGCCCGGGAATCCCGGGGCAGCGGGTGCATGATCACGGTGTTCGGCTCACAGTGCTCGGTGTAGATCGCCTGGTTCAGGCGGAAGCGACCGCGGTAGAGATCCGCCTCCTGGCGGGAGGCGAAGCGCTCCTCCTGGATGCGGGTCGAGTAGACAATATCGACGTGGCGGATACTGGCCTCGAGGGCGTCGGACTCCTCCACCTGCAGGCCCGCCGCGCGCATCTGCTCGACAATGTCTTCGGGCATGCGCAACTCCAGGGGGGACACCAGCATCACCTGTACCCCGTCGAACAGGCACAGCAGCTTGCACAGGGAATGTACCGTGCGGCCATAGCGCAGATCGCCCACCATGGCGATGCGCAACTGGTCGATGCCCCGGCCGCGCGCCGCCAGTTCCTGGCGGATGGTATACAAGTCGAGCAGCGCCTGGGTAGGGTGCTCGTTGCTGCCGTCGCCCCCGTTCAACACCGGCACCCGGCTGGCCGCGGCAAACTCCGCCACCGAGCCCTCCTGGGGGTGGCGCATGGCAATCACGTCGGAGTAGCCACTCAGCACACGGGCGGTGTCGTAGAGCGACTCGCCCTTGGCGATCGCCGACATTTCAAAGCCGGTGGTTTCCCGCACCTCCCCACCCAGCAGGTTGAAGGCCGCGCCAAAGCTGACGCGGGTGCGGGTGCTGGGCTCGAAGAACATGGCACCGAGAATGGCACCGTCGAGGACCTTGGTCACGCGCTCCCGGTGGGCGTAGGGACGCATGCGGTCAGCGACCTGGAAAACCCGTTCCACGTCATGGCGCTGGAACTGGGCGATGGACAGGATATGGCTTCCGGCAAATTGCACGCAGGGACTCCTGTTGGGCTGCTACGGGGCGACAGCGCCGCCGATGGGCGCCATTATACGGGCGCGACAGTGGCCTGCCCATGGCGGCACACCCTCGGGGGCGGGATATTACCGCTAATCAGACCAACAGCAGGTCACTGTACTCCAGGAGGGCCTGCAACACCCGCTGCTGCTCGGGGGAGCGCTCGCTCTCCAGCAATGACTCCACCTCATTCAGATAATCCTCCAGCACCAGGCTGCCCCCCGCCTCGGGATCGGTCAGGCGCTGGTAACGGAATTCCTCCCACTGGGCCTGCTCGGCGGCATCCAGACTCTCGGGATAATTCCGCGCCCGGTAGCGGAAGAGCATCTCCGGCAGGCGCGCATCCTCGAAGACAAAGGTCTGCTGCGCCAGCTCCGCCGGCGTGGCCCGCTGGATCTGCTGCATGCTGGCGCGGTCGCTGTCGGAGAAAAAACCGCCGCTATAGAGCATGCGGTCGGGGTCGCTGACCGGCTCGAAGCTGCGCCCTTCGTAGAGGGCACGCAGACTCGCCTGCATGCCCTCGGGGTCCTCCTGCTGCCAGGCCCGCAACTGGGCCAGGTGCGCCCGGCAACGCTCGCCGTCCAGTCCGACCCGGGCGGCCGTGGCCGGGTCTGCCATCTTCGCCGGAGCCAGCACGGGGCAGCGGTTGATGTGGACGCTCTTCAGGCCGGGACGGGCCTCGCCTTCCGCCAGCTCGCTGGCGCGGCTGAACAGGCGGCGCTGGAGCTCCTCCGTCGGCAGCTCGCGGAGCATCGCCGGGTCACTGTGGAGGTCGAAGCAGATCACCTCGTTGCGATTGCTGGGATGTTTCGCCAGCGGCACGATCAGGGCGATGTTGTGCCGCTGCGCCCCGAACATGCCGGACACATGCAGGACCGGCTTCATCGCCGGGATATCCAGCATGGCCTGCACTGCGCGCTTGTCACGCAGAGCCAGCAGGTAATCGAACAGGCGGGGTTGCCGCTGCCGGACCAGGCGTGCCACGGCAATGGTGGCCTCGACATCGGCGAGGGCGTCGTGGGCGCCGCTGTGCTCAATCCCGTTGGCGGCGGTGAGATCCTCGAGCCGGAAGCTGGCGCTGCCGTCCTCCCGCAGGGGCCACTCGATTCCCTCGGGGCGCAGCGCCCAGGCCGTGCGCAGCACATCGATCAGGTCCCAGCGGGAGTTGCCGTTTTGCCACTCCCGGGCGTAGGGATCAAAAAAGTTGCGATACAGGGTAAATCGGGTGACTTCGTCGTCAAAACGCAGGGAATTGTAGCCCACGCCACAGGTCCCCGGCTGCGCCAGTTCGCGGTGAATGCGGGCAATGAACTCACATTCCGGCAGGCCGCGCTCCAGCGCCAGCTGAGGCGTAATGCCGGTGACCAGACAGGCCCCGGGCTGGGGCAGGAAATCATTGGCGGGGCGGGCGTAGATCACCAGCGGCTCGCCGATGACATTGAGCTCGGCGTCAGTGCGCAGCCCGGCGAACTGCACCGGGCGATCCCGGGCCGGATCCGTGCCGAAGGTCTCGTAGTCGTGCCAGTAGAAGCTCGGGGCCGCCACGACTAGCGGGCCCCTAACATGCGGATGTCAGGCCGAGCGCACATCCCTCAGATCAGCTCGAGGGCCTGTTCCTCGATCTTCTGGCGCCAGATTTTCGGCCCCTGCTCATGGACCGAGACGCCGCGGGCATCCACCGCCACACTCACTGGCATGTCCTTGACCTCGAACTCGTAGATCGCCTCCATCCCGAGCTCCGGGAAGGCCACGACACGGGCATCCGTGATCGCCTTGGACACCAGGTAGGCCGCGCCACCCACGGCCATCAGGTAGACCGCTTTGTGCTTCTTGATCGCCTCGATACCCGCGGGGCCGCGCTCGGCCTTGCCGATCATCCCCAGCAGCCCCGTGTGCTCGAGGATAAAGTCGGTGAATTTGTCCATGCGGGTCGAGGTCGTAGGACCCGCCGGCCCCACGACTTCGTCGCGCACCGGGTCCACCGGGCCGACGTAATAGATGAAACGCCCCTTCAGGTCGACGTCCGACGGCAGCCCTTCACCGCTTTCAATCAGTTCTTTCATCTTCTTGTGCGCCGCATCGCGCCCGGTGAGCATCTTGCCGGAGAGCAGCAGGGTGTCGCCCGGCTGCCACTGGGCCGCCTCTTCCGGCGTCACCGTGTCCAGGTTGACACGGCGCACGCCCTCGCCCACTTCCCAGGTGATATCCGGCCAGTCGTTCAGGTCCGGCGGTGTCTGCAGGGCGGGGCCGGAACCGTCCAGCACGAAGTGCGCATGGCGGGTGGCGGCACAGTTCGGAATCATTGCCACCGGCAGGGAGGCGGCGTGGGTCGGATAGTCCTTGATCTTCACGTCCAGTACCGTGGTCAGGCCACCCAGGCCCTGGGCACCGATGCCCAGCTTGTTCACGGCATCCATGATCTCCAGGCGCAGTTCCTCGGCCCGATTGGCGGGGCCGCGCTGGCGCAGCTCGTGGATATCGATGGGGTCCATGAGCGATTCCTTGGCCATGACCGCGGCCTTTTCCGCGGTGCCGCCAATACCAATGCCCAGCATGCCCGGCGGACACCAGCCTGCCCCCATGGTCGGCACGGTCTTCACCACCCAGTCGACAATACTGTCGGAAGGGTTGAGCATGGCCAACTTGGACTTGTTCTCGGAACCGCCGCCCTTGGCCGCCACCTGCACGTCCACGGTGTTGCCGGGCACCACTTCCATGTGGATCACCGCCGGGGTGTTGTCCTTGGTGTTGCGACGGGCACCCGCCGGATCGTCGAGAATGGAGGCGCGCAGGACGTTATCGGGGTGGGTATAGGCCCGACGCACGCCCTCGTTGACCATGTCCGCCACCGAGAGCTTCGCATCCCAGCGCACGTCCATACCGATTTTCAGGAACACGGTGACGATGCCGGTATCCTGGCAGATCGGCCGGTGCCCCTGGGCGCACATGCGCGAGTTGATCAGGATCTGGGCCATGGCATCTTTCGCCGCGGGATTCTGCTCCATTTCCCAGGCCTTGTGCACCGCCTGCACAAAGTCGACCGGATGGTAATAGGAGATGAACTGCAGCGCATCGGCTACGCTGTCAATAAAATCGTCCTGACGAATGACGGTCATGGCGAAGTTCCTGTATCGCTAAACGGAAAGTGTAGGGAGGCCGCCGCGGGGCGGCCTCACGGCGTGGCCTGCAGGCTGCGCACCGCACCCTGCAATTCGGTGAGGGAGCCGTTCACCTGGCGGCGGAAGGCATCGATGGACTGCAGCCACTGCTCCTGGTTCTCGACCTTCTTGGCGAGGCCGGCCACCTGGCCACTCAGACGGTTGAGCGTCTCGGTCGCGCGGTCGACCGCGGCCTGGTTGGCCTTGGCACTGCTCATCAATCGCTCCAGATCACCGGCAACGCTCTTCAGGCGCGCGAGGTCCGCGGAAGCCTGTTTGAGTTGTTCCTGGGCCGAAGCCAGCGACTTCTCGGTCGCCGACAGCTTGTTGCCCTGGGACGAACTGGATTTCTGCAGCTCTTCGATGGCGGCCTTGTTGCGGCGCCAGGCCGAGGCCCAGAGCTTGTCGACTTCGGAGTACAGCTCCTTGATCTTGACCGCCATGGCCTGGGTATTCTGGCTCAGGCCCTCATCGGTATCCGAGAGGCGGTCCTCCAGGTCGGCAATACGCTGGGCGTAACGCTCCATGGTGACATTCGCCTGACCGAGTTTCTGCTGCAGCTGCCAGGCCCAGAAGGCCGCACCGGCGGCCAGCAGCAGCGCGAGCACGGCAACAGCGATGCCGGCCCGGGAGCCACCGCCCCCGGCACCCGGAGGAGAACCGCTGCCTCCGCGTCCACCGCCGCTGCCGCGACTACCGGAGCGGGGGGAAGCTTCCGAACGCGCACCGCGAGGCCGGCTGACCGGTGCCGGATCGTCGTCATCCCGGCCGGGCACGATGGAGGGAATGTGATCGAGATCGTCCTGGGCCATGGCTGCTCTTCAAGCAGGGAAATGTAGCCGCGCATTATACACAAAAGGCCAGCCGTTGAGCGGCTGGCCTCCGGAGGGCCTCGCCGCGCCCTGCCCGACAAACCGGCCGCGGGCAGCGACGCTGCGCAGGCAACTGCCTGTCAGAGGAAGGCGAGCAACAGCCAGATGACCGCGGTCAGCAGCACACTCATGTGTACCACACCCACCACGGAGGCCATCGGGCCGGGCTTGCCAAACAGCGCATTCAGCTCCAGCAGCAGGATCAGCGCACAGCTCGCTATCAAGCCGGTGGTGCTGGCCTCAATAAACGGAGCATGCTTGGAGCCCAGCATGCCCAGCAGCATCGGCCCGGAGAACAGGGTGTTGGTGCGCGAGGCCAGGCCGGCCTTGGCCGCACAGGCCGCGGCATCGCCCTCTTTCATGCCCAGCACCACCTGCTGCTTGGGCCAGATAATCAGCCAGACATTGAGGAACATCAGGGTACCGGTCAGGGCGCCCACCCAGATCAGCGAGCTGGCCACCATGTTGCTCATGGCGCCGACGAAATGCAGCAGCGCGAAGCCGGTCAGGAAGGTGAACATCGCCCCCCAGCGGAACCACCAGAGCGCCCGCGGGGCGAGCTTCTTCATCGCGTCGGCCTTGGCTGCGGCCTCGGCCTCCTTGAAATACTCGGTCTGAACAAAGTTGAAGTAATAGAGCATGCCGATCCACACGATGCCAAACACCACGTGAAACCAGCGAAGGATGAACTCAATGATCATGGATGACATGTCGTGCTCCCGATTCTGTTTATGGTTGTAGACCCAAGCCTCCCGGCGGGGTCACGCCACAAATAAACACACTGCCCGAAAAAAAGAAACCCCGCGCTAGGCGGGGTTTCCAGTGTCGCGTGGGTACGCGGGCCGCTTACATCATGCCGCCCATGCCACCCATACCGCCCATGCCACCCATGTCGGGCATACCGCCACCGGCAGACTTGTCTTCCGGTTTCTCGGCGATCATCACCTCGGTGGTGATCATCAGGGCAGCCACGGAGCCGGCAGCCTGCAGTGCAGTACGGGTCACCTTGGCGGGATCCAGGATGCCCATTTCCAGCATGTCGCCGTACTCGCCAGTCGCGGCGTTGTAGCCGTAGTTGCCTTCACCCTTGCGGATGTTGGCCAGGACCACGGAAGCCTCGTCGCCGGCGTTGGCAACGATCTGGCGCAGGGGACCTTCCATGGCACGCAGGGCCGCCGCGATACCGTGGTTCTGGTCTTCGTTGTCGCCCTTGAGATCCTGGATCGCGGTCACGGCGCGCACCAGTGCGACACCACCACCGGCAACCACGCCTTCCTCGACCGCCGCACGGGTCGCGTGCAGGGCGTCTTCAACGCGGGCCTTCTTCTCCTTCATCTCGATCTCGGTGGCAGCGCCAACCTTGATCACGGCAACGCCGCCGGCCAGTTTGGCAACCCGCTCCTGCAGCTTCTCGCGATCGTAGTCGGAGGAGGTGTTCTCGATCTGCACGCGGATTTCCTTGACCCGCGCTTCGATCGCGGCGCTTTCACCGGAACCATCGATAATGGTGGTGTTGTCCTTGTCCATGGTCACGCGCTTGGCGGTGCCCAGGTGCTCCAGGGTGGCGGATTCGAGATCCATGCCCACTTCCTCGGAGATCACGGTACCACCGGTGAGGATGGCGATATCCTGCAGCATGGCCTTGCGACGGTCACCAAAGCCCGGTGCCTTGCAGGCAGCAACCTTGACGATACCGCGCATGTTGTTGACCACCAGCGTGGCCAGGGCTTCGCCTTCCACGTCTTCCGCGATGATCACCAGCGGCTTGGAGGACTTGGCCACCTGCTCCAGCAGGGGCAGCAGCTCGCGGATATTGGAGATTTTCTTGTCAACCAGCAGGATGAAAGGCGACTCGTGGTCGCAGTTCATGGTTTCCTGGTTGTTGATGAAGTAGGGGGACAGGTAGCCGCGGTCGAACTGCATGCCCTCGACGACATCCAGCTCGTTGTCCAGGCCAGTGCCCTCTTCCACGGTGATCACGCCTTCCTTGCCCACTTTATCCATGGCTTCGGCGATGATCTGGCCAACCTGGCTGTCGCTGTTGGCGGAGATGGTGCCAACCTGCGCGATGGCCTTGTTGTCTTCACAGGGGATGGAGGCTTCCTGGATCTTCTGCACGGCGGCGGCGATGGCCTTGTCGATACCGCGCTTCAGGTCCATCGGGTTCATGCCGGCGGCTACGGACTTCAGGCCTTCGTTGACGATGGACTGGGCCAGTACCGTCGCGGTGGTGGTGCCGTCACCGGCGTCGTCGGAGGCGCGGGAGGCGACTTCCTTGACCATCTGCGCGCCCATGTTCTCGAACTTGTCCTTCAGTTCGATTTCCTTGGCCACGGAAACACCGTCCTTGGTCACGGTGGGTGCACCGAAGGACTTGTCCAGAATCACGTTGCGGCCCTTGGGACCGAGGGTTGCCTTGACCGCGTCGGCCAGGATGTTGACGCCCTTGAGCATGCGCTGGCGAGCGTCATCACCAAACATTACATCTTTAGCTGCCATGATCTAATCCTTTGACTATCGAAGTTGATGAATCGGTTGAACGTATCGCCAGTTACTCGACGACGGCGTAGATTTCGCTTTCGCTCATGATGATGAGCTTCTCGCCATCGACTTCGATGGTGTTGCTGCCGGCGTACTGGCCGAACACCACTTTGTCGCCAACCTTGACGGCTACGGGGCGCTGGGTGCCATTGTCCAGCACCTTGCCTTCGCCAACCGCGACCACTTCACCCTGGTTCGGTTTTTCCTTGGCGGAACCGGGCAGAACAATGCCACCGGCCGTTTTTTCTTCCTCTTCCTTGCGACGAACGACGACGCGGTCGTACAGCGGACGGATTTTCATCGATCAAGATCTCCTGGTTACGGTGTTATACAGGCCCGCGAGGGCAGGCCCCAACGGGGGCTTGCCGGTGATATTGGGGCGACCGGGGGGTTTTCAAGGGGTGTTTTGGCACTCTTTTACCGAGAGTGCCAAAATTTTTTCAGTGGGAGAATTTTCTTTGGTAAGTCAGGCAGTTGCAAAAGCAACAGCTGCAGCGGGGGCAAGGACTTCCGCCTCAATCATCCAGACGGCGATAATCGCCCTCGAGGGTGGTGGCATCCTGCGGAGAATCGCCGGGGGCTTCCCGCCGGGGCCGCCGGCCACCCAGGGCCCGCGCCAGCCGCCGGCGCAGTGGCCCGATCATCACCAATACGGCCAAGGCGTCGGTAATCAGGCCGGGCACCATCAGCAGCACCGCCGCCAGGCCCATGGCCATATCGTCCACCAGCCAGCCGGGGTTGATGACGAAGCCCTGCTGGGTCTCGCGCAGGCGGCGGAGCATACCCTCGCCCTGCTTCCGCAGCAGCAAGATCCCCAGGACCAGGGTAAGGAGGACCCAGCCCAGCGCCGTCAGGGCACTGGTTTCGACCCCCAGCTGGATCAAGGTGAACAGTTCCAGCCAGGGCAACAGCAATAAGAGAAGTCGCATAGCATCTCCCGGCGCAGGGAGTGAGAGCGCCGCTGTGTACTCTATGGGGGCGAATGGCGACGATGCAAGCCCATCGCGAACTGCGCTTTGCCGGAAGCCGCCAAAATACCGGGTCTTACCGAGACCGCACACGGAGAGGATTGATCTCGGGAGCTTTCAGTGGAATGCTAAGTGCTCGATAAAAACCACAGCTGACGCCGCCATGCAGGCCTTTACCGACTCCAGTGACGCCCTCGGCGACGACCTGGCCTTGCGCACCCGCTTCGAGCGCGAGGGTTACCTGTACTTGCGGGGCATTGTCGATCGCGAGAAGCTGGCGGATCTGCGCCGTGAAATTGTCGCGATTTGTGTCCAGCATGGCTGGATAGATGACGGCCCGGACCCATTGCGGGCACACACCTGCCACCGGCCGGTCGTGGAAGGCGAAGCCGACTACTTCGGCGTCTACGACCAGATCCAGCACCTGGAGAGCTTTCACGCCCTCGCCCACGACCCCGCGATTCTGGCACCGATGCGCGCCCTGCTTGGCCCCAGTGCCTTTCCCCATCCGCTGTCCATCTGCCGCCTGGTCTTTCCCGCCAACACGGAATGGACAACACCGCCGCACCAGGACTTCCCCAACAACCAGGGCACGACGGAACTCTACGCTAGCTGGCTACCCCTGGGAGACTGCCCACAGGCGCTTGGCCCCCTGGCAATCCTCCGGGGCTCCCACAAGCTGGGCCTGCTGCCGCTGAAATTTTCACTCGGAGCCGGCCACCGGCAGTGTGCGATGGATGCGCGACACGCCAGGCTACCCTGGGTCTCCGGGGACATGGCGGCGGGGGACATGCTGATATTTCACAGCCTCACCGTGCACCGGGCACTGCCCAATCTGACCGACTGCATGCGGCTTTCCGTGGACTACCGTTTCCAGCGCGAGGGCGAGCCCCTCACCGCACAATCCCTGCAGCCACACTTCCAGCGACAGGCCTGGGAGGCGATCTACCGGGATTGGCGGGATCCGTCGCTGAAGTACTACTGGCGCCGCAAGACCTATGCCCTGGCCAGCTGGGACGCGAGTCTGCACGCGCTGGCGCCCGAAGACTGGGATGACGCAGTCCGGCAACGCATGGCCTATGACCGCCGCATCGCGGCGCGGAGCAACCGGGCGTGTGGCGACACAGAGACCGGAAACAACACCGACCGACGAGTGGAATGAGCCGCGAAACCTCCCATGCAATCAATCTGGCCGAGGGTCTGCGCCGGCCCTCCAGCTACCGCTTCGAGCTCGAGTGTCTGCGCGGGCTCGCGATCCTCCTGGTCTTTTTCTACCACGGCCACGGCATCACCTGGGGCGAACCGGACACGCCTCCGGGCGCCTTGCTGGCCTGGATTGTCGCCGGGAACACCGGGGTCACACTGTTTTTTGTCTTGAGCGGCTTCCTGCTGAGCCTGCCCTGGCTACAGGTGCAACACGGTGAAGCTGAACCTTCCATCATCGACTACCTGAAAGCCAGGGCCCTGCGTATCCTACCCCTGTATTTCGCCTTCGTGCTATTCGCCGGCGCGATAAGCGGAGCGTGGCCCATTGCTTTCAAGGCAGCCACCTTCCAGTTCGTCGGGTTCGATATTTTTCCCTACAGCGTGGTGTGGTGGACACTGAGCACCGAAGTGCAATTCTACCTGGCACTGCCACTGGCTTGCTGGCTCTACCTGCGCGGCGGCACTGCCCGGACACTGCTCTATCTGGCCCTGACCGGCTGGTTGCTCGCCTATCTCTACTGGGCGCTGGTGGTCGCACCGGTCACACCCATGGTGTCCTGGCTAGCCTCGAAATCACTGTTCGGGCGCCTGCCCGCCTTCGCCGTGGGTGTGGCGCTGGGCTGGTGGTATGTGCGCTTGGGCAGCGCCATACCCTCGCGCGATAATCGCCTGGGCAGTACGATAACGGCCTGTGTTCTGCTCGCGGCAATGACCTACCTGCTGCACAGGGGCGCGGCCCTGGGGGACTGGAATGCCGAGCGTGTGTGGCATCTCCGGCACACCTGGGAAGCCGTGGTCTGGGCACTGCTGATTGCCCTGCTGCTGAGCTATCGTCCACTCGGCAGCAAGCTGTTGCTGAACCGCCCCATGGCCACCATGGGCAAGCTCTCCTATTCATTGTACCTGAACCATGTGCCGGTATTGTTCTTCCTGATACAGCCTCTGAAGGACAGATTTGGCCCCGAGAACTACAGCGCATCCTGGCAAGCTTTCGCCGTGCCTGTCCTGGGGCTACTTCTTTCCCTTCTCTGCGCCAGGGCCACCTATCAGGCCATCGAGCGCCCCTTCCTGCGATGGAAGCGCAAGACACCGACCGCGGCTCCGCAAACACCCGATAAACGTCCCGCTGCCGCCCCATGACACACACCTCGCGCGCCACACAAGCCACCTGTACTATGATCACTTAGGCCAAGCCCCATGCCCCGGAACTCATGTCACCCCAAAAAGAAATCTGGATACTGCAATGCATAGCACGACCCTGCGAGTGCTCGACCACGGCGAACACGATCGCGAGCGGGAATCCCTCAACGACCGCATCGCCGCCTTCCGCGATCGCACACCGACGGCGAGTCCGCGCAAGCTTGCGCCGCATCCGCAAGCACGCCAGCTATCCCTGTGCGAAGGCATTCCGGAAATCGGGCCCGACGAGCTCGAACCGGATTTGCTGGATTACTGCCTGTGCAACCACGGCGCCCTCATTGTGCGCGGTCTCGTTGCGCCGTCGACAGCTGCCGAGCTGCGGGAGCTGTGTGACCGGGTGATCGACCGCTGCGCCTCCGCCCTGGACAAGCCCGCCGGCGAACTACCCCGTGGCGCCTACTACGATCCACCGGACATCCTGCGAGAAATCATGCAGGGTGCCGAGCTCGCCTATTCCCGCGGCTTTCACAACACCTCCGGTTCGGCAATGTGCGTGGAGGCGCCCGCCGTGGCGGAGGCACTGCTGCGGTTCTATAACGAGCTGGGGCTTTATGAACTGCTGCACAGCTACCTGGGTGAGGAGCCCTGCCTGTCGGCGAAAAAGTGGGTTCTGCGGCGAAGCGTGCTGCCGGTGTCCCCGGCTGGCTGGCACCAGGACGGCGCCTTCATGGGCACGGATATCAGCAGCGTGAATCTCTGGCTGCCACTAAGCCGCTGTGGCGGCGACACCGGCGCACCGGGACTGGATTTAATTCCCGCGCGGCTGAACGAGATTGTCAGCGCGGAGGACGCCTATTTCGGCTGGTCGGTGGCACCCGACACCGTCGACCGCGAGTTTGCCGGTCAGTCAGCTGTCGCGCCGGTGTTTGACGCCGGAGACGCCCTGTTTTTTGACCACTACTGCCTGCACCGCACACAGTTCCGCGAGCACCTGGATCAAACCCGCTACGCTCTGGAAACCTGGTTCTTCGGCAGTCAGAGTTTTCCCCGCAACCAGGTTCCACTCGCCTGGGAGCCTCTCGCGCCCGGGTCCGGCGAGGCATCCACTGCCTGATCTCGCGCAGCCCGGACCCCGCGCGACGCGTTCAGCCAACCGGCGCGGCCCGCTTGCGCAGATGTATCTTTGACGCCTGGGTGGGCAGATGGCCCAGAAAGGCCAGAGGTTTGTCGCTGACCAGGTGCTGATGGCCACGCAAGGCCTGGTATTGGGCGAGGTATTCCGCCAGCCGGTCATCTCGCAGGGTGTCGCTGCTGTTAGTGGTGGTTCCGCCGTGCACCTGATGAAAGCTCCCCTCACCCACCAGCTGCACTGGCACCACCCCCTCGCTCTCGACCGCACGCTTGTACAGATCCAGGTTGAGAAAACCGCCCCCGGGGAGGTCGAATCGCTCATCGGCCCCACCCAGAGCCAGAAACAGGTCTCGGCGCATGAACAGGCAATTGGACTCAAACATGCGGTTGAACCAGGTAATCCGCTCCGCGCCCCCCCACAGGGGGGTGCCCACCTCGAACAGACGGTAGCCATCCCGCGGCCAGTCGATACTGGCCAGCAGCGCGTCCTCACGGGCCTGGTTATAGCCTGCTTTCACGGTCTCGGGCTGCTCCCCGGGGCCGAGGTAAAAATAGCGCACCGCTACCACCGGTTCGTCGAAGGCGGCGAAGGCGCGCCCCGCCCAGTCGAGGACACCCGGGGTCAGCAGGTGGGCCCCATCGACCATGAGACAGACAATGTCGCCGCGAGCCATGGCGACAGCGCGATTCAGGCCCTGCGCCGGCGAGGGCGGGGCCGGGTCCAGGCGCAGCCAGCGCAGGGGAAGGCCCTCCGGCACACGGGACAACGATGCTTCCAGGGGCTCGGGAGAACCGTTGTCGACCACGATGACCTCGTAATCCCCCGGGTCGCTGTTCAGTTGATAATCGGGCGACAGCGCCTCCAGGGTTCGCGGCAACTCCCGCTGCATCTGATAACCCACGACAATGATCGACAGGCGCATCAGAACAGGACCGGTTGCTGTTTGAGAGGCGCCCGGGACTGGGCGAAGAACCAGGCCTCGATCGCGTAGCGAGGTAAACTCTGAGCCACCCCGAAGGCAGTGCGGTGCAGATTGAAGTGGTCAAAGATCAGGGCATCGCCGGGCGCGAAGCGGGGAACAAAACGGCTATCCGGCGCCACCTGCTCGACCAGCCCCGGCCCCACGGTCCAGTCGAAGTCGGCACCATGGCTGCCGGTGGGGAGAATCTCGCGCCGGCCGTTGGCAACGATTTCCATCCCCGGGGCCTCGGTGTCAGCGCCGCAATCACTCAGTGACAGCCACAGGTTCAGCGTGGCGATGCCCTCCCCGAGAAAGCGGCCATCCTGATGCCAACCTGCCTCGGCCCCGTTGTCGGGCGCCACCCGCCGCAGCACCCATTTCTTGACCGACAGCAGGGCAGGCTCCCCAAAGTACGCGTTCAGCAGTTCCGGCAGGCGCAACTGTCGATAGAGCGCCAGCAGTCGCGCGGTGGCATGCGGCGAGTCCACGGTCCACAGTGAGCTGCTGGCCGACACCGGCTCGCCAGGAGCGGCGAAAAAGCGGGCCGGCGCGCCGCGCACCTCCGGCGAGCGCGCATACCATGCCGATGCGGGCTCTTCACAAGGTTCTCGCGCCTCCCGCGCCGCCATCACCCGATCAAGCAGCCGGCGCAAGGTCAGCGCGCGCTCCCGTTTGACCAAGCCGCGCACCAGCAGTGCCCCGTGCTCGGACAACGCTTCGCGCACCGCAGCGACACTGAGATCCGCCGCAGCCACTTCAGGCAAGTCGGTGGCCTGGTCAGCCTGCGGCGATACCATGGCAATGCGGGGGCCTGGACCGTTAAACAGCGGCTCAGCCAAACCCTGCCCGCTACCTGCCAGCGCACGCCCGCCCTGAATACGCAAGTCGACCAGGGCGCGTTGCAGCGCCGCCGTCGGCCTCGACTGCTCGGCAAGCTCCAGCACGTCCACCGCGGTCCGCCACTGCCCGCGATCAGCCAGATCCCGGGCCTGGGACAGCGCCTGCCGAATTGTGTCGGGCTCCGTGAAGATCTGCTCCATCATTTCATCTCGCCTACGCGCTCGGTCAAAGGGGCGAGCTCACTCGCCACGGGCGGCCCTCAGCCATCCGCGGCCTGCTTGCCCTGCCCGCCCTTCTTCTTCGCCCCGATCAGCTCTTTAAGGCGTTTGGCCTGGCGTCGCGCCTCGAGAAAGTGCGCCGCATGGGTGTAGAACTGGCGCAGCCGCTTGACCGACGCTTCATCGCGATCAAACAGCAGCCCGGTCAACTCGGTCTCCCGCGGCTGCCCGCCAGGCTTGCGCAACACGCCGAGTCCGAAGCCGTGATTGAAGCGGAAAGTCTCGGCGTGCTCGGCCTGCAGCTCCTCGAAGAACTTCCAGGCGCCAAAATCCTGCAGGCGCGCCATGACATCGTGGAAGAGGACAATGCCGCCTGGCTTCACTTTGGGGTACCAGGTGGTGAAGTCCTCCTTCACCGCCTCGTAGGTGTGCAGGCCATCAATGTGCAAGAGGTCGATACTGTCATCATTGAAGTGGCGCAGTGCTTCGTGGAAGTACATCCGCAAGAGGTAGGCAAAACCCCGATAGTGCTCCCGGGCGTGCTGCTGCACATCGCGATAGATGCTGTCGTCATAGTGATCGGTATGCTTGTCCCCCTCCCAGCAGTCGATGGCATAGGCCACGCCGTCGATGTCGTTTTCCTGCATGGCCTGACAGAAGGTAAAAAAAGACAAACCATTATAAACGCCCAGCTCCACCACCACCTCGGGCCGCAAGGCGGTGACCAGGTCGTAGGCAAACGGCAGATGGTCCACCCAGGTGGAGAAGACCATACGGCGGGGCTCGAAATGCTGCAGGGAAGGGGGAAAATAGACAGAACTCACTCGCTTTCCTCAGGCCACGGCGCCGGGACGGATGGATTCCCCCGACGGACTAAGCTCACCCCGTTCGGCCAGAATGCGGGCGGCGGAATAATAGACAAACTTCTGCGCCTGGGGCGGAATTTCTCCCAGGAACAGGGCTTGCGTTTGGGGACTGCGGAACTCCTGCCCGCGCAGCTCGCGGTACTGTGCATGGCTAAGGGCAATGTAGTTTTCACGCACCGATGTGGACTGGCCACCGGTGGTGACGCCACCGTGGAACTGATGAAAAGTCCCCTCGCCCAGCGCAATGACATGCTGTACGCCTTCAGCCTCGCAGGCCCGCTTGTAAAGATCCAGGTTAATCAGGCCGCCGCCGCGCAAATCAAACCGCTCGTCGTAACCTCCCAAATCCTGCCACAGGTCCAGGGGCAAACTGATGCAATTGCTCTCGCTATTGGGGAGAAAAAATCCGGGAGCACTGGAACCACTGAAACAGGCGATATCGAAGAGGCGATAACCGTCCTCCGGCCAGTTGACCGAATGCAGCAACTCCCGCTCACAAGCCCGGTTATAGCCCGTATTGACCGCCTGCTGCTGCAGCTCGTAGCCCAGGTGGTAGCCGGGAACAGCGACCACCGCGCGGTCGGCCACCCGGTGCCCAAGCAAGAGATTGCGAACCACTCCCGGCGTCAGCATGCGAGCGCCATCGATCATGACACAGACGAACTCCCCCTGTGCCAGGCTGGCGCCATGGTTGATCGCCCGGGCCGGACTCGGCTCACCATCATGCCGCAGCACATAGCGAAAATTGAACGGCAAGGTGGCAAGAAAATCCCGGGACAAGGTGCGGGGTGAGCCGTTTTCAACGACGATCACCTCGTATTCCTCGCATTCCACCCCGCGCTGGTAACCCGGCAACAGGGCGCGCAGGGTATTCTCCGCTTGCTCCGGCATGTCATAGACAATCACCACAATGCTGATGATGGGTCCTCGACCGACCGGGCTGTTCTTATCTGCCTTTCCGAAAAGTCGTGACAGCATGACACATCCGTTACAGACTCGCGCGCCGCAGGCTCCTGTATAACCAGCGAACTTTCAGGGGTGTTCGGGCCCCTGACCGGGCGGCGAAATTTTTTAATTGATTATCGTAAAACCGTTGTGGCTGCGCCGGCGGCTTCAAACCCAGATAGCGAACCACCTGGTCAACCTTCCGATTGAAGGTCGCCTCCTCCTCGTCGAAACACAAAAGAGGAAATCCATAGCGACGCTGCTCGCGCTGAAGCACCCGGTTGTAGCGATACCAGAGCTCCAGTGCCTGCGACCTGGGCATTTGACTGCGCCGTTCCAGCGACTGCACCACAGCCTCAGGATGCCGGAAGATGCCGATAAACTCCAGCCCCGGTATCAAGGCCTTCCAGCCATCCAGTACCAACAGCGTGCGCGGGTCCTTGAACCCCATGACCGGCACCTCGGCGTGGGCAGCCAATAGCGCGCGGGCCCGGTCCTGGAATGCCTCCGACCAGCGACACCGCCGGGGAGGCCGATCCCAGCCGCCGCCGTTTGCGGCCAACAGCGCATCGTGAAGATCGACAATATCCTGGTTTTCCCGGTTGCCCTTCAAATTGTAGGGGTTCCAGGCGTGATACTTGCCCAGCTCAAGGCCCGCCTCCTGCAGGGAACCGGTCAGGCAGCTGGTACCACTGCGGTGCATGCCCAGCACTGCGATCACGCGCTGCGGCCGGGCACTCACGGCTGCGGCTCCCGCCACGGGGCAACCCACAGCAGCAGGAGCATCCCCGGCAGTGCGATGAGGGCGCAGAGCAGGAAGAAGTGGTACCAGCCCACGGTTTCCACAATGACCCCGGTACTGGCATTGGCAAAGGTTCGCGGCAGGGCCGCCAGGGCGGTGAACAGGGCAAACTGGGTCGCGGCATACATGCGGCTGGTCTCCCGGGCGATAAAGGCGGTGAAGGCGGCAGTGCCCATGCCCACCCCCAGGTATTCAAAGCTGATCACGGCCGCCAGCAGCCAGAGAACCGGTCCGCTCTGGGCCAGCACGGCAAATCCCAGGATACTGACCACCTGCACGACGCCAAAGACCCAAAGTGCACGATTAATACCCAGGCGCAACATGACGACGCCGCCCAACAGCCCGCCGACAATGGCCGGCCAGAGGGCCGCGTGCTTCGCCACCAGGCCAATCTCGGTCATGCTGAAGCCGGTATCCAGGTAAAAAGGCGTGGCCAGGGCCGTGGCCATGTTATCGCCGATTTTGTACAGGAACATGAAGCCCAGCACCAGGAAAAGACCCCGCCAGCCGCGTCGCTGCAGATACTCCCGGAAGGGCGCAATCACCGACGCTCGCAGGCCCTTGCCCAGGGGCAGTTCGGAGTTCGGCTCGTCCACCGCTAGGCTCATCGCCGCCCCGACAAGCATGAATGCCCCGGTCACCCAGAACACCACGACCCAGGGCAGAATATCCGCCAGAATCAGCGACAGCGAGCCCGGTACCAGGCTGGAGATGCGGTAGGCCTGCACATGAATGGAGTTGCCGAGCCCCAGCTCCCGATCGGGCAGGATCTCCCGCCGAAAGGCGTCCAGTGCCACATCCTGGCTGGCACTGAAAAAGGCCACGGCAAAAGCCAGCCAGGCGATCACCCAGGTCGAGTGCTGGGGGTCGAAATGCCCCAGGACCCCGATAGAGACAATCAGCGCCATCTGACACAGGAACATCCAGCCCCGGCGGCGCCCCAGCAGAGGCGGCACCCAGCGGTCCATCAAGGGGGCCCAGAGAAACTTCCAGGTGTAGGGAATACCGACCAGGGCGAACAGGCCGATCTCGGTGAGAGACACCCCCTGGTCCCGCAACCAGGCCGGAACCAGCTGAATCAACACATACAGGGGCATGCCCGACGCCAGCCCGGTGAAGATGCAGATCAGCATGCGGCGATTGAAGAGCGCTGCTCGCCAACCTGTCGCGCCTTCGACTGACTCCCCAGGCACCGGAGTCACGAGGTGCCTGCGTCCGCTGTCCACTCAGCCTGAGTGCGATCCTGACACGGGAAGCGTTCCCGCAACTCGCAATTGAATGAGCGGCAACCAGGATGTCCTGGGGGCGGGCCTAGTGACAAAAGTATGATTTTTCAGTTCTCCAACAGATCTTGGATGACTCTATCTGCTCTCCACTTGGACAAATCCTGCCTGAACTTGTCGATGAACTCCCTGTTAAGACTGCCTGCCTGCTTCTCACGCTTGAGGTGAGACCGATTGACTGAAGCTCCAGCAACACCAAGCTGCCTGGTAAGCGCAATGGTATTGCTCTCGGGGTCCCCCAAGAAATCCTCGTAAATCACTTGTATGGGTTCAATGCCCAACTGAAAGCAAAAGTCACTAATCCTCTGGTTATCCTCAACCACACCGAGAACATGTGATTTGATGCCCCTGTAGCTATACTTGGGGCTCCTCTGATTCCCATTGTGGAAGCTCGCCCACTGGTTCGTCTGGGCTGCTATAAAGTGTGAGACAGCCTGGGCAAGGATATCCCTTCGCCTGACTGCCATCCAGCGCACGTTTGCGAAGCAATTAGGTATGACGCCGCTCCTCAACAACATCAGGGCCTGATCTGCCGAAGCCTTCATGCCAAACAGGGTGCCAGGCTCGTGTACATGAGTCATGAGCCACTTCATGTAGCCTTCAAAAGAGGAAATATCGTGCTCGCTGGACCGCTCCAATACAAGCGGGTAATTCAACGGCTCTCCCATCCCGCTGAGCTTCTCCGTTGCCCTTAGGTAATCACATACAAGGGAGGAGCCCGAACGGTTAGTGAACAGCATGATACACACTTCGGGGGCGAGTAACGTGGCCGATGACGAGACATTCAAAGAGCCATACAGCTTTTCTATCTCTCGCTCATGAACCCCCTGCTCCAAGCCTTCGACAATCTCTCTCGCAAGCTTTGATACAGCACCGGGAAACCGACCACTTTTCAAATCTGACCTCACCACGTAAGCTCTTTATAAACCTCGTCAACCTAAGATCGCTAAAGTCAGTTTCTGCTCTCGCGCGTTTCCCGGATGGCTTCAAGTATGTCCTCGGTCGTTGCCGCAGTCTTGATACCTGGGACATCAAAGGGGGAACGGGACTCCCTTTCCTTGAGATGGACTACGAACACGCTGCCATCCCTACGCCGTATCTCCACATCCTCGTCCTGCGCCAACTTGAGCAGTTTTGCCAGATTCTGTCTGGCTTCAGAGTAGGTAAACGCTTTCATTCCGCCTCCAACAGTTGAATCCCGAGCTCACTTGCAACCGCCTGCATGCGTCTGTCCAGTGTGATAAGAGGCAATGAAAGACGGCGAGCAGACTCCAGGAAGTATGCATCATAGGCGTAGATGGAGAATTCAAAGGCGAGTTCCAGCGCGGATGGCACTGACACGTCCACCAATCTGACCGGAATATTGCGTATTACCTTTTCTGCCACAAACGCCTGCTGGAGGGTGAGCCGACCGCGACGCCCCATCGCCGACAGGGCATTTCCCACCTCGTAGGGAAGAATCGCCGGTGCCACTATCATGGCTGTCGAGGTGTTCTCGATAATACGAGCTTTCCCGGGCTCATCCAGAGCGACGGCCAGAAAAATATTGGTATCGGCAACGACTTCCATTAGACAATTGTACAATACCAAATATCGATTTGACGACGCCCGAAAACACTCAGCGAACGATTTCGTGCATCGGTCTGCGGGAAAGACAGCGCTTTATCCACTGCTGCACTCGGAAAGGCACCAGGGCCACCAGGCGCGCAACCCAGGGGTGGCGGCTGAGGCGCCACAGGCGCCCAAGCCAGCGCTCGCGCCGACCCAGAACTGGCAGCCCTGGGCGCAGGTTGTCGGCAAGTTGTTGCCACAGGGTCTCCGACAGCTCGCCACCTCGGGGTGTCACCGGCGACAGGTAGTCACCCCGGTAGAAGTCCTGTCGGGCGGGCGGCTGCGGCGCGCTATCGGGCAGCACCTGGGCCGGCAGTGCACGCCGGGATAGCACGCCTTGCCAGATCTCCTGCCAGCCAGAGACCGGCGTGTCCCAGGGCAGGATCGCACTGTGCTCGCGCCCCGCCACCCGCTCGACAAAGGCACCGATATCCGGCACCACCACCGGCAGGCCCAGGTGCAGGGCGAGGCTCAGGGTATAGCTGTAGGTCTCCGGCCACAGGGCCGGGTACCACATCACGTCCGGATCGATCTCCTCGATCAGGTGCCAGGCATCCTCGGCGGCATAGGGGCCGTGGGTGATGACACACCGGTCAAGGGCTCGATAAGCGTAACCCAGCAGGTGAAATTCAATCTTGCAACCGCGCAGGGCCAGGGCAACTGCCTCCAGCACCTCGGCGCCCTTCTCCCGACTGATGGCACCGGCCACCAGCACCCGGAGCGGGCGACTGCCGTCCCAGCGCCAGCGCGGCTCCGGATAGGGCTGAGAGGCCTGATAATCCGGGTGCCAAGCCACCACAGGATTTGCCAGGGTGAAGTAGCGCTGGAAACGTTCGGCACTGTCGGTGGACGGAAAAATCACCCGTTGCGCGCGATGCACCAACAGGGACTGGCCCTCCCGCCAACCTTCGGGGGTGACACCCTCCGGCAGAGGATAGTGATCGGCGCAACGGCGATCAAAGTCCGCGGCGGACTCATCCACATAGCGCGCATCGGCATCGGTCAGGGTGGGATTGCCGTTGACCAGGTAATAGTCGTGGACCGTAAGGTCGTGTCCGCAGCCGAGTGCCTCTTCCAGCACCCAGAGGCGCGGATGAACCCCCATGGTGTGATGGAAATGCAGGTGTCCGACACCCAGGGTACGCAGCAGCGTCACCAGCGTCTCAAAGTCCCGGTCCACCACGAAGTGCAGCCCGTCCAGCAACCGTTGACCACCCTCGAAGACGCTCAGAACAACCGACTCGCCCTCCCGCTCCGGCGTCAGTTGCAGGAACAGCGCCTGGTCCCGATACAGGCGGGCCAGTTCATCCACGTGCTGCTGGGCTCCCCCGCCAAGCTTGTGGGAAATAAACAGCACCTTGGGGCGCGAGGCGCGGGCAAACAGGCCCAGCAGTGCACGGGTGCGGGCGGCTCGGGCCGGATCAGCCGCAACATAGGCCTGAATGTCACTGTGATAGCGGGGGTAACGCTGGTCCAGCAATTCCATTGCGCGCGCAATCCGCGGGCTCTGCTCCTCGGCAAAGCTGACGCCACCCTTGTGAAAGACGAAGCAGTTGGCCAGGTGGAGGTTGCGCCAGCCGGCGCGAATGGCTCGCTGACACCAGTCATTTTCCTCGCCGTAACCGCGCCCGAAGGTCGCCTCGTCAAAGTCGCCCACGGCCTGCAAAGCCTCCCGCCGTAGGTACATGCAACAGCCCACACCCGTGGGCACGTCGTAGACCTCCGCTGCGGTGAAGCTCTCGGCGAACACCTCGTCGATGGTGGCGAGATCGGTCCCGAAGGGTAGTGTATTGTCCTTGCAGAAATTGGGAAAACTGAAGATGGTAGCGTTGTTGGCGAAGGGCGTGATGCTGGCCGCATCGGGATGGCGCTCCGCGGCTTCGCGGATACGCCAAAGCCAGTTGTTGGCGACTTCGACGTCGCTGTTCAGCAGCAGGACGTCCCGCGCTGGATCATGGCGCATGCCCCGGTTGGCTGTCCCGACAAAGCCCAGGTTCTCCGGATTCTCGAGCAGCACGATACGCTCGGGGTGTACCTCTGCCAGCTCGCGCAGGAGCGCCGTGATGGCAGGATTAGGGGAGGCATCATTGACCAGCACCAGGCGCGACCACGCGGGGTCCGTGGTCGCCAGAGCAGTGTCCAGACAGCGGCGCGTTTCTTCCAGCCCATCGTAGACGGGGATGACGATGTCGATGTCGCGCACGTCAGCAGGTCGCCGCAGGGCTTGGCATATAACGGTTTATGAACGATTTCCCCCGCTCAAACTCGTCCAGCAACAACCTTGACTGGGCAAAGGCCTTGTCCAGCAAACTGGCCTGAATTTCGGGCTCCTCGGGATAGTCATGAGCAAATTGATTGCGCATTTCCCGCAACATCATCCAGCGCTCGGTGGAATGAATGGCGCCCATTTTTTCCAGCCTGTTCAATTTATCAATAAATGTCGTCAACTCGCCCTGCTCCGCAGTGAGATCCAGAACCGCGGGTAATAACTGCGCGCCCATGGCATCCTGTAACTTTGAAAAGCGGGAGGCAAATTGGTCCATGATGGCGATTGTCGTGTCATCGACTTTTTCGAGCTGCTCGGGATCGAAAGGCTGCAAGTGACTCAATTGCCTCATGGCCCACTGCAGGCGCTCCGCGTGACGCTGGCAAATCGACAGCAGGGAGGTGATTTTTTCCGCACTCACAACACCACACCCTCGCGGAGCGCCACCTCGTGGACAGGTAACAGGGGCGTTTCTGGACGATGAATCACCAGGTCGATTTTCTGGTCTCCCAGCCTCTGCTTCAACTCCACAAGAGCCGCGAACTTGGCATCAATCAAGACTGCAGGCGACTGAATTTGTGGCTCCACGTAGAGATCGATATCGCCACCACGTTTACTGTCGTCGACGCGCGAACCAAACAGCAGTACCCGGGTCTGTTCGCCGAAATGCCGTCGAAGCACTTCGTTGATCACCTCGCGTTGCCTGGAAGATAGACGCACTGTCTCCAACTCATTCTGATAAACCTGCGGACATTATCCCGCTCATCCCTCGCCCCCGGCAAGCCGGCGTTGGCGCCACCAGCGTCCCAGGCGCAGTAACGGACCCAGGACAGGCAGCCGATAAAAGCGCTGAATCTCGGCGTCCTTGTCGGCGATGACCTCCAGCGCGTGGCTGTGCATGGCACCGATTTCTGCCAACCGGCCATCCAGCTCGCGGATCTGCGCATCGCGCTCGTCGATTGTGGCCAGCGCCTGGCGATGCTCCGTCGCAAGGCCCTCAATATCACGGTCCTTACCCGCAATCACCGCCAGGGCTTCCTCCAGCTCGGCAGCAAGCCTGCCGATGTCCGCATCCTTCGCCGCGATGGTCTCCAGGGCCCGGCTATGGGATTCACCGATGGCCGACAATTCACGGCCCCGGGCAACCAGGCCGTCCAGTATCCCCTGCAGTGCACTCTGCAGGGGGTACTGCTGATCAATCAGTGCCGCCAGGCCTGCCAGCTCCTCCGCCCCGATATCGGCGCGGGACAGCAGGGAATCCCCGGTTTCGACCTGCTGGTGGCGCAAATCGGAACGCACGGCGCGTGCGAGCGCCGCCTCATCCACAGCGAGCGGCAAAGCCTCGGACAAGCGCGCCAGGACAGACAAAGGAGAGGCCAGCAATGCCGGGTAATCGACACGTAGGGTCTCAACCGGGAGTGCAGCCATAACCGCTTGCCGGTAGGCCAGATCCAGGCGCAGGCCGTAGGCCTCGGGGAAGCCATCGCGCCGCAGCAGTGATCCCGCGACTTCCCGCGGCGCACGGCTGATGTAGCAGACGCGCGGCTGCAGGCCGGTGGCCTCGCAGGCCTGCAGCCAGAGCGGCAGGGTCAGGCAAAAGCGCGGATCCTTGATTGCCCAGAGGCTATCGGGACTGCCAAAGCCCCGGCCCAGGATGCGCTGGGCATCGGCGCGGAAGTCAGCCAGCGCGGCGGCAGGCCAGTCTCCCCCCAGGACCGCATCCCCGGGGGCGTACCAGCTGCCGCCGGCTGCTGCCAGCAGTCGCTCGTTGCATTCCACGACCTCGGCATCCTCCCAGAAACCCTCGTCGTTGACGCCGGCGAGGGGGTCCAGGAGACGGTCGCCGAAGCTGGCGCCGCAGGCTCGCAGTGCAGCGCACAGGGCCGAGGTTCCGGACCTGTGCATGCCGACCACCAGCAGCACCGACATGGCTTACGGGGCGCTCTTGTAGGGAGCGAAGATATCTTCCATCGCCGCACCGTCGATACGCACCTCGTCACTCAGCGACAGACTGGACTCGTAGTCCTTCACCGCGGCCTTGACGTACTCGCCACGCAGCGTGCGAATGATCAGGTCGCGAACTTCTTCGAAGGATTTGTAGTGCGCTTCCTGAACGTCGTCGAGGCGAATGATGTGGACACCAAACTGGGTTTCCACCAGGTCGGAATAGGCACCGACTTCCTCGATATCAAAGGCACCACCGGTGTAGCGGGGCTCGACACCCTTTTCGCCCAGGCTGAACCATTTCTCGAAGCGGCCACCTTTCTTGCGCGAACCGGGATCACCGGAGTACTTTTCCACCATCGCTTCAAAGTCGGCACCGTCGCGCAGCTGCGCCAGCACTTCCCGGGCCTCCTGGCGAACGGGCTCGCGTTCACATTGCCCGGGGGGACAGACCCAGAGGATGTGCGAGGTCAGGCGCTTCTCCGGCACCTTCGCGTACTTGTCCTTTTCGGTGGCGTAGCGCTCGCGGGCCAGATCAGCCAGTTCGGGCACCTCGACATTGGCCACGAAGCGATCAATCATGAAGCGGCGCTTGAGATTCTGTTCACGGAAATACAGGGTCCAGTAATCCTCGCCGTCGGCCTGGGGTGTCAACTTGTCCGCAGCCTGGGCGAGCTTCTTGTTGGTCACGGCGATATTGATCAACTCCAGGCGATCGCCGGTGTCATTGGCGGCCGCTTCGCGCATGTCGCGACTCCAGCGCTCGACAATTTCCTCAAATTCAGCGCGGGTGACCGTGACATCGCCGTCGCGAATCACGATCTCGTCTCCAGCCTGGACAAACACGGATACACAGAGGCCAAGGGCCAGCCAGAGTTGGCATTTCAACATGGTACTCCCTTCCTGATTGACGTGGTCTGCAAATAATAAAAAAGCCGGCACCTCGCGGTGCCGGCTTTCAGGTGCTTCTCAGCTAAACGAGCTGGCTTCGATTAGAAGCCGCTGCCGTAGGCGTGCTCGATAGCGCGACCGTAGTTGGCATCGGGGTTGCCGGGGAAGCTACGCTCCCAGGCGACGAAGCCAATTTTCGGGATCTCGCCAGCTACAACGCCGGTGGTGTCACAGCCGTAGGCAGTCACAGCAGCGACGATTTCGCTCGCGCCGCCAGCGATGTTGACGCCGGAGTTGCTGGAAGTTGCTTCACACACAGCCAGGTCACCGCTGGTGTTGCTGGAAACGCTCAGCTCCGCCCAGCCGAAGGGGCTCTCGGGAACCTGAACCACGATGTCGGAGTTCACGCTACCCAGTACGGGCTCGGCGCCCCACTGTACAACGTTAACTTCGTAGGGCAGCTGGGTGCGAACTTCCGCGCCGGGCAGCTGGGGAGATACAACCAGCTCACCGTCGGGCAGAGCGCGCTGCTGCTCTTCACGATCATAGACGTCGAAGGACGCAATGGCCGGGATGTCGCGGTGGTCACAGCCGGCGTCCAGACCTGCAAAGCTGCCAGCAGGCTGAGCCGTGCCGCGGTTGCAGGGGATCTCGTCCTCGGTACCTTCGGTCAGCAGGGACGCGAAGTAGTGAGGCAGATCCAGCATGGTGTACTGACCGGGGAAGGTGATAACCCAGTCGGTGCCCACGTTCAGGTCGGCGTTGGCAGACCAGTCGTTGATCACGGAAGCATTGCCGATCGCGCTGCGCAGCTCGACGAACTTGCCGCTGTTGCCAGTGCCCGGTACACCGCCGTTCAGGTCGGGGTAGTCGAAGCCCAGCAGGTCGCCGCTGAACAGACCGAACTGTTGGTTGGTGATGGCCGGCTCGTCAACCAGGAAGTTCTCCAGCATGACCGCCTGGTTGCCCATTTCGAGGCCGGAAGCCGCGTCACGCAGGAAGAAGGAAACCTGCAGCGGGTTGCCCGGGGGCGTGTAGGTGGTGGTGCCGTCGGGGGAGCCGGTGGCTACGCCGATCTGGTTGGTGCGGTCGTGCGCTGCAACACCGCGGGGCTGACCCTGGAAGGTGCCGCCAGCGAAGAAGTTGGAGCGTACACCGGCACAGTCAAAGGGAACGCCTTCGGAAGTGTGCTTGGCAGCACGGGCGATCGGGTCATCTTCGCTCTCGGGCGCACCCATGGCGATAACTTCGATGTAGCCTTCTTCCGCACCTTCGCGGTAGATGCCAGGCATGACGAACTTGCCATTCTGGGCAGCCGGAGCAGTACAGGAGGTGTCGGTCGTGTTGAACACGATGTTGTCACCTTCGTCCTGCAGGAAGCCGGTCCACACGTCTTTCGGAGACATGATGACGTTGAAGTCAAGGGCGTCCATGGAGTCGACACCGCGACGCAGGCGAATTTTGACAACCTGAGTGCGATCGCTGGTGTTGGTCACGTGAACACCGGTGACGAAACCGTCACGTACGGTGTAGTAAGGGATCAGGCCGACGTCGCCCAGGCCGTTGCCTGCCACGTCAGTCTGTGCAGTGGTAACGCCAGTGTAGCCAGCGGTCGCAGCTGCTACTGCAGCAACAAGACCCAGAGGCTTAAACTTTGCATTCATAGTAGGAGACTCCTAATGTGTTTTTACTTCACAACCAAAGTACAGATTGCTAGCGCTATTTATTGCTAACTGCAGCCAGCTTTCAACCGGGCTTCAGCCGCTAACGCTATGCCACCATTCGCCATCAATGCTAACCCATTTCTCGCGAACAGTCGTTGGTATAGCGCCAAATTGTGCAGAAACCGCGGTTTGTTTGGTCGGCCTGGACATGACCCGAACCGCCACACTTGCCACAGCTGCGTCGGCATCATAGGCAAGGACTTCGACAGCTGTCAACTCCCAGTCCACCGTATAAGTGAAGTTGCGCGCATGATAATCCCTCGGAAAAACAGCGCGATACGCCGGTGTTGCAAAGTCCCATGTAGCTGCGAAATCCTTGCGCTCCAGCGCCTCCCAACGGGCTGTCACGCGCTCGACCAGCTCGGCCCTGTCCGCGTCGGTGAGCGTCTTCGGCGGGCCACCCAGGCTTGCGCAGGACGCCAGGCAGGCCACCAGCAGCGCGCCAAAGAGGCCGCGAACAAGCGGGGATAGTGCATCCAACATATTGATTTCCTTAGTGATTAAATGAAACTTCAGTCATTGTAGCGCCCCTGGCACGAGCGCCTCAAGGCGGCACATCAACAGCCTGCGGCCGCTCGCCGCTGATCCCGCTGGCGCAGCCCCCACTCGTAGAGCGAGACATCCCGGGCGTGCCATTCACGCACCCGGCGCAGCAGTTCCGGCCCCAGTTCCCGCGCACCCCGCGGCTCGTCCGCCACGTTGACGAGCCGGGGCTGCAGATTTATTCCCAGAAAATGCTCGGAAAATTCCCGAAGATCCTCGGCGTAAAATTCGCTTATTCCGACAAAATCCAGGGCCCGCAGCGGGAAGGCCCAGAGGAACTGGTGGTAGACATCGCGCAGCTCCGGAGCGAGGCAGAACTGCTCCAGCGTCCAGCCCTCTTCCACCACCCGCCGGTGCAGCGTGGTGGTATCCGTGGCGTCGGCATCGTAACTCCGCTGCCAGTAGAAATAGTGCGAGATCAATCGCTCCACCGGCTCCCGCAACCAGGTGACAAAACGGCAGGGCAAGTGGTCCGCCAGCAAGAGGTATTTGATAGGCAGGAAATGCCCGTGGACACAGGTCACTCCGGCGAAATCCCCGGGCTCCACCGCGAGGCCGTACTCGAGTGCCGCCGCGTGACGCTCGGCCACCGGGCAGGCCAGGGGGTAGTCGGCGTAGTCGGGGCGAAAGCCCGCGCCGAAGGCCTCCTCCAGGGAGGCGCGAAAGCTCGAACCCGCCGTTTTCGGCATGTGTATCGAAACCAGCACGGGCGGCTTAATCCAGGCTAGGGTGAGTCGGCGCCGGGTACTGGATCAGCTCCATGCTGCGCACACGGGAGCGCAGTTCACGGCCGATATCGCGCAATTTCTGCTCATCGTTTATGACACGCGGCGTCAGGATAACCAGCAGCTCTGTGCGCCGGTTGTCGCGACCAGTCGACCCGAACAAGGCTCCCAGCACCGGCATGCGGTGGAGGAAAGGTACGCCTCGGTCAGTCGCGGAGGCATTTTCGCGTATCAGACCGCCCAGTACGACTGATTCGTCGGATCGCACCGCCACACGGCTCACAACACTGCGCTCGAGAAACGTGGGCTGATCTGTAGAATTATTTGGGCTAGTCCCGACATCGGTCACCGACTGCTCGACATCCATGGTTACCAGGCCACCGGCGTTGACCGAAGGCTGCACCATCAATTTGACACCGGTATCGCGATAAACAATGTTCTCGGTAGCAAAGCCGCCACTTTCAGATACCGTTCTTCCCTGGCGAACGGGGACTTGGTCACCGACGTGTATATAAGCAGGATGATTATCCAGCACCATCACCGAGGGTGACGATATGACGTTGATCAGCGAATCGCCAGAAAGCGCATTGAGCACCGCGCTGATATTGCCGGCACCGTTAGTCACGGTATAGGAGAAACCCGCACTATTGGACGAAGGACCACTACCAGGGAAGCTGCCGCTACCGTCATAGTTGCTGCCCAGGCCATTCTTGAAGGTCCACTCGAGGCCGTAACTTAGCTCTTCGGTCAGCGTCACTTCGAGGATACTGGCCTCAATGATCACCTGGGTAGCCACCACATCGAGCTGGGTCAGGGCATCCTCGATCAGGCGGTACTGCTTGCCGGTGGCGTAGATCATCAGGGCATTGTTGACCTCGTCGGCCACCACCCGCACATCCGCCAGCTCCGAGTTCTCACCCCCCGCGCCCAGACTGCCGACCTGGCTGGCCAGGTTACCCGAACCGCCGGCACTGCCGCCGAACAGGCTACCGCCGCTGCCACCCGAGGAACGATTGCCGCTACCGGTGCTAGCGGAGCTGCGACCACTGCTGGCAAAGCCCGACCCGGAGCCACTGTTGCTATCCAGGTCCGAGCTGCCCCCTCCGGAACTGCGGGTACCGCTGGAGCCACCCGAGACAGAACCGGAGGAGGAGGAGCTGATCGACTCCATCGACATGCCCGGCGCAACCCCGCCGGTGCCGGCATTGCCCGTGCCGGTACCGACGCCGCGTGCGCCACCGCTGCCACCCGAGTAAATGCCGTTGATCAGCTCCGCCAGTCGCGAGGCGCTGGTGTTCTGCACCGGATAGACGAACAGGCGCTTCTCGAAACTGGAGTCCGGGCGCACATCCAGGCGCTCGACCCAGGTACCCACCGTATCCAGATAGTGGGCTCGGGGGGTCACCACCAGCAGGCTGTTGAGCCGTTGCACGGGAATGATGTTCACCAGCCCGGCCAGCTCGCTGCCCTCGGCATTGGCCCCGAGCATGCTGTTGAGCACCTGTGCCGTCTCCTCGACCCGGGAGTTTTCCAGGGGGAACAGGCCCACCGACATACCCGCCAGCATGTCGACGTCAAAGGTCGACACCATGTCCAGCCAGCCCCCCAGCTGTGCCTGGGTGCCCGCCAGGATCAGGAGGTTGCGGCGATTGTCGACACGCACGAAGGCCTCTTCGTCCGCCATCGGGCGCAGAATATCCGCCATGGCGCCGGCGCTGATGTACTGCAGAGGCACCACCACAGTACTGTGTCCCGCGCCAGGGGAGCGCGCGCTGCCCAGCCGCGGCGACAGGCGCGAGGCCTGGCCGGAGCCGGTGACCAGGAAGCGGCCGCTGCCATCCCGGGTCATGACGACATTGTTGGCTTCCAGCAGTGACTCCAGCACCTGCAGCAGCTGATCCCGGGGAATCGGGCTGCGGGAGCGCAGGGTGATCTTGCCCTGTACCGGGTGATCGACGATGTAGTCCAGCTCGAGGATGTCGCCGAGCACCGCGTGCACCACCTCTTCCAGCGGCGCATTTTCGAAATTCAGGCTGACGGCCTCCCCCACCAGTCGCACGGGTTCAACGGGCTCGGGCGTCTCCCATTGGCGGTCGCTACCGGGGAAGATCACCGGCTCGGGACGTTCGCGCTGCTGCTCCTGCTGGCGTGCCAGCTCGGCGGTCGAGGTGGCCGGCCCCTCGCGCTCCTGATTGGGCTCCCCGCCCTGGGGCGCCTGATAGGGCTCCCGGCCGTACTGGTTCTCCAGCAGCGCACAGCTTGCCAGCAGCAGGGTGCAGGCCACTACGGTTAATGACCGCAACATAGTGAATCCTCGAATTCCGTCTTTCATAAGTGTCATCGCTGGCTGCCGTCTTCGCCCATCCGGCCCTGCAGCATCCGCTCGACCACTGCCTTGTCGATACCGCCGGCCGCGTCCGCGCCAGCGGACCCGGATTGTACGCGAATCGCGTCGCTGGCAAGGCGCTCCAGTTCCAGCTCCACCTCCCGGCCGTCCGCGACAAATCGTGCCGTGCGCCCGGACAGTGTTTCCAGGCGCCAACCCCTGACCGTATCGCCAACCAGCAGCCGCCGCTGCTCCCCTTTCACCGCGAGAATCGCGCCGCCCTGCTCACCAGCGCCGAACAGGCCGAGGAGGGTAATCCCCTCCAGCTTGCCGGCGCTGTCATTTTCCTCGGGCTCGGCCTCGACAACGACGTCCTGGGGGCGCCGCCCCTCCCAGAACAGTGGGCGCGCCAGCCAGGCCTGCCTGGCCTCGGCGGTCACCGGAGGCCTGGCAAGCAAGGGGTCCACCTCGAGGGCATCTGCCGCGGGGTAGACCGGCGGGGGACTGGCCGGCACGATTACCCGCAGCAACAGCCACAGCAACTGCAGCGCCCAGAGCCCCGCCAGTAACAGACAGACCAATTCCAGACGACGTTCGCTGCGCAGCGGTTCGCCGGGCACTCGGTAGCGTGACAGCAGACTCATGAGTGCAACCTCAGGGCCAGCACCTGCACCGTTGCGGTCAGGGTCTGCCCCGCTTCGGCCTGGCGGCCGGGCCGTGTGGGCCAGACTTCGAGGGACTCCACCAGCAGCAGGGGCTGATGACGGTCGAGGTCGGCCAGCGCCACATCCAGGCCGGCGAGGCCACCTTCGACCGTCACCTGAACCGTAATGCGATCAAAGCCCGCGTCTTCCTGAATCGGCAGGATCTGGCTGTTGCTCACTTCCAGGCCTGCGCTGGCAAAAATCTCCCGTACCTGTTTCTGCAGGGTAGCGGACACCGCGGCCTGGTCCGCCGTCGCGGGGTAGACCAGATCCAGGACCTCCGCGCTCACCGTGCTGGAAGCCTCCCGCAGCTCCGCTTCGCGCGCCAGCAAACCCTGCAGACGGGCAATCCGCGGCTCCAGCTGGGCGACTTCCTCGTGGTAGCTCGCGCGCAGACTCAACAGGCTGACCAGCAGATAAATCAGCAGGCAGGCGGGAACAGCAACCGTGGCGGCCAGCAGTACCGCGTGACGCGGGTGATCCTTCAGCCAGGCCTTCACGAGCGATCCCCGCGCAGGCGAATATCCACATGGAACTGCTCTTCACCGGTATTGCCGATCCGGGTGATGCCCTGGGGCGCGGTGACTTCGGCGTAGTCCGCCTGACTGGTGAGGTCCTGAATCACTGAAGCGGCATCCGCCGCTCTCCCCCGCAGGCGCAGCTGATCGCCGCGCTGGGTGTACTGGGCGACCCACGCTTCATCACCCAGTAACGCGGACAGGCGAGTCAGCTCCTGATGCGCACCCGGAAAACGACGGATAGTCTCGTTGACCGTGGCGACGGTCTGATTGGCTGCCGCCAGCCGGTCCCGCAGCGCGGTCGCCTCCCGGGCATCCCGCTGCACCGCGACGGCGAGGGATTGATACTGCTGCATCTGAAGGTAGGCGCTGCCCGCCGCGGTCAGCAGCATGGCAATCACCAGCGCCAGGCTTCCGGCAAGCCAGCCGGCCATGCGCAACAAACGGGCCTTGTAGCGCCGCAGCCGACGGGACTCGCCAAAGCCGCGCAGCACGATCGGGCGATCAGCGCCCTCGGTCCAGACCTCGCGTGCCGCCGGATCCTGAATATCGTGAACTTCCCCCAGGTGGCGCAGCACCGCCCCCAGTGACACCAGGGCCAGCTCGACGCGGATCTGCCCCGCATCCCGGCTGACGACCTGCCAGCCAGCCGCGGTATCCGGCGCAGGAAAGGGGCTGTTGGCCATGACCTCGAGAGCCATGGCGGCATCCAGCTCATCTTCCGCGGCCGCGGGTAGCGTCAGTGAGCGATGCAGCACCAGTTCATCGGGCAGCAGAATGGCCTCACAGCTGGCGTCTTCCCCCGCTACCGGTTTTCCAGCGTGATAGACCGTGGAGGCATCGCCTCGCATGACCCGGACACGCTCATCGAGGCGAGCGCGAATTGGCGAACGGTCTCCCCACAGAAACTCTGCCCACGCCACCTGCCAGTGCTGGCCAATGCGACGCACGTCGTAACCGAAGAGATACCACTGTTGCGAACTGTCGAGCATGGTCGCTGTTATGTCCCTGCCTTGGGATATGTCATCCCCACCACCCGGGGGGGTTCCGTGCGAAGCACCTGCCAGGGCAGCACCGAGCCAGCGCCCCCCCCTTGCAGGGACACCCAGTGGCGGCGCAGCCACTGGCGCCCGTTGTAGTCCACCAGCGCATCGACCCGCAACAGGGTCTCCGACGCCAGCAGGGACTGCAGGTCGACATCGCGCGAGCCCACCGGCGCGGTGCGACCTCCCGGTATCGCGCGTATGTCATCGCGAATGGCGTCCAGCAGCGCGCGATCGAAGCCCGGTATGCGCAGCAGGTCTTCCTGAACCTCCATGCGCCGGGCGAAACGCCCCCCGCCAGGCAGCGCCGCGCGCCACTTTACCACATTGTCAGCCAGCTTTTGCGCGTCCGCTGCGGCCAGGCCAGCCCCATCCGCCAGTACGCCGGCGATTGCCTCCGCGGGCCCGGCAAAGACATCCACCAGGATGCCGGCGGGCACGACACTGACCCTTACCGCGGTATCGCCCTGGCGATAATCTGCCGCAAGCGGCATTCCACCGGGATTATTGCCCTGCCCCCGCCGCCTCTCAATCAGCGCGGCCAGATGCAAACGGGTCGCGCCATCGCCTGCGGCTATCGCCTTGGCACGCCCGAGGTGGACCTGTGCGAGCCGCACGTCGGTGCGGGACTCATACACTGTGCCCATCACCAGCACCGACATGGCGGCAATAAACCACACCACCATGGCCAGCGCGACACCGCGCTGCCTGTGGGGAAGACGGCCTGCAGGCTGGCTGTATTCCATCAACTTCAACGCGGCCACCGCATCACCAGCTCCGGCCACCAGCGGTCGCGACTGCGCAACTGCAAACGCAGGGCGGCGGGAGGGGGACCATCCGCGCGCCAGGAGGCCTGCCACTCGGCGCCCGGCTCGGGCAGGTAGGCCACACGAAAATCCTGCACAGCCTCGACCATACTGCGGGAGGGCGTATTGGCCCAGCGGGCATTGCGGTCGTTGACCCCGCTTTCCTGCCAGCGCAAAACCAGTTGCTCGCCCTCCCGCGCCAGGCGCACCAGATAGACGCCGCCGAAACGCTCACCGAAGAGCAATGTGGCCTTCCAGGCAACCTGCTCCTGGTTGCCCTGAACAAAGGTCCCCGCGTGGCTGGGCCCACCCAGGGTGAGACCTTCCAGGTTATCGCCCCGGGTCGCTGATTCCACCAGGTCGCGCAGGGTGCTGCTGACATTGCGAAGCTCGTCCACGCGACCGGTCAGCCGCTCGAGGGAGATCTGGGTGTTGGCGAAGGTGCGCAGTGCCGTCACGGTCGCGAGCAGCACCAGCGCCAGTACCGACAGGGCGACCACCACCTCCACCAGAGTAAAACCCCGGGCACGCGAAACTCTCGGCGCGCAGCCCATCAGTCCCTCACCTCGCCTTCTACCACGGAGTCCAGGCGAACCCGACGCGAGCGGCTGCCATCCGTCCAGCTGACCTCGACCGCGATATCCTGCAAGGCCCCCGGGGGAATCTGCGCCCCCCGCGCGGCGGCTCGCGGGCGACTCTCGACACGCCAGAGAAAACCGCCCTCGGTTTCACCGCTGCGCACCAGCCCCGACCGTGGCACCACGGCATACTGGGCCAGCAGCGAGCGCGCCAGCTCAACCCCGTAGGCGTAGCGTTCATCCGTGCGTACATTACGGGTGGCGCCACTGACCGCCTGATAGAGCACCCCCAGGGCCAGGCCCAGAATCGCCATCGCAACCAGCATTTCCAGTAGCGAGAAACCGCGCTGCTTATTATTGGCTGGCCGCATAGCGTTCCTGCTCGACACCGCCGGTCAGCCAGTCGACAACCACTTTCACACCACCGCCGCCGCGGGTTTCAATATCGATACCGCCCCCGCTGGCTCCCCCTTCGGGGTAGAAACGAATGACTCCTTCGCGGCCACCGCTCAGCTCCCGTGCCGCGTGGACCGTCAGGCCGACGCCCGCGGGAAGCGCATGGGTACGTCCATCCAGGGTCAGGGTGCGCGCCTCGGGGTCCACCACCACGTCCTGGCGACGCCCGGTGTCCAGCGCGAGATGCCGGGCCGACGCGAACAGGGTAACGGCGTCGCGAACCGCCTGGCGGTAGCGAATATTGTCATAGAGCGTCGTCGACGCCGGCACCGCCAGCGCCAGGATCAGGCCGGCGATGGCCAGCGCAACCATGAGCTCCAGGAGGGAAAAGCCGGTGCTGCCGCGGGGGCATCGCACCGCCCCGGAATCACCAGTTGCCAACATCCTGGTCTTCGCCCTCCCCACCCGGAGTGCCGTTTTGCCCATAGGTATAGATATCCAGCTCGCCGCGCTCCCCCGGATACTTGTAGTGGTATTCACGGTTCCATGGGTCGAGGGGGACGTCGCCCTTGAGGTAGGGACCATTCCAGCCGGCCGCGCTGGCCGGCTTGTCGACCAGCGCTGCCAGCCCCTCGTTGGTTGTCGGGAAGCGCCCGACATCGAGCTTGTACATTTCCAGCGCCTGCTCGAGATCCTTGATCTGGATAGCGGCTGTCTTGGTCTTGGCACCGCCCAGCTGGTTGAGGACCTGCGGGCCCACCAGACTCATCAACAGGCCCAGGATGGCCAGTACCACCAGCAGTTCCATCAGGGTAAAGCCGCGCTGGCGGCGCTGCGGTCGATTGCTCATGCTTTGCATTGACTCCCTCTCAATCGGGTTGCCCCGATGCGGCAACGACGTGCCGCCTGTTCACTATATGGCCAAATCATTGACCGACAGAATACCCATCAGAATAGCGATGATGATCACCGCAATCACGAAGCCCATGCCGAGAATCAGCACCGGTTCGAGCAAGGTCAGCCCGCGTTTCACGCCGGCCTGCACCTGCTGGTCGAACACGCGCGCCAATTCCAGCATCATGTAGTCGAGGCTGCCGGACTCCTCGCCTACCCGCGTCATCTGGATGACCATGGGGGTAAACAGCCGGGTCTCCTCCATGGCCACGGACATTCGCCGCCCCGCCTTGACGGCCGGCGGCAGCACCTGCAGGGCCTCCTTGACCACCACATTGTCCACCGTGTCGATGGCTATCGAAATGGCCTTGAGCAATGACACCCCGTTGCCCAGCAAGGTTCCCAGGGTGCGGGCGAATTTGGCCACCTCGAACTGGAAGACGATACTCCCGGCCAGGGGCAGACGCAGCAGGCGCTGGTCCCGGGCCGCTCGCCCCTCGGGGGTGCGCAGCCAGTTGCGCAGGGCCATGACGGCGCCGGCGACCAGCAGCGCCAGCAGCCAGCCCCAGGCCTTGATGAAATCCGCCGCGGCAATCACCATCGCCGTCAGCGGTGGCAGCGCCTCGCCCATGTCTTCAAACAGGGTCTCGAACTGGGGCACGACAAAGCCCAGCATCACGACGATCGAGAGTATCGACACCACCAGCAGAATGGCGGGATAGATCAGGGCCGAGACCACGGTGTCGCGGTTGGCCCGGGCGTTTTCCAGGTACTCCACCAGGCGATCGAGCACCGCAGACAACTGCCCACTCGCCTCGCCGGCACGCACCATGTTCAGGTAAAAGCCACCGAAAAGCGCCTCGTGGGGCGCCAGCGCCTGGCTCAGGGACTTGCCGCCCTTCACCGACTTCAAGAGATCCTGCAGCAGGGTTTTGACCGGCGCCTGGGCGGCCATGTCAATCAGCACCCGCAGGCTGCGATCCAGCGGCAACCCGGCGCGCAGCAGCACCGCGAGCTCACTGGTAAAGGCGAGGATGGCCTGACGCTTGATGGCGCCGGGGGTCACCGCCGAGCTCTGCTGCGCCTCCCCGGGCTGCAGACTGAGCAGTGTCAGGCCCTGGGCTCGCAGCTGCCGCGACGCCAGCTCCAGCCCCTCCGCCTCGATGCTGCCATCCTTCGGCCTGCCGTCGCGACCGATTGCCCGGTAGGAAAAATGCGCCATGTCGGGATTCAGGCCGCGGCCTCGGCGACAGCGCCGGGCTCACTCTGGTCCTGGGTAACCCGCAGCACTTCCTCCAGTGAGGTCTGCCCCGCAACCACCTTGCGCAGGCCGTCCTCATACAGTGTCGTCATCCCCTGCCTGCGCGCAGCCGCGTGCAGCAGCGTGGCATCGGCACCCTCCATGATCACCCGGTGCAGGGTCTCGTCCAGCACGAACAATTCGTGGATCGACGTACGGCCGGTGTAGCCGGTCTGCAGGCAGTGTTCACAACCGCGCGCCTGGTGCACCGTGCGCTCACCCTGCGGAAGGAAGCGGCCCAGGCCGTAGCGCTGTATCGCCTCATCGGCCAGCTCTACCGGCGCTTTGCAATGACTGCAAAGGGTGCGCACCAGCCGCTGTGCCAGAACGCCATTGACCGAGGAGGTGATCAGGTAGCGCTCAATGCCCATGTCTTCGAGGCGGGTAATGGCGCCGGCCGCGGTGTTGGTGTGCAGGGTCGAGAGCACCAGGTGCCCCGTCAGCGCCGATTGCACACCGATCTGGGCCGTCTCCGTGTCGCGCATTTCGCCAATCATGATGATGTCCGGGTCCTGGCGCAGGATCGCGCGCAGCGCCCGGGCAAAATTCAGCTCGATCTGGGGCTGTACCTGGATCTGGTTGACACCCTGCAGCTGGTATTCCACCGGGTCTTCCACGGTGATGATCTTCAGCTTCTCCGAGTCGAGGGACGCCAGGGAGGCGTAGAGCGTGGTGGTCTTGCCGGAGCCAGTGGGACCAGTCACCAGCAGTACCCCGTGGGGCCGGTCCAGCAGCTGGCGGTAGCGCACCAGGGTATCCTCGGAAAACCCCATGGCAGGCAGGCTGAGACGAATGCTGCCACGATCCAGTACCCGCATGACCACGCTTTCCCCGTGCACGGTGGGAATGGTGGATACCCGGAGGTCGAGCTCGTGCCCTTTGACCCGGGTCATGATGCGTCCGTCCTGGGGCAGACGGCGTTCGGCGATGTTCATGTGAGAAAGTAGCTTGATGCGCGAGGCGATCGCCGACCCCAGGCTGGCCGGTGGAGAGTCGTCGAACTCCTGCAGGACACCGTCGACGCGATACCGCAGGTGCAGACCGTCCTCGAAGGGTTCGATGTGGATATCCGAAGCCCCCATATCCACCGCGCGATGGATGACCTGGTTCACCAGGCGAATCACCGGTGCCTCACTGGCCAGATCGCGCAAGTGTTCGATGAATTCGTCGTCGCTCTGACCGCCGAACTGATCGCCCAGCTCGTCCTCATCGTCTCCGGCCGCATCGGTCTGCAGATGCAAGTCCAGCGCCCTGCCGATCTCGCTTTCCAGACCCAGCACCAGCTCCACCGGGCGGTCGAGGGCCATGCGCAGGGCCTTGCCCAGGAATGGCTCCTGGGGCACGGTCGCGGCAAAGCATACGGTTTCGCCATGTATGGCAACCGGCACAACCGAATTGTTGACCAGGAAGTCCTGCGCCAGGCCTTCCAGGCGCAGCGCCTCCGCCGGATAGTCCGAGGAAGGCAGCAGGGGGATGTCCAGCTGCCGGGACAGGGCCTGGGCGACATCCTGCTCAGAAACAACGCCCAGGCGCACCAGTACCTGCCCAAACAGCCCGCCCATCTCGCGCTGGGCGAGCAGGGCCCGCTCAACGTCCCGTTCGGACAGCTTTCCCTGCTCCAGCAGCAGTTCTCCGAGTCTGGTCATGGCGCGCCGTCAATCAGTTACACAATGGGTAGACGGTTCACAGCCGCGACTGCTTCCCGCAATCGCGGGATTGTAGCACAGGCGAGCCTCAGGCCACCTCGAACAGACCCGCCGCACCCATGCCGCCGCCGATGCACATGGTGACAACCACATACTTCACACCGCGACGCTTGCCCTCGATCAGCGCGTGGCCGACCATGCGCGCACCGCTCATGCCGAAGGGGTGACCGATGGAGATGGCACCGCCATTGACGTTGAGACGCTCGTTGTCGATGCCCAGCTTGTCACGGCAGTAGATCACCTGGCAGGCGAAGGCCTCGTTGAGCTCCCACAGGCCGATGTCGTCCACACTCAGACCGTGGCGCTTGAGCAGCTTGGGCACCGCGAATACCGGGCCGATGCCCATTTCATCGGCCTTGCAACCGGCGACCGCGAGCCCACGGTAGATGCCCAGGGGCTGCAGGCCCTGCTGAGCGGCCATCGCGCCGTCCATCACCACACAGGCAGAAGCACCGTCGGAAAGCTGGGAGGCGTTGCCGGCGGTGATGAAACGCCCTTCCTTGACGAAGGGGCCGTCCTTCCACACCGGTTCCAGGCTGGACAGGCTGTCCAGGGTGGTGCTCGGGCGGTTGCCCTCATCCTTGCCCAGGGTCACCTCTTCGTAGGTGGTCTCCTTGGTCTCTTTGTTGAATACGGCCTTGGTGGTGGCCATCGGCACGATTTCATCATCGAAAAGACCGGCTTCCTGCGCCGCGGCAGTGCGTTGCTGGCTCTGCAGGGAGTACTCGTCCTGGGCCTCGCGGGAAATGCCATAACGATCGCAGACGATCTCCGCGGTCTCGATCATCGGGATATAGGCCCGCGGATCAATGCCTAGTACCGTCTTGGACACATTGCGGTAGCTGTTCTTGTGCTTGTTCTGCACCAGCGAGATGGACTCAAGGCCACCGGCGACGGCGACGTCGTACTCGTTGCACATGATTGACTTGGCTGCCGTGGCAATCGCCATCAGGCCCGAGGAGCACTGGCGCTCGATCGCCATGCCAGCGACACTTTCGGGCAGGCCGCCGGCGATTGCACTCAGCCGGCCCAGGTTGTAGGCCTGGGTGCCCTGCTGGGCAGCGGCACCCATGATGCAATCGTCGATCAGGGCGGGATCAATGCCGGCACGCTCGACCGCGGCGCGGACCACGTGACCGCCCATGGCGGGGGCTTCGGTATCGTTGAAGGCGCCCTTGAAGGCTTTGCCGATCGGGGTTCTTGCGGTGCTGACAATGACAGCGTCTCTCATGGTGTTCTCCTACTAGCGATTATCGGTTCCCCGGTCGAAGGCCACCCCTGTTTGCGACGGAGTTTCCTGGCCCGGGGCTGCCGCCGGCAAGGGCTCTTCAAAACACGCCGTGAATACGTCCCTGTAGGCTTCTCGCTCGCGTCCATGCGAGCGAGAGTTTTGAAGAGCCCTTGCCGGCGCCAGCCCCTCCCCCGGAGGGTAATTTTGGACCGGCACTTCGCAGAACTATCTATTCTGCGCCTGTGCCCGGATTTTGCGTAATTCTGCCATCACCTGCCACTTGGCTCATTATCCGGCTCTACACAGCGCAAACTATCCATTGGCACTGCGGGGAGGAGCCTTCACCTGTTGGCGGCTAACGGGACTCTCGCTCGCATGGACGCGAGCGAGAAGCCTCCAGGGAGGGATTCACGGCGTGTCCCGGTAGCCGCCAACAGGTGGAGGCTCTGGGACGAAACCCTCAGGCCCGCTGGCTCGAGCAGGATACCACCTCGCCGGTCATGTATCCCGAGTAGTCAGAGGCCAGGAACATCATGACATTGGCGACTTCCCAGACCTCCGCCGCGCGGCCGAAAGCCTCCTTGGACGCCAGCTCTTCCAGCAGCTCCATCGGTGTTGTCTTCTTCAGGAACTCGTGGAAGGCAATCGACGGGGAGACCGCGTTGATGCGGACGCCGTGGTCGGCGGCTTCCAGGGCGGCGCAGCGGGTCAGGGCCATGACGCCGGCCTTGGCGGCGGCATAGTGGCACTGCTCCTTCTGCGCGCGCCAGCCGAGGACGGAGGCGTTGTTGACGATGACGCCCTTGCCCCGGGGCTGCATCTTGCGCAGCATGGCGCGGGTCATGCGCATGGTACCGGTGAGAGTAATGTCGAGCACGCGGCTCCACTCGTCATCTTCCATGTCGACCAGCAGCTTGGTGCCACCGAGGCCGGCATTGTTGATCAGGACGTCAACGCCGCCCATTTTTTCCTCGGCCTCGTCGACCAGCGCCTGCACGTCGTCTTCCAGGGTGACATTCGCCAGCTTGCCGTAGACCGCGTCCAGACCGGTGTCCGCCTTCAGCTGCTCCACCGCCTTGGCCAGACGGCCCTCGTGGATATCGCTGATCATCACCGCGCGGGCGCCCTCTTCCGCGGCCCGTGTGGCAGCGGCGAAGCCGATACCGGCACCGGCTGCCGCGGTGATCAGGACAGACTTGCCCGCCAGCAGGTTGTGCCCCGCGACATAGGGTGGTGGTTCTTTCAGTGCCATTCTGATAACTCCTTCAATCGACGGCGCTCCGTGGGGAGCGCCTGGCCGCTAGCCGCGGGGTTCGCGGGGCATGCCCAACGCCCGTTCGGCAATGATGTTGCGCTGGATCTGGTTGGTCCCGCCGTAGATAGTATCGGCGCGGGTAAACAGGTACATGGATTGCAGGCGCCCCAGCTCGTAGGGTGCCTCGGGAACGATCTCGCTCTCCGCGCCCATGACATCCATCGCCAGCTTGCCCAGGTTGCGGTGCCAGCTTGACCAGTACAGCTTGTAGATCATGGCTTCCTTCTGCAGGCTGCCATCCTCGCCGCCGGAAAGCATGCGCATGCTGTTGAAGCGCATGATGCGCAGGCCGATGTGGGCCTCGGCGATGCGCTGGCGCAGGGCCGGGTCCCGGGCCGCGCCATTGGCTTTTGCCACGCGTACGATTTCGTCCAACTCGTTCTGGAACAGCATCTGCTGGCCCAGGGTGGAGACGCCGCGCTCGAAGCCCAGCAGCCCCATGGCCACCTTCCAGCCCTCGCCGGGTTCGCCGACGATGTCATCCGCCGCGCACTCGGCATCATCGAAGAAGACTTCGTTGAATTCACTGGTGCCGGTGAGCTGCTCGATCGGGCGGATAGTGACACCGGGCTGGTCCATCGCCACCAGGAAGAAACCCAGCCCCTTGTGGGCTTTCGACTCCGGATCGGTACGGGCGATGACGAAGCAGTACTGCGACTCGTGGGCCAGGGAGGTCCAGACTTTCTGACCGTTGAGAATCCACTTGCCGCTGGCTTCGTCAAAGCGCGCCTTGCTTTTCACGTTGGCCAGGTCGGAGCCGGCGGAGGGCTCGGAATAGCCCTGGCACCAGAACTCCTTGCCGGCGCGAATGCCAGGCAGGTAGCGCTCTTTCTGCGCCTCGCTGCCAAAGGCAATCAGGGTCGGGCCGGTGAGCGTCTCGCCGATGTGCCCGATGCGACCGGGGCCGCCGGCACGGGCGTACTCTTCGTTGAAGATCACCTGTTGTTCGATACTGGCACCGCGACCGCCGTACTGCTTGGGCCAACCGATGCAGGTCCAGCCGCCCTCGGCCAGCTTCTGCTCCCAGGCCTTGCGCTCCTCGACAAAGGAATGCTCGTCGCCGGGGCCACCGCGGAAGCGAATCGGTTCGAATTCCCCGCGCAGGTTTTCGCGCAACCAGCTGGCGACTTCCTCGCGGAACTGTTCGTCTTCGGGACTGAAACTCAGTTTCATGCGGCGTCTCCATCCAGTAGCTGGCGCGCCAGGCGCTCGCGGTGCCAGGCGGCATCCCCGAGCAGGGTCTCGCTGGACTTGGCGCGCTTGAAGTAGAGCTGTATGTCGTACTCCGAGGTGATGCCCACCCCGCCGTGCAGCTGGATGCCGCAACCGGCGTTGAAGAAAGCCGCCTCGGAACAGTAGGCCTTGGCGATGCTGGCGGCTTCCGCGAGGCCCTCGCCCAGGGGATTGTTGGCCAGGGCTTCGTCGGCCACGCAGGCGGCGTAGTAGGCTGCCGAACGGCCAGCTTCTACCTTGAGCATCATGTCGGCGGCTTTGTGCTTGATCGCCTGGTAAGAGGCAATCGTGCGCCCGAACTGCACCCGTTCCATGGTGTAGGCCACGGAGCTATCCAGGGACTCCTGGGCCACGCCGACCTGTTCCGCGGCTACGGCCACGGTCGCCAGGTCGAGGATCTTCGCCAGGGCCGGCCAGGCCTGCCCCGCCTCGCCCATCAGGGCATCTGCGGGCAGCTTCACGTCCTGCAGAGTGATGCTCGCCTGCTTGCGGGTCTGATCCACGGTCGGCAGCCACTCGCGGCTGACACCCGCAGTGTCCGCGGGCAGCACAAACAGACTGATGCCCTGCTCCCCTTCGCTGCCGGCCTCGCGCGCCGCGAGCACCAGGATGTCAGCGGTGTGGCCATCCAGCACATAGCGATACTCGCCGTTCAGCACGAAACCGTCGCCGTCCGCAGCGCAGGTAACCTGTACCGCACGCGCATCGGGCCGACTGCCCGGCGCCATAAAGGCCAGGGTCGCGGTCTTGCCCTCGGCGATCTGGCCCAGGTAGGTCTGCTTCTGAGTCTCGCTGCCGGCCACCAGCAGGGCATTGACGCCAAAACCCACTGTGGAAAGGAAGGGGGCGCAGAGCAAGGTCCGCCCCATCTGCTCCAGGGTCGCAGCCAGCTCCACAAAGCCCAGCCCCAGACCGCCGAACTCCTCGGGGATGTGCAGGGCCGGCCACATCATCTCCTGGCTGATCTGCTGCCAGAGTGCCTGGTCATAACCGCGCTCGGTGACCATGGCCTCGCGCACCGCCTCGGAGGTGGACACTTCCTTAAGGAAGGCCTCCGCGGTGTCGCGGATCATCACTTGCTCATCGGTAAAGCGGAATTCCATGCGAGTTGCCTCAGGTTCCGTAGACTTTTTGTGCGGGGACTTCGCGAGCCAGCAGCTGCTCGACCGCCTCGGTCACTTCTGCCGGCTCCCAGCGGTCACCCTTGTCCACCGGCTCGGTGGAACGCCAGCCATCGGCAATGGAAATCTTGCCGCCCTCGGCCTCGAACACCCGGCCGGTGACCTTGTTGGACAAGGGAGAGGCCAGCCAGGCCACCAGGGAGGAGACATTCTCCGGTGCCCAGTAGTCAAAGCTGCCGTCCTCGGGCTTCTTCATGCGCTCGGCCATGGACTCCACCGCGGTGGTCATGCCGGTACGCGCCGCGGGTGCCACCGCATTGGCGGTGATGCCATAGCGGGCCAGCTCCGCCGCCTGGTTCAGCGTCAGTGCGGCAATCCCCGCCTTGGCCGCGGCATAGTTGGACTGGCCAATGGAGCCCTGCAGGCCGGCGCCGGAGGTGGTGTTGATGATGCGCGCATCCACCGCCTTGCCTTCCTTGGACTGGCCGCGCCAGTAGTGGACCGCGTGGGAGCTGATGCAGAAGTGCCCCTTCAGGTGCACCGCCATGATCGCGTCCCACTCCTGTTCGGTCATCGACGCGAACATGCGGTCGCGGTTGATGCCGGCGTTGTTGACCACGGCGTGCAGGTCACCGAAGGCCTCGATGGCCTGCTTCACCGCATTCAGGCTGTCGTCGTAGTTGGTGATGTCGGAGGTGTTGACGATGGCTTCACCACCGGCGGCAACGATGTCGTCGACCACGGCCTGGGCAGCAGCCTGGTTGATGTCGTTGACCACGACTTTGGCACCTTCACTGGCCAGTACCCGGGCATGGGCAGCGCCCAGGCCACCGCCGGCGCCAGTGATGATGACTACGCGTCCTTCACAGATCTTGCTCATGATGTTCGTCCTGTCCGTTTTCCTGTCAATTCGTTTGCCGTCTCTGCGACACTCGGTTTTCCGCAGACCACCGTCTACAGCCCGGATCAGCCTCGATCCACTGGCCGATGGGGCTTCGATCCGCCGGGCGGTCGAGGTGGAGCGCTTCCGGGACACGCCGTGAATACGTCCCTGTAGGCTCGTAGGCGGCGTCCATGCCGCCCACGGTCCCGGAAGCGCTCCACCTCGCCCACCCGGCTCGGCTGGGTGCCATCCATGTGCCTTCCCGAGCAGCTGGCGCCTGCATAAGCGCCTTTGCCCTCAGCATTGCTACCCTCGGCACGAACTGGCAGGGCGCAACGACAGAGGCGCAGCGCCCTGAAGGCGTTCGCCGGGACTCTCGCTCGCATGGACGCGAGCGAGAAGCCTCCATGGACGGATTCACGGCGTGTCCCGGCGAACGCCTTCAGGGTGCTGCGCCGGGCGATGAAGCTCCGCATTCAGGAATCGCCGAGTTAGAGCCGCTCGAGGATGGTGACGTTGGCCTGGCCACCGCCCTCGCACATGGTCTGCAGCCCATAGCGCCCGCCAGTCCGCTCCAGCTCGTGGAGCAGCGTGGTCATCAACTTGGTGCCAGTGGCCCCCAGGGGGTGGCCCAGGGCAATGGCGCCGCCATTCACGTTGGTCTTGCCGTGGTCGTAGCCGGTGTCCTTGAGCCAGGCCATGGCCACCGAGGCGAAGGCCTCGTTGATTTCGACCAGGTCGATGTCCGAGAGGGACATGCCGGCGCGCTTGAGCGCGTACTCGGTGGCCGGGATCGGCGCGGTGAGCATCCAGATCGGGTCGGCGGCGCGCACGCTCATGTGGGCGATACGGGCGCGAGGCGTCAGGTTGTAGCGCTTCAGTGCCGCCTCGGAGACGATCAGCATCGCTGAGGAGGCGTCGCAGGTCTGGCTGGAAACCGCCGCGGTGATCGTGCCGCCTTCCATCAGGGGCTGCAGTTCGGCCATTTTCTCCATTGAGGTCTGGCGCGGAGTCTCGTCCATGGTCACGCCGTTCAGGGGCGCGATTTCCTTATCGAAACGCCCCGCCTGAATGGCCTTCAGCGCACGGGTATGCGACTCCAGGGCAAAGGCTTCCATCTGCTCCCGGGAGAAGCCCCACTTGTCGGCGATCATCTGCGCGGAATTGAACTGCGACGGCGGAGTGCTCCCATAGCGCTCGACCCAGCCGGTACTGCCGCTGAAGGGGTCGGCGAAGCCCATCGGCTGTGCGGCAATCATTGCCGAGGAAATCGGGATCTGGGTCATGGTCTGCACGCCGCCGGCGATGACCACGTCATTGACACCCGCCATGATCGCCTGGGCGGCGAAGTGCACAGCCTGTTGGGACGAGCCACACTGGCGATCGACGGTAGTGCCGGGCACTTCCTCGGAGAGGCCAGCCGCGAGCCAGCAGGTGCGGGCGATATCGCCGGCCAGGGGGCCGATGGTGTCGACGCAGCCAAAAATCACGTCGTCGTAGTCACTGTCGGGAATACCGTTGCGCTCGACCAGAGTCTTCAGCACGTGGGCACCGAGGTCGGCACCGTGGACGTCGGCCAGGCCACCCTTGCGGCGCCCGGTGGGGCTGCGTACCGCGTCAACTATGTAGGCGTCTGCCATGTTATGTCCCTCTCTGTTGGTTACAGGAATCCGTTGGTGCTGTCTTGCACCGGGCCTAGCGGAAGGTGCTGCCGGCACCCAGGGCCGCACCCTCGGCGAAAATCACACTGGCCACCTGCTGCTTGTGATAGCCGGCATCGCCCCAGGTATTGGCCAGGGCCCAGGCCTTTTTCATGAAGATGTGCAGGTCGACTTCCCAGGTGTAGCCCATGGCACCGTGCACCTGGATACTGTTCTTGGCCGCCAGGTTGGCCGCCTCGCAGGCCGCCAGTTTGGCCTGGGCCACCGCCAGGCTCGCCCCGGCCGCGTCCTCGTCCATGGCGTAGGCCGCGCGGGCCACCGGGGCACGAGCATACTCCAGGCGCACGGCCACGTTGGCCATGTGGTGCTTGACCGCCTGGAAGGAGCCGATCGGCTTGCCGAACTGCTGACGCTCGCTGGTGTACTGCACCGAGAGGTCGATCATGCGCTGGGCCAGGCCCAGGGCCTGGGCTGCACAACCGAGTGCGCCGCGGTTCAGGCTGGCCAGTCGCAGGCGATCACCCGCCTCGCCGCTCAATACCGGCTCCGCATTCCCGGTGACCGTCACACTGAACAGGCGACGACCGGGATCAATCGACTCGTTGCGCTCGGCGCTGAACTGATCGGGCGTCAGGGCGAACCACTGCCCGCTGCGCTCGAGCAGCAGCAGGTCGGCCACGTGGGCATCTTCCACCACCAGATTCTGCTCCAGGCCAGCGACGACGCGCGCCTCGCCCGCCGCCACTTTCGGCAGCCACTCGGCGGCCAGTTCACCGCCCAGGTCCACCAGGGCCGGCACGGCCACCAGCACACTGTTGACCAGGGGCTCGGGCAGGGCCACGTAACCGCATTCCTGGGCCAGCAGCACAAAATCCAGGGCGCTCATGCCCAGGCCGTCGTGCTCTTCCGGGACAGTCAGGCCAGTCAGCCCCATTTCCGCGAGCTGCTGCCACAGGGCGGCGTCGCGTCCGGTATCGGTGTCCCAGCCGGCGCGCAGGCGCTCGGGGGTAATTTCATTGACCAGGAAACTGCGCACGGTTTCCTGGAACAGCAGCTGGTCTTCGCTAAATGTGAAATCCATGGTTTACCTCGGCATGCCCAGCATACGTTCTGCGATGATGTTGCGCTGGATCTCGTTGGTTCCGGCGTAGATCGGTCCCGACTGGGAGAACAGCCAGCCGTCCAGCCAGCGGCCCACACCCTGCGCCGCAGGGGCGTGGGGCAGCAATTCGGCGCGGGCGCCGAGAATGCTCATGGCGGTGGCGTGCATGGCCTGGTCCAGCTCCGACCAGAAGATCTTGTTGGTGGAGGACTCGGCACCGATCTTGCCCCCCTGGCTCAGACGGCAGGCGGTCTGGTAAGTGCTCAGGCAATAGGCCTCCGCATCCATCCAGGCGCGAATGACCGCCTCGCGAATCGCCGGGTCGGCGCTGGCGGTGGCTTCGTTTTCGCGGTACAGCTCGACCAGGCGGCGGGCGGTTTCCTGGAAACGGGCCGGGGAGCGCAGCATCAGGCCGCGCTCGAAACCTGCCGTTGCCATGGCGACCGCCCAGCCGGCACCCTCGTCCCCCAGGCGATTGCTGACATCCACTTCCACATTGTCGAAGAAGATTTCGGCAAAGCCGGGCAGGCCATCCAGCTGCGGAATCGGACGGATGGTGATGCCGGGGCTGTTCAGGGGCACCAGGATGAAGGTCAGGCCGCGGTGGCGCTGGGAATCCGGGTCAGTGCGGAACATGCCGAACAGCCAGTCCGCCCAGACCGCCCGGGTGGACCAGGTCTTCTGGCCGTTGATGATGTACTTGTCACCCTCCAGGCGCGCGGTGGAGCGAATCGCCGCCATATCGGAGCCGGCATTCGGCTCGGACCAGCCCTGGGCCCAGATGTCGCGGCCCTCGGCCATGGCCGGCAGGAAACGCGCTTTCTGCTCGTCGGTGCCGTATTCCATCAGGGTGGGGCCGAGCAGGAAGATGCCGTTCTGGTTGACCCGCAGGGGCGCGCCGGCGCGGTAGTACTCTTCCTCAAAAATCAGCCACTCGATCAGGTCACAGCCCCGGCCACCGAGTTCTTCCGGCCAGGTCACCATGCCCCAGCGCCCCTCGTTAAGGGTCGCTTCCCACTCGCGGTGCTGTTGGAAGCCCTCCTCGGTGTCGAAGGTCTTGAGGGGCTCGGCGGGCACATTGGCCGCCAGCCACTCGCGGATCTCCTTGCGGAAGGCCTGCTGCTGTTCAGTAAATGCCAGTTGCATGCGTCAGTCCTGCTCTCAGAATTTGGCGTCGCGCTTCTGCACGAAAGCATCGCGGGATTCCTGGGAATCGCCCAGGGTGTAGGCCTCCAGGGTGAAGCCCTGCTCCCAGCGGTACTTGTCTTCCAGGTTGCCGTCCTCGATCCCGGTCAGGGCTTCCTTGGCCAGGCGCACCATGGCCGGTGACTTGACGGCGATCTTGGCGGCAATCTCACGGGCGGTGGGCAACAGTTCCTCTTTGCTGACCACTTTTTCCACTGCGCCCAGGCGGTAGGCTTCGGCGGCGTCGATAAACTCGCCGGTGAAGTACATGTAACGCACTTTCTGTACCGGGAACATGCGTTGCAGGTGGGCACCGCCACCCATGGCGCCGCGGTCGATCTCCGGCACGCCGAAACGCGCGCAGTCCGAGGCCACCAGGATGTCCGCGGCGCCGGCCATGCCGATGCCACCACCCAGCACAAAGCCGTGCAGGGCCAGGATCACCGGCTTGGGGTTGCGGTGGATGGCACGGAAGGTTTCGTAATTGCCCCTGTTGACGTCCACGATGCGAGTCGGATGGGCGGCCAGCTCCTTGATGTCGACACCGGCGCAGAAACCCTTGCCCTCGGCGGCAATCAGGATCACGCGCACATCGTTGTTCTCGCCCAGCTGGTCGATTTCCCGGGCGATGGCAAACCAGCCGGCGCTGTCAAAGGCGTTCACCGGCGGCTTGTCGAGAATCATCTCGGCAATGCCGTCGCTGATCGTGGTGCGGAAAGGTTGGCTCATGGAATCAGTACCTGTCGAAATTTGCGTTTATGCCGGGGGGTTGGCGCGGGCCGCCAGCGCCTGCAGGCGCTGCTCCGCTTCACTGACGATGGCGCCGATCAGTTCTTCACAACTGAGCAGGCTGTCGATAACCCCGGCCACCTGGCCACTGGGCAATACCCCGCGGGCGGGCTCACCGTCCACCATGGCCTTCTGGATAATCATCGGCGCGTTTGCCGACATGATGGCCTGGGCGGCGGTGGTGTCGCCGCTGCGACTCATGGCGATGGCCGACTTGAGCAGGCTGACCACGCTGGCACCGGTGTACTTGCGGAAGGCCAGGCCATTGCGCATGGCAATGATCAGCTTGCGCAAGGCGGAGGCCTTTTCCAGGTCCGCCAGCAGCTCATTCATGATCATGCGCTGGGGCAGACCGTCCATGGCCCGGGACACGATAATCTGCGAGGGGTTCTTGCAGTCCAGGTAGCGCTGCTTGGTAGCCTCCGGAACCGGCGACTCTTTGGTCAGCAGAAAACGCGTACCCATGGCGATACCGTCGGCACCCCAGGCCAGCGCCGCCACCAGGCCGCGACCGTCCTTGAAGCCCCCGGCGGCCACCACCGGCACCTTGTCGCCCACGGCGTCGATTACCTGGGGAATCAGCAGCGTGGTGGGCACGGAGCCGGTGTGGCCACCGCCCTCCCCGCCCTGCACCGTCACCGCATCGGCACCCAGCTCCACCGCCTTGATCGCGTGCTTCGGAAGCCCCACCGTGGGCATGCAGATCACCCCGGCGTCCTTGAGCTTGCGGATCATGTCCGGGCCCGGGGAACGAGAATAACTCACTGCCCGCACACCGTGACGGATCACCATGTCCACGATGTCCTTCGCGTTGGGCTGGTACATGTGGAAATTGACGCCGAAGGGCCGGTCGGTCTTTTCCTTGACCCGCAGGATGTCCCGCTCCATTTCGTCCGGCGGAATGGTTGCCCCGGCGAGGAAGCCAAAGCCCCCCGCGTTGCAGCTCCCCGCCACCAGGGTCGGGTCGGCCACCCAGCCCATCGCGGTTTGCACGATGGGGTAGCGGCAGCCGAGCAGTTCAGTGAGTCGTGTTTCCAGCATGCTCTAACCTCAGGCGCGGATTCCCGGCGGGTTGTCCTTGATCTGGTAGGCGCGCTGGTTGTGGGGATCCATCGCGCGGATGATGGCCAGCTGCTCCTCGGTGGGCGCCGGGGTTTCCGGGATATCGCCCTCCACGTGGATCGGGTAGCCGGTGTTCTCCTGGACTTCTTCCAGGGTCACGCCCGGGTGCAGGGACAACAGGCGGATCTGGTGATCCGGGCCGCCGAAGTCCATCACACACAGGTTGGTAATGACCCGCGGGATTTTGACGTCATCCAGGGAGTGCCCCTTGGGCAGGCGCTCGGGGTTGAAACCGATGGAGGACACGAAGTCGCACTCCCCCTCGATAAACACCCGGTTGTTGTGACCCGGAACGAAGAAGCTATTGGGGTGAGAGATGGAGTTGCCCGGGAAACCGCGGGCACCCAGCATCATCACCTTGGGCTTCTCGTAGGTGCCACCCAGGGCCGAGGTGTTGGTCTGGCCGTACTTGTCGATCTGGGTCGGGCCGAGCATGGCGTGGCGCTTGCCGCTCCACACGTTGTCGAAAATGCGCGAGAAACCCATCCAGGTCTCGTTGGCCTGCACGAAGTCATCGCCGCGCTTGCCCAGGGGGTTCGGCTCGCTGAGCAGGAAGGCCTCGGAGTCGGTCATCATCAGATCCGGATTGAAGGTCTTCATCGCGAGGCTGGCGGCCAGGCGCGGAATTACGCCGATACCGGTGGCCAGCACCTCGCCGTCATCGCGGAAGGCTTCGGCGGCGGCGACAATGCAGAGTTCTGCCAGAGTGAAATCTTTAGCTGGTGTAGACATGGTATTCCGTTCTCCCCGATTCGCTCAGTAGGTGGGCAGCTCAATGGCCTTGATGGCGTCCAGGCCGCCGACATTCTGCTGGTAGGCCTCCTCGGAGTCGCCGAGGTACTGGTCCAGGTAGGCCTGCAGGCCCCCTTCCTTGGCGAAGCCAGCGTAGGCCTTGAAGTGCGGCACGTCGAAACCGTACAGCGGGCTGCAGGAGGTCGGGTGGGCACCGCCGGGGATGTGCACTACGGCATTCGTGGCGCAGCGCTCCCAGAACACCTCGCGGGCGCGGGCCGGTTCGTGGAAGAAACTGGTTTCGACCAGCTCGTCGCAGGAGACAATCGCGTTGTCCGCCGCGCGCACCATCCAGTCGTCCAGGTAGTGGTCAGGACCGCTGATCTGGCAGACGCCGCGGGCATCGGCACGATCCACGTGCACCAGGGCGACGTCCAGCTTGAGCGCCGGCATGGCTACCCATTCCTTGTCGTCGTAGGGGCTGTCGATCACCTTGATATCGGGGTTCTTGCTGATGATGTCGGTGCCCAGGCCCACCTCGGTGGGGATGAAGGGCAGGCGCCAGGCGGCAGCGCGCAGACCCAGCAGCATCATGCCCTCGTCGATCTCCATTACCTCGATGTCGCCGTTCTGGCGCGCCTGGCGAAAGAAGGGCTCCAGGGGGATGAAGTCCAGGGACACGAAGGCAAAGATCAGCTTCTTGACCTTGCCGGAAGCGCACAGCATGCCGACATCGGCACCACCGTAGGCCACCACCGTGAGGTCCTTCACGTCGGAGCGCAAAATCTCCCGTACCAGGGCCATCGGCTTGCGACGGGGGCCCCAGCCACCGATGCCGACGGTCATGCCGTCCTTGATCTGTGCGACCGCCTCGCGGGCAGTGATGCGTTTGTCCATGCCTCGGTTTCCTCTAGCTGACGATCCGCGCCATGCGGTAATCGTGTTTCACAAAGTTCACGCCCAGGGTGCTTTCAGTGCGGCGCACACCCGGAATGCCGCTGATGTTCTGGTGGACAAAACTGGTCAGGTGCTCGGTATTGCGCACCATGGTAATCGCCAGAATGTCCGAGCGCCCCAGCATCTCGCCGACGAAGCCCAGTTCGGGGATTGTCGCCAGGTGCCGCGCCACCGCACTGATCTGGTGGCTGCGCTCCACTTCTATCCAAATGTAGGCCAGCGCCGCATCACTCACATGGTCGATATTGGTGACCGCGGTAATGCGGATCTGGCGCTCTTCCTCCATGCGCTTGACCCGTGCCCGAACCGTGCCTTCGGTCACCCCCAGCTCGGCGGCGATCTGACGATTGCTGATACGGGCGTCGTGGGCCAGGCGCTCGACAATCGCCCGATCGACCTCGTCCAGCCTACGCCGACTCACGGAAGGGCACCCAGTCCGGCTGATTCTTGAGCACGTCGACGGCCAGAGCCGGTGTCAGTCGCCGCACACCGTCCACGCGTGCGAGGCGCTCGTGCAGCAGGTGATGCAGGGCATCCTGATCCTCGGCCACCATCAGCACCTCGATATCCTGGGCGCCGACCACCACATTGACCGAGAACACTTCGGTGATGCCGGCGATATCCCGGGCGACGGCTTCCGGCGCGCGGTTCTCCACCTGCACACCCACCGCAAGCAACATGCCATAGCCCGCGGCCTCAAGGTCGGTCACTGCCACCACGCGCAGCAGGTTGTCATCCTCCAGGCGCCGCACCCGGGACCGCACCGTGGCCTCGGTCACGCCCAACTCTCGGGCAATGGCCCGGTAGGGCAAGCGACCGTTCTCCCGCAACAAGTCGACAATGCGCTGGTCGGTCGCATCCATTCGCGCTGGCGCGGACAGGGCGTCCCGCGTGTCGAAGGCGGGGCTCACTGGCGCTCCGCGGCCGCCCACTCGCGCAGGACGTTTTTCAGCACCTTGCCACCTGCATTCATGGGAAATTCATCGACAAAGCGTACGGCGCGCGGCACTTTGTAGTTGGCCATGTTCTCGCGGCTCCAGGCGATCACCGCGGCCTCATCCAGCTCGGCACCGGGGCTGCGCACAATCCAGGCGCAGGCGACCTCGCCCATCCGCTCGTCGGGGATACCGATGACCGCGGCGCGGGCGACCCCCTCCAGACTGCAGAGGCTGTTCTCGATCTCCGCCGGGTAGCAGTTGAAGCCGCCGACGATAAACATGTCCTTGATGCGGTCGGTAATGCGTACGTAGCCCTCTTTGTCCATCACGCCGACATCACCGGTCTTCAACCAGCCATCTTCCGTGATCGTGCGGGCGGTTTCCTCGGGGTTGTCCAGGTAGCCCTGCATGACATTGAACCCGCGGAACCAGATCTCACCCTCTTCGCCCGCCGGCAGCGCATTGCCGTCGCTGTCCACGCATTTCATCTCCACCCCGGGCATGGCCTTGCCCGAGGTATGCGAGATGCGCTCGGCGGAATCGTCCGGGCGGCAGATGGAAACCACGCCGCAGCTTTCCGTGAGACCGTAGGCGGTCACCACGGTCTGGAAACCCAGCTCGCCGCGCATCTTCTCCACCAGGGAGACCGGGACCGGCGCCGCACCGGTCACCGCCAGCCGCAGGCTGGACAGGTCGAAGTCGCGCCGATTGGGGTGCGCTAGCATGGACTGGTAGATCGTTGGCGGCCCGGGAATCATGGAGACCTTTTCCCGCTCGATACAAGCCATCACACTGTCCAGCTCGAACTGCTGCACCGGCAGAATGCGGCAGCCGCGGATAATCGCCGCCAGCCACCCCGCCTTGTAGCCAAAGGAGTGGAAGAAGGGATTGATGATCATGTAATTGTCGGCTTCCGTGAGGCCGACGGTCGTGCTCCAGATATCAAAAGCGTGGATATTCTGGGCATGGCTGGTGACCACCCCCTTGGGCTTGCCGGTGGTGCCGGAGGTGAAGAGGATATCCAGCGTATCCCCGGGCTGCACTGCAGACACCCGCGCCTGCAGTACCGCGGCATCCACGCTGTCGCCCGCGGCCAGGAAATCCTCCCAGGCCTGGCAGCCCTGGCCCTCACCGGCAAACAGCACGCTCGCCTCGAGGGCCGGCAGGTCTTCAGCCGCCAGCATCGCGGGATAGCGCATGCCCAGGAAGTCACCCACTGTGAACAACCAGCGCGCGCCGCTGGCGCGAAGAATAAAGGCCGCCTCGCTGCCCTTGAGCCGGGTGTTCAGGGGTACCAGCACGCCCCCCACACTCTGGGCGCCAATGGCGGCGATGATCCACTCCACCCGGTTGGGCGCCCAGACGGCGATGCGCTCGCCATGCTGCAGACCCGCGGCGATGAAGGCCCGGGCCGCCCGCTCGCGGGCTGCATCCAGCTCGGCATAGGTCATCCGCAGGTCGCCATCCACCACGGCCAGATGCTCGGGCAAGCGCGCCGCGGTCTCCGCGACAACCTGGGGCATGGTGCGCTGGGGGTAGTCGGTCATTGCTGTCTCTGCGCCGGGGGAAATGGGTTTGTGGCGGGGAATACTAGTAGTTGTGCCAGGGTTTTACAAGTGGATTGCGTAGCAGAGAGGGGGAGTGTGCTACGAATAGTGTAATTGGGCAGACTGCGAAGACGCCTGCCCATAGATCACCTCACCCGGCAAAGCTGTAATCCGCAAACTGCTCCCGCAGGGCCAGCTTGTTGATCTTCCCGGTGGCACCGTGGGGTATCTCCTCGACGAATTCCACGGCATCGGGAATCCACCAGTCCGCCACCTTGCCGCGAAACCAGGCGAGCATGGTGTCGGCATCCAGTTCCGGGGCGTCGGCCTCCCGCACCACGATCAGCAGGGGCCGCTCGCTCCATTTCGGATGCTCGCGGCCGATGACCGCGGCCTCGGCCACCTTGGGGTGACTGGTGGCCAGGTTTTCCAGCTCGATGGAGGAGATCCACTCGCCGCCGGACTTGATCACGTCCTTGGTGCGATCGGTAATGGCCATATAGCCATCCGTATCGATGGTGGCCACATCACCGGTCTCGAACCAGCCCGGCTCGGCGTGGGCATCGCCCGGCTCCTGCCGGAAATACTGGGAGGCGATCCAGGGCCCCCGCACCTTGAGGGAGCCGTAGGCTTCGCCGTCCCAGGGCAGGGATTCGCCATGATCGTCGACAATCTTCATCTCCACACCGAAAATCGGCCGGCCGGCCTTGAGACGCAACCTGGCGAATTCCGCGTCGCTGTAGCTGTCCCGCTCGGCGAAACTGGCATTGACACTGCCCAGGGGGCTCATCTCGGTCATACCCCAGCCCACCCGGGTTTCCACCCCGTGGCGGTCGAACTCTTCGGCAATGGACAGGGGACAGGCAGCGCCGCCGACAATAATCTGGCCGAGTGAGGGCACTGAGCCGCTGCTTTTGCGCAACCAGGCCTGCAGCGCCAGCCACACCGTAGGCACCCCGGCGGATTTGGTCACCTGCTCCTCATTGATCAGGGCACAGAGCGTTTCCCCATCGCCCATGCGGTTGCCGGGGAATACGATTTTGGCGCCGGCCATGGGGCAGGAATAGGGGTTGCCCCAGGCGTTGACATGGAACATGGGTACGATCGGCAGGACCACATCGCGGCTGCTCAGGCCCATGGCATCGGGCATCATGGTGGCGTAGGCATGCAGCATGGTGGAGCGGTGGGAATAGAGGACACCCTTGGGGTTGCCGGTGGTGCCCGAGGTGTAACAGAGGGCACAGGCATCCTGCTCGTCGAGCTGGGGCCAGTCATACTGCTCGGAGGCATCCGCCAGCAGGTTTTCATAGCAGAGGAGGTTTTCCGGGCCACTTTCCGGCATGTGCGCAGCATCCGTGAGAACCACCCAGCCCTTCACCCCGGGGCACTCCGGTGCCAGTTTCTCCACCAGTGGCAGAAAGTCCGGATCGAGAAAGATGTAGCGGTCCTCGGCATGGTTGATGATGTAGACCAGTTGCTCCGGGAACAGCCGCGGGTTGATGGTGTGGCAGACCAGCCCGCTGCAGGCGCTGGCGTAATAGGTTTCCAGGTGGCGGTAATCGTTCCAGGCCAGGGTGCCGATGCGCTCGCCCTTGGCCAGCTGCCAGCCCGCCAGCACATTGGCCAGGCGCCGGGCGCGGGCGAAGGCCTCGCGATAGGTGTAGCGGTGACGCGGGTTGTCGCGAGTCACCGAGACGATCTCCCGCTGACCGAATACCTGTTCGGCGTGCCGCATGATCATGGTGATCGTCAGCGGCATGTCCATCATCAGTCCTTGCATGGCGGTCTCCTTTCCTGTCTTTATTGGTATTACGGAAGGCGCCCGGGGCAGGTTCAGTCGGGCAGTGGCTCCCACTCTGCAGTATCGGGCAGAGCCCGCGCCAGCCCCTCGCGCTCGAGCTTGATCAGATGCGCGGTCATCGACAGCTTGGCCCACTCGTGGAGGGCACTGTCGACGTCGTCGTAGACCACCCGCACCAGGGTATCCAGGTCACAGCGACCCAGCTGGCGCAGACCGGCCAGCACCTTCGCCTCCCGCCCCAGCCGGTGGGCGACCAGTTTTTCCACTTCCTCGCGGGGGGTGTGAATCAGGTCGCCGTGGCCCGGCGCGATGCTCTCCAGGGGATACTCCAGCAGGCAGCGCAGGGAGGCAATATAGGCCTGCATGTCGCCGCCCGGCGGCACAATCACCACGGTGGAACCGTTCATGATGTGGTCCCCGGCAAACAGCATGCCCTCCTCTTCCAGCAGGAAGCAGTAGTGGTTGCTGACGTGCCCCGGGGTATGCACGGCGCGCAGGCTGAATTCTTCCGTCTGCAGATACCAGTCGTGCGCCAGCTCCTCGGTGGGGGCAAAGGTGGAGTCCTGGAAGCGACGGTCTTCCGCCAGGGCGCCGATCACTTCGGCACCGGTGCGCTCCGCCAAGGCCTGCCAGGCAGGAGAATGATCCGGATGGGTATGCGTACAGATCAGCCAGCGGATGCTGCCCTCCCCGACGGCATCGAGAATCGCCTCGATATGTTCGGGCAGATCCGGGCCGGGGTCCACCACCGCCACCTCGCGCTCGCCGAGCAGGTAGGTATTGGTGCCGGGGCCGGTCATCACCCCCGGGTTGGGGGCGACGACCCGGCGCACCCGGGTCGAGAGCGCGTGGGGGATTCCGTGTTCAAACATGGCTCTACACCAGGTTGGCGATATCGACCTTCGGATTGACGTCGGCTTCGTAGTCCACCCCGTCGACCTCAAAGCCAAACAGCTGCAGGAACTCCCGGCGGTAGCCGTCAAAATCCGACAACTGGTGCAGGTTGTCGGTGTCAATCTGCTCCCACAGACGGGCCACCTCTTCCTGCACCGCGGGATCCAGCTCCTTGCGGTCCGCACGCAGCCGGCCCTCGTCGTCCAGCTGGGGAGTCGGACTGTACAGGGACTCGCGGAACAGGCTGTCAATCTGCTCGATACAGCCCTCGTGCACCCCGCGCTCCTTCATCACCTTGAACAGGATGGCCAGGTAGATGGGCATCGCGGGAATCGCCGCGCTGGCCTGGGTCACCACGGCCTTGAGCACCGAGACCCGCGCATCGCCGCCCTTCGCCGCCAGGCGCTCACGGATATCCACCACACGGCGGTCGAGATCCTGCTTGGCGGCGCCGATGGTTCCGTGCCAGTAAATGTCCCAGGTCATCTTCTCGCCGATATAGGTATAGGCGGTGGTCTTCGCCCCCTCGGCCAGCACGCCGGCCTCGTCGAGGGCCTCGATCCACATCTGCCAGTCCTCACCGCCCATCACGGCGACGGTGTTGTCGATTTCCTCCTGGCTGGCGGGCTCCAGGTGAAACTCCTGGATCGCCTGCTTGTCGGTGTTCACGCCCTTCTGCACGGTTGGCTTACCGATCGGCTTCAGGGTCGAGTTGTGCACTACACCGGTCTTCGGGTGCACCCGGCGAGGGGCCGCCAGGCTGTAGACCACCAGGTCCACCTGGCCGAGGTCGGCGCGAATGGTGTCAATGGCCTTCTGTTTGACCTCGTCGCTGAAGGCATCGCCGTTGATGCTCTTGGCATACAGGCCCTCGGCATCGGCGAACTTGTGGAAGGCGGTGCTGTTATACCAACCCGCCGTCCCCGGCTTGCTTTCGGTCCCTTCCTTCTCGAAGAAGATGCCCAGGGTGGACGCCCCACTGCCAAAGGCGGCCGTAATGCGCGACGCCAGGCCGTAGCCGGTGGAGGCACCGATCACCAGCACACGCTTGGGGCCATTGTCGATCGGGCCGTGGCTGCGCACATGCTCGATCTGGTGGCGGACATTGGCCTCGCAGCCAAGGGGGTGGGTGGTGGTGCAGAGAAAACCGCGGACGCGGGGCTTGATGATCATGCTGGCTCGACTTCCTGACTCTGGTCCGTGTTATCGGCCCCGGCTGGGGCTCCGGTAGCGGAGTGTAACACGATGGTCGGCGGCTACAGGAAGCGCGACTGGCGGCCCACCGTCACGCTTCTTTCACCAAAGTGCCACCGCCCCGTCACACACGCGACTCACCATGGGGGCACAAGTGACAATCCATGGAGAAAGCGCATGACCTACCAACACCGACCCTGGCTGCTGGCCAGCTGCCTGACCCTGCCCCTGATTCTTGCCGGTTGCGAGGGTGACGACGGTCGCGATGGCCGCGACGGACTCGATGGCAGCCCCGGTACACCCGGGGAGGACGCCACCGCCAGCCGTATCGGGTTGACCTTCCTGGGCCGCTACGAGACCGGTGAATTTGATGAGAGTGCGGCGGAAATCGTCGACTACGACCCCGCCACCCGCCAGGCCTTCGTGGTCAATGCCAACTCTGGACGGGTCGACATTCTGGACATCAGTGCCCCCTCGACCCCCACCCTGGCACGCTCCCTGGATGTGGCCGCGGATATTGCCGGCGCGGTAGTGGAGCTTGACGGGCCCGATTCCCTTGGCGCAGCGAACAGCGTGGCGGTCTCGGGAAACACCCTGGCAGTGGCCGTCGAAGCGGACGTGAAGCAGGACAACGGCTGGGTGGCCTTCTACCAGACCGACGGCACCTTCCTGTCCGCCGTGGAGGCCGGTGCCCTGCCGGATATGCTGACCTTCACTCCTGACGGCAATACCGTGCTGGTAGCCAATGAAGGTGAGCCCAACGGTGATTACAGCGTGGATCCAGAGGGCAGCATTACCCTGATTGATGTCTCCGCTGGAGCCGGCAGCGTCAGCGCAGCAAACGTCAAACAGCTGCGCTTCAACGACTTCAACACCGGCGGTAGCAAAGCCCTGGATGAAGACGTGCGCATTTCCGCAAAGAGTGCCTCCATTGCCCAGGACCTGGAGCCGGAATACATCGCCGTATCCAGCGACAGCCGCACCGCCTGGGTGGCCCTGCAGGAAAACAATGCTGTCGCCAGGGTCGATATCGACGCCGGGATCATCAGCGAGGTGACCGGCCTCGGCTACAAGGACCACAGCTTGCCGGGCAACGAGCTGGATGCCAGCAACCGCGACGGCGGCATCAACCTGCGCCAGTGGCCCCTGCGCGGCGTCTACATGCCCGACAGCATGACCAGCTACGAAGTCAGCGGCATCACCTATCTGGTTACCGCCAACGAGGGCGACGGCCGCGAATACCTCACGGATGCCGAGAGTCGCGAAGACTGCAGCGCCCAGGGCGGCTTTGACTACGACGACGGCGACTGCTTCCACTACCTCGACGAAATTCGCGTCGGCGATATCCTGGACAGCGGTGCCACCATCGAACTGGCCAACCTGCAGCGCTTCGCACCAGATCTGGAGACTCTGACTGACAACGCCAACCTCGGGCGAATCAAGGTCATCGCCAACCTGGGGGTCCGCGACTGTCCAGCCGGCAGCCTGGAAACCACCGGTCAGCCGACCGAGGGCTGCGTCTACGAGGCACTTTACAGCTACGGCGCACGCTCATTCAGCATCTGGAACGGCAGCACCGGCGAGCGCGTCTTCGACAGCGGCAACGACTTTGAAACCCTGACCGCCGAACGCCTCGGCGAGGACTTCAACGCCAGCAACGATGAGAACGGCGGCGACGACCGTTCCGACGACAAGGGTCCCGAACCTGAAGCAATCGAGGTGGCGACGATAGACGGTAAAATCTATGCCTTCATCGGCCTGGAGCGGGTCGGCGGCATCATGGTCTACGACGTCAGTAACCCCGAGCGCGCCGAGTTTGTGCAATACCTGAACACCCGCGACTTCAGCGTGGACATCGAGGCCCTGGCGGATGCCGGGGACTTCTCCGCGGCCGGGGATCTGGGGCCGGAATCGATTCGCTTCATCGCCGCCGAAGACAGCCCCAGCGGCGAGGCCCTGCTGATTGTCGGCAACGAAGTCAGCGGCACCACCGCACTGTTCGCGGTGGACGTCATCGCTGAAAACTGAGGCCGATCTCGCATTGAGCCGGCCCCGGCCGGCTCAATGCCTTGACTCTGCCGACCCTACATCTTTCACAGCAATTCGGCGAGATCCGCGCTTATACCTGCTGTCGCTCGGGTTCGGTGCGGGTCTTGAGGCGATTTTTCCAACGGCGCCGGGCATGCCGGCGCATGTTGGGAATATCGTCGGTCTCGTCGAGGATCGGCTGGCCGATAATCGCCTCCATGACATCCTCCATGGTCACCAGCCCCAGCCAGCTGCCGTATTCGTCGTAAACCAGCAGCATGTGCTGACGCTCACCCATGAAGCGCATCATCAGGCTTTCCACGCTGTCCAGGTCCGACACCACAGTGACCGGTTTCATCAGCCCGCGCACCGTGGCATCCGGGTCGGCATCGATCAGGTCGTGACGAAAGACCATGCCCAGGGGGACTTCCTCGTGGTCCAGTACCGGGTAGCGCGAAAACTGGTGCTCGCGGACAAAATCGCGGAAATCCGTCACCGGCAGGTCCGGTGACACAAACTCGCAGACGATCCGCGGGGTCATGATCTGGCGCACAGTGACTTCATGGAGATCGAGAATGTTGCTGATCACCCGCTGCTCGTCTTCGTCGATCTTGTCGAGTTCCCGCCCCAGCAATGCCAACGCCTTGATCTCCAGGCGGATGTCGTGCTCCACCGGCTGGCCACCGAACAGGTTCATGATGCGGTCCGACATCCAGATAAAGGGCCGCAGCGTGAAAATCATGAAATTCAGGACGGCGGGGAGGAAGGGCGCCATGACATTCCAGTAGCGCGCCCCGATGGTCTTGGGCAGGATCTCCGACAGCACCAGGATCAGCGCCGTCATCACTGCCGAGGCTATACCCAGGTAGGCATCGCCGTAGAGCTTGACCACCTGCGCCCCGACGCCGGTCGCGCCCACCGTATGGGCCACGGTGTTCAGGGTCAGAATGGCCGCCAGCGGCTGGTCAATCTGGTCCTTCATCTCCCGCAACTGGCGCCACAGCCGAGGCCGCTCCAGCTTCTGCTGGGCGATGTAGCTGGGGGTGATGGACAGCAGAGCCGCTTCCAGGATCGAACAGATGAAGGAGGTCGCAATGGCGAGAATCGCAAACGCGATCAGCAGTGTCATGAGCGCCGCATGTGGACAAAATGGACCGTGATTATGTCACGGGAATTCGCCCCGCCGCTAGCGGTTGCTCAACCACACACTCTGGTAGGGCTGCAGGGTCAGGGTGTGATCGACCCCTGCAAACTGCTCGCCAGTGATCAGGTCCCGCCAGCTGTCGGTATCGATCAGGTTGAGGTCGCGCAAGTTGAGCTCGCAGGCCTGGTTGCTGACGTTGCTCACACAGAAGATGCTCTGGCGGCGGTCCTGGCTCTGGCGCCAGAAGCCGAGCATCGCGCTGCCCAGCTGCAGCGTGAACTGGGTCGCATTGGGGTGGAAGGCCGGCTGTCGGCCACGGATGCGCAACAGGGCCTGCAACTGCACCAGCACCTGGTGGTGGGGGCTGTCCGGGTCCGCCAGCTCCGCCTCCAGCGCCGGCCACTGCCACTGGTGGCGATTGATGGCGCGGTTGTGCCCACTGTGTTCGAGGCGCTGATAGTCGTTGCGGGTACCCAGCAGGCTGTGGATATACACACCCGGAATTCCCTCCAACGCAAACATGATCGCGTGGGCGCAGACAAAGCGCTGCAGACCGAGACTGTCGCTGCCTGACACCGTCCCCTGGAGCGCGTCGTAGAGGGCGATATTGACCTCGTAGGGCCGCTGCTCTCCCCCCTCCAGCGCGCGCCAGGAGACCCGGCCGCCGAAGCGCTGCAGGGTCCCGATCAGCGCCGCCAGCTCCTCGTCGCTCAACAGCCCCTCCGCCGGGCGCAGACCAATGCCGTCGTGGGAGGCGATGAAGTTGAAATAGGTGGTCCCGTTCTGGGCCGGCGGCATGCTCATCAGCCACTGGCGCAGGTAGGTGCAGTCCCCGGTCAGCAGCGTATTGATCAGCAGGGGCGGCAGCGAGAAGTTGTAGACACAGTGAGCCTCGTTGGCATTGCCGAAATAGGACAGATTCTCGCGGTTGGGGATATTGGTCTCGGTGATCAGCAGCGCATCGGGGCGGGCGTGCTCCACCAGGGTCCGCAGCAGGCGTACCACTTCGTGAGTCTGGGGCAGGTTCAGGCAGCTGGTGCCCGGGATTTTCCACAGGAAGGCAATCGCGTCCAGGCGGATGATGCGCACTCCCTGGTCGAGATACAGGCGCAGGATCGCCACGAACTGCCGCAGCACCTCCGGGTTGCGAAAGTCCAGATCCACCTGATCGTGACTGAAGGTACACCAGACGTGGCGGGTACCGCGGACGGTCTCGACCGGGCGCAGCAGGGGCGATGTCCGCGGGCGCACCACCGTCGACAGGTCCACCTCGGGCGATGCGGTGAAGAAATAGTCCCGGCCCGGCTCCTCATCGCGCAGGAAGTTTTCGAACCAGGCACTGCGGCTGGAGCAGTGATTGATGACCAGGTCGGCCATCAGGTCGTAGTCCCCGGCGATGGCGCGGATATCCTGCCAGTTGCCCAGGGCCTCGTTGACGCTGGAGTAGTCCAGCACGGCGAAACCGTCGTCCGAGGTCCAGGGGTAAAAGGGCAGAATATGCACGCCACTGAGGACGTCGTTGGCGTGGGCATCGAGGAAGCGCTTGAGGGTGTGCAGAGGCTTTTCGCCCACCCCCAGCAGGCTGTCGCCGTAGGTAATCAGCAGCGCATCGCGCTCGCTCCAGTGGTTGACGTAGGGCTCCGGCGCTTGCACCTCCGCCCCCAGGCGCATGGTATCCAGCAGCGACGCCACCAGCGCAGCGTCGGCCTCGACCCCGGGCACCTCGGCATAGATGACCTCCAGGTGTTGGCGGACCCGCTCCCGCAGGCGCTCGAGGGTGTCTGTCTCGCCATTCCCTCCACTCACGCCGGCACTCCGAATTCGGCGGCATCGGCTTCAACGGCTGCCTGCAGGCGCTCCAGGATATCCGGGATCGCGCTGATCACCCGGTTCCAGCCGGGAATGAAGGGGCGCTCCATGGGTCGCGCCAGGAAAGCCTCGCCGGCCTTCATGATGTTTTCCGCAAACATCTCCACCGCTACCTCCTCATTGTGAATATCGAGACGCAGTCCGTTCATGATCGCATCGTTGTGGTAGGTTTCGACGAAATCCAGGGCGATGCGATAGTAGGTGGCCTTGAGGGAGCGGAAGGACTCGCTGTTGAAGGTGACGCCGCGGGTGGCCAGCTTGCGAAACAGGGCCTTGGCAATATCCACGGACATCCGGGAGAGCCCCTGACTGTCGTCATCCACCGACATGTCCTGATGCTTGTGGTCGTAGACATCGGCGATATCCACCTGGCAGAGGCGGTTATTGGCGTAGTTCCGGTATACCTCCGAGAGCACACCGATCTCCAGGCCCCAGTCGCTGGGAATGCGGATATCCGTGAGCACGTCGCGACGGAAGGAGAACTCACCGGCGAGGGGATAGCGAAAACTGTCCATGTACTCGAGGTACTCCATGTCCCCGAGGGTTTTTTTCAGTGCCCGCAGCAGCGGCGTCACCAGCAGGCGACTGACCCGGCCATTGATCTTGCCGCCTGCGACACGGGCGTAGTAACCCTTGCAGAACTCGTAGTTGAAACCCGGGTGGGCCACCGGATAGATCAAGCGCGCCAGCAGCGAGCGATCGTAGGTGAGAATATCGCAGTCGTGCAGGGCCACGGATTCAGTGCGCCCGGAAGCCAGCACATAACCCATGCAATACCAGACATTGCGCCCCTTGCCCGGCTCCCGCGGCGCCAGATCCTGGGCCTGCAGCTCGGCATCCAGCGCTCGCAGTCGCGGCCCGTCATTCCACAGCACCCGATGGCGCTGAGGCAGGGCCCCGAAAAATTCCAGCGCGTGCTGGAACTGCGCCTGATCGGCGCGATCGAGACCGATCACCACCTCCGAGAGGTAGGGGACCTGTGCCAACTCGGCAATAATCTGGGGCAGCGCCTCTCCCTCCAGCTCGGAGTAGAGAGAGGGCAGGATCAGCCCCAGGGGCCTTTGCCGCGAAAACTGCAGCAGCTCCGCCTCCAGTTCATCCACCGGTCGCTGCGACAGGTTGTGCAGAGTCGTGATGATGCCGTTCTGGTAAAAGTCACCCATGGGTTCACTCCGTCGCTGAAGGGTCCAGGCGCGCCAGCCAGGCCATGACACCTTCGCACCAGCCGACTGGCCCATAACTTTGGCTATAGTCGGTGCGTGCCTGCCGCTGCAAGGCCGGGAAGTCGTGCACCGGTGAACGGATCACCAGGGCGTGGCGGGCACTTTCCAGCATCGCACTGTCGTTGGCGCTGTCGCCTATAGCGAGGTCATGCACATCCCGTGCCGGGTCCTCCTGCTGGATGCACGCGCGCAACCAGCGCAGGGCCCGCCCCTTGTCACAATCACCTGCCACCGAGAGAAACCGCCCCCCCTGCAATACTGTGGCTCCGGCCCCGGTGAGAGCCGCCAGGAAGGCCTGTCGCGTCTGCTCGTCGCCCTGCCAGAGCACCGGCTCGCTGTACTCCCGCTGCAGTGCGCGCGCCGCAGCCTGGCGCTCCAGCCCGGTCGCGGCCACCACCCCCTCGAGCCCCATCCGGTCGAAGTGCGTAAAGTGATCGCCGAAGCGGGGACGCAGTGATGCCAGGAGATCCAGCCAGCGCTGACGCGGTGGCGCAAAGGCGCGCACCCAGTAGTCTCCCTCCTGCCAGGTATCGCGCGGTGCCCGACGCAGGCTACCCACCGGGATGTAGACCGCGGCACCGTTCTCCACGATAAAGGGATCGCGGTTGCCCAGCGTCTCGCGCAGGGGCTCCATTTCCGCCCGGGTCTTGCTGCTGCACAGCACCAGGGGAATGCCCCGCTCCCGCAGGGCCGCCAGCGCGGGCTCGGCGGCATCGAAACGGTAATCGTGGTGGTCCAGCAGGGACCCGTCGAGATCGCTGACAACCAGCAAGCGGGGCCTCATGCCGGCACCAGGGGGCCGCGCCAGTGCGTGATCTGGCGCTGGCGATCCAGCGACCAGACCAGATCCATGCGAGCGGGCAGCGTCTCCAGGCAATGCCGTGTCAGGCGCTCGTAATGCTGCACGAAACGGCCGAGGGCGGCAGCGTCCATGACCCCAGCACCCGACTGCCTGGCGCGCAGCTTGTCTTCCTGTTCGCTGCGCCAGCGCAATACCTCATCGAAGGATGGCGCCTGCAGCATCAACCAGGTATCCACCCGGGCATGCAAGCTGGCGTAATCGGCGCCGAGCTGCCGATTGACGTAGTCTCGCCACCGCCCCTCGCTGTCCTCGTCGCGCTCCAGGGCATTGCACGGCGCCACCAGAGCCTCGGGGGCCTGCGGGCCGGCGCCGAGACACCAGCCCTCCAGCAGAATGACATCCAGGGGCGGCTGCACCCGTGGCCAGTGTGTCGCCGGCGCACGGTCATCCCGAGCCTTGTCAAAGCGCGGCACCGCTACCGGCAGGGTTCCGGGCGCGGAGCCGAGGGCATCCAGGGTCTGCAACAGGAGAGGAATATCGTGGGTGCCCGGCACCCCGCGGGTCACCAGCAGTGGATGAACATCCCGCGCCAGCTGCTGCCGCTCGGCGCGGGTGCGGTAAACATCGTCAATGGACAGAGACAGGGCACGCAGCCCCTTTTCACGCACCAGCCACTCACAGAGATAGGCACTGAGTGTGGTCTTGCCGGAGCCTTGCGCACCATTTATGCCCACCAGAAGGGGGCGATTTGCGCCGGAACAGTGCATCGCGAGGGCCGCGGCGATGGGCTCGAACCAGCGCGCCGCCTGCTCCAGGTAGGCCACTGGCAGGCCGTGACTCTCCAGAAAGTCGTTTCGCCAATGTGCCAGATGCCGCCTGTCCGCCATGCCACGCCCCTCTCGCCTGTGTTCTGATACTAACAGGCACAAGCAGGCAGCGTGCCAGCCGGTGAAGAACACAATCAATGTTATCCTGCGAACTGTTAAATTGGTGGCAGAATGCAGCCGGGCCACGGGCCGGCCCAATGCGTCTGGAGGTTTGGAAATGGATGATGACATCCGCTGGCAGCAACGCCTGGCAAACTATCAACGAGCCCTCGGCAACCTTACGGAAGCCGTGGAACTCAGCCGCGAGCGCGAGCTTTCCAACCTGGAGAAACAGGGGCTGATTCAGGCTTTCGAGTTCACCCACGAGCTGGCCTGGAACTGTCTGCACGACTACTTGCGCTATCAGGGTGAGCAGAACCTGATGGGCTCCCGCGATGCCACTCGTCGCGCCTTCGCTGTGGGCTTGATTACCGATGGGGAGCAGTGGATGGATATGATTGCCAATCGCAACCGCACCTCGCACACCTATAATGAATCCACGGCACGGCAGATCGCCGAGGCGATTACCGAACGCTACCACGTCCTGTTCTGCCAATTGGCGGAACGTCTGGAGACCCTGCGGGATGCCGAGTGAAACAACGGCGGTTTCCGGTCTCGCTCCCGAACAGGCCGAGGCCATTCGCGGGGTCCTCTTCCGCTACCCGGAGGTACAGGGCGCCATTCTCTACGGCTCCCGCGCAATGGGGCGACACCGGCCGACATCGGACATTGATCTGACGCTGCTGGGAGATATTGATCTGGCGACACTCAACCGGATCCGCAACGCACTGGACGACCTGCTGCTCCCCCTGGAGATTGATCTCTCCGCTTTCAATCAGATCGAAAACCCACAACTCCGGGAGCATATTCAACGGGTAGGCGTGCGCCTGTAAGCAATGAACCCGCCCACCACTACGCCGGCAATTCGCGGCGCCTGCTGCAGTACGACGAGTTCGGACGCACCATGGTGTTCGGGCTTCAGTACGTCTACTGAGCCCGAGACTCTCGCCCTCGCGAATCCGCCGCCTACATCAGCAGGCGGCGGATATCCCCCAGCAATCCCACCAGCTGGGTGCAGAACCGCCCGGCGTCACCGCCGTTGATCACCCGATGGTCGTAGGACAGCGCCAGCGGCAGCATCTTGCGGGGCTGGAAGGCCTCACCATCCCAGACCGGCTGCACACTCGCCCGTGAAATCCCGAGGATGCCCACCTCCGGCGGATTGACGATAGGCGTAAAGCCGCGACCGCCAATATTGCCAAGGCTGGAAATGGTGAAGCAGCCACCCTGCATTTCCTGGGGCTTGAGCTTGCGGTCGCGGGCTTTCCCGGCCAGCTCGATCACTTCCTCAGCCAACTCCCAGATGCTCTTCTGGTCCACGTCCCGAATGACCGGGACCACCAGTCCGGCGGGGGTATCCACCGCCATGCCGATGTGGAAATAGCGCTTGTAGACCAGATTTTCCCCGTCCGTCGACAGCGAGGCATTGAACTTGGGATTGTCCCGCAGCGCGATGGCGCAGGCCTTGAGCAGGAAGGGCACCGGGGTGAGCTTGGTGCCGCGCTTTTCCGCCTCGCCCTTGAGCGACGCGCGGAAGGCCTCCAGCTCCGTGATGTCCGCGTCATCCCACTGGGTCACATGGGGCACGTTCAGCCAGCTGCGGTGCATGTTGGCGGCGGTGAGCTTGTCCATCTTGGAGCGGGCAACGCTCTCCACCTCACCGAAGGCGGCAAAGTCGACTTCGGGTATTGGGGGAATGCCGGCGCCGCCAGTTGCCCCCGCCGACGCACCGCGGTTGTTCAGGGCGCGCTGGACGTAGGTCTGCACATCCTCCTTGAGGACGCGGTCGCGCGGACCGGTACCCACCACCTGAGTGATATCCACCCCGAACTCGCGCGCCAGCTTGCGCACTGCGGGCCCCGCGTAGACCAGCTCGCCATCGCTGCGGGCGGCGGGCTCGTTGGAGGGGCTCTCCGCGGCGCCACTCGACGGGCGCGAAGCGGACTTCGCCGGCGATTCCGTGGCAGCCGAAGATCCACGGCTGTCGCTATCGCCCTGCGGTTTTTCGCGCTTGGCCGCCTGCTCCTTGCCGGCCTCCGGGCTGTCTTTGTCGGCCTCGTCACCGTCGGTTTCAGACTCATCGGCTGTGGCATCATCGGCGCCGCCGGCGACCGCCAGAACCGCCAGCTGATCGCCCTGGCGTACCGTGCCGCCCTCCTTGACCAGCCACTTGACCAGCTTGCCGGCCTGGGGCGCAGGTACCTCCATGGAGGCCTTGTCGGATTCCAGCACCACCAGGGAGTCGCCTTCCCCGACCTCGTCACCCACCTGGATGCAGAGCTCGATCAGGTCGACCGCATCCTCGGTGCCGATGTCGGGAATTTCCACGGTGACTTCCCGGCTGCCGCCCTTGCTGGCAGTCTCGCCCTTGTCGTCGCTGCCGCCCGATTCTTTCGCGGAGGCCTTGTCGTCCGCCTTGGCGTCGGCTTTTTCCGCCGATTTGTCGGCCTCGCCTGACTCTTCATCGCCGTCGCTGTCGCCATCGGAGGCGTCCGACTCCGACGAGGCGGACTCCTCGCCATCGCCGGACTCGCCTTCCACCTCGACAACGGCGATCGGCGAACCTTCCGCCAGCTCGTCGCCGACCTTGACCAGGACCTCCTTGATCGTGCCCGCCAGGGACGAGGGAATTTCCATCGACGCCTTGTCGGATTCCAGCACCAGCAGGCTCTGCTCCACCTCCACGGTGTCGCCCACCTCGACCAGCAGCTCGATGACTTCCGCGCCCTCGGCCCCGCCGATATCCGGGACTTTTACCTGTTGTTCAGCCATGCCTTGGTATCCTGTCGCTTATACGGTGGTCGGGTCGGGCTTTTCTGCCGAAATGTTGAAGGCGCGCATCGCCTCCACCACCACGGACATCTTGATCGTCCCCTCGTCGGCCAGCGCCCGCAGGGCGGCCAGCGCCACATATTCGCGGCTGACTTCAAAGAAGCGGCGCAGGCGTTCGCGGGTGTCGCTGCGGCCGAAACCATCAGTGCCCAGCACCGCGTAGCGGCGCGGAATGAACTGACGCAGCTGCTCGGCGTGAGCCTTCATGTAATCGGTCGCGGCAATCACCGGGCCTTCGGTCCCTTCGAGCTGGCGTGTGACGTAGGGCACCTTCGGTTCCTCCTCCGGATGGAGCAGGTTCCAGCGCACCGCGGCGGTCCCCTCACGCTGCAACTCGTTGATGCTGGTCAGGCTCCAGATATCCGCCAGCACACCGTAGTCCTTTTCCAGGATCTCCGCTGCGGCCTCGACCTCGCGCAGGATGGTGCCGGCCCCCATCAGCTGCACCCGGGGGGCCTTTTTCTTCGGTGCCCGCCGCAGGGCATACATGCCCTGGATGATGCCCTCCTCGGCACCTGCCGGCATTTCCGGCTGGTGGTAGTTCTCGTTCATCGTGGTGATGTAGTAGAACTTGTTTTCGCCAAGGTGGTACATCCGACGCAGGCCATCCTGAATAATCACCGCCAGTTCATAGGCGTAGGCGGGGTCGTAACTCACGCAGTTGGGAATGGTGCTGGCCAGGATATGGCTGTGGCCGTCCTGGTGCTGCAGGCCCTCGCCATTCAGCGTGGTGCGCCCGGCGGTGGCACCGATCAGGAAACCCCGGGCCTGACTGTCGCCGGCGGCCCAGGCCAGGTCGCCGATACGCTGGAAACCGAACATCGAGTAGAAAATGTAGAAGGGCACCATCGGGTAGCCGCTGGTGCTGTAGGAGGTCGCCGCTGCCAGCCAGGACGAGAAGGCCCCGGCCTCGTTGATGCCCTCTTCGAGAATCTGGCCGCGTTCATCCTCCTTGTAAAACATGATCTGACCGGCATCGTGGGGGGTATAGCGCTGCCCCACCGATGAGTAGATACCGAGCTGCCGGAACATGCCCTCCATGCCAAAGGTGCGCGCCTCATCCGGCACGATGGGCACCACACGCTCGCCGATCTCCTTGTCTTTGACCAGGGTGGAGAGCAGCCGCACGAAGGCCATGGTAGTGGATATTTCCCGTTTGCCACTGCCTTTGAGCTGGTTGTCAAAGCTCGAGAGCGCCGGCGTGGTCAGGGGCTTCAGCTCCCGTCGACGAGCGGGAATCGAACCGCCCAGCTCCTCGCGGCGCTGACGCATGTAGCGCATTTCAGGGCTGTCCGGCGCCGGTCGGTAGTAGGGAACGTTCTTCAGTTCACTGTCGGAAATCGGAATGTCAAAGCGATCGCGGAAGGCCTTGAGGTTGTCGAAGTCGAGCTTCTTCAGGGAGTGGGTCTCGTTGTTGGCCTCACCCGCCTCGCCGGTACCGTAGCCCTTCACTGTCATCGCCAGAATGACCGTGGGCCGCTCCTTCTCTTCCACCGCCGCGGCATAGGCCGCGTAGATCTTGTAGGGGTCGTGACCACCGCGGTTCAGGTACATGATCTCGTCATCGGAGAGGTCCTTGACCAGCTCCAATAGCTCCGGGTACTTGCCGAAGAAATGCTCGCGCGTGTAGGCCCCGCCGTTGTACTTGTAGTTCTGCAGCTCGCCGTCACAGACCTCGTCCATGCGCTGGGCCAGCAGGCCGGTGGTGTCCTTCTCCAACAGCGGGTCCCACTTGCGGCCCCAGACCACCTTGATCACATTCCAGCCGGCACCGCGGAAGATACCCTCCAGCTCCTGAATGATCTTGCCATTGCCTCGAACCGGGCCATCCAGACGCTGCAGGTTGCAGTTGACCACGAACTGCAGGTTGCCCAGCCCCTCGCGGCCGGCCTTGGAAATGGCACCGAGAGACTCCGGCTCGTCGCATTCCCCGTCACCCAGGAAGCACCACACCTGGCGGTCCGCATGGTCCACCAGGCCGCGGCTCTGCTGGTATTTCATCACGTGGGCCTGGTAGATGGCCTGAATGGGCCCCAGCCCCATGGACACCGTGGGAAACTGCCAGTAGTCGGGCATCAGCCAGGGGTGGGGATAGGACGAAAGGCCGTTACCGTCCACCTCGCGGCGGAAGTTGTCCAGCTGCTCCTCGGTCAGGCGACCCTCGAGGTAGGAGCGGGCATACATGCCGGGAGCACTGTGACCCTGATAGAACACCAGGTCACCGGGGTGACCGTTTTCACTGCCGCGGAAAAAATAGTTGTAGCCGACATCGTAGAGCGTCGCGCTGGAGGAAAAACTGGAAATATGCCCGCCCAGCCCCTCGTTGTTGTCGTTGGCCCGCATCACCATGGCCAGGGCATTCCAGCGCACCAGGGAGCGGATGCGCCGCTCCATGAACAGATCCCCCGGCATCATCTTCTCGTCCTGGGGCGCGATGGTATTGCGGAAGGGGGTGGTGATCGCCGGCGGCAGCTCCACCCCGGTCTCGGTCGCGTGCTTGGCGAGTTTCTGAAGGAGCTCCGCGGAGCGCTCGGCGCCGCTGTACTTGCTTACCGCATCCAGCGCATCCAGCCATTCCCGGGTTTCTGTCGGGTCTTTGTCTTCCATCATGCCTGTGCTGCTCCTGATTGTTCGGGGGGAGGCCCCGAGGGAACTTTAAGTTCTGTAAAAGAACTTTTATATGCCGGGGTTGCATGAACAGTCTAGTCAAACCACGGCGGCCGGCTGTTTTGCAAACCGGAAACTAAAGCTAAAGCTACTACAGGGGAGACAGACTTTCCAGTCAGTAGGTTCCACTTTGAAACCCTGGAGACCTGAAAGAATTCAGGAAATCAGGGTCTGCCTGCGGTGTGACAGCATCATCGGCGCGTGGTATCGCTAGTTCAAAGGGCCTTGGCGAAGGCAGTCCAAGCACGAATAACTGGATGCGGCCAGCTATTCGCGCTCCAGATTGAGTTCGTCCCACATCCAGCTGAAGTCATAAGGGATGCCCGGGCCACGATCTCCGGCGTTTTCCAGGTATTTGAGCCACCCGATGACATCACCGCGTCGCGCGGGGTCTGCTGCACACTGTCGCGGGCTCAGGCCATTGAGCATAGGAATCGGCTCGTCCAGGGTGTTGCGGTAATGCCGAGTCAATTGGTCTTCAAGGGCCGCCTGGGCCTCTTCTGGCCTATCGGCATTGGACACCGGCACATCACTTCGGCCTGCCATTGATGCCAAATTTTCGTGAACCGTTAGAGGGGCGCCCACCAAATCACCGAGGAGCGTGCCCAGCAAGGCAGCCCCGCGTTCTGCCCGCTCGATCGAATTGGTGTCAAGCTCCAGGGTAGTCTCGTGCAGGGCAATATGCCCCAATACGCTCACGGCTTGGTCGGCGTCGACATCTGCACAAGGCTTGGGAAACCAAGTCCAGGATGTCGCATCAAGCTCTCTGCGCAACACCGGCGATGTATCGAGAGCCCGAATGATGTCGTCGTGGGCACTGCCCACAGGGAAGCGCACCCGGGTCGGCACGATCGATTCCGCATCCCTGTTCTGCAAGATCGGCGCCGGCCTTGTTGTCTGCAAATAGACGTCCATCGCCCAGACCGTAAAGGCCACTCCGGCCAGCTCCGAGGCCTGTGCCTGACGGACGACATCCTCAAGATCCTCGGGTATGCTTTCGATTTCCCCCTGCTCAAGCAGCTGCTGCATCAGGCCTCGGGTCTCCTCGGGGATCGCGGAAAGGACGCGCTGGACGCGCGCCGCCAACTCCGGGCGCAGGGGCAACATGGCACCGCTGAATGTCCGTGTTCTCCCGGATTGCAGGACCCTGGCCACCAAGCCGTCCCACCGGTGAAGGCTCTCTGTGGCGGCTTTCTCCTTGACCCGTATGGGCTCGTCCTGGGTGCCATAGGGGCGAATCTCGGCGTAAGCGCCTGGCTTGACCGCAGTGATCTCCCAAAAGCCCAGTTCGGACTCTCCGAGCGCCCTTAAATATTGACGCCCCGCGCTACCTTCCCGCCAACCGCGGTGGGCGAGGTAGGCTTCGATCAGGTTTCGCGCTTCATTGTCCCACACGGCCGTCGCATAATCTTCGAAGCCAAAGCCGATGACCATGTGGCTGTACGGCCCCGAGTAGAAGAATTCTTCCAGCTCTTCGGCGCTCACCTCAAGCTTGCCTGCCAGAGGTTCGAGCAACTCGGCCTGGACCTGCTCCCATCGCCCCTCCCACTCCTGGTTTGGCCCGGTATAGGCCATGAGGTGCTTGATGGCTTTGTCGATCTCCCGTCTGGATTTGCGCTCACTCATGGGCCTGTATTGTCTACCTTTCTATTGCGTCCCTATGAAAACTTGAACTGATGCAGTCCCGACCGCCGCTCAGTCAATCTGGAAATACGTGCGGCTGTCCTTCAGCGCCGCGGAGCTCTCATAGATCCTGTCGGCCCCCGCCGGCAGCTCCGACCAGCGCCCCGGCGCCACCACCTGCAGCGAGGCGGGCTGCTCCCGGAACACCTCACGATAGTGGCTGGACCACTGACCCAGCTCGATCGCCTCAACCGCCTCGGCCAGGCGACTGCGGCTGTCGAAGTCGTAGTCCTGCCGGGCAATCGACTGCCAGAAAAACTCCGCCCGTTCCCACAGGTTCTTGTCCGGACGGGTAATCTCGCCCACCAGGGCGCGCTGGTGGCGGTCGAACTGGCCCGCATCCACCGCAGCGGGCACTTCCGCCATGAAGCTATCCATGGCCGCAACCACCTCCGGCGCCGGCGTATTGGGTGACTGCACCAGCAGCACCAGGCCCGGCACTTCGAGTTGCGCCCAGGGGAAGGCGCTCACCACGTAGCCCAGCTGCTGTTCCGTCCGCAGCTGCTGGAAGAAGCCCGAGCGGATAATCTGCCCGGTCAGGGCGGTCATGGCCCGCTCCTCCCAGTCGCGGTCACGCCCCTGCAGATACCAGGCCACCACCGCGTCATCGTGGGGAATGTCAACGGCATACTGCAGGCGTTGCCCCGCATCGAGGCGGGTCACCCGCAGGGGCGCCAGCGCTGCCTCGGGCTGCTCCGGCAGCAGCGGCGACAGCTGCATGGCCAACGCCTCCACCATCTCCGGCGCATAGTTGCCGTAGACCAGCGACTCCGCACTCGCCTGCGCCCAGAAGGTGTCGGCAAAGGCCTGCACGGCGGGCAAGGTAGCGGATTCCAGGGCGCGGATCTTGGCCTGATCGTCCCACTCCCCGTGCAGCAGTGCCTCGCGCAGCTCATCCATCACCTGGTTGCTGGGGCGCTGGGCAATGCGATTCTGCAGGCGCCGGATGCGGTCGGCGCGCAGGCTCTCGAATCGCGCCGCCTCAAAACCCGGCTGCTGCAGGGTCGCCAGCAGCTGCTCCAGCAACAGCAACTGGCGGTCATCGTAGCCGCTGATGCGCAGGGAGAGCCCCTGGGCATGCTTATAGAGGTCAAAGCGCAGGCCGGCAAGCAGTGCCGGGTAGGTGAACTCATTCACCGCGTCCTTGAGCAGATCAACATAGAGCAGCGCCAGGGCGTCCTCCTCCACCGAACCACCCACCACGGGCGAGCGGAAATTGACGTAGAGCGCGCCCCGGGGCAAGCGAAACTCGGCATCCTGCGCAAACCAGATGCGCTGCCGGGGGGAGTCCAGCTTCAGCGTGGGCTCCGTGGGTACATCCGCAGGCAGCTCGACCAGCGACAGGTCTTCGGGGATAAAGGGGTTGGGCTCGGGCAGGCTGACCAGCCCCTCCGCCACGGGCGCCAGCCACTGTGTCAGGTACGCACCTTCCACCCGCTCCAGCGCCCAGGGCACCTGGTAAAAGTCAGTGACGCGATCGGTATCCACGCCGGGCCAGGTCAGGGTGACCAGAGCCTGGTCGGCGCGCAGGTGGGTCAGCAGCTCGCGCAGCAGCTCTGGGTCGTAGTCGTCCATCAGATAGGGGCCGCGCAGCACATCCTGCGGGGCGTAGTAATGCATGCCCGAGGCCAGGCCACTGACGTAGTTGATGGCTTCACCCTTCTCGCGATAGCGGAACTGCAACTCTGCCAGGCGCGATTGCTCCTGGTACAGCCACGCCTGAGGGCCTTTCTCGCGCAGCATGTCGAGATAGCCGAAAAGCAGCTGCAGCACCCGGTCCGGGTCCTGCTGGCCCTGCTCGGTGAGGGTGATGTTCACACTGAACAGGCCGCCGCCACGCCAGGCCAGCCCGGCGCCGGCACCCAGGCTCTCGGCCAGGCCCTCGGCCTTCAGCCGCGAGAGCAGACTGCCCTCCCCTTCGTGGCCCACCAGGTTGCCCAGGTAGCCGAGGGGGTTGGCGCGGTAGCGATCGCGGTAGTCGGGTACCGGGAAGCCGACCTGCAGCTGCCGCTGGGTTCCCACCGGCTCAATGCGGACGACAGCGGGCAGCATCTCCGGGGCAAACAGGGGGGCTTCGATGGTTCCCAGCTGCAGCTCGCGGTTGGGCACCTGACTGAAGCGCGGCGCCACCATCGCCTGCAGCTCGTCCAGGCTCTCGGTGCCCAGCACCACCAGGCGCATCTGGTTGGCGGAATAGTACTTGCGGTAGAAATCCAGCATTTCGTCGCGGATGGTGGACTCCGGGCGGTCGGCCAGGGTCCCCAGGCTGCCCACGGTAAACTGGCTGAAGGGGTGCTCGGGGTTCATCACCGTCTGCAGCACGTCCAGGCCGCGGCGGCTGTCGCTGGTCAGCCCCATCTGGTATTCCGCTTCCACCGCGCGGATCTCCCGCTCCACGTACTCGGCGTCAAAGCGCGGGGCGATGAAGAACTGGGCAAAGCGGTCGAGGGCTCCTTCCAGCCAGGCCGACTGCACGTCGAAGAAGTAGTTGGTGTGCTCGAAGCTGGTATAGGCATTGCGGCTGCCACCGTGCTCGGTGATGAACTGCTCGTATTCGGCCGGGTCGGGGTACTTGTCGGTACCCAGGAACAGCATGTGCTCGAGGAAGTGGGCCAGGCCTTCCCGCCCCGGCGGGTTGTCGGCACTGCCCACCCGCACATCCAGCGCCGCAGCGGCCTTGGCGGCGCCGGGGTCGGAGATCAGCAGTACCTGCAGCCCGTTGTCCAGGGTCAGGTGGCGGTAGGCATAGTCATCAGCGGGGCTCTGCACCGGTTGCAGGCTGTCCTGAACCGCAACCGTGGCACAGGCAGCCAGACACAGCAGGGCCAGCACCAGCCCCCCCAGCCGGATTTGCGTGATTCGCATGAACTACTCCCGAGTCGCTTCAGCAGGTTCCGGCGGGCTGGGGAGGGGCTCCTCAGCACGCGTCGGCCAGGCATTGATAATGGCCTTGATCAGGGTGGCCAGTGGAATGGCGAAGAAAACGCCCCACATGCCCCAGATACCCCCAAAAAACAGTACCGCGACAATAATCGCCACGGGATGCAGGTTGACTGCTTCGGAAAACAGCAGCGGCACCAGCACATTGCCATCCAGTGCCTGGATGATCAGGTAGACCGCAACCGCCAGGTAAAATTCCCCGCCGAGCCCCCACTGGAACAGGGCCACCGCGGCGACCGGAATGGTGACCAGGGTGGCGCCAATGTAGGGCACGATAACCGAAAGCCCGGTGATCAGACCCAGCAGTGCCGCGTAATTCAGGCCGAGGAAGGAGAAAGCGACAAAGCTGACCGAGCCGACAATCAGGATCTCCAGGGCCTTGCCGCGGGCGTAATTGGCCACCTGGGTGTCCATCTCCTCCCAGATATGCCGCAGCAAGGGCCGCTCGGTAGGCAAAAAGCTTCCGGTCCAGGCAAGGATCTCCTTGCGGTCCTTGAGGAAGAAAAATACCAGGATCGGGATCAGGATCATGTAAACCAGCACCAGCACCAGGCTGGGAATGGTGGACAGCGAGCGAGTCACCAGCACCTGGCCCAGGTTGCCCAGCTCCGACTGGGCCATGCTCACCAACTGGTTGATCTGTTGCTGGCTGAAGATCTCCGGATAGCGGGCGGGAAGCACCGCGAAGAGCTGTCGGGCCTCGTCCAGCATGCGCGGCACCTCCGCCACCAGGGCCAGTGTCTGGCGCCAGACCAGCGGCAGCAGCCCCAGGCTGACCCCGAAAAACACCCCCACGAACAGCAGGTAGGTCACGCTCACCCCGACCCAGGATGGCAAGCCCAGGCGGTTGAGCCGCTCCGCCGGACCGGCGAGCAGGTAGGCGAGCACGATGGAGGCCAGCACGGGCGCCAGGATATCGCCGATGGTCATCAGCAGGACCACCCCTACCGCCAGCAGCACCAGCAGGAGTATGGACTCCTCCTCGAAGAGATAGCGCCGGTACCACTTCTGGAAGATGTCGAGCATGGCGATAACTCAGGCCTTCTGGAGTAGATGAATGTAGGTGTCGCCCTGCTCCTCGGTGGCGAGGAGGGCGTGGCCCGACTGCCGGGCAAAGACCTGGAAGTCGCGCACCGATCCCTGGTCCGTGGCCAGGACCCGCAAGCGCTGTCCGCTCTGCATGCCGTTCAGGGCGCGCTTGGCGAGCAGCAGGGGCATCGGGCACTGCTGCCCGCGGGCGTCAACCTCGACCCAGTCTTCAGCTGTCACCGGCAACCTCCCGTGCAAAGCGGCCAGTATATCCGCAAGCGGGGCCACTCCGAAACGCCGCACCCGCCACTGAACTTGAGGGGCGCGATGGTATCCAAGGGGACGAGACCGCCCGACTTCCATTACACTCACCCTACCACACGAGGAAAACGGCCCGCGCCGACCCATTTGATGCTGCCGCGACTGAAAGCCCCGCTCCCCGCCCTCCTTCTGGCCGCCCTGCTGGCCAGCCCAGTGGCCTTTGCCGCCACCGAGGGCCTGAAACTGCCCAAGCTGGGCGAGTCCAGCAGCAGCCTGTTCTCCCCGGAATACGAGCACCAGCTCGGGCGCACCTGGTTGCGCATGTTTCGCAGCCAGGCCCCGACCCTCAACGACCCACTGCTGTTCGACTACCTGGAAAACCTGATCTATGAGCTCGCGGTACACAGCGAGCTGCAGGATCGGCGCCTGGAGCTGGTAGTGGTCGACAACCCCACCATCAACGCCTTTGCGGTACCCGGCGGGGTGATTGGCATTCACAACGGCCTGCTCAACTACGCCCAGACCGAGGACGAGCTGGCCACCGTGATTGCCCACGAAATTGCCCACCTCAGCCAGCGCCACTTCTCCCGGCGGGTGGAGTTCGCCCGCGGGCAGCAACCCTTCAACCTGGCGGCCATGCTGGCCGGCTTCGTGCTGCTGGCCACCACCGGCAGCGACGCCGGCATGGCGGCCATCTCGGCAGCCCAGGCCGCAGCCCAGGATGCCGCCCTGCGCTACAGCCGCAGCAATGAAGCCGAAGCCGACCGGGTGGGCATGCAAACCCTGGCCGCCGCGGGCTTCAACCCCGAGGCCGCCCCCGCCATGTTCGAGCGCATGCTGCAGGCCTCGCGCTACAGCAGCGCCAACCGGATCCCGGAATTCCTGCGCAGCCACCCCCTATCGGAGAACCGCATTGCCGACACCCGCAACCGCGCCCGGCAACTGCCTGCACCGCGGGAGACGCGGGACGACAGCCAGTTCCAGCGCATGCGCGCGCGGGTACAGGTGCAGCTGGCCGGCACACCCGAGGAGGCCGTGCAACGTTTCCGCGGAGAGCTTTCCGGCACCCCGCGGGACGCCGAAGCCGCCCGTTACGGCCTGGTCCTGGCCCTGATCGAAGCCGGCCGCGCCGACGAAGCCGGCAAAGAGCTGGCAACCCTGACTGACAAGGCCCCCAACACCCTGGAGTACCTGCTGGCAGACGCCGAGCTGCACCTCTTGCGCGGCGAGGCCGCCCTGGCCGTGGAACAACTCCAGCGGCAGCTGCGCCTGCGCCCCGGTAACCACCCCCTGACCATGGCCTATGCCCGCGCCCTGATGCGCGACCAGAAACCGCATATCGCCGAGTCGGTACTGGTGGAACAAAGCAAGCAGCGGCCCAACGACCCGGGCCTGTGGTACCTGCTGGCCGAAGTACAGGGACTGGCCGGCAACATCCTGGGCTTGCACCAGTCCCGGGCGGAATACTTTATCCTTAACGGTGTACTCGACCAGGCGGAGCAGCAGCTGGGCTATGCCCTCAAGCTTGCCGGGACCGACCATGTGACCAGCTCGCGGATCAATGCGCGGCTGGCGGATATTGGGGAGATGCGGGAGAGGATGGAGGGTTTTTAGCAATCGTCTTTCTACCCGAGGTAATTGAAGATGCCCTTTATCGACAAATGGAGAGCCTCCTATCTTTGCGCCCTGACTGGGTAAGGGTAGGCCTCATGAACAAAAGAGGATTGGAAGCTTTCGCACGTGACAATTGCTCATGCTTCAGACCTAATATCGAACACGACTCAAGGTTTCGTCCTCACCATCACAGAAGCTGAACAAACGCGACCTCTTGGCGTCATCCATGGTGATGATCAGAATCAGACACTGGCGCCATTGACATGGAAGTTTAATTTATATAATTTAACTTCCAAGCAACTTTTTCACTTCCAGTCCGGAGACCTTCATGGCCGAGTTCTCCCATACCTTCCCAGCAGCACGAGGCGTACAGTCCGGACGGCCTTGTTACGTTGCCATGTGCCCACTACGACTAATACCGAAAATTTTCATCTTTGATGGGCAAGAGGTTCCACCAGAGCTAAGGGCTCAACGAATATTAAACCGGACGAGAATACCTGACATCGTTAGTTATTTAGTAGACAATCCAACGGATTATACGCTCTCCGGGATCACTGCTTCCGTAGATGGGCAAGTTTCATTTGAGCCTAGCACTGATACAGGTATGGCTCAAAATCTGGGACTACTATCGATCCCTATGGATGCAAAGATCCTAATAAACGATGGACAGCATCGCCGTGAGGCAATCGTTCAAGCAATCGAGCAAAACCCAGAACTTGGCTACGATAATATACCAGTACTGTTCTTCATTGACGAAGGCCTACGGCGTAGCCAACAAATGTTCGCCGACCTCAACAAGCACGCTGTTCGGCCAAGCGACTCTATCAGTACGCTCTATGATCACCGAGACCATATATCCGAACTCGCCCGAGTTGTTGCTCTTGAGGTGAAGATATTTTCCCGGCTAACAGAAATGGAGAGGTCAAGCATATCCAACCGAAGTAGCAAACTTTTCACATTATCAGCCATCAAAAATGCGTCCAAGACTCTCCTTATAAAAGCGAAAAATGACCCAATTAGCAAAGAAGAGCAACAGCTAGCAATCGAATACTGGAATGAAGTGGCCGCCAACATGAGGGATTGGCAGCTAGCCCTGGAAAAGAAGGTGGCAACCTGCGACCTTCGTGAGCAGTACGTTCACTCACACGGAGTCATGCTCCAATCGATGGGGCAAATCGGCGCCAATCTGCTATTCAAGCCCAGATCACAGTGGAGTCAAACGCTTAAAGGCCTACAAACTATTGATTGGGCGAGAACCAACAGTGACTGGGAAGGCCGCGCAATGCATCACGGGCGCATAAGTAAAGCACGCAGCAGCGTGGTACTGACTGGCAACTACATTAAACAGAAACTGAGTATACCCCTCACACCCACAGAGCAAGAATACGAGGAGTCGCTTAAGCCATGACGGCACAGGAAAAATTCCTTTTTCCGGATCATTCATCCATGATCCAGGATCTTTCTTTCGGAAATTGCCCTCTAGTGGACTTAGTTGGCGAAATTCAGAATATCTATTGCTCTGACGATCGGCCCTGGATCATCGGATTCAGTGGAGGCAAGGATTCAACTTGCGTTTTATCGCTTGTTTACATAGCGCTTTTACAGCTCCCATCAGAAAAACGAACGAAGCATGTATACGTTGTTTCATCCGACACACTGGTCGAGACTCCAGTCGTGGTGGATATGATCAAGCGAATTATCAATACGATTAATAGATCCGCCAAAAGCACCGGCTTACCGATAAGTGCCTATAGCGTTGTGCCAAAAACCGATCAAACCTTTTGGGTCAACCTTCTAGGACGTGGCTACCCTGCCCCAAACCAGATGTTTCGCTGGTGTACGGAACGCATGAAAATTGACCCAGTAAGTGAGTTCATCCTAGATAAAGTCGCACGCTTCGGGGAAGCCTTAGTCGTTTTAGGCTCAAGAAGTCAGGAAAGTTCATCCCGGGCTCAAATTATTGCCAGACACAAAATCGACGGCTCTGCCCTAAGCCGGCACAGCTCATTACCAAACGCCTACACCTATATGCCTATCGAAAACTGGTCTGCAGATGATGTATGGATGTACCTGATGAGTGCGCCTTGCCCATGGGGCGGCTCGAATAAAGAGCTTTTCGAACTTTATAAAGGCTCAAACCAAGGTGAATGTCCGCTCGTGATCGACACGAGTACACCGTCTTGCGGTAACAGCCGATTTGGTTGCTGGACCTGCACTGTGGTCACAGATGATAAAGCATTGCACGGGCTCATCGAATCCGGAGCAGATTGGATGAAGCCTCTGCTAAATTTTCGAAATAAACTTTATCAATCTAGGCAGCCAGAGAACGCGGAGGAATACCGAAATTTTCGACGGCGAACCGGCCGCGTTTCGTATAACTCCGGCGACATCCGCGATGACAGTATTCGCGGCGTGCGACATATTCCTGGCCCCTACTGGCTATCTAAGCGTCAAGGTTTTTTACGTGAGCTTCTTACTATTGAAAGGCAAATCAACGAAAGTGGTAAAAATATCGAATTAATAACTCGTCCAGAGCTTCACATGATTCGACGTGAATGGCTACGCGACCCCAATGAGCCCGATTGGGAGGATTCACTACCCCGTATATACCGCGAGGTTTACGGAGAAGACCTCGAGTGGGTGGAAGATGACGCCGGCGCATTCACTCGAGTTGACTCAAAAACACTGAATGAACTGTCAGAAAAATACCGGGTGTCGGCAGCCTTAATCCGAAAGATGATTGAGGCGCAACTCGAAGTATCCGGCCTTGGCAAGCGACGCGGCATCCTCAATAAATTGGAATCTATCCTACAGCGCGACTGGGAAAATCTCGAGGAAATTAACATTCGAAATGAATCCTTCCGTAAACGCGGGAAGTCCTATGTTGAAGAAGTGAAAGATGAATTTTCAGAGTTTTTAAACTGATGCTTATTCGAGATCTAACGCTAACCGATTTTCGAGTCTATAGAGGGATCAATCACTTCCATTTCACCCCGGATAAGCGGCTAGGTAAACGCCGTTCCATTATCCTTTTTGGTGGCCTGAACGGTGCTGGCAAAACCAGTATATTGACAGGCGTGAGGCTCGCACTCTATGGTCGCCTCTCACTGGGCACGGCAGTGTCGCAAAGGCGATACAACGAGTTCTTGCTCGATGCTATCCACCAATCCCGTGAGACTGGCCAGGCACCTGATTCGGCCTCTGTAGCGCTAACCTTTACTTATGCCAAGCTCGGGACCGAGAACCAGTTCCACGTTAAGCGTGAATGGAGGCGTAAAGGGAACGGGGTCAAGGAGTCTCTAATCATCTATGAGGATGACCACCCCATCAAGGGACTGTCTTACGACCAGGCACAGAACTTCCTCAACGAATTAATACCCATTGGCGTTTCAGAGCTGTTTTTCTTTGATGGTGAAAAAATTTCAGAGCTGGCTGATGATAAAGGTGGTGCTGCGCTTGAACATTCTATCAAGAAACTCTTGGGTCTTGATGTCGTAGAAAGACTATCAGGCGACTTAACCGTGCTATACCGCAACATGACTAGAAGCTCCACTGCACGCTCTATTCAAGAAGAAATTGAAACAGAAAAGTCTAACCTCGATGATTATCGAAAAAGGGTTGAGTCTATTCGACAGGATATCACTACAGCTTTGGCTCAACGGTCCGAAATTCAGTGGAAAGTGAACACGCTTCAAAAGTCGATTGACGATCGAGGTGGTCACTTCTCCACCTCGCGCAAGACATTAGAAACCACGCTTTCTGGACTACAGCAACAGCGAGACCAACTCGTCTCTAGCATCTCCCTTTTGATCGGAGAATCAACACCGCTAGCCCTGGCTGATATATTTTGCCTGCGAACGCAAGCGCAAATTGAGAACGACCTCAACGCTCATAACGTTCGACAGGAACAGAGGATCCTTGAAAAATACTTAAACAAAATCAGTACTAATCTTAGAAAAAAAATACCCGAAAAATCTTTTCTGACTGTTAAGAAAGAATTGGAAAGTCTTAGTTCTTCCATACACAGAGAATCTGATGCTCCTATCCATGACTTCACGCCGTCCCAAGCAGGTCATTTGTTTTCTACTTTCACAGAAGCCAGGAAACAAAAAGCACAAGTCGCTGTGTTTTTCGGGGAGCTAGAGAAAGTGGAGTCATCTATAGAGGATATCGGTGCATCCTTGGCTCGCGCCCCTGACGACTCACTCATTGCAAATGATTTCGAAAATCTGCAGAAGCTGCAGCAAAAAATCGGCAGCCACGATGCAAAATTAAATAATCTTCGACAGGAGGGTAAGCTAGCTGCAAATAGGGCCCTCGACGTTGCTAGGAAGTTAGATCGACTGTATGAGGAAGCGGCTAAAAACAGCGACCATCAACGTGTACTTGGCTATATCAATAATGCAAACGGCTTGCTAACTGATTTTGTAGACCTGACAGCGGCGTCGAAGATACGGGATCTAGAATCACAGTTTACGCAATGCTTTGGAAAGCTCGCACGCAAAGATGACCTCCAATTACGGATTAACATTGATCCCAAGACCTTCCGTGTCGATTTATTAGCGCAAAATGGACGCGCCATTGCAAAAGACGAGTTATCGGCGGGCGAGAAGCAAATCTTTGCGATTGCTATGCTTGAAGCACTTGCAAAGACTTCGGGACGACAACTTCCCATGATCGTAGATACGCCTTTAGGCCGCTTGGATTCAGCGCATCGCAGAAAATTAATTGAAGACTATTTCCCTACTGCCAGCCACCAAATGATCGTGTTGTCTACCGATACCGAGGTCGATGAATCTTTCTATTCCGACTTAGCCCCTGATATCGCGCGGGCATATAAACTCGAGTACGACTCACGGGCAGGCGCGACACACGTCCGCGAGGGTTATTTTTGGCAAACGAAGAAGGCTGGCTGAGATGTTTCCAACACGTATCCATCTGAGCAAGAAAACATGGGATAAGCTACAGTACATACAATCTAAAACTCGCCTTACCCCTAATCTAATAGCCAGAATCGCGATAGGTCTCGCTCTCCGGGATGTCCGCACCGCGTCAATAAACCAAACCAGGCCCGAGCAAACCCATGTAATTAACAAAGATGTCTTGTTTGGCGATCAGGAAAAAGCCTACGAAGCACTCATCCGGCAGTTCTGTGCAGAGCAGGGAGTGCATGCAGATATTCAAGAGGTCGTGCGATCCCTAATCGACAACGGTTTACACAAGATGGGTCATTTAAAGACTTTCTCGGACCTTTCTCATATTTTCGCCTAATCCTGAGGAGGGCCTTACAAATATTAGGTCTCTCCTCTGCTACTTATCTGCTCAACGATGTGATGTCATCAATGATATTATGTTCAGCCTCTTCATCTAATATCATACTAACAATTGTACTTTGAGCATCTAAGCCCGGTTCTACAATAGTACTCCTGATGATATCGAGCCCCCCACAGGCATACTCTTCGAAAAGTTTAATTTTTTTATCAAACTTTTCCCCCTCAAACTCTAGGTAAGCCGAGTCCTCGTACTCGGAGAGAGCCAATATATTCATTAAAGCCGCATCATATTCGCCACGAAAAACAGAAAGGGGAATTGGTTCACTCGACTTTTCGAATTCAACCGACTTCTTTCTTGAAAACCCCAGAGCTGCAGCAAACACCATGGCATCTTTATACGAATCGAATATACCAGCTTCGTCTTTGAGAAAACTTAACGTTTCAGTATGTTTAGCGGGCTTTCTGACTCGATCAACCATTGAATCCTTCCTCCACGTATGTGTACTCGAACTTCTCATCGCTATCTTTTTCCGGCTTATGGTATTTAAGGGTGTATTGCTTACCTAGGCGCTTGGAAAGTTCGCTCTCCACCTCTCCGCGCCACTGAGACCTTGAAACCATTACAACGACTTGATCGGCTAACGCCGGAATAAAAGTCGCCACCTTCTTGCGATACTCAGGATCAAGTGCACCAAACGGGGAATCCATTACTATCGGATAGATTCCACCTTTTTGGAATACACTAGGTTTACTGGCCCTTTCTTTAGCGCTATTGACGATACTACTGATGAAGCAAAGACTCGTAATTTGGTTCTCGCCAGTGGATTTCTCCAAAACCGGCTGCTTACCATGTCCCTCGATGTTTTTGTAAATCTTTAAAGTAAAGTCATCGTCGATTTCCGCCCAATAATCTTTCCTCATAATCTTTTGAAAGGTATCATCGACCTTTTTTGACAAGTCAGAGCGTACTTGATGAGCCATGGCCTCATGTAGTTCGCCTATAGTCTCCGCAACTTCTTTGGCAAGCTGCTTTCTACGCTGACTCAAATCCGCCTGACTGGTCTTCGCTATTTCTTTCTCTATTTCTTTATCTTTTTCTCTGAGGTCTTGCTCCCAGCCTGCTTTTTGATGTCGACCAACAGCACACTTGTCGTTATATTCTTTACTCTTTTTCTTTAGCATCTCTCTTCGATTCTCCAAATCAGCAGAATCGTCAACGCCTTTAATTTCCTCACCGAGCTCATCAATTCGCCCAAGTAGTTTTTTCCGTCGTTCAGCCAGCTCGTTTAATTTATACGTCACCTCATGAATATGTGAGAACAACGCCTTACGCTCTAATTGCAAATGCGAAATGAGCCCGAAAAGCCCCATATACTGCTCTTCAACTCCGCTATCTCTTATGGTTGTCTTATATGACTCAAGTGTAGCTACACACTCACTTCCCGGCTCCAGCTGTCGACCACAAATACACTTCCCAAGTTCAATTAAGTCATCGATAAATGTCGATTTTACCTTACTTGGAATATCGCCCCGTACGCGCATTTCATCTAGAAAGATTTTCACATTGTGCAGCTGGGCATCAATGAACGCGAGAAAACCACGCTCGGTTATATTTTTGTTTAGGGACAAGATTGTGTTGGCTTTGTCTTGCTTGATCTGCGCTAACTGTACCTCAAGCTCTTTTCTCAGCTGTTGTTTTTGAGAGATGACCTTAATCGAATCCAATCGCTTATCAATTTCTTCAATTTCAATGTCGCAAGCATTCTTATTATCTTGCCATTGTTTAATCTCTTCCTCTTTTTCTTGAATTCTATCCGTCAAAAAAGATTGGGCGTCGTAAAGATTTGAAAGATTTCCTGAAGAGCTATCCTTTGCCTCTTTACTAAAACTCCGAACCACGGGACCTTTTAACTGCCTTTCAGCTCGATCGAGTATATTAAGGCCCATTAGGTTTTTGACAGCGTCCCTAACTTGAGTGGATGCACTATTGTAGGCAAGCTTTTCTATTCTCTCGCCATTAAAGAAAAAATAGCTATGCATATTCTCCGGTAATATTTGGTTCAGCTGGCTACCTGGATTGGAGGAGCGATGCGAGAGTCCAGCTGAATCAATCCAGCTCAAGGCAGGAACGGACTGACCCAAAGATTCAGCATGTAGTCCCTTACCTTTAGAAAACTTTTGTTCTCTGTGGGCAGTATAGGCCGCGCCATCATCATCAAACTCTAATGTTATCGACATTAGAATTGTGCTGTCCTGATCTGCTACTGCGATAGCCTTCTCGCTGAGAATATTTTCATTACTAGTATCAAAGTCAGTGGTTCCGTAAAGTACCCATTTGAACGCATTCAACAAGGAGGTTTTTCCAGAACCATTTTCACCATGAATTACCGTGACACTAGCGTTATCGTCGGTGGCAAAGTTGATCGAAACTTCCCCATAGAACTGTCGGAAATTTCTAATAGTCAGCTTCTTAATTTTCATGCCTTAACTTTATCCTTAATTACCTTTATGATTCGATCGCAGTAGTCGTTCTCTAGATCCTTTGGAAGGTCACGATAGTACTTCCCCTCCCGGTGTATTTTAAGAACCTCCTCGATTACTGACCGAGCTTCAGGTGAAGCAGCTTTAATTACATCAGATGGGGTTTTCATATCAATTGCCTAATAGTTTCAGTTTCTTTCTAATTTCTCTTAATGCCAAGAGTGTATCCGAGTAGTTTTCTGAAGTTTCGGCAAACTCATTTATTCGTTCAAGCTCGCGCTCAACCATACGCTTTTCTATCTTGAAAGTTTCGTGGTCCTCTCCCAGGTTTTGCAATGGAGGGACTGCGATAAAATCATAAATCGTAGCAATTCCTTTACCCTTATGTTGACGTAGCACCCTCCCTCGCCGTTGTATAAACTGACGCGGGTTGGTAGAGGAGGCTAATATATATGCAGTCTTCGTTTGAGGGATATCAATTCCTTCATCAAGACACCTAATAGCAACAATTGCTTCGATATTTGCAGCCTTAAAATCATCCAGAATTTCTCCGCGCTTCTCTTTACTTTCTTCTGCCGTAAATTTCGCGACCCTCCACTGGCAATCTCTTCCCGCAATCTCGACAATACGATCTATGTCTCTTTCACCCGCGTTAATAGCGTCGCTTGAATAAATCAGGGTATGTTTTCTATCTTTATTTTCTCTGAGAAGCTCCTTCAACTTTCTCTTCTTGTCCTTGCTGCTTCCTGTAAGTTTCGCGCGTCTGATAAGCAGAAGTTTTAATCTTTTTGAGTAATCATTCTTATCTTCTATAGCCATTAGTCGAGCAATATTCTTACTTAAATGCACGTATTCTTCTAGCTCGTCTGTATCCAACTCGCAGATGATGGGATAATACCTGTAGTTACATAGGAATCCGGCATCGATAGCATCCTTTATATCAAAATTGACCACAGGATCCCCGAAGTAATCAAAGATAGCTTTGGTACCAAACGGATCGTTATGACGTATGGGCGTTGCGGACAATCCAATTCTGAACTGAGCATTCTGCGGGAGCCTGTAAACCATATTCTCGGCACCCATATTGTGTACTTCGTCAGACACCAAAAGCAGATTAGTCCTGACACGCTTAAGGAATGACTGAAACTCTCGATCACTAAATGTATTAGTAACCGCTATGGCCATCATATGGTTGCTTTCTCCAGATAGAAGCTGGTTATAAGCAGACTGCAACTCGCTTAGCCAATTTTTTTTTCCGCCGTAACACTTAATAGTGTTGTACCCAAAGAACCCCGCTTCGCTAACCCACTGCTCTCCCAAATGCACATAGGGAACCGTTATGACTATAACAATACTGGAATTTTTATCGCTGATGTATTCCAACAATCTAGTCGTCGCGGTAAGTGCTGTAATCGTTTTGCCCGCACCAGTGGCCATACAGAACAACCCCCTGCCATTCTGGGAGAACCAGTTTCCTATAGCTTCCTCTTGGTATCCACGAATTTTCCCGACCTCATTTTGGATCACACTCGGTACGGAGGGTCGTTGGGCGGTTAGACTGTAGGGCCGCCTTCCATTGACAGCATATGCTGTGATTTTTTCTAAGGCTTTTGGTGAAGGCTCAAAAATTAAGAGATTGGGATCTCTGCCTCGCCAGATTCTCTCAAATTCTTGTTTTTTATCTTCACACCGAGCGCGACCTTCTTCACTGGACCACGATCGGTAAATATCAATTGTTTCCCAATTAGACGCGGCTCGTGCGGTGAGGTTATAAGAACCACTAAAGGCGATCTCGTTTCCCGCGACATCCGAGAAGACACCGTTCTTAGCATGATAGATACCGGTGAGTTTATTCGTAGGCACTGCAATTCTCAGCTCAACAATACCATCTCTAATAAGCCAGGCAAGAACAAGACGGGAATCTTCTTTTAGGGCAGAGAATACTTCATCAACATCCTCATTAAAAATACGCTTTGCTTGAAATGTCTTATCGGCAAGCGTTTTAGAATTAAGAATACATTCTAAATCCCTCTCCTGTAATTCGTGGCCGACAATCCAACGGGCCTTACCTCGCGATTGAGCAAAACGAGAAATACCATGAGCGGTGTCCGCGATCCAGCCGGACGTAAAATAGCCCACACCCACGTCATAGCTAATTGCCGCTTTTAAGACAGGATCAAAAAATATCTGATTTGGATCTACGGACGACGTGTTAATCGATAATGGGAGATCTAGATCTTTAAACATACAGATCGAACTCACTCAGTAGTGCATCCAAGGTACTAGTATCAAAAACCTGTTCTTCAATATGATTCCGGTAATCCAGTTGCCAAAGGGCCTTAGGTTCCCCAGTAGCCAAGTAGTGTTCAATCTCAGCGTCACCTCCGGCATAGTGAACGTAACCGCCTTCTAAGTTGATCTCACGATCCTTCCAGACGGCGGAGAGGATGGTTTCTAAGGAATAGTCAATACCAGTTGCCCGAACGCGCTTATAGACGGACGATAACGGAACGCTGTCTCGGTAGGCGGATATTCTAATGGCGACTTGAAGCCTGCGGACGTCATTGGAAGCTCTAAATACTCGGTCAGCAACGTCCCAGCGTCGTTTTTTAGCAGTCAAAAAAATCTCATCACAGGCCAGCAAACTATTCCGAATCGATCCATTTGTTAACTGCCCTCTTGTTGGACGAAGCAACTCCATAAGTTCAGTAATCGAGATCGGTCCATGGCTTTTTACCAGCTCTGCGATTTCTTCTTCCAGAGAAGCATAGTCGCCGAAGTCATGCAAACCAACCATAAATCCTCTTCGACTTTGGAATCTGTCATCGTCTTGGAGGACTCCATGTATTAGGTGATAGTTAAAGTGAGGTTCCTTTATTCTAAAATCTGGCCTTACTCTACATAGATACTCAAATATTACTCTCGAACTTAAATAACAGTTTTTCTCATATAAAAATGAATATGCATCATCCCTAATACTTTGAATTTCTTCAGTACTAAGATGCAACTGCGAATACAACGCATAGGTTCCTGGACCCACTATTAATACATCATCAAGCCTACCCAATGTAGAGCCAAGTGCGTGCTCTGTTATTTCTTCGCTGAAAATGCTTCTATAGAGCCTTACAGCTTCGCTGGTATGCAAGGGCTGAGCTGCAGCGTCTAAAACGAATCGAGCACGCTCTGATGCAGAAGTAATGACAATATCAATCTCGCCATCGGCGTTCATAGAAAATTTAGTATTATTTACAAAAAGAAAGTAACCCAATATTTGGCTATTTACGCCATCTACATTGCCTAATATTTCTTGAAACTTAGTCCTAGTATGACGATAGAGATAGTCTTCGATTTGAGAGAACAACGTGGACTGATAACTTTTAAATTCAGCACTGATGATATACTCGCCGTCTCGATAAATATACGAATCATTTCTATCAGGTACTATAATATTCAATAGAAGATCTACTTTTCTCCCGGAGATCTCATATAGTTTTTTTATTGTATAAACTGATAAAACACCCCTTGCCTCCTTAATCCTCTCTTCAAGATCTTCAGTGAGATGAAATAGACCAACTCGATTAGCTTTTATATAGACATTTAGGGCCTTAGTCTCTATTTGCCTAATTCTTTCTCTGGTAACACCAAACTCTTTGCCTAGTTCATCAAGTGTTCGTTTATACTTACCAAACCTCGAAAGAAGAATTTTCGTCTGTCTTCCAGTTAATGCAGACATGTCAGACGAAAAAAACTCTCTGAAGCTAAACTGAAGGTCATTCTTGCTCGACAAATAATGGTAAAAAGATAAGAGCAGAGACTCCAGATATTTAGACAGCCTATCGTCTTTAGCTAGTGTTTTAGCGACTTCATGCAGCTGACCACTTCTCAATTCTAAAATTTCTGACAGCGCTGCATCGGCGTACTCAGCCTTGAACCCCTTCAGAACTTTCTCTTCATTTCTGGATCGACCTGGAATTCTTTGGATAATTTCCGTAGCGGTAGAAGCTCCATACCCCCACTTTAGAAGCAGATCTTTATAGCTAGAATTACTATCACTGGTATGACGCTGTAAATAGTACTCTTCTTGATCACTTCTCTCTCGAGCTGGGTATTGGTCAATATCAGAGGAAATGAGCTTTAACATATTCAAGAACTCATCAACAGATTTCGAGCCCATGTTTTCTAGCCTATGCAGATCGAACTGTAATGAGTTAAAGCTTCTTCCATCCAGATCACCCAATGTCTCTGCACGAAACTGATCCCTATCAATAGCTTTAAACAACGCATTTTCTAGCCGCACACTGCAATTTTTCGACCTAATAAATGAGGTAATACCTATTGCCCTGAGTGATTCGGGAATTGAAAGATGAGTTGGGACTGAGTCTTTTTCTTGAGGTATTCCCTGGCTATATTTGTCAAGCAAGGTCACCAGTTCGTTTACAGTCTTCTCACCAACGCCTGGCAATCTATAAAGGGACCTAATAATCTTTCCTTTCGATTGGCTGTATTCCAGAACCGTATTGCAGGGCATTACATCTTTCTGATAGGCCCTATACACCGCGTTTCGCAACCGATTACTAACAGGCTCCAACTCGAGAATTTCCAGTATTTTATAGTCAGTTACTCTGCTCATTCTTTCCTTTCTTTCACTCTTCACTATAACTCAGCTATGTTCATTATCGGCTAATTCAGGACGTTATCGCTGACAACCTGTTTTCCGGAGGTTCTATATCTGGCATATAACACGGGTTCGATACGGCGCGTTTTTCTCGGTCAGACGAACTAGTCGGCTAAGTATTACAATGATAACGCAATAAGGTTGGGCGTCCCTGAAAATCATCTGCAGGACAGAACTCGCCACACTTGGGCCAGGGCTAACGAGCAGCGCACTCTTAGCGCCACTTGCAAGTGAAGCTCATGCGGGCTGAGCGGAGGAGCACAGCTACTTGTCAACCAAGTACCAGTGTGGCTGAACTCCCATCCCGAGGACCAATATATTGTCACTGTGCACCTTCTAGTTCTTTGTCTGTCATTGACAGTGTAGATTGCCTCAACATGTTGGCTAGTTCCACCTGTAATCCCCCCATATTTAGCCGCCCATTTGAGTATAGAGTTATGCTGCCTGTAGCAGTCGGGCCGGAGGTACTCCCCCGATAGCCGTGTTGGGTCGCTCGTTATTGTATTGCTAGAGCCACTGGGTGGCTAACAACTGCGCATGGGAAACGCTGTTGAACTCATCCAGATCCCGTGAAGCGCTACACATACGCGTTCTGAGTTAGCTTCCTTGTGTCCCTCCTGGACACCGAGAATATGCCGATACCACTACTGATCGACACAAACCCCGACCAGGACCGAGACATTCCGCACCTCGCCAGCCCAGCTACGCTTTAGCTCGATGCCGTCCAGGTAACCGTAGGGGTACTCACCCTGGACCGGTCGATTACGCCAGGCCTCAATGTGATTTTAGACCTTCTCGTTCAGCTTGCTGACGGTGCCGGAGCTGACCCGGTTGCCCCACAGGGCTTCGTTGATGTCCTCAACCGGCGTACCGAGACGCCGGCCAGGTACGTCGCCATCAGCCCCTCTTCAATCGAGGTCTCGCGATGCTTGTAGCGTTCGGTAATGGCCGTCTCGAAGATCTGCTTGCGCAGCTTCGGCATCTTCAACTCCACCTCACTAGCTTTGCTGTGAAAGGTGCGTTCGATAGTGGCCGGCACGGGTATCTACCCGGTCTGGGCTGCGTTCGTAACGCTGCGCCCCCCGCACATGGCGTCGGCTTCTGCATCCAGCATCGCGTTCAGGATCTCCTCAACAGTGCGCGGACCAACTCTCCGAGTTGGTCCTGCATCCGGGGCACCGGTGATCTGAACGACTTTACCCAAGCTTGTGCAATCGTTATTCTTACCCATGGCGGTGGTTCTCCGTTGTTGTGGGATTAAGCTTCGCAACTCAATCGTATCAACTTGGGAAGCCATGCCTCTTCTCAAAAGTGCGAAAGATAGTTTACGTTATCGAACTTATTGAAGTGGTATGGAATTAGAACCATAATCAAGGTGTAATGACTTGATCAGCTCAGACGCCCTTAGGCGAAAAGTGATCGCTTAATCCGGCACCCAAGGTTAATGGGTAGAATTGATCAGTTCAATTTTCTGGCGCTTACGCCCCTAGCATACACAACCTAAAAACAGGAACGAGTATGAAATTCACGCACGTAGACGATACAGGGATCTACTTTCACATCTCTCCAGAGGAGCTCTTACTATTAAATTCTATTGTTCAAGAAGGAAGAGCAGCTCTAAATTGCAACCTGAAATTATCACAAGAAATCGAACATGAGATACGAAAAGTCTGCAAAAATATTTTCTCAAGCCAGGAGAAAGACTCAATAGAGCACTGAGCTAGTAGCCTTTGATCTCTTCAAAAAATCTCGATCCCTCTTTCTTCAACTGATCGACATCAGAAACATCAAAAACCTTTGACTTATCTTTGGAAAACCTCTCCATATCAGACGCATAGGCTCGCACAGATGCCGCGCCTACATTTGCGCTCATTGACTTGATTGCATGACCTAGCGAGGCGACTCTATCGTAATCATAAGGTACGATATTCAAGGCAGATTCTAGATCAATTAGCTTTTCCGAAAATTGCTCATCAAACTTCTCTAATACTTTTTCAAAAATCATACGACCTGTTTGCGCCTCAAGGCTTCGAATGTTCTTAACTGCACTAACATCAACCGCAGATTCATCACGTGAAACATCAGATGAGGAATCACTGCCATCAACACCTTGGACGTTCTGAGCAAGATCTCTCGCAAAATATGACTCCAATATTTTCTTAATATCTTCAAAAGTGAAAGGCTTAGATAAGAATAAATTCATACCTGAATTTAACGCTTTATCTCTCTCCTCACTTGTATTACCAGCAGTCAAAGCAACCACAGGAACAGGCCGAACACCCGCCTTCAATTCAGCTTCTCGAATCAACCTAGTAGCCTCAATACCATCACAAACAGGCATCTGACAGTCCATGAAAATCATATCGAAAGGATGTTTGAGCTGCGCCTCTACGGCGGCTCTTCCGTCTTCTACTACCATGACATCACAGCCTACAAGGTCCAGTATTTCACTAATGATCTTTTGGTTCACCTCAAGATCCTCTGCCACGAGGACCTTGGGCTTACGACGAAGCCTAAAATTTTCAGTAGAAGTTGAGGCAGAGGGCCCACAAAAAGTGGCCATGGAGTTTAAGGAGCGGAGCAAACCCTCGCTTGAAACAGGGATTGTCACTATCTCTAGAGGTAAGGCACATAGAGGGGCGACATCGTAAGCCTTCATACAATATAAGACATGAGTGCCATTTGGAATAACCTGAGCGAGACCTTTAAGCAACTCAGAAGAACAGGAGTAAGAATCTAAAATCAAAACATTGAATTTACTGTGAATTAAGCACTCGAGATCACCACCCGAGCCGGCTACGGGCAGAGAAACCCTACTGCAGACTGAAACAATCGAATTTATAAACATTATATCTATCGAGAAAACCGCGATTCTGAAACCAGATACACTCTGAATAGCTGGCGATTCTGGAGCAAGAGAGACAGGAAGAGAAACTCTGAACGTAGAGCCTGCTCCAATGCTCGATTTCACCTCGATTGAACCATTTAAAACATCTACGAACTGCTTACATATAGCCAGGCCCAGCCCTGTGCCACCATATTTGCGCGTGGTACTTGCGTCTGCCTGAGTAAAAGCATCAAAAAGCCTGGACTGAGCATCCTCTGATATTCCAATCCCTGTATCCTCAACCTCCAGAAGAAGAAATCCTGAACGAAAATCTGAGGTACCTAAATCCCTCCAATCCAAGGAAACGCTAACATAACCTGAGTCAGTGAATTTGATGGCATTACCTACAAGATTGCTAAGTATCTGACGCGCTTTAGCTGCGTCGCCAATTATAAAACTAGGAAGGTTTTCAGAAATATTGTAGTAGAATCTAATATTTTTCCTGGCGACCGTTTCCGAAAAGACCTCGCATACTCCGTCAGCAATTGCAGCCGGATCGAACGGCGACCTCTCAACATCAAGCTTGCCGGCCTCTGCTTTTGAAAAGTCCAGAATGGAGTTAATCAATTCAAGAAGAGCTTTTCCACTCCGGTAGGCGCTCTGCGCAAAACCCGCTTGTCGTCCATTTAGATTAGATTTCAGGAGAAGCTCTGTCATGCCAATAACGCCATGCATAGGCGTACGAATCTCATGACTCATTACAGCTAAAAACTCAGATTTTGCCTTACTAGCGTCCTCTGCTGCGATTCTTGCGAGCTGGAGGTCGCGCGTGCGCTCCTCTACCTTTTTCTCAAGCTCAATTTGTCTCTGCTGCGCGATAAGTGCTTTTTTTCGCTGGTAGAAAACATAAGAGAAAAGGATCAAAAAACTCAAGAACACGTACGTGAAATAAGCGGGTAGTGTCATCCAAGGCGCCGGTGTAACCCGAATGTTCATTGCTATTTCGTTATCACTCCAAACACCATCCGAATTAGTGGCCCTCACTTTCAAATTATATAGTCCGGATGGCAATGAAGAGAAAGATGCGGTGCGAGATTCAGTAAGATCCACCCAGGTATTATCAAAACCCTCCAGCATATATCTATACTTAATTGCTGCTGGATTACTATAATCTAAAGAGGCAAACTTAAAAGACGCATAACGGAAGTTGTACGGAAGCTCTATACGATTTTTAAAGCTTATCGGCTCATCAAAGAAAACCTCCTCATTCAGCACCTTAAACTCAGTAATACGCAATGGAGGCGAGTAGTTACTTGGCACCACAACTCGAGGGTTAACTATGTTAAACCCGTTATTTCCTCCAAAATACAATAGACCACTACTATCTTTATATGCGGCACCATGATTAAACTCCGGACCTTGAAGACCATCAGTAGAATCAAAATGTTGGGCGAAAGAAAGGTCTGGATTCAATCTCGACAGGCCTCGGTTGTGCGACAACCAAATGTATCCCAAATCATCCGGAACCACTGAGTAAACATCTAAGCTAGGCAACTTAATGTTTTCGGGAAGCGTTAGAAAGTTAACCTCAAGATTCATCCGAGAGCTTTTAGGCCAGTAATTTACCCCGCCACTCTGCGTACCGACCCAGAGTCTACCCTCGCTATCCTCGTTGAGAGACCACGTCAAATCGCTACTAAGGCTCTTTGCATTCCCTCTCTCCGGCCTATATTTTTTGAAGGTTCCACTACTAATGTCGAATAAATTAAGGCCGGTCTCCGTACCGAGCCAAATATAGCCGAGGGAGTCCTCAAATATGTCAATAACATAAGAGCTACTTATACTATGAGGATCCTGGGGGTCGTTCGAAAACCTAACAAAACCTCCAAGATCAGGCTGATAAAGATTAACCCCACCACCATATGTAGCGACGAGCAGGTGACCGGTTGAAATACGCTTAATACTCGTTATACCATTTGCCCCGATGCTATTCGGTTCCGAAGGTGAGTATTGGAAATTCTTATAATCATTTGACTCTAAATCGTATCTGAAAAGCCCGTTACTCATTGTTCCTATCCAGAGTACATCCTCCTCTAGGAACATACTCATCACAGGACCTATATCCTTTGGAAGAACCAGCTCAAAATCTTGGACATGACCAAGAGGAAAGTCGTTTTTGACGAACTTGTAGATGCCAGCATTATTTGCAACCCAAATTTTATTTTTCGATGCCTCTACAAACGAATTTATTGAATTTACCTCCGGCCCCCTATCCGATGTAACTTTGGTAAAATATGACTTAGAGCCAAAAGCTAGCCCATTGAATGTTCCAACCCAGAACACTCCAGAGTTTCCTTGATAAACGCTAAAAACTTGATTGTCCGGGAGATTAGAGTTGGCAGTATGAAAATGAGAAATTGACTGATCAGAATTATCCCAAACACTCAAACCATTTCTTGTTGCAATCCAGACGTTGCCTTTACTGTCCTCCATGATGGCATAGACGCTAGGATCGGCAATATCAATGGAATCAAGAGGACGACGCCCTGAGAAGTGGGAATATTCTGCATTGCTTCGATTTATACGAACTAAACCATGGTCAAGTGACGCAATCCATAGCCAACCATCCTCTGAAAAATCAATATCACTCAGATTATCGAATCGGTCACCGATATAATCGGATATGCTTGTCACATATCCGATCCCGCCATTTAAATAGGCGGTTACATCAATTAGATAGCCATTTTTTGACGCAGCAAACAGCCGACCTTGCGGATCTGATGAGAAGCCTGATATTCGACCAAGTGGCTGCTCGTTATCGGCGGGCAGACGATAATGCTTTAGATTTCCCGTACCGGGATTTATGCGACTAAAGACACCGGGGATATCGTAGCCTATCCAAATACTCCCATCAGGGTCCTTGAATAGAGAATAAATAGTATCTGAGATCAACGTCTTCTCAGACATCTCTGCCCCGGAACGTATTGCAGAGAATGAGTGATCGGCAGGATCGTACTTGTTCACACCACCTCCAGCGGTGGCGATCCAGATAAAGCCTTGGCTATCTTCGACAATACCTGTCGTGGATTGGTGGGAAAGCCCACCCTCCTCTTTATTACTGGCTCTAAATCTGATTACAGTATATCCGTCGAAGCGATGTACGCCCTCTTGTGTAAGGAGCCAGACAAAGCCTTGACTGTCTTGGAAAATATTACGGACGGATTGCTGGGTCAGCTCGCTAGAGGCTGGAGATAATCTGAAAGTGTAATCTGATGGTGCCAGCGACCAGCTGACGGGCGCACCAACAACTAATAGAAAAACTGTAGTAAGAAGGGCTAATGTCGCCTTCACATCACGGCCACCTTGTGCTTTTCGCCGATGATACAAGGTACTAGCGTGATTCTACAATGGAGGACTAATGACTATATTGGGAGAGAGTGACGAAGAATGGGGCACCAGACGGTGCCCCAAACTGTTCTTGAATTAGTGCTTAGCGAATGCCCCAA
>CERN01012448.1_pt1 | contig 141315 bp, 130 predicted proteins | sample 530761 | NCBI WGS metagenome assembly CERN01 (sample SAMEA2620947, study PRJEB7988) | marine metagenome | isolation source: saline water (ENVO:00002010), including | reverse complement strand
ACCCGCCACCGGGTCGCCCGCTTCGAGAAAATCACTGGTCGCGAGCTGGCGGGCTACGACATGCTGATCGCGGCGGATATCTGCTTCTGGGATGAACTGGCCCGCCCCGTGGGCAACCTGATCAACCGCGCCCTGCGCGCGGGCGTGAAGCACATCGTGGTCGCCGACCCCGAGCGTCAGCCCTTCCTGGATATGGCCCAGGGCTGTGTCGAGCGCCACTGCGCGGAGCTGCTGCCCTGGCAGTGCCGCGGCAGCATCGAGGCGCGCGGGGCCCTGCTGGTGATCGAGAACGCCTGACTCAGCGCCGCGCGGATACCCGGTAGCGCCGCTCCAGACCCTCGACCATCTGCGGCGCGCCAGCGTCGCCAAAGGCCGGGCGGAAGCGGGTGGACAGCAACTGCCGATAGAGGTGGATGGCGTAGCCCCGCGCCGCCTCGTCGCCGGCGCGAGTGTCCACCCCGCGGGCCCGCCCCTCCGGCGAGACGCTGTAGTCGGCGAGCACCGCCGCGCCCTCGGCATCGCCGGGGCGCCAAAACACGCCGTTGTCGGGCAGCTCGACCGGCTCGGCGAACCAGGCCTGGCGCAGGTCGCCGCGCTGCTGCCTGTCCAGCCAGGCGACCAGCGCCGCATAGCGTTCCAGGGCATCGCGGCGTCCATTCCACTGTTCCCAGTCAGCCAGCGCCAGGTACGCACGGGCACGCAACTCGACATCTTCCAGGTCGGGCCGCGCGAGGAACTGCTCCAGCAGGCCCACGCCCTCGCTGACCGCGCTCCGCTGCAGGTTGATCAGGCGCTGCTCCCGCGCGGATAGCTCCATGGGAACCCCGGCGAGTGCCGCACTGCGCAGGCCGGTGTCCCGCTGCATCACCACCGGCGCCTGCCAGGCCTGCAAGAGGTAGAGGTTGTGCAGCTGGCTCTCGAGCAGGGCCCAGTGAGCGGAGGCCTCCAGTGCGGCACTGGCCTGCAGCAGTTCGGCATTGAGCCCCAGCAGACGCAGCAGGCGCTGGTCTTCCCGCTTGTCGAACCCCAGGCGCAGGGCCTGCCTTTGCCAGCGCAGGTACTCGAGCACGGCTTCCAGGTCCTCCCCCGCCTGGGCCGACAGGGCGCGGAAGTAGTAATCGTAGCGCTCGTCCAGCGCCTGCCAGTCACCGCGCAGGCCCTGCACCTCCAGCACCTGCCTGAGCAGGGGCAGCTGCCCTTCGCTATACAGGCCCTGGTTGATGCGCACGACGTGGAGCGCGCGCCGGTAGGCCCGCAGCGACTGATCCAGCTCACCGGCCTCCCGGTAGAGCCGCCCGAGGTCACTCAGCGCCTCCGCCAGGGCTGGCGCGTAGGGGCCCGCCGCCTGCTCACTGGCCTGCAGCCGGGCCTCCAGTTCCCGCAACTGCTCCCTGTGCTGCGGACCGACCTCCCGCACGCGCTCACCCGGGGCGCGCCAGGCGCGTGTCTCGGGCCAGTCGCCCCCCAGGCGGACGAAATCCTCGCCGTAACGGGTCGCGGCCTGCAGGCTGGCACAGCCCATACTCAGCGCAAGGATGATGCCGCAGAGCCAGGGCAGGAATGGGTGGGCAGTCATGGGGCACTCCGTGGCGAAATCTGACGCGGGTGCACAGTATAGGCTGGGGAGGGGCGGGTGTGCAGCGGGCCCTGTGACCCTCGGTTCACGGCCCCTGTGGCGTGCGCCGTAGCCATAAAAAACCCGCCTTGCGGCGGGTGGAAATCTGACGTCACGGACCTGGACGGGTGCTGCGTGCGATCCAGGGGAGAAAAACGCGCAGCGACCAATTTCAGATGGTCGAATTATAGCCAGGGGCTTGATATAGTCCTAATGTATTTAATTTATTGAAATCATGCATTCAGGTAATAGTCTAGGGTGAACTCCCGGCAACTGCACAAGGTCGACCTGAACCTTCTCGTGGCCCTGCAGGTCATGCTGCAGGAGTGCTCGGTTTCCCGCGCGGCCAGGCGCCTGCACATTACCCAGCCGGCGATGAGCCGCACCCTGGGGCGCCTGCGCGAACTGTTTGACGACCCGCTGTTTACCCGCAGCAGCGGCGGCATGCAGCCAAGCCCGCGGGCGCGGGAACTGGAGCGCGAGCTGGGCCCCCTGCTGACGGAGGTGGAGCGGCTGCTGCGGGGCCCCGAGTTCGATCCCTGGCACTATACCGGCGAGGTGACCCTGGCCCTGTCGGAGTACATCGGCATGGCCCTGCTGCCGGGCCTGATCCGGCGCCTCCACGAGCTGGCCCCGCGCCTGTCGATCCGGGTCATCACCCGGGTGGAGAACCAGCTGGAGCAACTCGCCAGCGGCGCCCTGGATTTCGTCATCCACATCGCCCAGGCCCACTACCCCGAGGACTTCCGGGCCTTTCCCCTGGGCACCGCGCCACCGGCGATCCTGGTGCGCGAGGGCCACCCCCTGACCCAGGGCGACCTGACCTGGGAGCGCCTGGCGCTGTATCCGGTGATCCGGGTCTACCTGCCCGACTTTGAACAGATCGAACTGGTGCGGACCTCCGAGAGCTTCCTGCGGGTGCGCGATCCGCAACAGGGCTCCCTGGAGATCTCCCATCTGATGACCGCCCTGGAGGTGTTGCGCTCCACCGACTACTTCATGCCCGGACCGGCCTACATCATGCGCAACCAGATCGCGACCCAGGGCATCGTGGCCCTGGCCAACCCCGAAGACATCGACTACCAGATTCGCTATATGCTGGTGGGCCACCGGCGCACCGAACACTCCGCCCTGCACCAGTGGCTGTGGCAACAGATCCTGGAAACCCTGGGCAGCCTGGACCGGCCCTAGCGGGCGGTGCGGCACTTTCCCCCGGAGCCGAGTTCCCCTATCCTGTGACGCCATTTCCCGAAAGCCGAGGCTCCATGAGCGCCAGCCGTCGACGCGACATTCCCCGCTACCGTACGCCGCTGATCGAAACCCACTGCCACCTCGACTACCTCGACGGCGAACAGCTGACAGCCACGCTCCAGCGATCCCGCGACGTGGGCATCCAGCGCATCATTACCATCGCGGTATCACCGGACAACCTCGGGCCGGTCCTGGCCCTGGCCCACCGCGAGGACGACGTCTGGGCGACCCAGGGCATCCACCCCCACGAAGCCGAGGGCCTGGACAGTGAGGTGCTGGAGCGCATCCGCGAACAGGCCGGCGACCCCAGGGTGGTCGCCATCGGCGAGATCGGTCTCGATTACTTCTACGACCACGCCGACCGCCGGGCACAGTGGCGCGCCTTCGAGCAGCAACTGGCCCTGGCGGCAGACCTCGACCTCCCGGTGGTGATCCACACCCGCGAGGCCGATGACGACACCCGCACCATTCTGGAAAACTTCCGCAGCAGCCTGCGTCGCCGGGGCGTGATTCACAGTTTCACCTCCAGCCTTGAGCTGGCGGAATTCTGCCTCGGCGAAGGTTTCATGCTTGGCTTCAACGGCATCACCACCTTCAACCGCGCCGACAACGTGCGCGAGGTGGTGGCGGCAACCCCGATCGAGCAACTGTTGCTGGAGACCGACTCTCCCTACCTGACACCCGTGCCCTACCGGGGCAAGCCCAACGCGCCCTATTACCTGCCCTTCGTGGCGGAAAAGGTCGCCGCTATCCACGGACTGGACCCGGAGATTTTGCTGGAACAGGTCCAGCGCAACAGTCTGCAGCTCTTCTTCCCCGACGAAGCCTGAGCGGGCACAGGAAGGATCCACAGGAATTGCCCGCCGGGGCCGACCTCGCCCGCGGTCAGTGGTAAGATGTGCGGCTTTTGAGGGCGCCCCGGCGCCCGCAGCCGGACACGGGGACACATGCAATATATTGTCGGTCAACGCTGGATCAGCCACGCGGACAGTCAACTGGGCCTGGGGGTGGTGGTCGAGGTGGAGCCCCGGCGGGTCACTCTCACCTTCCCCGCCGTGGGCGAGGATCGCACCTACGCCATGGACAACGCCCCCCTGACGCGCCTGCGCTTCAAGCCGGGCGATCACATCGCGACGGTGCAGGGGGTCGAGCTGGTGGTGACCCGGGTCGACGAGCAGATGGGCCTGCTCCTGTATACCGGCACCGACCACCACGAGGACGAGCTCACCATCTCCGAGCTGGAACTGGATGGCTTCGTGCAGATTGTCACCCCCAGCCAGCGGCTGATGAACGGGCACTTCGATCGCAACAGCGATTTCGTCCTGCGCATGGACACCTTCCGCCACCTGGATCGCCTGCAGCGCACGCCCGTGCGCGGGCTGCTGGGCTCGCGCACCAGCCTGCTGCCGCACCAGGTCTACGTCGCCCACGAAGTGGGGCAACGCCACGCCCCCCGGGTATTGCTGGCGGACGAGGTCGGCCTGGGCAAGACCATCGAGGCCGGCATGATCCTGCAGCAGCAGTTGCTGACGGGCCGCGCCAGCCGCGTGCTGGTGCTGGTGCCGCCGGCGCTGCTGCACCAGTGGCTGGTGGAGATGCTGCGCCGCTTCCAGCTGCGCTTTGCGCTCTTCGACGCCGAGCGCCTGGCGGAGATCGACGATCCGGCGCCCTTCGACAGTGAGCAGCTGGTACTCTGCCCCCTGGACCTCTTCGACGAGCCGGCCTACCGCGACCTCGCCCTCGCCTCCCACTGGGACCTGGTGGTCGTGGACGAGGCTCACCATCTGCACTGGTCGCCGGAGCAGGCGGGGGAGGACTACCATTTCGTGGCCCAGCTGGGGGCCGCCAGTCCCGGCCTGCTCCTGCTCACCGCCACCCCCGAGCAACTCGGTGTGGAAAGTCATTTCGCCCGCCTGCGCCTGCTCGACCCCGACCGCTTCCACAGCCTGGAAGCCTTCCTCGCCGAGTCCGAGACCTACCGCCAGTGGAGTGACCTGGTGGATGCCCTGGAGCGCGGGGAGCCCGCGCCCGCGGACCTGCCCGAGGGCCTCGACCCCGACACACCAAGGCCGCAGCTGGTGGAGCAGATCCTCGACCGCTTCGGTACCGGGCGGGTGCTGTTCCGCAACACACGGGCAGCGATCAGCGGCTTCCCGCAGCGGGTGCTGCACCGGCACCCCCTGCCCTACCCCGAGGCCTACGCCCTGGCCAGCCTGGACCTGGAGGAGCGTCTCTACCCCGAGATGCCCTACCACGACGACAGCTGGCTCAGCTTTGACCCGCGGGTCAGCTGGCTGGTCGACACCCTGAAAGCCCTGCGCCCGGAAAAGGCCCTGGTGATCTGCGCCAATGCCCGCACCGCGGTGGCCCTGGAGCACCACCTGCACCTGCGCGCGGGCATCCGCTCCGCGGCCTTCTACGAGGGCCTGTCGATCCTCGAGCGGGACCGGGCCGCCGCCTATTTCGCCGACGCGGTGAACGGTGCCCAGACCCTGGTCTGCTCGGAAATCGGCAGCGAGGGGCGCAACTTCCAGTTTGCCCAGCACCTGATCCTCTTCGACCTGCCCCTGCACCCGGACCTGCTGGAACAGCGCATCGGCCGCCTCGACCGCATCGGTCAGCAGGGGGACGTCAACATCCACGTGCCCTACCTGGAGGGCAGTGCCCAGGAAACCCTGCTCGACTGGTACGATCGCGGCGTCGGCGTCTTTGCCGAACCCTGCTCCGCCGGCAGCCTGATCCTGGAGCACTTTGAGGACCGCCTGCAGACACAACTGGAACAGCGCAGCGAAGACTTCGACGCCCTGCTGACCGAGACCGCGGCCTTCACCGACGCCACCCGCCGGGAGCTGCGCGAGGGGCGCGACCGGCTGCTGGAGCGCAATTCCTGCAAGCCCGCCGAGGCCGCGGCGCTGATCGAGCGCATCCGCGACCTGGAGGAAACCGACAGCCTCCAGGGCTACCTGGAGGCCCTCTGTGAAGCCTACGGCGTGGAACACGAATACCACTCCGAGCAGGCCCTGATCCTGCGCCCCACCGATCACATGCTGACCGGCCACTTCCCCTGGCTCGGGGACGAGGGCACCAGCCTGACCTTCGCCCGGGACAAGGCCCTGGCCCGGGAAGACCTGCTGTTCCTCAGCTGGGAGCACCCCATGCTGCTGGAAGCCATGGACATGGTGCACTCCACCGAGCTGGGCAACGCGGCCATCGGCACCCTCAGCCTCAAGGGCATCCCCCCGGCCACCCTGCTGCTGGAGTGCCTGTTCACGGTGAACTGCGTGGCCCCGCGCAACCTGCAGCTGGAGCGCTTCCTGTCCTTCCACCCCATGCGCCTGCTGATGGACGCCCGCGGCAAGGATCTGGCCCGCCTGGTGCCCAGCGCCAGGCTCGACCCGCTGGTGGAAAAGGTCAACAAGCAGACGGCCCTGGCCATCATCCGCCAGGTGCAGAACGATGTGGAGGACCGCGTGACCCAGGCCAAGCGGGAAGCCGAGTCGCGCCTGGCGCCGATCCTGAGCGCCGCGGAGAGCGACATGCGCGAGAGCCTGGGTACCGAGCTGGAACGCCTCACGGCACTGCGCCAGGTGAACCCGTCCATCCGCCAGGAAGAGCTCGACCACCTGGCCTGGCGCATCGAGGAGAGTGCCCTGCATATTCAGCACGCCGGCCTGCAGCTGCAGGCACTGCGCCTGATCGTGACGACCTGAGAATCGGCGAGGGGGAAAGACAGGCCTGCCGCGGGTCGGCGGGCCCGGAAGATCAGGCCTGGGCTACCAGGCCGCCGTCCAGCACCAGCACGTGGCCGGTCATCCAGGCCGAGGCCCGGGAGGACAGATAGATCGCCGAACCGGCGGCATCCTCGGGGCTGCCGAGGCGGGGGATCGGAAAGTCCTTCACCAGCGCCGCTTCGTCCTCGAGCAGGTGGGCGGTCATCTTGCTGGGGAAGAAGCCCGGGGCAATTGCATTCACATTGACCCCCTGCCGCGCCAGCTCGGCCCCGAGCTGGCGGGTCATGTGGTGCACCGCGGCCTTGCTCGCGGCGTAGCTGTAGTTGTCCATGTGGCTGTTGGTGAGCCCGTTCACGGAGCCGATATTGATCACCCGGGCGGGATCCTCGTCCCGCCGGGCGGCCCGCAGCAGCGGCAGCAATTGCTGGGTCAGGTAGAACATCGACTTGAGGTTGAGGTCCATGACCTTGTCCCAGCCGGACTCGGGGAACGCCTCCAGCGGGGCGCCCCAGCTGGTGCCGGCGTTGTTGACCAGGATATGCAGGCCGGATTCTCGCTCGGTGAGTTCCCCCACCAGCTGGCGCACACCCGCCAGGGTCGACAGGTCGACCACCAGCGGAATGCACTCGCCCTGCACCGAGAGGCGCTCGGCGGTCTCCCGCAGTTCCCCCTCGCGGCGGGCCGTGATGTAGGTCTTCACGCCGTTGGCGACAAAGCCCGCCGCGATCATCTCGCCGATGCCGCGGGAGCCCCCGGTGACCAGGGCCACCTTGTCACTGACGTCGAACAGCTGCCGCATGAGCGCTAGCGCCCCGTCCACACCGGTGCGCGCTTGGCCAGGAATGCCGTGGCGCCCTCTTTCGCGTCATCGCTGTCGATGCAGACCTTCTGCAGCCGTGCCTCGTCGGTAATGGTGGCAGCAACGTCCGCCTCCATCGCCGCATTCAGGGCCTGCTTGGCGTAGCGCAGGGACAGCGGTGCCTTGCCGGCCAGCTCTTCCGCCCAGGCCACGGCCTCGTCCACCAGGGCGTCGGCGGCCACGACGCGGTTGCACAGCCCCCATTCCTGGCAGCGTGCGGCCGCCAGCTTTTCACCGCCGGCGATCAGCTCGAAAGCGCGCTTGCGACCCACCGTGCGCGCCAGATGCCAGGTGGCACCGCCATCCGGAATCAGACCGATTGCCGCAAAGGCCTGGTAGATAAAGGCGTTCTCGGCCATCACCGTGAGGTCGCAAACCATGGCGAAGGCACTGCCGATACCGGCGGCGGCGCCGTTTACCGCGCTGATCCAGGGCTTGGGCGACTCGGTGATCGCCATCAGCGCCGGCTTGTACTCGCGGTTGAGCTGGGCCTCGACGTCGAAGTCATCGGCCTGGATTTCCGCCAGGTCGGCGCCGGCACTGAAGGCCCGACCCGCCCCGGTCAGCACCACGACACGGATGCTGTCGTCGGCATTCACCGCCTCTGCCGCCGCCAGGATATCCCGGCGCAGGGCGGCGTTGAAGGCGTTCAGGCTGTCGGGGCGATTGAAGCTGAGCAGCGCGACCGAGCCGCGCTGTTCGACGCTTACTGTTTCAAAACTCTCTGGCATGACAATTCCTTGTAGTCTCGGGTCAGCCAATGCTACCGGATTCGCGCAGCTTGCGGACTTCTTCCTCGGCAAAACCCATGGCCTGCAGCACGCTGTCGGTGTCTTCACCCAGGCCCTTGGGCCCGTGGTTGACCTCGGAGGGCGTGCGGCTGAAGCGCGGGGCCGGCGCCGGCTGTACCACACCGTCGACCTCGACATAGGTGTTGCGGGCCTGGTTGGCCGGATGCGCCGGTGCCTCGACGAAGGACAGCACCGGGGCAAAGCAGGCGTCGGTGCCCTCCATGATCTCGCACCACTGGGCTTGGGTCTTGCTGCGGAACACCTCGGTCAGGCGCGCCTTCATCTCCGGCCAGCGCTCGCGGTCGTGCTGATTGGCGAAGAGGTCCTCGGGCAGCTCCGCCAGTTGGCACAGCAGCGCATAGAACTGCGGCTCGATGGAACCCACGGCGATGTACTGGCCATCGGCACATTCGTAGGTGTCGTAGAAGGGCGCGGCGCCATCCAGCAGGTTGGCTTCGCGGCGAGAGGCATCCCAGCCGCCGATGGCGTGGAAGCCGTGGAACATCCACATCAGCTGGGCCGCACCGTCGACCATGGCCACGTCGATCACCTGGCCCTTGCCGGAGTTGCTGGTTTCCAGCAGCGCCGCCAGTACACCGTTGACCAGCAGCATGCCGCCGCCGCCCATGTCGCCGACCAGGTTCAGGGGCGGCACGGGTTTCTCGCCGGCGCGACCGGTGGCAAACAGGGCGCCGGTCAGGGAGATGTAGTTGATATCGTGGCCCGCGGCCTGGGCCAGGGGCCCTTCCTGGCCCCAGCCGGTCATGCGGGCAAACACCAGCCGCGGGTTGCGCTTGAGGCAGACCTCGGGGCCCACACCCAGTTTTTCGCAGACACCGGGGCGGTAGGGGTCGATCAGCACATCGGCGTTTTCCACCATGCGCAGCAGGGTCTCGACGCCCTCCTCGCTCTTCAGGTTGAGCACCACCGATTTCTTGCCGCGGCCACTGACATCCTTCATCTGCCGCAGGTCGGCGCCCCCCGCGCGTTCGATGCGGATCACCTCGGCGCCCATGTCAGCGAGGATCATGCCACCCATGGGTGCCGGGCCAATGCCCGCCAGTTCGATGACAGTAAAACCGTTTAGCGGTCCCATGGAATCCCTCCTCAGCGCGGCTGCATGCGAATCGCGCCGTCCAGGCGGACGCACTCACCATTCAGGTAGTCGTTTTCGGCGATGAATACCGACAGGTGGGCGATCTCCTCGGGCCGCCCCAGGCGGTGCGGGTAGCATACGCTGTTTTCCAGGGACTTGTAGGCGGCCTCCGGCAGCGACTCGAACAGCGGCGTGTGGATCAGGCCGGGCACGATGGTGTTGACGCGGATGCCGTAGGCTTCCAGGTCCCGCGCCATGGGCAGCGTCATGCCGACGATGCCACCCTTGCTGGCGCTGTAGGCCAGCTGACCGACCTGGCCTTCCATGGCGGCAATCGAGGCCGTGTTGATGATCACGCCGCGGCCGCCGTCCTGGTTGATCGGGTCGTTGTTGGCCATCTGCTCGGCGGCAAAGCGGGCGACATTGAAGGTGCCCACCAGGTTGACGTTGATCACCGGCATGAACTGCTCCATGGGGAACACGCCCTTCTTGCTCAGGGTCTTGCAGGCGCTGCCGATGCCCGCGTAGTTGTTGCAGATGTGCAGGGCGCCGAATTTCTCCACGATGCCGGCCACGGCCTCGCGGACATTGTCCTCGTCGGCCACATTGACCTTCCAGAAGGCCACCTTGTCGGCGCCCAGCTGGTCGATCACGTCCTGCGCGTTCTGTTCATTCAGGTCGAAGATGGCAACCTTCGCGCCCTTGGCGACATAGGCTTCCACCGTGGCGCGGCCGAGGCCGGAGGCGCCACCGGTGACCAGTGCAACTTTTCCTTGCAGATCCATGTTGTTACTCCTTTCAGAAATTGCGGGTATTGAAGGGTTGGTAGGATTCGCCGAGGCAGTCGCGGCTGATGATCAGTTTCATCACTTCCGAGGTGCCGGCGTAAATCGGGGAAATGCGCGCGTCGGTAAACTGGCGGCTAATCGGGTATTCGTCCATGTAACCGGCGCCGCCGTGCAGCTGCACACCCAGGTCCGCGGCGGCCACCTGCAATTCGGAGGTAAGCAGCTTGGCCTTGGCCGCGTCCACCGCGGTGAGGGCACCGGCGTTGAAGGCGCGCACGCACTGGTCGACATAGGCCTGGGCAAAATCCAGTTGCGAGCGCATTTCCGCCATACGGAACTGGGTATTCTGGAAGGCCGCCAGGGGCTTGCCGAAGGCCTTGCGCTCGCGCACGAACTCCGCGGTCAGGTCCCAGGACAGCTGCGCCGCGGCCAGGTAACCGACGGCGCCGATCAGGCGCTCCTCGGCCAGGCCTTCCATCAGGTAGACGAAGCCCTTGCCCGGTTCGCCCAGCACATTGGCCTTGGGCACCTTCACATCATTGAAGAAGAGCTCGGCGGTATCCTGGGCCTTGAGGCCCATCTTGCGCAGGTTGCGCCCGCGCTCGAAACCTTCCATGCCCCGCTCCACCAGGAACAGGGTCATATGGTGGGGATTGTTCTGGGGGTCGGTCTTCGCCGCGACAATGACCAGGTCGGCGTTGATGCCGTTGGAAATGTAGGTCTTGGCGCCCTTGAGCACCCAGTGGTCGTCGGCCTCCACCGCGGTGGCGCGCATGCCCGCGAGGTCGCTGCCGGCGTCGGGCTCGGTCATGGCAATCGCCAGGATGGTCTCGCCGCGCACACAGCCGGGCAGGAAGCGCTGGCACTGTTCCTCGCTACCGAAGCGGGTCAGGTAGGGGCCAACCAGGCGACTGTGCAGGGTGGAGTACCAGTCGCCGACCCGGGCGTAGGCGGCCTCCTCCATGATGATCTGCTCGAAGCGGAAGTCGCTGTCACCCATGCCGCCGTAGCGCTCCTCGGGCCAGACCATCAGGAAGCCCTGCTCCCCGGCCTTGCGAAAGGCCTCGCGATCGACAATCCCCGCCTCGCGCCAGCTTTCCATGTGCGGCACAATCTCCGCCGCCAGGAACTTGCGATAGGCGTCGCGGAACAGCTGCTGTTCTTCGGTGAAATCACGCGGCAACATCACGGGTACCTTTTTTGCCATGAGCCCCGGATTATGCGTGGCCCCGCAAGGGCCAACAATGACCGCGTCCGACAATTTTATTGATCGGGACGAACAGCGCGGAAATCGCACTGTGGCACAATAATAGCGCCGACGCTGCAGCAGGTCGGGCAAAGGGGACGTTCATACATGCGCAATCTGTCTATTTCGGTCTACTTCGCCCGCGCGGTCCTGCGCAATGCCGTGGCCATCGGGCTCGACCCGATGCAGCTGCTGCGCCGCAATCGCATTTCACCGCGCCTGTTGCGGGAGGCCGATGCGCGCATCTCCATCGAACGCTTCGCCGATCTGCAAGTCAGCACCATGCTCGCCATGGGCGACGAGAGCCTCGGCTACGCCACCCGGCGCGCGCCCATCGGCAGCTGGTCAATGATGTGCCACGCGGTGATCGGCAGCGAAACCCTGGGCCAGGCACTGCACCGCTACTGCCGCTTCTACCAGCTGTTCGAGTCCTTCCCCTACCTGGTTTTCCAGGAGGAAGGCGAGTTGGTGCGAATCCGCGTGGAACAGGACTCCCGGCGCCCCTGCGACCCCTACATGGTGGAGCTGCTGCTGTTCAACCTGCACCGCTTCGGCAGCTGGCTGGTCCAGGAGCACCTGCCCATCCAGGCGGTCAACCTGGCCTACGAACCGGCGGCCACCGCCGATGACTATCGCCACATGTTCCTGGCCAATCCCGTGCATTTCGGCACCGAACACTGCGAACTGGTCTTCGCCGCCAGCCAGATGGACAAGCGCGTGGTGCAGAACGAGCAGAGCCTGCGCCACTTCCTGCGCCACCCGGTGCTCATGATGCTGACCCAGAATTTCGCCCGCAACAGCTGGACCACCCAGGTGCGCGACATCCTGCGCCCGCGCCTGCAGGATCTGCCCGAGCTGGCGGATGTCGCCGCCCGCCTCGACCTGCACCCGCAGACCCTGCGGCGGCGCCTGGCCGCCGAGGGAACCACCTTCAAGGACATCAAGAACCAGCTGCGCCGGGATACCGCCCTGCATTTTCTCGGCAAGCAGGGCCTGTCCATCGAGGAAATCGCCCACCGCGCCGGCTTCTCCGAATCCAGCGCCTTTATCCGCGCCTTCAAGGGCTGGACCGGCGTCACGCCCTACAGTTACCGGAAGGGCATTTAGCGGCCCAGGGCACAGTCCGCTATAGTGTCCGGCACGGAAAGTGTGCAGGGAGCGGACATGTTGCGGAAAGTGGTACGTTGGTGCATCGGTCTCTACCTGGGCTGGGTCCTGCTGGTGATCTTCCTGGTCTGGCCCCTGCTCAACATCCTGCCCCACCACCTGATTCGCGAGCAGCTGCAGCGCGAGTTCCACAGCGAACTGATTCTCTTCAACCCCTTCACCCTGACCCTGGAAGTGCGGCGCGGCGTCCTGCGCGACAGCGACGACACAGCGATGCTGTCGGTAGAGTACCTGCACGCCAACCTGGGCCTGGCCAGTCTGTGGCAACGCGCGCTGCTGCTGCAGGACGTCACCGTGCTGGGGCCCAGGGTCCACCTGGTGCAGCGGGCCGACGGCGCCCTCAACCTGCTGGCGATGCTTCCCGAGGGTGAACAAGCGGCACCGCAATCCCCCCCGGGTAAACCCTTTCCCCTGCGACTCGAGGAACTCTACCTCAGCGGCGGAGAGGTAACGCTGGAGGACCGCACGCTGTCGACGCCGTGGCGCAGCGGTGTCCACAAGCTCGAGCTGCGTGTCAGCGATCTCTCGACCCTGGCCGGGGAGCGGGGGCACTACCGGCTCGACCTGGAGGCCCGGGAGGGCGGTGCAATCGGTGCCGAGGGCAGCCTCGCGCTCGGCGACTCCAGCCTGGCGGGCGACCTCGATATCGACGCACTGCAACTCGCGCCCGCCGTGCGCCGCGCCGATCCGCTGCTGCCCTTTAGCCTGTCGGCCGGCAGCCTGGACCTGTCCTCCGGCTTCGCGCTCGACTGGCAAAACGAGCTTCAGGCCCGGGTGGACGGCGGCCAAATCACCCTGCGCGAGATTGCCGCCCGGCCCCGCGACACCGGCGCCTGGCCGGACACGCACCTGCGCCTGCAGGCCCTGAACCTGAAGGCCCTGAACCTCGACCTGGCGGAACAGCGGCTCGGGGCAGAGTCCCTGGCACTGCGGGGCCTGGATGTGTCTGGCTGGCAGGAGGGGGAACAGATCAGCCTGCTGGCACTGCTGCCGGCGGCCGAGCCGGAAAGCGGTGACACCGCGGCAAAGGCCGAACAGCCGGCGGAGACGGGGGAGCAGGCCGCGGGAGTGGATACCTGGCGCGCCTCCCTGGAACAGCTGAGCCTCACCGAGGGCCGCGCCCACTGGCGCAGCCCCTTTACCGAGCCCGCGCTGACCGTGGCACCGATCAGCGCCGAGGTCCGCGAGCTGGAGTGGCCGGCCGAGGCGGCCTCACCGCTAGCGCTGAACCTGCGCATCAACCAGACCGCGACGTTTTCTCTCGACGGCGAGGTGGACGTCGGTCGCGGCAGTGGCCAGCTGGAAGCCAGCCTGCAGTCGCTGCCCCTCGCCTGGTTCGCCCCCAACCTGCCCGCCGCCCTGCGCGCGGAAATCGGCGATGGCCACCTGGGCAGCGAGGCCCGGCTGACCCTGCAGGATTTCACCCCCTCTAGGATCTCGCTGGACGGCGGCATCGAGGATTTCCTGATCCTGATTCGCGGCGCCGACAATGAATTGACCAGCTGGGACCAGCTCGCCTGGCAGGCGGTGGACATCGACCTGCCCCAGCGCCAGGTGACGGTCGGCAGCGTCCTGCTGGACGGCTTTAGCGGGCGCCTGCACATCGACCCCCAGGGGCGGGTCAACCTGACCCGGGTGCTGGCGGCCGACGACGACACGCAAGCCGCCTCGGGCGAGCGCGAGGGCGCGCCCGATGGCGGCGAACAGCTCGCTGCGCAAAGCGAGGCATCGCCCACGGAAAGCGCGAGTGACAGCACTGCATCCGGGCCCGACGCGGAGCCGGCGTCCCCGGACTGGCAGGTCGCGGTCCCGGAAATCCAGGTGGCCGACAGCGCGCTGGACTTCATGGACGAATCCCTGCCGATCCGCTTTCGCACCGTGATCGGCGACCTCGAAGGCAGCATTACCGGCTTCCGCCTCGACCCCGAGGCCCGCGTGGTGATTGATCTGGATGGTGCGGTGGACGGCTATGCCCCGGTCTCCCTGAGCGGGCACGCCCTGCCCCTGCGCAGCCCGCCCGACCTGGAGCTGGCGCTGAATTTCCGCGGCATCGACATGGCGCGGCTGAGTCCCTACTCCGCCACCTATGCGGGCTATGCCATCGAGCGGGGCACCCTGACCGTGGACCTGAACTATCAGCTGGAGGACAGCCGTCTGCAGGGGCGCAACCAGGTGGTGATCAGCCAGCTGCGCCTGGGAGAACAGGTGGATTCCGAGCGCGCCCTCGACCTGCCCCTGCGGCTCGGCATTGCCCTGCTCACCGACAGCCGCGGCGTGATCGACCTCGACGTACCGGTCAGTGGCGACCTGAACAACCCGCGCTTCAGCCTCGGCAGCGTCATTGCCGGCGCCTTCGTCAACCTCCTGCGCCAGGCCGTCACCGCGCCCTTCAACCTGCTGGCGAGCCTCGTGGGCAGTGAAGCGGATCTGCGCCAGGTGGACTTCACCGCCGGCAGTGTCGACCTCGATGAGCACAGTGCCGGCAAGCTCGGAGACCTCGCCGCTGCCCTGCAGCAGCGCCCTGCCCTGGAGCTGATTGTCAGCGGCCAGGTCAACCCGAAGACCGATGGCCGCCAACTGCGGGAAGCGCGCCTGCGGGATGAATTGCTCGCCCAGGGGCTGAGCCCGGCGGATCTGGAGCAGCGCAGCGAGGCCTGGACCGCGGCCATCGACCAGCGCTATGCCGCGCTGCCGGCTACCACTGCCAGCGCGGAAGCGGAAAAACCCTCCACCCAGGCCCGCTACCGCGCCGTGCGCGACGCCGTGGCGCTGCCGGAGACTGCGCTGCCGGCCCTCGCCAGCGAGCGCGCGGCGGCGGTCAAACGCTTCCTGGTCAACCAGGCGGGCATCGCGCCGGAGCGGATTACCATCGACAGCGCCGATGACAGCGAGTCCGGCAGCAGCGCCGCCATCATGGAAGTGGCGGCCTGAGGCTTCAGGGGTCGCGGCGCAGGGGGCCGCCGCAGCGACGGCATTGGTAGCGCGCCTCGCCGCGCTCCTGCCGCCGGTGGCGGGTGGTCGACAGGCTGTGCTCGCTGCAGTCACAGCGGTAGCGGAATCGGCGCTGGCGCCGCTGGGGCAGGCCGCTGATATCGCGATCGAAGGTGACCCGGGGCTCCACGCCAAAAAAACACATCCAGGCCTGCCACTCGGCCCCGTGGGGCCGCGTGCGGCGGCGGGGAAACTGCCACCAGACCAGGTAATGCGCCACCTCGTGGGGCACGGTCTCACTCAGGTTCTCGTCGTAATAGCGGGCAAAAATCCAGGGATTGAAGCGCAATTCACACTCGCGCCCCCTGGCCCGGAACATGCCGGCGCTGCGCCCGGAAAGGTCGAAGCGCACCGGCGGTACCGGCACGCTGCGGCCCAGTTCGAGGGAAGCCAGATGCAGGTAGTCGCGGACCGCCGAATCCACCGCTCCCCGCTGCAGGGTGTCGAGAACCGGCGCGCGCTCAGGCATCTGCGCCGGCCTCCCCGCGCTCCCGGCACAGGGCCAGCCAGGCGCGCAGCGCCGGCCCCTGGTACTTCTGGCGGTGCAAGAGGATGCCCAGGCCGCGCCGCAGGTCCCGCCCGGGGACGGCCACGGGCACCAGGGAACCGCGGCGGAAGGCGTCCTCCAGGCTGATGCGCGAGAGACAGCCGAGCCCCAGTCCCGCCTCGACCGCGCGCTTGATCGCCTCCGTGTGCTGCAATTCCAGGACCACATTCATCGATGCCAGTATACCGTGCATCGCGCGATCGAAGGCCTGGCGTGTGCCCGAACCGGGCTCGCGCAGGATCCAGTCCTGGGCCACCAGGCCCGCGTCATCGAGATCTCCCCGCGCCAGCACCGGGTGCCCGGGCGCGGCAAACACGCAGAGCTCATCACCCCGCCAGGGCTGCAGGGACAGGTCCGGGTGATTGAACTCCCCCTCCACCAGGCCCATGTCCAGGGTGTAGTCGGCCACCCGCGCGGCGATGCTCGCCGTATTGGCCACCTCCAGCTGGACATCCGCCTCCGGATAACGCTCGCGGAAGGCGGCGATCATGGGTACCGCCAGATAGTTGCCGATGGTCAGCGTGGCCCCTACCCGCAGGCGCCCGCGCACGCTGCTGCCGCCGAGGGACTGCTCCAGCTCCCGGGCCCGGGCCAGGACGTCCTCGGCCGGCGCGCGCAGCTCGCGCCCGAACTCGCTCAGGTACAGCCGCTTGCCGACCCGGTCGAAGAGGACCACATCAAACTGCTTTTCCAGGTCGCGCAGGGCGCCGCTGACCGCCGACTGGGACAGGGCGAGTTCGACGGCGGCCTGGCTGACGCTCTCGTGGCGGGCGGTGGCGAGGAACACTTCCAGCTGTCGCAGGGTATAACGCATGGCAGAACCTCCCCGGGCAAACTGCGCACTATTCGGTTTTTCCGCAATAGAATACCAGAAAAAACTGATTTACCGATATAAGGTGGGCGCCTATGCTGTCGCCATCCACTCAGGGAGGTATCAGCACCATGGCAACATTGCTGCGCGAACAGGTCACTTCAGTGCACCACTGGACCGACCGGCTGTTCAGTTTCCGCACCACCCGCAACCCCGCGTTCCGCTTCGAGAACGGGCATTTCACCATGATCGGCCTGGAGCACGAGGGACGCCCCTTGTTGCGAGCCTACAGCATGGCCAGCGCCAACTATGAGGACGAGCTGGAGTTTTTCAGCATCAAGGTTCCCGATGGCCCGCTGACCTCAAAGCTGCAGGGCATCCAGCCCGGCGACGAGGTGCTGGTGAACAGCAAGGCCACCGGCACCCTGGTGATGGACCACCTGCTGCCCGGCAGGAACCTCTACCTGCTGGCCACCGGCACCGGCCTGGCGCCCTTCATGAGCATCATCCGCGACCCGGAGATCTACGAGCGCTTCGACCGCGTCATCCTCACCCACGGGGTGCGCTGGGTGTCGGAGCTGGCCTACCAGGACACCATCACCCAGGAGCTCCTGGAACACGAGTACCTGGGCGAGGCGGTGCGCGAGAAACTGCTCTACTACCCCACGGTCACCCGCGAGCCCTTCCGCAATACCAGCCGCCTGACCACCTTGCTCGAGAGCGGCAAGCTCCCGGCGGATCTCGGCCTGGGGGACATCGACCCCGAGCACGACCGCTTCATGCTCTGCGGCAGCCCCTCCATGCTCAAGGACCTGAGCGGCCTGCTGGACGCCCGCGGCTTCACCGAATCCCGTCACGGCAAGGCGGCCCACTACGTGATCGAGCGGGCCTTCGTGGAGTCCTGATCAGCAGGCGTCCTCGACCCGCAACTGCTCCCGCAGCTCGCGCTTGAGAAACTTGCCATTGGCATTGCGGGGCAGCGGCTGGTCGAGGAACCACAGGTAGCGCGGCACCTTGAAGGCCGCCAGCAGGCCCGCACAGTGGGCCCGCAAATGTTCCGCGTCCACGCTGGCGCCCTGGCGCAGGTGGATGGCGGCACCCACCTCCTCGCCCAGGCGCTCGTCGGCAACCGCAAACACCACACACTCGGCCACGGCGTCGTGGGCGAACAGGGCATTCTCCACCTCGGCGCAGTAGACGTTCTCGCCGCCGCGCAGGACCATGTCCTTGGCCCGGTCGACCAGGAAGATGAAGCCGTCCGCGTCCATCCAGGCGATATCGCCGGTGTGCAACCAGCCCTCGGTGATCGACTCCGCGGTGGCCTCGGGCCGGTTCAGATAACCCTTGATGACCGGCGCTCCGCGCACCCACAACTCGCCGATCTCGCCGGCGGGCAGGTCCTCGCCGCGGGGCCCCACGCACTTGGCCTCGAAGGTGGGCAGTGCCGGGCCCACGCTCTCGGGCTTCTCGGCGAAGAACTCCGCCGACACGGCGGCAATGATGCCGCAGGTTTCCGTCATCCCGTAGCCGGTGTTGGGCCGCGCGCCCCGGGTCTGCTGCTGGATCTTGCTCACCAGGTCCGGTTGTACCGCGGCACCGCCACCCCCGAGCACCGATAGCGACGCGGTGTCGAAGTCGCCGAAGCGCGGGTGCATGAGCATCTCGCGCACCATCATCGGCACCCCGTTGAACGTGGTGACCCGCTCCCGCTCGATCAGCCGCAGCGCCTCCAGCGGATCCCACTTGTACATGTGCACCAGCTTGCCCCCGGCCAGGGTGGTGGCGTGGGCAACACAGTTGTTGGCGGTGACGTGGAACAGGGGTGTAGCCACCAGGGAGTTGGGCGCCGGCGTGCTGCCGGGGGCCGGCGCTTCCGCGCCGCGGGCCCGCGCCAGGGCGATGGGCTGCACGGTGTTGATGAAGGCGATGTTGAGCACATTGTTGAGGCAGCCGCGGTGGGTCAGCCGGGCCCCCTTGGGGCGGCCGGTGGTGCCCGAGGTGTAGAAAATGCAGGCGTCGTCGTCGGGATCGATCGCCGCCTCCGGCAGCTCCGGCGGCGCGTTGATCACATCCACCCAGTCGGTGGTCCAGGCCGGGGCGGCATCGCGCAGGCGCACCGCCACCACCTGCAGTTCAGGAAAGCCGTCGCGAATCTCGGCGAAGCGCTGCAGGCGCTCGCGGTCGCAGATCAGCACCCGTGGCGCCGAGTCCTCCAGGGCGAACTGCATCTCGTGGGCCACCCACCAGGCGTTCATGCCCACCACCACCGCCCCCATGGAGGTGATCGCCCAGTAGGCGAGCATCCACTCGGGATAGTTGCGCATGGCGATCGCCACGCGGTCGCCCGGGCGCACCCCCGCGCCATGCAGCCACTGGCCGATGCTGGCGACGAATTCATGGGCCTGCCGGTAGTCGCAGCGCTCGTCCTCGAAGACCAGGTAGTCCTTGTCGCCGTGGCCGGCGGTGCCCAGCCAGAATTCGCGCAGGGACGGTGGCGCATGCGCATAGCAGCGCACTGGCGCGCCGTTGACCTGTGCGCTGGTGACTTCAAACAGTTGCCCGGGAGCAGTCAGCTCCTGCCAGGCCTGACGGAGTTCCTGATACACGTGGCGCCTCGCTATGTCGTTATTGTCAACATCAGCATACCCGCAGCGCCGTGTGCGCTCAACGCCGACTCATGCTGTTGGGCCAGGTCAATTTTTTTGTCATGGGGTATCATTGCCTCGCCACCCCGCAGCCGACAGACTGCCGCGGCTATCAGCCCGAGACACAGGAAAGAGCATGAGCGCACAGCAACTCGACACCGAACGTCTTGCCCGCTACCTCGCGGAGCACATCCCCGACTTTGGCGGCGACCTCAAGGCCGAGAAGTTTCCCGGCGGGCAGTCCAACCCGACCTTCAAGCTGACCGCCAATGGTCGCGAGTACGTGCTGCGCCGCAAGCCACCGGGCGAGCTGCTGCCCTCGGCCCACGCGGTGGACCGGGAGTTCCGGGTCATGACCGCCCTGCGGGACACTGATGTTCCGGTACCCAAAACCTACGTGCTGTGCGAGGACGAGAGCGTCATCGGCTCCATGTTCTTTGTCATGGAGTGCCTCCAGGGCCGCGTGCTCTGGGACCCCGTGCTGCCGGAGGCCCGTGACAACGCCGAGCGCGCCGCCTACTACGACAGCATGAACGCCACCCTGGCGGCCCTGCACAACGTCGATGTGAACGCCGTCGGCCTCGCCGACTACGGCAAGCCGGGCAACTACTTCGAGCGTCAGCTGGGCCGCTGGACCAAGCAGTACCGCGCCTCGGAAACCGAGACCATCGCCGACATGGAGACCCTGCTGCGCTGGTTGCCCGCCAACATGCCCGAGGACGATGGCACCGTCAGCCTGGTCCACGGCGACTACCGCCTGGACAACGTCATGTTCCACGCCAGCGAGCCGCGCATCATCGCGGTGCTGGACTGGGAGCTCTCAACCCTGGGTCATCCGCTGGCCGACCTGGCCAACCAGTGCATGGCCTGGCTGCTGCCGCGGGAGAGCGCCATGAAGGGTCTCGCCGGTGTCGACCGCGCCTCGCTCGGGATTCCCTCGGACGAAGAGTACGTGGCACGCTACTGTGAGCGTACCGGCCGCAGCGGTATCGACAACTGGGATTTCTATATCGTGTTTTCCCTGTTCCGCCTCGCCGCCATTCTCCAGGGCGTGAAGAAGCGCGCCCTGCAGGGCAATGCCTCCAGCGCGGAAGCCAACGCCAAGGGCGACCTGGTCAAGCCCCTGGCCGCCCTGGCGGTGCAGCGCATCCCCTGAAGTCATCCGGTCAACCGGGGCGGGCGTAACAACCCGTCCCGACTGCACCGGAGTCCCCATGCATTTTCACCGCGACGACCTCGCCGGGCTGGAGTCGCGCTACCGCGCCGCCCTGGTCAACTCCCTCACCGGCTTCAAATCCGCCAACCTGGTGGGTACCGCCGACGAACACGGCCAGACCAACCTGGCGATCATGAGCTCCGCGGTGCATCTCGGCTCCCACCCGCCGCTGATCGCCTTGGTGATTCGCCCCGACCCGGTGGAACGACACACACTCTCCAACCTGCTCGCCAGTGGCTGCTATACGCTCAACCACGTCCGCGCCGAGTGGCTGGAAGCGGCCCACCAGACCGCGGCGCGCTACCCCCGGGAACAGTCGGAATTTGCCGCCACCGGGCTCTCCGAAGGCTGGTGGCCGGAGTTCCCGGCTCCCTTCGTGCGCGAGGCGACGATTCGCATGGGTCTGCGCCTGCGCGAGCACCAGGAACTGGCCATCAACCGCACCCACCTGGTGATCGGCGAAGTGACGCAGCTGGAGCTGCCGGAGGACTGTCTGCGCGAGGACGGCAGTGTGGACCTGGAATCCGCTGGCAGCCTTGCCCTGAGCGGGCTCGACAGCTACCACGCCACCCGGCGGCTGCGCCGCATGGCCTACGCCAAACCGGATCGCCCGCCGCGGGCGGTGGAAGGCCCCGCGGACTGAGGCTCAGGCGGCCCGCTGGCCGGCGTCCGTGTTTTTCTTGCCGCTGCCAGCCCCGGCCTTGCGCGGGGCGCGTTTGCCGGCACTGCCCTTGGCCGCCGCACCCTTGCCGGTAGCGCCCTTCGCCCTGGCGGCCTTGCCCGCGGTGCCCGCACTGCGACGGGATCCCGCCGGCGGGTTGCGGCGCCGGCTTGCCGCCGGCTTGCCCAGGCTGGCCGTGGCCTGGTGTTCGCGCAGCGCCTCGCGGTCGGTGCGGGTGGGCGTGGGACGGCGACGGGAGGAGCGCGGCCGGTAGAACTCCTCCGCCGAGGGACGCAGGTCACCGTACTCGAACCGCTGCAGCAGCTCCTCCATGGTGCGGCTGATCCGCGTGCAGATACGGATGGCCTCCACGTTCGGGTAGCAGGAGTGTGCGCCCCCCTCCATCAGATCCACCAGTTCCTTCTCGGTGAGGTGGGAGAGCAGGCGCGTCGGGTTGTACCAGCGGAAACTCGGCACGATATTGATATCGCCGCTGTACTCCTGGTCCAGCAGGGAATGGATGCCGTTCATCAGCAGATTGAAGCGCGGCCAGTTCTCGCCCTTCTTCTGCACGATACCGCGATAGAAGTTGAGCACCTCGCGCCCGATACCCACGCCCAGGGTACCCAGCGCTGCCGCCACCGGGCTGCTGTCGCGATTGCCGTGAAGGAAGGGGGTCGCCACCGGGTTGACCATGCTGACGATGTAGTGATTGGTGCTGTAGAGCCGCGACAGGCGCTTGGCCGGCAGGTCGTCGGCCACCGAACCATCCACCCAGCGCCGGGTAGGCAGGTAGGGCTGCGGCTCATCGTGCACGTTGCGGGCCATCAGCATCACTGGCGGAAAGATGCCGGGCACGGCGCAGGAGGCCATCACCGCCGAGCGCACATAGACGTTGGGCGAGGTGATGGCGTTGAGCAGCCGCGAGCGCTGGTGCGCTTCCGCCGGCGCCACAGTGACACTGATCTGGCGCCCGGTCTTCTCGTAGGCCTCCTGGAAGGTCATGTCGGGGATCAGCCGGTTGATGATGTTTTCCAGGTCGGTGATGTCGAGTTGCGGATGGTGTCCGGGGAGCAGGCGCGAGAATACCGTCGCCTCGCGCCGGGCCTCGAAACTGATCTTGGCCGGGTCGAGGAAATCGCCGAGCTCGGCGTCGGTATGGGTCCCCAGCACACCGGCGATCAGGGAGCCGGCACTGGAGCCGGAGATCACCCGCGGCAGCAGCCCCTGCTCCAGCAGGGTCTTGACCACGCCCAGGTGATAAAAACCGAGCACACCGCCGCCGCTCAGCATCAATGCCGAACGGCCAAAGCAGATATTGGCGCGATAGAAGAAATCCAGCTTGTCCTGGACCGGGATCACCGAATCCGGCAACTCGGCGAGGTAGCGCAGGGCATCATCGACTTCCTCGATGTACTGCTCGATCAGGTGCTTGGTACCGAACTTGGCGCGCCGATACAGGGAGCTGCGCCCCATGCCGCCCATGTTGCCGTGAATGCCCTCGTTCAGCGTGAACAACAGGCCCTGATCGTCGTGGCGGGCGCGCAGGTTGCGCAGGCGATCGAGCCGCAGCCGGATCTGTGCATAGTCGTACTGACTGGTCTGGTCGACTTGCCGCCAGCGCTGCTGACCGGACAGCTCGTCGTGCTGCAGGGCCATTTCGCGCCACTCGGCATAGCTGCCGGCGCTGTCCATCTGGCGCTCGAGTTCGCGCAGCTTGCGGGCCTTTCTCACGGAATCACCTCCACTCAGGGCGAGTGCTCCCAGCTTACTGCATTCTGCTTTGCGGCGCACAGGCGGCGGCCCCAGGGCCGGCGCGCTTCAGTACTCGGGGGTCAACAGCCCGGTCGCCATATCCAGGCCGCGATTGGGCACCTGACCACTGTCGACCAGCGCGTAGAGTCGCGCTCGCTGTTTGCTCAGGCCGGCCTGGTAGCGGGCGAAATCGGCGACCACATCCGGATCCCGCGACAGCGCCAGCAGGTCCGGATGGCTGCGCAGCAGCCAGTGCCACTCGGCGTGGACACCAGAGCCGCGCAATTCGGACCGGAACAGGGCGAGGGCCTGCTGCCTCTCGCCCAGGGCCAGGGCCGCCAGGATCAATGCCAGGGGCTCCCCGGCCGGATGGCAGCGCGGCTGGCGCCGATGATCGGCCAGCAGCTCACCGTAGAGGTCGCGCAAATTCGCCCGGAAGGGACCGGGGAGTTCCGGACCGTGCCAGAGCTGCAGCGACGACATCAGCAGGGGAATCTCCTCCCGCCGGTGGCGCGCGGGCAGCTCACCGGTGAAACCCCAGTGCCGGGTCAGGACACGGCGCCAGCGCTCCCGCTCGGGCTCGTTTTCCTCCGCGGCCAGGCGCAGGCTCTCGACCACCTCCCAGCCCCTCACGTGGCGCAACTGGTAAGTGTCTGCCTGTTCGATGGCGCTCGCCGCACCGCGCAGGTCCCCCTGGTAGAACAACTCACGCCAGCGCGCCGCGGGCTGCCCGCTCATGCCCAGCGACAGGGCGCCGCGGGAAAACCCGATACTCAACCAGCTCTGGTGCAGGGTCTGGCGAATCCAGTCACTCCGCGTATCCATCCCATAGGCCTGCTCGTGAAGGTGCAAGGCCTCCGCCAGCTCGCCCCGCCCCGCCGCCATGCGCCCCAGCAGTACCAGCGAGGCGCGAAAGGCAGGCTCCGCGACGAGGGCCTGCCGGGCCAGCGCCTCCGCGGTCTGCAGATCGCAGTCGCGCAGCACCAGGTAGGTCTTGAGGTGGTAATTGCGCGCGCGCGTCGGTTCCAGGGCAATGGCGTGGTCGATCAGGTCCGCCGCCTCGTCGTCGCGCCCACCCCCCAGCATGAGGTAGCTCGCCAGAACCTCCCAGGGCTGCGAGGCACCGGGGTTCAGGCGCATGGCGTGACGCAGATGGGCCTCCGCCTGCGCGGCGTCGCTGTCGGCAATCAGGCGGGCGCGCAGGACCCAGGCATCGGCGAGATCCGGATCCAGGGCCAGGGCGCGCTCCACCAGCGGTCGCGCCGCCAGCAGGGTCGCCCCGAAGTCCTCGCGGTCATTGTCATTGGCACGGGTCAGCAGCGCCTCTGCCAGCAGGGTATAGGCGTGCGCCAGGCCCGGGTCGAGGACGATGGCGTTGCGCAGGTGACGCATGGCGCGCTCGAGATCGGCGTGGGAAAAGGTCCCGATCAGCGCACGAGCGGCGAGGTACTCCCGCTGGGCCTGTGCCTGCGTGGCCGGCGGCTTCTGTGCGAGGGGGCCTGGCGTGTTGCCGGGAGTGTGCGTCAGCGCGGCCGCAAGCGTCAGCGCCGCCACAGCGGCGACCGAGGCCGACAGCCACCAGCGCAGAGGCCCTCGCCAGCGCTTGCGAAAGCGCGAAGGCTGCAGCGGAAACTGCGGCAGGTAGCCCTGCTTGCGCACCGTCTTCAGATAGCGGTCGCTGCCGTCGCGGGCCAGAACATGGCGCAGCTGGCTGACCGCGCGGCGCACGGCTTCGTCGGAAATCACCCGGTTGTCCCAGACCGCCGCCACCAGCTCGTCGTGGCTCAGCACCTCGCCATTGTGCTCGAGCAGATACAACAACAGGCGGGCGACCTTGGGTTCCAGGGTCGTGGAAAACGGCCCGGTCTCAAGCACGTGGGACTGCGCGTGAAACGACCAGGCAGCAAAGTGCCAGCGCGGGGACATGCCAAAAAGACTAGCAGCCCGCGGCCGTTTCGCCAGTTGCCCGTCCCCGGCACCTGGGCTGCCGGGGCAACAAGTCGCTGATTTACAAGACCATCACGAATTGCTCACAAACAAATCACGGCGGCATCCGGCAAATCCGGCGGGTTTTTGCTGCACTGGTGGCCAGCGGGAAGACACCCGCCTGCCGCTGACCCAGCCGAGGACACAACCATGAAAACACTGCAGATGATTCCCGTCGCCACCCTCTCACTGACCTTGCTGAGCGGGCTTGCCGGCCTCGCCGCCCACGCGGGGCCCGCCGTGGAGGAGACCACCGTCCGCGAGGAAGGGGCGCCCCTGACCTACCAGATGCCGGCCGCACAGGACCACCGGCGCGTCCAGCGCAGCATTCCGGTGAGCTTCGCCGACCTGAACCTGAACCGCAGCGCCGGCCTGAACACCCTGTACCGGCGCCTGGAGCGGGCTACCGAACAGGCCTGCGGACCGCGGGAAGACGGCCGCAATCTGGCGCTGCACCGCGACCAGCGGCAATGCCAGTCACGCGCCATGGACAGCGCCGTAGCGGAAATCGGCCACTTTGCGCTGGACGACCTGCACCTGGCCCGCACCGGACGCAGTATCGATCGCGGCGAAGCGCTGGCTGAACGCTAGTCCGCGATCATTCAGCGTCGGCGCGCGACCCTGTGCACACCCCTGGTGCGGGGCTGCTCCAACGCGAATCCGGCCGGGGTCAGTCGCGCTTGTCAGCAGGCGCGTCGGGCCCCGGCCCGTCCTCCGCCCGCGTCGCTCCGCGGAACTCGTCCACCAGATGACGCTTGTACAGCTTGCCGTTGTCCAGCCGGGGCAACTGCTCGCGGAAATGCAGGGCACGCGGCAGCTTGACGTGAGACAGGCGCTCGCGCAGCCACTCCATGATTTCGATCGCTACCTCATCGGTGGCATCGGCCCAGTTCTGCGGCTGCACCACAGCGGTCACCGACTCGCCAAACTCCTCGTTAGGCACGCCGAAAACCGCCACATCGGCCACCTTGCCGTGGGTGATCATCAAGTTCTCGATTTCCTGGGGATAGATATTCACCCCGCCACTGATGATCATGAAGTTCTTGCGATCGGTGAGGTAGAGGAAACCGTCCTGATCCAGGTAGCCGAGGTCGCCCGTGGTCGCCCAGCCGCGCTCGTTGTAGGCCTCGGCGGTCTTCTCCGGCTCCTTGTGGTAGCGAAAGCTGGCGCTCTCGCCACTGAAATACACGGTGCCGATCTCGCCGGGAGGCAGCTCATTGCCCTCGTCGTCCAGGATGTGAATAGTCCCGGACATGGCCGGGCCGACCGAACCCTTGTGGCTCAGCCAGCTCTTCGAGTCGATAATCGTGGCACCCACGCCTTCGCTGGCGGCGTAGTACTCGACAATGATCTCGCCCCACCATTCGATCATCTGCTCCTTGACCTCGACCGGGCACGGCGCGGCGGCATGGATGGCAAACTGCAGGCTGGACAGGTCGTAGCGCTGGCGCACTTCCTCGGGCAGCTTGAGCAGGCGGATGAACATGATCGGCACCCACTGGCTGTGGGTCACTCGGTGCTCCTCGATCAGGCGCAGGGCCAGTTCCGCCTCGAACTTCTCCATCACCACGACCGTCGCGCCCTGGTACAGGCTCATCATGGTGTAGTGCAGGGGCGCGGCGTGATAAAGGGGTGCGGTGGACAGGTAGACGGTTTCCGGGCCGAAGCCGAAAATGGCGCCGAGGGTATTGGCCAGGAAGTGGGGCGTGTTGACGTCGTCACTCTGGGGCGGCAGGAACACCCCCTTGGGTTTGCCGGTGGTACCCGAGGAGTAGACCATCGGCACCCCGTTGGCCTCGTCGTCGATCCTCTCTTCCGGCTGCAGCGCGGCGCTGTCATCCCAGGACTCAAAGCCCTCGGCAATGCCGTCGACCATGTAGAAGCACTCGACCTCGTGGCCACCGCCGGCCAGCACCTGATGCGCCACCTCACGCAGGCCGTGGGAAACGATGAACATCCGCGCGCCACAATTCTCCAGGATATAGGCCGTTTCATCCCGTTTCAGGTGGGTACTGATCGGCGTGTAAATCAGGCCGGCGCGCTGTGCGCCCCAGGCGATCTCGAGGAACTGGTGGCAGTTCTCCAGCATCAGGCCAATGTGGTCGCCCTTTTTCAGGCCCAGGGAACGGAACAGCTGGGCGGCCTGGTTGCTGCGCGCATCCAGTTCGCCGTAGGTGATCATCTCGCCGGAGCGCCCCATGATGATGGCGGGTTTGTGCGGGTAGGTCTCGGCGGTGATTGCAGGGTGCGGCATGCTGTCTCCCGGTCTGATCGTCTGCTGATTATAGGTCTGGGAGACTCATCATAGGCGCAGCGACAGGCCGGAGCAACGACAGCGCGGCGCCTCTCAGAGACTGCGCACCAGGGCCGCGACCAGGACCCCCAGGGCAATGGCCGGCATCGGCCGCGCCCACAGCAACATGCCCCCCGCGGTGGTCAGCAGTGCCAGTCGGCCACCCAGGTCGCCCTCCAGGGCGATCGGCACCAGCACCGCCACCAATACCGAGCCGGCCATGGCGTTGATGAAGCCCTCGCCGCGCGGCCCCAGGGGGAACAGCGACATGATGAACACCCCGCCGAAACGAACCAGCAAGGTGGCCAGGGCCATGCCCGCCACCAACCACAGCCCGCCGCCGCCCTCCACCGCGATCATTTCTGCCCCAACCCCGGGAAAAGAGCCCCCACCAGGCCACCCGCGAGACCGCCGACAATCACATGACTGTGCTCCGGCAACCAGCGCCAGGCGGCCCAGGCCGCCAACCCACCCACCAGCCAGGCGAGCACCGTCAGGCGCGTGCGACGCCCTGCCAGCACCATGCTGAGCATGAAACAGCCCATGACCATATCGACCCCCAGTGCCGCCGGGTCCCTGATCTGGCCCCCGAACAGCACACCCACCAGGCTCCCCAGCCACCAGGTCAGCCACAGGGCAATACCGCCACCGACCAGGGCACCGACGGTGTTGCGCCCCTGCTGCAGGTCGTTCAGGCACATCGCCCAGTTGGCGTCGGAGAGCAGGATCAGGCTGCGGTAGCGCGGCCCGGGCGGCAGCAATCGCAGCCAGGGGTAGAGGGTCGCCCCCATCAGAAGCATGCGGGCATTGATCGCCAGGGTGGTCGCCAGCAGGGGCAGCAGGGGCACCTCCGCGCCCCACATTTCCAGGGCCGCAAACTGCGCAGTACCGGCAAAGACCGTGGCGCTCATGACCAGGATTTCCGCTGCCGACAGGCCGGTTTGCACGGCGGCCAGACCAAACGCGAGACCAAACACGCCGACGAACAGGGACAGCGGCAGCAGTCGCCAGAAGCCCTGGCGCACCGCCGCCAGGCTGAACTCGGGGGCCTGTGCCGGCCCGTTCATCGCCGGTACCGCATCAGGCCCTGCTGGGCCACCGAGGCCACCAGGCGGCCGTCCCGGGTGTAGAAGCGCCCGCGGGCCAGGCCCCGCCCGCCGCCGACCGCCTCGGCGTCGACGCTGTGCAGCAACCACTCGTCGGCGCGAAAGGGCGCGTGAAACCAGATCGCGTGGTCCAGGCTCGCCGACTGGATATCCGGCTGGTGGAAGCTGAGGCCGTGGATCAGCAGGCAGACATCCAGCAACATGGTGTCCGAGAGATAGGCCAGCAGCGCCGGATGCAGGCCGGGGCTGTCCGGTACCTCGCCCGTGGCGCGCATCCAGGCGTGCATGTGGGGAGGCCGCGGCGAGGGATTGCTCCAGTCGGGTGGATCCACCAGGCGCACGTCGAGGTCCTCGCCGGTAACAATCAGCAGGTCCTCGTCCAGTGTCCCGCCGGCCAGTGCCAGCTCGCGCTCGCTGCGCAGTGCCTCGGGGGGCGGCACCGAGGGCATGTCCACCTGAAAAGCCTCGCCCTGTCCCGCCCCCTGGAAGGACAGGGAGCTGACCAGGATGGCCTCGCCCCGCTGCCGGGCAACCACCCGGCGGGAACTCAGGCTACCGCCATCCAGCGCGCGCTCCACTTCCAACTGCAGCGGCGCCCGGGGGTCGCCGCGGCGCAGGAAGTAGGCGTGGAGGGAGTGCACCGGGCGATCCGCCGGCACGGTGGCGGCCGCGGCCCGCAGACACTGGCCCAGCACCTGGCCGCCGAAGACCTGGGCGGCCCGGGGGTGCATCTGGCCGCCCTCGAAAACATCGTCCCCCAGGGCCCGGGGGCTGAGTACCGCAAGCAACTGGTCGAGCATGACAGGAATCAACTACCATGGAAGCATTGACCCGGCATTATGCGGGTTTGCCCGGGCTGTCTCCAGCACCCGGCCCCGCACGCTCCCGAGAGGTACTCATGGAACCGACCCAGGCAGCCGCGCAGCTGCGTCAGGACATTCGCAAGGGCATACACCGCGGGCCCACCTCCGGCCTCGCGCCCGGCTATGTTCAGTGCAATATCGCCATCCTGCCCCGGGACTGGGCGGGGGATTTCCTGCGCTTCTGCCAGGCCAACCCCCGCCCCTGTCCGGTGGTGGCCGTCGCCGCCAACCCCGGCGACCCCTGCTTACCACCTTTGGGGGATATCGACATCCGCAGCGACGTGCCACGCTATCGCGTATTCCGCGACGGTGAGCTGGTCGACGAACCGGAGGATATTCACGCGCTGTGGCGGGACGACCTGGTCACCTTCGCCCTCGGCTGTTCCTTTTCCTTCGAAGAGGCGCTGCTCGCCGACGGCCTGGAGATACGCAACATCAGCGAAGGCGTCAACGTTCCCATGTACCGCACCAACCTCCCCTGTCAGCCCGCGGGGCCCTTCCGCGGCAACATGGTGGTCAGCATGCGCCCCTTCCCCGCGGCCCAGGCCATCCGCGCGATCCAGATCTGTACGCGCTTCCCGGCGGTGCACGGCGCCCCGGTGCACCTGGGCGACCCGGCCGAGATCGGCATCCAAGACCTGGCGCGGCCGGACTTTGGCGACGCCGTCAGCCTGCGGCCCGGCGAGCTGCCGGTGTTCTGGGCCTGCGGTGTCACGCCCCAGGTTGCCCTCGAGCAGGCGCGCCCGCCCCTGGCAATCACCCACAGCCCCGGCCACATGCTGGTCACCGACCTGCGCAACAGCCAGATGGCCGTGCTGTAGGAGCCCGAGCGATGTTACTGAACTGTGATCTCGGCGAGAGCTACGGCAGCTGGACCATGGGCCTGGACGAGGAGGTCATGCACCACATTCACCAGGCCAACATCGCCTGCGGCTTTCACGCCGGCGACCCGCTGACCCTCGAGCATACCCTGGACCTGGCTGCCCGCCACGGCGTCTCTGTCGGCGCCCATCCGGCCTATCCCGACCTGGTCGGTTTCGGGCGCCGCTCCATGGCCCTGAGCGCCGACGAGCTGCGCGCCACCCTGCGCTACCAGATCGCCGCCCTGGATGGCATGGCGGCCTGCCACGGCCTGGCCCTGGCCTATGTCAAACCCCACGGCGCCCTGTACAACGACATGATGGCGGACGCCGCCGTCCGCGCCACCGTGATGCACACGGTGGCCAGCTACCACCGCCCCCTGGCCCTGATGCTGCAGGCCACCCCCGAGGCGGACCGGCACCGGGAGGAAGCTGCGCCCTGGAACCTGCCCCTGCTGTTCGAGGCCTTTGCCGACCGCTGCTACACGGATGACGGTCGCCTGCTGTCCCGCCGCCAGCCGGGGGCAGTACACGATCACCGCCGCACCCTGACCCAGGTGGAACAGCTGATCGAGACCGGCACGGTGACCACGGTCAGCGGCAAGCGCCTGCCACTGAGCGCCGACACCCTGTGCGTGCACGGCGACAACCCGGAAGCTGTCGCGGTGGTGGCGGAAATACGCACCCTGGTGGACCTGGGCTGAACATGCAGATCGCCAGCGTGGGGGAAAACGCCGTCCTGGTGACCCTGGCCGAGACCAGCAGCCCGGAGGTCGCCGCGCAGGTGGGCGCGGCCGCAGCGGCTGCCCGGCGGCTGCTGGGCAATGACCTGGTCGACCTGGTGCCCTCCTACGCCACCCTGCTGGTGCTCTTCGACCCCTACCGCTGCGACCACGCCAGTGTGCGCACACGCCTGCGCGAGGGCCTCGCTCAGCTCGCCACCGACAGCGACAGCGGCGGGCGGACCGTGGAGCTGCCCGCCTGGTACGGCGGCGAGGCGGGCCCCGATCTGACGCGCGTCGCGGAGCACAGTGGTCTGCCGGAACAGACCATTATCGAGCTGCACAGCGGCGCCAGCTACCGCGTCTACGCCATCGGCTTCGCCCCCGGCTTCGCCTATCTCGGGGATGTCGACCCGCGCATCGCCACCCCTCGCCTGAGTACCCCGCGGCAACGGGTCCCGCGCGGGGCGGTGGCGATAGCCGACCGCCAGACCGCGGTCTACCCGGCGCCCTCCCCCGGCGGCTGGAACCTGATCGGCCTGTGCCCGCTGCGCCTGTTCAACCCCCAGGCGGAGCCCTGCATGCCGGTGGCCATGGGGGACCGGGTGCGCTTCCGGCCCATCGGTCGTGAGGAGTTCCTCGACCTCGGCGGGGAACTGCCGTGAGCCTGCGCGTACTGGAACCGGGCATGCTCAGCCTGCTGCAGGACCGGGGTCGCTTCGGTCAGCACGGCGTGGGCCTGACCACCGGCGGCCCCCTGGATGCGGAGGCCTTCCTGCTCAACCAGCGCCTGCTGGGCAACCCGGAGAACGCCACCGCCATCGAGATCAGCTTCGGCGGCCTGGTGCTGGAAGCCGAGTGCGACACCAGCCTCTGCGTCACCGGCGCCAGCCTGCCCCTGGATATCAATGGCCGCGAGCTGCCCCCGTGGGAAGTGCACCCGGTGCGGGCAGGCGACCGGATTCGCCTGGGTTACAGCGAGCGCGGCTGTCGCAGCTACCTGGGCGTGGCCGGGGGCTTCGCGATTCCGCCGATGTTCGGCAGCAGCGCGACAGTGGTGCGCGAAGGTATCGGCGGTCTGCGCGGCGAGAAACTTGCGGCGGGGGACCGACTGCCCTGCGCCTCCCGCCCCGCACACCCCGGCCGGCGCCTGCCCCGGGCCTGGTGGCCGGACTACGCCGACGAAGTGACCCTGCGGGTGATCCCCGGCTACCAGGTGGCCGATTTCCCCACCCTCCAGCAGCGGCGCTTTTTCAGCCTGCGCTGGACAGTGGGCCAGCGCAGCGATCGCATGGGCTATCGCCTGGAGGGCCCGGCCATCACCTGCGAGCGACAGGGCATTCTCTCGGAGGGAATCTGCCTGGGCGCCATCCAGGTGCCGGCGGACGGACTGCCGATCGTGCTGCTGAACGACCGGCAGACGATCGGCGGCTACCCGAAAATCGGTGCCGCCCTATCCCTCGACACCGCCCGTCTGGCGCAGCTGCGCCCCGGCGGAGGTGTCCGCTTCCGCGCCATTTCTCCCGAGGAGGCCCACAACGCCCTGCACCTGGCTCGCGTCAGGCTGCACAATGCGCCCCTGGAGGCGACGGAAAACCGCCATGGATGAACTGCAGCTGAGCATCGACATCGAAGCGCGCCTGGTGGCGCGCAACCCGCGCCAGATGCAGCGTGCGCGCGCCGCCCTCGAGCCCGGCTACTGCCTGCGCGCGGCGCGCCTGCTGGAGAGACCGGGCGGCCCCATCCTGATTGGCACCGGCTTCCCGGTCGCGGGTACCTTCGAGACCGACGGCCCGGTGGGGGCAATCGCCCTCTATCGCGGCCTGGCCCGGCTCGGGGCTGAACCCTGGCTGGCCTGCGCCGCCCCCCTGGCCGGGGCCCTGGGCGGCGACTTCCGCCTGCTCGAGCTACCCCTGGCCCCGGGGCGGGAGAGCGAGCAGCTGGCCGACGACTGGCTGGCCCGGCACCGCCCTGCAAGCGTGCTCTCGATCGAGCGGCCCGGCGTCACTGCGGACGGGCATTACTACAACATGCGCGGCGAGGACATCACGGCCCGCTGCGGCGTTTTCGACCCCTTCCTGGACCGCGCCGACTGCCCGACCATCGCCATCGGCGACGGCGGCAACGAAATTGGCATGGGCAAGATAGCCGCGGCCCTGTCCGGCCTGGATATTCGCACTTCGGTCACCAGCTGCGACGAGCTGGTGGTGGCGGATGTCTCCAACTGGGGCGCCTACGGCCTGCTGGCATTGCTCGGCTACCGTGCCGGGCGCGACCTGCTCGCGGACTGTGCGCCGCGGTCGCTGCTGCAGTACCTCTCCGACCGGGGCAGCGTGGACGGTGTGACTCGGGAGAACACCCTTACCGAAGACGGCTTGCCCCTGAGCGAGGGGGAAGCCCTGATCGACGATCTGCGCCGGATGACCGGCTTTCCGACTGGGCCCGCGGCAGGTGCCGGCGGCAACGGGAGTTAGACAATGAGTACGGTATACCTGAACGGCAGCTACCTGCCGATGGCGGAAGCACGGATCTCCCCCATGGACCGCGGCTTCCTGTTTGGCGATGGCATCTACGAGGTCATCCCCTGCTACCAGGGGCGCCTGGTGGGGTTCGGACCGCACATGCGGCGCATGCAGGACGGCCTGGATGCCATCGGTATCAAGCTGCACCTGGAGCCGGCTCACTGGGAACAGATCGCCACGACCCTGGCCGAGCGCAACGGCGGCGGCAACCTGGGCATCTACCTGCACGTCAGCCGCGGCGCCGACGTGCGGCGCCACCACGCCTACCCGGAAGACATCACGCCCACCCTGTTCGCCTTCGCCTTCGAGATTCCGCCGGCCCCGGTGGCCGACAAGAGCGCGGCGCCGCGCTACCGGGTCTCGGTCTGCGAGGACATGCGCTGGCGCCGCTGCCATATCAAGTCCACCGCTCTGCTGGGCAACGTCATGCACTACCAGGTTGGCCACGGTCGCGGGCACGACGAGACCATCCTCCACAACCAGGCCGGCGAGATCACCGAGGCCGCCGCCTGCAACGTGTTTATCGTCAAGGACGGCACCGTCATCACCCCGCCCCTGGACCAGCAGAAACTGCCCGGCATCACCCGCCAGCTGTTGCTGGACATGCTGCGCCGCCACAGCGACATTCCGGTGCGCGAGGAGATCGTCACCCTCGACCAGCTCTACGCCGCCGACGAAGTCTGGCTGACCAGCTCCAGCAAGGAGGTGGCGCCAGTGGTGGAAATCGAGGGCCGCCCGGTGGGCGACGGCGAGGTCGGCGACATCTGGCTCGCCGCACAGACCCTGTTCGTTCAGCACCGCTTCGACTACTGACATGACGCGTCCCTGTCAGGCACACCTGGACCTCTCCGCCCTGCGCCACAACCTGGCCCTGGCGCGGGAGCTGGCCCCCCGCAGCCGCCTGATGGCCGTGGTCAAGGCCAACGCCTACGGCCACGGCGCGGTGACCATGGCCCGGGAACTGGCGCCGCGCGTGGACGCCCTGGCGGTGGCCTGCCTGGAGGAGGCCCTGGAGCTGCGCGAGAGCGGTATCGACTGCCCCATCCTGCTGCTGGAGGGCGTGTTCTCCCCCGACGAATGGGCGACCGCGGTGCGGGCGGGCTGCTGGGTCACCGTGGACAACAGCACCCAGCTGCAGTGGCTGGAGCAGAGCCGCCTGCCCGCGCCGGCATCCGTGTGGCTGAAGGTGGACACCGGCATGCATCGGCTGGGGGTGACCCCCGATGACGTTCCCGCCATGCACGCGCGCCTGATGGCCAGTGGCAAACTTGCCGGGGCGCCGGTGCTGACCACCCACTTCGCCCGTGCAGACGAGCCGGAGCAAACGATGACCGGTGAGCAACTGGCGACCCTGCACCGGGCCTGCGACGGCCTTCCCGGCCTGCGCTCTGCCGCCAACTCGCCGGCGGTGCTGGCCTGGCCGGACGCCCACCTGGACTGGGTGCGCCCCGGCTACATGCTCTGGGGGGACAGTCCCTTTGCCGGCCCCCACCCCCAGGCGGACCGGCTGCGGCCGGTGATGCGACTGCTGTCGTCGGTCATTTCCCTGCGCGATGTCGCCCCCGGAGAGAGCGTGGGCTACGGCGCCACCTGGCGGGCGGAGCGCCCCTCGCGCATCGCCACCATCACCGCGGGCTACGGCGACGGCTATCCGCGCACCGCCAGCAATGGCACCCCGGTCCTGGTCCGCGGCCACCGGGCGCGCCTCGCCGGGCGGGTCTCCATGGACATGATCACGGTGGATGTCACCGACCTGCCGGAGGTGGCCATCGGCGACGCCGTGGAGCTCTGGGGCCAGGAACTGCGCGTGGGTGAAGTGGCCCGGCACAGTGGCACCATTGGTTACGAACTGCTGACCCGGATGCCATCGCGACCGCCGCGGGTCGTGGTCGCCTGAGTCAGACGGTACGCCGGGGACTCATCCGGCGCCAGCCGGGTCGCGTAACACGGAGGTAAACACACCGGGAGCCCGGCCATGGCACGCACAGCGTCTCCACCCCGCGAAGAGCAGCATCCGCCCCTGAGTGTCCTGCGCACGCAGGCAGTGATACTGATCCTGTCCACGGTCCTGTACGCGACCGCGGAGCAACTGTACGCCGCGGCGGGGGGGCCCGTACCGCTCCTGCTCGCCGTGGTCGCCGGCGCCCTGTTCGGCCTGCTGCTCAGCCTCCTGGTACACGAATGGAGCCACTACGCCGGCGCGCGACTCGCAGCCGGGCAGATCCTGCCGGTCACCCGGCGACGCCTGTTCGTGTTCAACTGGGACTTCACCCACAACGGCCCGCGGCAATTCATGGCCATGAGCTACGCCGGCACCGCCGGCTCCCTGCTCACCCTGGTACTGTTGGTTCTGCTGCTGTCACCGCCCTCCCCGGGTGGCGCCGCGGCGATCGCCGCCAGCGCTGGCAGCCTGGCCTTTGCCGCGGTCATCGAATGGCCGGTCCTGCTGCGGGTCCACCGCGGCGCGCCTCCCCTCGAGGCCTTGCAGGGCATCGGCCGCAATACCCTGCTGATCGCTGCCGCCGTCTCAGCCCTCGTGCTGTTGCTGGTCGCACGCAGCTATCTGCCCCTGCTGCACTGACCCGGCGGGAAAATCCCCGCGACAGGCGGCGCTGGCGCTGCCATGCCCCACGGCCCCTGGGTTACCATGGTGCTTTCAGTGACAGAGCAGGAACCGCGTGTGAACTCCAGGGCTCGCTCCCCGCTGCCGGAAGGCAGCCTGCTGGCCGCCATCGACCTCGGCAGCAACTCCTTTCATCTGGTGGTCGCCCGCCTCGAGCACGGCGAACTGCGGCCCGTGGAGGCGCTGGCCGAGAAAGTCCAGCTGGGCGCCGGACTGCGTGACCAGCAACTCTCGGCGGAGGCCATTGCGCGGGGCCTGGACTGCCTGGCCCGCTTCGCCCAGCTGTTGAGTCACGTCAGCGCCGACCGCCTGCGGGTGGTCGGCACCCAGGCCCTGCGGGTGGCGGAAAACCGCCGCGACTTCACCCTCCCGGCCCGTCGCATCCTCGGAGCACCGGTGGAGGTGATCTACGGCAGCGAGGAGGCGCGGCTAGTCTACCTTGGGGTGGCCCACAGCCTGGCGGACGACGCCCAGTCGCGGCTGGTGATCGACATCGGCGGCGGCAGCACCGAAGTGATCATCGGTCAGCGGTTCGAACCCCAGCGGCTGGAGAGCCTCGCCGTGGGCTGCGTCTCCTGGACCGACCAGTTCTTCCCCGGCGGCGAGCTGAGTCCGGCGCGTTTCCGCCAGGCCCGGGACATGGCGCGACTGGAGGTCGCCCCCATCCGCTACGCCTATCACCGGCGGCACTGGGAAGACTGCGTGGGCTCCTCAGGCACCCTGCGCGCGATCGAGCGCATCCTGATTGGGGAGGGCTGGAGCGAGCGCGGTATCACCCGCAAGGGCCTGGCGCGGCTGGAGAAACGTCTGCTCAAGTACCGCCACGTGGACGAGCTGCAGCTGGCGGGCCTGAGCAATGCCCGCCGGCCGGTGATCGTCGCCGGCGTGGCCATCGCCAGTGCCCTGTTCGAGGAGCTGGATATCAGCCACATGGAAACCTCCCGCGGCGCGCTGCGAGAGGGGGTCATCTACGACCTGCTTGGCCGCCTGCAACACGAGGATGTCCGCGAGCGCACGGTGAATGCCCTGCAGCTGCGCTACGGCGTGGATACCGACATGGCGCGCCTCATGGCCGACCGGGCCGGCTACCTGTTCGACGCTGTCGCGGAGAGCTGGCAGCTGGCGGAGAGCGACCGCGAGCTGCTGGAACGCGCCGCCCTGACCCATGAAATCGGCATGGCCATTGCCCACAAGCACTACCAGCGCCACAGCGCCTACCTCCTGCGCCACGCCGACCTGCCCGGCTTCTCGGAAGACGAACAGGCTCAGCTGGCCCTGCTGGCCGGCGCCCAGCGCGGCAAACTCGACAACGGCCTGTGGCAGGGCCTGGCGGAGAGTGACCGCGAGCGCCTGCTGCGGCTGATCGCCCTGATGCGCCTGGCGCTGGTGTTCAAGTACGCCGAGCAGGTGGAGAAACTGCCCGACTTCCAGTGCCGGGCGGAGGGAAACAGCCTCACGCTGGCCTTTCCCGACCACTGGCTGCAGCGCCACCCCCTCACCGCCCATGAGCTGGAGCAGCAGCAGGCGGCCCTCGCCCGCCAGGGCCTCAGGCTGACGCTGCAGTAGCGCGAATATCCCCGATAAAGTCGAGCAAGATAGCGTTGACCGCCTCGCTGGCTTCCAGCTGCACCATGTGGCCTGCTCCCGGGATCATGCGCACCTGCCGCAGGTCGGGGAAAATCGCCCGCATCTGGCCGATCGGATCCTCGCCGTGGAAACCCTCCAGGTCGACGTCGTGTTCACTGCCGAGGAAATAGGCGGGTACCGCGCTCTGCACGCCCTCGTAGGGTCGCCGCTGCTCCCACTTGAGGTCGAAGGCGCGGTACCAGTTGAGGCCGCCGGTAAACCCGCTGCGACTGTATTCCGAGACAAAGAACTCCAGCTCCAGCTCCGACAGCCAGGGCCAGGGCAGCGGCGGCGGCTCCTCCATCGCATCGATATACGAGGTCCCCGGGGGGTGGCGAAACATGTCGAAATAGTTGCAGGCCCCACTCAGGGTGTGGAACACCTTGTGCAGGAAGCGCCGCGGCTGCGCGGCGAGTTCGCGGTCGGCCCGGGGCGGCTCACGGAAATACTCGATGTGCAGGAAGTGCTGCTGCCCCATGCGGCGGTATTCCGTCAGTGGCGGCTCCTCGGGGTTGTGGGGAGCGGCGGGGTTCTCCAGCCCGATCACCGCGATCACCCGCTCCGGATGTCGCAGGGCCAGGTCGTAAATGGCGAAGGCACCGAAGTCCAGGCCGACAAAGACCGCGCGCTCGATGCCGGCGTGATCCAGCAAACCGATCAAATCGCCGGTGATGTGATCAATATCGTAGGCCGCCACGTCCGCGGGCGCTTCCGTCTGCCCCATGCCACGCATGTCCGGCGCCAGCACCCGGCAACCGGCCTCCGCCAGCAGCGGTATCTGCCGGTGCCAGCTGAACCAGAGGTGGGGAAAGCCGTGGCACAGCACCACGGGCAGGCCCTCGCCCTGCTCGACGTAGTGGGTTTGAATACCGTTGATGGTGGCGTAGTGATGCGTCCAGTCGATCATGTCTTATTATCCCTAAAGTACTCGTTTATGTACTTGTACAGTTACAGGTTGACCCAGCTACTCAGCGCCCGCAGGCGGAAAGTCTGCCCGCGGAAATCCAGCACCACCGCATCGGGCAGAATCTCCACCACGCTGACACCGGCGGCCACGGACTGGCCAACCCCGGCTTCCCGCCGGTTGATGGTCACCCTGCCCGGCGCGTCGCTGCGGTAGTCGTGGCGCAGGTACATCAAGGTCGGCAGTGCGTCCTTGAAGGCCTGCGGCAAACTTTCCAAAAGTGGTGAGGAATGCTCCTCAAGCTGTTGATTCTGAAGTGCCTGTTCCGCCTGACGCACCATGGCTTCAATGTCCACGGGTGGCGAATCGACGGCCGTATCCGGCTGACGCCGGGCGGGGCCAGCCGTCGAACTTGATACGGCCTCGTCGACGGACGACGGCAGGCCAGCCCCGACGGCGGCATAGTCATGCGCGGGACGTGCCGCCTGCGGGTTTTTGTACAACGCGGCAATCTCCGCGCCAGGTGCCGCCCCTGGCGGGAGCTTCGCCGCTGGAAGCGTCTCTGCGAGTGCATCTGCCGCCACTGTTGCCGCCGGCGCCTCCGCCTCGGGCAGAGACAGCTGGGCAGTGGTCTCCGGGCCCGCCGCAGTGGCGGGGGCAGCGACCCTGTCCGTCCCCCCGGGGATTGCCCGCGTGGAGTCACCGCCAGGGAACAGAAACAGCCAGCCGAAAAACAGCCCCACGGCCAACACAACAACAAGAATAAGTACCGGTACGTATTTCTGCACAAAAAAGGCGGGGCCCGTCTTTCGCGACACCGGTGTCGCGGCATCCAGCCCCGGCACCTGGCCGTCGTCTTGCCGCTGCTCCCGACGTGAACGCTGCAAGGCCTCCAGCAGCAGCGACATCAGCTACCCCCCAGGCGGCGATGCCAGTCTTCAGGGCCAGTGGGCGGCTGCAATCGCGTCTGCAGCCGTAGCAGGGTGCGTTCGCCCGCCCAGCCATCGGCCTCAAGGCCTTCGCTCTCCTGGAACCAGCGCACCCGCTGTGCCAGGGCCGGCGTGTAGGTCCGATCCGCCAGGGGCCGGGACTGGCCATCGAGGGCGGCAAAGCGCCGCGCCACCTCGGCCACTGCCTCGCCCTCGCTGCCCGGCCCCAGGGGCTGCTCAACGTGCGCGGGGGGCCGCCAGAGCAGGGCGTAGGCGCCGTTCCAGTGTTCGGCCAGTTGCGTCAGGGGCACCCGCGCCACGCCATCCGGTGTCCACAGCCGCGCCAGGTCGCCCTCCGCCCCCAACCAGACGCCGGTGGCCAGGTAGCCCCGGTCGGTGCGCAGGGTCAGTAGCGCAGGCCATGTACCCTCGGGAAGCCCCCGCCAGCTGTCGCTTCTGTCACTCAGGCAACTCACCGGCTGGGTGAGCCCACCGCTGCGACACAAGCTGTCCAGGTCGGCGGGTAGCGCCGCCACCTCGGTGATCGGAACCAGGGCCCGCCAGGCGCGGCGCAGGGCCTCTCCGGGGGGCAGCATCCAGGCCGGCGCTTCCCCGTCACCTGCCTCAGCGTCAGGCGCCCTGACAGCGGGGCCCGAGCGCGCCGCGGCGACGGCCGGAGTTGGTGCCGGGCGACCGTCTTCACCGCGCGCGACTGACGCGTCCCCCCGGGCATCCGGCCCGCCGTCAAGCAGGCCGCCGGCAGCCCCCCCGTCGCGGGCCAGCCATCCCCCTAGCGAGGCCGCAACGAGCACGACGGCGGCCGTCAGCGCAAGCCAGGGAACCAGGCGGCGCGGCGGCGCGGCACCACCTCCCTCCGTGCCCAGCACCTCGCGCGCGGCCTGGTCCAGCAGGCGCCGGCTGGCGCGGGCCTCGCCGCGACCGTAGGCTCCCAGCAGCGCCCGGTCGCAGAGCAGGTTGATCAAGCGCGGAATGCCCCCGCTGAGACGATGCACCCGGGCGGCTACCGCCGGCGGGAACAGCTCCCGGTCGGCGGGCAGCCCGGCCACCTCCAGCCGGTGGCGGATGTAGGCGCGGGTCTCCCCCGCGTCCAGGGGCGTGAGGTTGAAGCGGGCGGTGATGCGCTGGTTGAGCTGGCGCAGCTCCGGACGGCGCAGCAGCTCCGCCAACTCCGGCTGCCCCACGAGGATAATCTGCAGCAGCTTCTCCTCGTGGGTTTCCAGGTTGGTCAGCAGGCGAATCTGCTCCAGCACCGGCAGGCCCAGGTGCTGTGCCTCGTCGATCAGCAGCACGGTGCGCCGCCCGCGGGCATGATTCTCGAGCAGAAAGCGATGCAGACTATCGGTCAGCTCCTTCAGGGTGCTGGCGTGGCCGCGGTGGGCAATCTCCAGCTGGTCACAGACCGCGGCCAGCAGCTCCGGGGCATCCAGCGCCGGGTTGAGGACCATGGCGACGTCGGTGTGCTCGGGCAGCTGCTCCAGCAGGCAGCGGGTCAGCGTGGTCTTGCCGGTTCCCACCTCGCCGGTGAGCAGGATGAACCCCCCGCTGCCGACCCCGTAGAGCAGGTGCGCCAGGGCCTCGCGGTGGCGCGCCCCCATGAACAGGTAGCGCGGATTGACGGCGATGGAAAAGGGGGTTTCGCTGAGCCCGAAGTAGTGCTGGTACACGGATCAGGGGCACTTGTAGGCAGTGTAGTTGCCGGTCCCCTTGCTGATCGACTCCCGCACGACGGCATTACCCTGCATGTCGAGGGCGCGACTGCGGGCCAGGTTGTCCAGTTCCACGCGAATCTTGTTCTCGCCGCGGGGCAGGCCCATGACCTTCCAGGCAACCTGGGTGGTGATGTTGCCCAGGCGCTGGCAATTGGCGACCTCGTGGGGCTCGCGCAGGGGAATGGCGCGGGCCTCGTCGGATATCTTGACCCAGGTGCACCCGGGGAGCAGCAGCGCCAGCCCCACCAGGGCCAGCGTAGGGCGATAGACAGGCTGAAACATGGCGACCTCCTTGTAATCGGCGAGAGCATAGCACAGGGGCATGACAGCGCCGAGACAGCGCGGCGGGTGGCCCGGCCGCGCGCATCAAGGCCGTTCAAGCCGCGTCTAGTGTTGCTGGGCGCCCCCCGCCCCCACCGGTACCCGGATGCTGTCGACCAGCACCTGCACCGAGGCCGGCGGCGGCGCGGTCACCCGGGATACCGACAGCGCCACGGCAAAATTCAACGCCGCGCCGATTACGCCGAAGGCGTTCGGCTCGATGCCGAAGAACCAGTTGGCGGGCAGGCTCCCGAGGAATTCCGTGCCGGGAATGAACAGCAGCCCCTTGTGCTGGAACACGTAGAACAGCGTGACCCCGATGCCCGCCAGCATGCCGGCAATGGCGCCCTCCCGGGTCACCCGGGCGGAAAAGATCCCCATCATCAGGGCCGGGAACAGGGAGGCGGCGGCGAGGCCAAAGGCCAGGGCGACGGTGCCCGCGGCAAAGCCCGGGGGATGCAGGCCGAGGTAGCCGGCGCCGAGCACCGCCAGCGCCATCGCCGTGCGGCTGGCCGCCAGCTCCTGACGCTCGGTGATACGCGGCATCAACATGCCCTTGAGCAGGTCGTGGGAGATCGCCGAGGCGATCGCCAGCAACAGCCCCGCCGCGGTGGACAGCGCCGCCGCCAGCCCCCCTGCCGCCACCAGGGCAATCACCCAGTTCGGCAAGCGGGCAATCTCCGGGTTGGCCAGCACGATGATGTCGCGGTCCAGGGTCACCAGTTCATTGACCTCGGGGTCGGCGTGGTACTCGATGCGCCCGTCGCCGTCGCGGTCGTCCACGCCGAGCAAGCCGGTGGCCTCCCAGGTGCGGAACCATTCGGGTCGCTCCTCGTAGACCAGGTGCTGGCCCGGCTGCGGCTCCAGGGTCTGCATCAGGTTGAGACGCGCCATGGCCGCCACCGCCGGTGCGGTAGTGTAGAGCACGGCGATGAACAACAGCGCCCAGCCGGCGGAGGAGCGCGCGTCGCGCACGTGGGGCACGGTGAAAAAGCGGATGATGACGTGGGGCAGCCCCGCGGTGCCCAACATCAGGGTCAGGGTAAAGGCGAACATGTTCAGCGTGCTGAGGCGCTCGTGGGTGGTGTACTCGGCGAAACCGAGGTCGACCACGATGGCGTCCAGCTTGTCCAGCAGCCAGGTATCCTCGCCGGCCAGGGTGCTGCCGAGACCGAGCTGCGGCACCGGGTTGCCGGTCAGCTGCAGGCTGATGAAGATCGCCGGGATGGTGAAGGCGGTGATCAGGACGCAGTACTGGGCGATCTGGGTGTAGGTGATGCCCTTCATGCCCCCGAGCACCGCGTAGAAAAACACGATGCCCATGCCGGTGAGCAGGCCGGTGGCGTAGTCCACCTCGAGAAAGCGCGAGAAGGCCACGCCGATGCCCTTCATCTGGCCGATGACGTAGGTCACCGAGCAGATCACCAGGCAGAACACCGCCACCGCGCGGGCCAGGCGCGAGTAGTAGCGGTCGCCGATGAATTCCGGCACCGTGAACTTGCCGTACTTGCGCAGGTAGGGGGCCAGCAGCAGGGCCAGGATCACGAAGCCGCCGGTCCAGCCCATCAGGAAGACCGAGCCACCGTAGCCCATGAAGGCAATCATGCCGGCCATCGAGATGAAGGAGGCGGCGGACATCCAGTCGGCGGCGGTGGCCATGCCGTTGGCCACCGGGTGCACGCCGCCGCCGGCAACGTAGAAGTCGCGAGTGGAGCCGGCCCGGGACCAGATGGCAATGCCGACATAGAGCAGGAAGCTGGCGCCCACCACCAGGTAGGTCAGGGTACGAAGATCCACGCCGTCAGTCCTCCTCGTCGAGGCCGAACTTGCGATCGAGCACCGCCATGCGCCAGGTGTAGATGAAGATCAGCAGCACAAAGACGTAGATCGCGCCCTGCTGGGCAAACCAGAAGCCCAGCTTGTAGCCGCCGAGGCGGAACTGGTTGAGCCAGTCCACCAGCAGGATGCCGCAGCCGAAGCTGACGGCGAACCAGATCGGCAAAAGCGTGCCGATCAGGATCAGGTTGTGGTGCCAGTAGGCCCGCCCGTCGCGGACCTCCAGGGTCGACTCCGGTTTGTCGCTTACCGTCATACTGTGCGCTCCTTGTTATCTTATGGCTGGCGCGCTTTGCGTTTGCGGGGACGGCGCCCCGCCGCTCAGGGCGCCGGGGGCACCTGCCGGCGCCGCTTTACCGCCCCGGCGAGCTCCTCCAGCATCAGGGCCGTATCCCCCCAGCCGATGCAGGGATCAGTAATGCTCTGGCCGTAGGTCAGGGACTGACCCGCCACCACGTCCTGGCGGCCCGCCACCAGGTTGCTTTCGATCATCAGGCCGAAAATGTCGCGATTGCCCCGCGCCACCTGGTTGGCCAGATCGCGGATCACGTCCACCTGGCGCTCCGGACGCTTGCGGCTGTTGGCGTGGCTGGCATCCACCATCAGGCGCGGGGAGAGCCCCGCCTTCTTCAACATGGCGGAAGCGTCCTCGACCGAGAACATGTCGTAGTTGGGGTGCTTGCCCCCGCGCAGAATGATGTGGCAGTCCTCGTTGCCGCGGGTCTGGAAGATCGCGGAGTGGCCCTGCTTGGTCACCGAGAGGAAATGGTGCGGCTGGGACGCCGACTTGATGGCGTCGATGGCCACCTGGATATCGCCGTCGGTGGCGTTCTTGAAGCCCACCGGGCAGGACAGGCCGGAGGCGAGTTCGCGGTGGGTCTGGCTCTCTGTTGTGCGCGCACCGATCGCCCCCCAGGACACCAGGTCGGCGACATACTGCGGGCTGATCAGGTCGAGGTATTCGGTGCCCGCGGGCAGGCCCATGTCGCCCAGGTCCGCCAGCAACTGCCGCGCCAGGCGCAGGCCCTTGTTGATCTGGAAGGTGTTGTTCAGGTCCGGGTCGTTGATCAGGCCTTTCCAGCCCACGGTGGTACGCGGCTTTTCGAAGTAGACCCGCATCACCACAAAGACGTCGTCCGCCACCTGCCGGGCTGCCTCCACCAGGCGGGCACCGTACTCCCGGGCCGCGCCGGGGTCGTGGATGGAACAGGGCCCGACCACCGCCAGCAGGCGGTCGTCCTCGCCGGTGAGAATGCGGTGGATGGTCTGGCGCGCGCTGGACACGGTGTCGGCCGCCGTATCACTGACGGCAATTTCCCCGATCAGCTCGCTGGGGGCGATGAGTTCGTTGATGGTCTGGATCCGCAGATCGTCGGTACTGGTCATGGTCTACTCAATGAATTCCGGTCAAGCCGTTCAATATATCACCCGTTGCCGGGGAATTGCAGGCGCGCGGGCCCGCCGGCTGTTCCCGAACCCGGCGCGACGGGTATCCTCGGGCCTCGACACGGAACCGACAGAGAGCCCCGCCATGCACGACACCGACATCGCCCGCCAGCTGGCCACCCAGTACGCCCTCTTCGTGGACAACCGCGAGTTCGCGCGCATGGCCGAGATCATGCTGGCGGATTTCACCCAGCAGGGGCCGGGCTTTGCCGCCGACAGCCGGGAAGTATTCATCGCCAACCTGGAGTTCCTGCGCAACTACAGCGAGACCTTCCACCTGATCGGCAACCAGTACGGCGAGTGGCAGGGGGACAGCTACCGCGGGGAAACCTGGTGTGTCGCCTCACACCTCTATGAAAAGGATGGCCAGGGGCGCAAGCTGGACATGGGCATCCGCTACCAGGACGACATCGTCGCCGTGGATGGCGAATACCGCTACCGCTCCCGCGACCTGAAGGTGGTCTTCACCCAGGATCTGCCCCTGCAGGGCTGAGCCCGGCAGTCAGATCCGCCGGGCGATCCACGTCCCGCAGCACCCCCGGGTCATCCACGGGCAAGCGGCGGCAGGCATCACCCGCGGCATCGATCAGGGCCCGGGCACCGTGGTCCCCCTGCAGCTGCTGCAGCATCGGGAACCAGTGGCGGTGAAAGGCCACCGGGTGGCCGCGCTGACCCGCGTGCAGCGGCACCACCATACCGCCGGGCTCGAGAGCGGCCACCAGGTGCCGCAGCGTCTGCGGCTGCACCCAGGGCATGTCGGCCAGGGCCACCAGCAGGCCCTGCCAGTGCCCGGGCAGCTGCGCCACACCCTCGGCCAGCGACCGCCCCATGCCACCATCGGCCCCGGGACACACCAGGCGCTCCCCCGGCTCGAAGCAGTCGTCAACCCTCGCGTCGCCGGGGCGCAGGCAGACCCGCAAGGGCAGCTTCGCCGCGCGCAGCGTCAACAGGGTCTGTTGTAACAGGGGGCGCCCACCGGGCAGGCACGCCAGCCGCTTGTCACTGCCAAAACGGCGGCTGCGGCCCGCCGCCAGCAGCAGGATGCCGACGGTCACGCCGGCCGCCGGCGCAGACGCACCAGCTCGGCGAGGATGGCAACGGCGATCTCCATCGGCGTCTTGCTGCCGATGTCCAGCCCCACCGGCGCATGCAGGGCGCTCAGTTGAGTCTCGCTCAGGCCCAGCTGGCGCAGGCGCTCGAGGCGCTTCTCGGTGGTGCGGCGCGAGCCCAGCGCCCCCACGTACCAGGCGGCGCCGGTCAGCGCCTCCATCAGGGCCATGTCGTCGATGCGCGGGTCGTGGGTCAGGGTGATCACCAGGCTGTGGGCATCGCTGGCCTCGGCGCGAATGACATCGTCCGGCATGCCACCCAGCAGGGGAACCTCGGGCCCCGCCCACTGCGCCCGGACATGCTCCCGCGGGTCGGTCACCAGCACTTCGTAGTCCATGGCCAGGGCCAGCTCCGCCAGGGTCTGGCTGAGCTGGCCGGCGCCCACCAGCAGCATGCGCTGGCGCGGGCCGAAGGTCTGGCGCAGCACATCGCCATCCCAGGCCAGCGGGGCGAAGTGCTCCGCCGGGCGCCAGTCGGTGTGGTTGGCCCCCACCGAGACTTCACGCAGCAGGCAGCGCCGCTCCGCCATGGCCGACAGAGCCGCGCGCAGCCAGGCGCCGTCGCGGTCGGGGCCCAGGGGCTGCACCAGCACCTGCAGGCGGCCGCCGCAGGGCAGGCCCAGGCGCTCGTTCTCCTCGGCGCTGACACCGTATTCGACCACCGCGGCAGTGTCCGGCAGACGCCCCTCCCGCAGGCGCTCCAGCAGGTCATCCTCGATACAGCCCCCGGAGAGGGAACCGATCTGCCCGCCGGCGCTGTCACAGGCCAGCAGTGTGCCGGGGGGGCGCGGCGCGGAACCGGTGCCGGCGACAATGGTACACAGCCAGACCCGGCGGTCCGCCGCCGCCAGCCAGCCCAGCGCGGCTTCGAGCACAGCCTGGTCGAGGGTCTGCATCACGGCGCCGCCCAGTATTGATCGAGCAGGCCACCGATGGTGTTGGGGACGACCAGGTGCGCCGCATACCAGGTGTGCAGGCAGCGAATGCGCTGAAAATCGGCAATGCCACCAATGCCCCGTCCGCTGAGTACATCCAGAAAGCCCAGGCGCGCCATTTCCGCGCGAAGGTCATCGTCCAGGTAGCTGTCACGCAATGCGATGTGCGCGCGGTGATCCTCGGCCATGGCGGCTTGCAGCGCCGGCTCCGCATCGACCCGGGCCTGGAACCCGGCAATCAGCCCGCCCGCCTCGACCTGGTCGATGCGGTAGTTGAGGGCGCCATCCACCAGCCAGAACAGGGTGGGAAAGGGCTTGCCGGCCACCAGGGAGGCGACGCGGATCACCCGCGGTTCACCGCGCTCGTCGCTGACGGCAATGGCCTCCAGCCCCCGGGGCTCACGCCCCAGCAGTTCCGCCACCCGCTGTCGCTGTTCCGCTGTTACCGCCATCGTCCCTTCCCGTGCAAATCGGCGAAATTCTACGGAAAAAGCCCCGCCGGGGACAGCCGCGAGCCCGCGGGGGCCTTCGCCCGGCTTCCCGCACTCGCCGGCACTCCTGGACAATAGATTGACAGCCCGCGGCGCAGGGCCTAGAGTGCGCGCCGTGCCAGGTGCCCACCGCCGCTGCAGACGTCTTGCGGCTGGGTGGGTTAAATGGGAAGTGTGGTGAGGCCTTCGCGCCGATGCCACCGCTGCCCCCGCAACGGTAGACAGCACCAGTCGCTGTGAGCCCGATACCTGCCTGTCACCAGCAACGATGGAGCGGAGGGCTTCATTGAAGGTTGCCTGATGCCGCTGGCGCATTGCGTTCCCTGAATCCCCTCCCTCAGTCGCCACCCCTTGACTGGCTATTGAGGTTACTCATGAAATCAGCTTACACCCGCGGCGCCCTGGCGCTGTGCACCCTGCTTCCCCTGTCCGTCCAGGCCCAGCCCCTCGAAGAAGTCATTGTGACCTCCTCCCGCGTGCCCATGCCGGCGCGCGAGATCGGCACCTCGGTCTCGGTCATCAATGCCGCGGAAATTCGCAGCCTTGGCTTCAACAGCCTGCAGGACATCCTGCGCACCCAGCCCTCGGTGGCCGTGAGCAACAACGGCGGTGCGGGCAAGGTTTCCTCCCTGCGCATTCGCGGCGAGGAGGGCTACCGCACCCGGGTGCTGATCGACGGCATCGACGTGTCCGACACCACAGCGCCGCAGTTTGGCCCGCGGGTGGAACAGCTGCTCAGCAGCGGCATCCAGCGGGTGGAAATCCTGCGCGGGCCCCAGGGCCTGATGTACGGTGCCGACGCCGGCGGCATCATCAACATCAGCACCCGCGCAGCGGGGGAAGGCCTGCGCGCTGATGTCAGCGCCGAGGCCGGGCGCTACGGCACCCGCCAGTACAGCGCCAACCTGGCCGGCGGCAACGCCACGGTGGATGGCAGCCTGTCCCTGAGCGACCTCGAGAGCGATGGCTTCAACGCGCGCCTGGATGACCGCGAGCCCGCCGACGACGACGGCTACGACAACACCACCGCCCACGCCCGCCTGGGCTGGAATGCCGGCGAGCGCCTGCGCCTGGAGCTGGTGGCGCGGGATGTCGAGGGCGACAGCCAGTATGACAGCTGTTTCAACCCGGTCACCTACGGCAACACCAACCTTTGCCGCGACGAGTACCAGCAGCAGGCCTGGCGCGGTGCCGCCCTCTGGCGCGGGGACAGCCTCAATCACGAGCTGGCCTGGAGCCGCAGCGACACCGAGCGCGCCACCTTCAGCGATGGCATGGCCGGCTTCGCCACCGAGGGCAGTCTCAGCCGCTGGAGTTACCTCGGTAGCTATGCACCCACTGAGTCCCTGCAGCTGGTCTACGGTGCCGAGCACGAAAGCGCGGAACTCGACGACGGCAGCTTCGATACCGAGCGCGACCAGACCGGCTATTTCCTCGAGTACCAGGGCAGCCTCGACCAGCGCCTGTTTTTCACCGCCGGCGCGCGCCACGATGACAACGAGGACTTCGGCGAGCACACCACCTGGCGCGTCAGCGGCGCCTGGGTCATTCCCCTGCAGCAGCACGAGCTGAAGCTGAAGGCCACCCGCGGCACCGGCTTCCGCGCCCCCTCCCTCTACGAGATTGCCTACAACCGCAGCTCTGCCTTTGCGCCGGCAGCGGATGTGGTACTGCAGGAGGAGCGCAGTGCCGGACACGACCTCGGCGTCGCCTTCCAGAGCGCCGGCGGCGTGTACCTGGAGGCGGTCTGGTTCGACCAGGACGTCGAAAACGAAATCTACTTTGACCTGGTGGACTACTCCGGCTACCTCCAGGGCCGCGGCGACACCCGCTCCCGGGGCGTGGAACTGATTGCCGAGATTCCCCTGGGCGAGCGCCTCAGCCTGTCCGGCAACCTCACCTGGAACGACACCGAGAACGCCGAGGGTGACGATCGCACCTACCGGCCCCGGCAGCTGGGGAATCTGAGCCTGCGCTGGCAGTCCCCCGGCGAACGCCTGAAACTGGGCCTGCACCTGCGCGCGGCGCGGGACGCCCAGGAGTTCGACGGCCGCGCCCTGGACGACTACGAGGTACTGTCCCTGAACGCCCGCTTCGACCTGCTGCCCCGGCTGGAACTCTTCGGGCGGGTCGAGAACCTGCTCGACGAGGACTACCAGGAAGTCCCTGGCTACCGCAGCAGCGGTCAGGCACTCTACGCGGGCATCCGCTACCACTTCCAGGAGTGAACCATGAGTGACAGCCCCGAGACCCGCAAGGACGCGCGCCACAAACGCGCCATGGAAAAGCAGAAGAGCCGGGTCGACGCCAGCATCGCCCGCGCCGACACCGAGCGCGGCGTGGCGATCCTGCTCACCGGCAACGGCAAGGGCAAGTCCAGCTCGGCCTTCGGCATGGTCATGCGCGCCCTCGGCTACGGCTACCGGGTCGGAGTGGTCCAGTTCATCAAGGGGGAGCAGCTCTCCGGCGAGGAAATCTACCTGCGTGATCATTGCCCGCAGGTGGATTTCCATCAGATGGGCACCGGCTTTACCTGGGACACCCAGGATCGCAGTGGCGACATTGCCGCTGCCCGGTCAACCTGGGAAAAGGCCCGCGCGATGCTCGACGACCCCGCCTACCACCTGGTCGTACTCGACGAACTGACCTACATGCTGGCCTTCGATTACCTTCCGGAGGAGGAGGTCCTCGCGGCCATTGCCGGCAGGCCGGCGGAGCAGAGCGTGGTGGTCACCGGCCGCGGCGGCGGCAGCGCCCTGCAGGATCTCATGGATACCGTCTCCGAAGTGAGGGATATCAAGCATGCCTTCAACAGCGGCATCAAGGCCCGGCGGGGCGTTGACTACTAGGGTCGACCGTCGGCCACAGCTGGCGCGGCGCCTGCTGCTGGCGCTGGCCCTGATCCTGCCCCTGAGCATGCTGCTGGCCCTCGGCAGCGGCGCGGTCACCCTCGCACCGGGGGAAGCCTGGGCCGCCCTGCTGGGCCAGGCGGACGCCCAGGCCAACCTGATCGTGCAACAGCTGCGCCTGCCCCGGGTGCTGCTCGCCGCCATTACCGGGGCCACCCTGGCGGTCAGCGGCGCCGCCATGCAGGGCCTGTTCCGCAATCCGCTGGCCGACCCCTCGCTGATTGGCGTCACCGCCGGCGCCTCCCTCGGCGCCTCCCTGTTGATTGTACTCGGCGGCGGACTGCTGCCGGGCCTGCCCGGGCTCACCCTGATTTCCCTGGCCGCCTTCGCCGGTGGCGCCCTGGCGGTGCTGGTGGTCTACCGCCTGGCCAGCAGCGAGACCGGCACCTCGGTGGCCACCATGCTGCTGGCGGGCATCGCCATCACCTCCCTCGCCGGGGCCGCCGGCAGTCTGCTGGAATTCCTCGCCGACAACGAACACCTGCGCCGCATCAGCCTGTGGAAGATGGGCGGCCTGGACGGCGCCACCTTCTCCCGCCTGGGCGTGGCGGCGGTCGTCGGGGGCGCGCTGCTGATCGCCCTGCCCCGCTATGCCACGGTGCTCAACACCCTGTTGCTGGGGGAGTCCGAGGCACGCCACCTGGGCATCGATGTGGAGCGGCGCCAGCGCGGCATCATCCTGTGGGTGGCCGTCGGCGTCGGCACCTCGGTCGCCATGGTCGGCACCATTGCCTTTGTCGGCCTGGTGGTGCCGCACCTGGTGCGCCTGCTGATCGGTCCCGACCACCGGGTGCTGCTGCCGGCCTCGGCCCTGGCCGGGGCGATACTGCTGGTGCTGGCCGACAGCCTGGCGCGAGTCGTGCTGGCGCCCACCGAGCTGCCGGTAGGGATCATCACCGCCATGGTCGGGGTTCCCTTCTTCATCTCCCTGCTGCGCCAGCGGCGGCATTTCGGCATGACGCCGTGAGCCTGCTGCAGCTGGACAAGATCGCCGCGGCTCCCTGGGGGGAACCAGTGCTGGCGGACATCAGCCTGAGCCTGCCCGCGGGGCGCGTGCTCGCGGTCCTCGGCGGCAACGGCGCCGGCAAGTCCTCCCTGCTGCGCCTGGTCGCCGGGGATATCGCCGCCAGCCGTGGCCGCGCCAGCTTCGCCGGGCAGGCACTGGGCGACTGGCCGCGCCGGCAGCTGGCCACCCGTCTCGCCTGCCTGCCGCAGTTTTCCAGCCTCAGCTTTCCCTTCAGCGTCGAGGAGGTGGTGCTGCTCGGCCGCACCCCCCACAGCAGCGGTCGCCAGCAGGACCGGCTGATCGCGCAGCAGGCGATGCAGGCGACCGACACCCTGGGGCTGCGCCATCGCCTCTACACCCAGCTGTCCGGGGGCGAGCGCCAGCGGGTGCAGCTCGCCCGGGTCATGGCGCAGATCCTCGATCGCTGCGACCAGGGCTGCCTGCTGCTCCTGGACGAACCGACCACCGCCCTGGACCTGAACCATCAGCAGCAGCTGCAGGCCACGGTAGCCGACCTCGCTGGCCGGGGCTGCGCGGTGCTGCTGGTGGTCCACGATGTCAATCTGGCCGCCGCCATGGCCGACCAGTTGCTGGTGCTGGATCGCGGCCGCTGCGCCGCCCAGGGCAGCCCCGGGGAGGTGCTCACCCCGGCCCTCTTCCGCGACCTGTTCCACGCCGACGTGCTGATCGGGGAACATCCCGACGGCGGCCGCCCACTGGTGATCAGCCGGTGACGCCGCGAGGGCCAGCGAGCCCCCTGCGCCGCCTCCTGTGCCTGCTGCTGGCGAGCCTGCTGGCACCGGCCCTCGGGGCGGCCCCGGTCACCGTGGAAGATGCCCTCGGCCGGCGGGTCACGCTGGATGAACCGGCGCGACGCATTGTCGCCCTGGCACCGCACATCGTGGAAAACCTCTTTACCGCCGGTGCCGGCGCAAAACTGGTGGGCGTGGTGAGCTACAGCGACTGGCCCGAGGCCGCGCGCGGCATCCCCCGGGTCGGCTCCTTCAATGCCTTCAGCCTGGAGCAGATCGCGGCGCTGTCACCCGACCTGGTGGTCATGTGGGGCTCCGGCAACGGGCCGCGGGCGCTGGAGAAACTGCAGCGCCTGGGGCTGCCAGTCTACGTCAGCGAGCTGCGGCAGCTGGCGGACATTCCGCGGGACATCCGCCGCCTGGGGGAGCTGGCCGCGACCAGCGCCGTGGCCGACGCCGAAGCCTCGCGGCTGGAGGCCGGTTTTCGCCAGCTGGCCGAGCACTACCGCGGCCGCCGGCGCCTGCCGGTGTTCTACCAGATCTGGCACGAACCCCTGCAGACGGTCAGCGGCGAGCACCTGATCAGTCAAGTGATCGACCTGTGCGGTGGCGAGAACCTGTTTGCCGACGCCCGCGGCCTGGCGCCGCGGGTCAGCCTGGAAGCGGTTCTGGCGGCAAACCCCCGGGCGATCATCGCCGGGGGCATGGACAACCAGCGCCCGGAGTGGCTGGCGTTCTGGCGGCGCTTCCCCGCACTGACGGCGGTGCGCCGGGAGGCCCTGATCGCCGTGCACCCGGACCTGCTGCAGCGGCCCACCGCGCGCCTGCTGGCCGGGGCCCGGGAACTCTGTAGCGCCCTCGACGCGGTGCGCGCGGGCGACTGAGGCGGGCTCAGTTCTGTGACTGGCTGCCTTTCTGCGCCTCTTCCAGGCCCTTGAGAAACTCGCCCATCTTGCGCCCGGCCTCTTCGGGGCTCATGTCCTCGATACCCTCGAACTCCTTGCCCGCTTCGGCCCAGCGCGCCTCCATCTGCCGCGCAGCGCGCTCACTGGCGATATTGGAGAAGATCATCAGCACCGCGAGGATGCCAAACACGATCTGCGCCGTGCGGCGCGGGCGACCGTGGACCGAAACGCTGGCCTCGATCAACAGGAATGCGCCCCAAGCGATGGCGATGATGGTGCCCAGGTAGGGCACAATCGCCAGCAGGGCGGTGATCGGGTAAATCGCGGCTATCGACGCCTGGCAGCGGAAGGCGGTCTCGTAGTTTTCCTCCGAGCCCATCAGCTTCCAGATCACGAACAGAATGGCCGCGCCGATGAAGGCACCGATGACGGCGAAGATCGGCATGATGATGATGGCACCCAGGCCCGCCGCCAGCATGCCGACGGGGGAGCCGAACAGCGAGATCACGGCGCTCACCAGCCCCATGATGGCCCCCATCACCGCGACAAAAATCACCGGGTTGGCGTAGCCACCCGATTTCGGCATGGTCTGGAAATACCCCACCGGGTTGGTAATCACCGATTTGGCCTGTTCCACCACCTGCCCGATGTCAAACCTGGCTGCGTCACTCATGGCACTCCCCTCTTGCTCATTATGATTAATCCCGGCCTTGAGGATAGTACGGCTGGCGCCGGGTCACCATACCCCGGGCGGCAATCTCCCCACGCTCGTCGCGGTACTGTGCGACAGGTCCGCGCCTTGCTATGCTCGGCCACACTGTGACCCTCGAGGAGCCCGCATGCTGCGCCTGCTGACCCTGTCTTTCCTGTTGCTGCCCGCGCTGGGCTGGGCGGCCGGCTACCAGGTGACCTACACCGCCACCCTGGAGCGCGATGCCCCCGAGGCGGAGGTCGAGATCAGCCTGCAGGGAGAGCGGCTGCCCAGCAAGCTGGTGCTGCACCTCAACCCCGAACGGCACCGGGAGCTGGCCAGCGAATCACCGCTCAGCGTGGACGGGGACGAGGCGACCTGGGAGCCCGCGGGGGACGGCGCTACACTGCGCTACCGTTTTGTCATTGACGCCACCCGGGACAACGGCCGCTACGACTCCCGCAAGACCGATGCCTGGGCGATCCTGCGCTCGGACAAGCTGGTTCCCCCGATCTCGGTGACCTCACCCCCCAGCCTCGAGGCGACGGCGCAGCTCGCCTTTCGTCTGCCGGAGGGCTGGTCCTCGGCAGCACCCTACGCCAAGGTCAAGGGCCGCGAACACGACTATGTGATTGTCGATCCCGGCCGGCGCCTGCCGCGCCCCAAGGGCTGGCTGATCCTGGGGGAATTCGCCGCGCGCCAGGACATGATCGCCGGCACCGACGTGCGGGTGGCCGCTCCCGCCGGCCAGGGCGGCCGCCTGCAGGACGCCCTGGCCTTCCTCGGCTGGACCCTGCCCGCGGTCAAGGCGGTGTTTCCCGATTTCCCCGAGCGCCTGCTGATTGTCACCGCCGACGACCCCATGTGGCGCGGCGGACTGTCGGGCACCCGCTCCCTGTTCATGCATCGCGATCGGCCGCTGATCAGCGGCAACCGCACCAGCAGCCTGATCCACGAGCTGGTGCACGTGGGCACCGCCATCAACGGCGGCAAGCAGGCCGACTGGATCGTCGAGGGCATCGCCGAGTACTACGCCGCCAACATCCTCTGGCGCACCGGCGGCATGAGCGACTACCGCTACCGCCAGACCCTCGCGTGGAAGGAAAACTGGGCGGCGGAGGCCGACACCCTGTTTCGCAAACGCTCCAGCGGCCCGGTGACTGCGCGGGCCGCCATTTTCATGCACCGGCTCGACCTCGCCCTGCGCGAGGCTTCCAACGGGCAGTACAGCATCGATGACGTTGCCCGGGCCCTGGCGCGGCACGGCGGGCGGGTCTCCCTGTCGCTGCTCAAGGAAATCGTGGCGGAGCGGGTGGACGATGCGGTCGACGTCGACGCCCTGATCGCCGAGGTGGAGAGTATGGGCGCGGACACCTGAGGTGGTAAAACTCCCGTCGGGCCGCCCGACCGGGCCCGCGCCGACGCGTGTTATCATGATGCGCGCCAGGGAACGCGATGCAGAGGACGCCCGCCATGCTCAGGTTATTCACCATCGACAAGGGACTGATCCGCGAGATCCAGAGCGACGGCGCCACCGTGGAGGACATCCGCAAGGCCGACTGGATCGACGCCCTGGAGCCGGGGGAGGATGAGCGCGAGCTGCTGCAGTCGCTGTTGCGCATCGACCTGCCGGAGTCCGACGACGTCGAGGAAATCGAGGCCTCTGCCCGCTGCTTCGTCGACCAGGCGGGCCTGCACGTACACTCGCTGTTCCTCGCTCCCCACGAGGGTCGCTACGACACGGTTTCCGTGGCCTGCATTCTGCAGCCCAAGCGCCTGATCACCATCCGCGACAACGACACCGCCGATTTCCGCCTGCTGCGGCTGCGCGCCCGCCGCGGCCAGGTCAGCAGCGCCTCCCCCGCCGAACTGCTGGTGACCCTGTTCGAGCAGAAGGTGGAGAACCACGCCGATACCCTGGAGGACATCCACTACCAGCTGGAGAAGGTCAGCCACCTGGTGCTGGAGGACGAGGAAGCCGAGCTGGAGGATGCCATCAGCAAGCTGGCCCAGCTGGAAGACAGCAACGGCAAGATGCGCCTGTGCCTGATGGATACCCAGCGCAACATTTCCTTTCTCCTGCGCCACCTGAGCGGTATCAGCGACTACCGGGAAACCATGCGCGAGATCATCCGCGACGTGGAAACCCTGATGTCCCACACCACCTTCCTGTTCGACAAGATCAACTTTCTGATGGACTCCACCCAGGGTTTCATCAACATCGAGCAGAACCAGATCATCAAGACCTTCTCGATTGCCGCGGTAGTGTTCCTGCCGCCGACCCTGGTGGCGAGTATCTACGGCATGAACTTCCACTTCATGCCCGAGCTGGACTGGCAGCTGGGCTATCCCGGGGCCCTGGCGCTGATGGTCGCTTCCGGCTTCGCCCCCTACTGGTACTTCAAGCGCAAGGGTTGGCTGTAACATGCGCCGCCTTCCCGCCCTGCTGCTGGTCCTGTCGCTGCTGGTCGGCTGGGCGGGGCCGGCCGCCGCATGGGCCCCCGACTTTGACACCCTTGACCAGGCCATCCAGGACCTGCAGGCCGATCTGGCCCGCCCCTCGGGGGCGACCGCGACGGCAGCACTGGAGCCCCAGATGCAGCAGGTCGAGGCGCAGCTGGCGGCCCGGGAAGCCGCACTGGCGGCCCGGCGGGACACCCTGGAAGGCCAGCGAGACCAGCTGCAGCGAACCGGGGAGCACCTGGAGCAGAGTCTGCGCAGCCTGGAGGACAGCCAGATACTCTCGCGAGTGCTGCTGGAACTCCGGCAGAGCCTGCCCGAGATCGAGGCCAGCCCGATGCTGGCGGCCGCCATCGCCGACCTGCGCCTGCGTCAGTTCGACCTGGCCCGCCAGTTGCGCGATCTGTCGCCACGCACAGGCACCGCGGGCACTGCCCCCCCCGGACAGCTTGCCCCCGGCAGGGCGCTGCTGGCGCTGCCAGAGCAGCTCGACAGCCTGATCGACGATGCCACCACCCTGCTGGCCCTGGAGCAGGAGGTGGTGGGCCTGCACCAGCGCCTCGAGAGTCGCATTGACGAGCGTATGTTCTGGATACCCAGCAACCGTCCGGTGGACATCCACTGGCTGCTGGCCCTGCCGGAGCAGCTGCGCCAGCAACTCGGCGAGATCCGCCTGGGCGAGACCCTGGGAGAGCTGGCTGCGGGCCTGCGCTCGCATCCGCTGGTATTTTTGCCCCTGTTGCTGGTCATCGGCCTGCTGCTGCACCGGCGCCGCTGGTTGTCAGCGCAGGTGACAGCACTCAACGAGCAGGCCGGCACCGCCGACGGCGACGGGCTCTGGCATACCCCGGCGGCCATCCTGCTGACCGCGCTCCAGGCCCTGCCGGTAAGCCTCGCCCTGGCACTTTGCGGCCTGGCCCTGGAAATCGATGGGCGCGGGCAAAATGCCAGCCTGGGCGCCGCTCTGCTGGCGATGGCGGAGGTCTGGCTGGTGTTCTTCTCCAGCTACCGCATTCTCGCCCCGGGCGGAATTGCCGAGCGACACTTCCACTGGCCGGTGCAGCGGGTGGCTTTCCTGCGCCGACACCTGCGCAGCCTGGGCCTGGTCATGCTCGGTCTCGCCGCCGTCACCCGCTACGCCGAGAGTCTGCCCGGCGAACTCAGCGAGGACGTGCTGGGCACGCTGATCGTGCTCGGCGGCTACGCCCTGGCAGCGCTGCTATTGTTCCGGGTCGTGCAGCAGCGCAGCGGTCGCGACACCCCGCCCGGCGCCGGCGAGGTGCTGGTGGGGGCCCTGCTGGCAGCCCTGCCCGTGGCACTGATTGTCGCCGTGGGTCTGGGCTACTACTACACCGCCCTCAAGCTCACCGGGCGACTGATCGGCACCCTTTTCCTGCTGATCGGCTGGCAGCTGCTGCAGGCCTGCCTGCTGCGCCAGTTGTCAGTGGCTTCGACACGCCTGGCACACCACCGGCGGGAACAGGAGGCCGGTCAGCAGCCCGCCGCGGCGGCGGCGCGAACACCCGCTGGGGAAGACCAGAGCACAGCGCCTGGCGACGAGCCCGGCCTTGACCTGGACCAGGTCAACCAACAGTCCCTGCGGCTGCTGCGCTGGCTCATGCTCGGCGGCCTGGCCTTCGGCCTCTACCTGATCTGGGCGGACCTGATTTCCCTGTTCGCCTACCTCGACAATGTCAGCCTTTGGCACTACCTCGCCGCCGATGGCGAGACCCAGGTCTCCATCAGCCTGCGCGATCTGCTCGGCGCGCTGGTACTGCTGGCGGTTGCCGTGGCCCTGGGCCGCAACCTGCCCGGGCTGCTCGAAGTCACCGTCCTGTCGCGTCTGCGACTGGCCCAAGGCTCGGCCTACGCCACCACGACCCTGCTGTCCTACGTGATTTTCAGCGTCGGTTTTGTGCTCAGCCTGGGGACCCTCGGAGTCAGCTGGGACAAGCTGCAGTGGCTGGTGGCCGCCCTGGGCGTGGGCCTCGGTTTCGGCCTGCAGGAAATCTTCGCCAACTTTGTCTCCGGCCTGATCATCCTCTTCGAGCGCCCGATTCGCATCGGCGACGTGGTAACCCTCGGCAACCAATCGGGTGTGGTCAAGCGCATCCGCATTCGCGCCACCACCATCAGCGACTTCGACCGCAAGGACATTGTCATTCCCAACAAGGTCTTCATCACCGGTGAACTCACCAACTGGTCGCTCACCGATACCGTGACGCGGGTAATCGTGCGCGTGGGAGTCGCCTATGGTTCCGATCTCGAACTGACTCGCACGCTGCTGCTGCGGGCGGCGCGGGAGAACCCGCGGGTCATCAGCGATCCGGAGCCCCTGGTGTATTTCCTCGCCTTCGGTGCCAGCACCCTGGACCACGAGTTGCGCGTGCACGTCCGGGAACTGACCGACCGCAACCCGGCCATCGACGAGATCAACCGGCGCATCGACAGCCTGTTCCGGGAGCACAACGTCGAGATTGCGTTCAACCAGGTTGACGTCCACCTGCGCTCCCTGCCCGAACGCGGCAGCGGGGCCACGCCAGCGGGCAATACCGGGGCGGACAGCTAGGGCGACGACGCCCTCTGTGGCGCGGCCCCCGCCCCGGCCGGTTTGCGCCGGCCGCCGCTTCCATGCACCATGGGTCCAAATCCGATACTGGAAGGACCCGTCGATGCCGGCAGATAACAAGGCGCTTAACTCCACCGTACTCGTTCCCGTCTTCGTTCCCGCGGTGGCCGTGATCGCCCTGCTGGTAATCGGCACCATCAGCAACCCCGAACTGGCCGGTAACGCCTTCAGTGCCACCCTGGCCTATATCACCGAGACCTTCGGCTGGTTCTACATGCTGTCGGTCGCCTTCTTCCTTCTGTTCATCGTGGGTGTCGCCTTCACCAAGTGGGGGCACATCAAACTGGGGCCTGACCACGCCGACCCCCAGTACAGTTTCCCCGCCTGGTTCGCCATGCTGTTTTCCGCCGGTTACGGCATCGCCCTGCTCTTTTTCGGCGTCGCCGAGCCGGTACTGCACTACGCCTCGCCCCCGGCGGGGGCCGCGGAGACCGTGGACTCCGCCAAGCAGGCGATGCAGATTTCCTTTTTCCACTGGGGCTTCCACATCTGGGCCATCTACGGGCTGGTGGGCCTGGTGCTGGCCTATTTCGCCTTTCGCCACGGCCTGCCCCTGTCCATGCGCGCGGCCCTCTACCCGCTGATCGGCGAGCGTATCCACGGCCCCATGGGGCACGCGGTGGACGTGTTCGCCATCCTCGGCACCATGTTCGGCATCGCCACCACCCTCGGGCTCTCGGTGGCACAGATCAATGCCGGCCTGAATTACCTCTGGCCCGCCATCCCGGTCAATGTCACGGTACAGATCGTCGCCATTGCCCTGATTACCTGCGCGGCCATCTTCTCCGTGGTCGCCGGGATGGACAAAGGTGTCAAACGGCTGTCGATTCTGAACATGTTACTGGCCGCCTCGCTGATGCTTTTCGTATTCTCGGTGGGGCCCAGCATTCACATTCTCGAAAGTTTTCTGCAGAACACCGGGTCCTACCTGAACAACATCGTCGAACGCACCTTCAACCTGCAGGCCTATTCCCGCAGTGACTGGATTGGCAACTGGACCCTGTTCATTTTTGGCTGGACCATCTCCTGGGCGCCCTTCGTCGGGCTGTTCATCGCCAAGATCAGCCGCGGCCGCACCATCCGCCAGTTCGTGGTCGGGGTGATGCTGGTGCCCTCGATCTTCACCTTTCTCTGGTTCTCGATTTTTGGCAACACCGCGCTGAACCTGATCATGAACGAGGGCTATCACACGCTGATCGGCCAGGTGCAGTCGGACCAGGCAATCGCCCTGTTCCGTCTCTACGAGGCGCTGCCGCTGTCCTCGGTGGTGTCCTTCATCACGGTCCTTCTGATCATCACCTTTTTCGTCACCTCCTCCGACTCCGGCTCCCTGGTCATCGACTCCCTCGCCTCCGGGGGTGCCAGCTACACCCCGGTCTGGCAGCGGGTGTTCTGGGCCACCGCCGAGGGCACCGTGGCTTCGGTACTGCTGCTGGCGGGCGGGCTCAGCGCCCTGCAGACCATGGCCATCGCCAGCGCTCTGCCCTTCTCCATCATCATGATCATTGCCGCCATCGGCATGTGGCGGGCCCTGGTGATCGAGGGCCATCACCACAGCAGCCTCAAGACCGAGATACAACAGCGCTTCTCCGGGACCTCCGGTCGCGGCCTGTGGCGCAAGCGATTGCTGGGCATGGTGACCTTCCCCGACCGCGAAGAGGTGGAACACTTCATGCACACCACCGTGCGCAAGGCCATGCTGCGGGTGGAACGCGAGCTGCAGAAGCAGGACTGGAAGACCGAAGTCCACGAGGATCCGGCGACCGCCCGTATCTACCTGGAAGTGATCAAGGAAGGGCTGCTGGACTTCATCTACGAGATTCGCATGATCGAGCACGCCCTGCCCGACTACGCCTATCCGGAGATGGTCCACAACCAGGACAGCGAGCACGTGTATTACCGGGCGGAGGTTTTCCTGCGCCGGGGCGGGCAGTCCTACGATGTCTACGGGCTGGATCAGCACGACATCATCACCGACATTCTCGACCAGTTCGAGAAGCAGCTGAACTTCCTGCATATCTCCCCGGGGAGCCTGCCCTGGCGCATGGAGGAGCACGACGAACTGCTGCAGATTGACCCGCAGGCAGAGCAGCCTTCCTGAGCAGAGCCAATCGGGAGTGCAAGCATGGAACACAGGCGGCTTTCTGCATTGACAGCGCGGCAACACGGGTCCGCATCCCTGTTGCTGCTGGCCCTCTTCGCCGTGCCCGTCAGTGCCGAGGACAGCGCCCGCATTGAGGCCCTGCTGCAGCGCATCGAGGCCCTGGAGGCGCGCCTGCGGGCCCTGGAAACCGAGCGCCAGCCAGAACCGGCCGGCAGCGGCACCCTGCGCGAGGAGCTGCTGACCGGCACGTCGGGGAGCGCCGAAGCACCGACGCCAGAGGCCATCGCCCGCGACGACGCCGTCGCCGCGGACGAGCGACTGGCCCAGGCGGTGCTCGGCAGCGAGCGCGAGAGCAAGGCACCACCTCCGGCGCCGCCGCCCTCGGTGGATATCGGCGGCGCCCTGCGCTTCAACGTCGTGCACCGGGATTTCGTCGACAGCTCCGAGGGCAAGTACGGGGAGAGTGGCCTGGACGTCTTTCGCCTGAATATCGATGGCGAACTGGACAACATCCTGGTTTCGGCGGAATACCGCTTTTACACCTACATGGACACCATCCACCACGGCTGGGTCGGCTATCAGTTCGAGGACCAGAGCCAGCTGCAGGTGGGCATCCACCAGGTGCCCTTCGGCTTGCTGCCCTACGCCGCCCACAACGCCTGGTTTGGCGTGCCCTACTACCTGGGCCTGGCGGACGACTACGACATGGGCATCCGCTATCAGCGCCAGGACGGCCCCTGGAGCAGCCACCTGGCCTTCTACAAGAACGAGGAACTCAACAGCGCCGGCGACCTGGACCGCTACTCCTTCGACCTGGTACTGGATGGCGACCAGCAGAACGAGGAGATCGACCAGTTCAACGCCCGCCTGGCCTATACCCTTGGGCTCGGCAGCGGCTGCGAAACCGAGCTGGGCGCTTCCGCCCAGCGCTCCGCACTCTACAACAGCACCAGCGACCGCCGCGGCGAGCACTGGGCCGGCGCCCTGCACCTGGACAGCCGCTGCGGACGCTGGAACCTGCAATTGCAGGGTATTCGCTACGATTACGATCCGGCCAATCCGCCCGGGCTGAGCCGGGACGCGGTGCGCGTCGGCGCTTTCGGCGGCAGCTATGATATCGCCGGCTCCGCCGACGTGCTGGTCGCCAATATCGCCTACAACTTCGCCTCGCCCTGGCCCTTCATTGACCAGGTGACCTGCTACAACGATTATTCCCGCCTGTTCAAGGACGGCGACGGCCAGCTCGACTCCCAAATCAACACCCTGGGCTGCGCCATCGGCAGCGGCCCCCTGTTTACCTATGTCGACTATATCCTGGCCAACAACATGGCCTTCTTCGGCAACGGCTCCATGGCTGCCGGGGGCGAGGACGAATGGCGGGGGCGCTTCAACGTGAACATCGGCTTCTACTGGTGACTGTGATGCTGCGACAACTGACCCTGGGCCTGCTGTGTCTGCTGGCCGCCAGCGCCGCCTCCGCGCAAGCGCAACTGAACGTCGTCTCCTGGGACGGCGCCTACGTCAAGAGCCAGATTCTCGGCTTCATCCGTCCCTACGAGGAAGCCACCGGGGTGCGGGTTAATGTGCTGCAGTACAGCGGCGGTATCGAGGAAATCCGCTCCCAGGTGCGCGCCTGGAATGTGCACTGGGACGTGGTCGACCTGGAGCTGTTCGATGCCCTGCGCGCCTGCCAGGAAGGCCTGTTGGAGCCGATTGACCCGGACAGCCTGCCCCCGGGCAGCGACGGCACCCCCGCGGACGAGGATTTCATCCACCACAGCCTGATGCCCTGCGGGGTCGGCAATGTGGTCGGGTCCACCGTGGTGGCCTGGCACCGCGAGCACCTGGGGCGTGCGCCGACGCAACTGGAGGATTTCTTCGACCTGCGGACCTGGCCCGGACGGCGCGCCCTGCGCCGGGGCCCCCAGGGCAACCTGGAGTGGGCACTGATCGCCGACGGCGTGCCCGCGGACGCGGTCTACCGGGTACTCTCCACCGAGGCGGGACTCGACCGGGCCTTCGAGGTACTGGCGCGGATCAAGCCGCACACCGACTGGTGGCGCACCGGCCAGGAGGCCATCCGCATGCTGGAAACCGGCCAGGTAGTGATGGCCGGGGTCTACAGCGGCCGGGTGCCCGGCGCCGTCGAGCGCGGCGTGCCGCTACAGATCCTCTGGGATCACCAGCTCTGGTTTTACGATGTGTGGGGTATTCCCCGCAACGGGCGCAACACCGAACTGGCCCGCGACTTCATCCGCTTTGCCACCTCCACCGAAAGCCTCGCCGGACAGGCCCGCCACATTCCCTACGGCCCGGTGCGGCGCTCCTCCCTGGACCTGCTACCGGCGGAACGCCGCGAGCAATTGCCCACGGCACCGGAGAACCTGAGCAATGCCATCGAGCTGGACGCCCGCTGGTGGTCGGAACACCTGGACCGCATTGCCCCGCGCTTCGAGCGCTGGCTGGAGCAGCCGGTCATGGTGCCGCGGAATCTGCCTCGCTAGCAGCGCTGCCGGGAACGCCGGGGCGCCACTGGTCCACGGCCCAGGTGTAGACCACGTCGGTCGAGGAATTCAGCGCCGTTTCCGCGGAGTCCTGCAGCACACTGATCACAAAGCCGACGGCCACGACCTGCATCGCGACGTCCAGGGGTATACCGAAGAGTGAACAGGCCAGGGGAACCAGCAGCAGGCTCCCCGAAGGCACCCCGCTGGCGCCACAGGCCGCAAGGGCGGACACGATACACAGCAGGAGGGCGGTGCCGAAGGCAGTGTCGATACCCAGGGTATTGACCGCCGCCAGGGTGAGCACAGTGATGGTAATCGCCGCCCCGGCCATGTTGATGGTCGCGCCCACGGGAATCGTTACCGCGAACAGTTCCTCGGAGATGCCCAGCTTCTTTGCCAGGTTGAGGTTCACCGGAATGTTGGCCGCGGAACTGCGGGTGAAGAAAGCCGTCACCCCGGACTCTTCCAGGCATTTGAAGACAATGGGAAACGGATTGCGGCCGCTGACCAGGAACACCAGCAGGGGATTCAGCAGCAGCGCCATGGCCAGCATGGTTCCCAGGAGCAGGGCCGCCAGACTGGCATAGGAAGCCAGCGCCGCCACGCCGGTGCTCGCCACCGTCGCACAAACCAGGCCAAATATGCCCAGGGGCGCCAGGCGAATCACGTAGCGCACGACGTCGCTGACACCGACCGCCAGGGTTTCCAGGTGTTCACGGAAGCCCAGACTGGCGCGCCGGAAACTCAGCCCCAGCAGCACGGCCCAGGTCAGACAGCCGAGGAAATTGCCGGTCAGCAGGGCATTGATCGGGTTGTCGATCAGGCTGAACAGCACGTCGGTGAGCACGCTGGAAACTGCCGCCGGGGGGCTGCCCTCGGCCACCGAGGCAAGTACCAGTGTCTGCGGAAAGGCCCAACTGGCGAGCAGCGCCAAGAGCGCGGCGCTGACGGTACCAACCAGATAGAGACCCAGGACCAGTGCCACCTTGCGGCCATCGCCGCGGCGTTCGTGGCGATTGGCGATCGCTGACATCACCAGCAGCATCACCAACAGCGGTGCCACCGCCTTGAGCATGCCGACAAACAGCTCCCCGAGCAGCCCCAGGGGCTCGGCCAGGCCCGGCGCCAGCAAACCCAACCCGGCTCCCACCAGCACACCCAGGAAAATCTGGGGCACCAGCCCCAGTGAACTCAGTCGCACTCGCCAGCTCCGTCAGCAGTCGCGCTTACAGCACCGTGAAATGTTTGCGCAGGGGCAACTCGCGAATCCGCTGGCCGGTGGCGGCAAACACGGCGTTGGCGATGCTCGGCGCCGACGGCGGCGTCGGCGGCTCCCCCACCCCGCTCGGCGCCGCGTCGCTGGTCACAATGTGGCTGCGGATGACGCGCGGTGACTGGGCCAGGCTGACCACCGGATAATCGTGGAAATTGGACTGTTGTACCTGGCCATCGGCAAAACTGATCTCGCCCATCAGGGCCAGGCTCAGGCCAAACAACATGCCGCCCTCCATCTGCGCGTGGACCCGATCCGGGTTGACCACGCGACCGGCGTCAATCGCCCCGTGCATTTCCAGCACACGCAGCTTGCCGTCGCGGACTTCCACCTTGCTGGCCACCGCGGTATGACTGAGGAAGCTGTTACTGAGAGACAGCCCCCAGCCCTGCCCCTCGGGCAGCTCCTCGCCCCAGGGAATCTGTTCCAGCAGCGCCCGCAGTACAGCCTTGAGACGACCGGTCTGATAGGGGTAGTCGGCCAGGCTGCGGCCGTAGTTGCTGTATTCGAAACCCTCCTCGCTGAAGTCGAGCTCGCGGTCCTCGCCGATCAGGTCCAGCCACATTTGTGCCGGGTCCTTGCCCGCGGCGTGGGCCAGTTCGTCAACGAAACTGCCCACGCCAAAGGCGAAGGGAATGTTGTAGACCGAGCGCAACCAGCCGATGCGTGCATGTGCCGGTGCCGGCAGCGATTCGAGGCGCAGGTTTGGCGTGGCAAAGGGGATGCTGGCGAAGGTCTGCGAAAGGGAGCCATCATCCAGGGTGTCGACGCTGGCGTCGAAGGTCGAGCCAATCGGTGTCGCCGCCTGACGCGCCAGCCAGGCCTGCACCGCACCCTGGTCGTCCAGGGCGGCGCGGTAGTACTGGGCACAGGGCGCGTGGAAATAATCGTGGTGGATATCGTCCTCGCGGCTCCAGACCACCTGTACCGGCTTGCCGCTGTGGGCCGCCAGACGCGCGGCCTCCACGCAGTAATCGGGCTTGGACTTGCGCCCAAAGCCGCCGCCCAGCAGGGTGACATGCACCTTCACCTGCTCCGGCTTCAGATCCAGGGCCTCGGCCACCGCCGCTTGTACCGCCTGCGGGTTCTGGGTGCAGGTCCAGACCTCACAACCCTCCACGCTGACCCGCGCGGTCGCAACCGGCGGCTCCATCGGCGCGTGGGCCAGGTAGGGTGTGCGATAACTCGCTTCGACGACCTGGCTGGCGGCGGAGAGCGCGGCATCCACGTCACCGCGCTGGCGCACCACCGTGCCGCTGTTCTCGCGTACGGAGCTTTCCAGCCCGTCCAGATAGCTGGCGGAGTCGTGGTCACTGTGACTGCTGTCCCGCCAGCTGACGCTCAGTGCCTGGCGCCCCTGCAGGGCGCTCCAGGTATTGCTGGCGAGTACCGCAAGGCCTTCGATGGGCTGGAAACCCCGCGGGCCCGCCGGCGCACGCAGCTCGACCACGTCCTTCACACCGCTCACGGCGCGCGCCGGCTCGGCGTCAAAGCTGGCGATATGGCCGTCCAGCCAGGGGCTGCGGGCGACGGTGGCATAGAGCATCTCCGGCAACACGACATCGGCCCCGTAGACGGCGCGACCGGTGACGATATCGTCGAGGTCGACAATCTCCAGCCCAGTGCCGATGTAGCGGAAATCCTCTGCCGCTTTCAGCGGCAGACTGTCGAGTGCCGGCATCGGCAGCGCCGAGGCCGCCTGGGCCAGCTCGCCGAAACCGAGCTCGCGCCCGCTCGCACTGTGCAGGACGCGGTGCTGGCTGGCCCGGCACTCCGCCAGGGGCACCTCCCAATGCTGCGCGGCTGCCTGCTCAAGCAGGCGCCGGGCGGCGGCCCCCATCTGGCGCATGGTGTGGTAGAAATCGCGCACCGAGCGAGAGCCATCGGTGTTCTGACTGCCGTAGGCGGGATCGCCCAGGGCCTGTATTACCCGTACCCGGGACCAGTCCGCCTCCATTTCGTCCGCCACCACCTGTGGCAGGCTGGTGCGGATCCCGGTACCCATCTCGGAGCGGTGGGCAACGATGTCCACGGCGCCGTCCTCGGACAGGGTCACGAAAAGATTGAGGGACTGCCCCTGGGCGGTATCCAGAACGCCTGCCAGGCCGGGGCGGCTGCCCACCACCGAAGCACCCAGCACCAGGCCGCCGGCGGTCATCCCGGTCAGCGCCAGGAAGCGGCGCCGGGAGATCAGCTGCACCGTGTTCATGCGTCACCCCCCTGCTCTGCCGCGGCGTGCACCGCAGCACGGATACGTGCATAGGTTCCGCAGCGGCAGAGGTTGCCGGCCAGGGCAGAGTCGATCTCCTCGTCCGAGGGTGAAGGTGTATCCCGCAGCAGGGCGGCCGCGCTCATCAGCTGCCCCGCCTGACAGTAGCCGCACTGGGGAACACCGTGCTCGCGCCAGGCCTGCTGCAGCGGGTGGTCCCCGGCCTCGCCGCCGAGCCCCTCGATCGTGGTGACTTCGGCACCGGTCGCCTGTTCCAGGGTGGTCAGACAACTGCGCACGGGCTTGCCGTCCAGATGAACCGTACAGCTGCCACACAGCCCCTGGCCGCAGGCATAGCGTGTGCCGCGCAGGCCCAGCAGGTCGCGCAGGGCCCACAACAGCGGCATTTCGGCGGGGGCGTCCAGTTGCCGTTCTTCCCCATTGACGTTCAGTTTCATGGTCGGCTCCTCAGTGACATGGGGTTCAGCTTAGCGCAGCCAGCCCACAGCGCAAAATCAGCCCTGCGCCGGGGCCTCGCAACCGGCGGCGCCAAGGGGCCCCTGCAGCGCTTGCCAAACCCGGCAGGTTTGCTACGCTGCGGCGTCCGACAACAGAGACCGAGAAAGCCCATGAAGCCCGCGACGCTTGCCCTGCATGCCGGCTATGAAGGCGACCCCGCCACCAACGCCGCCACTACGCCGATCTACCAGACCACCTCCTACACCTTCAACGACACCCAGCACGGCGCCGACCTGTTCGACCTCAAGGTGCCGGGCAACATTTACAGCCGTATCATGAACCCCACCAATGCGGTCCTCGAGGCGCGCCTGGCGGCCCTCGAGGGCGGTGTCGGTGCGCTGGCCGTGGCCTCCGGCATGGCCACCATTCGCTACGCCATCGAGGCCATTGCCGAGGTGGGCTGCAACATCGTCAGCACCTCCCAGCTTTACGGTGGCACCTACAATCTCTTCGCCCACACCTTTCCCCGCCAGGGCATTGAGGTACGCTTTGCCGATGCCGGGGATTTCGAGCGGGTCGCCAGTCTGATCGACAGCAATACCCGCGCACTGTTCTGCGAGTCCATCGGCAACCCCGCGGGCAATGTCGTGGACCTGCAACGCTGGGCCGAGATTGCCCACGCCGCGGGCGTGCCGCTGATCGTCGACAACACCGTGGCGACGCCGATGCTCTGCCGCGTGTTCGATCACGGTGCGGACATCGTCGTACATTCCCTCACCAAGTACATCGGCGGGCACGGCACCACCATTGGCGGGGCGATTGTCGACAGCGGCCGCTTCGACTGGGCCGCCCACGCGGAGCGCTTCGCGATTCTCAATACCCCGGACCCCTCCTACCACGGTGTGGTCTACACCGAGGCCTTCGGGCCGGCGGCCTTTATCGGTCGCTGCCGCGTCGTGCCGCTGCGCAATACCGGCGCCGCCCTTTCACCCCACAGCGCCTTCCTGCTGATGCAGGGCCTGGAAACCCTGGAACTGCGCATGCAGCGGCACTGCGAGAATGCCCTCGCGGTCGCCAAGTGGCTGCAGCAACACCCCCGGGTGCGCTGGGTCAATTATGCCGGCCTGGCCGACAGCCCCCACCGCGCCACCTGCGAGAAGATCTGCGGCGGACAGGCCTCGGGCATTCTCAGTTTTGGTATCGACGGGGGACGCGAGGCCGGCGCCCGCTTCATCGACGCCCTGCAGCTGATCCTGCGCCTGGTGAATATCGGCGATGCCAAGTCGCTGGCCTGCCACCCCGCCACCACCACCCACCGGCAGCTGGACCCGGAAGAGCTGGCCTCGGCCGGGGTGAGTGAGGACATGGTGCGGCTGTCCATCGGGATAGAGCACGTCGACGACATCATCGCCGACATCGAGCAGGCACTGAACGCCAGCGCCTGACCAGCCACCGGGAGTGCCGAAGATGCGCACACTGACACTACTGGGCTTGAGCCTGCTGGCCTGTTCACCGCTCCACGCCGAGGGTACCGCCGAGCTGGACCCGCTGATCTCCGCCTGCGCCGGCTGTCACGGCGGCCACGGCGAGGGCAGTGCCGAGCTGGGGGCACCCGCACTCGCCGGTCAGCTGAGCCAGTATCTCGCGCGACAGCTCAGCGGCTTCCGGGACGGTCGCCGCGGCGGCCACCCCGCCGACCTCGGGGGCGGCACCATGTCCGGCGCCAGCGTGGGCATGAGCGACGAACAGATCCAGGCCCTGTCCAGCTACTACGCCCAGCTGCCCGCCCTCACCTCGACCGGCCGCGAGGCGGCCCCGGACCCGGACAGCCTGAAACCGGGGCGCCGGGCAGAGGATGGCGAGATCTACCGCGAAGTCTGCGGCCACTGCCACGGGCAGGACGGCGAGGGCTACCCGGCGATGGGCGCCCCGCGGCTGGACATCCTGGACGCGGCCTATCTGCGCCGGCAGATGGACAGCTACGCCAGTGGCCAGCGGGGTAGCGAGCGGGACGACGACCTGCAGAGCGTGTGGATGCACGACGTGGCCGCCCACGACGGCGACCGGGAGATCCTCCAGCGCGCCATCGACTACATCGCCGTCGACGGCTACCGCGACACCGGGGCGGGGCCCTGAGGCCAGCCCCCTGAACCTCGCCTGAAAACCGCCCCAACCGCGCCTGGGGCACGCTTCGGGCAGGGAGCAGGCGCTCCTCAGTGAGGGGCGCCCACGATCCGCCTCAGAGGCTTTCGAAGTGGTCGGTCAGCAGGCAATCCCGCCGGCGCGCTTCGTAGTGCTTCAAGGCCTCGCGATCTTCCGCGCGTATCACGCCCTGCTCCACGGCCTGGTCAAGGGCCTGGTCAAGCTCGCGCGCCGTGAGCTCACCCTTTGCCCGGGCCCGGGCAAAGGCCTGGAATGGCTCCTCGACCTCCAGCAGCAGCTGGTAGGTGGTCTCCACCCTGCCCACGGCATCCTCGGGATCCTGGCTGAGATAGACATGCCCCGCCAGCAGCTTGCGCACGGGACTGGCTTGCATGATCAGATCCCCCAGCTCGCGCGCCTGACTGTCACTGGGCGCGGGGTGGCAACGCCCAAAGGGCAGAATCAGCCCACGCAGGGCGCAGCCGAGCACCCGCGGGTGGAAGTTGTCGCAGAAGCCGATCAGGGCTTCCTGGGCCTCGTGCAGGCACTGCTGAATGGCAAAGCGCGCATGGGCATCCCCCGCCGCGGTGCGCGGCTGGCTGTCGTGGAATTTCAGCACGGCGCAGGCCATCAGCAGTTGACTGTGGGCATCACCCAGACGCGCGGAGAGCATTTCGCGACGCTTCAATTCGCCGCCGAGCACGCCCAGCGCGGCGTCGGCACACGTCGCCATGGCCGCACTCAGATGGTTTATGCGCTGGTACCAGCGCTGGCTGAAACTGTCGGCGGTGTCCGGAACCGGGCTGCCCAGGCCCCGGGACAGGCCCAGGCAAAGTGCCCGCGCCCCGTTGCTGCCGACGTGCCCGAGATGCCCCAGCAGCAGCGGCTCGAAGGTATCCAGCCCCACCGATTCACTCTCGGCCTGCAGCGAGGTCATTTCATCCAGCAGATAGGGATGGCAGCGAATCGCCCCCTGACCGAAAATCATCAGCGAGCGGGTCAGGATATTCGCCCCCTCGACGGTGATGGCCACGGGCAAGGCGTGGTAGGCAGGACCGAGGAAATTGCGTGGCCCCAGCTGGATGCCGCGTCCGCCGATCACATCCATGCCGTGGTTGACCAACTGACGCATCCGCTCGGTGGCGTGGTACTTGGCCATGGCAGTCAGCACAGAGGGCGTGCCTTCCTCCAGCCCGCGGGTAACAAACTGGCGCATGGCTTCCAGCAGGTAGGCACCGGCGGCAATCTGAGCAGTCGCCTCCTGTACGCCCTCGAACTTGCCCACCTCGAGATTGAACTGGCGCCGTATGCGCGACCAGGCGCCGACGGTCAGGTAGCACATCTCGCCACTGGCGGTAGCCAGGGCCGGCAGGGAGACACCGCGACCGGCACCCAGGCACTCGATCAGCATGCGCCAGCCCTTGCCAGCCATCTCCGGACCACCAATGATCCAGTCGACGGGAATGAAGACGTCGCTCCCCTGTACCGGGCCGTTCATGAACGGCGCGCCTGGATTGTGGCGGCGGCCGATCTCCACCCCGGGGTGATCGGCGGGCAGCAGGGCACAGGTAATCCCGTAGTCGCTCTTCTCAGGGTCGCCCAGCAGACCCTCCGGATCCTCCAGACGGAAGGCCAGGCCGACCACCGTGGCCACAGGCGCCAGGGTGATCCAGCGCTTATGGAACGTCAGACGGATACCGAGAACCTCGCGCCCCTCGAACTCGCCGCGACAGACCACCCCGAGATCGGGAATGCCACCGGCGTCGGAGCCGACTTCCGGACCGGTCAGGCCAAAACAGGGCAGCTCACTGCCGTCGGCCAGGCCCGGCAGCCAGCGCTGCTGCTGCTCCTCGGTTCCGTACTTGACCAGCAGCTCGCCCGGGCCGAGAGAGTTCGGCACCATCGCGGTGACCGCCGCGGTCAGGGAGCGGCTGGCAATCTTGCTCATGATGCAGCTCTGGGCGTAGGGGCTGAAATCCCGGCCGCCGAAGGTCTCCGGAATGATCAGGCCGAAGAAGCCCCGCTGGCGCAGGAAATCCCAGACCGGCTCCGGCAGGTCCTGACGCTGCTGCACTTCCCACTCGTCGATCAGGCTGCACAGTTCCTCCACCTCATTGTCGAGAAAGGCCTGTTCCTTCTCACTCAGGTGCGGCAGGCGAATGCCCGCGAAGCGCTGCCAGTCGGGCTGCCCACTGAACAGGTCCTTCTCCCACCAGGTGGTTCCCGCCTCGATGGCTTCGCGCTCGGTGTCACTCATCGGCGGCAGCGCCTGGCGCAACAGGCCCCAGGCGGGCTGCACCAGCACCCGGCGCCGCCAGTCGGACACATTGAGCACCGCGAGCACCGCAGCCAGCGGCAGCAACACGAGCCAGATGCCGGCATGCACGGCCGTCAGCAGCAGGGAGCCCACCAGCAGGCAGACCGTGCCCACCTGCAGGGATGGTCGCAGGTAGAGCACCGCCACCAACAGGGCGAAAAACAACAACAGCGACAGCAACAACATGGGCCGGACTCCTCGATTCGCGCAGAACGCAGTCCACTAACCTTAGTCCATCCGGCGCATCCGGAACAATGCAAGCCCTGTTCGGACACGTTATACTGATCCCTCTATAACAACCACACCGTCATCGAACCCACTTCGCTACCGCGGGTGTTACACCACCGACGCGGGTGGGTACACATTGACGTTTAACCCCAACGGAGGAAAGACAGAATGGCTATTGAACTTCCCGCTCTGCCCTACGCCCGGGACGCTCTCGCTCCGCACATCTCGGAAGAGACCCTGGATTACCACTACGGCAAGCACCACAACACCTACGTTGAAAAACTCAACGGCATGATTCCCGGGACCGAGTTCGAGGGCAAATCGCTCGAGGACATCATCAAGAGCTCCAAGGGCGGCGTCTTCAACAACGCTGCGCAGGTCTGGAACCACACCTTCTACTGGAACTGCCTGAGCCCCAACGGTGGCGGTGCCGCCAGCGGTGCGGTCGGCGAGGCAATCGACAAGGCCTTCGGCTCCTTCGATGCCTTCAAGAAGGAATTCACCGATTCCGCCGTGGGCAACTTCGGCTCCGGCTGGACCTGGCTGGTCAAGAAAGCCGACGGCAGCGTCGCTATCGTCAACACCAGCAACGCCGAAACGCCCCTGACCGACGACAGCGTGACCCCGCTGCTGACCGTCGACGTCTGGGAGCACGCCTACTACATCGACTACCGCAACGCGCGTCCCAAGTACATGGACGCCTTCTGGGCGCTGGTCAACTGGGACTTCGTGAACCAGAACTTCGCCTGATCGCGACTGCGGTGTGCCCTGCCGGGCACACCGCTTCCCCTGCCTCCCGCTACTCCAGCGAGCCGAACACCACCTTACCGTCCATCACTGTCAGATCGACTTTCGCCCGGTGAATCCGGTGTGCCGGCAGTTCGAAGAGATTGTCGCTCAGCACCACCAGGTCAGCCTGCTTGCCGGCCTCCAGCGAACCGATTTCGTCTTCCAGACGGATCTGCCAGGCAGCATCCCGTGTGTAGCCACGAATCGCCTGCTCCAGGCTCAGTACCTCGCTTGCCCGTGGCTGTGGCTTCGCTTCCGGTTCACCCGGCGGCCGTCGGGTCATGGCCATTTCGATGTTGAACAGCGGGTTGAGGCCGTCCAGCCCGATCCAGGTGGCGGGGTAGTCACTGCCCAGGGTCACCCGTGCGCCACCGGCCGCGATACTGCGCAGGGGGTAGTGCTGTGCCAGCCGTTCCTCGCCGAGAAACTCCAGGGCAATATCGTCGTAGACGTACCAGCTCGGGGTGGACTGGGCGACCACATCGAGCGCCCCAAAGCGCGCCTCGTCCGCCGGATTGACCACCTGCACATGACACAGTGTGAAACGCGAATCGCTGGCGGGCAGGCGCTCGCGGATGTCTGCGACCGTGTCCAGGGCAAAGCGCACCGCGGCGTCACCCAGCGTATGCAGATGCACGTCGGTGCCGCGCTCGGCGGCACTCACTATCAGCGGACCCGCGACCTCCGGCGCCAGCAGTGGCCGGGCCAGGTGCCCCGGAGGCTGGCGGTAGGGCTCGAGCATCCAGGCGGTGCGCGCCTCCACCGTGCCGTCCAGGGACACCTTCAGGGTATTTACGGTGAAAAACTCGTCGGCGAAGCGCTCACCCAGCTGGTCCAGCTGCGCCAGGGCGGTGGCGGCTTTTTCGCGGGTATTCACGTAGTGGGAGCCGACCACGCGCAGGGGGAGTCCGCCCTCGGCCACCAGCCGGTCAAACAGTGCCAGGGTGGTTTCCCCGCCGTCGATCATGCCGGCGTCAAAGGCGGCCGTAATGCCCATGGCCGACAGCGTGGCGAAAAAGCTATCGGCCCCTGCCGCCAGGCTTTCCGGACTGACCACGCCGAGGCGCTCGCTGATCCAGTTGAACGCACCGCCCTCGATCAGCCAGCCGGTGGGGCGACCGTCCGGGTAGCGGCGATAGTAGTGCACGCCCGGATCCGGATCCGGGGTGGTCGCGTCCAGGCCAACCGCACGCATCGCCGCCGTGTTGATCCAGGCGGAGTGAAAGCCCTCGTCGAAGATCATAGCCGGGCGGTCGGAAATGGCGCGGTCGAGGTCCGCGGCAGTCGGTCCCTGCTCACCGAAGGCTGCACCGAGAAAGCCGCTGCCGATCACCGGGTTCTGTTCCGGGTGGGCCTCGGCGTGCATGCGCAGCGTATCCAGCACCTCCTCCGGGTCCATGTCCGGACTCAGAGCGGCAGCGTTGACATAGGGCAGCGTGTCACCGACGTGCATGTGGGTGTCGATGAAACCCGGTAGTACCAGGCGCCCCTGCAGGTCGTGGCGACGGGTATCGGACCCCGCCACCGCCTCCACCACCTCGCGGCTGCCCACCGCGAGGATGCGGTCATCAACGATTGCCAGGCTGTCCGCCCAGGGCTGTGCCGGGTTCAGCGTGTAGATGCGCGCGTTGTGAAGAATGCGGTCGGCGACCACAGGCGCGTCGCCCGCGGTCGCCATCAGAGGCCACAGAACCAGTAGTACCAGGTAACTGCCGAAGCGGATCATGTCATTCTCCCCTGTTGACAAGCTCTGAACTTTTGCAGAGTTGTCAGCCGTCGGCAATAACCCTCTGGTGGCAGCGGAAAAGCCACCATTCAGGGATCTGCCTCAGGGAAGCATCTGACTGATATCTCGATTCAGAGGCAGGCGGAAGTTGTGACTGCCCAGAATGACGCTATCACGGGTGCGCACGATTCTCGCATTCACGTAGACGTAGCTGCCTCCGCGAGCGTAGGTGCCCACCAGTACAGCCTGAGCATCATGCTCGGTCGACAGGTGGTGAAGTTCGCGGGAGAGCATTAGCTCGCCGGTATTCTCTTTGATAAACAGGCTGTTCCGAAGCTTCACTTCCAATACCGGGTAGTGACTGCGGGTCAGGCCTCCCGACATGCCCTCCGCCACCTGGCGGCCAAATGTCGAGGTGGCCCCCATATTGTCGATATCTACGAAGCTGGCCACCAGTACCGGCTGCTCAGGCTGCAAATTTGTCTCCACGTTCTCGACCAATTGGTCGCCATAACGCGCCAATACATCGACCAGATTGACATGTATATTGCCGACATTCTGGCTGTTGGGCTGGGCGGGAACGCAGGCACCAAGCAATACCAGCGCGGCAAATAAAACACCTTTTACCATCATATTTCTGAAACTGATCACGCCTTCCCCCTACCAACGATCTGTCACTTGAAGGGTGGGAACCCCATCTACCTTCTGATAGTGGTCCCTGTCACCGCCATTGATGTAATAGATACTGGAAGATGAATAGACGACCTGACCTGCGTCCTCGACCCGGGTTGTCAACAGCACTTCATGCCGCTCGGGACCGGTCCACCAATTACCGCTGTAGAGATCGACCAGGGCGGCACCGGGGATGAGAGCCAGTGCCGGCTCTTCCCAATTGCGCGCAGGCAGCGTCGCAACGGCAATCCCCGCTGCGAGGGTGGTCCAAAGCCCTTCATGGGCTCGATGCCAGCCGCGATCCTTGTGCTCAATGACTTGAGCATCCCAGGTCAGTAACAGAGCGTTTTCCGGGCTGGTACGGACATATCCCCCCTTTGAGACGAGCTGACTGGTCAGCAGCGCATCAAAAGCCTCTGAAAATGGCGTGTTGGCCTCAGTTTTACTGCGAACGCTAAGCGCTCGGCCGTCGATTCGCGGGTTCTCGAGTAACTGTCTGGCCTGGTGTTCAGCCAATACCTCCCAGTGATGCGCGGCCTGCATTTTCTGCTGCGTGGAAACCGGATAAGTCGTCGCCAGTGGAAATTGCGAAGTATTGGCGCTGAAGCAGCCCGGAAGCGTCGCCGCCCCCAGCAGCACGCAAAGAGCCTTGCGAGCCATGTGGATCCCCCCCAAAAAACGTTTTTGTTGTCAAACTTCTGGGGATTAGATCACGAGCCTCGGGTGCTAACAAAACACGCTGTGCGAAATCAGTCTCCCTGCAGGCGGGCCATGGTCGCCAGCTGCTCGGGGGTGGCTTCGCGCTGGTAGCGGGCCTTCCACTCGTCATAGGGCATGCCGTAGATGCGCTCGCGGGCCTGCTCGTAGTCCAGCTCCTGCCCCTGCTCGCCGGCTGCGGCCACATACCACTTGGCCAGGCAGTTGCGACAGAAGCCCGCCAGGTTCATCAGGTCGATGTTCTGCACATCCTTGCGTTCATCGAGGTGGGCCAGCAGGTGGCGAAACACCGCGGCCTCGATCGCTTGATCTCGCTCTGACATGATTAGCTTCCTCCCAGTTGTGGATAACGGCGAGTCTCACCGCCCGGCGCCGGATATTCAATCCCCGATCTGTGCGACGCTGCGCAGGATCAGCTGCACCAGGCGCGTCTGTCGTGCCACGCCAGTCTTGGAAAATACCGCGCTGAGGTGGGACTTGCCGGTATTGCGCGAAATATGCAGCTGCTCGCAGGCCTCGTCCAGCGTGGCCCCGTTGGCCAGCAGCAGGCTCAGGTTCGCCTCGGCCCGGGTAAAGCCGAACAGGGTCATCAGCAGGTCCGCGGGGGCCTCCCGGGGCTGATAGGGATCGGAGACAAAAATCGCCACCGAGGGATTGCGGCTACCATCCGGCGCGTCCACCAGCGGCAGCGGGCGCAGCAGCATGCCGACACCCGGCGCCTGCTCCCCCTCCAGCCGCAGGGCCTTGATAAACGAAGGTTCCCCGCGCAGGTGCGCGCTCATGACATCGTCCAGACACTCGCGAAAGGCACGCTGGTCCGGGCGGTGACTGAGACGCAACTGACCATCGTCCACGCTCAGCCAGGGCCGCTCCGCCAGCAGGCGTTCGGCCGCCCGGTTACTGTGGCGGATGCGGGCATTGCGATCGAGGATGAAAGCCGCCATCGCCATGCGGTCCATGGCGGCGGCAAACAGGGAGCGTTCGCTCTCCACCCGGGCGATGCGCGCCTGCAGGCGCAGGGTCTGCTGGATATGGGGCAGCAGGGTCCGACACAGGTCCCGCTCCGCCTGACAAAAATTGCCGTGCTCAGCCAGGCGGGCAAACCGCAGGCGGGCGCTGTTGCCCTGGCTGTCGCCGAGGTCGGCGCCCATCAGATGCCGGATGCCGGTCGGTGCCACGTATTGCCGGTAATAATCCGAGCTGTAATAGTCTTCCGCCGCCATGAACTCCTCCACCGTGAACACTTCACCAGTGGGCAGGTTGACGAAGGGGTCGAGGGCAAAGAAATCACTGTTGTAGGCGTCGAACACCGAGGGAGACAGCACCACGGAGTTGATCACCAGCCCGGCATCCCCCGGGCGCGGCGCCCGCAGGATCAAGGTCACGAAGTCGGCGCCGAGGGCGCCGCCCAAAAGACGCAGGAACTCGCGCCAGGGGGGATCGGCCACCGGCCCCCGGGAGAGGGCCAGCAGCAAATCGTTCATGTTGTCGGAAATCCGGTAGTCGTCCATCGCCGCCCACAGCCCCTCGGGAGGCGACATTCTGGCCCCCGCACCGGGACAGGTCAATTTGCTTCGCCGTCGGCCTTGAGCGCCGCGATCGCCTCGGCGGCCGCGGCATCGTCGGCGGGGTCGTCGGGAATCGGAAAGGTCAGGGCCCCCGCCAGGCCCGCGTAGCGATCGCGCAGCACGGCGGCGATCTGGTCATAGCGCCCGCGGGGGACGAAGGCCTCGAGCATGGCGTCGTCCACCACTCCGGCGAGGTCCTGCCAGCGCCCCTCGCGGGTCAGCGAGAGCAGGGCCTCCCCGCGCTCGCGCCAGCCGAACAGCTCCAGGCTGGGCCAGTAAGCGGGGGTGGAGTACAGGAAGCCCAGCAGCCGACGCTGCTTTTCCCACTCCCGGGCAAGCTTTTCGTCGTCGCGACCGGTCGCCACCAGCGCGCCGAGAATCAGCCGGAAATCGCCGCCCGGGCGCCCGGCCTTCTCGAAACCGGCCTGCAGGCGAGGCAGACAGACCTCGCGGATATAGCGCGGCGGGGTATTGGTGGGGTGGGTGATCATGCCGTCCGCCGTCGCCCCAACCATCCGCGTCATCGCTGGCCCGACCGCGCCACAGAAGACGGCGGGGGCCGGACAGTCATTGGCGCCGGGATTGAAGAAGGGCTGCAGGCGGGTGAACGCGTAATGCTCCCCGCGGTAATCCAGCCTGTCGCCGGTCTGGAAGCTGTGAAAAATCGCCTTCAGGGATTCCACGTACTCGCGCATCTGTGCCACGGGAGCCACCCAGCGCGCGGAGTAGCGCTGCTCGATATTCTGGCGGATCTGCGTGCCGAGGCCGAGCTCGAAGCGCCCCCCGGACAGGCGCTGCAGGTCCCAGGCGGCCACCGCCACCGTCATCGGGCTGCGCGGGAAAGCCACCAGAACCGAGGTGCCGACCACCAGGCGCTCGGTCGCCTGCAGGGCCAGGGCCGCCAGCAACAGACCGTCGTGCACGGCATCCGGTACCTGCAGGCCATCGAAGCCCATGGCCTCGGCACGGCGGGCGTGTTCACCAATGGCTTCGGGCCCCATGGTTTCGGGGGTAGTCGCATACACCTTGAACATGACTTGACCTCTCGGAATCTAAACAGCTACGCTTATTATCAGTTTATCTTACTAAATTCGGGAATGCGATGGCCTCCAGCGAGCCAGACAACGCGGCAGTCACCCTCAGCGATCAGCTGGGTGAGATCCTCATGCTGACCACCCGGGATTTCCAGCGACGCCTGGACAGCGACCTCGCGGCCCGCGGCATCCGCGGTATCGGCGCCCGGCACCGCAGCGTGTTCCTCTACCTGGGGTACCATGGTCCCAGCCGCGCCGCCGACCTCGCCCAGGCGGCCGGTATTCGCCCCCAGTCCATGATGAAGGCCGTCCACGAACTGGAGGAGATGGGCCTGGTACACCGGGACGTGGATCCCAGTGACTCCCGCGCCAAGCTCATACACTTTACCCCCGAGGGCAACCGTCTGATCGCGGAGCTGAGCATATCCACCCGACGCGTGTGGCAGGACTATGCGCAGCTGATCGGCGAAACCGCGCTGCAGCAGGCCATTGGCAGCCTGCAGGACGTACTGCAGCCGCGAGGCCACAACGACACCGACGGAGCCGAGCCATGAGTACCGTTCTACTGGAAAAACATCCGGGCTATGCCCTGCTCACCCTGAACCGGCCAGCGCAGAAGAATGCCCTCTCCCGCGAGCTGCGCGCCGCCTTTGTGGCGGCCCTGGAGGACTGCTGTCGGGACGAGGCTGTGCGGGTGCTGATAATCACCGGCGCTGGAGATGCCTTCTGTGCCGGCTTCGACCTCAAGGAGCTGGGGTCGGGTGACTCCGCCAATGCCGCGGAAGAGGTCAACAACGCCATGGCCCGTGCCATGGAGGCCTTCGACGGCCCGATCATTGGCGCCATCAACGGTCACGCCATTACCGGCGGCTTCGAGCTGGCTCTCGCCTGCGACATCCTCATCGCCTCGGAAAACGCCCGCTTCGCGGATACTCACGCCCGAGTGGGCATCCTGCCCGGCTGGGGCCTCAGCCAGCGCCTGCCGCGTCTGGTGGGCCTCTCCCGCGCCCGCGAGATCGCCTTTACCGGCCTGCCCGTGTCGGCACAGCAGGCCCGCGAATGGGGCCTGGTCAACCATGTGCTGCCGGCGGAGGAACTGCTGTCCAGGGCAAAGGCTATGGCCGAAGCGATGTGCGCCTGCGTGCCGGAGATACTGCGACAGTACAAGGCGATGATCGATCGCGGTTATTCCATGCCCCTGAACGAGGCCCTGGCCTGGGAAGAGGAACAGGCCATAGCCTCCGCCCGCCGCGCCAGCGCCGAGCTGATCGAGTCACGTCGTCAGGGCGTGATTGAACGCGGTCGCCGTGAGCGCGAGGGTGGAACGTAAGGACGCCGGAAGCCCGGCCGCCGAAAGCCCGGACGCCGGAAGCCCGGACGCCCAGCACGCACAAGCCACGAAACGCCATCAAAGCACCAGGAGAGCCCGCTATGAATCCACGCAAGGTCGCCTTTATCACCGGAGCGAGTCGCGGCATCGGCGCCGCCACCGCAGTCGCGCTGGCAAGGGCCGGTTACGACCTCGCCCTCACCGCCCGCACCCTGCAGGAAGGCGAGGCCCACGAACACGGCAGCTGGTCGTCACAGGCCAGCGCCCTGCCCGGCAGCCTCGAATCCACCGCGGCGGCGGCGCGCGAGCACGGCGCCGAAACCCTGCTGTTGCGATCCGACATCCTGGATACCGACAGTGTTCTGGCCGCCGCGGACGCCGCGCTGGCCCACTTCGGCCGCGTCGACATGCTGTTCAACAATGCCTGCTACCAGGGCCCGGGCAACATGCAGCGGGTGCTTGAGGTAACCCTGGAACAGGCGGAAAACATCTACCGCGGCAATGTGCTGACCCCCCTCGCCCTGGTCCAGAAGCTGTTGCCGGGGATGCTCGCACAAGGCAGTGGCTCGGTGATCAACATGGTCTCGGGCTCCGCCCTGGCCGACCCACCGGCACCCGCCGACCAGGGGGGCTGGAGTTTTGTCTACCCCTCCTCCAAGGCCGCGCTGATCCGCATGGTGCCCAGCCTGCGCGTGGAGCACGCCGACAGCGGCCTGCGCTTCTTCAGCGTGGAGCCCGGCTTCGTGCTGACCGAAGTCATGAAGGCCAACGGTTTTGGCGAGGATATTCCCACCCTGTACAAGCCCACGTCGCCGGAAGCGATTGCCGAGGTGGTGCTGTGGCTGGCGGAATCACCGGACGCCCTGGACTGGCACGACAAGGGGGTGATCCGGGCACCGCAACTGCACCGCAAATTGTTCCCGGCGCAGGCGGAGAAGGGCTAAGCCGTACTTCGCGGCGCGAGCCGGGCTCGGGGCAAACGCCACCGGGCCCGCAGAGGCCTCAGCCGGGGGTCTTTTGCAGACGGATCATCGGCAACAGCAGCAGCCCTGCCAGCAGCACCGCGATAAAGCCGACAAAAGCCAGCTGATAACTGCCGGTGGCGTCGAACACCGCACCGGCGAGGGGCGGCCCGAGCAGCGTCAGTGGCATGATCACCGGGTTCATCATGCCCATCACCCGGCCGTAATTCGCCGCACCGAACAGCACCGCCAGCAGCGCTCCCCACACCGGCAGCATGCCGCCCGCTGCCAGGCCGAGGGCCACACTGCCCAACAACAGGGTGGTATAGGACTCCGCCAGCAGGTAGGCCGTCAGACCCAACACCACCAGCAGCATCGCCGCCGCGAGACCGGCGCGAAGATCCACCCGGTCGGCGATGGTGCCGAAACCGAGCTTGCCGACGATCCCGGCAAGGGCCAGCACGGAAATCAGGAAGGCGGCCCGCTCCGGTGCGGCGCCGACACCCAGGGCAAAGGGCACCAGGTTGCTGAGGAGCGCCGTATAGACGCCGAACAGCAGGCTCATGGCCAGGGCCACCAGCCAGAAGTTGCGCTCCCGCAACAGGGCCGCGGAAGACAGCGGCGGCGGCGCGGCCTGCCCGGCGTTGGGGTCGACGCTGTCGCCATCCGGGTGCAGGCCCCGGTCGCCGGGGCGGTTGGCCACCATCAGGATGGCCGGCAGCGTGATCACCAGGCAACCTACCGCCAGGTAGCGCAGGGCCACGCGCCACTCATGGGTATCGATCAGCCACTGCACCAGCGGTGGAAAGACAAAGCCGCCCACCGAGGTCCCGACCGCCGCGACGCCCAGGGCCATGCCCCGGCGCCGGGTAAACCAGCGGGCCAGCAGGGTGGAGGTGGTCAGGGGCCCGAGCAGGTTGACCCCCAGCATCATCAACAGGGCATAGATGACCGGTATCTGCCAGCTCGCGGTGGCCACGGACAGGGCGAGGTAACCGAGCACCAGGCCGCCGGCACCCAGCAGCATCATGGCCCGCAGGGAACCGCGATCGATCAGCCCGCCAAGGAAGGGTGAGGCAATGCCGCCGGCCAGGGTCATGCCGGTCATGCCCAGCATCATGGTGGTGCGACTGGCCTCGAAGGCCTCGCCCAGGGGCACCGCCACCACGCTGTAGGAATACATGATCGCGCCGTTGCTCACCATGAGCACCACGAACGCCGCTGCTGTCAGCCACCAACCGTAGAACATCACCTGCCTCTCTGTTATCGGATTATGCGCGTGCCGTTTGCGGGCGCGCCGGGTGAAGGCCCCAGTCTAACCAAAGTCGCCCGTCCAGGCAGGTTGCGTCTTCCCATTCCAGGGAGGGGTTCAAGAGATTGGGCCCCGGCCGGAAACCGGCGGAGGCATCAGGCGTAGTGGAGAGCGACGGCTTCCTGTCCGACACATTCCCGCAGGGTCTGCAGCAGGTCGTCGCTGGGCAGAACCCGCCAGTTCTCCCCCAGCTGCACCCGGGCGCGACTGCGCGGCAGGCAATACCACAGCGCCACCGGACAGTCCCCACCCCGCGCGGTTTCCAGGGCCGATGCGAGCTGCTCCGTGAGTGCCTCACTGAGCTGGTTCTGGTGCAGTTCGATGGTAAGCTCAGCCACATAGGACGCCCGGGCCTGCAGCAGGCTGCGCAGGGACTTGGCGCGCACCGACAGCCCGCCGGAGTAATCGTCGTGGGCCACGGTGCCCTCGACGATGATGATCTCGTCCTTGCCCAGCAGCTCGCGGCTCTCGTTGAAGACGTCGGCGTAGACGGTCACCTCGATGCGGGCACTGCGGTCGTCCAGCTGCAGGATCGCCATGGTGTCGCCGCGCTTGGTCTTCATGACGCGGGTCGCCACCACCAGGCCGGCCAGGATCTGCGTGCCCGACTTGTCGCCGCGCAGGTTGGCGATGCGGGTGGGCGCGAACTTGCGCAGCTCCGCCTCGTAGTCGTCGATGGGGTGGCCGGTGACATAGAGCCCCAGAGTTTCCTTCTCCCCGGCCAGGCGATCCCGCCCGCTCCAGGGGCGCGCATCGCGGAAGCTGGCATAGACATCGCCACCCGCGTCCACCGGCCCCGGCACCACCTCGCCAAAGAGGTCCAGCATGCCCGCCTCGCGATTGCTGGCGGACTGCTCCGCCGTGCGCAGGGCATCTTCCAGGGAGGCCATCAGGATCCAGCGATCCACCCCCAGGCTGTCGAAGGCACCGGCGCGGATGAGCGCCTCGATGGCGCGGCGCCCGACCTTGCGCGGATCCGTGCGGGCACAGAAGTCGAACAGGTCGGTAAAGGCACCGCCCTCGCGGCGCGCCCGCAGGATGTTCTCCACCGGCCCTTCGCCCAGGCCCTTGATCGCCCCCAGCCCGTAGATGATGGCGGTCTCGTCATTGACGGTGAACATGTATTCACCCTCGTTGACGTCGGGCAGCCGCAGGTCCAGCCCCATGGACCGGCACTCCTCGACAAAGATCACGATCTTGTCGGTGTTCTGCAGTTCCGAGCTCATCACCGCCGCCATGAAGGGCGCAGGGTAGTGAGTCTTCAGCCAGGCGGTCTGGTAGGACACCAGGGCGTAGGCCGCCGAGTGGCTCTTGTTGAAGCCGTAACCGGCGAACTTCTCCACCAGGTCGAAAATGTGGATCGCCAGCTGCCCGTCGATGCCCTTGTCCCGGGCACCGCGCTCGAAGACCTCGCGCTGCTTGGCCATTTCCTCGGGCTTCTTCTTGCCCATGGCGCGGCGCAGCAGGTCGGCCTCGCCGAGGCTGTAGCCGGCCAGCTCCTGGGCAATCTGCATCACCTGTTCCTGGTAGAGGATGATGCCGTAGGTGGGCTCCAGGATCGGCTGGAGCAGCTCGTGCTGGTATTGCGGGTCCGGGTAGGCGATCGCCTCCCGACCGTGCTTGCGGTTGATGAAGTTGTCCACCATGCCCGACTGCAGGGGACCGGGACGGAACAGCGCCACCAGGGCCACGATGTCCTCGAAGCAGTCCGGGCGCAGACGCTTGATCAGGTCCTTCATGCCGCGGGATTCGAGCTGGAACACCGCGGTGGTTTCCGCCGACTGCAGCAGCTGGAAGCTGGGCGCGTCGTCCAGGGGAATCGCCGAGATGTCCAGCGGCCCCTCGCCCTGCCGGGCGCGCACCGTGTCGATCATTCCCAGCGCCCAGTCGATAATGGTCAGGGTACGCAGACCGAGGAAGTCGAACTTGACCAGGCCGGCGTCCTCGACATCGCCCTTGTCGTACTGGGTCACCAGGCCGCCGCCGGCCTCGTCGCAAAACAGCGGCGAAAAATCGGTCAGGCGCGAGGGCGCGATCACGACCCCGCCCGCGTGCTTGCCCACGCCGCGGGTTATCCCCTCCAGCTGCAGCGCCATGTCCCAGATTTCCATCGCCTGGTTGTCGCTGTCGAGGAAGTCCCGCAGGATCTCCTCCTGCTCGTGGGCCTTGGCCAGGGTCATCCCCACTTCAAAGGGGATCATCTTGGACAGCTTGTCCGCCAGGCTGTAGGGCTTGCCCTGCACCCGCGCCACGTCGCGCACCACCGCCTTGGCCGCCATGGTGCCGAAAGTGATGATCTGGGAGACCGCCTCACGCCCGTAGGTGTCGGCCACATACTCGATCACCCGGTCGCGCTTCTCCATGCAGAAGTCGACGTCGAAGTCGGGCATGGAGACCCGCTCCGGGTTGAGAAAGCGCTCGAACAGCAGGTCGTACTCCAGCGGGTCGAGGTCGGTGATCTCGAGGGCGTAGGCCACCAGGGAGCCGGCGCCGGAGCCCCGCCCGGGGCCCACCGGGATGTCGTGGTCCTTGGCCCAGCGGATGAAGTCCATCACGATCAGGAAGTAACCCGGAAAGCCCATCTGGATGATGGTATCCAGCTCGAAATCCAGCCGCTGCCGATACTCCCGCTGGCGCTCGGGGAAATCCGCGGCGCTGGTATCGAAGAGCTTTTCCAGGCGGCGGTCCAGTCCCTCGTGGGAGAGCTGCCGGAAAAAATCGTCCATGGTCATGCCCGCCGGTACCGGATAATCCGGCAGGTAGGGCTTGCCCAACTCCAGCACCAGGTTGCAGCGCCGGGCAATTTCCACGGTATTCGCCAGGGCCTCGGGAATGTCCGCGAACAGCTCCGCCATCTCCTCCGGCGAGCGCAGATACTGCTGGTCGGTGTAGGGGCGCGGGCGGCGCGGGTCGTCCAGGGTGCGGCTGTCGCCGATGCAGACACGCACCTCGTGGGCCTCGAACTCGTCGGCGGTGAGGAAGCGCACATCGTTGGTGGCCACCACCGGCAGCGACAGCTGGGCCGCCAGGGCCACCGCGGCGTGCAGGTGGCTTTCGTCGCCGTCGCGACCGGTGCGGTGCAGCTCCAGGTAGTAACGGCCCGGGAAGTGCTGCATCCAGAAACGCGCGCGGGCCTCGGCCTGGGCCTGACGCCCCGCCAGCAGGGCCTGGCCGACATCCCCCTGGGCGCCACAGGACAGGGCAATCAGGCCCTCGCTGTGGCCCGTCAGCCAGTCGCGCTGGACGGTGGGACGCCCCAGCCGCTGCCCCTCCATGAAGGCGCGGGAAATCAGCACCGTCAGGTTGCGGTAGCCCTGCTGGTCCATGACCAGCAGGCACAGGGGCTGGGTGCGCTCCGGGTCGTCCGGGTCGACCACCTGCAGATCGGCACCGAAGATCGGTTTCACCCCGGCGGCGAAGGCTGCCTTGTGAAACTTCACCAGGCCATAGAAATTGCACACGTCGGTGACCGCCACGGCCGCCATGCCCTGGCTGGCGACACGGCTGACCAGCGGCTTGAGGCGGACCAGCCCATCGACGATGGAATACTCGGAGTGCAGGCGCAGGTGGACGAAGTCGGTCATGGCGTGGAGTTTACCCCTCGGCAGCGTCGGACAACAGGGCGCGCACCGGGGCGAAGCTGCGCCGGTGCACCGGGGTGACCCCCAGACGCCGCAGCGCCTCGAGATGGGCCGCCGTGGGGTAGCCCTTGTGGGCGGCGAAACCGTAGCCGGGCCAGTCGGCCTCGAGGGCCAGCAAGTCCGCGTCCCGCTGCACCTTGGCCAGAATGGAGGCGGCGGCAATCGCCGGCACGCGGTCGTCACCCTTGACGATCGCCTCGGACACATAGTCCCAGCGCGGCAACCGGTTACCGTCGACCAGCACCTGACTGGGTGTCACCGCCAGCCCCTGCACCGCCCGGTGCATCGCCAGCAGGCTGGCCTGGAGGATGTTCAGGGTATCGATTTCCGCCACCGAGGCGCGCGCCACACACCAGGCCAACGCGCGCTCGCGGATGTCAGCGGCCAGGGCCTCGCGGCGCTTCGCGCTCAGGCGCTTGGAATCGCGCAGGCCGGCAATCGGCTGCGCCGGGTCGAGGATGACGGCGGCCGCCACGACATCCCCGGCCAGGGGGCCGCGGCCGGCCTCGTCCACACCGGCCGTGCCGGGCGCCTCGATATCCAGTTCAAACAGGTCCATCAACCGCCCTCGCCCGGCAGCAGGGTCTGCAGGGCTTCCACACAGCGTTCGGCAAAGCCCAGCGCCAGGCTGTCGCGGATGCTCGCCAGGCCAGCCACCTGGGACTCGCGGGTCGCGGGCTGTTCCAGCAGGCCTTCCAGGGCATCGGCGAGTGCCGCCGGCGTCGCATCCGCCTGCAACAGTTCCGGCACCAGGGCGCGGCCGGCGAGAATGTTCGGCAGGGCGGCAAAGGGGCTGCGCACCAGGCGCGACACCAGTGCCCAGGACAAGGGCGCCATGCGATAGGCAACCACCATCGGGCGCTGCAGCAGACAGGCCTCGAGGGTCGCGGTACCCGAGGCCAGCAACACGGCGTCAGCGGCGGCCATGGCCTCCCGGGACTGCCCGGAGAGCAGCGAGCAGTCGAGCCCCCCGGCGTCCTCCAGCAGGGCGGCCAGCTGCGCCCGGCGCTCGGGGCCCGCCGCGGGAATTACCCAGTGCAGGTCGGGCAGGCGCTGCTGCAGCGCGCGGGCGGCATCCAGGAACAGCGGCCCCAGCAGCTCGACCTCGCCGCGGCGACTCCCCGGCAGCAGTGCCACCAGTCGCCCGGTCTCGGGCAGGCCCAGCGCCCGGCGCAGCGCCGCCCGGTCCTGTTCGGGCTCGATTTCTTCCGCCAGCGGGTGCCCCACGCAAGTGGCGGGCACACCGTTCTCCCGGTAAATGCCGGTCTCGAAGGGGAACAGGCAGAGCATGTGGTCCACCGAACGGCGGATGCGCTTGATACGCCCCTGGCGCCAGGCCCAGACTGAGGGGCTGACCAGGTGTGCAGTGGGGATACCCAACGCCCGCAGGCGGCCTTCGAGGGCGAGCACAAAGTCCGGTGAGTCGATACCGAGAAAGATGTCCGGCGGATTGTCGCGAAAATGCCGGTAGAGGCCGCGGCGAATGCCGAGCAGTTCCGGCAAGCGCTTCAGGGGTTCGACGAAGCCCATCACCGACAGGCGCTCCATCGGCCACAGGCTGTGGAAACCCTCGGCCTGCATCAGCGGCCCGCCGATGCCTTCGGCCTGGAGGTCCGGGTAGTGTTGCCTGAGGGCACGCAGGACGCGGGAGCCGAGAATGTCCCCGGATGCCTCCCCTGCCAGCATGCCGATACGCAGCGGCCGGGACACTAGCGGACGATACCGCGCTCCGAGGCGCGTATGGAGTCGATCAGCACCTTCACCTCCGGGGTCTCCCGCAGCATGGTGTCGAGCCGTTCCAGCGCCAGCTCCAGGGTCAGGCCCTGGCGATAGACAATCTTGAAGGCGCGGCGCAGCTGGTTGATCGCCTCCTGCGAAAAGCCGCGGCGGCGCAGTCCCTCGGTATTGATGGTCTTGGCCTCGGCCGGGGCGCCACTGACGGTGACGTAGGCGGGCACATCCTTGCCGATCGCCGTGCCCATGCCGCTGAAGCTGTGGGCGCCGATCTTGCAGAACTGATGCACCAGGGTGTAGCCACTGAGAATCGCCCAGTCACCCACATGCACATGACCGGCCAGGGCCACGTTGTTGACCAGGATGGTGTGGTTACCCACCACCGAGTCGTGGCCGATATGCACGTAGGCCATGATCAGGTTGTTGCTGCCGATCGTGGTCTCTGCGCGGTCCTGCACGGTGCCGCGATGAATGGTCACATTCTCGCGGATAATGTTGTTGTCGCCGATCACCAGCCGCGTGGGTTCATTGCGGTATTTGAGGTCTGGCGTCGCCTCACCGATGGTGGAAAACTGGTAGATGTGATTGCCCGCGCCGATGCTTGTCGGTCCCTTGATCACCACGTGGGACTCGATGCGACAGCCCGGGCCGATTTCCACATCGGGCCCGATCAGGCTCCAGGGCCCGACTTCCACATCCGGCGCGAGCCGGGCGGCAGGATCGACAATGGCCTGGCTGTGAATCATGTCTCAGCGATCTGCACAGAGAATGGTGGCCGAGGCGCAACGCTCGCCATCGACATCGGAGCTCACGGCAAACTTCCAGATGCCGCGCCGGTCGGAAATGATCGATGCGCGCAGCATGATCTGATCGCCGGGGACGCAGGGACGCTTGAAGCGCAGGTCATCGGCGCCTACCAGGTAGTACATGGAACCGTCGGCCGGGGTCTTGTCGAGGGATTTGAAACCGAGGATGCCCGCGGCCTGGGCCATGGCCTCCAGCAACAATACACCGGGGAAAACCGGCTGTTCGGGGAAATGACCGTCGAAAAAAGGCTCGTTGATGGTCAGGTTCTTGCACGCCACGATGGACTCGCCCAGGTTGAGTTCCAGCACCCGGTCCACCAGCAGGAAGGGATAGCGGTGTGGCAGGTACTTGCGAATTTCAGAAATGTCCATCAACAACGTGAGATTCCCCCGGTAAAGATTTCAGGACTTGTGAGATTTCTCCAGCGCGGCGAGCCGCTTCTGGATGCGATCGAGTTGGGCAAAGCGCACGGCATTGCGCTTCCAGTCGCGAGTATCCGACATGGGTGTGCCGGAGGAATAGGAGCCTGGCTCGGTGATCGACCGGGTCACCATGGTCATGCCCGTGATGTGGACGTTGTCGCAGATCTCCACGTGGCCCACCACTCCCACACCGCCAGCGAGTGTGCAATTGGCGCCTATGATCGTGCTTCCGGCCAGACCGGTGCAACCGGCGATCGCGGTATTTTTTCCAATGTGACAGTTGTGGGCGATCTGCACCAGGTTGTCGACGATTACGCCGTCCTCGAGCACAGTATCCTCCAGGGCACCGCGATCAATGGTGGTACACGCGCCCACCTCGACACCGTCACCCAGGGTCACGCCGCCGAGCTGGTGGATCTTTTCCCAGCCCCCGCGGCCCGGCGCAAAGCCGAAGCCGTCCGCGCCCAGTACCGCCTGGCTGTGTACCGTACAGCGCTTGCCCAGTTTGACATCGTGGTAGAGCACCACCGCGGGGTGCAGCTGACTGCCCTCCCCGATCACGCAGCGCGCCCCGACGTGACAGTGGGCGCCGATCACCACCCCTGCCCCGATTCGGGCCCGCGCACCGATCACCGCCAGGGGACCGATACTGGCAGTGGGGTGGACTTCGGCGTCAGCCGCCACCACGGCGCTCGGGTGAACCCCGCTCTCCGCCCGCGGCGCCGTGATGAACAGCGCACTGGCGCGGGCGAAGGCCAGGTAGGGATCTGAAGCCTCGAGACTGGCCACCGGGCACTCGGCGGCCATATCCGGGCGCAGAATGACGGCCGCGGCACGGGTATGCCGCAGCTGTGGCAGGTAGCGGCGGTTGGCCAGGAAGGAAACCTGCTGCGGCCCGGCGCTGGCCAGCGTGGCCAGCCCCGTGATGGCCTGCCCGGGATCACCGCGCAGCGTAACGCCCAGCTCTTCTGCCAGTGCTCCGAGGGTCAGCACGGCCTGTTCAGTCGGCAAAGGCCTGATTGAGCTTGTCGGTTACCTTGGCGGTGATGCTGTAGCCGGCGTCGGCGTGGATCACGGAGCCCCGCTGGAGCAGCAGGCCGATGCCCTCGGTGCTGATCAGGTCCTGCAGGACTTCCTGGACCCGCGGCGACATTTCCTGCAGCAGTGCCTGACCGACTTCCTGCTCGGCGCTCTGCAGCTTGCCCGCCACGTGCTCCAGGTCAGCCTGCTTGCTGGACAGCTTGCGCCGCGCGTCCTGCTGCTGTTCCTGGCTCATCACGGCAGCGTCCTTCTGGAACTGCTGCACCATGCTGTCAAATTCTTCCTTGAGGCGGTCAAACTCGGCCTTGTCGGACTTGTAGTCTTCGCGATTGCGCGCTTCATTGAGACGCTTCTGGGCGAAATCGGTCTGCAGGATAGCCTGTTCCAGATTGACCACCGCGATCTTGCCCTGGGCCCAACCCAGGGACGGCATGGCCAGCGCCACGGTAACGAGCAGTGCTTGAATCAGTTTGGACATTGACACGGTTTTCTCCAGAGAGTGATGAATGTAAAAATCAGAAGCCGCGGCCAAGGCTGAACTGGAAGACTTCCTCCTCGTCATCCTCGGAGGCATTCAGGGGCTTGGCCAGACTGAAGGTCATCGGCCCGAAGCCGGTAATCCAGGTGACGCCAATACCCGCCGAATAACGCAACTCACTGGCATCGACATCGAAACAGTTGATCTGGTTCCGGGCACAGTTGGTATTGAACACGTTACCGGCGTCGACAAAGAAGGCCGAACGCAGTTTGCTGCGATCCTTGATGAAGGGCAGCGGGAACAGCAGCTCGGCGCTGCCTTCCACCACCACGTTGCCACCGAAGGGGTCGGGGTCGTCGTCGAGGGTATTCACCACCAGCTTGCCGGTCTCCGGGTCGAGCAGGTAGCCGAACTGACGACCGTCTTCGCCGCCGCGACGCACCGGGTTGCCGTCCTCGTCGACTTCGGTCACCGGCTGATTGACGCTGTACAGCTCCGGCGGCGTGGAGCGCGGCCCCAGGGTGTTGCTCTCGAAGCCGCGCACCGACCCGAAGCCCCCGGCGTAGAAGTGCTCGTAGAAGGGCAGCTGGTCGGCATTGCCGTAGCCGTCGCCGTAGCCCAGCTCCGTGCGCAGGCGCAGGGTCCACTCGTTGTAAATGGGGAAGAAGATCTCGCCGCGGTAGGTCAGCTTGTAGAACTCGGTATCCGAACCCGGCACCGCCACCTCGAAGACCACCGACTGCGAAGCGCCGCGATTGGCCAGGATGCCGCGGTTGAGGGTGGACTGGTTCCAGCTGGCACTCGCGGTCCAGTTGAGGAACTCGTCGCCATAGAGATCCAGGAAACCCGGCTGCTCGGGGAAGGTCAGGGCGCTGTCCGACAGCTCGCTGATCGGGCGCAGTTCCTCGGGGCCGCTGTAGCTGCCGTCCTCCAGCCGCGTGCTGACGTAGTAGTTGTCCACCCCTTCGACCAGGCGCGGGCTGCCCTTGATCTCCTGCACGGCGAAGCGGCCGGCCTGGATCTCGGTATTCGACACCCCGAAGCTGAAGCCCAGACGCTGGGTTTCGCTGATCGGATAGCCGAAGTTCAGGGTGCTGCCGATAGTATCGGTGGTGTAACGGGCAACGTTGATCTCCGACAGGTCGGTGGCGCGATAGTAGAGCGAGAAGCCGCGGCTAACACCGTCCTCGGTATAGTAGGGATTGGTGTAGGAGAAGCTGTACAGGTCCTGGTAGCGGGAGGAGTTGAGACCGATACCGACCTGGCGCCCGGTGCCCAGGAAATTGTTCTGCTGCAGGTTGAGGCCGAAGATGAAGCCGGCATCCTGGGCGTAGCCGAAGCTGGCACCGATACTGCCGGAGGACTGCTCCTCGACGGTGAAATCGACGTCGATCAAGTCGTCGTGCCCCGGCACCTCCGGGGTCTCCACGCTGGCCTTGCTGAAGTAGCCCAGGCGCTCGAGGCGGATACGCGACTGTTCGATGGAGGACTGGGAAGCCGGTGCACTCTCCATCTGGCGCATCTCGCGACGCAGCACTTCATCGGCGGTCTTCTGGTTGCCCTGGAAGCTGATACGGCGGACGTAGGTGCGCTTGCCCGGGTCGACGAAGAACTTGAGGGCGACGGTCTGATCGTCCTCGTTGATTTCCGGAATCCCGGAAACCTTGGCGAAATTGTAGCCCTCGTTGCCCAGGCGACGGGTCATGAATTCCTCGGTGGAGGTGACCAGCTGCTGGGAGAAGGTCTGCCCCTCGGACACCAGGATGTAGCGACGCAGGTCTTCCTCGTCGAGCACCAGGTCCCCCGAGAGCCCCACCTCGCCGACGGTGAACTTCTCGCCTTCAGTGACATTGGCGGTGATGAAGACCTCCCGCTTGTCGGGGGAAACCGAAACCTGGGTGGAGTCGATATTGAACTGCAGGTAACCCCGGTCCATGTACCAGGAGGTCAGGGTCTCCAGATCGCCGGTGAGCTTCTCGCGGCTGTACTTGTCGTCGTTGGTGAAAAAGGAAAACCAGCCGGTGGTCTTCAGCGCGAACAGATCGGTCAGCTCCTCGTCGTCATAGACCTCGTTGCCGACGATATTGATGTGCTTGATGGCGGCAACCGTACCCTCGTCCACCTCGATATTGATGGCCACGCGGTTGCGCGGCTCCGGCAGCACCTCGGTCTCGATATTGGCGTCGTAGCGGCCCTGTTGCACGTATTGCCGCTGCAGCTCGAGCTGCATGCCCTCCAGGGTGGAGCGCTGGAATACCTGCCCCACGGACAGGCCGGCACCCTTGAGCCCTTCCAGCAGAGCCTCGGTCTCGATGGCCTTGTTGCCCTCGATATTGATCTCGCTGATGCTCGGGCGCTCGGCCACCACGATCACCAGCACGTTGCCATCCCGGCCGATGCGGATATCGTCGAAATTGCCGGTAGTGAAGAGGCTGCGGGCGGCCGCGCGCAGGGCGTCCTGGTTGACCAGGTCCCCCACTGCCAGCGGCATGGCGGCAAAGACGGAGCCCGGGGAGATGCGCTGCAGGCCCTCCACGCGGATATCCGACACAATGAAGGTAGCGTTCTGGCCGAACACGTGGGGGGCGCAGACCAGCACGAATGCCGTCAGCAGGCGGGTAATGCGTTTGCTCACAATAGTCTCTGTCACCGTCCAGGCCCTGACGCAGGCGTTTCCATGAATTGTCCGGGGCCTGCGCAGATCACAGGCGCATGAAATCGTTATACAGGGCAAGCATCATGATTCCCAGGATCAGGAACAGGCCCACCTGGTAGCCCAGCACCTGCACCTTTTCCGGCACCGGGCGACCGGCCAGCAGCTCCACCGTGTAGTACAGCAGGTGCCCGCCGTCCAGCACCGGTATCGGCAGCAGATTCAGCACACCCAGGCTGACGCTGAGCAGCGCCAGGAAGCCCACCCAGGCCTCGAGACCTGACTTGGCCGAAGCGGACGCCACTTTAGCAATGGTAATAGGACCGCTCAAGTTTTTTGGCGAGATGAGGCCCTGCAACATCTTCTTGATCGAGTTCAGGGTGAAGGCCACCAGCTCCGCGGTGCGGTCGACACCGGCTACCAGCGACTCCACCGGGCCGCGTTGAAACTGGCGAATCATCTCCGCCGGCATCTCGGGCAACTGCACCGCGACGCCGATGCGACCGACGGTTTCCCCGCCTTCATTCTGCGCCGCCTCCGGCACCAGGGTCACGGCAAAGGGCTGCCCGTCCCGCAGGCCCTCCAGGCGCAGCGACTCCCCGGGGCGCGCGCTGACGCGCTCCACCAGCTCGCCCCACAGGTCCACCGGCTCGCCGTCGACCCGCTGGATGCGGTCGCCCGCCTGCAAGCCGGCGCGCTCGGCGGGGCTGTCCGGCAGCACCTCGCCCAGCACCGGCACGATCTCGGGGCGGTAGAGTTCCAGCCCCAGGCCCGCCATCAGGTCGGGCTCCTCGGCACCCGCCAGCCAGCGCTGCAGGGTGCCTTCGGATTCGTAGAGCATGTCGGAACCGGGGTAGCGCACGGTGAAGCGAATCGGGCCGGTGTCGCCAATGCGGTCCAGCAGGGCGAAATTCAGCGCCTGCCAGGTGGGCGTTTCCTCGCCGTCGACGGCGACGATTTCCTGCCCCGGCTCCAGCCCGGCAACGTGCGCCACCGAGCCCTGCTCCACCTCGCCGACTATCGGCGCGTAGCCACTCTCCCCGGCCATGAACAGGGCCCAGTAGGCGACAATGGCGAGCAGGAAATTGGCCAGGGGGCCGGCGGCCACCACCGCAATGCGCTGCAGCACCGGCTTGCGGTTGAAGGCGCGCCCCAGTTCGGCCTCGGGCACCTCGCCTTCACGCTCGTCGAGCATGCGCACATAGCCGCCGAGGGGAATGGCGGCGATACAGTACTCCGTCCCCTGGCGATCGTGCCAGGTGTAGAGGGCCGGGCCGAAGCCAATCGAGAAGCGCAGCACCTTGACACCGCAGCGCCGGGCCACCCAGAAGTGACCGAACTCGTGCACCGCGACCAACAGGCCCAGCGTGACCACGGTCACCAACAGGGTGTGAATCAGATCCATGTACTCTCCCGGGCCGCGCCGTTTCGACTCACCAGTTGCCCCACAAGCTCCGCCGCGCAATGCCGCGCGCGGTCGTCGGCAGCTTCGACCACGGCCAGCGAGACGGGTTCCTCGACTGCCACCCGGGCCAGGGTGGCTTCAATGATACGCGGGATGGTGCCGAAGCCGATACGCGCGGCCAGGAAGGCCTCCACGGCGACTTCGTTGGCGGCATTGCAGATGGCCATGGCCGTTCCCCCCAGGGCCAGGGCCTCGCGCGCCAGCCGCAGGCAGGGAAAGCGCGTCTCGTCCGGCGCCTCGAAATTCAACCGTGCCAGACTGACCAGATCCAGCGGCGCGACCCCGGCGTCGATGCGCTCCGGCCAGGCGAGGCCGTAGGCAATCGGGGTGCGCATGTCGGGGTTGCCGAGCTGTGCCAGCACCGATCCATCGGCGTACTGTACCAGGGAGTGCACAATGCTCTCGGGGTGCACCACGATTTCGACCCGCTCGGGAGGGAGGTCGAACAGCCAGCAGGCCTCGATCAACTCGAGCCCCTTGTTCATCAAGGTCGCCGAGTCGACGGAAATCTTGCGCCCCATGGACCAGTTGGGATGGGCACAGGCCTGATCCGGGGTCGCCGCGGCAATCGCCTCGGCCGACCAGGTGCGGAAGGGGCCGCCGGAGGCCGTCAGCAGCACCTTGTCGACACCCGCGAGGCCCGGCAGGCCGCGCTCGCAGGCCGGCAGGCACTGGAAAATGGCGTTGTGCTCACTGTCGATGGGCAGCAACAGGGCGCCGCTGTCCCGGGCCGCCTGCATCAACAGGTGGCCGGCCATGACCAGCGACTCCTTGTTGGCCAGCAGCAGGCGCTTTCCGGCCCGAGCTGCCGCCAGGGTCGAGGGCAGCCCGGCGGCCCCCACCACCGCCGCCATCACACTGTCCACCTCGGCGTGGGCGGCCACCTCAACCAGGGCCTGGGCGCCCGCCAGCACCTCGGTACCGAGCTCCGCAGGCAGACGCTGGCGCAAGCGCTCCGCGGCATCGGCATCGGTCATCACCGCGTAGCGCGGCGCAAAGCGCAGACACTGATCGAGCAGCGCATCGACCGAGCGGTGCGCGGAGAGCGCCCAGGCGGCGAAGCGATCCGGGTGCCGGGCAATCACGTCGAGGGTGCTGACACCGATCGAACCGGTACTGCCAAGCACGGCAATATTGCGCGGTCCGGGCACGGCTACCACCCCGCCAGCAGCAGGCCAAGGGCAAAGACCGGCGCCGCGCTGCACAGGCTGTCCAGGCGATCGAGCACACCACCGTGCCCCGGCAGCATGGCGCCGCTGTCCTTGACCCCGCTTTCGCGCTTGACCATGCTCACCGTCAGATCGCCGACCACCGAGGCCACCGCGGTGCTGAGCACCACCGTGACCACCGCCCCCAGGCTGACGTGGGCCAGCTGGGACGGAATGCCCGACCACAGGGCGATCGCGAGGATCAGCGCGCAGGTCATGCCCCCCCAAAAGCCCTCCCAGGTCTTGGCGGGGCTGACGCGCACCGCCAGCTTGTGGCGACCGAAGTGGGTCCCGGCAAAGTAGGCGCCGATGTCCGTCGCTGCAACAATGATCACCATGACCACCAGCAGCAGCCCGCCGCGGGGGAAGCTCAGCAGGTATACCGCCGCGAGCCAGGCGCAGGCGAGCACCAGCAGGCCCATCAGGCTGCGGGCAAGGCGGCTGCGCCAGAACACCGCACTGGCGGGGTAACTCTTGACCCAGAGCAGCGCAAAGGACCACCACAGACAGGCCAGGCCCAGCACCGGCTGTACCTGCCCGCGGGCCGGCCGGCTGCCGAGGTCGCAGTAAATGTAGAGACCCAGCATGCACAGGGCCAGCGCGACGACAAACCCTGTCCGCGCCGCCAGCGACTGCCAGCCCGCCAGGCGCCCCCACTCCCAGCCGCCCAGACCGATCACCGCCGCCAGCCCCAGGGCCAGGGTGGGCAGCGACAGGAACAGCACGGAGCCGAGGAACAGTGCCGCCAGGGCCAGGGCCGTGAAGACCCGCTGCCTAAGCATCCCTGCCTCCGGACACCAGGCCGCCGGAAGAGTCACCAAACGGGGGCCGACCCTCCGGATCGCGAAGGCCAAAACGGCGGTCCCGGCGGGCGTAATCCGCCAGGGCGCGGGCAAACTCCAGCTCGCCGAAATCGGGCCAGAGCACGGGCGTGAAGTACAGCTCGCTGTAGGCAAACTGCCAGAGCATGAAATTGCTGATGCGGGCATCGCCCCCCGTGCGAATGCACAGATCGGGCGGGGGCAGGTCGCTCAGGCACATAGCCTCGCCGAGGCGCGTCTCGTCGACATCCTCGGGCGCGAGCTCGCCACGGGACACCCGCTCGGCCAGGGTGCGCGCCGCCCGGGCAATGTCCCAGCGGCCACCGTAGTCAACGGCAATCACCATGGTGGCCCCGCTGTTGCCCAGGGTCAGGTGCTCGGCGTGGGTCATCAGCCGCTGCAGGCGATCGCTGAAGCGGCCCCGCTCGCCGATGAAGCGAACCCGTACGTTATCCGTGTGCAGCTGACGCACTTCGTTGCGCAGATAGCGTGACAGGAGGGCGAGCAGAGCCCGCACCTCGTGCTGGGGGCGCCCCCAGTTCTCGCTACTGAAGGCAAACAGGGTGAGTACGCGAACACCGTGATCGCGACAGGCCCGCAATACGCCGCGCACCGCTTCCACGCCGGCGCGGTGACCCGCGGGGCCGCTGACGCCCTGGCGGCGCGCCCAGCGGTTGTTACCGTCCATGATGATGGCGACGTGCTGGGGAATCGGGCCGCGAGACCGGGTCTCTCCGGTTGTGGGCGCATCGGGTGACATCGCCAACCGGACTCAGATTTCCATCAGATCGGCTTCCTTGTCTACCAGCATCTTCTCGATGCGTTCGACATAGGAATCTGTCAGTTTTTGCACCACATCCTGCCCGCGGCGCTCGTCATCCTCGCTGATTTCCTTTTCCTTGACCATGTCCTTGAGCATGCTCATGGCGTCGCGACGGGCGTTGCGCACGGAAACCCGCGCCGACTCGGCCTCGTGACGGGCCTGTTTGATGTAGCCCTTGCGGGTTTCCTCGGTCAGGGCCGGCATGGGAATGCGGATGACATCGCCGGCAGTGGACGGATTCAGGCCCAGGTCCGACTTCATGATCGCCTTTTCAATCGCCGGAATCGAGGAGCGGTCCCAGGCGGAGATGGACAGCGTGCGAGCGTCTTCGACGTTGACGTTGGCGAGCTGATTGATTGGTGTGTCGGCGCCGTAGTACTCGATTTTCAGCCCGTCCAGCAGGCTGGGATGGGCGCGCCCGGTACGAATCTTGTTGAAGTTGTGACCCAGAGCCTCCAGCGCCTTTTCCATGCGCTCCTTGGCTTCCTGTTTGATATCGTCAATCACGGCAGTTCTCCTTGCGAGGCCTGGCGGGCCTATTCAATCAGTGTTCCTTCGGCGGCACCGCGCACGATGCTCAGCAGTGCCCCCTGCTTTTCCATCTGGAACACGCGCACGGGCATGTTGTGGTCGCGGCACAGGCAGATGGCGGTCAGATCCATGACCTCCAGCTTTTTCTCCAGTACCTCGTCGTAGGTAAGACGCTCATACTTGATGGCGTCGGCAAACTTCATCGGGTCGGCGCTGTAGACGCCGTCCACCTTGGTCGCCTTCAGCACCAGGTCGGCCTCGACTTCGATGCCGCGCAGGCAGGCGGAGGAATCCGTGGTGAAAAAGGGGTTGCCGGTGCCGGCGCTGAAAATGACCACATCGCCGTTGCCGAGGGCGCGAATGGCCTTGCGGCGGTCGTAGTGGTCAACCACCCCGCTCATGGGGATGGAGGACATCACCTGGGTGGCGATGCTGGAGCGCTCCAGCGCATCGCGCAGGGCGAGGGCATTCATCACCGTGGCCAGCATGCCCATGTGATCGCCGGTGACCCGGTCGAGACCGGCCGCCTGCAGGGCCGCGCCGCGGAACAGGTTACCGCCGCCAACGACCAGCCCCACCTGGACCCCGATGCCGACCAGCTGGCCGATCTCCAGGGCCAGGCGATCCAGCACCCTGGGGTCGATACCGTAATTTTCTTTACCGGTAAGCGCTTCGCCGCTGAGTTTCAGCAGGATGCGCTTGTATTTCTTTTCAGCCGAAGCCTGAGGCATGACGTCGATCTCCTGAAGTACCGCCAGTTTACAGGACAACAGCCCGACACCCTAGACCAGGGGGCGGGGCCTCTCATAAAAAACGGGGCCTCGGGCCCCGTTCTTCATGCACGACAGCGCGGAATCAGCCTTTCAGCTGCGCGGCCACCTCGGCGGCGAAATCCACCTGCTCCTTCTCGATGCCTTCGCCAACTTCGAAGCGGGCGAAAGAGCGCACTTCGGCGCCGGCCTTGGACACCAGCTTGCCGACGGTGACATCGGGGTCCTTCACGAAGGGCTGCTCGACCAGGCTGTTCTCGGCCAGGAATTTCTTGATGCGGCCACCGATCATCTTCTCGACGATCTCTGCGGGCTTGCCGGAATCCTGCGCCTGGGCGGTGTAGATTTCCTTTTCCTTGGCGATCAGTTCCTCGGGCATGTCGCTCGGGGACACAACGCGCGGGTTGACCGCGGCGATGTGCATGGCGACGTCCTTGGCCAGATCCTGGTCGCCGCTCTTCAGTTCGACCAGTACCGCGATGCGGTTGTTGCCGTGAACGTAGGCACCGATGACACCGGCGTCGGCAGTGATCAGCGTGATGCGGCGCACACCGATATTCTCGCCGATCTTCTGCACCAGACCTTCGCGGGCTGACTCCAGCTCGCCGGCCATCAGGGCGGCAACGTCGGTTTCGCGACGCTCGAAGGCGGCGTTCAACACCTGCTCAACGAAGGCCAGGAAGCCGTCGTCGCGGGCCACGAAATCGGTCTCGCTGTTGACTTCCACCAGCACACCGTAGCTGCCGTCTTCGGCAACGCGCGCCTTGACCACGCCATCCGCCGCGGTGCGACCGGCCTTCTTGGCCGCTTTCATGCCGCTGGACTTGCGCAGCTCTTCGATTGCCTTCTCGACATCACCACCGGCTTCCGCCAGCGCCTTCTTGCATTCGAGCAGACCCAGCCCGGTGCGCTCGCGTAATTCCTTGACCAATGCTGCAGACATGCGAATTCCTCCTATCTGCCCCTGTGCGGGGCCTGTATCAGCTGAACGTGTTTCGCCGGCGCCCCGGGGGGCGCCGGATCGGGGCGGGCCTTACTGGGCGCTTTCGGCCGCTGCGGCTTCCTCGACGAACTCGTCGCGGGCGGCGGGCATGTCGCCGTTTTCGGCGCGGCCGGCCAGGCAGGCTTCGGCCACGGTGGTCACGTACAGCTTGACCGCACGGATGGCGTCATCGTTGCCGGGAATCACGTAGTCGATGCCGTCGGGATCGCTGTTGGTATCCACGATGCCGATAACCGGGATACCCAGCTTGTTGGCTTCGGTGATGGCAATGCGCTCGTGGTCCACATCAACCACGAACAGGGCATCGGGCAGGCCGCCCATGTCCTTGATGCCGCCGATGCTGCGCTCGAGCTTTTCCATGTCGCGGGTGCGCATCAGGGCTTCTTTCTTGGTCAGCTTGGCGAAGGTGCCGTCGGCCTGCTGGGACTCCAGGTCACGCAGACGCTTGATGGAGGCGCGAATGGTCTTGTAGTTGGTGAGCATGCCACCCAGCCAGCGATGGCTGACGTAGGGCATGCCGGCGCGCTCGGCCTGCTCCTTGATCACCTTGCCGGCGGCACGCTTGGTGCCCACGAACAGGATCTTGCTCTTGTTCGCGGACATCTGCTTGATCAGGTTCAGGGCTTCGTTGAAAGCCGGAACGGTGTGCTCGAGGTTGATGATGTGGATCTTGTTGCGGGCACCGAAGATAAAGGGAGCCATCTTCGGGTTCCAGTAACGGGTCTGGTGACCGAAGTGAACACCTGCCTGCAGCAGGTCACGCATGGATACTTGCGACATGATAAATACCTTTTCAATTGGGTTGGGCCTCCACATACCCCCGGCACCAAACCCCCTCTCGGGAGCACCCTGGCACGGGTTGCGGCATGTGTGTGACGATAGTTTCTCCCGCCGGGAGGCCGGAGCCGCCCGCGAGAGGCGCGCTTTATACCACAGACAACCACCCGGCGCCAGCGGGAATGCGGCCTGGCCGGCTCGCGCCGCCCCGACCAGATGGCTGACCGACACTGGCGAAAGCGGCAGCGGCCCCCGCCCGGGACCGCTGCGGGTGCGCGGGGAATCCTGTACAATAAGCGGCTGACCGGCCGGCTCCCTACCCTGCCGCACCGGACCTGCAGACTGTTCAAGATCGAGTGACGCATGGCTGTATCCATCAAGACCAGTGAAGAACTGGAAAAAATGCGCGTGGCCGGCCGCCTCGCCGCGGAAGTGCTGGAGATGATCGAGCCGCATGTGCAGCCCGGCATCACCACCGGCGAGCTGGACCGCATCTGCCACGACTACATCACTGGCGTCCAGGACGCCATCCCGGCGCCCCTCAACTACCACGGGTTTCCACGCTCCATCTGCACCTCTGTCAACGAGGTGGTCTGCCACGGCATTCCCTCGGACACCCGCAAGCTGAAAAACGGCGACATCATCAATATCGACGTGACGGTCATCAAGGACGGTTACCACGGCGACACCAGCATCATGGTCGGCGTGGGCAAGATTCCGCCCCACGCCGAGCGCCTGATCCGGGTCACCCGGGAGTGCCTGTACCGGGCCCTCGACATCGTGCGCCCCGGCACCACCCTGGGGGATATCGGCCACGTCATTCAGGAACACGCGGAAAAACACTACTACTCGGTGGTGCGCGAATACTGCGGACACGGCATCGGTCGGGTCTTCCACGAAGACCCCCAGATCCTCCACTACGGGCGTCCCGGCGAGGGCCTGGTGCTCGAAGAGGGCATGACCTTCACCATCGAGCCGATGATCAATGCCGGCCGCCGTCACACCAAACTGAACGCCCACGACGGCTGGACCGTGACCACCCGCGACGGGCGCCTGTCCGCCCAGTGGGAGCACACCCTGGCTGTCACGGCGGACGGCTGCGAGATCTTCACCCGGCGCAGCAAGGAAACGCCCCCCGCATGAAGGCGACGGCGGCCTCCGCGGCACCCGATTTCCTGCTCGACCCGGCGCGCCTGGCCGACCGGCTGCGCCACGGCGACTGCCTGGCAACCGGAAAGCAGGTGCTGCAAGAGGCCCGGGTCTGGCTGGATCAGGCCTTTCGCGACGGCGAGCGGGTGGGCCACCTGCTGCATTTGCGCGCCCGTTTCATGGACACCCTGCTCGGCGCCCTCTGGGACACCCGCGAGTGGGGCCCGGCGGAGCCGGCCCTGGTCGCTGTCGGTGGCTACGGGCGCGGTGAACTCCACCCGCATTCCGACGTGGACATCCTGGTACTGCTGCACCACGACAGCGAAGGCAGCCACCCGCCTTTGGAGCAGTTCCTTACCCAGCTCTGGGACATCGGCCTCAAGGTCGGGCACAGCGTGCGCACGGTCGACGACTGCTGCCGCAAGGCCCGCGGCGATATCACCGTGCTCACCAACCTGATGGAGAGCCGGGTCATCCGCGGCCCCGAGGCCTTGATGCAGGCGGTGCGGGATCAGACCGGCCCGGCGCACATGTGGCCCAGCGCCGACTTCTTCAAGGCCAAGCTGGAAGAACAGCGCAGCCGTCACGCCAAGTACGCTGACACCGAGTACAACCTGGAGCCCAACATCAAGACCTCCCCCGGGGGCTTGCGCGACCTGCAGATCATCGCCTGGATCGCCGAGCGCCACTTCGGCGTGCGCGCCCTGGAGGAGATGGATACCGGCGAGTTCCTGACCCCCGAGGAGCGCCAGATGCTGCTGCGCGGCCGGGAGTTCATGTGGCGGGTGCGCTACGCCCTGCACATGATCGCCGGCCGCGAAGAGGACCGCCTGCTGTTCGACCACCAGCGCGAGCTGGCGGAGCTGTGGGGCTTCGAGGACGGCCAGCGCCTGGCGGTGGAGCAGTTCATGCAGACCTATTACCGCTGGGCCCTGCAGCTGAGCGAGCTGAACGAACTGCTGATCCGCAATTTCGACCAGGTCATCCTGCGCGCCGGCACGGTCGACGACATTCAGGTGCTCAACCAGGACTTCCAGGTGCGCAACGGCTATATCGAGGCCCTGCGCGACGACCTGTTCAGCAGCCGCCCCGGCGCGCTGCTGGAGGTCTTTGCACTGGCCGGTCAGAGTCCCGACATCAAGGGCATCGGCACCGCCACCATCCGGCTGATCCGCGCCCATCGCCACCTGATCAACAACAGCTTCCGGGAAGACCCGGCCAATCACGCCACGTTTCTGGCCATCCTGCGGGCCCCGCACCAGGTCACCCGCAACCTGCGCAACATGACCCGCTACGGGGTACTGGGCAACTACATCCCCGCTTTCGGACAGATCGTCGGCCAGATGCAGCACGACCTCTTCCACGCCTACACCGTGGACGCCCACACCCTGGAAGTCATCCAGCACATGCGCTTCTTCATGAAGCCCGAGTACGACGAACGCTTCCCGGTATCCAGTCGCGTGGCGCGGCGTCTGCCGCGCATCGAGCTGCTTTACCTGGCGGGTCTGTTCCACGACATCGGCAAGGGCCGCGGCGGCGACCACTCGGAGCTCGGCGCCGAGGATGCCAGGGCCTTCTGTGAAAGCCACGGCCTGTCCGAGCGCGACAGCGAGCTGGCCACCTGGCTGGTGCGCAACCACCTGCTGATGTCCGCGGTCTCCCAGCGCAAGGACATCTCCGACCCCGAGGTGATCCAGCAGTTTGCCCGCCACGTCGGCGACCAGACCCGGCTGGACTACCTGTACACCCTCACCGTGGCCGACATCAACGGCACCAACCCCAACCTGTGGAACGCCTGGCGCAGCAGCCTCCTGCGCCAGCTCTACACCGGCACCAAGCGCGCCCTGCGCCGCGGACTGGAAAACCCGGTGGACAAGCAGGCCTGGGTGGAGGACGCCCGGCGCGCCGCGATCGACCTGCTGGAGTACCGCGGCTTCACCGCGGAAGAGCTGGAAGACCTGTGGCGCGAGCGCAGCGAAGACTACTTTCTGCGCGAGCGGGTGGAGGATATCGCCTGGCACACCGAGGCCATTGCCAACCACGTTGACCGCAGCCAGCCCCTGGTGGTGATTCGCAACAGCACCGACTCCAGCGTCGCCAACACCACCCAGATCTTCATTCACGCGCCGACCCACGCCCAGCTCTTCTCCCGCGTCTGCACCGAACTGGAACAGCTCGACCTGAGCATCAACGATGCCCGCATCTACAGCGCCAGCGGCGGCATGAGCCTGGACACCTTCTCGGTACTCAATTCCGACGGCAGCTCCATCGCCGAGGATGGCGCCCGCCTGCGGCATATCCGCGAGCACCTCGGCCAGGCACTGGCCGGCGACATGAATGACCGGGGCTGCGTGCGCCGTATCACCCCGCGGCAGATGAAGTCCTTCTCGATTCCCACGGAAACCGCGATGTTCGTGGACGAAATCAAGCACATGAGCGTGCTCGAGGTCGCCTCCCCGGACCGCCCCGGCCTGCTGGCCATGATCGGGCGCATCTTCGTGGACTTCGGCGTGGTCCTCCAGGCCGCGAAAATCCAGACCCTCGGGGAGCGGGTGGAAGACGTCTTCTTCATCACCGATGACGAGCAGCAGCCCCTGACCGACCCGGCCCTCTGCGAGGCCATCCAGGCCGAGATTCGCCGGCAACTGGACGCACAAGTGGAACAGACCTGACGCCATGAACCCCCGACTGGATTCCCTGCACCCCTACCCCTTTGAAAAACTGGCACAGCTCTTCGAGGGCCTGAAAGCACCGGCGGACAAGGCGCACATCGCCCTGTCCATCGGCGAGCCGCGCCACCCGGCACCGGCCTTAGTGCTCGAGGAACTGGCGCGCCAGCTGCCGCTGCTCTCGCGCTACCCCGCGACTCGCGGCGAAGCCTTCCTGCGCGAGGGCATCGCCGGGTGGCTGCAGCGGCGCTTCGGCCTCGACAATGTCGACGCCGGGCGCCAGGTACTGCCGGTCAACGGCACCCGCGAGGCCCTGTTCGCCTTTGCCCAGGCCGTGGTGGACCCGGTGCCCGGAGCGCTGGTCCTCAGCCCGAACCCCTTCTACCAGATCTACGAGGGCGCGGCACTGCTGGCGGGAGCCACCCCCGGTTTCATCAACGCCACCGCCGACACCGGCTTCCTGCCGGATTTCGACAGCGTTACCGAAGACCAGTGGCAACGCTGCCAACTGCTCTATCTCTGCAGCCCCGGCAACCCCAGCGGCGCGGTGCTGCCCCTGGCGCGCCTGCAGCAGCTGATCGAACTGGCACAGCGCCACGACTTCGTCATCGCCAGCGACGAGTGCTACTCGGAAATCTACGGTGACGAACAGGCGCCGCCCCCCGGCCTGCTGCAGGCCAGCGCGGCCATGGGCAATACCGATTTTCGGCGCTGCGTGGTCTTCCACAGCCTGTCCAAGCGCTCCAACCTGCCGGGCCTGCGCTCGGGCTTCGTCGCCGGCGACGCCGACGTGCTGGCGCAATTCCTCCGCTACCGCACCTATCACGGCTGCGCCATGCCCCTGCACCACCAGCACGCGAGCGCAGCAGCCTGGGCAGATGAAAGCCACGTTCGCGCCAACCGCGACGCCTACCGCGAGAAATTCCGCACGGTACTGGCGATTCTCGGCGACTGTCTGGAGGTCGAGGCCCCGGATGCCGGCTTCTACCTCTGGCCGCGCACGCCGATTGCCGACACCGACTTTGCCCGGGAGCTGTTTGCCCGCGAGCACGTCACCGTGCTTCCGGGCCGCTACCTGGCGCGGGAGCAGGCCGGGCTCAACCCCGGGGAACAGCGGGTGCGCATGGCCCTGGTGGCCACCCTCGAGGAATGCGTGGAGGCCGCCCACCGGATCCGTCGCTGCGTGGAGAGCCTGTAAGCGTGCTCAGCAAGCCCGAACGGGTCGCCTTCATCCAGCGGCGGCTGAACGAACTCTACCCGGAAACGCCGATCCCCCTGGATCACCGGGACCCCTATACGCTGCTGGTAGCGGTCCTGCTCAGCGCCCAGTGCACCGACGAACGGGTCAACCAGGTCACCCCGGCGCTGTTCGCCCGCGCCAACAACCCCCGGGACATGGCCCAGGTGCCCGTGGAGGAGATTCGCCAGATCATCCGCCCCTGCGGCCTGTCGCCGCAGAAATCGGCGGCCATCAAGCGACTCAGCGAAATGCTCATGGAAGAGCACGCTGGCGAGGTGCCCGCGGACATGGAGGCCCTGGAGCGGCTGCCCGGTGTCGGCCACAAGACCGCCAGCGTGGTGATGTCCCAGGCCTTCGGCGTGCCCGCCTTCCCGGTGGACACCCACATCCACCGCCTGGCCCAGCGCTGGGGGCTGACCAGCGGCAAAAGCGTGGTGCAGACCGAACGCGACCTCAAGCGCCTGTTCCCGCGGGAGGCCTGGAACCGCCTGCACCTGCAGATCATCTACTATGGCCGGCAATTCTGCAGCGCACGAGGCTGTGACGGCCGGGTCTGCGAGATCTGCCGCACCTGCTACCCGGAGCGCAAGCATCCGAAGAAGATCCGCAAGGCCTGATTTGCTATCCTTGCCGCCCGCCGGAGCAAACGGAGAGCCGACGCGTGATTACCCTCTACGGCATCAAGAACTGCGACACCGTGAAAAAAGCCCGTCGCTGGCTGGAACAGCATGACATCGAATACCAGTTCCACGACCTGCGCGAGGACGGCCTGAGTGCGGCGCAGGTCGACGCCTGGCTCGAGGAGCTGGGCTGGGAGCAGCTGGTCAACCGGCGCAGCACCAGCTGGAAAGCCCTGCCCGCCGAGGTCCGCGACAGCATGAACCCTGAGGCGGCGCGAGCGGCCATTCTCGAGCAGCCGACGCTGATCAAGCGGCCCCTGCTGGACATCGGTCACGAACGCCACTGCGGCTTCAAGGCCGACCACTACGCCAGCCTGTTCCAGCGCCACACCCTTTGAACCACCGCCGCCCGCGGGCGGCTCGACCAGGAAAGCACAGCATGAGCAACAGCGCATACGCCTTCGGCCTTGGCCTGGGTACCCACAACAGCCAGGGCGACTGGCTGGAAGTCTTCTTCCCCAATCCGGTCCTTGCCCCCAGCGCCGAGCTGGTAGCGGCGATCGGCGAGATCGACAACCAGGCCACCCTGAGCCGGGAGCAACTGAACGTTCTGGAAAAAGCCCTGGCGGCTGCCGGCGAGACCCTGCAGGCGCAGCTGGCGGCACAGCTGGCGACCAGCCAGGCACCGGCAGTGGCCGTATTGCTGCGCGAGGACAGCGCGCCGGCCAGCGTGCCCGAGGGCTACCTCAAACTGCAGCTCATCTCCCATCGCCTGGTGAAGCCCCACGGCACCAACCTGCAGGGCCTGTTCGGGGTCCTGCCCAACGTTGCCTGGACCAGCGAAGGCGCGATCGCCATCGACGAACTGCCCGCGCGCCAGCTGGCTGCCCGCCTGCGCGGCGAAACCCTGGAAGTCTCCAGCGTCGACAAGTTCCCCAAGATGACCAACTACGTGGTACCCACCGGCGTGCGTATCGCCCACACCGCGCGGGTACGCCTGGGTGCCTACCTCGGCGAGGGCACTACGGTGATGCACGAGGGCTTCGTCAACTTCAACGCCGGCACCGACGGCCCGGGCATGATCGAGGGCCGCATTTCGGCCGGCGTCACCGTGGGCAGCGGCTCGGACCTGGGGGGCGGCTGCTCCACCATGGGCACCCTCTCCGGCGGCGGTAACATCGTCATCGCCGTGGGCAAGGAGTGCCTGATCGGTGCCAACGCCGGCATCGGCATTCCGCTGGGCGACCGCTGCACGGTCGAGGCCGGCCTGTTTGTCACCGCGGGCACCCGGGTCACCGTGCTGGACAACGAGGGGCAGCCCCAGGAAACCGTCAAGGCCCGCGATCTCGCCGGCAAGTCGGACCTGCTGTTCCGCCGCAACTCCAGCAGCGGTGCCGTGGAGTGCCTGACCAATCGCTCGGCGATCGAGCTGAACAACGAACTGCACGCCCACAACTGACCCGGAGCGCCCCGTGGACGATACCCTGGACCTCTGTCGCGAACTGATCCGGCGCGCCTCGGTGACACCCGAGGATGCCGGCTGCCAGGCGCTGATGATGCAACGCCTGGCGGCAATCGGTTTTGTCTGCACGCCGCTGCCCTTCGGCGAGGTAGAGAACTTCTGGGCCGTGCGCGGGGACAGCGGCCCGCTGCTGGTCTTCGCCGGTCACACCGACGTGGTACCCACCGGCCCCCTGGAGGCCTGGGACTCGCCGCCCTTTGAACCGACCCTGCGCGAGGGCTACCTCTACGGGCGCGGCGCCGCGGACATGAAGGGCAGCCTGGCGGCGATGATCACCGCCTGCGAAGCCTTTGTCGCCGCCAACCCGGACCACAGCGGGCGCATCGGCTTCCTGATCACCTCGGATGAGGAAGGCCCGGCCAAGGACGGTACCGTGCGCGTGGTGGAGTACCTGCAGCAGCAGGGCGAACAGATCGACTGGTGCCTGGTGGGAGAGCCCTCCAGCACGCAGCAGCTGGGGGATGTGGTCAAGAACGGCCGGCGCGGCTCACTCGGCGCCACCCTGACCGTGCGCGGGGTGCAGGGGCATATCGCCTACCCCCACCTCGCGGACAATCCGATTCACCGTGCCCTGCCGGCCTTGCACGCCCTGACCAGCCAGGTCTGGGACCGGGGCAATGCCTTCTTCCCGCCCACCAGCCTGCAGATCTCCAACATCCAGGGCGGCACCGGCGCCACCAACGTGATCCCCGGGGAGCTGACGGTGGTGTTCAACTTCCGCTTTTCCACCGAGGTCACCGCGGCCCGACTGCGGGAGCGCACCGAGGCCATCCTCGACGCCCACGGCCTGGACTATACGATCGACTGGCAGCTCAGCGGAGAACCCTTCCTCACCGCCGCCGGGAACCTGGTGGAGGCCGCGGTGGCCAGCATCCGGGCGGAGACTGGCCTGGAGACCGAGTTGTCGACAGCGGGGGGCACCTCGGATGGGCGCTTCATCGCCCCGACCGGGGCCCAAGTGCTGGAACTGGGGCCGGTCAATGCCACCATCCACAAGCGCAACGAATGCGTGCTGGCGGACGACCTGCCGCGACTGTCGCGCATCTATCGGGGCCTGCTAGAACACCTGCTGCTGGATTGAGGCGGCCAGGGTCTCGACGGCACCGCCCAGCATTTCCCGGTTGACCGCGCCGGGGACCACGACCACCGGCGCTCCCGGCTGCTCCAGTGCCGCCAGGCTCGCCGCCACCACCTCGGCTGGCTGCATCCACAGCGTTTCCGGCAAGCGCGACTTGTCGAAGCCGGCCATGTCCGGCTGACCGTGTATCTCGGTGTGGGTGAGGCCGGGACAGAGGCACTGGACCGCGATACCGTCCTCCGCGACCTCCGCCTGCAGGGACTGGGAGAACTGCAGCAGGAAAGCCTTGGCTGCCCCGTAGACCGCGGTGCTCGGCATGTTGATCAGGGCGCCCACGGAACCCAGGTTGATGATCCGCCCACCGCCCGCCTCGCGCATGAACGGCAGTGCCGCGTGGCTCAACTCCAGGCTGGCATCCAGGTGCAAGCGCAGCAGGGCCAGCTCGCGATCGATGTCGCTCTCGGCAAAGGGCCCGAAGGTGGAAAAACCGGCATTGTTGACCAGGGTATCCACCGGCCCCTGCTGACGCAGGGCCTCCAGCACGCGGGTCACCCCCTCCACGGTGGTCAGGTCTGCCGCCAGCGGCACCACTTCGGTCTCGCCGGCCAGCTCCGCCGCCAGGGCCTCGAGGCGGCCGGCGCGACGGGCCACGGCAATGATCTTCTCGCAGCGGGGCGCAAGCTGGCGACAGAAGGCCTCGCCAATACCGGCGCTGGCGCCGGTCACCAGGGCGATTCGGTAGGGTATGCTCATGCTTCGGTCTCCGGCCTGTATCACGGGGTCAGGGAGCGTAACACATGCACATCAAAACGCACCGCCTTGCCGCGCAGGCTGTGGGAGGGCTCCCGGCCGCCGAGGAAGGGCGCCCGCAGGGGGCGCTTGACCACAACCCGCGCCACCGGCGACGCCAGGGCCCAGTCGAGAAGCCCCTCGCCCGCGTCTGCTGCGGCATCCCCCTCCAGCAGTTGCTGCAGGAGGGCCATTTCCTTGCGCACGGCCGCCGACTTGCGCCGCTCGGGAAACATCGGGTCGAGGTAGATGGCATCCAGCTCGGCCAGGGCCGCGGGCGGCAGGCTGCGGGCGTCACCCCGGTGCAGCTGCAGGCGCGCCACCAAGCCGCGCACCCAGGCGTCATCGGCGAGCGCGCCCTGTTCCAGGCCCGCCGCCAACAGGGCCGCGACCAGCGGCTCGCGCTCGGCCAGGAGCACCTCGCAGCCCAGGTCCGCCAGCACCGCTGCATCCCGCGCCAGACCCGCCGTGGCATCGAGTACCCGCATGGCCGGGCGCTTGCCGACACCCAGGGCCCGCCCCAGCAGTTCGTTCTGACCGCCGCGCCGGCGGTGGCGCAGGGCCGGTGCCGAAAAATCCACGCACACCGGCCCGGAGGCCCGGGGGCCCGCGGGCTGCAGCGCCAGGCCGCCCGATCCGACCTGGAGCACGGCGAGCAGGCCGGTGGGAACGGGCTCACCCGGCGCCAGCAGGGGAAGGGACAGACTGGCTGCCAGTTCGCCCGCGGACGCGTCTGCTGCGGCGTCGAGCGCCTGTACGGCAACTGCCCGGGACATCAGGCGCTGGCAGCAGAGGCGCCGCGATCGCCGGCGCGACGGGCCAGCTCATCGCAATTGGCGACAATCGCGTCGAGGTAGGGGTTGGGGCCACCGAAAAACACACTGGCGTAGTGATAGGAGCCCGCGAAATCCTGATCCAGGCGGGGCCCGGCCAGGTGATAGATAAAATCCGGGGTGCGCTGCAACAGGTCGTCCCGGGAGCGGTAGGGTCGCATCCCCGCGGGCGGCCGCGCGTCGCTACCGGCCAGGCCGCTGGCTTCGAACTCGTCGTAGAGGTAGTAGTAGCAGCGATCGAGATAATCCGGCTCCGCCATCTGCGCCAGCAGATCGGCGCTGCCCAGCAGCGCCCCGACCGCGCGCTCGCTTTCATCGGCGACCCGCAGGCTGGCCGGGGGCACCGCGCAATTGGTGAAGTGAATGAGGCGGGCACTCAGCGGGGCGATATCGCCCAAGCCGATTGTCGGCAGCACCGCTCGCGCCAGGCGGGCACCGCGACTGACATGGCAGCGGGTGTAGGCCGCGCCCGTGGACACCCGGCGATCGCCGCGACGTCGCAGGTAGCCGGCATCGTGCAGGAAGGCCGCGGCCACCCCCGCCAGTGCCAGGCGCGGTCCGACAGAAAAATCGGGCCAGCGCAGCTCGCGCCCGGCGAGCAGGCGGGCGAAGGCCAGGGTGACATCGCGGACATGACCGGCGTCGTGGTAACTCGCCTCGCAGCCCAGGTAATCCGGGTGCTCGCCCTGGTAGAGCGCATCGAACAGTTCACCCAGTACCCGCAGCACCGACCAGTCGACCCCGGGATAGCGCTCCACCAGGATAGCCTGTAGCGCGGAAACCAGGGCCCCGGTATCGGTCAGGTCGACGTAGCCGGTGACATCCCGGCGCCTTTCCCTGTTCTGGTACAAGCCTGTCACTCCTCCGCGCGGGATATCCGCGCCCTGCGCCGGTCCGACAACATCACCAGGACCTGGTCTCCGCGCATGCTATCACGCGGACTTCCCTCGCTGTCGGGACCTGTGTCACACATTGCGTGCTTGCCGGTGGTCACGGCGCCGGTCAGGAACTCCCGGTCCAGCCCCAGGCGCAAGGTCCTGCCACCCTGCAGGGTGATCGACAGTTCCAGGTTGTAGGCGTGCCGCGACAGGCCGTGCTTGTCGGTGATCAGGAAGCGCTGGGCGGCCCGGCGATCCCCGGGATCGGCGGAACCGGTCAGGCGACAGTGCATGGACTCGATCACCTGCCCGGCCAACTGCACACCGCACAGGCGCTTGAGGCTGGCGTCCACCTCCCGCACAAAGGCCGGGGAGTAGACCAGCTCGCCCAGGGGCCCCGGCAGGCGGGTCTGAAAGTTGCCCACGAAGATCTGGCTGGGACGGGCCAGGTCCACCATCCGCGCCAGCTCGATGGTCACGTCGCCGACAATGTAGCTGAGTACCGTGGGGTTGACCCCCTCCGCCTGGTAGAGCTCGTAGTGACTGCCGTTGTGAAAGGCGCTGCGGATGACCGGCACGGTGTGTCCGCTGGAGGCCGCCCTGGCGACCGCGTTGTCGGCGATCACCAGCAGCATGAAACAGAACAGGTCGCGGTTGGCCGCCGGCCCCAGGTCGCGGTTCCAGACGTAGTAGCCGTCACCGGTGGTGGTGCGGGCAAAGTTGACCACGATGCCACTGGCCTGCAACTTGTTGTAGGCGGAATTGAGGGAATAGGACAGGCTGTTGAGCTGACTGGCCTGCTCGAAGGGGGTAAACAGGGAAAACTCGGCGATATCGAACAACAGGACGGAGCGGTCGGCGACAAAGCTGATACCGTAGCGCTTGATCAGCTGCTCCACCCCCGCCAGCACCGCGGGCTCCTCCGACAGCGGCGCGTCCAGCTTGATGAAACCCGGCGCCACATCCAGGCGCTCGGCCACCGCAAACAGCTCCTCGCGGGTCTTGCGCCGCTCGCCGGAGACCAGCTGGCGGACGAAGGCCTCGTTGTCGGCGCCCTCGCCCCCCTCGCGCCGCGCGCAGTAGTTGCCGAGAAAATAGTGCGGCACCATGATGACCAGTACGCCGCGCGAGTCGGCGCTCCAGCACAGCACGATGTTCTGGCCCAGGCGCCACTGCTTGCGCAGAGCACCCTCCAGGGCCTTGAGATTGCCGCGCTGCACGATGCTTACGGCACTGTCATTCCGGGTCATCTTTACCTCGCCAGCGTCGAGCGTAGCCGCTAGCATTATAGGGGCCCGGAGTGGCGGGCACCATGGCGGGCCCGCGGGGGCAAGGGAGGAAACACATGCGCCGAATTCTGATCCTGGCCGGCATTCTGCTTGGCAGCGGCTGCCAGCAGTACGATGTCACCGTCAACGAGCGCGTGGTGTATACCCCGCGACCGCTGCTGACGGAGATCCGCGCCAGGGACCCGGCCCTGCGTCGCTGCCTGCAGGACGCCATCGAGAGCCAGCGCATCAGCAGCGCCGCCGCCCTGGAGGTCCTGGATTGCCCCAGCGCGGGAGTCGCCTCCGTGCAGGGGCTGGGCCAGTTCCCGGGCCTGCGGCGGCTCAACCTGGCGCACAACGCGCTGCGCCAGATCGAAGAACTGGGGATGCTGGAATCACTGAGCGAGCTGTCCCTGGAGAACAACCGCGTCGAGGACGCCGCGCCACTCTACCCGCTGGAGGAGCTGGCGGTGCTCGACCTGCGCGGCAACCCGGCGTTACGCTGCCCCCCGACCGGGGCCCTGGCCGGGCTCGAGCGCCTCAGGCTGCCCCGCCACTGCGGGGGCTGAGGCGTATCAGTTGATATTGCCCTGGAGCAGGGACAGCAGCTCCCGTTCCTCGCGCTCCTGCAGGGCCGGTTCGGTCTGGGCTTCGAGACGGATGCTGACCTGCGACCCGCCCTCTTCGCGCAGCGACAGCAGCAGGTCGCGACCCAGCAAAGGGTCCTCGTCATCGCCGCCGAAGAGGCTGGCAAACCAGCCGCTCTCTTCCTCGGCCTCGCTGCCGAGATAGCGAACATAGTAGCGGCCGGCGCTGCGGTCGCGGTCGGTAATCTCGAAGCGGGCGTCCTCCAGGGCCTTGCCCACCGAGGCCCAGGCGCGATCAAAGGGCAGGCCCAGGTCGAGATAGCGGTCCCCGCCCGGGCCCTCGCGCAGGGCGATGCGCCCCTGGGAGCTCATCGCACGGTCGGCCATCATGGAGACGGGGGAGGAGTCGGCACTGTTCGCCACATACTGGGCCACCGAGCGCAACATCTCACCTTCCTGTCCCAGGTCGTTCGAGGTCGCCGGCCACTGTGAGGTGTCGCCCGCCTGGTGCATCTGCAGCACGTGGAGTTCACTGCTGCCCCGCTGCACCCCCTGCTCGATCCGGAAGCGGAAGCGCGAGGCCATCGGCTGCCCCTCCAGCTCGATCCAGCCGGTTTCGATCAGGCCGGCCTCGGCGTCGGCGCGAACCACGGCAATGCCCGCCGAGGCCAGGAAGGCACGCACCTGGGGCCACAACTGCCCCGGGCCGATACTGACCAGGGCCCAGCTCTCCTCGCCGAGGGACTGGATCCGCACCGCATCCTGGGTCGCCGTGGCACTCAGGGGCGACGGCCGCGGCACCTCGAACTCGCCGCCGAGCCCGCTGCCCATGGCCACCTCGGGCACCGGGTAGGCCTGCTGCAGCGCCTCCCGGCTCGTGTCCTCGGGCACCTCGAGCTCGGGCATCTCCCGCGCCTTGCGGTAGTCCTGTGAGGTATCGGGAAACAGGCCGTCATCGCCGAGCAGGTAACTGCAACCGGGGCTCGCCAGCAGGGCCGCCGTCACCAGCAGCAGTCGTGGAACCATCCTGGGGGTATTCATCAAATTCCGGCCGCCTCCATCGCTTCGAGCACCTGAGCGTGATAGCGCTCTTCCAGAGGCGTCAAGGGTAACCGAATACCGGACTCGATCAAGCCGCGCTGCTGCATGGCCCACTTTACCGGAATCGGATTGGCCTCGAGGAACAGCGCGCGATTGAGCGCCGCCAGCCGGTCGTTGATACGAGTGGCGCCGGCGCGATCGCCCGCCAGAGCCAGGCGGCAGAGCTCCGCCTCCTGGCGTGGAGCGATGTTGGCGGTCACCGAGATGTTGCCCTGACCGCCCTGCAGGATCAGCTCCATGGCCGTGGCATCGTCCCCCGAATAGAGCGCAAAGTCGTCGGGGCAGCGGGCCTTCAGATCAGCCACCCGGGACAGGTCGCCGGTGGCGTCCTTGAGACCGACCACATTGGGCAGCTCCGCCAGGCGCACCACCGTGTCATTGTCCATGTCCACGGCGGTGCGGCCGGGCACGTTGTAGAGAACCTGGGGAATATCCACCGCTTCGGCCACCGCGCGGAAGTGCTCGTAGAGGCCACGCTGGGAGGGGCGGTTGTAGTAGGGTGTCACCAGCAGACAGGCGTCTGCCCCGTTGGCGGCGGCGACCCGGGTCAGCTCGATGGCCTCGCGGGTGGAGTTGGCACCGGTGCCGGCGATCACCGGAATGCGGCCGTTGACCTGGCGCACGCAGTGGCGGATCACCTCGAGGTGTTCGGGGACACTGAGGGTGGCGCTCTCGCCGGTAGTGCCCACGGCGCCGATGGCGGCGGTGCCCGCGGCGATGTGCATGTCCAGGATCCGGTCCAGGCTGTCCCAGTCGAGACTGCCGTCGGGATGCATGGGCGTGACAAGCGCGACAATGCTGCCGGTGATCATAACTACTCCAGAGTAACGCTGGGCGGGGCGCCGCAGTGGCACCGTCGGGGAAACCGGCAATTATCCACGCCATGACCCGGAACACAACCACAGTGGCGTAAAATGAACCGCTGGCCGCTCCAGCAGTCTCAGGAGCTGCCGCGCGCCACCGGCGCAAGCGTGAATGGAAACAACAGGGAGGACAGGAACGATGATTACCGGCACGGCACAGACCTGGCTCGCACGCCTCGGCTGGATCCTTCTCGCCCTGACCCTGGCCTCGCCGGGGTGGGCACAGGAACCCCCGCAGATCGGCGAGCTCACCGCCCTCGACCGCCAGTTCATGCAGGCACAGCGGGAGAGCCTGGAAAGCCTGGCCCGGCGCCACCTCGGGACCGGCTTCAGCGGCGAGACCGACCGCGACCTGGACCTGCTGCAGCGCCTCCTCGACCGGGACCTGGTGAAGGCTGACCAGAAGCGCGAACTGCAGGCCATGGGCGTCATACTGGGGGAGCTGCTGGCGAAGGAGCTGGACATGCACTGGGTACTCTACGAGGACCCGGTGGGACGCAGCCGCGCCCTGCGCTACCGCGACAGCGATCTCTACCTGTTCCCGATGACCATGATCTCGCGCCGCCGGGAAGCCGGCGACCAGACACCGGTGGCGGTCATCTACGCCAGCGCCGTCGACGAGATCCGCAGCGAGCTGCCTCCCCTGCCCTTCCAGTGAACCGGCCCGGCGACGTACACTGGCTCCACAGGGGCCAGTGGCGACGGGGATGACGGGGAACGCACCCAGCTTTGCAATCGAGGCAGTTGCGGGGGAAGGCGAGGGCGCCATCGCCCTGCAGCTCGCCGGCGACTGGGTACAGGGCCAGACGGTCCCGGGTTTCGGCGCCCTGCGGGACCAGCTCGCGGGCCGCGAGCTCTCGCAGTTGCAGCTACAGGCTGATGACCTGGGCGACTGGGACTCCCTGCTGATGGCCTTTCTGCTGCAATGCCACAACTACTGCCGCGAGCGCGAGATCGATCTCGACACCCACGGCCTGCCGGCCAACGCGCGACAGCTGCTGGCGGTCGCGACCAGCGTTGCCCCGCACCAGCCTCCCGCCCGCCGCCAGCAGCACTGGTGGCAGGCCGGCAACCCCCTGCGGGTCCTGCGCGCGGTGCGCGGCGACCTGCGCGAATCCCTGGGCTTCTTCGGGGACATCTGCATCGGCCTGGCGCGCCTGTGCGCCGGCCGGGCCAATACCCGCTGGGCGGATTTCCGCCACTTCTGCTACCAGGCCGGCCCCAACGCCTTCGCCATCATCAGCCTGACCAGTGTCCTGGTGGGCATGATCCTGGCCTACCTGGGCGCGGTGCAGCTGCAGCAATTCGGCGCCGGGGTCTACGTGGCCGACCTGGTGGTGATCGGCATGCTGCGGGAAATGGGCGTGCTGATGACCGCCGTGGTCATGGCCGGCCGCACCGGCGCCGCCTACGCCGCGCAGCTGGGCACCATGCAAACCAACGACGAGATCGACGCCATCACCACCCTCGGGGTGTCGCCGGTGGAATTCCTGGTGCTGCCGCGCCTGCTGGCCCTGGTGGTGATGATGCCGCTGCTGGTGATCTATGCCAACCTGCTGGGCATGCTCGGCGGCGCCATCGTCTCGGGGGGGCTGGGCATTTCCATGCTGCAGTACATCAGCCAGGCGCAGGAGGCCATCGCCGTGTCCCACATTACCGTGGGGCTGGTGAAGTCGGTGATCTTCGCGGTGCTGATCGCCATCGCCGGCTGCCGCTCGGGCCTGTATTCCGGGCGCAGCTCGGCGGCCGTGGGCCAGGCGGCCACCGAGGCCGTGGTCACCGCACTGATCTACCTGATCGTGGCCGACGCGGCCATCAATATCTTCTTCCAGCACGTGGAGTTCTGGTGAGCGAGCCGGCCGTCATCGAAGTCCAGGGGCTGTGCATGGCCTTCGGCAGCAATGTCATCCAGCGCGACCTCGACTTCCGCGTCGAGCGGGGGGACATCTTCGTCATCATGGGTGGCTCCGGCTGTGGCAAGAGCACCCTGCTCCGGCACCTGCTGGGCCTGCTGCGCCCCGCCAGCGGCGACATCCTCTACAGCGGCGAGAGTTTTGTCCGGGCCAGCCAGGATCGGCGCGCGGCCATGCGTCGGCGCTGGGGTATTACCTACCAGTCCGGCGGCCTGTTCAGTGCCATGACCCTGGGGCAGAACATCGCCCTGCCCCTGCAGCTCTACACCCGTTACAGCGCGGGCGAGATCCGCGACATCGTCGACTACAAGCTGTCGCTGGTGGGCCTGGGCGGCTACCAGGACTATCTGCCGGCACAGATCAGCGGCGGCATGCGCAAGCGCGGCGCCCTGGCCCGGGCCATCGCCCTGGACCCGGAGATCCTGTTCTTCGACGAGCCTTCTGCGGGCCTGGACCCGATCAGCTCGCGCCTGCTGGATGAACTGATCCTGCAACTCAAGGAATCCCTCGGCGCCACCGTGGTCATGGTCACCCACGAGCTCGACAGCATCTTCGCCATCGCCACCAACTCGGTCTATCTGGATGCCGCCAGCCGCACCCGGATTGCCGGTGGCGACCCGCGCTGGCTCCGGGATCACAGCGAGCAGCCAGTCGTGCGACAATTCCTTTCACGCGAGCTGGCCCCTGCGGGAGACGCCCAAAGTGAATGAAGAAAATGCCCACAGCGTCGCCATCGGCGGCTTTATCGTCGGGGCCCTGCTGATCGCAGTGGTCACCCTGCTGTTTGTCCTCGGCTCGGGCCTGCCCGGGCAGCGCCAGCAGGTGGTGATGGTCTTCGACGGCTCGGTCAAGGGGCTGACCATCGGTGCCCCGGTGGCCCTGCGCGGCGTGGAGATCGGCGAGGTCACCGGTATCAACCTGGTACTCGACGAGGAGACCATGAAACTGATCATGGTGGTGGAGGCCAGTGTCTCCAGCGAGCGCATCCAGGGCATCGGTCTCGGCGGCGCCTCCAGCGAGCTGATCGACGAGTTGATCGCCCGCGGCCTGCGCGCCCAGCTCAACCTGCAAAGCCTGCTCACCGGGCTGCTCTATGTACAGCTGGATTTTCACCCGGACACGGCGGTGCAGCTTGCGGATATCGACAGCGACCGCCGCCAGATCCCCACCATCCCCACCGGCCTGGAGCGCTTCACGCGGCAGATCGAATCCCTGGATATCGCCGCCATGGCCAACGATGTGCAGGAAATCGCCCAGGGCCTGAAGGCCCTGGTGCAGCAGGAGGATGTGCATGCACTGCCCGGCGAGCTGCGCACCACGCTGGCCTCGCTGAAGCAGACCAGCGAGGCCCTGAACCACACCGTGCAGGCGGCCGGGCCGCAGCTGGACAGCCTGCTGGAAAACAGTGCCGGCCTGGTCGCCGACAGCCGCGCCGAATTGCCGCGCCTGTTCCAGCGCTTCGACGAGAGCCTGGGCAGCCTGGAACAGGCGGCGGGCGAATTCGGTCAGGCCATGCAGCAAATCGACGGCCTGGTGGGCGAGGATTCCGCCACCACCTGGCAGCTGAACCAGGCCCTGCGCGAGCTGACCCAGGCGGGGCGTGCCCTGCAGAGCCTGGCGCGCACCCTGGAAGAACAACCCGAGGCCCTGTTGCGGGGCAAGCAGGAGTAAGCCCATGACTCGCATTCGCGCCATCCGCTGGCCCCTGGCGCTGGCCCTGTTCGCCGGCCTGCTGGGGCTGGGCGGCTGCGGCAGCTCGCCCAGCCACAACTACTACCTGCTGCACGCCAGCGCCCCGCCCAGCGGCGCGACCGACAGCCAGCTGCCCGTGGGTATCGGGCCGGTCAGCGTCCCCGAGTATCTCAACCGCAGTGCCCTGGTCTACAGTGGCGAGGGCAACCGGCTGCATGTGGCGCGGCTGGAGCGCTGGGGGGAGCCGCTGCAGGACGGCATTCCACGGGTACTCGGCCTCAACCTGGCGGCGGCCCTGGGCACCCAGGACTTGCGCCCCCACCCCTGGCTGCGCAGCCAGGAACCGGCGGTCGCGGTACAGCTGTGGATTCTGGAGCTGGATGTGCGCGACGGCACGGCGATGCTGACGGCGGAGTGGCGCTTGCACCGGCCGCGGGAGGACCGCGAGCTGGCGCGGCGCATCAGCCGCCTCAGCCAGCCACTGCCGGGGCGGCGCTGGGAAGCCGGGGCGGCAGCCGCCGCCTACAGCAGCCTGCTGCAGTCCCTGACCGAGGAGATCGCCTCGGCAATTCGCCGCGCGGAGACTGAACCGGGCTGAGGCGCCAGGCCCCGCCCCTTACGACTCTGACCTGGGCCCATGCCCGGGCCAGAGGGGGAGTACTCAGAAGCTGTCGGGGCGCAGCATGGCGTCGGAGCCGCCATCGACGAAGAACACCGCGCCGCAGACAAAGCCGGCATCTTCACTCAGCATGAAGCGCATCACGCTGGCGATCTGCGCCGGCTCGGCGGTACCGCCCCAGGGAACGGTATCGGCGAACTGGGTCATCGCCTCCTTGTATTCGGCATTGGACATCACTTCCTGCATCAGCGGCGTCTGGGTAATGCCCGGTGCCACGGCGTTGAGGCGCACCCCGGCCTTGGCCCAGTCCACCACGTTGCGGCGCATCCACATGGTCAGCGCCCGCTTGGAGCCGGCGTAACCCACCTGGCCGTGGTTGGCTTCTTCCAGAGCACGGATCGCCTCGGCCTCGTCGCCGCCCAGGCAGGCCTGCACGAAGGGCGTTTCGGCGGGCATCATCGGCGCGGAATTGGAGGAGACCAGCAATACCGTACCGCGGCGCTTCGCCACCAGGTCCTTCAGGCCCTCGGCCACCGCCACGGCGCCGAAGTAGTTGACCGCGGCAATCTTCGCCAGGGGCGCCACCGGCGGCAAACCGGCGCAGACAATCAGGCCATCCAACCCGGCTTCCGGTGCCCGCTCGCGCACACCGGCCACTGCCGCTTCGCGGCCCTCCGGGGTGGACAGGTCGGCAATCACGTCGCCCGCCTTGATGTCGACCGAAATCAGCTGGTGGCCATCCGCGACCAGTTGTTCGCGCAAGGCGGCACCGATCCCCGTGGCACCCCCGGTCATTGCGTAACACGCCATGCTCTGTTCCTCTCGTAATGGATTGCGATAGGTCTATTCTGCTACAGACCCGCGCGCAAGGTGCCGGGAACCTGGGATAAGCGTCCGCAGGCACAACTAGCTGAACCGCCCCCGGCGCCCCCGGGCCCACTTCTTGCCCCGTCCGGGGCGCGATAGTACCCTGAGCAGCGCATCAAATCCCTCCGGAGTACTCCCATGAGCAGCAAGCCCGTGCAGCCGGCCATCGAAGGCTGGTTCACCCTGAGCGATACCCCGCAGCTGATCGGCAGCCAGTGCTGTGGCTGCGGCACCTATTTCTTCCCCAAGCAGGACCACTACTGCAAGAACCCGGACTGCGACAGCACCGAATTCCAGGAGGCCCTGCTGAGCCCCCGCGGCCGCATCTGGAGCTACACCAATGCCTGCTACAAGCCGCCGGCCCCCTTCGTGGCAGAGGAGCCCTTCGAGCCCTACGCCATCGCCGCGGTGGAGCTGGAAAAAGAGCGCATGACGGTCCTCGGCCAGGTGGTCAAGGGTGTCGGCGTGGAAGACCTGAAAGTGGGCATGGAAATGGAGCTGGTGCTGGAGACCCTGCACGAGACCGACGAAGACACCAAGGTGACCTGGAAATGGCGCCCGGTAACCGACAATGGAGGACAAGGCTGATGAGTGGTGAAGTCGCGATTATCGGCGCCGGCATGCACCCCTGGGGCAAGTGGGGGCGCAATTTCGTCGAGTACGGCGTAGCCGCCGCCCGGGAAGCCCTGGCGGACGCCGGCATTCCCTGGCGGGACGTGGGCTACGTCTCCGGCGGCGCCACCGTGCGCTGCGGCTACCCCGGCTATGTCGCCGGTGCCACCTTCGCCCAGGCCCTCGGCTGGCAGGGCTGTGAGGTAAACACCTCCTACGCCGCCTGCGCCTCCGGCTCCCAGGCCCTGGCCGCGGCGCGCAACAAGATCCTCGCCGGCGAGTGCGAGGTGGCCCTGGTGGTCGGTGCCGACACCACCCCCAAAGGCTTCCTGGCCCCGGCCGGTGGCTACCGCCCGGAAGACCCGGACTGGGTGCGCTTCTACCTGGGCATCACCAACCCCACCTACTTCGCCCTCTACGCGCGCCGCCGCATGGATGTCTACGGCGACACCCTGGAGGACTTTGCCGCGGTGAAGGTGAAGAACGCCGCCATCGGCAGCAAGAATCCCCGCGCCCGCTACCGCAAGTGCTTCAGCGCGGAAGACGTGGCCGCCTCGGCGATGGTCGCCGACCCCCTGCGCCTGATGGACATCTGCGCCACCAGTGATGGCGGCGCGGCCCTGATCGTCTGCAGCCTGGACTACGCCAAACGCATCGGCAAAGGCGATGCCCCCCGCGTCGCGGCGATCTCCACCGTGACCCCGAGCTTTGCCAGCGCCGTGGTGGAGATGCCCGACATCGCCACCGACTCCGCGGCTGCCGCGGGTATCGACGCCCACAGCTTCCGCGCCTCCCTGCCGATGAAGGCCTACGAGGAAGCCGGCATCGGCCCCGAGGACGTCGACGTGGCCGAGGTCTACGACCTCTCCACAGCACTGGAACTGGACTGGATCGAGGACCTGCAACTGGCCCCGCGGGGCGAAGCGGCCCAGCTGCTGCGCCGCGGCGACACCGCGGTGGGCGGCAAGATCCCGGTCAACCCCTCCGGCGGTCTGGCCTGCTTCGGCGAAGCGGTACCCGCCCAGGCCCTGGCCCAGGTCTGCGAACTGACCTGGCAGCTGCGCGGCGAGTGCGGCGACCGCCAGGTCGAGGGCGCCAGGGTCGGCATTACCGCCAACCAGGGCCTGTTTGGCCACGGCAGCTCGGTGATCGTCAAGCGCTGACTACCTCGGCGCCACCGGCATCACTGCCACCACAAAAAGGGCCCTGCGGGGCCCTTTTTCGTTGGTCGCACGTCCCTCACCACCACGGGTGAAGCCCGTACGGGTGATCGCCCTAGAGGCAGGATGCGCCAGGTTGGCTATACTGATAACTACATTCACCGCGCGAACGCGGTTACCCAGGCAGGGCGCGATGGGCGGTCACGGGCCGCCCGTTCAAGCCTTGACGGTAACCAGGTCGACAAGGTGTCCACTCTCCGCTCTGCCGGAACGCGGCCCCGGGCCAGGCGTTCCCTTCGCAATCATCGCGCTGTCGACCACAACCAACATCCACACTGTGCTGACAGAGCACAGGGCGGATTTCGGGCCACCCGATGGCCGGAGAATCCGAAGGAGGAGGAAACATGTCGAACAGCCCAGACAAGATGTCTGCGGATGCACCGCTTTCACCCGAACTCGCGTCCTGGGTGGATCCCAGCCTGGGTTCGACCCGGGGAACAGAAAAGCCCAAGGACCCCGACAAGGGCTACATCGCCCTGCTTGGCTGGAGCCTCAATGCGGTCAAGGCAGCACAGGCCTTTGATCGCCGCTACGTGGTGGTTGCGCCCGACTGGGCCAGGGATTTTTGCGAGGCGAACAAGATTCCTTTCATCCCCTGGGATTTCCTGCGGCTCAATGACCGCTCCATGGAAATCGCCCGGATACTGAAAAATGAAGGGGTCGATGTCGCCGTGCCGCTGTTCGAGGAAACCGTGGAATGGTCCGGGGCCATCAACTCCGTGCTGCTCGACAAACCCCACATGTACGGGCAGTCCATCCTGTTCCGGGACAAGGCCCTGATGAAACGGCGCGCCCAGCTCGGCGGGATCCGCGTCGGCATCTTCGAGGAAGCGCACGAGAAGGAAGATGTCATCCGCTTCATGAAGCGCGTCAACCAGACCCTGCTCAAACTGGATGGCGACCCGGATGACCCGATTCACGTCAAGGCCTTCGACAAGGCCGGCTGCCTGGGCCACCGCATGATCCGCAAGATCGAGGAAATCGACCAGATTCCCGCGGAGGAGTACCCGCTGCTGATGGAAAGCCACCTCGACGGCTGGGAGTTCGCCGTGGAGGCGTGGATTCACGAGGGCAAGATCAAGTTCCTGAACATCTCGGAATACGTGACCCTGGGGTATTCCGTGTTTGTACCCGCCACAAAGGAACTGGAAAGCTGGCGGGACGCGATCACGCGGCAGATCGAAAAGCTGATCAAGACCTTCGATATCCAGTTCGGGCTGATTCATCCCGAGTATTTCGTGACCGCGGATGGCGAGATGTATTTTGGCGAGATCGCCTATCGCCCCCCGGGCTTCAAGGCATTCGAGTTGATTGAGCGCGCCTACGGCTTCAGTCCCTACCAGGCCTCCATGCTGGTCTTTGATCCCAAGAGCACCCGCGAGGAAGTCGATGCCTTTTTCCCGCGGGAAGTGGTGGACGCGAAAGGCTACGCCGGCTGCTTTGGTGTGTATCCCCGGCGCCGCGTGGTCAGCAAGCTGGAGATGCCGCCGGAGACCACCGAGCACCCCTACTTCGAGTCGCACGAGTTGACCGCACCCACGGAGGAAGTGGTGCCGGACCGCGCCGCTTTCGGCACCCACTGGGGCCTGGTGTTTTTCTTCGGCGACGACCCCATCCGCATGCGCGACCTGCTGAAGGCCCAGGAAGAACTGGACTTCTACGTCTGACCCACAGTCACCCAGCGCCCGACTCCCGGGCGCACCTCTCAGTCGTCGGTGAAGGCCTCGCGATGAAAGTCGGCGGCCGCTTCCACCTCGCGGATGCCGCACTCCGCCAGTGCCGGTGCCTCGCCGCCGGCGAGCACTTCCAGCACCGCATGCACCCCCTGCGCCAGGGAGGAGAGGTTATAGCCCCCCTCCAGCACCAGGGCCAGGCGGCCGTCGCAGTGCTGGTCGGCGATGCCCTGCACGATCTGCGTCAGCATTCTGAAACCGTCGTAGGTCAGGTTGAGAGCCATGTCGTTGCGGTGGGGGTCAAAGCCGGCGGAGACCAGCACCAGGTCCGGCTGGAAGCGCTCTGCCGCGGGGAGGAGAATCTCGCGGAAGGCCTTCTCGAAGGCCAGGTCACCGGCAGTTTCCGGGATCGGCACATTGACCGTGTAGCCCTCTCCCAGGCCGGCGCCCACCTCCTCGAGATGCCCGGACCCGGGATAAAAAGGCGCGGCACAGTGAATATCGAAGAAAAGCACGTCGGGATCGGCCCAGAAGATGTCCTGGGTACCGTTGCCGTGGTGGGCGTCCCAATCGACGATCAGCACCCGTTCGCAAGCCAGCCGGGCCTGGGCGTGGGCCGCCGCCACCGCGACATTGTTGAACAGGCAGAAGCCCTGGGCCCGCAGCGGGCCGGCGTGGTGACCCGGGGGCCGCACCAGCGCGAAGGCACTGTCCGCGTCGCCGCTGCAGACTGCCTCCACCGCCGCGATGGCCTGCCCGGCAGCGGCGCTCGCCGCCTGGACACTGTCCGGCGACACGGCGGTGGTATCGCGATCCAGCCAGGCTCGCTTGCCCGCCAGGGAAAAGATCTGGTCGAGGTAGGCGGTAGCGTGCACCCGGCCCAGCTGCTCGTAGCTTGCCGGCGCACCGCTGTGGAATTCAACGCCCGGCACGGGCTGGGCCGTCAGCGCGTCGCGAATCGCCGTCAGCCGCCCGGGGTGCTCGGGGTAACTCCACTTGAAGTCCAGGCCCTGCAGGATACTGCGCACACGCTTTTCCACGCGGCTGGGCACAAAGGGAAAATCCACTTCGGGATTGTGGCCGAGCATGAGCTCGTCATAAAACACCGCGACGCTGCGATCACCTATCACCAGAGATCCCCCTCGGTCGATGTGAAGACGAACGCGCCATTGACCTCACTGCCCTGCCGAGATGGCCTTGCGCACATTGGCGGTAAAGGCGGCGGCGCGTACACCCGTCGGCTGAAAGCCGAGCCGGCTCCAGGTGGCCTCAGCCTCCCGGTTGGATAGCGAGTATTCGAGAATCAACTCCTGCACGTCGTGCTGCTCGGCAAAGGCCAGCAGCTCCGCGAGCATGGCGCGGAAGATGCCCAGCTTGCGGTAGTCGGGCTCCACCCAGACATCGTCGATGACCCCGGATTTCAGCTCCAGGTCATCCAGCTGCTCCCAGATGCCCTGGCTGCGCCAGACATAGATATAGGCCATGCCGACGGGGCCCACTTCGGGCAGCGCCGCGACAACGACCAGCCTGTCCTGGTCTTCCAGTGCCGCGGCCAGCAGCTCCCGCAGCCGCTTGCGCTCGGCCCGCCGGAGTGTGCGGGGCGCGCCCCCGGCCACGTGCATGGCCAGCCGGGCCATGAAATCGACCAGAATCCCCAGGTCGGATTTGCGCGCCGGCCTGATGCGAAGGCCGTCGGAACTCTCGGTAGCGGAGACCATAGCCTGACTCCCTGCGCCAGCGAAGACCGTCAAGCCCCGAGGGAGCGCCGACGGTGCCCCGCCGGCGCCGCTCGCGGGGCCGTGTGATCCTCAGTCGGTATCGGCCACGTAGGCGCCGTCCTCGTCGTGGATCTCGCGACCGGAAACCGGCGGGTTGAAGGCGCAGACGAGTTTCAGCTCGTCAATCGCCTCGAGGGTATGTTTGTCGTGCTTGTCCAGGGCGTAGAGGGTACCCGGCTCGATATCGAAGGTTTCGCCGGTCTCGCGGTTGGTGAGAATGCCCTTGCCGCTGTAGCAGTAAACGGCTTCCACGTGGTTCTTGTACCACATGTCGAACTTGAGACCCGGCGGGAAGGTGGTCTCGTGAAACGAGAAGCCCATGCCATCGCTCTTGAGCAGGAAACGGACGCTGGTCCAGCCGTCGGGGCTGACCACTTCCCGGTCGGTTCCCTTGAGATCGTCGAGGCGCACTACTTTCATGGTGTTCTCCTGTTGGTGGTTGACCCTATAGCTGACCACAGCCAGCCGATTAACTCAAATGCAGGCCGCAAGCCGGCGCGGCACCTGCCGCTACTGGAGCTACCCGCGCTAACCCTGCTCCTCCAGCCATACCAGGGTATCCAGCCAGGCCACAAAGCGCCGCTGATACTCGGGGGAGCGCTCCCCCATGGCAGTGAGTGAGCGAATTGCCAGCATCCGCGGATTCAAGGGGCCGGGGTCTTCGGGGGCGCTGTCGATGGCCCGGGCAATGCGGTCGGCAATATCCCGCTGCCACTGGTGCTGGCGCAGCAGGCCCAGGGCCTGCAGCTCCCGGGGCTCGCCCAATTCACGGCGGAGTCCCCGCAGGGCCTGTAAAGTGGGGCTCGGGCGCCGCCTCCGGGCGCCCGCGGACGATGCGCGCTGGCGCTCATCCGTGACGGCGGACATCACTCCGCCCCCTGGCTGACCCGCGGCACGGGTGCCATTTCCACCCGGCGATTGCGGGCGCGCCCGGCTTCATCGCGGTTGCCGGCCACGGGCTGCTGGTCGCCGAAGGCCGCGGCGAATACCCGGTCGGCGGGCATGCCGGCCTCGATCAGGGCGCGGGTGACGGTGAGGGCCCGCTGGGCGGAGAGCTCCCAGTTGTCGCTGAACTGCAGGTTGCCCTGCTGAATCGGCAGGTCATCGGTAAAACCGCTGACCATCAACAGCTGGTCGTTTTCTTCCACGTAGAGCTGCAGGGGCGCCACCAGGCTGGCCAGCAGCTCGCGTCCCTCGGCCTGCAACTGGTCGGAATTGAGGTCAAACAGCACGCTGCCGCTGATGCCGATACGGCCGTCGCGCAGGGTCACCCGGCCGCTGGCCAGGGGCGCGGCCAGGGCCTGCTCCAGCACCTGGCGGCGCTGCTGCTCCACCTCTCGCTGGGCCTCCGCCTGCTCCAGGCTCTTGGCCAGCTCCAGCTGGAAACCCAGGGTCCAGATCAACAGCAACACGAACACGCCGACCAGGCCGGTCATCAGGTCACCAAAGATGGCCCAGATCGGCGGCCCCTCCTGCAGGCCGTCCTCCAGCTCCCCGCTCATGCCTCTGCGGCCTCGGCCGGAACGTCGGCTACCGTCGCGGCCGCGTGCTCCGACAGGTCCTCCAAGCGCCCCAGGATTGCCTGCTGGGACACCAGGTTGTGGTCGATGATCTCCCGCGCCTGGGCCACGTAGTAGGCCATCTGCTCATCGCTGCGCTCGCCGCTCTCCGCCAGGCCCTGCTCCACGCTGGCCAGGGCGGCCAGCAATTCGCGATTGCTGTCGCTGAATTGCTGCACCGCGGCGGCGAAGGTATCGCCGAGGCCGGCCATGTCCAGGGCGCTGGAGGACAGCTGCTCCCCCAGCCCGGCCAGCTCGCTACCGCGCAGTTCGAGATGATCGGCGACACGCCCGCCCAGGTTCTCCAAGCTCTCGGTCAGCTGGCGACTGCACTGGTCCAGGCTGGCCCCGACCCGCTCGCTGCTCTGCTCCAGGTCTTCGCCCACCCGCTGGCTCAACCGGGTCAGACTATCACCGCTGTGTGCCAGCCACTGCTGTAGATGCTCGCCACTGCGCGCCAACAGGCTCTCGAGGCTATTGCCGCTGTGTGTCAGGAGCTGATCGAGTGCTTCCTGCTGGGCACGCTGGCTGTCTTGCAGGGCAGCCATCAATGCGGAAAACTCCTTCATCACGGCCTGGCGCTCCTCCAGCAGGGCATTGTCCCGGGCCAGATGGGCAGCCATTTCCACGCGCAGGGATTCGATCAGCTGCGCTGCGGAACGGGGAGCCTCCGCGGCGGCGGCAACCACCTCGGCCAGGGGGGCCTCCAGGGAGCGCCCCAGCTCCGTGAGCTGACTCGCGGTGGTGGTCTGCAAGTCTTCCAGCCGATCCGTCGCCGACCCCTGCAGGGCTTCCAGGCGCGCCGCCGCACTGCGCTCAAGCGCGTCCAGTTGCTGCGCCACCGCCGCGTTCCGGCTCTCCTCCAGGGCCCACATCTCGGCCAGCTGTGCCTGGAGGGTGTCCATCAATGCCTGGCTTCGATCCGTCACGGCCTGCTGCCAGCGCTCTTCGGCGGCCTGCTGCGCGGCCATTTGTTCGCGCTGTTGTTCCAGCAACTGCTGATTCAGCGTGCCCAGGGCCTCGTCCCGGACCACGGCGGTCTCGACCAGCTGTTCAGCCGCACGCGTCAGGGTCTGCTCCAGCGAGGCCATCAGCGCGCGATTGCCCGCCTGCTGCTGTTCCAGCCCCTGCTGCCAGCTCGCCGCTACCACTTCGCGGCTTTCCCGCAGCGCCGCGTCCATCGCCTCCAGACGTGCCAGGGCGCTGTCGTCCAGTTTGCTGTGTCGCTCTTGCAGGTCTTGCTGCAAGGCGGAAAGCAGTTCCGCCACCAGCGGTTTGACGGTTTCACCCGCCTGGCGGCCACTCTCGGCAAGGCTGCTCTGCAGGGCCCCGGCAACATCCCCGCCGAGGGTGCGGAACTCGGTCTGCAACTGCTGCTGGAAGGCGTCTTGCCGGGCCAGGAGCTGCTCCTCCAGGAGCCGACCGCGACTGTCCAGCTGCTCCCCCATTGCGCCCAGGCGCTCACCCAGGGCAGACAGCTGGGCGACCAGGCCGGGCAGGGCCTCGGCCTGCTGCTGCAGGGCGCTGTAGGTGCGCTGGCGCTGGTACGGCAGGGACTGCTCGCGGAACTGGCCATCGCGCAGGCGGTCCAGCTCGCGGCAGGCCGCCAGCCGCTCGCGGCGGCTAAGGGTGGCAATAAAACCCAGCATGGCAGAGGCCGCGACCCCCGCCACCGACGTCCCGAAGGCCATGCCCAGGCCCTGGATGGGCGCTGCCAGACCGGCGCGAATGGCACTCAGTTCCGTGCTGCCCTCCAGGGCACGCACCGCACCGCCGAGGGTCTCGACCATGCCGACAAAGGTGCCCATCAGGCCCAGCATGACCAGCAGTCCCACCAGGTAGGGTGTCAGGACCGGCACCGGCAAACCGCCGCCCTCGCCGATCAGGCGCTGCTGCACCGGCTGGCGCAGGGCCTCGGGCAGCTGTTCCAGCCAGCGCTCCTGATCGCCCCCGGGAGCCTGCAGCACGGCACGGCGCAGCGCGCCCGTCGCGCGCTGATAGGCCCAGAGCTCGGCGCCCCCCGCCGCGTAAGCCAGGGCAATCAGCAGCATCACCACGGATGCCAGCAGGTGTCCCGGGGCGACTGCCCGGGCCATCCAGAAAATCACCGCGATGCCTATGGCGAAAGCCAGCAGGGAAAACAGTCTGGTCATGGAGCATCCTCTTTTACAGATTCCAGGGCATCCAGCATGCCCTGCAGCGGCTGCAGGCGCAGGCTGACTTCCGCCACCAGCACCCGCTGCATATCCCGGTGAAACCGCTGCAGCCACCCCCCCTCCTCCAGCCAGGTGCCAGGCTCGCTGCTGTGACCCGCCGCCGCGTCCGCCGCCCGCTGTTCACCGGCCAGTGTCACAAAGCGCTTCTGCAGCAGGCCGGGCAGGACTGCCAGGCCGCGGCGGGCGTAGTCGGCCAGGGTGCCCTCGAGGGTGGCATCCAGGGCCGCCAGTTGCGCCAGCGCCGGGCCGGCCACGGCCAGTTGCTGGCGCAGGGCGCGCCGCAGCAAGGTGACTTGCCGCTCCAACTCGCTCTGCTGCAGTGAATAGAAGCGCTGATAGGGGGCCCAGGCTTCGGCGTCCGCCTTCAGCGTCGCGGGTTTCGCAGACGGCAGGAAAAAGCTGCCCGCGGGAGCGGGCTCACCGCCCTGCGCTGGGGCAAAGCTGTCACTGATGGTCCTCAGCATGTCGCGGCGACGGCCCTGGAGCAGGGCCCCGGGGCCATCCGTGGCTTCATCCGCCTCGAGTGCCTGCGCGGGGATGCGACCCAGGCTGCGCAGGAACTCCGACAAATCGATCGCCCCGGAGAGGTCGATCAGCTCCGCGAGACGGTCGGCAAAGGACTTTTTCGGCGCACGTCGGGCGTTCAGGCCGAGGTCACTGAGTACCTGGACCAATGACGCAGGCGCAGGCGGGGCTTGGGTAGCGGCCTTGGGCATCAAATCCTGTCGTGATAGCTGTATGCGGGCGCAGGGCGACGTGCGAAAGCACGCGCCCCGCCAGTCGTCAGCAAACGCGGGGCAGGCAATCAGCCCGGACCAGGCCGGGGTGAAACAGCGCTGCGGTTACCTTGTCGGCGCCCATTATCGCTGTTTCGGCGGGGGTTTCAATGCATGACAGGAAGCACCCTACTGACGGATGCCCTCGACATGCAGCTCCAGTTCCACCTCCAGGTTGCCCAGGGGGCCCGCCATCCCGTAGTCGCCCAGCATGATGCTGGTGTTTCCGGCGAAACCGGCGCGGTAGCCACCCCAGGGATCCTCGCCCTCACCGACGTGCTCTACCGGGAAACTGATCGTGCGGGTCACCCCATGCAGGGAAAACTCGCCGGTCAGCTCGCCGGTGCCTTCACCCGTGGGGGTGTAAGCCGTGCTGGTGAAGCTGGCGCGGGGATGTTCCTCGACATCGAGGAAATCGTCGCTGCGCAGGTGCTTGTCGCGCTCGGCGTGGTTGGAGTCGATCGAGGCGGTATCGATTTGCACCTGAATCGAGGAAGCCGCCGGGTTCTCCCGATCCCAGACGAAGTCGCCCTCGAAATCATTGAAGCGGCCGGTCAACCAGCTGAAACCCAGGTGGGACACCTTGAAGTTGATCGAGGCGTGGCCACCCTGGGTATCGATCACGTAGTCCGCCGCATTGGCGGCCAGTGCCGTGGTGGAAAGCGAGAGTGCAAGTAACAGTTTTTTCATGGTGATATCTCCTGTAACGGTTAAAACATGGGTCAATCAGTTGGGTCTACGAGCGGAACCCGAATTCGGACGCAGCATCCGCCGCAGGGTGCGATCCCGGTTCACAACATGGTGCTTGAGCGCCGCCAGGGCGTGCAGTGCACTCAGGATGATCAGTGACCACACCAGAATCTCGTGGACCTCCCCGGCAACATCCTCCTGGTGCTCGGCAGTCAGGGTGGCGGGCACCTGAAACAGCCCGAACACCTCGATAGCACGCCCGTCGGCGGTGGAAATGAGGTAGCCGCTGACCACAATGGCCAGCAGCAGGCCGTAGAGCGCCCAATGCATCCAGTGCGCCAGCCGGTTCTCCCAGGGCGTAGTCGACAGACCCCGGGGGCGCGGGTTGACCAGGCGCCAGGCCAGCCGCGCCAGTAACAGCAGGGCCAGCAGGATGCCCACGGCCTTGTGGGTCTCCAGGGAGCCGCGGTACCAGGCGTCGTAGTAGGTCAGCTCCACCATGTACAAGCCGAGAGCGAACATGCCGTACACGGTCAGGGCCACCAGCCAGTGCAGCGCAATGGCCACCCAGCCGTAGGCGTGCACAGTGTTTTTCAGCATGGGGCCTCCGCTTCTCCAGTCAGTGAAGCCACCATAGCCAACTTTTCGCGATGCAAATATAGCGATATTACGACAATAGTTGTGCGAAAATGCACAAGTGAGATCGAAGCGTGCCCGGCCAGCCGGGTAGGAGCACAACATGACACCGGATACCTGCAGCTGGGACGACCTGCATGCCGCCTATCAGGTCGCGCGCAGCGGCAGCCTGAGCCGGGCCGGGCAGGCCCTGGGCGTCAACCACTCCACCGTACTGCGGCGCATCAACCGGCTCGAAGAGCAGCTGGGTTTGCGCCTCTTCCTGCGCCACCAGCGTGGCTACCGCCTGACCGACGCCGGGCAACTGCTGCTGGAACGCATGACCCCGGTCGCGGGAGACATGCAGCGCCTGCTGGCCTCCCTGTCCGTCCTGGACAATGCGCCCTCTGGCACCCTCAAGATCTCCACGGTATCGGACTTCTCGCCCTTTTTTGCCCCGCTGCTGCACGACTTCCGCGAGCAGTACCCGCAGATCCGCGTTCAGGTGGTGGCCACCGACGACCGGCTGTCACTCTCCCGGGGCGAGGCCCACGTCGCGGTGAGAATGGGGCCGGAGCCGCGGGAGCCCGACCTGGTGGCGCGGCGGCTGATTTCCTTTACCCAGGAGTATTTCGCGGCCCGGGCCTACGTAGACAGCCACGGTCTGCCGCAGTCGATGGCGAGCATCAATGAGCATTTCTGGGTGCTGCCTACGGGCGAGAAGCGGCGCATCTCCGGCATCCGGCAACTGGTCGAGCATATCGACCCAACCCGGGTGGTGTTCCAGAGCAACAGCTTTACCGACATCCACGCCGCGGTCATGGAGGGCATGGGCATCGGCCCCCTGGGCCCCTTGCAGCGCTTTGACAGCCGCGGCCAGGCGCTGGTGAAAGCCGACTTCGGCCTCCGGGCCGAGGCCTCCCACATGTGGTTTGTCTACCACCGGGACATGCGCGGCAGCGCCCGCATCAAGGCCCTGCAGGACTTCCTGGTGACACAGATGCCGGCGCGGCTGCAGGGCTGAGCCGAACGGGCCTCTAGGCGGCTGCAGCCGCCTCCAGCTCCGCCAGATAGTCCTCGTAAGTGCCCTGGAAGTCGACCAGTTCGCGGCCCTTGATCTCGATCACCCGCGTGGCCAGGGAGGAGACAAACTCGCGGTCGTGACTGACGAAAATCAGCGTGCCGTCGTAGTTTTCCAGAGCCAGGTTGAGGGCCTCAATGGCCTCGATATCCAGGTGGTTGGTGGGCTCGTCCAGGATCAGCACGTTGGCGTCGCTCATCATCATCTTGCCGAAGAGCAGGCGGTTCTTCTCACCACCGGAGCAGACGCGGGCCTTCTTCTTGAAGTCGTCGGCGGAAAACAGCAGGCGCCCCAGGGTCGCGCGCACGATCTGGTCGTCGTGGCTGGGCTTGCGCCACTGGCTCATCCAGTCAAACAGGTTCAGGTCGCTGTCGAAGTCCGCTGTGCTGTCCTGCGGGCAGTAGGCCACCGCAGCGTTCTCCGCCCATTTCACCGTCCCCGCGACCGGCTGCAGCTCCTCCAGCAGGCAGCGCAGGAAGGTGGTCTTGCCGGCGCCGTTCTCGCCAATCACCGCCAGGCGCGTCCCCGCTTCCAGCAGCAGGTTGCCGCCGCTGAACAGGGTCTGCCCCTCGAAGCCGTGGCCCAGATTCTCCAGCACCACCGCCTGGCGGTGCAGCTTCTTTTCCTGCTTGAAGCGGATATAGGGGCTCTGGCGGCTGGAGGCCTTGATCTCGTCCAGCTTGATCTTCTCGATCTGCTTGGCGCGGGAGGTGGCCTGCTTGGCCTTGGACGCGTTGGCGGAGAAGCGGCTGACAAACTGCTGCAGATCGGCAATCTGCGCGGACTTCTTGGCATTTTCCGAGTGCAGGCGCTCCCGGGCCTGGGTCGCCGCGGTCATGTAGTCGTCGTAGTTGCCCGGGTACACCCGCAGCTCGCCGTAGTCGATGTCCGCCATGTGGGTGCAGGTGGCATTGAGGAAGTGGCGGTCGTGGGAAATGATCACCATGGTGCTCTTGCGCGCGTTAAGCACCCCCTCCAGCCAGCGAATGGTGTTGATGTCCAGGTTGTTGGTGGGCTCGTCCAGCAGCAGGATATCCGGGTCGGAAAACAGCGCCTGTGCCAGCAGAACCCGCAACTTGGTGCCCGGCGCCACCTCGCTCATGGGGCCGAAATGGAAGTCGGTCGGGATACCGGCGCCGAGGAGAATTTCGCCGGCGCGGCTCTCCGCGGTATAGCCGTCCATCTCGGCGAAGCGGGTCTCCAGCTCGGCCACCTTCATGCCGTCCTCGTCGGACATGTGCGCCAGGCCGTAGATGCGGTCGCGCTCCTGCTTCACGGCCCACAGCTCGGTGTGGCCCATGATCACGGTGTCGATCACCGAGTACTGCTCGAAGGCGAACTGGTCCTGGTGCAGCTTGCCGATGCGCTCGTCGGGGGTGACCGAGACATTGCCGGCGCTGGGCGCCAGGCTGCCGTCGAGGATTTTCATCAGTGTGGACTTGCCGCAGCCGTTGGCGCCAATCAGGCCGTAGCGGTTGCCGCCGCCAAACTTGACGGAAATGTTTTCAAACAGGGGCTGGGCACCAAATTGCATGGTGACATTGGCTGCAGTAATCACGGGGAAGTACCTGGAAAAAAAGAAATGGCGCGAGAGTGGGACCGCGGGAGGCTGCGCACTATACAGAGTGGGGACTCTGGCGTCGAGACAGGCGATGCCGGGTCGTTGGGGCACCGGGCCGCTGAGGCGCGCTACGGCTTGAAGCAGGCCTCGAGCAGGGTCTGCAGCCGCGCCGCGCCCAGGTGGTTCATCAGCGCGATATTTTTCGCGGGGATCTGCTCTACCCCCGGGTAGCGTTTGATCGCCTGCTCGAGGCTGGCCTCGCGGAGCACGTGCAGCAGGGGATAGGGCGAGCGATTGGTGTAGTTCTCCGCATCCTCCGGCTCGGTGCCGCCAAACTGGTAGTCTGGATGAAAGCTGGCGACCTGGTAGACCCCTTCCCGCCCCAGGCCCTCCAGCAGGGCGTCGACGTCGTCCAGGAACTGGTTATAGTCGTGAAAGTCCCGCAGCACATCCGGGTGAATCAGCAGTGTGGTCTCAATTGCCGGGTCAGCATCCAACAGGGCCAGCTCGGCTTCCAGGGCCGCCAGCAACTGCCCTTCCGTCGCCGCGGTCGTCGTCGCGAAGCGCACCCGATCCCTGACCAGCTCGAGTTTTGCAAAGGGACAGAGATTCAGGCCGACGACCAGGGTCTCCACCCAGTGGCGTACCGCCTGAACAATGGTCTCATCGTGCAAACTATCACCTGATGCTGTGGTCAAGGAAACTATCGGCCGGGCGGTGTCCCGGGTCACGTTGTTATCCGCAACGTCGTGGCGTCCGGGCTCTTCGAGCAGGCCATTATCGTACGCATTGCGCCGGGAAGCGACCGCTAATGCTGCAGACAGGAAGCCAGGTGATTGATACCCTCGTCCCATGCGACACTAACAAGCATTAGGGACCCAAGCTCATGCCTCCGACAGCCTGGCAACATATCCAACTCACCGCCTTCGGCGGCCCGGAGCAACTTGCGCTGGTCAATGAAGACACTCTCCCCGAGCCGGGCCCGGGCGAGGTGCGAGTGAAGGTGCTGACCGCCGGCACCGGCTTCACCGACACCATCATCCGCCAGGGCCAGTACCCGGGGGTCAAACAGAAACCGCCCTTCACGCCCGGCTACGACTGGTTCGGCGTGGTGGACGCGGTGGGCAGCGGTGTCAGCACCCTGCAGCCGGGTGACGCGGTCGCTGACATGCCGGTCATTGGCGGTTACACGCTGTATCTGCTGGCGGATGCCGCGCGCGTCGTCCCCTGCCCCGCCGGCCTCGACCCGGCGCAGGCCGTGTGCATGATTCTGTCCTACACCACCGCCTACCAGATGCTGACCCGGGAGTGTCAGCTCCAGCCCGGCGACAGCATCCTGGTGCACGCCGCCGGGGGCGCGGTGGGCACCGCTCTGCTGGAACTGGCCCGCGAGCTGGGGCTGACGGTTTATGGCACCGCGTCATCGAGCAAGCACGACCTGGTGCGCCGCTTCGGCGCCACGCCCATCGACTACCGCAATACAGACTTTGTCGCCGAAGTGGCTCAGCTGACCGGGGGCAAGGGGGTGCAGGCCGTGTTCGACACCATCGGGGGCCACAACTGGTCGCGGTCCTACCGCTGTGTCGCCAGGGGCGGCAAGCTGGTGGGCTTCGGCGCCCTGCAGGTCACCACCGGCGAAGAATCCATCGCCGGCCTGCTGTGGGGCTTCGCCAAACTGCTGGGCCTCTGGCGCTGCCTGCCGGATGGCCGGCATACGGGCTTTTACAATATCCAGACGCGTCGTGAGAAACACCCGGAAGAATTCCGCGAAGATGTGGCCACGCTGATGCAGTGGCTCAAGGACGGCCGCCTGCAGCCCGCCGTGGCGGAGGTGCGGCCACTGGCGGAGGCCGCCGACGTCCACCGGCTGATCGATGCGGGAAAGGTGCACGGGAAGATTGTGCTGGATTGTTGGGGGTGATCAGCCTCCGCGCTGCCTCAGCCTTAGAGCCAGCCAGGGAGACAGACCGGTTACGAGCAACACCACGGGCCAGATAGTGCCGCCATGAAAGGTATAGGCCTGCAGTAGCACCCGCCATGACTTGCCCTGCCAGATGCCAACGGCAAATTCGAAGACCAGCGTGAGAACCAGCCAAAATGCGCCGACCAGCAAGGCCCGGGAACTGGTCCGGATACCCAGCCAGGGAAGCGAAATCCACGCTACCCCGAGGATCAGTACTGACAGTAGCAGACCGCTAAGGGTCTGGGCTATCGACGATTCGATGGTCTGTATCAAAAGAAATTCGCGCACCACACCATTGGTAGTCGCCAGGACGAGGATAACCAGCCAGATGAGCAGGGCTCTGGAAAGAAGGGAAACTGGCGGCCTGCTAGCCTTTAAAGCACCCATGCGGATCATCCTCCACCAGCCGAAAGAATGCGTCCAGCGAGGCAATCTCCGGCACGGGATCATAACGATGCCACTTCAGGTCCGCACGCATCCAGTAAACCTTCCAAGATTTCGACTTCTTGACGTAGGTCGCCTTCGCGATGGGATGCTCGACTTTCACCGACGGGTCAAGGTACTTCGGGCGAATTTCGAACAGCTCCAGACTTTGCCCCGATACCCGAAAACCCAGGTCACGCTTGTCGCGAATGTGTGACGGTGGACGGTGAGCCTCTGTGTAATCGGAGGCCAGCTTTTCCACACGCTTTATTTCAAATTCGCTTAGCGCCACTTCATGACCCCAATAAGACTGGAATAGAGGACGAAACCTGACAATGAAACCTGGCCGTTAATGCATAACGCCCCGCACAAGGGCGGCCAAATAAGCGCAGCGTTTTGGCTGTCCCAGCGACCAACGGGAGCGATTGCTGCGGATTGTTATATTCGGTCGACATAGTTTTTAAGAACAACAATAATTTCAATTTGATATTCAGAATACAGGACATTAAGAGCCTTCGGCTCATTCTGACATGGCCGGAGCTGCACCTTCAGCCATTCAAAATATGCCACAGAAATGTCAAATGCTTTAGTCAAATGTGGGACGTGTTCACGATAGTCGGGTATTCTATGAGCGACATACTTATGACGAAACTCGGTCAAATTCTGCCAGTATTCAGTCCATTCTTGTTCGTGAAATTCCCCGGCACAAAGAATAACTTTGCGCACCTCATCACTTACTTCCCTCGCATGTTCCGTTGAAACTTTTTTCCAATGTGATTCATTTGAGTTTGGCCCGAAGACTATGCACCAATCATTTAGAGCTCTTAAGTAGCAGGTGTTCATGGTGTGACACCAGTACTCCTTACATGCAACTATCCTTTTGTAGTCTTGATGTATGGCACGGTAGTATGCAAGGCTTTTAGCAAATGAGTCGAGTAAATCCAATTGGATCTCGACGACCTCCTTATTCAGCCAAAATTTTTGTGTGATCAGCGTGCTAGACATGATTGAATATAACAGCTACACGTTTATCTGCTGTGCGCAGCATGGCAGATAAACGCCTGTTGGACTATGCCGCTTCGCGATAGCCTCCGGCTCTCTATAAGGGGATTGTTTCATGGGACTCCTTCCCTGGATTATTACTGGCGACGCTGCTGCACAGAGCGATAAGGAATCGTGCTCGACATCTAAGTGCTGATTAGAAGCTCAGCGTCTAAATATTCGCCGCATTACACCCATTTAAGGGATTTCCATTTCGCGTGTCCAGCACAGCGCGCGTCCGCCCGCTGCAGACACCCAAACATCTTGTTCACCACCTCCACTACCCGCTAGATCGTCGTCGCTCAATCTCCGCGGTCACCCGCAGTGTCCCATCCCGACACCGTGGGCAAGCCACGCATGCGGGTGCCTGGACGTTCTCCACAGGCTGATGTCGCACCCTTCTCGGCGGACTGACATGGTCACCCTGAAGACAATCTCGGATCCGCTGCAGCTTCTCTCGACGGTGACAATTGGCCAGGAACCCGTAATGGCGTACCCGCATCAGCCCTGTCGGTAAGACATGCATCAGCCATCGGCGCAGGAACTCCTCACCGGTCAGGCACATGCTGCCAGCGTCGCCTTTGTTTGTAAGCGTCCGGCAAACCCATCTTGCCACAGATAAGCGATCCGCTAGATTAGGCGCCCACCTATTCTTAGTGGGCACCTATTATGGATTACGACGCGCCGCTTAACGATGTGGCACCGACACCGAAGAAGCGGCGACGCCGTTACTCTGCCGGATTCAAGGCCCAGATCATCGCCGAGTGCGATCACCCTGGTGCATCCGTGGCCGGTGTTGCCATTCGCCACAGCTTGAATCCCAACATGGTACAGAAGTGGCGTCTCGCCCACCGGCGCGCTTCCCAGGATGACTTCCTTCGTCTGCCGTCGCCGTTATCGCCTGGCTCTCAAGCCGCACCGGCCGATGATCCAGCGATGGTACGCATGGAAGTACCAACGCCCTCAGGCAGGCTGATCGTCCACTGGCCGCTCAATGCGCTCGAGCGGTCTGTCGACTGGCTACGTGCTGTAACAAGGTGACGCTGCCCGTTAACATGGGCCAGGTCCTTCGCATTGACGAGATCTGGCTGGCCCGGGAACCGCTGGATATGCGCTGCGGGCCAGAGACGACGCTGGCCCGGGTGATCAAGGCCTTTGGTGCGGCGAAGCCGCACTGCGCCTACGTCTTTGCCAACAAGCGTGCTAACCGCATGAAGATCCTGCTGTGCGATGGCTTCGGTATTTGGCTGCTGGCAAGGCGGTTGCATCAGGGTCGCTTTGTTTGGAGCGCCCTGCGCAGTGGCGATCCAGTGAGTCTCGATGACCTGCAATTGCAAGCCCTGGCATCGGGGTTGCCCTGGCAATATGCCGCCGAGAACTTCGTCATAGACCGACAGTAGATAACACCACGGTCACCCGCTCGGGTCTATGGAAATAGTACTTCTGGCCATAAATGGGCTCTGGTGGCACAGTCTCGCTATGCCTGCATCGATTGACATTAACCAGCTCAGTGAGTCCCAGCTCCGCGAATTCGCGGCGCAGATGCAGGATGCGTTAGGTGAGCGTGATGAGACCATTCGCCAGTACCGCCTGCGCAATGAACACCTCACGCATGAGATCGCGATTCTCCGGCGACATCGTTTTGGCAAACGCAGCGAATCCAAAAGCAGTAGCCCACAGCAGAACCTCCTGGACGATCTGGTCGATGAGGATATCGCGGCGATCGAAACGGAGCTTGAGAAGCTGGCCGAGTGTGAGTCGCCGAGGAAAGGTCGCCCGTTAAAGCCGCGACGCCAAGCGCTGCCACCGCAGTTGCCCCGTTCGGAGATCCACCACGATCCCGAGTCGACGACCTGTAAGTGTGGGTGTGAGCTGACGCGCATCGGCGAAGACGTCAGCGAGAAGCTGGATTACGAGCCTGGTCAGTTCTGTGTAGAGCGCCATATCCGCAGCAAGTGGGCCTGCAAGGCCTGTGAGATGGTCGTGCAGGCGCCGGTAGCGCCTCATGTCATCGACAAGGGTATTCCGACCACCAACCTGCTCGCTCAGGTGCTAATCAGCAAGTACGCCGACCACCTGCCGCTGTACCGGCAGGAGCAGATCTATGCCCGGGCCGGTGTCGAGCTTCCAAGGTCGACACTGGCGGACTGGGTGGGCCGCTGCGGCGTAGAGCTGGCACCGCTGGTGGAGCAACTGCGCGCCTGCTTGCTGTGCCACGCGGTTCTGCATGCGGACGAGACGCCGGTGCCGATGCTGTCGCCAGGCAAGAAAAAGACCCATCGCGCCTACATCTGGGCGTATGCCACCACCCGCTCGGCCGCGATCCAGGGTGTGGTCTACGACTTCCAGCCGTCGCGATCCGGCAAGGCCGCTCGTGACTTCCTGGCCGACTGGAAAGGCAAGTTGGTCTGTGACGATTACCAAGGGTACAAGGCCGGCTTCGCCGCTGGCATGACCGAAGTCGGCTGCTGGGCGCACGCGCGGCGAAAATTATTTGAACTCGCTGAGCGCGGTGACAGTCCCATCGCCGCCCAGGCCCTGGAGACCATCGGTGCGCTCTACGACATTGAGCGTGACATTGCGGAAAAGCCACCAGATGAGCGACAACGAATCCGGGACAGCCGATCTCGCCCGATTGTTGAAAAGCTCCGGGAGTGGCTCATCCACCAGCGATCCACACTGACGGCCGGCACCCGAACCGCCAGGGCGATCGACTACAGCCTGAAACGTTGGGATGCGCTGACGCGCTACCTTGACGACGGCGAGGTGCCGATCGATAACAACTGGATCGAGAATCAGGTGCGCCCCTGGGCTCTGGGTCGCAAAAACTGGCTGTTCGCTGGATCTCAGCGGAGTGGGCAGCGGGCGGCGAACGTGATGAGCCTGATCCAGAGCGCAAAGATCAACGGGCTCGATCCCCAGGCCTACCTGCGTGATGTGCTTGAGCGCCTGCCCAGTACGAAGTACTCAGAGATCGACGGTCTCCTACCGCACAACTGGAGCCCGGCCATCAAGGTGTGATGCCCGGACGGTTACCTTTGTTTCGGTAATCCTTCCAGCGGAAACGCACACCCTGCTCGTCCACAGAGACTAGGCGACGGTCACTGATCGCGATGCGATAGGTATAGCGAGCCAGGTAGGCCAGCACCTGTTCCGTGTGTGTCTGCGTAGGCTTGGCAAAGACCACCCACGGCTGCGCCATCACCGTAGCCAGTACAGCCGTGACTTCGGTCTCTGACTTCAGTCTGAACAATAACGACGACTGCCAGGCTCGACGGAGCAGACTGACCATTAGGCCGCGATAAGCGCGAGACAGCGCCTTCACGGGAAACAAATGGTTCGAGCGGGCCGGATGCCACCGGTCACCCTCCCGACTCAGCGCGCCGCCCGGTACCAGACCGTGCAGATGCACATGTTGGCTCAGGTTCTGACCCCAAGTATGCAGCACCAGCGTCATGCCAATATCGCCATCCAGTCGCCGGGGATCGCGTCCGAAGCGCTTCAGCGTGGTGGAAACCGCTTCAAACAACAACGGATACAGCACCTCGGGATGCAGCTGCACCCAGCCGTTCAGTGCATGAGGCAAGGTAAATACCAGATGAAAATAAGGTACCGGCAGCAGGTCCTTACGTCGTCGTGCCAACCAGTCATCGCTGGCCTGCTTCTGGCACTGCGGGCAGTGTCGGTTACGGCAGGAGTGATAGCTCTCCCGGGTATAACCGCATGACGCGCAGGCCAGCACGCGACCTCCCAGTGCCGGGGTCCGGCAGCTCTGAATGCTGTTGATCACCTTGGCCTGCTGAGGACTAAGCCGGTGTGACGTCTTGTAGCTGTCCAGGAACCGGTCCAGAACATCGACCATACCCGGTGAGGGCGTCACGCTCGGGCCTGCACATCGTGCAGTAGATCAATGCCGCGCCCACCATCACTCTGATAATGGGGTAGCCAGTGCACGTAACGCAGCGTGGTACGGAGACTCTGATGACCCAGCAGGCGCTGCAGCTGGTAGACCGGCATCCCAGCTTCCAGTTGGTGGGTCGCGTAGGCGTGCCGCAGCGCATGCAAACCGCCC